>Ga0326728_10000705_pt1 | contig 127658 bp, 90 predicted proteins | sample MB3enrmetagenome_FD_207602 | JGI IMG/M metagenome (GOLD analysis project Ga0326728, IMG submission 207602) | Lab enriched peat soil microbial communities from McLean, Ithaca, NY, United States - MB31MN | ecosystem: Environmental > Terrestrial > Soil > Wetlands > Peat | place: USA: New York...
GTGGACCCTGCCACAAACGCGCCGTGAGATCCAACGCCTATTATTTACCTGGACCGGCAAGTGTGCGTATTGTGGCAGCGTAATTCGCAAGCGGAACCGCTCTCCTTAACTTAACGTAGTAGTATTACTGCCTACTGGTTTACGCGGCGCGGGCAGCGCTGGCGGGCCGTCGTGAGTGGAAGCCGCTCACCAGCGCCTTTGAGACCTCTTCGCGCTGGATCTGGTTGGTGCCTTCGTAGATCTGCGTGATCTTGGCGTCGCGCATATACTTTTCCACCGGGTAATCGTGCATGTACCCGTAGCCGCCAAACACCTGCACCGCGTCCACCGTGACTTCCATGGCCACGTCCGAGGCAAAGCACTTGCACATGGCGGAGTAGAGCGTGGGCCGCTCCTTGGGTTGCGTATCGATGTGGCGCGCCGTGGCATAGACGAGCGCGCGCGCGGCTTCGATCTTCATGGCCATATCAGCCAGCAGGAAACGCAGTCCCTGGAAGGAACCAATCGGCGCGTCAAACTGTTTTCGGGTGCAGGCGTACTCGAGCGCCAAATCGAAAGCGCCCTGCGCAATCCCCACCGCCTGAGCGCCCACTCCGGGACGTGAGACGTCGAAGGTGCGCATGGCCGTGATGAACCCCGTGCCTTCACGTCCCAGGCAATTCTCCACCGGCACGCGGCAGTCCTGAAAGACCAGTTCGCGGGTGGCGGAGGCGCGAATCCCTAGTTTGTCTTCTTTCTTGCCGAAAGTGAATCCCGGCGTGCCCTTCTCAACCACGATGCAGGAGGCGCCGCGCGGACCCTTGGCGGGATTGGTGAGGGCGATAACAGAGTAGAGTTCCGCTTCGCCGCCATTGGTGATCCACTGTTTGGTTCCATTCAGCACGTAGTGGTCGCCGTCGCGCAAGGCGGTGGTGCGCACGGCCGCGGCGTCCGAACCGGCCTGAGGTTCGGTAAGCGCGAAGGCCGCCAGCCGCTTGCCGGAGGCGACCTCCGGCAGCCATCGCTGCTTCTGTACCTCGCTGCCGGAGAGGATGATCGGCAGGGCGCCGAGTGCCGTGCCCGCAAAACTGAGCGCGATGCCGCCGCATGCTTTGGAGAGTTCTTCGGTCACGATCACCATGTTCATGATGGGCGTACCCTCGGGCATCCCCCCATAGTTTTCGTCAATGAAAACCCGAAACAGATCGGTCTGCGCGAGTATTTTCACAATCGGCCAGGGAAACTTGGCGTCGCGGTCATATTCAGCCGCCACCGGCCGGATTTCCTTTTCGGCAATCTCGCGAGCAAGATCTCGAATGGCTCTTTGATATTCAGTGAAGCCGTAATCCATAATGAGAATAACTCCCCCTCCAGCGTGGATGATCGAAACTCGAAATTCGAAACTAGAAACTGGAAAATCGAAACTGGATTGGAACTTCGGAACTGGAAACGGAATCCAACCCCGCCACTCGTTGCGATTTTGGAGTTGAAACTCCCATCTTCCAGTTTCTATTTTCCATTTTCGCATTTCGACTTTCGATTTTCGGCTACCCTCCCTCCGGGCCACCCTCCCACAGGGATGGCTTAACTAGCCACGCCTCGCCGCCGCGGAAGGCAAAGCGGCAGCATTCGTCAAGATCCCCGGCCCGAAACGAACTCACGTCGATCTCCCCTTCCAGCGAGCCCGGCTTGGCAAGAACCTGAAGCGCGTAGACCAAAGGCAAGACACTCGCGTTCACGTCTCGCAGAGCGACCTCGATTCGATCCACACGGGCGACAATTTCAAAATCTCCGTAGGAATAAAGTCCTGCTGTGCGCTCCAGAAGTTTGCGAATGTCATCCGCAGCCGTGGGAACCCCGTCGAAATTGAATTTGCCGTTCAACCGTTGGTAAGGCTCAGGCACAACCGAGACAGGCTGGCTTCGGTATTGTTCCCAACTCGCATGCGTATAATCAGGCCGCGCCCAGGCAATCGTTAAGAATCCGCCTTTCCCAACCTTTACCCTCACGTACTGTCCGTTGACTCCATCCTGGTAGTAGACTGTACCCCCGCCCACCTGAGCGCGTTCCTCATCGCTCACTTGGCTAAGGAACTCAACCATTTCCCGGACGATCTCCGGGAGCACGGGTCGGTCGTCGGGTTGGACATGGCGAACCTCCAGCGACACCGACTCAGGCACAAACTCCAGCCACGTCGCTTCAATGCGTTCAAGCTTTTGCTGGGTATCCAGGCTAAGCTTCCCCAGTTTCACCTGCCCTAAACAGCCCAAATGAGTGCGCATTTTTCACTCCCTCCCGCGGGTCACAGAGACAAAGTGTGCGTATTCGCCCTCCCACATTGACAGATAGGCATTTTGGGGGCCGAACGGACTAATCGTCTGCCGCGCGACGATTTTGCCACAGGTCGGTTCAAGAATATAGCCTTTTATTTGCACAGCGAATGCTGCGTTGCCCGGCCGTCTCCTTATTGCGAGCAACCAAAAAGCCGCTTTCGTTATATCCGTGGCGTGTTACGCTGTCATTCTGAGCACCAGCGAAGAATCTCGGCAGTATTCCCATTTCCGGAGGAGACGATGAACAGACCCTTTCAGTTCTTCACGCTAGCTGTTGCTCCTTTGTTTGCCCTCGCCGCATCTGCGGGCGCCGGCCAGTCCACGGCACAACCGGTCACGATTGAGTATTATTATAAGCTGGCGCCCGGTGGCAACTCAGAGTGGCTCGCCCTCTACAAGAAGAACCACAATCCGCTTCTCAAGCAATTGATGAAAGAAGGGCTGCTCAAGAGCGAGAGGCTCTACACCCGGCGCTTTCATGCCGAAAGTCCCGCTTGGGATTATAAAATAGTGATGACTTGGCGCGACTGGGCAGCCCTGGAAGAGGCGCACAACCGCGAACCGGAGATTCTCAAGTCGCTCTATCCCAACAAAGAAGACCATGACCAGCAGGAAAAACGCCGCTGGGAATTGACCCTAGCCCACTGGGACGATGTGCTTGATGAGGTTCCGCTCGATTAGTGAAGTGGCTAGTGCCTGGTGGCTGATAGCGGAAGTCCGTACTCGACAGGTTCGATCCTCGCCGGCTGACGTGAATGACAGTACGCCTCAGCATCGTACCGTATTGAAATACGGCATGCATGCTGGTATGATCGACGCATGACAAAAGAACAGATGAAGAAACTTACCATCCTTGTCCCTAAGGATTTGCTGCGCAGGGCACAGAGGGCAACGAAGGCGGGTGCCACTCCCACAGTGCGCAAGGGCTTGGAGCTCTTGGCAGCCCACGATGTTTATGACCAACTGCGTGCTTTGCAGGGAAAAGTCAAATTCAGCCTCACCTGGCAGGAAATGCGAGGAGAAGAATGATCTGTGCCGACACTAGTTCCCTCGTGGCCTTGCTGGGCGGCGGACTGGGACGCGACGTCGACTTGGTTCGACAGGCCCTGACTGATCGAATACTCTGCGTTTCGCCGGCCTCAGTCACAGAACTGCTAAGTGACCCTGACCCTTCGCCCTCCTTGGAGAAGTTGGTCACCCAAATACCCCGATTAGAAATCAGTGAGGGATACTGGGAACGTGCGGGAAAGCTCCGGGCGCGAATGTTTCGCCAGCAACTCCGGCCGAAATTGGCGGATACTCTGATCGCTCAAAGCTGCCTCGACCACGGCGTACCCTTGGTGACCCGGGACCGCGGTTTCTCTTCGTTTCAGAAGTTCGCCGGCCTGCGCGTTCTGGCGATTGGTGATCTCCTGCAATGACAATACCTCGCTGCCCTTACTTCTTCCGTGGAGGTTGCGAGGGCCGCATCTCGATGCGGCTGGCGAGCGTTCCCACTGGGAACGTGTAGAGGTCAACCACCGCCTTGGCGATGTCTTCACCGGAAAGCTTCCAACTGTCGTGGCGCCTGCTCCCCGGCGCTCCCCCGAAGTCCGTATCCACGCTTCCGGGCATGATGTAACTTACCCGAATGCCGTCGTAGCGGACGTCCTGCATCATGGCCTCGCTGAATCCATTGAGCCCAAACTTCGAGGCGTTGTAGGCGCTTCCGCCTGGGAAGGGATTCACCCCCGCAAGGCTGGAAATATTGAAGATGTATCCACCCCCTCGCTTGCGCATAAAGGGGATCGCCTCGCGGCAGCAGTAGAACACACCCGATAGGTTCGTGTGGATCGTGGCGTCCCAATCCTCGGGCGTGAGCTGATCCACCGGCTTCATAATTCCTATTCCGGCATTATTCACAAGGATATCGATTCCTCCGAAGTGCTCAGCGGCAGTGTGAATCAGCTTTCGGCAGTCTTCATAGCGGCCCACATCCGCCATCATGCCTTCAACTCGGGCATCGCCATGCGCACGCAGTTTTTCCAGCGACTGCTTCAGAATCTCCGCGTCGCGGGCACAGATGTAGACGTTTGCACCTTCTTTAACCAGCCTTTCCGCGATGCAATAACCGATTCCGCGTGATCCGCCGGTGACTACGGCAATTCTATCTTTCAGCTTGTTTGTCATCAGGAATCCTCCCTCCCTATGCAGGATGCTAACAGACTAAACCGTAAGCAGGGCTGTGGGCAATCGCATGATCGAGAGGTCGCAGACTCCGCGTTCAGAAGAGGCCTTACACAGAGGCCACTGAGACCCTCCGGGTGCTCCGTGTTCGAGCTCGCGGGGGACGGAGGACACGGAGAGAGTCGTTGTCTTCAATCGACAATCAGCAATCATCAATCGGCAATCTCTGTCGGGGTCACGTCCCAGCCGGGACGGTCTCTGGAACTCGCCCAAAGCGCCGATGACGGGCCCGGAACTCGCGGACTGCCCACTCGAGGTCGGCGGCGTCAAAATCTGGCCACATGCGGTCCGTGAAGACCAGTTCCGCGTAGGCGCACTCCCAGAGCATGAAGTCGCTCAAGCGCTGCTCGCCGCCCGTGCGGATGAGCAGATCCAGTTCGGGAACCGGAGTCCGGTCGTTGCCAACCGCGGCGAGAAGGCGCGCAAACTCTGCTGGCGCGGCTGCTTCGGCCAACAATCGCGCGGCAGAGACGATAGCGTCGCGGGACGAATAATCGATCGCCAGACGCAGGTGCAGCCCTGCGCCCTCGAGCGTTGCGGCTTCGGCGGCCTCGATCGCGGCCACCAGCGAGGGCTCGAGCCGATCGCGGCGCCCGATAACACTGGTCCTTATTCCGGCGCCCACCCACTCTGCCACCGATGAGCTCAGGAACTCTTCAAAAATGCTCATTAATTCCCGGATTTCGCCGGCAGGTCGTTGCCAGTTGTCGGATGAAAAGGAGTGCAGCGTGAGCGTCCCGATCCCCAGGGCCGGGGCGGCCTGGACCGCGCCACAGACAGCGGCCACGCCGGCGCAATGTCCGGCGCTGCGCGGCAGGCCTCGTGCGGCTGCCCATCGCCCGCTTCCGTCCATAATGATGGCCGCATGAATGGGAGGGCAGGTCCCGTCGCCTGGGTCTTGACGTAGGGGCGGCCCTTGTGGCCGCCCAGGGACAACCGCCCGGGCTGCGCCTGCGGTGCGACTTCCAAAGGACTTTACCATACAAAGCATCCGCCCAAAAAATTTTCGCCCGCCGATTACCTCGGGCGCATGGACTCGATCAGAGATTCCATGTGATCCAGATAGCCCTCCAGGGCCCGCCGGCCGGTCGGGGTGAGCCGGTAGACGGTTTTCGGCAGGCGGCCCACGAAGTATTTCTCGCAAATTACGTACTCCGCTTCCTCGAGCCGGCGCGCGTGCACGCTCAGGTTCCCATCCGTGGTCCTCAACAATTTCTTCAGATCGTTGAAGCTGAGCGATTCGTTCACCGCCAGGGCGCTCACCATGCCCAAACGAATGCGCTCGTGAATTAAGCGATCCAGTTCGGGGGGCGCGCCCAGCGGCGCCCTGCTCCGTAATTGCCGCGCTTCCTGAACCAGCCGGCTCGCGCTGGCAGCACGGGCCGCAGTATTGGAATTCTCTCTAGCCACCGTACCTCCTTGCAATAATCGTCCCGAAGAGGATGTGAAGCCCGCCGAACCCCGCCGCCATGATTGAGTTGGCCCAGGCAGGAGGGCAGAGCAGCGCTGCCATTCCCGCGAACATGAAACACAGACCCATGATCGGGACGACCTTTACGGAGTAAGCCCCGCCCGTCACCACACCGGCCCCGTAGAGCAGCAGCCAGACGCCGGGCAGCAGGTTAAATACGCCGGCGCGGTAAATCACGACGCTGAGCGCCGCAGCCGCGAGCATGGGAGGGAACAAGCCGAAGACAAACTTACGGCCAGGCCTTGAAAACAGAGGCGTCTGCGCCTTGCGCGCCTTCCAGAAGGCAGCCGACGCGCCCACCGCAAAAGCGCACAGCGCCTCCAGGCCCCACACCGCAACCCACCAAACCACCTGTGCGCGGAGCGAGGCAATAATCGCCGCGCCCAAGGCCGTGATGCCGATCATCACCCCGCCCCATCCCGGAACGGCGGTGAAGGAGGCGGCGCTTTCCATGGTCTCGCGGATGAAGCGCAAATCGTCGATGGCGTGGGTTGGCACGGGCGCCGGCCTGGAGCGCCGTGACCGGGCTGGACCCGCGCATGTCATACGGTGTTTATAGCGGAGACGCGGAGCCTTGTCAAGTACTTTGTGATACAAAGTCCAGCCTGCAGCACACCGGCGCGGAAGTCACTCAACAGCCCTCTCCCCATGGGGCTGGGCGTGTCCCACATCTGCGTCAGCTTGCCGAGAACGCCTGTCTTTCCTATACTGGCAACCATGAAGGGAAATAACTCAATCAATCTCCGCAGCCGCGATTGGTTTGGAAAAGACGACCGCTGGGGGCTGGCGCACCGCGCCTGGCTGCGCGCCGAAGGCTTCAGCGAACGGGTGTTCGAGGGCAAGCCGGTGATCGGCATCTGTAATTCCTGGAGCGAGTTGAACAATTGCAACGCACACTTGCGCCAAGTGGCGGAAGCCGTGAAGCGAGGGGTATGGGAAGCAGGGGGATTTCCGCTTGAGTTCTGCACCATCTCGCTGGGCGAAATGCTGATGAAGCCCACCACCATGCTCTATCGCAACTTGATGGCGATGGACGTGGAGGAATGCATTCGCGCCTACCCCTTGGACGGTGTGGTGCTCCTTTGTGGATGCGACAAGACCACTCCGGCTCAATTGATGGGAGCGGCCAGCGCGGATGTGCCGGCGCTCATGGTTCCCGGAGGACCCATGCTGCGAGGCATGTGGCACGGTACGGAACTCGGCTCCGGAACGGATGTACGCCGCTTTTGGGAAGCGGTCCGGGCGGGGCAGTTGAGCGAGGAGGAGTGGTGCGAAATCGAGAGCTGCGTCTCGCGCAGCGCCGGCCACTGCACGGTGATGGGCACTGCTTCCACAATGGCCAGTCTCGCCGAGGCGCTGGGCATGACTTTGCCGGGCGCGGCGGATATTCCCGCCGTCGACTCGCGCCGCCTCTCGATCGCCGAGCAGAGCGGGCGACGCATCGTGGAAATCGTGGGCGAGGACCTTCGCCCCTCTCAAATCCTCAGTCCTGCGGCCTTCGAGAACGCCATCAGTCTACTCATGGCGCTTGGAGGCTCAACCAACGCCATCATTCACTTGGTGGCCATTGCCGGACGCTTGGGTATCGCTCTGCCCCTTTCGAAATTCGATGAGATCTCCCGAACGGTCCCGGTGCTGGCGAATGTGAAGCCTTCAGGTAAATTCCTGATGGAGGATTTCAGTTACGCCGGAGGAGTGCCGGCCGTGATGAAGGAGATCGCTCCACGCCTTCACCTCGAAGCGTTGACCGCCAGCGGAAAGACGCTGGGGGAGAACATCTCCCGCTCCGCGTGTTTCAATCGGGAGGTCATCAAACCGCTCAGCCAGCCGCTCTACCCGGAAGGAGGTCTCGTCGTCCTGGGCGGAAACCTCGCCCCCTGCGGCGCCGTCATTAAGCAATCCGCCTCTTCGCCTCATTTGCTGCAGCACAAGGGCAAGGCCGTGGTGTTCGAGAACAACCGCGACCTGCTGGCCCGGATTGACGATCCACATCTCGAAGTGGATGAAGATTCAATCCTGGTCCTCAAGCATGCCGGCCCCAAGGGCGCCCCAGGCATGCCGGAATGGGGCCACCTGCCGATCCCCGCCAAGCTACTCAAGGCCGGGGTGAAAGACATGGTGCGACTCAGCGATGCCCGCATCAGCGGCACCAGTTTTGGCACCATCGTGGTTCATATCGCGCCCGAGGCCGCGCTCGGCGGCGCGTTGGCCATCGTCAAGGATGGGGACGAGATCGAGTTGGATGTAGATGAAAAGAGACTGGAATTGCTGCTGCCGGAAGCTGAAATCAGAGCGCGGCTGGCCCAATGGACGCCGCCGGCCGCACACTATTCCCGGGGTTACGGAAGGATGTACCTCGAGCACATTCTCCAGGCGCACCAGGGTTGCGACTTCGATTTCCTTCTCGGCCACGACTCCGGCGACGATACTAACCCTTTGCGAAGGTTCCCTAATCCCGCGCTTTAAGGACTGTTCGTCCCCTTGACAACCTCACCCTAGATCGTGTATTAACTCTTCCGTGAAATGAGTCCCACTGCGCGACCTATTCACATCGCCGCCGATGTGCTACCGTGCGGCCCAATGGCCGCAACCAAGTGTATTTCTCCGTGTCCTCTGTGCCTCTAAACCTCCCTTCAAGGCAGAGAACACGGAGGGCTCCGTGACCTCGCTGTTTAGTCTTTCGTGGCACAGAGAACGCGGAGAAGGAAGAATCTGCGCGACACCACTCCGTCGCAGAAACTACTACTACGGGGGCCGGTGTTATGGTTTCCCTACTGTGTCCTCATTGTGGATCGTCGCGGGTCAACAAATCGCCGAGCGGCCAACACCTCATGTGTGTCGACTGCCAGCGGGTCATCGTTCAGGACCGGGTCAAGAAGCCCCGGGGTCGACGGATTCAAGGCAGACCGCGTCGCCCGCCAGCGGATCCCCGTCCTGAACCGGCAAACTGAAGACCTGCGCCTTCCGTCAATCGTCGGGATCGTCTTGTGCTGTTTCCCCAATGGCGCAAACCTATTTGACACGACTGCCGGCCTCTGCCAGCCTTATCGAGGGCGCCAAGCAGCGCCATCCACCAGTTCAAAATCCGAGACACTCGCCCGGCTCTTGCTGGTTTTCATTGTCTTTGCGCTCCCCGTTCGAGCTGCTGCGAACCTCCAGGATTTCCTGAACGGCCTCATGCAGAACCAGAAGGGGAATGTCCTTGTCTCAGATCCCCGCACAGGTTGTCTGCTCGCAGTCTGGAACTCTCGTGAGGCTTTTGGGGCGGCCTACCCCCCGGGATCGACGGCCAAACTGTTTACAGCCACTGCGGCGATGCAAGAAGGCTTGGTTTCACCCTCGGAAGAGATCTTTTGCCGGAGGGTTCCAGAACTGCTAGGTGAGCCCTTCCACTGTTCCCACCCCGCGGCTGATGGTCCGTACAATCTGGCCTCGGCGCTCGCCAATTCCTGCAACTATTTCTTCGTGAGATTGAGTCTGCGAATCTCTGCCGCCCAACTGGCGCATTGGTTCGCCGCCTTTGGGTTGGGTAGTCCTCCAGGCCAGGTCCGAATCGAAGCGGATGATGCCGGTAAGGCCCGGGCCGCACTCGGAGAAGAAGGGGCGACGCTTTCCTCTGCCCAACTCTTATTGGCCTATTCGGCTTTTGCCAACCGGGGGCAAGCCTACCGTTTGGTCAGGGGCAGTCCTCATGGCCGCCCCAGGGCGGCCACAAAGGCCGCCCCTACAGACCCTGCCCTTATTGTTCGGCTGCGACCCGAAACTTTAGAAGTCCTATCTGCTGGCCTCGAAGGGTGTGTGCGATTTGGTACTTGCCAGGCGAGCGCAGTCGAGGGAATTCGTATTGCCGGAAAAACGGGCACGGCGGCGGCTCGCGACAGCAGCGGAGTGACCCACGCTTGGTTTGTCGGCTATGCGCCGGTGAACAAACCCGAAATTGCTTTGGTGGTTTTTCTCGAGCGCGGCACCGGCAGGCACGACGCGGCTTCGCTCGCCGGCAGAATCTTCAAATTCTATTTTGGGCATTCCAGCGAAAGCCGCGTCATTCCCGCGAAGCTTGTCCTCGGCGAACGCGGGGGAGCGGGAATCCAGCTTGTTGGGCCGTAGACCCACGCCTGCGCGGGGGTGACGAAACCTACGACTTTCATTACCATGGGCGGGCCGTAGGCCCATGACCACTCCCGACGACAGCGAACGGGCTCAACATGAAAGGTTCGAAATTCCTCAACGCGCTCGGTATTCTTGGGATCTGCCTTGCTCTGGAGAACGCCTCGCTCGCAGCTCAAGACTTTAAGGTCGAACTCTTTTCCGGACGGCCTTTCAAGGCGCTGGAATTGCAAGCTGAAGGGGCGAAAGCAAGTCTCTGCGACCTTCGCCGCCCGAGGGACTGCGTGGCTTTGCAGCCTGGTACAAGAGCTAACTGCGAGAGAGCCGGCACGAAGGTCCGGTGTAGTTCTCCGCAAGGTTCCCGAGAGTTCCAGGGCCTATCTGTTGTCTCTTCATCGCCCGTTCAAGCGACCCCTAAGTTTCTAAACGCTCGAGCGCGGGATGCGGTCTTGCTCCGTAAGCTCCAGATTAGCCCCTCCCACACTGGGCTGTTGCTAATTATGCCCACTGACCTCGAATCCTATGTGTGTGGGGTCCTTGCCGGGGAGGCTGCCACTTTCCACTCTTCAGCGGGGCGCGAGGCCATGGCAATTCTCGCCCGCACTTGGGCGATCCGTTGGCGCGGCCGGCACCAGGCGCAAGGATTCGATTTCTGCTCCCTGACTCACTGCCAAGCCTTTCGCCCTCCAGACCTGGGAGTGGTTCGGGAACCACCCCCACAAGTGGGTAGCGCAGACCTGCCGTCCAAGGTCGGCGGCTTTTCCGCGGTCCTCGAGACTCGGGGCCAAGTCTTGCAATTCCGGGGCGAAACCATTGACCCCTATTTCAGCGCCGATTGTGGAGGTATGACGGAGGCGGCTGGAAATGTGTGGCCCGATCGCGCGCAGCCATATCTGGTCAGCATCCACGATCCTTATTGTGCGGGCAGTGAACATGCCTCCTGGCGAAGAGAATTGTCTCTGAAGGAGACTGAAGAGATCATCCGCACGGACATGCGCGTGCCCCTGGCGGGCCCGCCTACCAGGGTCAGCATCGCGAAGACCGACTCTTCGGGGCGCGCGCAGATTCTGCTGGTGGAAGCGGGCATGGAGCGGCAGGTGGATGCCAACGAATTCCGCTATGCGGCAAACCGGCGTTTGGGCTGGGCCACTCTGAAAAGCAACCGCTACACGCTCGAACAGCGAGGCGGCTCGCTCATATTCACCGGTCGCGGACTGGGTCATGGAGTGGGTCTTTGCCAGGCGGGCGCCGACGAGATGGGCAGGCTGGGCCGCTCAGCGCAACAAATCCTCGCCTTCTACTTTTCCGGAACCAGCGTGGCGCTCCTCGGTGACGCACCGGCGGATAGCGTGGCCTCGAGTGAGCACTTCGAGATTTCATTCCCTGCCACACAGCAGGAATGGGCGCCGCAGACACTGGAAACACTCGAGCACGCACGGGGGGAACTGCGCTCACGCATAGCGCAGATCGGTGTTCCAAGTTCTGCGGCTGATGCAGAACTCAGCAGCAGCCGCGTTCGAGTTCGAACCTTTTCGACCACGTCCGCTTTCGTTCGAGCCACCGGACGGCCGGGTTGGTCGGCAGCGGCCAATGATGGTGAATCGATCGCGCTTCAACCGCTGGGCCTACTGGTGCGAAAGGGGATTCTGGAATCAACGTTGCGCCACGAACTGACTCACCTGATTGTGCACCGCGCCCGCGCCTCCAGCGTCCCCCACTGGTATGAGGAAGGCCTGGTTCTCTACCTGACGCACGAGCACATCGAGCCCGTTCGAAGCCAACTCGCCCCGGGACGGAGTCTTGAGGAAGCAATTTCCCACCCGCGCTCCGAAGCCGAAATGAAAGCGGCCTACGCGCTGGCGCTCGAGCGCGTGCGAAAGATCGCCGAGCAGCGAGTAGAAGGGGAACTGTGGCGGATCTTGCAACAGCCCTCCGCCCAAGATTTGCACCGCCTCGTCGAACCGTGATGACGCAGCCGACAATGGTCGATGAAAGGCCCTCTCCCCAAGGGCTGAGCGTGTCCCACATCTCTGGCTGGACACCGGGGCTGCCCAAGTTGGAAATATAGCCCTCTCCCTTGGGGAGAGGGTGTCCGGCGACGGCGCTTTCTCCAGCCGTCGCCGGACGGGTGAGGGGTTGCTTCCGTTCGCAAACCACCTTGTCCGGCTAAAGCTTCGCATCCGCTATAGTCCCCCCGTGCGGCCTGCCCCTTGCGGCGCAACCCAACCGCGGCTCAAAACGCCACATCGTCCTTGTTGCGCGACTGGAGGCTGAGGGCAAAGGTCCGCAAAGCGGAAGAACAAGTCAAATGGCAAATCGCAAATGTCAAAAGTCAAAGGTACGCGGGGTCGCTACTTTTGCAATTTGCCTTTTGCGTTTTGACTTTTGACTTGCTCTGTTGATTCGTGCAAGAGACCCCTCACCCGTCCCGCTCCGGCTGGTGAAAGCGCCGGCAGCGGGACACCCTCTCCCCAAGGGAGAGGGCTAGTTCTTAACCTTCTGCCTACTGCCTTCTGCCTACTGCTTCCTGCCCTCTGCCTACTGCCTGCTTCCCACGGGGCCGTCGTAGCGGATCCTTCCGGCTTCCAGGGCTACGAGCCTTCGTGCCAAGGCGGCGCCACGCTCGAAATCGTGAGTGGAGAATACCACCGCCTTCCCTTGAGCCGGTAACTGGCGCATCAGGCTCTCCAAGGTATCCACGCTCGAGGCGTCGAGGCCCGTGAAAGGTTCATCCAGCAATAAAAACCGCGGCTCATGAAGGAGCGCACGAGCCAGCGAGACGCGCTGTTGCAATCCTCTCGAGAGTTTCCGCACCGGCATGTCTGCCCGGTCTCCCAGCCGGAAAAGCTCCATCGAGGCCGCGATTCTCGCCTCCAGCCGCTGCAAGGCAAACAAGGTGCCGAAGAACTTCAGGTTCTCGCGCACCGTCAGATCGCCATAAAGGAAGGTCGCGTGGGAAACGAACCCAATGGCCGCTTTTGCCGCGGCCGCGTGCTGGTGGACGTTTTTGCCGTCAAACAAGACCTCGCCCTCACTCGGCCGGGCGACGGTGGCCAGAAGGCGGAGCAAAGTAGTCTTGCCGGCGCCGTTGGGGCCGTAAAGCAGAACTGTGTCTCCGGGCCCAACCCATAATTGAGCGCCGGCAAGCGCCGCCAGGTCGCCAAAATACTTCGAGACGTTTCGAAGTTCCAGGCCCGCCCTAGTGGGAGGAGGTGTGTCGGGTGGCATAAGATTCGAGCAGCAAGGGCGAAGCCTTTTTCAGAGTCGCCATCAATCGCGCCTTAAGCTCCAGCCGCTCTTTCCAATACTGCTTTTCCGCTACCTTGCCGGCCGCAAAAAGCTCATCGAGATCGGCCAGAGAATTAAACAACGCATCAGCCGTGGCGGCGAGCTCTTTCTGCGCCGAACTCGTTCTTTGCTGCTCCTTGAACCGCGGCCATTCTTTCGCCAGGCGAATGCCGAGCGCCCAAAGCAGAAGCAGCCCGAAACAAGCCAGCAAGGGAACGGCCAGCCGCGTGACGGGGTTGGGAAGGATCTTGACTTGCGCCTCCCCCTGCCCGGACTCGGATGCTTCTCCACCCTCCGCTTCCCCGCCCTGCGCTTCGCCGCTCAAGCGAGCCTCGAGCTTTGTTCCCTGCTTCAAGCCTTCGGCAACATAGCGCCGGCTGCCCGTTTCGGAGTCGGTTCCGGCGGCCGCGAAGAGGGGAGAATCCACCGTGAGGCTGGGAGGCGAGACCAACAGTTCCACGCTAGCGATTGGATAAGCGTACGAGTCGCCGAGGGAGAGACGGTTCGAAGTGTAATCCGCATCGTACGCAACCATGACGACGGTCACGCCCGGCTTAAGAGGATACTGGAGGAAGTAATCTCCGTGGGTTTTGCCGGGATTCACCGGCTGTGGCAATGGCATGTTCATCAACCCTGCCACGGCCGCGTTGGGCTGTGTGGCGCACACAGACAAATGGAAATGGAACGTGCCGTCCGGGTTGGCATAGCTGCGTGGCGGGTCGCTCGCATTCCTGATGGCAAACATCTCCTGCAAGTGGGCTTTGTTGCCTTGGGCATGCACCACCACTCGCGCCGATTGAATGCGCAGCGGCGGCGCGGACGCGCTGGCATCGTAAACAGTGATGCTGACGTTAGCGGTCCCCTGCGGACTGAATTGCGCCGGCGCGTTGTAATCCACTCCCTGATACGCCGCTTGCACTAAATAAAACAATGTTGGATCGATATTGGCGGAGGGGAACACGAAGCGCCCGCTTGCGTCGGTAGTCACTGACCCCACGCGCTGCATGCCGCCTCGCGGTAGCAGCAACTGCACCGCCTGGTTCCCAACCGGCCGGCCCGAGGTGCCGTTCGAAACCTGCCCTTGGATCCTTCCCTGCGCTTCGAGCACTGCCGGGAGCGAAACCAGCAGGAGAGCCGACACGAGGAAAATCAAACCGCCACGCATTGTGCTTAAGCCCTTTACCTCAATATCTTCAGTATTCTGAATCCCCTGAAAAAATACAAGTCCTTTGTGGCGCGAGCGGAGCGCGGGCATCCTGCCCGCCGGAAAATCCCTGCGTGCAGCAGCGGGACGCTCCCACGAAAGCGCGCGAGACGCCCGCACTACGGCCTTGCCCTCTTCTGCTTTTGGATGATGAACACCAGCGGGACGAGAACCAGGAACAGGATGCCCATCAGCCGGAACACGCTCAGGAAGCTCAACAGCGTGGCCTGCTGCTGCACCGCCCCGTACAGCATCGCCTGGGCGCGGCGACTCGCGGTGACGGGGTCGGAACCGCCCTGCACGAACAGCCCTTGAGTCCGTTCCAGAGCTTGCCGGGTGAAGGGACTGACGTCAGTTACATGCGCGGCCAGCAAGGACTGATTGTACTGGGAGCGTCGCGCAATCCAAGTCGTGACAAACGAAACACCCATGCTCGAGCCGATGTTCCGCATGACGCTATAAAGACTTGTTGCATAACCGGTCTCGTGCTTTGGGATCGGGTCCATGGTCAGAACGGTAAGAGGCACGAAGACGAAGGCCAGCCCCGCGCCTTGGTTAAGCAGGTGAAAGAGGATGTCCGTGGTTCCTGAATCGAGGTCCATCCGGGAGTAACCGAAGAAAGCGACGCCGGCCACGGCGAAACCGAACACCAGCATCCAACGCGCATCCCAGCCTCGGCCGAGCAGGTATCCCACCAGGGGCATGCAGACGGCTGTGGCAATGCCGCGCGGGCTGGTATAAAGCCCGGCAATGGCGCTCGTCCAACCAAGCAGAGTCTGCATAAACAGCGGCAAGGTCACCAGGCTGCCGTAGAGTACGAATCCGAGCAAGGTGACGAGCACAATGCCCGCCCCAAAACTGCGATACTTCAACAGCCGGAAGTGTACGATGGGCTGCTCGGTGGTCATTTCCCGGATGACGAACGCGGTTAGGAAGCCGGCGGCTAAGACGGCCAAGGAGATGATGAAGCGGCTGCCAAACCAGTCGTCTTCCTGGCCCTTGTCCAGCATGATTTGCAGCGCGCCCATGCCCACCGCCAGCATGCCGAAGCCCCAAAGGTCGGCGCGCAACTTCCCCCGGCGCAGGTAGTGCGGATCGGAAACGAACAGGCCGATCATGATGAGGCTGGCGATGCCAATGGGCAGGTTGATGTAGAAAACCCAACGCCACGAATAGGTGTCCGTAATCCACCCGCCCAGCGTGGGGCCGAGTATGGGCGCGGCGATAATGCCCATGCTCCAAAACGCCATGGCCTTGCCGCGCTCCGCCCCGGGGAATTCCTCGAGCAGCACAGCCTGGGAGAGCGGCTGAAGCCCGCCCCCGGTGGTGCCTTGAAGCACGCGAAAGAGAATCAGCGACGGCAGGTTAGGGGCAATCCCACACAAAAGGCTCGAGATCGTGAACCCCGTCACCACGCTCAGCAGCAATCGCCTGCGCCCAAAGTAGTTCGCCAGCCAGCCGGTGATGGGAAGGACAATGGCGTTGGCAACCAGGTAAGAAGTCAGTACCCAGGTGGACTCATCGACGCTGGCCGAAAGGCTGCCCGCAATGTGAGGCAGGCTGACGTTGACCACCGAAGTGTCCAACACCTCCATCACCGCGCTGGACATCACCGCCACCGCCACTAACCAACGACCCGCCGAGGACTGGGAGACCTCTGCACTGCTCATATAAGGGAAGAGATTTTAGCACTTACGGAGTGCCATTCAACACCGGGACCTCGGCAGAGGTGTCATGTGCACGATTCAGTCGCGCCAGGCCACGCGTCATTCCCGCGAAGCCTGTCTTCCGCGACGGCGGGGGACAGGCTTCGCGGGAATGACGCGTGGTCTGGGACGCCCGAATTATTCAAATGACACCACTGCCGTGGCTTCTTTTCTCTTGACAAATGCAAAAGGATAGGCTAGAGTACTACGGTGAGGCTGGGCAGGAAGCCATGGCCTGTGGGGAACACGACGCGGTAAGGCTGTCAATTCATCAGCCCACACTGTTCCGGGGAGCGGCTCTGCCGCCCCGCCATGCGCAAAGCCTGGGAAGGTGTGAAAAAATCTCGCTGTAGGGGCAACCCTTGTGGTTGCCCCAGGGCGGCCACAAGGGCCGCCCCTACGGCGCGATTTCTTCACATCCTCAAGTGGCAATGCGACAAGAAGCTTTTTTGAAGGAACAAACCGGGAATGTCTATGAAAACAAAGGACAGGGTCAAAAGGTCTGGAAGTCCGGAAGTGGTTTCATTTGCAAGATTCAATCACGCCAAACCACACGTCATTCCCGCGAAGGCGGGAATCCACCTCGAATCCACTCCGCAGACCTTGGGGACTGGCCTCATTGACGGACTGGATTCCCACTTTCGCGGGAATGAGGGACGCTTCGTCACGACGGGTATCTCGAAATGGACGGAACAAACCGGGAATGTCTATGAAAACAAAGGACAGGGTAAAAAGGTCTGGAAGTCCGGAAGTGGTTTCATTTGCGAGATTCAGTCACGCCAAACCACACGTCATTCCCGCGAAGGCGGGAATCCACCTCGAATCCTCTCCGCAGACCTTGGGGACTGGCCTCATTGACGGACTGGATTCCCACTTTCGCGGGAATGACGGACATTTCGTCACGACGGCACTTCAAAATTGCAGGAACAAACCGGGAATGTCTATGAAAACAAAGGACAGCTCCTTGAACACCCCACGATCCTTGGCCACTATACAGACAATATGTCGCTCTACTCCCTTGTCAGCCGCCGGAAGCTTTCGGGGTCGTCCACATCGATCACTACTCCCTCGTCCTCGACCTCGACAAACTGCGTCGCCGGGCGATATCTCCGCACCACCGAATCCGCGCCCGCGTCACGGGTCAACTTCAACAGCTCGTCGAAGACTTGCCATCCAATCAGCACCGGATGTCCCCGGCGACCCTGATAGGTTGGGATCACTACTGGGGCGCGGCACTGGCGGAAGCTTGCCACAATTCTCTCCACGGTTGCTTCGGAAACAGCGGGATGGTCGACCAAACAGAAGAGGACAGCTTCCAGATCATCCGCAACCAGGGATCGCAAACCCGCTTGCAACGACGAGGTCTGGCCGGACCGGTAATCAGGATTGATGACCACCTGCGCAGGTTCAATCTTGACTTGTCGTTGAATCTCCTCAGCCTGATGCCCGAGCACCACGACGATGCGCGCGAACCCGGCCGAGCGGAGCGTCTTCACGATCGACTCGAGAAATGTCTGGCCGCGGTAGGCGAGCGTGGCCTTGGGAGTTCCCATGCGGGAGGATTCACCCGCCGCGAGGATCAAGCCGGCAATCATGCGGTGGCACCGCCCCTTAATCCCCTCTTCTCGGCGCAGGGGGCTAAGGGGTGGTGCCGATTTCGGTGGCTTTGGATCTGTGCGCAAGCGAGGGAGGGGAGGAAGCGGCCCGGCGTCGCACCGCAATCATCTCGGCTACGATCGAGACCGCAATCTCTTCCGGGGTCAGCGCCCCGATGTCGAGCCCGATCGGTGTATGGACGCGCTCGAGCTCTTCCGGGGGCACGCCTTCGCCCTCGAGCACTTTCGAGATTTCGATGAACTTCCGCTTGCTGCCAATCATGCCGATGTAGCGCGCCGGCGTCGAGAGCGCCCAGCGCAGGCAATCCAGATCACCCTTGTGCCCGCGGGTGACCAGCACCAGGTAAGACAGTTCGTTGATCTTCAGCTTCGGGAAAATCTCTTCCCAGGATCCGGCGTGTGTTTCAGCGGCTTCCGGAAAGCGCTCAGGATTGGCAAAAGCCGGCCGGTCGTCGGAAACCACAACGTCAAATCCCGCCAGCGCCGCCATCTTCGCAACAGAAAGCGAAACGTGCCCACCCCCGAAGATATACGCTGTCGGAGTGGCCAGGATAGGTTCCACGAAAATATCCAGCGACCCGCCGCACACCAAGCCGTTGTCGTATTCGGGTTGAGCGTTCAGGTTGAAGTGCAGGCGGCGAGGCTTCTCCTCGCGCATGACGTCTTGCGCCACAGACCACACTTCCGCCTCGACGCACCCGCCGCCCACCGTGCCCACTATCGACCCATCGTCGCGGATCAGAATCTTCGCGCTCTCGTAACTCGGGATGGAGCCCTGCACCTGGATAATAGTGGCCAGCGCCGCTTTGCGCCCTTCCTTCCTCAGCCTGGCAATTTCGGCGAAGATATCCATAGCCCCTCTATAACTAGGTTAATCGCCGCGTGGAACGATGTCAACGTGGGCCTCAGATGGCGTCGGAAAGCGAGGACATGTTGAAGTCGCGGACTCGGATGGCCGGCAAGCGGTTATTGTTCACAGGCATGGGGGACGTCGTGCCTTCAACCGCTTTGAGCATCTCCACTACACTCTGATTAAATCGGAAGTTATTAACCGGATACTGAACTTTTCCATCTTCGATAACGAAGAGCCCGTCGCGAGTCAGTCCCGTCAACTGCACGGTGTCCGGTTGGAGAAACCGGATGTACCAGAAGTGGGTAATCAGCAGGCCGCGAGGCGTTGACGCAATCAGCTCGTCCAGGCTCGAGGCGCCTCCTTCCATAATAACGTTGGAGGGATAGGGTACGGGCTGCGTGTGAGTCTTCTCCGCCCAGTAGCGGTCCCGCGTCATAGCTTTCACTACGCCCTTTTCCACCCAGGTCGTCCTTTCAGCGGGCAGCTCTCCGCTCCAAGGCCAGCCGGGCACGCGCGGGTCGAACGGATCGCTGCGCAGGGTGATATTCTCCCCAAAGACCTTTTCGCCCAGCAGTGTGCCGCCGCCGCGCTTGCTCAGGAAGCTGCGGCCCTCTTCGGCGGCGCGCGCATCCATACTCCACGTCATGAACATCAACATCTCATCGAGCGCCGCCGGCTCGAGAATCACGGTGTACTTACCGGGGTCCAGCCGGCGCGGTTTCTGTGACGCGAGCGCCTTGCGCACCGCTGTCGAACTGACGAGCGCGCCATCCACCTCCGCCAAGCGGGGAGATTGGATGTCAGCCCACCCCGATCCCGTGCCATCCCCCGTGCGCGCGGTCACGGAATAGTCCGCCCAGGTCCGTTGGGTGTAGCCGAAGAGCCCCCGCTTGTTGGCAATGGCCGCGGCCACCGCGGTCACGTCAAAGAAGCCTGAGGCATTCAGCTTCTCCCGCGTGGCGGCCTCGACTGAGGAACGAAGCGCCGGCAGCAGTTGCTCGGAGCGTGCAGCGGCGGTCGCCTCATCGAAGGCGACAACTTCAGGGTAGTCTTGGGGGCCCAAAGGGGCGACGTATTCCGGGTCCTCAGGCGTCAAGGCCGCCAGGTCCTCCGCGTGCCGCACGGCGCGGCTCAGGCCGTCGTCACTTGTCTCGGTGGTCGAGGTGCTGCCTTTCTTATGCCCCAGGGTCACCGAAATATCCAGCCGAAGGTCGCTAGTGAACCCGGCGGTGGTGATCTGGTTGTTGGCGAAACGTGTGTTGCACTCCTGCTGCCAGCGCAGGTTCACCGCCATCTCGGGCGACTTACTCATTTTGAAAACCCGGTCCAGCAGATTCCGTGCTTCATCTTTGTTCAGCATGTGAACTCCTATTCCGTTAGCAACACGTTGATTTGCCGGAAGCGCGCCGGAGCGCTCCCATGGCTCATCTCGTTCGTTTGCTCGGGCTGACCCTTGCCGTCGCCCGTCAGCCCGAAGTTCTGCCAGAAGCGCTGGTCCGCGATGCCGTCGCAGGCCTGCCAGAAGTCCGGCGTGCGCGATTGATAGGCCACACGGTCAATCATCTGACCCTTCTTGCCGCTCTTAATCTCCCAGAAAGCATCGCCGCCGAACTGGAAGTTGTAGCGTTGCTGGTCAATCGACCAACTGCCGGTGCCGTCGATCAAGACGCCCTCGTCCACCCCCCCGATCAGATCGTCCAGGCTTACCGGCTTCTCCGCCGGTTTCAGCCAAACGTTGGGAATGCGCTGGAAGGGGATGGAAGCGTAGCTATCCGCGTAACTACAGGCGTGCGAGGCCTTCTCGCCGATCAAGTGGGCTTGGTCCCGGATGGTCTGGTAGTCCACAAACATGCCGTGCTTGAAGATGTCGAAACGCAGGGTTTTGACCCCGTCATCGTCGTAGCCGCACGTCGAGAGGCCTTGGGGCAGAATGCGGTCACCGACGATATTCACCAGATCGCTGCCCACCCGGAATTTGCCCAGCTTGTCAGGAGTCAGAAAGCTGGTGCCGGCAAAGTCCGCTTCGTAACCCAAAGCCCGGTCCAGTTCGGTGGAGTGGGCCAGACTTTCGTGGATGGTGAGGCAGAGGTGCGAGGGCAGCAACACCAGGTCTTTCTTGCCGGGCTTCACCGGCGGCGCGCCCAGACGCTCGACGCACTCCTCGCCCACCCGCCGCGCGCTCCCCAGCATCTGCGCCGCCTCGACGTATTCCCACCCGCCGGTGACCGCCCCAATCTGGAAACTGCGGTCGCGCGTTTTGCGTTGCGCGCTGTCAACTGCGGTTGCCCCGTAGCCGGGATCAACTCGCTGAATGTACTGCTCGATGTACGAGCCCTCCGTGGAGGCGAACCATTTGTGCTCGAAGCGGCAGGAGATGTAAGACGTGGCCATGAAGACCTTGGGCGCCTTCATCACCTCGTCGTTGATGGCGCGCAGGAAGTCAACCTTTTCGGCCAGCGAAACGGCAAACGGGTCTTTAGCAAAGGGAGTGCGGTAAAGGTCCACAGCCGGAGTGGCCGGGGCGAGTTCCACCGGCTGGCGCGTCAGGGCGGAATTCGTCTTCGCGACGTTCACGGCCTCGCGGGTGATGCGTGCTACTTCGTCGCGCTCCACATTGTTCCCTGCCGCGAAGCCCCACGTGCCGTTCACCAGCACGCGCACGCCAAAGCCGAAGCTCTCACGGTCGCTCACCCAGGGCACATGCTGGATCTTGCTTCCGCCGGGTTCCGCCTGGGTGCGCAGGTATGCTGACTGATCGCGGTAACGCGCAATGCGGACGTCCGCGTAGCCGGCCCCCAGCGAGCGCGCCGTCTCGAGCGCCGCGTCAGTGAGCGGCCGGAACACAGGGTCGGGTGTTCCGCCTTCACCCCCGCCCGCGCGTCCCCCTGGGGCCACACCGCCTTTCCCGCCGCCGAGAGCCGCCCCGAGCGCGGAGGGCATCCCCGCCACGCCCACCGCCGCCGCACCCACTGCACAAGATTCCAGAAACTTGCGCCTTGAAATCGACATGACTCATCCTCCGTGTTCTACAGCTATGTCCGTAACCTCTTGAAGATCGCTTCAGGAATTGACTTGACAAGGAGCATGATGGGACGCCAAAACCAAGGCAGGTAAACCACCCCTTGCCCTTTGACTATCGCTCTGAAGATGCCCTTCGCCACGCTCTCCGGCGAGGCCACCAAAAACAGCCCTGAACGCCCGTACGTCATGCGCGTGTCCACGAAACCCGGCTTGACCGTGATCACCGTGACGCCCGCGTGGAATAAACGAACGCGCAACCCTTGAAGATAGACGCTGAGGCCCGCTTTCGCGGCCGCGTAGAGATAATTGCTTTGCCGGCCTCGGTCTCCAGCCACGGAGGAAATAGCGCAGATAAAACCGGCCCGCCTTCGTTCGAAATGGTTGGCGAGAATATTAAGGGCGGAAACGCAACCTGTGAAGTTGGTCTCGAGAATGAGCCGGGCTTCCTCCCAATCGCTTTGGCCCTTGACCTGATTGCCCAGGTAGCCAATGCAAACTACCGCTCCCACAAGCGCGTCGCCTGCTTCCGCGAGGAAAGATCGCAAGCTGGCTGCATGGGTCTCGGTGTCGAGGGCGTCGAAGGGAAGAGTGCCGGCCTGAACCCCGTGGCGAAGACTAAGATCGGAGGCGAGCGCGCTCAATTCTTGGCGGTCGCGCCCTCCCAGAACGAGGTCGAACTTATGAGCCGCAAACTCTTTTGCCAGAGCGGTGGCAATTCCAGAAGTCGCGCCCAGAATCAGCACACTTGGCACGCCCTTACCTCCTCTGGCATCTTGCCGAAAAACCCTGCGGAAGCTGTCATTCCGATCCCGCAGCCGCGGGAGAGGAATCTCGCTCTGGAAACGCCGATCAGATCAGGGCGAGATTCCTCGTCGCCTTCGGCTCCTCGGAATGACAGGTTTGATGGGTTTCTCAGCATGGGTGCAGTTGACGATTGCCACAATTGGAGCCAGATTGTCTTCTTAGCACAAGTCCTCAGTTTTTTCGTGGGCGGCGAAGAGAATATCCACCACAGAGCGCACAGAGGCCACGGAGCAAAGTCGCTCGGCATTTCTCCGTGACCTCCGTGATCTCTAGGGTGAGGCTCTGTTTTAGCCCTCGACAATGCCGAGCCTCCTCGCCTGCGATGAAGAAAGCAGACCACGCGGATCGAGCCGGTTCTTGATAGCTCTGAATTCTTCCAGCCTCGGGTACATGGCAGCGAAGGTCCGCGCGCTCATCACCGCATCCTTGGCCAGGTAGATTCTGCCACCATGATTCAGAACCACTCGATCCAATTCGTGCAGCAGCGGAAGCAGCCCGCTGGCAACGGGAAGATCCAGGGCCAATGTGTAACCTTCGATGGGAAATGAAAGCAAGCCGGCGTTGGATTTGCCAAATCGCTTCAACACGGCGAGGAAGGAGGCGCGACGCGACTGGGCCAGCCGCGTCAGGAGATCTTTGAGCCCCTCGAGTCCTCCCTCCAGCGGCAAGGCTACCTGATATTGGACAAAGCCCCTGCGCCCGTACAAGCGGTTCCAATGATGAACTGCGTCGAGAGGATAGAAGAACGTCTCCAGATCCACGAGTTGCCGGACGGCATTGCGATGCACGCTGTAATAGAACGAGTTGAAGGCTCGCACCGTAAGACTGTTCAGCGCCAGCGAGGGAAAGTCGAAAGGAAGCGTCCAACGGCGGCGAGGCGGTTGGGCCAGCGGCGCTCGGATGCGCGCTGGCAGCCCGTTCGCCGGCGCGTGATTACCCCGCATCAGGACAGCTCTTCCCATATGCGGGCCGGTTGCCAGGCAGTCAATCCAAGCCACGGAATATTGGTAACGGATGTCGGATTCGGTCATCCTTCCCAGCGCGTCTTCCAGGTTTGTCGCTTTCTGGTAATCGACCAGCATCCATGCGGAGGTGACGGGTTGCAATTTGATCCGGGCGCTGAGAATCGCACCCGTCAGTCCCATGCCGCCAAGCGTGGCCCGGAAAACTTCACCGTTGTGATCCGCCGAAGCGCAGAGCGTCTCGCCGCTTGGCGTCAGCAACTTGAAATCCAGAACAAAATTGCCGAAGGCGCCATCTTGGTGATGGTTCTTGCCATGCACATCGGCAGCGATCGCTCCCCCCACGGTGACGAACTTGGTCCCCGGCGTCACCGGCAGGAAGAAGCCGCGGGGCAGAAAATACTGAAGGATTTCAGCCAGGCTGACGCCCGACTCACACTCCAGCACGCCGGACTGCGCATCGAAGGCGAGGAACCGGTTAAGCCGCGTGTGACACACGACGCCGCCTTGCTTGTTTAGGGCCGCATCGCCGTAGCTGCGTCCCAGCCCGTACGATATCAAGGATGGCTGGGCGCCCGACTCCAGGATGGCCGCTAGTTGGCGCTGGCTTTCGGGGCGGTAGACATTACACCATTCGACTGGGAAGCGTCCCCAACCGGAGAGTGCTTGAGTTACAAAATCCTGTGACATTGCCGATTTACGATTGCCGATTGCCGATTGAAAAACGAGCGCAAAGCGCGGACCTCAGGCGGAGCGCGGACCCCAGTTTTTGAGGTCCGAGCTACCTGGTCCTCCAGGCTGTCATTCCGAGCGAAGCGAGGAATCCTGCTCTGGTCTCTGGTGATCGAACCAGAGCGGGATTCCTCGCTTCGCTCGGAATGACAGCCGCTTAGAGAATAACAGCCGCTTAAAGGTAGATAATGAAGATGACGCTGGCTGCCCAGAACAGCACGACCGAGAGCAAGACTGTGTCCGTCAAGAACAACCGCGTCGGGTTTCCTCCCTCTTCGTTCTGGTGCACGAGATAGAGATAGCGGAAAATTCCAAAGAGAACAAAAGGAATGGTGAGATCGAGACGCTTGCCGGGGAATTTCATCTGCACATCGCTGGAAAGTGTGTAGAGCGCGTAGGACATGACGGTGGAAGCAGTAACAATCCCGATGAGCTGGTCCAGAAAGTAAGGCGAATAGCGAGACAGGATCGAGCGGTGGTTGGGCGCCTCTTTTCCCAAGACTACTAGCTCATGCCGGCGTTTGCTGAGTGCGAGGAAAAGCGCCAGCAGCGTGGCGCACACCACCAGCCAAGGAGAGATCTCGACGTGGATGATGACTCCTCCGCTTACCACCCGCAAGACAAAACCGGCGCTGATGACAAAAACGTCGAGTAGAACAATATGCTTCAGCACCCATGAATACAATACATTGATGAGGGCATACGCCGCCACGATAACGAAGAACGTACGGTCGAGGATCCAAGCGCCACCCAGGGCGAGGACCGCGAGGATGATCGCTGCCAGCGCGGCCGTTCCCGATCCCAGCCGGCCCGAAGCCAGTGGCCGCAATTTCTTCAAGGGGTGTTTGCGGTCCTCCGGCGCGTCAAGGATATCGTTGAGAAGGTAAACGGCGCTGGAAATCAGGCAGAACAGGCACGCCCCCGCGGCTACGCGCGCATTGCGATGCCAGTCGGTGATGCTGCGGGAGAAGATCAGAGCGGCAAATACGAAGCCGTTCTTCACCCACTGCTGAGGGCGAAGGCTCGACCAGAGCCCGCCCGCAGCGAAGATCGGCGTGCGGACAGCGGCCTCCGGATAAGCGATTGTCGGCTCCATTACTTGCCTCCGCGATGGCGTGCGGCACCGGGGCAGTGCCGAATTGGCCGCGATTAGCCTAACGTATCGTCACGGAATTTTCAAACCCTCCGTCTAGTACGAAAGTAAGCGATGGCAGGCCACTGTTTGCGATCGGGCTCGTTTCCGTGCGCCATGCCTGGCGCGGGCCGAAATGCGCCAGCACCCGTCAACCCCCCCCGCGCATCACTCGTCGTCCGCATCGTCGAGCGGCATCGGTGTGCCCTCGAACGCGGGGGGACGAACGCGGTACGCCGTTTCCGGCCGGAAAATGTACGCCTCGGCGCGAGTCCCCCAAGAACCAAGGCGCGCACCAGGATGGAGAAGGCGATCAGACGCAGGCGTATCGAGCGGGTCACGAAGAGGCACCTCCCGGAATTGAATTGGATCCGAAAGCGCAAGTATAACACCGGGCGTCTCGAGCCGCGGCAGCGGCGATGTCTTTTCAAAGCTGTCCAAGCTAAGAGCTGACGGCCTTGCCGACTGCGGCTCCGCCGCTCCGCTTTACGGAACGGCTTTCAAGGTGTGGAAATATCGCGCTGTAGGGGCGGCCCTTGTGGCCGCCCTGGGGCAACCACAAGGGTTGCCCCTACATCGCCCTGCCATGTTGCTAGAACGTGACGCGTGCCCCAACCTGTGCGGCGAATGGGATCCCCACCGTTGTGCCCGGTCCGAAGAAATCTCCCAAAGCTCCGGAAGGAACAAGCAGTTGCTTGGGATTGGTGATGGGAGCAGTCTCCTTGCAGGCGGAGTTTTGGCAAAATGCTGTGGCATTGAAGAGGTTGTTAACGGGTGTGGGCAGGGCCGCGATGTTGGTAACGTAGTTGGCGCCGGGGTTGTTTCGGTTGAAGAGGTTGAAGAATTCGATGAAAGGCATGACGGCCCAACGCTCGCGCACCTTGAAGGGCCGGCTGACCCGCATATCGACTTGTATGTAGGGGGTTCCGCGGAACTGGTCGAGCGTGGTCTGCACACCATCCACCACGGCGCGATCGTCCAAGGAGTCTCCATACCCGTTCACATCCACGGGGGTGGTAAGGGTGATCGGACGAGCGCTTTCCACCTGGGAAAGCGTGGACAGTTCCAGTCCACCGGCCAGGTGGAAGATGCCGGCGACCACTAATCGATGCGTCACGTCCTCGCCCGAGGGCCCGAAATCCCCCGCGCCGAAAGCGTGCAGCGGGTCACAGACTCCATCCACGTAATCGAAGAGCTCGCCAAGCACACAGCCCCAAGTCTTAGCCTTCGAAAGCGTGTAGTTCGCCACCAGATTGAGCCTTTGCGTGACGTTCCCTTGCAGGTGGATCATCAGGCCGTCGTAGCGCGAGCGGTTGTCGGAACGAAACACGGTTAAGTTGGGTACGTTGTTCATCTGGTCAGTCGAGTCCGAGACTGGAAACAGCGGAGAGAAAAGGGTGAATCCTGCCTCGTACTGATAACGAGCGTAGGAATGCACGCCTTGCTCGTGGACCCAGTCGGCAGCCAGGTTCCATTTCGAGTTGAAGGCGTGCTGGATCCCCGCACTGGCATGGAGTGCATAAGGCGTCTTGTAGCGCGGATCGATGAGGGCACCCGCGCCTCCGGCGGCCGCGCCCGCCAGGCATCCCGGATCGCCCAAGTCGGTGCATCTGCCCGGCGCTTGATTAACCGCCTGGAAGGCCGTCACCCAGCCGTTCTGGGCGAGATCGTTATAGTATTTGCCCAGCCCGGCGCGAATGACGGTAGCTCCGCTTCGGCCCGGAGAATAGGCAATGCCCAAGCGTGGCGCGATGGCCCTGCGGTAGTCGTGGGGCGCAGCGTTACTCAGCGGGATGTGCAAAGCCTCGAGTGTCAGCAGGGCGGGGTTCTGCAATTGCGAGCGGCCCGACGCCTCGAGAAGGCCAAACGTCGTGTCGTACCGCAATCCATAATTGACCATGAGATGCGAAGCCGCGTGCCACGAATCTTCCGCGTAAAACCCCAGCCGGTCGAGGTTCTGCGAAAAGCTCCCGTTCTCGGCGGGCGTGTCCACGCAAGTGGCACCGGGTGTGGCCCCGGCGCCGCAGGAGAGATCCCTCGAGAACTGCTGAGGCTCGCCAAGATAATCCGTAGGGTTTAGGGGAAAGACAGTCAGGTTCTCAGCCGTCCCCGCTAGCGCCCCGCTCATGACAGGTTCGTGGATCAAGTCCACTCCGAAGCGCGGCGCGTGGCGGCTGGAAACGTGACTCACGTCGTAACGGAACTGGTATTTCTCCTGATTGCGCAGCACCGGGAAGGCCGTGATGGGCGTAACGAATTGGTTATCGCCGAAAGTCTCGAAGCCGGAAATAGAGCTGGAGGTCGAACTGAACGGGAATGCCAAAGCGAAGCCCAAATTGGCATTGCGCGTTTCAGTGTGATGCAGCAAACCCGCGCCGAAAGTGAGCGAGCCCAGCCAAGTCGGGCTGAAGGTGAACTGATTTCCCAGCGCGGAGCTCCAATAGCGTGAGACCGAGGTGGCGCCCGTGGAGGGCAACGTGGCTTGCTGGACCAGATCGTTCCGGGTGTTGTAATTGTCGGTTGCCGCCCGCAGGAACCACTGCGAGCGTGGCGACTGCGTCCAATCGAGCCTGGTGGTGCCCATGTAGTCGCGGAAGGGAACGCGCACATAGGGAGGCACAGCGATGTAGTTCACTCCGGGAATCAATCCCTCTGCTGCCAGAGTAGCCAGAGCGTCAAATTGGGTTATGCTGGCCGGACTATAGGCGACGCTGGCGTCTTCGTGCACGGCTTCGAGGGAGGAAAAGAACCAAACCCTTTGCTTGCGGATTGGCCCGCCAATTGCGCCAATGTAGTTTTGACGCGAGAAGGGCTGCTTGGGATTGGGAGCAGGATTATCGATGGGGAAGCGGGCATTCATGCTTGCCGCTCTCTCGTAGAACGCAACGTCCCCGTGCCATTGATCGGTTCCGCGCTTGGTAGCTATCACCACCGAGCCCGCCGTGGTGCGCCCTGTGTCCGCGTCCTCTTGCGAGGTGCGGACGGCAAATTCCTGGATAGTATCAGGCGAGAAATTCTGCAGGAACCCACCAATGTAATCATCGGAATTGTCGACGCCATCGACGGAGAGCTGAACGTTGAGGCCGGAACTGCCGCCGAAGGAGACTGCGGTGATGCGCGCCTTGGTGGGGTCGGAGGGTTCCACTGGTTCGGTGCCGGGAACTAGATACGCAATGTTGGCAAAGCTGCGATGCGCCAACGGAATCTCGCGCAGATCCTGCACCGACACAGCGCCCTGATGCATGGTACCGGTGGTATCGAGCGCCTGAGTCGTGATGGAAGAAACCCGGGCCTTTACGTTCAGGCTCTGCGCGAGCGTCGCCAGCCGCAGTGTGACCGTGACGTCGCGCACAGAACTGACAACCACAGCCACCTCGGCCCGGGCTTCCGCGAAGCCGGGTGCATTGACGATGACCTGGTAGGAACCGGGGGAAAGGTCATCGAGGCGAAAGTCTCCGAATGCGCCCGCGGTGGCTTGCCGCTCCAGCCGAGAGCCCTCCGCCCGAACCACGATGGCGGCTGCCGGCACGCGCGCGCCATTTGAGTCTTGCACGACACCGACAATTGTCCCGTGCGGGTTCTGGGCCCCCACCGACAAGGGTAGCAGCGCCACCAGCACGGGTAGGAGTAAAACGTTTCTTTTTGTTTTCAAGGGCATTCCCGCTTCGTTTGTCCATTGTAGCGCCAGCCTTTCGGTCGGCATGCTGTTACAGTCCAGTCCTCGGGGCGGCTCTGCGGTTTCAGTCGATGGTTTCTCGCGGGCGGCCACAAGGGCCGCCCCTACAGCCGTCGGGCGCGGTTCACTCCTCGTTCTCAGACTCAGAGGCAGGCGCGGGCTCGGCCTTCAGCTTGATCTCAGGAAGTCCTGCTCCACTCAACTGGCGATTGAGGGCCGGAAGATCGGTTGACTTAATCGCGTTCCAGCGCGTCATTACCGTGGCATAGTCTTTCTCGACGGCCGCGAGCGCGGTCATCTGGGTAGCTGTGGGCGCGGCGTCCGCGCCCCCGACCTGGCCATAAAGGCCTCCGACTTCGCCCGCGACGCGGGGAAGTGTTTCCCGGGTGGAGCGTGTTGCGAAGCGTCCGCCTCGACTGCCTGCGAGCGCAGTGAGCTTGGTGCGAAGCGCGCTTACCACCTCCGCTAGCGAGCCGTTCGCCTGCCTCGAGAGCGTCTCGAGCTCATGGTCGAGTCCGGTCAGCTCGGCGCGCGCTTCGAAACTCTCATTCATGATTGCCGCCAAGCGGGTTTCGACCTCATGCTGTTTTCGCAAACCTGCGGCGGGCGTCGAGACGCGCGGGTCCATCACGACCTTGAGGGGCGCCGTCAGGATCCTACCCTCGGCGGTCAGCCGGACGGTGTACTGGCCCGGCAGCACGAGAGGCCCCGCGGGCTCGCGCGGGGTGTCGTGCGGAATTGCTGAGATCGGATAGCCGTACTCCGACGCTTGCGGGGGAGTTTCGCGCAAATCCCATACAAAGCGGTGCATACCAGGAGCACCGGATGGAACCCTGGGCATGCGGACCCAGTAGATTGGTATCGACAAGGTCTGCCGTAGCGACTCGAGCGTGAACGCGGGCTTGTCGTCGCTCGAGAAGCGGCGTAGTGGTTTGCCCGCAGCGTCCAGGATCTCGAGTGTGACGGGCCCGGTTGCGGCCTCGCCTAGGACGTAATCAATCACGGCTCCATCGGGAGGATTCTGACCTGCGGGTTCGTCGGGAGGCAGCGGCGTGTCGGTGTAGGTGTCGCGCCGGACACGGTACGCCGGGGCGGGTTTGAAAAGGAAAACGGAGGCATTCGCCGCTGCCGCCATCTGACGTAGAGGACTAATGTCGTCGAGCACCCAGAATGACCGGCCATGCGTCCCCACCAGAAGATCGTCGTTGTGAATCCACAAGTCGCGCATCGACGTGTGGGGCAGGTTCTGTTGCAGAGACTGCCAGTGGTCACCGTTGTCGAACGACACCCACACGGCGTTCTCCGTGCCGGCAAACAGCAGGCCCTTCATGACCGGATCCTCGCGCACCGTATCCACAGGACCCGCGTCCGGCAGGCCCGAGACTATCTTCTGCCAGGTCCTGCCGCCGTCACGCGTGCGGTAGATATAAGGGTGCAGATCGTCAATCCGGAATAGGCTGACAGAGGCAAAGGCGGTGTCATTATCGAAGTGCGAGGCCGAAATCTGCGTTACCTTGTTCCACGGCTGCAATTCGGGAGGAGTAATGTCGCTCCAGTTCTTGCCCCCATCGCGGGTGATCCAGATCAGGCCGTCGTCGGTCCCGGCCCACAGTGTGTTTATGTCTTTGAACGAAGGGGCCAGCGAGTAAATGGCGCCCCGCACTTTGGCCGCGTATTCGTCTTTTGCCGCCAGGTCGCCCAAGCTTGCCGGGATGCCCGGATGGGGCCGGGTGAGGTCGGGGCTGATGGTCTCCCACGAGACGCCGCCATTGATTGTCCGGAAGAGGACGTTGGCAGCGTAATAGAGGATGTGAGGGTCGACGGGCGAGAATATGACCGGCTCGGTGCGATCAGTGCGGTACTTGTCGCCCCGAAGCACAATCGGGGTCACGTCTTGAACCTGTCCCGTAATCCAGTCGAACTTCGACACTGAGCTGCGGCCGCCGCCGAAAACGATATTGGGATGGAGCGGGTCGGGCGCGACGTAGCCGTATTCGATGACGCCTACCGGGTGCCACTCACGGAATGTGATTTCACCATCGTTGCCTCGGCTCGCGATTCCCACCGAGCCGCTCTCCTGCTGGCCGCCATAAACCCGATAAGGAAACGAATCGTCGGCGATGACATGAAAGAGCTGCGCGGTGGGTTGGTTGTACCAGGAACTCCAAGTTTCGCCGCCATTCACGGTTATGATGGCGCCCTGATCGCTGACCAACAGAATCGTGTCGGGGTTGTTAGGGTTAATCCACATGTTCTGGTAGTCATCGCCGCCGGGCGCGCCGCGGATGCCGGTCCATGTCTTGCCGCCATCATTCGAGCGCCAACAGACGATGCTGGTGGTGTAGATGACGTCGGGGTTCTTCGGGTCGGCTACGGGAATGGCCAAATCGCCGCCGCCGATGCGCTGCGCGGGCCGGGAGTCGTTGGTGATTACGGCCCAATGCGCGCCGGCGTCATCGGAACGGTAAATGTGCGTCCCGTGCAGGTCGGCTAGGCTCGAGTAAAGCCGCCGCGCGTCGCTGGCCGCGATGGCGACGTAAGCCTGCACCAAATCCTCGGGCAAGCCTCCGGCGAGTCTATTCCAGGTGTCGCCCCCGTCTGTGGATTTGAAGATTCCGCCACCCGCGCCGCCATAAGAATTCCCGTCCTCCCAGGGCCCTTCCCGCCCGCGCCACAGACACGCGTAGAGCACATCGGGGTTCGAGGGGTCAATCTCAATGTCGGATCCGCCGGTATTCTCATCCTTATAGAGGACCTTCTGCCAAGTCTGGCCGCCGTCGGCGGATCGAAAAATGCCACGTTCTTCGTTCGGGCCGTAAGGATGGCCGAGGACCGCCGCAAACACACGGTTCGGGTCGCGAGGATCGACGGCCAGCGCGGGAATCTGCTGTCCGTCGCGCAAGCCGAGGTGTGTCCACGTCTTTCCGGCGTCTGCGGACCTGTAAATTCCATCCCCGACCGCGAGGTCCGGCCGTTGTAAGCCCTCTCCGCTCGCCACATAAACAATGTTGGGATTTGAAAGAGCCACCGCAATGGCCCCTATCGACTGCGTCGGCTGGTCGTCGAAGATCGGGTTCCAGGTGCGGCCGTAGTCGTCCGACTTCCAGACACCGCCGTTGACCTGCCCCATGTAGAAGACGTTGGGTTGGCTCGGCACTCCGGCGACGGCGCGCGTCCTCCCACCACGGTACGGGCCGATCATGCGCCAGCGCATCTCTTGATAGAGCGTGGGCGAGTACTGTTGCGCACCAGCGAAATTCGCCGCGGCGCACGCGGCAAAGAGACTAAGAATGAGCAAACGTAATCGACTCAATGGAACCTCCGCCCCTGACGCACTAGGATAAACCAGATTCGGTCCAGCCGGGAAGCTGTTGATTCAAGTGGTGGCGTGGCGCATAATTCGCCGATGCTTCTAACACTCGCTGAGTGCCAGAAAATCCATGGCGCGGCGCTCGATGTCTTGAGCGACTTGGGAGTTCGTGTCGACGATGCGGGAATAATCCGCACCTTGCAAGAGGCGGGCGCGACAGTAGCGGGCGAGAACCGCGTTCACATTCCCGCCCGCTTGGTGGAATGGGCTCGCCGGCAGGCTCCCCGCCAGGTCAAGATTGCTGACCGCGCGGGTCATCTCTGGCAGCTTGGCCCGGACAGCGGCACGCTGGTGGTGACGGGGAACGCGCTTTACATCACGCGAGGGCGGGTCCGGAGCGAATTACGCGCCGCTGATTTGGCCGAACTGGCGCGCGTCGCCGATGCCTGCCCCAACATTCACGGCATGGTGGGGACTTCCCTCGCCGATTACCCTCCCACCAGCCGCGATTTCGCCGGCTTTCGCATCATGGCGGAATTCACGGGCAAGCATCTGCGCCCGTGCATCTACACGCCGGCGGGCGCCCGCACGGTGGTGGAGATGGCTAAGGTGCTCCTGGACGGCTCGACTCTGCGCGAGCGCCCCATCGCCAGCACGGGCTTCAGCATCATCAGTCCACTGCACTGGACGGCGCTGGCGCTGGCCGTCTTCAAGGAGACCGCGGGCCTGGGCGTACCTGCCATGATTAATTCCGAACCTCTGGCGGGCGCCACTGCGCCGGTCACTCTGGCCGGTTGCCTGGTGATTGGCGACGCCGACACGTTGAGCGGGCTGGTTATCAATCAGTTGCTCGAGCCGGGCCGGCCGTGCTTCTACAACGTCGGGTTTGCTCATGTCTTCGAAATGTCTGCGGGCCTGGCGCTGACGGGCGCGCCGGAGAATGCCCTACTGCAAGCGGCGGGGGCTGACATGGCGCGGTTCCACGGCCTGCCATGCGCATCTTGGATGTCCACCGAATCACTCTGCGCTGACTCGCAAGCAGCCTTCGAGAAAATGATCGGCGGCATGGCCCACGCCGCCGCAGGCGTCAACTTGATCTGGGGGGCCGGCAATCTAGAATCTACCCTGGTGATGTCGTGCGAGTCGCTGGTAACCGATGATGAGATTGCGGGCTACTTCCTGCGCTATCAAAAGGGATTTCCGGTGGACGAAGAGAGTCTGGCTCTCGATGATATTCGAGAAGCGGGCAGGTCCGGGGACTTTCTGAATTCCCCACACACCCTGAAGCATTTTCGCCACGTCCTGAGCCGGGCGCAATTGGCGGTGCGCGCCCGGCGGGGCGACTGGGAGGCAAAAGGCTCGCGCACCTTTGAAGAGTCAGCGGAGCAGAGGGTGCGAGACATCCTCGCACAGGAGCCCAAGCATTACCTGGACCGGCATCAGCGAGCTGAATTGGAACGGCTGGAGCGATCCGCGGCGACAACGTCAGGCTAATCCATTAATGGCCCCTACGCCGTGGTGGCGGTGGACTGATCTGGAAACTCCGGCCCACGCCAGCGGCTGTAGGGGCGGCCCTTGTGGCCGCCCGGTAACCACGAGGGTTGCCCCTGCGATGCAACGGCGGGCGGCAACAAGGGCCGCCCCTATGGTTCTGGGACGAGCCCCAACGGGGGGGCGGGATTGCCGCGTGCGCCAACGGCTCGCACCAGGCTTTCTTCTTCGACGCGCTTCGCGGCTTGAGCTTTCTGCGCCAATTCCAGCTCCCTGCGGGAATCATCCGTGCGCTTCAGCTTCTCATATGTCCGCCCCAACAGGTAATGAGGCTCGGCGCGCGACGGATCGAGCCGGATAGCTTCCTGGAATTGCGGCACGGCTTCCCGGTACCTGCCGAGCTTGTCCAAAGCCTTGGCTAAGTCCAGTCTCGAGCGATAATCTTTGGGAGAATCCCGCACCAAATCTTGGAGGATGGGCAGGGCCAACTCCGGCTTCAAGTCAGCCAGATAGGTGTCCGCCAGATAATACTTCGCCTGCATAAAGCGCGGGTCGAGTCGCAGCGCCTCCTGTAGTTCGCTGATGGCTTCATCATAGCGGCGCAACTTCCAGCACATGAAACCCAGCGAAAAGCGCACCGTGGCATCGGCGGGCAATTGCTTTTTGGCTTCCTCGAATTCCGCCAGTGCCTTGTCGTATGAACCCAAGCCGTCGTAAGCCTGGCCGCGCAGAATGCGCACCCACGGCGAGCCGGCGTCGAGCTGTTCCAATCGGTCGAAGCCGTCCAAGGCTTTCTCAAATTGTCCGGTCTGGATGTAGGCGCGAATCAATAAATAATTGGAACCGGGGTCGCGAGGCTCCCGCGCCAGGGCCTTTTCGAGCGGCGGGATCGCTTTTGCGTATTCATCCTGGCCTATGAGCGCAACCCCCAATAATTCCTGGCCCTGGAAACTGGAAGGATCGATTTCCGCCGCCTTTTCGAGAGAAGAGGCGGCGGATTTGTAGTCCTGCATTTTGATGCGCGCAATGCCCAGGTTCAAGTTCGTGCCAAATTCCCGGGGGTTGATTTCGAGAGCCCGCTCGTAGTATGAGATTCCCGCCTTGAATTTCCTCTGCTTCACGCTCAACGCCCCCAGCGCATTCAGCGCGGGGACGGAACGGGGGTCGAGCTTCAGAATCTTCTGATATTGCTCCGCCGCGGCCTCCCATCGACCTTGGGACTCGAAGCTTTCGGCCTTCGCGGCCAGGTCCATGATGGCTGCTTGAGTCGAGGCTTGCGTGATCGCGAGGGAAGCCCTCAGCTCAACGCTGTTTGCCAAAGGCGAGAATTGCCCTACGGCAACAGACGCCGCGAAGAATACAAGCCAGGCCAAGCCCCTGCACGCCAGGCATCCGCCGACCGTGTGGTTACACCTGCTCATGCTTTTCACTGTAGCACTAGTTCACGGGACGTTGTTATTCTGCGAAGGTTTCTTCTGCGAGTTCTCTGTGCCTCGAAAGACTGAACACAGAGCTCACTGAGACCCTCCGTGTTCCCTGTGTTGGGGCTCTAAAGGCACAGAGGACGCGGAGGGGATTTATGTTGTTCCCCTTAGGGCAACCAGCGGCAAGTTTACCTCCCCACATGGGGCCGTAAAGCCGCCGCCCCGCCGGTTGAGACACGCCGGTCGAGGATCGCTGGCACCTGCTCCTCGGGGCGTGCTAGCATAGCCGAGGGCTGTGGAGAAAGGTTCGGAAATGAAGCGATGGCTCTCGATGACAGCGGCCGCTTTCTTGATCCCGCTTCTCGGATGGGCGGGGGAGGCCTCTCCTGCTACGCCTGAGAAGTCGCCCTCGATCATTCTAATTTCTATCGACACTTTACGCGCCGACCACTTGAGCTGCTATGGCTACCGCCGGATCGAGACCCCTCATCTCGACGCGTTGACCAAGGGGGGCACATTATTCTCAGCGATTAGCTCCCAAGTTCCCCTCACCTTCCCATCACACGTGTCTCTCTTCACTTCCACCTACCCGTTCTTCAAGGGCATCGAGGACAACGGCGAGGCTCTCCGGCCCAATGCTGTGACGCTGGCCACCGTCTTAAGGTCTCGCGGCTTCCGCACGGCAGCCGTGGTGGGTGGTTTTGTACTGGACCGCCGGTTCGGACTGAATCAAGGGTTCGATTCGTACGACAGCACCTTCGATTTGCATCGCCAAACTGAGTCCGACACCGGCGACGTCAAGCGCTTGGGCGCAGAAGTGGTGGCGACCGCGAACAAGTGGCTCGAGGCAAACTCCAGCCGCCCGTTCTTTCTCTTTCTCCACCTTTACGATTTGCACACGCCCTACAATCTTCCCGCGAGCTACCGCGCGCGCTTCGGCACGGGCTACGACGCCGAACTCCGCTACGTGGATGAGCAGGTGGGCGCCTTCTGCGATTCTCTGCACCGGCGCAACCTTTTCGAAACCAGCCTGATCGTTCTCACCTCCGACCACGGCGAGGGACTGGGAGAGCACGGGGAGAAGACGCACGGCTACTTCATCTACCAGAGTTCCCTTTGGGTGCCGCTGATCGTGCACTGGCCAGTGGGAAGCGGAAGCTTCCCTACAAAGATTGATGAGCCGGCTCGTCTGATGGATTTGTCGCCCACCATCCTGCACTCTGCCGGTATTGCCCAGCCGCCGGAGTTCCAGGGGCGCAGTCTCTTGGATTTCTTACGTTCAGACGGTTCGAAAATCCCGCGTGACGTGTACAGTGAGAGCCTCTACGCGCACCGGCATTTCGGGTGCAGTCACTTGCGGAGCCTGCGCATGGGGCGCTACAAGTACATTCAGGGTCCAAAGCCCGAACTCTACGATTTGGCCGCAGACCCGGGCGAGAGGCGCAATCTCTACGCGGGGCAAGGCTCGCAGGCGCTGGCCTTGAAGGAAAGGCTCGCGGCTCTGCGCGCGCGGTTTCGAAATCCGCAGCCTCGAGGGCAGCGGGCGCTCGATGCGGATACGGTGGCTCGGCTGGGTTCGCTGGGATATGTTGCGGGAAGCTCCCAAGAGCTGGAAGCCTCGGATCGCGGGCCTGATCCCAAAGACCGGATTGGTGACTTTGAAGAATACGGCCGCGCCATCGTTCTGGCCTCGACAGGGCATCTCGAGGAATCGAACGCGCTCCTCGAGCGCCTGCTCAGCAGCCATCCGGAACTTCTCGATGTGCGGATGAGTTTGGGATTGAACGATCAGCGGCTGCGGCGGCAGGACGAGGCCGCGCGCGAGTTCCAGCAAGTTCTCAAGACGGACCCGCTGAACGCCAAAGCGCATCTTGATCTCGGGTTAAGCCTTTTTGAAATGCGGAAGCTGGAGGAAGCCGCGCGAGAATTCCAGGCCGCGATCGCCCTCGTGCCCAATTACACGCGAGCGGAGGATATGCTGGGCAGCATCGCGCTTCAGAAGAACGATTACGGAAGGGCGCGCGAGCGCTTCGAGCATGTCCTGAGCGTCGATCCGAACGACTACAACGCGCACTACAACCTTGGCGCGTTGGCGGCGCTCCAGGGACAATGGGACGTGGGCGAGCAGCACCTGCGAGCGGCACTCAGCATCGACCCGCTTGACCCCGACGCGCATAACACATTGGGAAGCCTCTACCTCCGCAAGGGTGATCTGAACAAGGCGGCGACTGAATTCCGGGAAGCGCTACGGCTTCGGCCCAACTCAGCTTTCACGCACTATAATTTAGGCTTGGTCTTTCACAAGCAAAACAAAGAGACCGCCGCGGCCGAGGAATTTCGCCAGGCGCTGGCCATCGACCCGCAGTTGCGCCCGGCGCGCGATGCGTTGAGCCGCCTGACGAGGGAGCCGAATTGATGGCGGAGGTGCATTTCGTAAGGGCAACCCCTGTGGTTGTCCCCGGCGCAACAGGGCGGCCACAAGGGCCGCCCCTACAGTGAAATTAGGGGGTGCCTATGCAGGCTGTCATTTTGATTCCCAAGGCTTTGTTCTTAGCGTTCGTTTTGCTTTTCCAACAAGGCGGGGGCCAGGTCATTCCCGGAACCTTTCCGCCTCCCCAGCCGGCCCGGCCTGGACTGCCAGACATCGAGGGCCCGCCGACCGTGGCTCGAAAAGGACTGCAACCTAAGATCAATCCCGCGAAAGTCCGGGAGGAGGCGAACCAGCTCTCGAAATTGGCTCAGTCGATCCCGCCCGACGTCGAGAAGGCGACGAAAGGCCAACTGCCTCAAGACTTGTTGATGCGCCTGAAGCAGATCGAAAAACTGTCGAAAGAACTTAGACGGGAGATTTCTCCATAGAAGAAGAAAAGGTTCACCACAGAGGTCACAGAGAACACCCAGGGGAATGGCATTCTCTCTGCGGACTCTGTGGGCTCTGTGGTAAGACTCTCTGCGCCCGCCCTCTTCACCAAATAGAGACGGGGCGGCCACAAGGGCCGCCCCGGCGGCTGGTCTTGCACTCTTAGAAGAGGAACTTCAGCGCAAACTGGATTTCACGGTTGTTGTTACTGGTGCTGGTGAGTTGGCCGAGCGGTCCGATAGCGCTTGGGTAGGTCTGAGGCATGTAGGAATTTGGATTGTTGAAGCTGGTGTGGTTGATCGTGTTGTACGTCTCAGCCCGGAACTGGAGCTTGTATTTCTCGGTGATGCTAAAGTCCTTCAGCAAGGCGAAGTCCATGTCCGAGAAAGGAGGTCCGATTAAGTCGCCGCGCTGCTGGTTGCCGAAGCGCGGCGCGTTGTCCTGGGCAGCCGCCAGTCCGGCGATGCTAAAGCAGTCGATCTTATAGTACTCTTCCACGGTCTTCGGGCCGTTGTTGCCATTGCATACACGGTCGGCGAAGAGGCCCGCCGTCGTACTGTTCGAGAAGTCATCGGACGAGATGACCGTGAAGGGGAAACCGGTCTGGTAGCTGTAAATTCCGGAAGCCCTCCAACCGCCGATGACCTCATCGACAATGCCTCTCTTATTGGCGTACTTCTGCCCAACTCCGAACGGCAACTGCCAAACGCCGCTGAATACGAGACGCTGGTGCGCGTCATCATAGGTGGGACCGTAATTGCAGGGGATGCAGTTGTCATTCTGACCATCACCGCTCCCGGCCGAATTGCCGGTGCCGAAACCTTCGTCGCCTTCATTGTCGTCCAGAGCCGCTTGCCAAGTGTAGCTGGCCAGGAAGGTGAACCCTTGCGAAAAGCGTTTGGTCAACTTTAACTGCAGGGAGTTGTAGTTGGACTTGGCATTGGGGCTGGTGTAAAGCATCTCGCCGTAATCAGGATAGGGCCGGTTGGCCTGCTGGCGCGCGGCGAAGGTGGCAAGGGGCAAGGACGGCGTGGGCATCGGCTGATTGCCGGGAAGATGCAGGTCCCCAAGGTAGTAGGCCTTGTTGCCCACATAGTCAGCTTCCACGGCCCAGTTCTGGGCAAGCTGGGACTGAATCCCAAAGCTAAACTCCACCACTTGCGGATCCTTGTAGTGGGGAGACACGTACAAAGAGACAAACTGATCGGCGAGAGGTGGAATCCCGCCCGCGGAGAGCACGTTTTCGGACCTAACGATTTGTCCGTTTACCACTTCTGGGGGAACAGAGCCGGAAGCGGTGGGAAAGAGAATCGAGGTCCCCGTCAGTGGGTTGTTATTCACAAAATGCTGGTTGTTGAAGTTCGGCAAGTCGGTGAATACACCGGCCCCGGCCCGAACCACGAACTTGTCGGTGTTCATGGGCCTCCACGCGAGACCTAGGCGCGGATCGAAATCCTTGTGATCGGGAAAGACCACTGTCCGGCGAGTTCCCCCCGTAAATCCCAGCGCGGACCGCAAGGTCGAGTTCGCCAGCAGGCACTGGCCCGTAGTGGGCGAAATAAGGAAGGCGAACTGCAGGTTACTGCAAAAGGCGTCATTCTCAGCATTAGGGAGCGCAGACACTAGCACGGCATCACCGGGACCGGAAAACGCCGGGCCAATGGGATCCATGGTGACGTAGTTGTTGCGTTTGTCGAAGGGGAATCCGCGATATTCCCACCGCAAGCCGAGATTCAAAGTCAGGTTCGAGCGCACTTTCCAATCATCTTGCCCATAGAAAGACCAGAATTTTCCGCCCGCCTGCTCCGTGCCCAGGTAGCGGATCTGGTCAGAGGCAGAATCCGGAAAGCCCTGTAGGAAGTCCGCAATATCGGCCACGCCCACCGCGGTCGGCGGGGTACCGATCCCAATCGAAGGGGTAGTTTCGCCGCCGAGGCTCGAATAGTTGGCGAAGAAGCCGAGCGCTCCGTGGGGAGAAGCCGCCGCTTGCTCACCCAAAATCTGGAAGAATTGCAGAGAGGCGCCGAGGCGCGTGGTGTGCTTGCCGTGGGTCCAGGTGATGCCATCGCCGTAAGTTTCGATCATGTCGGGACTGATTACGGGGCGGTATTCAGAGTCCCCGATGGTCGCGTAGTTATTGAATTGAAAAATCGGGAATCCGATGGAACTGGCCGAGTATCCCGTCAAACCCTGGACGCCAAAGGCGCTCATGAAGTTCGGAGCTCGCGGGCAGGAAGCACAATTGTTGTTGTCCCAATCGCGCTGGAAGGCCAGGCGGACCTCGTTGAGCACCGTGGGGCTGAAACTGTGGGTCCAACCGACCGCCATATTTTGTCCGCGAAAATACAGCTTGTCGCCAAAGGTCGGAAGGCTAGAGTACCCTGAGTAGGGGTCGAGCCAGGTGGATTGCCCGAACATGTAGCGTGCGAAGAGTTGATCCTTCTCGCTGAAGTTCTGGTCGAAGCGGACGAGGAACTGGTCGTCCCGCTCGGTGAGCGGCGCGCTCTGATCATAGTTAAACACCGTGGGGTAGTTCGGCGCGGGGAAGGGGTTGAGAGAGAGCGTGTGCGCCGCCACCGGATCGATGTTGGTGATAATGTTGCCGGGAACAGGCGTGCCCACCAGAACAGTGTTACCGTGGTTCGCGCTCCCGGCCGGACAGGTGTAAGAAGTAGTCGTGGCGGGATTGAAGATCTGACCGGTGTCGAAATTCAGGTTCGCCGGACCGCCACCGCCGCAGAGGTTCACGATATTGCCGGTCAGTGCGGCGCTCAAGTTGCCGCTCAACTCTTCCGGCGTGGGCACTGTATTCAGTGCCTCTTCGCCTTCGACGCGGCGCAAGCCTTCGTAGTTGACGAACCAGAAGCTCTTATCTTTCTTTATGGGTCCGCCTAAAGCTCCGCCGAACTGATTGCGCCGGAACGCAGGCCGCGCGGATCCCGGAATTTCGGCGCCGGTTACGGGATTTGTCCCGTTCAAGGCGAAGAAGTTTCGAGCGTCGAGGTCGCTATTCCGCAGGAAATCGTAGGCGGCGCCGTGAATCTGATTGGAGCCGGACTTGGTGGCAAGATTGATAGTCGAACCGGCCGTCATCCCGAACGAAGCATCGTAGATGTTGGTTTCGAGATTAAATTCCTGGATAGCGTCGGGCGGAGGCGATAGGGCGAATCCGCCGAAAGTGAGGTTTCTCGACATGACACCATCAATCAGGAAGTTATTACTCGAGGAGCGGTTGCCGTTCGAGTTGTAGCTGGTCTGGCTGAAAGGCGACCCGAAGGTGCTGCTGGCAAAACCGCCATTGTCCGTTATTGCCCCGGGAACCAGGACGGCCAACGAACCAAATTCCCGCAAGTTCAGCGGCAGGTCTACTACTTGGCGCGTGTCGATCACCGTCCCCACCGTGGCGGTCTCGGTGCTGACAATCGGAACCTGACTGACAACCTCAACCTGCTGGGTAAGGCTGCCAACGTTCAGCGTAGTGTTCAGAGTTGCGTGTTGGTCCACTTGCAGAATAACCCCGTGCTGGACCGTCTCAGTAAAACCCTCTTTTTGGACGGTGAGGTCATAGTTGCCTGGGGGCAGGGAAGGAAAAGTGTAGCTGCCGGAGGAATCACTGGTGGTCTTGGTTGCTACCCCCGTCGCAGTGTTGGTGGCCGTAACGGCCGCTCCGGGAACCACGGCGCCGCTGCTGTCCGTAACCAGCCCGGAAAGGCTGGCGTTTAACATCTGGCCGAAACTGAACGACGCGGCCAGGAAAACAGCGAAAGCAACAAGGAGAAGACACACACCGAGAGAGCGCATAGGCACGTTCTTGCCTTGGTCGAGCATTATTCACCTCCACAGATTTGGATGATGTCAGGCGGACGAGCCCTGTCCGGGGTCCAGCGTGGTGCCCACACTCCTCCCCACGCTGGCACTCACCCCCTGATGCTTAGACTCAACCCGACGCAATAGACACAAATGAAGGCCTGAGGCGAGCACTACCCTAGGCGCAGTTTTTAACCCAATGGGAGTGATTTTGTCGTGATCTTTCGCCTCTGTCAAGTTGTTTTTCGAGTGCGCTTTTTCGAGTGCGCTAGTTGCAGTACGGTGTTTTTGGTGCGCCCAAGGTGGGAATCATCGGAAGCGAGGTGAACAGGGCCCCGCGCGGGGCCGGTCCGCGGTTAGCCGTAGGTGAAACCTCCGGGGCAATCAGAGAGCGCCACTACAGTTGCGAGCGTAGCGCAGCATGGCGCGCAAGTTCTCGACCGGCGTATCACGCGGCACTTCACAGCCCGCGCTCACAATGAATCGACTTCCCGCCTGTCGATGGCATTCCGCCACGCCGGCGTAAACCTCACCCGGTGTGCCATTGCGCAATACTCGCACGGGATCGATGTTCCCGAGCAGGACTTGATCCGGCCCCATCGCGGCACGGCCTTCCGCCATGGGCGCAAGCGAGTCGAGATCGACAACGTCGCACCCTAGCTGCCCCATGAGCTTAAGAATCGGCCGAGTGTTACCGCAGATGTGCAACCTCGTCCCGGCGCCGAGCGCACGCAGGCCGTCCATCATGCGTTTCTCGTACGGCCACACGAAGTCCTGGTAGATTTTAGGGCCTACCAGCGATGCCGCGGCATCTCCCACGCCAATCAATTCCGCGCCTTCCGCAACCTGCGCTTCGGCGAAGGTGAGCTCGAGCTTCAGTACGAACTCGAACAACTCGATAACAAACGACGGGTCATCGAAGAAATCCGTCATCAGGTTGTTGATGCCGCGCAGGTCCGCTGCCTGGGCGGCTGGTCCCTCAATCCAGCCTTCGATGAGCCTGTCTTTACCTACTTGACACCGGTAAAGTCCGAGGGCCCTCAGGCTGCTGCTTAGTGCCCCACCACCGGCAAAAGCAATGCCGAGGGGTGCGCGCGGTCGTGGTAGACCATATTGGCGGCCTTCACGAAGCTCGCTGAAGACCCCGGCTCTTGGCCCGTATTCAGGTTGCGGTCGAAGCGCGGAAAATTGCTGCTGGAAACCTCCAGCCGGAGCTTGTGTCCCGCCAGGAACACATTGCACGTAGACCACAGGGAGAGATTGAACTTGTACACCTGGCCGGGATTCATTAACTCGGCTTTCTCGCGCGAGTCGCGGTAGCGGGCCCGCAGGATCCCTTCGGTAAGATTCTGCGCATAGCCGTTTGGCCAGACATCCACCAATCTACCCGTGAAGTCGGTGTCCACGGCGGAGGAGCTGGCGTAAAGTTCGAGCCGGACTGGCCCCGTCACTTCCGTGTCCTGCTCGAAGGCTGGAGTGGTGTACACCAGCACGTCCTCGCGATTCTCCGCCGGCCGCTGGTCAAATGCGCCGGGAGGTTCGCCTTGCGCATCGCAGCAGAGAGGCCCGCCGCGCGTCGGTATGGGGTCGCCGGGATCGTAAAGGTATTTGTCAGCGGGTTCCCCGGCCGGAGGCACGGTGCTTAAGACGCCGTCGCCCGCTAACGTGTTGGCCTTTTTCGCGGCGTGCAGGTAATACCGCACCTCCTGGGCGCGCTCGAGCGGCCAAGCGGGTTCCTCACGCCAAATGTTCTTGCCCATCACAAATAACTTGACCGGCTTTTCCCTGCCCATGCCGTTATCAATACCCTTTAATAAATAATCGTACCAGCGCAGGATAATGGCATCCCCGTCGACCACCGACTCCTTGCCGAAATCGACATCGCCGATCACCGGTCCCGAACCCGCATGACCTCCAATCACTACCAGCAATCGCTGGCCGTTCCGGGCAGCTTCGCTGCCGCCGTGGGCTTTGATGCCGAGGTAATTGCGCAGGGTGCCGTCCTGGAAGATGTCGTACCAGGCTGCGACGTGCAACGCCGGCACCTGGATGCGCGCGAAGTTTTCCTCGATCGACCACTGCTTCCAATAATCGTCGTAGCGAGGGTGCGCCAGCCAGTCCTGGAAATAATCCGCCAGGCCGGAGACAGCGCCGAGGTCCAGCAAGGGATACTCCGTGAGCGGCAACTTCACGGCCCAGCGGAGCGCGGAAGAATCCTTGGCCACGCGGCGGTCGAGAGTATTTTCCGCCAGAATGGTGGTCCAGGACTGGTCGAACCATTGCTCGAATGCGCCGCCCTGGTAAGTCCAGTTTTCGTGGTAGTTGGAGCCGGTCACACCAGGTTGAATTCCCGCCAGGTGCGGCGGGGCAGCGATGGCGGCGAGCATCTGCGTAGCGCCCACATACGATTCGCCGTACATTCCCACCTTTCCGTTCGAGTAGGGCAGCGTCGCGGCCCACTCCACGGTGTCGTACCCATCTTGCGATTCGTGCTTGAAGGGATACCACTCACCCTCCGAGGTGTATCGTCCGCGCACGTCCTGGGCGATTACCACGTAACCGCGCGCTGCGGCCTGGTTCGCGAACTGTGCCTCCTCGCGCTTGTCGTAGGGAGTGCGCACCAGAAGCACGGGAAATCTTCCCTCGGCTTTAGGCCGGTAGATGTCCGCGCGCAGCACCACTCCGTCTCGCATCTTGGCCGGCACGCTTTGCTCCTCGATAACCTCGTAGTGCTCCGCGCCCAGCGCCGGGATGGCATTCCAAGCGGAAAGCAGGAGGAAAGCGCAAGCTATGCTTCGCATCATAGTTGATCCTCAAATGACCCGGGTTAGCTTAACACAGCCTGGATGAGATGTGCCTAAGTTTGGTTTGCCCTGTTCCGACCGCTGACTTCCGCCTAACGACTCCTGCTTGTCACTCTCAGTGCCCACCCGCCAGTCCAAAAATCCTTCCCACCAGCCTGACCACCGGCACGTTTTCCGGCAAGCCGGCGCAACTTTTGAGTTCGGTGATAGGCCCATGCAGGATTTTGTTTAACATACCGTGAGTGAGGGCATCCACCGCCCGGCGCTGCTCGGCGCTGAGGCCGGCCAGACGGCTGCTGTATCTCGCGATTTCACCCTCGCGGATGGCGTTTACTCGATCCTCGAGGGCCACGATGGTGGGAGCGAGGTCGCGCGAGGCGAGGCGGCGCATCGTTTTCCGTACTTCCTCCTGGACAATCTCCTCCGCCCAGACAGCCTCTCGCTGGCGTTGTTTCTTGTTGCACTCGACCACCTGTTGGAGATCGTCAATATTGTAGACGAACGCGTTGTCCAGCTCGTTGACCTTTGGGTCGATATCGCGCGGAACCGCGATATCCACGAAAAACATCGGACGGTTCCGGCGAGCCGAAAGCAGTTTCGAGACCAACTCCTTGTCTACGATGTACCCGGGCGCGCCCGTGGAGCTGATCACCACATCCGCCTTTGAGAAATGATCGAAGAGCTGGTCGAAAGGAACAGCCGTGCCGTTAAAAGCCGTCGCAAGCTGCACGGCTCGCTCGTAGGTGCGGTTCGTGACGTAAATGGCGCCCGCGCCGCTACGCAGGAGGTGCTTGGCAGCGAGCTCACTCATCTTGCCCGCGCCGATTACAAAAATGGTCTTGTCTTCGAGGCTGCCGAATATCTTCTTAGCCAGCTCGACCGCGGCGGACGATACAGAAACCGCTGCGCTCCCTAGCGCCGTCTCTCGCCTCACCCGCTTCGCCACCGCCAGTGCCTGGTTCACAATTTCCTTGAGCCTGCCGCTCAGCCCACCTGCTTCATTGGCCACGAAATAGGCATGCTTTAACTGGCCGAGAATTTGAGGCTCGCCCATGACCATCGAATCGAGACTGGCAGCCACGCGGAACAAATGATGTACCACTTCCTGCTGCTGGTAGTGGTAAAAGAAGCGCTCGTATGGGCCTAGTTCGAAACCGTGGTGGTCCGCCAGGAACTTGCGGAGAATCGATTCGGCATCGATGCCGTCTTCTGCTGAAACCAGCACTTCAACCCGGTTGCAGGTGGAGAGGATCAGGCCCTCGCGAATGCCGTCGCAGTGGACCAAGTCAGAAACCGCTTGCGCCAGGCGCGACTCAGCGATGTTCATCCGCTCGCGGACTTCCACAGGAGCGGTGCGATGATTGACGCCGATAAAGACCAGATTCATGGCTGAATTTCAAATTTGAAATCTGAGATTTCAAACTACCTTAACCCATGACTGAATTTCAAATTTGAAATCTGAGATCTCAAACTGCCTTAACGCCTGGCTGAATTTCAAATTTGAAATCTGAAATTTCAAATTGCCTTAACGCACTCGACCGCCTTTTCGTACCCCGGCAGCCACCTGCCGTCCGTGCGGGTGATCATGGCAGACCAGGGTACAAGTGTTACTGGCTCTGTTATACGAGATCGGGGCTGCGCCGTTCGGGGCGACCACCCGGATGTCGAAATTCACCAGCCGTTGCCCGGAAACGGCCCCTGACTGCGCGCCCATGCCATGAGCCGTGTGGCATACCGAGCACGAGAATCCGTCCTGCAGGACGTGGCGCGCGTGCTCGCTGAAGCTGCCAGCGCTCATGATTTTCGTCAGATCGTGGCACTTGGCGCACAGGGCATAGGGACCGCCATTGGCGCCCCCATCAGCGCTTAAGTTCGGATTCGGGAAAAGATTCGCAACAAGTTTGCCGGCAATGGGCGCCTGGCCGAACTCATATCGCCGCTCCAGGATGTGAGTAAACATCGAACCGTGTGGCCCATTCGGTCCGGTGCCGCCGAATTCGCGGTTGTCGTCGCTGTTGTGGCAGTCGGTGCAGAAGACGCGGTTGGCCATGCTGCGTCCCAAAGTCTTGCCGTCCAGATTCAGCATGTTGGGTCGGAGACTAGGCTGCGGCAGCACGCTGTTGCGATCATGAAACACCGGATGACTCGATCTCACCAGCGAGTTGAATTCCGGAATGACGTTGAGACGATCGGTGGCGGAAACCACTCTGACGGGTACATAGCCGAAATTGATGCTCGTTTTCTTACCGGTGCTCGTGCCGTGGCAGCGCAAACAATTCTCGTACTGGTTGACGGCCGGATCCACCACCGTGGCGCCGTCCGTAGCGCTGATCCCCAGAACCGAGGCTTGCGAAGGGCGTATCGCCGGCGCGGCCGGAAAACTGGCGGCCCGGCCAGAGGCGTGCGGATTGTGGCAGTCCACGCACGTCACATGGATGCTTTGATTCAGCACCACGTCCTCGTTCGGGCGATGAGGGGAATTCGCCACCGTGAACGCGTGGCCATACTTCGGCGCCACCATTTCAGCTAAGACGTTGGGGACGGGAGGGGAGAGCGCCTGGCTTCCGTTGTGGCAAACCACGCACGTCTGGTCGTTTGTCTCCTGCAAGAGGGAACTGGCCCCCTGGGCGTTATGAGGCGCGTGGCAGGATATGCATCCATTGCCCGAGACCGAGCCGTAAGACCCCAGCGAGACCCGCTTGCTGGCCGTCGAAGCCGAGCCCGGCGATACCGGTGTGTTTGCAACCAAGGGTTGGGGCGCCAACTTGTTGGTCGCCGTGGCGTGAATGCTGGTCTTCCATCCCGCCAGCGGATTGGATTTGCGCGCGGCTTCGCTTGCGGTCGGCCGCGACCCCGCTCCGGACGTCAATCCATGGCTCACTTCCTGGACATTGTTCAAACCCATACCGTTTACCGATGGCGTGGGGATGGTGCTGTGGCAGGCAAGGCAGAGCGCGCTTCTGGAGTTATTGATCGCCAGAAACATCGGCGTGTTCGTGTCGATCTTCTGCACGTGGGGGTTGTGGCAGCTCCCACACTCGACGTTGCCCTTGATGAGGCATACCGCCCCGGTTGTGTCAGCCGTGGAGGGCGGGTTGGCAGTCAAGGAAGAGACCAAATCACCGGCCGGCTTGAGGGGAAGGACGAAGCTGACCGGATGCGTGGCGGAGAGGTTTGTGCCAAACACATCCGAGGATTTCATGTGCCCCGTCATGGGAATCTTCCCGTAGGCGACAGTCGCGCCGGGCGACCCCGCCACGGTGCCATCATGACAACTGAGGCACAGGGTGCTGTTTGTGCCCAGAGGCGGCGAAGGATTCACCGTGTTGACCAGGGTCGAACTCGAGTAAACGGTATAGGACTTGACGCTGGAAAGTTTCGTGTTCCAGAGCGGCATTGCCGGCAGGCCGGGCTCGCCATTTAAGCCTGAGTGCGGCGCGTGGCAATACCAGCAAGAACCATAAAGACCGCCCTTGACGGGCGAAGTGCCGACCGGAGACAGGTCGTGCGAACCGATTACGTCGGTCTGCGCCAAAGCCGGCCCATTCACCACCAAGACACAAAGACACAAGGCAGGGAGGTAGGCAGATAGGCAGGTCGGCAGTGGCGATTTCCCTATCTGCCTACCTGCCCATCTGCCGATCTGCCTTCTTACCCATCTGACCATCGGCCTACCTGCCCATCTGCCCATCGGCCAGCGCGCGTTGCGCGATGTACTGGAAAACCTGCACGCGACGGTTGTAGGTATCGACCACAAACAAGCGATCCTTGGAATCGATAAACAACCCCGCCGGCAACTGAAACTCACCAAAACCGGAGCCCTTCTGCCCAAAGTAATAGAGCAGGCGGCCCTGACGGTCGAAGACCTGGACCCGCCCGCTCAAGCCTTCGACAACGTAAAGATGCCCCTCGGAATCCAGGCCGATTCCCTTGGGGCGAAACATCTGGCCAACTCCGTCGCCTATCTGCCCTATGGCGTACTGGAACTTTCCGGAACGGTCCAGCGCTTGGACACGGAAGTTCATAGCGTCCACGACGTACAGATCCTGGCCATCCAGCCGCAACTCGGTGGGGAAGTTGAATTGGCCCTCGCCTGTGCCGCCCCTGCCGATTTTCTGCAATACGTTGCCTTGCATATCGAGAACGAAGATGAGGTGGCGCAAGGTGTCCGCCACATAGATCCGCTGGGTTTGCGAATCCACTGCAATTCCCGTCGCGCGCTTGAAATACCCTTCACCTTTTACGCTGCCGACGACCCGCTGGAATTTTCCGTTGGCATCGAAGACGAATACTTTGCCCGCATAAGAATCGGTCACGTAGATGTTGTCATCGGCATCCACTGCAACACACTGCGGAGATTCGAGCCCGTCGGTGTCCTTTTGCCGCGAAATGAACTTGTATTTATGCTCTGTGAAATCGAAGATGTGAATCCCGCCCGCGCCCGGGTCCGTCACGATGATGCGACCCCGCGAATCAGTAACCACGCCGTAAGGAGCAATCAGGGCGTGAAACTCCGGTTCGCCGGCCACCGCGTCGAGCAAGCGGCCCCAGAAGCGGTGTTTGTTTTTGACTTCTTTCTCCGAGCTGACGCTGCCTTCGTAGCGCAGCTTGCGGCCGCCCTCCAGTTCCAGTTCAGGCACCATCACAGATCCCGCCGCATTGGCTTTCGACCGAGCCGCCAAGCTGCCGGGACGAAGGCATAAACCACAAAGGCACCAAGACACCAAGAAAACCAGGTTCAAGGCGGCAGAGAAAGGACGGCGGAGAAAGGCGCCAGTCAATTCCCGTTCACGTTCTTTCCTTGCCGGGTTTTGGTCTAAGTAGCTCATTTTTCCTGGTCGTCCGATTTCCTTGGTACCTTTGTGCCTCGGTAGTGGTCCTTTAAAAGATATTGAACCATCGGGATATCCCGACGTAGTAGGTGTTGACCAACGCCGGCGGTAGCGTACTGGCGCTGAACCCTTGCAGCAATCGGCTATAGCCGGCGGTGAAGAACAGCTTGCGAAACTTGTATTGCAGGTAGGCGTTGGCTTCCTGCGTGTGGTTGAATGAGGATGACGACCCATTCTGCGTATTGGTTCTGGAGTCGGCAAAGTTGCCGCTGAAGATGAACCCTCTCTTGGGCGAACTTCCCACTCCGATCGAGTAGGTTCTTCCCCCGTACAAGACCGAGGTTGGAAGCAAGGTGGGCGGCACTCCCGTCGGCAAGGGCGCAATCCCTTGCGCCGTGAACAGGCCCATCCCGCTGGACTTCGAATAGCCGCCGCTCACACCCAACCATCGGTGCGAGAGTCCTGTCGAGTAGCTCTGCGACAGTGAGTTTGTGCTCTGAAATTGGTTCACTACACTCTTGCTGCCGGAGGCCGATCCGTTCCATGTCAAGTTGCGGATGCGGCGGGTAGCCGAAGTCGTAAAGTTGTAGCCGGAGGTTGTGTAGGCGATGAGAAGGGTCTGGGTATTTCGCGAATAGCCCCCCGAACCGCTGATGTTCCATTTGCCGAACTGCCGAATGTAGATGGCGGTGCTCAAGATTCCCAACATGGATCCGGTGTTGCCACTCAGTTGGCTTTCCGTGACGATCGTCGAGCTCGAAAACCGCCCGCCCAGCACGTCGTGCCCGTAAGTAGCGCCCCCGCTGTAGGCTGTCGAATTGTAGGCGGTTCCGAGGAACAGTTGCTGCCGGTGCGTTATGTTTCCGGTGAAGTACAATCCATCGAACACGGTGTATTGGGTTTGTCCGTACATCCCCCAGGAATACGACTTCTCCTGAGGCAGGGTCAAGGGAAGCAGCGAGCCGGCGGTATTCGCAGTCTGGAGTACAGTACCCGCAAGGTTGTCATCGTAGTCAGCGCCGATTTCCCCACTCAGCTTATGTGTCGGTTTCACCTCGATTCCACCCGAGACGATATCGGCCGTCTGTGATTCCGTCGAACCCAGAGCGTTGTATCCAGTGGTGCTCCGCGTGTAAGTCGCCCAAGTGTTGCCGTCCAAAGCCAGGGCGTGAGACATGTTGAAGTTGTAGGTTGTGCTGTCCGACTGGCTTCCTGGAATGGACTCGCCGGTTAGAATCTCAGGAACTGTGTAGCTTCCGTCTTGATAGCGATATCCTCCGCCCAAATTAAATCCCGCCACCGAGTAGGCCGAGGTAGCGAAGGCTGACCGGAACTGGGAATGATCTTGGCCGCTCACGCCGTAAATCGAGTAGTCGCTGCTGCCTTGCTCATACCCAGCCGTAAAGCTCGGCAGACCCGTCGGGTTGCCGGACCAACCCACTCCGAACGTCTGGCCGTTCCCGTTGGTTCGGTAGTTCCCGATCCCCGGCACGGAGTAGTTTCCCTCGCCGTCGTACAGGTAGCTGTAATTGACGTAGCCCGGATACTTACTTCCGCCGAAGATGCTCGTGCTCGCGTTCACGCCGGAGCTATCGGTAACCGACTGGTAGTTGGAATCATTTCTAGACTGGTTATAGAAGGGAGTCACATCAAAGGATAGAAACTGGGGACTATGATAATATCCGGAAAGATTCGCATTTCCCCCGAAAGTTACCCCGTTGCTGGCGGGTCCTTGATTGGTATTACTTCCGGAGTAGCCGACGCTCAAGTTGCCGCCTAAATTGAATCCCAGTTGATCCCCCAACTGAGCCTGCGCCCACGCCGGCGCGCTGCACCACAGCAGCGCTGCCACCACCCATCCGATCTTCCGCGCCTGTCCCTCCGTCACCATGATTCCGCTCTACAGTTCTTCGATCTTCGCGTTCTTCCTCAGCCGCGCATCCAACTCGCGCCGCAGCCTCTCTGCCTTCGTGCTTTGCATCTGGGCTCTCAATGCCGCCTCGGCTTCTCCAAATTTCTCCAGCCGCGAGGGGTAGTGGGCGTTGAGCCGCACGATCGTGAATACTCCTTCTGCCTGGAGCAAATCGCTCACTTCTCCGGGGTGCATTTTTGATACCACAGCCAGAATCTCATGCGGTATTTCCGCGGATTTTACGGCCCGGTGGTCTCCCATCATCACCCGGTAGTCATCCTCGGAAATCTTCTCTGCCAGAACTCCGAATTCTTCGTAGCTCTTGGTGGCTTTCGCCTGCTTCAGGGCTTCTTCCGCCCGCGCCCTCATCTGTTTCATCTCCTCCGGCGTAGCCGGCGTAGCTGCGGCTTCTTTCGCGCCCCGCGCGCGCGGCGGTAAAATGCTGATGGTTTGAAGCGCATACGTCTCCGGCACTTCGAAACGCTCCGGAGTCTTCATATAGAAAGTCTTCGCTTCCGCCGCGCTGACAGCCGATTTATCGTTCACTTCTGTCTTCAAGAAGTCTTCGATCAATAAGGACCGTTTTATCTTCGCCCGCAGAACTTGCCTGGAACCGCTGGCCTCGGTCTGAAGAAAGGCTTCGTACTGCTGCTCGTCACTGAAGTGTTGGCGGAATTGTTTTTCGGACGCGGCTAAGCGCTCGGGCGCGATCGTCATCTGTAGGCGCTTGGCTTCCTGGTACGCCAGTTCCTCGAATTCGATCATCTTCAGGGCGCCGCGCCGGATGTCCGCTTCCATGGCTGTCGGAAAGCCGCCGTTATGCTGCTTCGCATAAGGAAAAATCGTGTACATCTCCCGCAACAGGTCGCGATCGGTCAGCACGGCCCCGTTCACGCGCGCCACCGGCCGTGGCGCGGGGAGCGCGGGCGCGTGCGCGCTGACGAGACTCGCGCCAGCAGGCAGAGATGGAGGTGCGGTTTTTTGCGCTAGCGCCGGCGCGCACGAAATAATCACGCAAAAACACATTTGTCGTAACGGTGATTTCATGCTGCTCTCCTTTGTCAAAGAAAAGGTAGCCCGCTCGAAAGACTACGCAATAGCCGGGTCCCCGCCGCCTCCTGGCGAGTTTCTCCGGCTGCGCAGCTCGCTCCACGCCCACCACGAAACCGGAGAAACTCTTCCCAGGCCGGCCTTCTGCAATCCAGGAGACATTGAGCCGAGTGGCAAAAGGCCGGATTCTGGGGGAAGGCCAACCCGTCCCCCAGAAATTTCACTAAGTCGTCGGTACTGTCTGGCCGTGCATTTCGTTGGATTCGCCACCATGGCAGCCACGGCAGAACTGCGCCGCGCTGTTGCTGGTGGTTGTGTTGCCGGGATTGTACCAGCCACGCACGAAGAAGTGCGTCGGCTTGATCGCCGGCGTGCCCGTAGCGGCAGTGTTGAAATAGAGCATGTCGTGCTGGTCGTGGCAGGTGGTGCAAGTGACCCAGGAATTGCTGGTTGTCGAGCCTCCAAAGCCGGAGGTGGTTCCGGGCACTGTTACGAGGTTCGCTAGCGGCCCGCCGCCTTTGGTCACATCATAGTAGTCTTTGATGAACGCTTTACCGTTGGGGCCGGTGAAGCTGATGGAGCCGTCGCTGTTAACGGTGCAGTCCCAATTGTATGGGCCGCCGCAGCCGGGGTTGGCCTTGGGTCCCACCGGGTGGTCGTTCTCGTAATTCCCGGGAGTCGCGCCGTCATTTCCGAGCAGTGTTGGGGGATGGAAAGTTGCCCCGGCGATGGTCACGGTTTCGACCGTCGTGCCCTTCATCATGGCGACCTTCGCGACATTGCCGTCGTGGCAGCTAAGGCAGGCAATAATGTTGAACAGGCCTCCTGTACTGGCAGGCATACCGGCGGTGCTGTAGTTCGGCAGGGTCACAGTGTTACCCCCGGCGTTTCCAAAATTCAAGGTTTTGCCGTAGAGCGGAGACATGTCCTCGCCCCACAGCGCAAGGTTGCCGCTGTTGGCCGTGGCATGTCCACCGTTGCCGGCCGCGCCGCTGTGCGGCGCGTGGCAGGCGACGCAGCCACGACCGTATACGTTGTGCGCTCCGAGAACGTCAGCGGTGGGAGACGAGACCTGAGCAGCGGCGACACTCGCCACCGCCAGGATCACGAGGAGTGCAATTGCAGTTCGTTTCATGTAACCTCCTTTAGATGTTCGAATAATTCCTTTCTAAATTACTTCGAGGAGCGATCTTGCTTCAGCAGAGAGGACCAGCCGGCCGGAATCACCCCTCGCTCTTCTGGCTTTCCTTCGAAAGCCAAACTCTTTGCCGTTCATGACCCGGGTGTCCCTCGGACTTTCCCGGGCGCATTCTCGTTCGGCACCTTCGGGTCGGCGGGCTTCGGCTCGCCGGGCTTCCCGCCCGCCGCGCGCCGCACCCTCTCGGCCTCCGCCTCGGCATCCGTCACATAGCGGAACACCTGCACGCGTCCGGGGAACTGTTCGCTGGTGATGATACGGTTGTGGTAGTTGTCCGCGGCAATTCCATAGAGGCCCTGAAATTGCCCCGGGTACCATCCTTGCTCGCCCATGTAGAGCAACAGCCGTCCCTCTTTGCCGAACACCTGCACCCGGCTCTGAATTTCATCCGTAACCCAGATGTGCCCGTCACAGTCAATGGCAATCCCTTTCGGCCGCGCAAAATGACCCGGGCCATCGCCGGCCTTCCCGAACTCGCTTATGAAACCGCCGTCCGCATCAAAGATCTCCACGCGGTTGTTCAAGGTATCCGTGACGTAGACGTTGCCTTCCTTGTCGACCGCGACGTGCGTCGGCAGGGAAAAATCCCCGGGACTCGTCAGGCTGTGCTTCTTGCCGCCGGTTCCAATTCGCCGCAGCAGCGTGTAGTTGTCTGCGTCGAACACCACCACCTGGTCCGCCTGCGTATCGACGACGTAGACAAACCGGTTCGAGCTATCGATGGCAATTCCGGCGGGCGACACCAGTTGCTCGGCGCCAAAGGAAGCTTCCTGTTCGTGCTTGGCATTGAACACCAGCACGTGGTGCAATTTAATGTCGGTGACGAACAACCGGTCGTCGTCGTCCACCGCCAGGCCGTTGATCGCCGGCAGGCGCGCGTCCACGCCGTGCTTGATCAATTGCACTGGCTCCTTGTCGGATATCGGGAATATGAAGATGGCCCCCACTCCCTGATCCGCCGCATAGATATTCCCTTTCGAGTCCGCCGCCACGCCGAACACGCGTATCAGTTGGAAGCCGACCTTCTTTTGCACTTCCTTCACTTGCCGGTCAGGCTGCTCGCCGGCCAGCCGATCCATCCACGATTGTTTGGGTTTTTGGTTGGGCTTGAGCCCCGCCCAATCAATCTTCTCGCCCGTCAGGATCTGCTGGAAACGCACGCGCGCGATGGCCGGCGGGTTCGGCCAGACGATCTTGCTGATATCAAACGAGACTCTCTGGGGTCCGGCAGCCGCAGACTGATCCGTGCTCGGCTTCTGCTTCGCCTGCGAAGGTATTCCGCTCGTCATTAAGGCAATCAACAGAGCCGGGATCACCCAGCCCTTTTCCGCATGCATCGAATTGGAGCGAGTGATTCGCATTTTTGTGTTCTCCGTCTACTTCAACAGCAGCATTCCTTCGCTGTGGCAGGTCTTGCAAAACGCCATGTTGGGTTCCTGGTCCTTCACCAAAAGACCGACGTTCGCCGAGGCGTGCGGCTGGTGGCAGCTCAGGCAGTTCAGCGAGCTCGCCTTCTTCGTTTTGGTGTTCAAGACGGTGGATATGGGGTGCCCTTCAGTGGGGTGTCCCCTTCCATATTGCAGCGGCAGCACTGAAATATTCTTGAAGTAGTCTTCCGGCAGCTTCACTTTGCCGTCGTAGATCGCAATCAGACGCTCCTTCTCCAGTTTCTGCGGCGCGGGCGCGTCCGGCCCGTGGCACTCCAGGCAGAGCGTATTCACGTCAGCCACTCGCAGGAGGTTCGCGTTGTCGTTGCCGTGCGCAACGTGGCAGATACTGCACGCCTGCCCGTAGGCCGGCTGGTGCAGGTGCTGCTTCTTGAACTCCGCCGCCTGGTCGGAGTGGCAGGTCAGGCACGCCGCCACCGAATCGGGTTGCAGGAAGCCCGGCTGCCTGCCCGCATGCGGGTTGTGGCAGGCGGTGCAATCGCCCTGGGCCCCTGGGTGCTGCACCTTCGCGGACGCGATCTGCTTGGCTTCGTCCTCATGGCAGGTCAAGCACACCGCCTTGGAATCGGCCGCCGTCAACACCACCTTCCCGTCTTTCGCCGGCTGATGGCAGGAATCGCACGACTTGCTCTCGAAGGGGTTGTGCAGGAACGCCTGCATCAGCTTCGGCGAGTTGGACTCGTGCGGAGCGTGGCAGGAGAGACAATCGGCCGACCCGAAAGGTTGGTTCTGGTGGGCCTTGCGAAGATCTTCGCCGGTCACGTCATGGCAGTCCGCGCACAGTTGCGGAGAACCCTTGGTGAGATGGTCGGCAAACTCGCGCTGGGCGGGATCACCGGTCTTGTGGATGACATGGCAAGTGTCGCAGCCCATATCGAGCGCGGCATGACGACTGCCACCCTTCGGCACATCCACGCCCACACTGTGACATGACAGGCAGAGATTCTCCTGTGCCGTTCCGCCGGATGTCAGCTTCACCAGTTGGTTCTTGTTGGCGCTGCTGTGCGGATCATGGCACTTCAGACAGTCGCGAACCGCAGGAGGATGTACGTGTCCTTTGATGCCGGAAGAGTTCTTGTCACTGTGGCAAGTGAAGCAAAGCGCCGAGGGCGTCGCGGTGATCAACTTGACGTGCGTCGCTTCCTTGCTGACCCGCACTTCATGGCAGCTCAAGCAGCCCATCTTCATGGCCGAGTGCACCGCTTTGCCCTTCGTTTTGTCCTCGTGGCACTCGAGACATTTGGCTGCATCGGTATTCGGCGCGAGTTGGACGGGATGCCTCGCGGCCAGCATTGGGCGCGTGACGGCCAGAGTAAGTAGCGCAAGGCAGCCGAGCATCTTTGCCATCTGAGCCACGCCCAAAGTGTGCGCTTCGGCACGTTTGTTGGCGAGGCGGGCAGCGAATGGATTTTCCGTCTGCATTGTGACTGTTGAGAATAACAACACCAAAAACTTGTAACCTCTGGAGGCACCCGAAGTGCAAATATGTCTCCACGATTAGGTTTTATTAGTTAGCGTAATAACGTTGTAAGGCACTTATTTACAATGAAATAGTTAGCATTGGCGAGGTGCTTAAAAATTACACACAGCGGAAAAACTCAACAGGCTGCGCTAATTTCCTCAACAGTTTCGGCGGATGGGGATTCGGACACATGCCGACAAAGTGTTACCTTGAAATGCCCACGAGGTATCCTCGCCAGCCAGTCGGGGCACAGCTTTCTCCGCCAGTTGCCATACCGATGAGGTGAAGGATTTCGCCTCCAGCATTCATGGACGCGCTCACCTGAACGGGGATGCTCCGACCTGCCGGAGTTGCCACGGGCCAGCGCACCAAGCGGTGACCGCCAGCGCTGCCAACTCGCCGGTTAGCAAGCTGAACCTGCCTCGGACTTGCGGGCAATGCCACTCGAACCCCGCCTTGGCGGCCAAGTACCTGTTCGCGGTGGCCAAGCCCGTGGAAGCCTACGAGTCGAGCGTTCACGGGCGCCCCATTCAGGCCGGCAAGATGAATGCCGCGGTGTGTAATGACTGCCACGGCGTCCACAACATTCTTCCTTCCACCGACCCGCGTTCCATTATTGCCAAGGCTAATCTTCCACAGACCTGCGAAAAGTGTCACCCGAACGCGGGCAAAGAGTCTGCGCTTGGGCTGATGCATGTGCTGCCTACCTCGGCGGCCGAAAGCCGCTGGCTTCACTTCGTGCGGCGGTTCTATCTCTTTACCATTCCGACTGTCGTGGGGTTCATGCTGCTGCACAATTTCCTGGACTGGTTGCGAAAGCTGCGCCGCCACGTCGCCCGGCATCGCCTGCTGCAAACACCTCTCCGCTTCACCCTGAGCGAGCGGGTCCAGCATGCGCTGCTGCTGATCAGCTTCATCAGCTTAGTGATTACGGGTTTCATGTTGAAGTTCCCGGAAAGCTTCTGGGCGGCGCCGCTGGTGAGGTGGGAGAAGGGCTCGCCGATACGTGGCCTTGTGCATCGCGTCGCGGGGGTGGTGCTGATCGGCGCGGGCTTCTATCACCTTCTCTATCCCTTCTTCACTGCTTGAATACCTCTCCAAATTCTGGCTCGACATCGCCACGACCCTGCACTACAAGGAAACGGTGCCTCCGAGTTCGCCGTCGCGGTTGGCGCATACATTGTCTTTTATGCATGCGCCCCACGAACGCTCACAACATCGCTGTCAGCGTGTCCTATCCGTGTCCTGCCCTGGGTTCTTAAGGGTCGCCGACATAAAAGGCCATGTCGGCGCCACCCGCGTAAATGTCTATTGACAGACCGACCCAACTTCCACTATCTTCCTTCTGCGCTCTGGCTCTGGAGGTTGGCATGCCTGATGATCTCAAGGATTCCATTCTGTCCGTATTTGAGGCATCTCTCGATGCCCAGTTGCGGGCGGTTCGCCGTCTCCGCGGCGGGGCAGAAGCGCCCGCCCGCCCGCGCCCCCGCGCAAGTGTGTCTCAGGTAGATATGGCTTTTGACATACTCAAGAAGGCGCGCGCTCCCTTGCACGTTGCGGAGATCTTGACGCGCATCCACTCCACCTTCCACGTCAGCGTGGATCGCGAGAGCCTGGTCTCTTCCCTCACCAAGAAAGTCGCCCGTGGCGATCGTTTCCTGCGCACCGGTAAGAACACTTTCGCTTTACGCCCGGAGGTCCGATGACTCTCTCCACCGCCTGGTCGGAGATCGTCGCCGACTGGGACGCCAGTTTTCCCCAGCAGAGCACCCTCGATCGCGGGTGGCGCTTACATGCCGCTCTTTGGCATGTATGCGATCACGGCACGCCGCGAAGCCGTTTCCAAGGTACCAGTGCACTCTAGCCAATTGCCAAGAGGTCGCATACATCACAGAACGACATAGGCGCCAACCGCCTCCTCGCTGTCATGCTGATCCCGCCTTGCGTGAGATGCATCCCACCCTGCTGTTTGTCCACGCAAGAGTCCCGGGCGAGATTCTTCGCTCCGCTCCGCTGCGCTCAGAATGACAGCACGGCAGGCGAGTCGAAGGATGTCACTGCGGGTGGTCGGCGGGATTGTGGTGCTCCTCGTCGCCCATACCTTCTACGAGGAGCAGGGCGAGGAAGTGATCCGCATCATGTCGGCCCGGAATGCAACGCCGCACGGGAGGAAGATGTATGAGCAAGGACCTTACTTATAAGCAAAGATCTCGGCGTAGAGGATGAGGGCGATGATGATGAGGCCGATTGTCAAGGCCATGAAGCCGAGGCGGCGGCAGAACTGAACGATGACCGTTGGCAGAGCAGGCATCAAACGTTTTTCCAGCTCACCCCGCTCGAGCAGTTCCCGGTATTCGCGCGGCCGATCGAGCTTGAACTTTTCCAGCGGCTCACCGCCCGTAAACACGACCGTGTCAATGGGAAATCTCTCGGGCCGGAAGTGGGTATTGAAGAAGTGCACGGTGAAGATGAATCCCACAGCCAGCAGGGCCTCGTCACTGTGGATGATGATGGCTACGTTGAATATCGAACCAGGCAGTAGCCGCATGAAGAATTCCGGAAACCAGAGCAATAGTCCCGCCGTGCCAATGACCGCCACGTCCCAAAACACCGCGAAGTAGTCAAACTTCTCCCAGTACGTCCAACGGCCGTAGTCGGGCCGCGGCCTGCGCATTCTCGTTGGCCTTTAATTCCTTGCTGTACTCGAACGAGCGGGGATTGTCCCTGCCCAGCACACCATGGGTGCCGTGACATTCCGCGCAGGCGGGCGCATCCGCGCTGCCCTTGGCCAGCAACTGTCCGTGAGTGCTCTGCTGAAACTGTTCGACGGCGTTGGCGTGGCAAATCGAGCAATCGACCCGGGCCTTTAGACTGGCGCACGGCCGGACCAGGGACGGGTCACCGCCGGTATGGCATTGCACGCAAGCTATCCGCGCATGCCGCGAGGCGGAGAGTTTTTGCTGGTTGACGAACAGGGAGCGCATGCGGCCACCACCAGCGGTTCTCAACTCCGGGTTGCCATGGCAGCGCTGGCAGCCGCGATCCGACATTCCCTGCGCATAAAAGACCCGCAGGGCCGTCGCGTTGAAGGGGGGCGGCACGCCCGGCTCCCGCTTGCCGGTGCGGGGTCCGGTTTCGTGGCAACCCAAGCACGGCTCGCTTCCCGGCAAAGGTTTGGGCTTGTTGGGCACAGAGGAGCGAAGCAAGGAGGACGGTAAAGAGGCCTGCAAAGCCGAGACTGACCGAAAGGCTCTGAGACCTTCCGGAAGTCGTACCATTATGTCATGCGCTGTGTCTAATCATGGTAAAATTTCACAATGCCTCGTTTTCGCGGCAATTCGTTCGCCAGTGGTTTCCCGGCGCTAATCGCTGGCGTCATTCTGACCCAGTTCGGCAATTCGGCGATGCCTCCGACAGGAATCGAGTGAAGCGATTCAGCTAATATTTTCAGCAGTGCATGTTGTAATACCAAACACCCCCTATCAGCTTGAAAGCAGGGGTCTTTTCATACATCAATCGCCCGAGTGGCCTTTCCGTGTTGTAATTCTCATCAGTCTCACCGGGTTTCGGCTTTATTGTCCATATCTTAAGTAGTTCAGGCTTTCGGCTATCTTGTTGACAAACCTACAAATAGCGTAATTCCAGTGGTTGAAGTTCTGAACCGGTTGTGGTCACCGAAGTGCCTTCTGACGGGCCGTAATCAGAGCTTTCGCACCTACAGTGCGGAGAGATGAGGCGTCCCATGGTTGCACTACTAGTTTTGGGCACGTTTATTTGCTTTGTTGTGGTCGATTATTTCTTGCAGACTCGGCGGGCGCAGACTTCGAAAGTGACGGGGCCATCTGTGCACCCTCAAGAAGCAGTCCCCGCCAATATTGTGAGCGGTTTTGAGCTTCCCCCGGGACTTTCTTATCACGCCGGCCACGCCTGGGCCGCGAAGGAAACCCGAAACGTGGTGCGAGTCGGCGTGGATGACTTTGCGGTGCGCTTGTTGGGCAAGGTTGACCGGGTGGATCTGCCGGCCCGCGGTCGTTGGCTGCGCCAAGGCGAGAAGGGCTGGACCGTGGCCCGTGGCGGTCACAGCTTCGAAATGCTGTCCCCGATCGAGGGCGAGGTGGTTGATGTGAACCCCGAGGTGCTGAACGACCCCTCGGTGATTCATAAGAGTCCGTACGGGGCGGGATGGCTTTTGGCGGTCAATTCCCCTGCCGCCGATTCAAACCTGAAGAACTTGCTGCGCGGCAGGGTGGCGCGGCAATGGATGGAAGAATCGGTCGGAACGTTTCGCTCTCACCTAAGCCTCTCGACCGGCGTTCACCTCCAGGACGGAGGCCATGCCATTGCGGACCTCCTGAGCGTGCTCCCCGAGGAACGCTGGGAGGGGGTAGTCCGCGAGCTATTTCTGGCCTAATATTGAGCCTGTGGCAGTTGGCATGTGGGGTGTCCCCACCTACCATATACCGCCTGCCACATACGGCTTTTTTGTGCCACATACTGCTCTTTTCTGGAGGCCCGCTCATGGTTGCACTCTTTGTTGCCTTGATGTTTATAGGTTTCGTGCTGACGGATCTCGTTGTACAGAGGGTGCGAGCTCAGCGGGCGCCGGTCTCTGCTCCCGCGAAGCCTATCTGGGGCGTTCCCAAGGGCTTCTACCTCTCTGAAGGGCACACTTGGTCTCACCCGGATTCTTCCGTGGGGATAAGGGTGGGCGTGGACGCGCTGGTGGCTCACGCCGTGGGTGCTGCCGAGAACGTTAGGTTGCCAAAAATCGGTGAACTCGTGGAAGCAGGCCAGCCGCTTCTTGGACTGGGGCGCCAGGGCTGTGAGTTGAAGATCCCTAGCTCGATCAGCGGCCGCGTGGTAGCACTCAATACACGCCTTGCCAAGCGCCCCCAACTGGTCGCCCAAGACCCCTATGGTTCCGGTTGGATTTGCGCCATCACCCCCGTTCAATCTGACGGCTGTTTTGCCTCCGTCCGCTCGGGCGAGAAAGCGGTTCTGTGGCTCGAGCAGGAGTTCGATCGTTTCCGAGAGTTTCTCTCCCAACAAGTCTTGCCTGACCTGGACGTGAGCGTGACTGTCCAGGATGGCGGCCTGCCGGTTGTCGGATCACTCCGTGAACTCCCTCTCAGAGGGTGGCGCGCCTTCGAGGCGGAATTCCTGGCGCCGGCGAACCCTAAAGGCCGCTGCGGGTAAGAGCACGAAATGCTCTTCTGGATAACCCGCGCCTCATCCCAAGCCGCCGGAACGTAAAGCCCCACCCGAGAGGTAACGGCGCGGCTGAGCCGCAGTTCAGAATTTCCGAGACATTCAATGCCAAGGCGCAAGAGAACCACTGAAACTGGGTGATTTCACCACAGTGGTAGCGGGGCGTCCACCGAAAGTTCCTTTCATAGAGACATAATGGCATATTTCGCGGCATGTTCTGCTGAATTTCTCGGCATCTCGCGTGCTGAGAAATGCAGCGGTAGCGTCGCGGACCTCTCAAACCTCGTGTGCTTTCCCGCAGGCGCCCCCGTAGGTTAAGACAATGAGCAGGTCGATTCTCGTTGATACCACGCGTTGCATCGGCTGCCAGCGGTGCGTTGTGGCGTGCAAGCTCGTCAACGGACTGCTGAGCACGAGCCGTAGCGATTTCCTGACGACTGACACCTCGAGGTCTCTCACTCCTGACACTGACCTCCCGATGGACGAATCGGGCGATGAAGAACTCTCTGCCCGCGCACTCAACGTGGTCCAGAGTCACGGCAGCGTGTATGTCCGGCGGTTCTGCATGCACTGCCAGGATCCGACCTGTGTTTCGGTTTGTCCGGTGGGCGCCTTCAGGAAAACTGCCGCGGGCCCGGTTGTTTACGCCGAGGACCGCTGTATGGGGTGCCGGTACTGCATGGTAGCTTGCCCTTTCGGAGTGCCTCGTTACGAGTGGAACAAAGTGTGGGCGCCCCGAGTCAAGAAGTGCCACATGTGCGTGCCCCGCCAGGCAAAAGGGCTCAAGCCTGCCTGCACGGAAGTGTGCCCTGCGCAGGCAGGTGTCTTTGGAGAGCGAGAGGACCTGTTGCGCGAGGCTGAGAACCGGCTGAGGCAGGAACCTGCAAAGTACTTTCAACACATCTACGGCAAGCAGGAAGTGGGCGGAACCTCGGTATTGTACCTCTCTGCTGTACCGGTTGAAGAGCTTGGACTCCCGGCCAACCTGCCACACGATCCGCTGCCTGGGTACGCGTATCGCGCGCTCTCGAAAATACCGAACTTGATTACAGTCGGCGGCGCCTTGTTGGGCGGAATCTGGTGGATCACCCAGCGCAGGGAGAAAGTAGCGAGCAGAAAGCGGGAAGAGGGAACCCACAAATGACTGCGCGCTGTAAGGGCGGCCCATGTGGCCGCCATCGGGCAAACACAAGGGTTGCCCTGCTTCTTGGGGCGAAAAGTGGATTCTTGCCAGCCAAATTCGTGCAGGGAAATCAGCCATGAGCGTTGCCAAGTTACCTAAAGTCACCTTTTGGCGAGCGGTGCTTGCGGTGATTTTCTGCGCCGGGTTTTATTCGACCTTGCTTCGTTTCACGAAAGGGTTGGGCGCCGCCACGAATCTGACGGACCGCTTTCCGTGGGGTTTATGGATTGGCTTTGATGTCATCTGTGGGGTGGGACTGGCGGCGGGTGGGTTCACGCTGGCGGCTATTGTTTATGTCTTCCATCTGCGCCGCTTCCATCCCATTCTTCGGCCCGCGATTCTGACGGCCTTCCTGGGCTACGCGCTGGTGGCGGTGGCGTTGCTCTACGATCTGGGCAAGCCTTACAACATCTGGCATCCGCTGATCATGTGGAATCCTCACTCGGTAATGTTCGAGGTGGCTTGGTGCGTGATGCTTTACTTGACGGTGCTCGCTCTGGAGTTCTCCCCCGTCGTCTTCGAGCGCTTGGGAATGCAGAGGCCGCTCAAACTGCTCCAAGCCATCACCATTCCCCTGGTTATTGTGGGCGTGCTGCTCTCCACTCTCCACCAGTCGTCTCTGGGAAGTCTGTTCTTGATCGTGCCCTCGAAGCTGCACCCCTATTGGTACTCGCCCCTGCTGCCTCTGTTGTTCTTTGTCTCGGCGGTGGGGGTGGGCATGGCGATGGTGATCTTCGAATCCAATTTGAGCGCGCGGGCATTTGGCCGGGAAATCGAGTTGCCCCTACTGTCAGCATTGGGAAGAGCGATGGCGGTGGTCCTGGGAATCTATGCCATTCTGCGCTTCCAGGATTTGTGGGGGAGAGGCGCGCTGGTCTACCTACGCCGGCCTTCCACGGAGACGGTTTTGTTCGGCCTCGAAATTGCGCTGGGCCTCCTGCTCCCTTTGCTTCTGTTGCTCTTTCCCCAGGTGCGTGAAGATCGGGACGGGCTGTTTGCGGTCGCCGTACTGGTGATCACAGGATTTCTGCTCAATCGCCTGAACGTCTCGGTTACCGGGCTCGAGTACTCCGCCCAGGCGCATTACTTTCCGAAATGGACGGAGGTAGCGGTAACGCTCTCGATGGTAGGGATGGGGTTCCTCTGCTTTGCCTGGGCGACGCGCAATCTGAAGGTGTTTGAGGGTGGTTAGCACGATGCGTCGGTTCACTCACAGTCTGGCGGCGAAACTGACCGTAGGCGTCATGGGAAGTATGGCGCTCTTATTGGGGCTGTACGGGTACTGGAGCCTGCGTTTTTGGCGCCAGTCGCAGCAAGAGATGGTCTTCCAGAGCGCCGACCGAGCCAGCGATATCATCTGGCGCAGCATCCGCTACTCGATGCTGCGCAACGAGCGGGAAGAAGTTTTCCACATCATTAATACCATTGGGCATGAAGCGGGCATCGGGCGCATTCGCATTTTCAACAAGGAGGGCCAAATCACTTTCTCCACGGACCCGCCGGAAGTGGGGCGGCTGGTTGATAAGAAGGCGGAGGCTTGTTATGCCTGCCATGCTCAGGCGCAACCCCTTACGCGCTTACACCGTCCTGACCGCCTTCGCATTTACAGGGCTGCTGACGGCACACGGATGCTGGGCCTGATCCGGCCCATCGAGAACGAGCCCGACTGCTCGAACGCCGCCTGCCACGCCCACACCGCGGGGAGCCAGGTCCTCGGCGTCTTGGATACCAACCTTTCGCTGGCCTCCGTGGATCAAGTGGTAGCGCGGAGTGAGCGCGAGATTGTGCTCTTCACGCTTGCGTCCATCATCATTCTCAGCTTGATTTCGGCGGCCCTCATACGGGCCACCGTGCACAACCCCGTGCGCCAGCTCACCGAGGGCACTCGACATGTCGCGGAAGGCGACCTGAACTACTCCCTTCCGGTGGCGAGCAACGATGAGTTGGGCAGCCTGGCGGCTTCCTTCAATCGCATGACGGAGCAACTGAAAAGGGCCCAGGAGGAAAACCAACAGTGGACCCGCACCCTGGAAACGCGAGTCCACGAGAAGACGGGAGAACTCGAGCGCGCCTATCACCGCCTCGTGCAGTCGGAGAAGATGGCTTCGCTCGGCAAGCTGGCCGCTGTGGTCGCCCACGAGATTAACAATCCCCTGGCGGGCATTCTCACTTACAGCAAGCTGGTTTCGCGCCTCGTTGACAAGGGTCTGGAGAACGAGCAGCGCCGCGCGGAGGCGAAGACGGACCTTCAACAGATCGAAGGAGAAAGCCGGCGCTGTGGCGCCATTGTGAAGAACCTGCTCACTTTCGCGCGCCGGGCGCCCCATGTCCCGCAAAAAAACAACCTGGCCGGAATCGTGGAGCGCTGTCTGCTGCTGGTTGGGCACCAATGCGAGTTGCAACAGGTGGAAGTGGAAAGTCATTTGGACCCGCAGATGCCTTCGATTTACTGCGACGCCGGACAGATTCAGCAGGTCCTTCTTGCCCTGCTGATGAACGCCGTCGAGGCCATGCCCCACGGGGGGCGGCTGAAGTTGGAAACCGCATATAATGCGGAGCAGCGCGAGGCGCAGATCATCGTCAACGACGACGGCATGGGCATACCCAAAGATGTCTTGCCACATATCTTTGAGCCGTTCTTCACGACCAAGGCGGAGGGCAAAGGAGTGGGTTTAGGATTAGCGGTCGCTCTCGGGATTGTCCAGCAACATGCCGGGAACATCGAAGTGTCTTCCACGCCGCAAAAGGGGACCACCTTCAAGGTCATTCTGCCGGAAGAGCCGCAGGTGGCAGCGGCGAGTGACGATTGGGAAGGCGGGAGTCAGGAGACAGAAGTCAGGAGTCAGAAGTCGGAAGGGGAGTAACGCATGGATTACAAAGCCAGCCTTCTCGTGGTGGACGATGAGAACGTGGTCCGCGAATCGCTCGGCAAATGGTTCGAGGAAGAGGGCTACAGGGTCGAGACCGCGACCAGCGCGCGCGAGGCGCTCCTGAAATTGCCGAGCCAGCGCTGGGATCTGGCGCTGCTGGACATCAAAATGCCCGGCATGGACGGCCTCGAACTGCACCGCAAGATTCGCGAGGTCGACCCGGATATCATCGTCATCATCATGACGGGCTACGCTTCGGTTGAGACTGCCGTCCAGGCGCTGAAGGACGGCGCTTATGACTACATTACCAAGCCGTTTGACCCCGACGACCTGGCGCGTTTGGTGCGCAAGGCGCTCGACCACCGCAAAATCAAAGACGAGAATGTGCGGCTGCGGGAGAGCCTGAATGAGGTTCAAGCGGTCCAACTGGTGGGGCAGAGCAAACCGATGCAAAGGGTTTTGGAACTCGTGCGCACGGTCGCGCCCACGGATACGACGGTCCTCATCCACGGGGAAAGCGGAACCGGCAAAGAACTGGTGGCGCGGGCAATCCATCACCTGAGCCCTCGCCGATTCATGCCCCTGGTCACGATTCATTGTGGCGCCCTGACCGAGACCCTGCTGGAAAGCGAGCTTTTCGGACACGAGAAAGGCGCGTTCACGGGCGCCCAATACCGGAAGAAAGGGAAATTTGAAATTGCCGAAGGGGGCACCGTTTTCCTGGACGAGATCGCGGACATCAGCCTCAAAACCCAGACTGATCTGCTGCGCGTGCTACAGGAGAAAGAGATCACGCGGGTGGGAGGAAACCAGACGATCAAAGTCGACTTCCGGGCCGTGGCCGCAACCAATAAGGACTTGGCGGTCCTGGTGCAAGAAGGAACTTTCCGGCCCGATCTTTACTACCGCCTGAACGTGTTTGGCATCGAACTGCCTTCCCTGAGGGAACGACGCGAGGATATTCCCCTCCTGGTGGACCATTTCATGAAGAAGTATGCGCGGGCCATGAACAAGCGCTTCACTTCCATCAGCAGGGCCGCCCTGGATGTCTTGATGAATTATGGCTGGCCCGGCAATGTGCGCGAGCTCGAGAACGCCATCGAGCGAGCCATGGTGATCGGGCGCGAGCCGGAAATTCGTCCCGGCGACTTCCCCTTTCAGGCGGGCTCGAGCGAGGGACCCGAAGCGGGGCTTTCGCTCGACGATGTGGAGCGCGCGCACATTCTTCGGGTTCTGGAATCCTGCGATTGGAACCAGACGCGCGCGGCAAAACTGCTCGACATTGACCGCGTCACCCTTTACAACAAAATCAAGAAATACGGCTTTCGGAAAGCCATACCTGCCGCGTCATGAGAATAATCTCACTGGTTCCTGTCGGTCGGATCGAAGGGGACCATCTTAAATTTCTTGCTGAAAGACTGGCGTCGCGGTTGCGCACTGCCTGTCTGGTCGAACCGCATGGGCACGACGGCGACTTTGCCTACAATGCTGCGCGGGGGCAATACCACTCGACAGAGATTCTCAAAAGACTGCTGCAAAACCCGCATTCGGAAAGCTGGCGGGTTCTGGGAGTGACCGACTTCGACCTTTATATTCCTATCCTGACTTTCGTTTTCGGCGAAGCTCAATTGGGCGAAACCGCCGCCTTGGTGTCCACGCATCGTTTGCGGCCGGAGTTCTACGGTCTGCCCCGGGACCCCAGGCTGCTCCAAGCGCGCCTCTTGAAGGAGGCCCTCCACGAGCTCGGCCACACCTTTGGGCTTCGGCACTGCCCGGATTACCTTTGCGTCATGAGCGCCTCGCATTCTGCTGATCGAATCGATTTGAAGCAGGCCGATTTTTGCCCGGCCTGCGCGGGGGAGGCAGGACTCTAATTGCCGGCACTCTAATTGCCGGCGATTGCTCAAAAGGATGCGCCTCGAATATAATAGCGGCTTCGCGCCAGGGGGATAATGCTCCAACAGTCAGTGGAAGAGCAAGGAGGTTTGTCTCTTGACGGAGATCGCCGCGTCGGATAACAACGGGAAGGCTCCCCGTGAGCCGGAGCGAGTCTGGGCGCAAAAACTCCGCCGGCTGGTTCGTCCGGTTGTTTACCTCAGCCAAAACTGGGTCAGCCGCATTGGTGTGGTGCTGGCGACCACCTCGGCCGTCACTCTGATTTTTACTTACGCTTCTCAGTTACTGGGCTTCTCTTTCAATCCCTATCTTGGCATCATCGTTTTCCTGGCTTTGCCAGGGTTCTTTGCTCTAGGGCTCATCCTGATTCCCATCGGCATCTACAAGGAATTCCGCCGGCTCCGCCGCTTGGGGATACTTCCTCGTGAATACCCACTGGTGGTTTTTTCGCGCGAGGAATTTCGCCGCACCGCGATGTTTGTGCTGTTGATGACCGCGATTAATGTGCCTCTCTTCACGCTGGTCAGTTACCGGGGTATCGTCTACATGGATTCGGTGAAATTCTGCGGGACCACCTGCCACACCGTGATGCTGCCGGAATACTCTGCGTACTTGAACTCCCCGCATTCACACGTGGCGTGCGTAGAATGTCACATCGGGCCGGGAGCGCCGTGGTTTGTTCGCTCGAAACTCTCGGGGAGCTATCAAGTCTTGGCGGTGACGTTCAATCTCTATCCGCGCCCGATTCCCGTGCCCATCCACGATCTGCGCCCCGCGGCCCAAACCTGTGACGAGTGTCATTGGCCGGCGAAGTTTTCCGAGGACAAGCTGATAGTCATAACGAAATTCGCCGACGATGAGAAGAACTCGCCCACCCAGGACGTGCTCCTGCTGCATATTGGCGGACTCAGCCCGGCGCTGAAGTATACCGGCATTCATGGCTGGCACTTGGGCCAAATCACCTTCATCGCCTCCGACGAGAAGAGACAAGTGATTCCCTGGGTCGAACACCGGAACGCGGATGGAACTTACACGCAGTTCTCCTCCGCCGGTTCCCCACCCAAGCCCGAGTTGCTGGCGCTCGGCGAACGACGATTGATGGATTGCATGGACTGTCACAACCGCCCGAGCCACACTTTCCATCTGCCGGAAGAGGCTGTTAGCAATGAAATGGCGGCGGGCCGCATCGATCCGTCGCTTCCCTTTGTGCACAAGGTTTCCGTTGGCCTGCTCAAGCAGAATTACGGCAGCCGGCTTGAAGCTGAGACGCAAATTCCCGAAGCCCTGCGCACCTACTACCGCAAGAACTATTTCACTATTTACAATAGTAAGCGGGCCGAGGTCGAGCAAGCCGCCAAGGCTCTCGTCGACCTCTACGATGGCAATGTCTTCCCGGAAATGAACATCACCTGGGGAACATACGCCAATAACCTGGGGCACACGGATTTTCCCGGCTGTTTCCGGTGCCACGATGGCGACCATAAATCAAAAGACGGACAGACCATCACGCAGGATTGCAATAGCTGCCATAACCTGTTGGCCATGGATGAACCCCATCCCAAGATCCTGCAAGAGCTTCAGGGAGGGCAGTAGTACATCAGTGTGTCGTAGAAGCGGCACTGGGGCACGCCCGAGGGCAGCCACAAAGGCCGCCCCTACAAAGTACAAATTTAAAGAGGAGATATGTCAATGAAGAAACTTCTGGGACTGCTAGTTGTCGCCGCGTTTGGTGTTGCCCTTGTGCCGTTGAGCCACGCCAAGCCGGAGTATGCCAAGAAAGAGGGAAAGAAGTGCGTGGACTGCCATGTGCATGGAAATCCCAAAGAGCTAACAGATATGGGAAAGTATTACAAAGACCATAACCACTCACTGGAAGGGTACAAGGAAACTAAGAAACCAAGTTAGCGAGGATCCAAACGCTGTCGCGGGGTGACGGTTATTTTCACTCGCTCCGCTGAGCCGCCGGCCGATGACAACTCCGACCCGGCTCAAAGCGGAGGGAGATGCCTCCTTACGCTCGGTAGGTCAGCGGCGCCTTAGAATCTGGAGTAAGAATATGGAGCGGGGGACGGGGATCGAACCCGCGACGTCCAGCTTGGGAAATTGACCATCGATTGAAAATACAAAATTTAGCGTCTACGGGGTTGATTGCTGACGATCCCAAGCTATTGATTCTACAAGGGCCAATTTCGGGACGCCGTTAATGGACTTTTATTGGACTCCGTGTTCTCTTAATTAATGCGCGTTGCCTCCGAGGGTCAGTACCGCCGACCTCATGTCCTTGCCGCGAGCCAAAAGCCCAACGAAGGGCTTCACCTCTTTCCAGACAAGTCCCCCCTGCGCCATAGCGCGCCGCCACGGTACGTGCACAAAACCGACGGGACAAGATTAACATATCAGCTTGTTATTCCCTGCGCCAAGAACATTTATTGCGCCTTCCCAATTTTCGACTTGGCACCGAGATTTGGCATGATGCGACTTTTCATAAGATTGAGGGTTCCAAAGGGGTGAATATGAGAAAGTCTTTCTCAATTGAAGAAACCCAATTCGAAACACAAGGGAATGAACGTATGACAGATTCCCCAACGTCGTTTCCAGCAAAGAGCAAAGATTGCTACCTCGGCGGCGTGCTGCATGGGCTAGAAGTCCTCCTTACCAGCAAAGAAACATCCAAATCCTGAAGATCCATCCGAAGGTGGTTGAACGGGATGGCGCAGCGCGGGGAAATACTGGCATTAAAGGTCGGCAAATTCTGGCGCTATCGTGCAACGGCGCTCGACGCGTGGATCAATTCAAAATTACAATCGACACCACTGTCCAGCTCTGTAAGGGGGCAATAATCCTGATTCGCCGGATCACTTCCAGACGCGCGGCCGCCGTCGTCTTTTCTTTCATTTGGCAGGAGGCCGGTGAGCATTTGTGCGCAGGACTTTGGTTCCCACAGCTCCAAGCCACGCCATCGCGCGAACGATCATTGAAGAACCCATACAGGTACTGATGCACAATTTGGTGCTTTATGTGCGAGGCTGAGATAACCGACGTAAAACCTTACACCAGGGACCTCCCCGCCAAGTGTTGCAGGTTTGGAATCCGCAGAAAAAACCCCTGCCGGACGGCGGACCTGCGTCCCGACATGTCGAAAGGGTTCCAAAAATCTGAAATCCGCAGTGAAACGCATCGGGCGGTGATTGGATGCCATGATTCTCGCCTTTGTTTAACAAGGAGATTATGCAGGACGGACCGCTTTGATGTCCGCAAAAGGCGTTCGTTCCCAATCCAAGTCAGTCAATTTGGGGGCGTCCATGCGATCTAGTATTCCCGTGCTCGGGCCTCTATACCGTGGTCCGGCGATCAGAGTGTGATGGGTGTGGTGAGGCTGCGCGAGACGTGCTTGGACAACTCGCCGCACCACCCGTTCTCAAGACACTACATGGGTACACGTTTGGGGTGGAGACAAAGACTTTGTCGTCCTAAAGTCGCACTACTGATTCACGGATCAGTGGTCGCTTCGCGCCTGACGTCTTATTCTCTTGTGCTTGCAGCAAGTATAGGCGGGATTTGTGTGCGCATTGTGTGCAGGGAATCGTCGGTGCCTGGATTTCCGCTCGGATCGCCAGCGGTGCCGTCAGTCGCCGCGTCCGCATCCCGGACGGGCAGTTTCCGAGAAGGGGACTTGGACTTTGCAGGCGCAATCCATTTTCGAGCCTGCGAAAGTACCCGGCTACCCTGCGCCGCTGAGTTTCTACCGAGGCTGAACCGTTGCGACGGGCGCAGGTCTCGCTGTAAGGGCAGCTGCAACAGCGGTGAAGCGGCCTCGGGGAGGGGAGTCCATAAAGCAGAAACCCGCGGAGCCACTAATTGCTGGCTTTGGGTAAGTCGCGAATTGCGAATTGCCAGTGGGTTGCGTTTCATTGAGTACAGCCAAAGAACCACGACCTAGTTCGCTTTGGCGCTTCCGGCGGACGCTTTCTGCAACTTCTCCAGTTCTCAGTCGATACTGGCATTGAGTTGTTCTTCGGGGCGACAAGACCTTAATGGGGAACCCCCTTGGCTCCGAAATTAGGCTAAAACACAGATCCGGTTGGCTCGCTTAGTCTTTTCTTCGGCTCAGGTACACCGTTCTACGAGGGTATTGGGGTGGTTTTGTTCCTAGGATCTTCCCAACTTTTGGGGCAAACGCCCAAAGCTGGCACAGCCGCTAGAAGCAGGTCTCTGCTTCGCACTCTAGCCAAAGCCGAACCTCGGTGGTAGTCTAGCTAGGCCGATGACAAGACTCCGTGGCGAGCGGTCGTGTGTGACATGGAACCTCTTTGGGCAACGATCGCGACGGAGATTCTCTGGTCCCTGGCCCGTGTGTCTCCCAAACGAGGCCGAGTTGGTTGGGCATGTCCAATGGGAAGGTGTGCTTACCGACGTGCAGAAGGCCGCGGCTGCCAGACAAGATGTAAATCATTAGTAACTCGAAGGTGACAGCCCGATCTTTTGTTTTCCTACGTACGAGTAACCGGAGAAAGAAATGGGTACAGCGAATATCCGCTTGCTGAAAGAAAAGGCTTGGTTGTTGCGGCGTCACGTTGTCCGCATGGTTGGCGTAGGCAGAACCGGCCATATCGGTGGGAGCTGTTCGAGCGCAGAGTTGATGGCTGCACTCTACTTCCACATTCTCCACCTCAATCCCTCGGAACCCAAAACGAGCTCGCGCGATCGGTTTGTATTGAGCAAAGGACATGCCGCGCTGATTCAATACGCCGCGCTGGCCGAGCGTGGCTTCTTCCCCCTCGAGGAACTGGACCGCGTGAAGACGCTCGGCTCCATGCTTCAGGGACATCCGGATTGCCTGAGGACGCAGGGTATCGAGGCCAACACGGGATCGCTCGGACAAGGGCTGTCAATCGCGAACGGGATGGCGCTCGCCGGAAGGCTCAATGGTGGAACCCACAAGGTTTGGGTCTTGCTGGGCGACGGAGAGCTGAATGAAGGGCAGGTCTGGGAGGCTGCCGCCTTCACCGCGCACCGTAAGCTCGACAATGTGGTCGCCATAGTCGATCGCAACGGGCTTCAAGCGATGGGCCCAACGGCCCAACGCCTCAACATGGATTCACTTGCCGCGAAGTGGTCCGCCTTCGGCTGGTGCGTCGTCGAGATCGATGGGCACGACATGGTTCAGATAGTCTCGGCACTCGAAACTGCCAGCGCACATGCAGGCTCGCCGGCGGTGGTGATCTCCCGCACCGTAAAAGGCAAAGGGCTGCCCTTCGCCGAGAACAATTTCGCCTTTCACAACGGCATGATGAGCGCTGAGCAGTTCCATGATGCCCTGACCGAAATCGAGCGAGCCATCGCCGAGATCCGGAGGGAGGATTAAGCTGAATGGTGGAACGCGCGCTGCGCAATCTGCGCACGGCATACGGGGAAACGCTGGTCGCGTTGATGGAACGGGACGACCGCATCGTCGTGCTCGATGCCGATCTATGCCGCTCGACCATGACGGTGCTGGTTGAGCAACGTTTTCCGGCGCGCTTCTTTGAAATGGGAATCGCCGAGCAGAACATGATGGCTACGGCGGCCGGCTTGGCGCTGGAAGGAAAGATTCCGTTTGTCAACTCGTTCGCGGTTTTTGCCTGTGGGCGGGCTTACGACCAGATTCGCCAGGCCATTGCCCTCGCCAAGTTGGGAGTGACCATCGTTGGATCTAGCGCGGGGTTGTCGGATTTCGGCGACGGAGCGACGCATCAGAGTGTCGAGGATGTTTCGCTTATGGCGTCGCTCCCTAACATGACCATCATTTCCCCGAGCGATGCACTCGATGTCGAGCAGGCGCTTCCCCTCATCGTTGCGTCGCGGCGGCCCGTATACTTGCGACTTACCCGCTCCGATCTGCCCGTCATTCACAAGGGCTTGCCGCCTCTCGACCTCACGGGTGTGCGCCGAATGCGCGACGGCCGCGACGTGGTGATCTTCGCAACCGGGTCGATGGTGGTCAAGGCGCTCGACGCGGCGGAAGCGCTTGAGGTTCAAGGAGTGTTGGTGAGTGTCGTCGACGTGAGCACGATCAAGCCTCTCGCCACGGAGGCGGTGATTGCTGAAGCCAGAGAGGTGCACGGCGTGGTCACGGCGGAGGAGCATAGTATCGTGGGTGGGCTTGGCAGTGCGGTTTCAAGAGCCCTGCGCGGCCTTCGTTTGCCGATCGAACTCGTGGGCATCGAGGACTGCTTTGGAACCTCCGGTGAGAGCCACGCCCAATTGATGGAGCATTACGGGCTGACAACGCCGGCCATCGTCCGCGCTGTAGGGGCCACGCTGACGTTGTCAGGGGGCGGAGGGCAAAGGGGCCCCCGAATCGGCTGAGCCGGTCTTGGATCACACCGGAGACATTGATGAGGACAGAACCTACAGCGAGTCAAGCCAAACTATTGCGCCGCCAAGTGCTGGACGAAGACGAAATCGAATCGGTGCGACAGGGTTCGTTGACTGTGTTGGAAGAAACAGGAATCCTGATTGAGCACCCAAGGGCGTTGACTCTGCTGCAAGAGGCGGGCGCGACCGTTGATGCTGATTCCCGCCTTGCAAAGATCCCGTCATCCCTAGTGGAGGAATCCCTGCGCACCGCCCCCCGCGAGTTCATCCTAAGGGGACAAGATTCGTCCAGGGATGTGTCGCTCAGTGATCAGAGCCCACCGCGTGCCCGCCCCGTGATGTCCCTTGACTGGATCGTGGATTATGGCGTGAAGAAGCGCCGTGAGGTTACGAGGCGCGATCTTGAAGCCTGGGTCCGCGTTGTGGATGCTTTGCCTAACCTCGACCTGGCTACGGGGATCTACCCGTGGGATGTGCCGCTTGAGACGCGCGACGTTTGGGCTGCCGAGGCGATGCTCCGGCTTTCCACGAAGCCGATCCTCATGGCTCCGTATTCGGGAAAGACTGTGGAATGGGTGGTGCGGATGCTGAGCGTGCTTCCCGACCAACGCGCCCCTAAAGTCGTTGTCTTTTCCTCGTGTAACAGCCCGCTAATTTACTCGCAAGGTCAAATGGATGCTTTGCTCGCGGCAGCGGACCACGACCTGCCTGTTATGGTCAATTCTTCCGCGGTGACCGGCGTCACGGCACCCATCACGCGAGCCGGAACGCTGGTTGTCATGAACGCGGAAATCCTGGCGGGCATCGTGATTGCGCAACTTGCCAAGCCCGGAGCGAAAGTGATCTATGCCGGCCACCCCGTCGTTCTTGACATGCAGACCAGCATCGCCTCAATGGGAACAATCGATGTTGGCCTGTTGGCTGCCGCATTGGTGGACCTGGGGAGGAGCTACGGAATCCCTACCGCCAGTAACGGATTGACCTCGGACTCGCACACTTGCGACGAACAGGCTGCTGTGGAGAAGTTGATAACGGGCTACCTTGCGGTGTTGAGTGGGGCGGCATTGAATGGTGGCGCAGGCAGCCTGGCGACTGTGGGTACTGCCAGCCTGGAACAGCTGGTCATCGATGACGACATCTATGAGCGGATTCTGCGTATCTCGGAGGGAATCGACGTCAACGCGGATACGATGGGACTGGACGTGATCGCGTCCGTCGGTCCTAACCGTCAATTCCTCGCGGAGCCTCACACGCTGAAATACTTGAGGCGGGAATTCCATCCTGCAAAGCTCGCCACGCGCCTCAATCCGGAGGCATGGCTGGAAGCCGGCGGTCAAGATGCTGCCGAGTTGGCTGCCAGCCGAGTGAAAGCGATCCTGGCAGGGCAGCATGAGTCGCGCCTGGAGACACGCATCGCAACCGAGTTAGCCCACCTTGTTGCCTTGGCGGAAAAGCGGCAGGAATCGGTCTGAGCCCCCAGCGATGGCGGAGGAGTTACTCCGGCCAGTGGGCGGCCATGAAGTCCCGAAACTCCGCATCGGATCGGATACGCAGGTTGGAAATTGCGAGGAATAGGCCCTCGCGCGGCAACTTCGGAAGCACCTGGGGCAACTGTTCAAAGCAATAGTCAACGTGCAGGATCAGGCGAGACCTCTCGAGCGTCTCCCTGAGCACTGGCAGCATGTCAATGAGGGTAGGCCCGCCCTGCTCCATGTAGATTTCAAGGCCTGCAATGCCGGGTACACTCAGTACGTCGCGGTAATGTTTACAGCCGGTGCTATGAAGGTGGAAGAGCACATAGGGACCGAGGTGCTTGACCACTTCCGCGTTGCCTTCCATGAATATCTCTCGATACATGGCCGGGGAACACATGCCCATGGCGTCTTCCTGGATCACCTGAGTTTTGCCGGGCGCCCAATAACCATACTTGTGCCCGTATCCACCCAGCTTGGGCTTCACGATGGAGTAGTGCAGGTCAAGCGCCCGGAGAAGAAGGGAATTGACGCGGCGCGCCGCCCTCTTGACGGCTCCAGGGTGATCGTGAAGATCCATCATGAAATTGGGCAATCCCCGCATCGCCGCCAGGACGTCGGAGCAGCCACGGAGAATCGTAGGACTGATCCAGCAGTCGGGTTGTACCTGGTTTTCAAGCCACTCCGTCTGGCGGCGGAGGCATTCGAACCAGTCGTTGTCACCGGGAATCGGGACTGTTTCCAGTTCTTCCGCCGAATTCACAAAATGGGTTGGTGCCAGCGACCCCTCCGCGTAGCGTACCGGGCAACCGCCCCAAGCTTCCAGCCAGGGGATTCCCCGCCAGGCTGCGGAGAACGCGATCTGGTCGTCGCATGAGACGTCACGGTCGCGGTCTCGGAACCAGTAGTCATATTCGGTCATGGCCAATTCCGGGGTGACATCCTCGGGCGTTACCAAGGATCGGGGAAAGGACCGCCGCAGGAAGTTGATGGGCAGGAACACGGCATCGCTGTAGATGCCGACGACGGGCCGGCACGACGTTTTCTGGTCCCAGAAACAATCTTGGAAGCGCCGGATCGTTTCGTTTAATCGGGCTTCGCTTCTCATAACCACCTCTAAGCCGGCAACCTCTGCCCCTGGCGGGCTTTTTCTGAAGGAAAACAGCGGCCATGTCTCCCGGCGGCGCGACGGCCCCTTTTTATTTCACGCGCCCACGTGTAATATAAACCGGACCCGGCACATTATCTAGGGTTCCCAAGGAGCGTTAATGTTCTCTACCGCCCGTTTTCGCGATTGGATCTTACTACTCGTGTGCAATCTGATCTGGGCCAGCCAGTTTGTGATGGTCAAACTCGTGCAAGAACAGATGGGGCCGGTCTTTGCCACCTTTTTCCCCATCACCCTTGCAATGTTGCTTCTCATCCCGGTGGTGCGACGGGAGCGCAGTAAACTCTCGGGGGAGATCGCCCGCATTCCCGCTCACGACGTGCTGGAATTCATCCTCATTGGTGTTTTCGGACAGGTCGTGGCGCAGCTATTCATCACCTGGGGTGTCCGCTGGTCGCTGGCTTCGAACGCGGCACTGCTCATGCTTGCACTTCCCATATCGACAGCGGTCATGGCTTACTTTTTTCTCGCCGAGCGCATGACGCTGGTGCGTTGGCTCAGCTTTGCGCTTGCACTTGCGGGCGTGCTGGAATGTTCGGGGATCGACTGGAAAGAACTGAACCTGGTCAGCGTGCGGTTCCTGCTGGGCAATCTGATGATCTTCCTGAGCGTGAACGGCAGCGCCTTCTATAACGTTTACAGCAAAAAGCTCTTGCGCCGCTATTCACCATTGCAAGTGCTCCTTTACAGCTACTATGCGGTTTTCGCCCTCCTCTGTCCCATCACGGTCTACACCGAGCCCCATGGGTTCACCAATCTACCGCACTACAATAAGGTAGTGTGGCTGGGCTTGGTGATGCTGGCCCTCTTTCAGTACTTTCTTTCGATGGTGATCTTCCTGAATGTGCTCACCCGTCTAGATGCCACGCAAGCGGCGGTCTCCAACTATCTGATTCCCTTTTTCGGCGTGGTGATTGCGGCCATCGTGCTTCACGAACGACTGACGAAGTTCATGATAGCCGGAGGCATTTTGGTCCTTGCCAGCACCCTGCTCGTGACGGTGTACGAAGAACAGCAGCGAGCACAGGAAAGCGCGGGCACGGTTGCCGGCGAGTGATACTCCCCATTCAGCTTTGGGGAGGAAGGCCCGAGCCGAACCCGCCGTCCACCCATACGGCTGAGCCGGTCATGAAAGAAGCGTCGTCGCTGGCAAGGAAGGTGGCGACCCGTGCCACCTCCTCGGGCTTCCCGATCCTTCCCAGCGCGTGGAGTTTTCCTGCCGCCACGCGTGCGGCCGCGGGGTCGGGTTGCACCTCGAAGTAGCCCCAGGCGAGGCCCGCGTCGATATACCCGGGACAGATGCAGTTGACGCGAATGCCGTCCCTGCCGTGGTCGATGGCCATTGCCTTGGTGAGGGCCATGATGGCGCCTTTTGTGGCGCAATAACCCGCACACTGGGGTTCTACAAAGAACCCGTTTACGGAAGCCATATTGACGATGCATCCCTTGACTCGCCGCAGAGAAGGCAGAAAGAATTTCGCGCAGAGAAAGATTCCGCCCACGTTCACCGCCATTTCGCGATTCCACTCCTCCACCGTTGTGTCTTCCACGGTTTTGTTCACCTGGATCGCAGCGTTGCAGCAAAGCACATGGACCTGCCCGTGCGCCTGGAGTGTAGACCGAACCAGACCCTCAACCGAGGCAGCGTCCGCAACGTCGGTAGTGACGGCTATCCCCTGGCCGCCCGCCGCTGCAATCTGTTTCGCTGTCTCCTCCGCACCCGCGGCGTTGATATCCGCGATCACCACTCGGGCGCCTTCCCGCGCGAACTCCAAGCCACAGGCACGACCGATTCCGGACCCCGCCCCCGTAACTACCGCAACCCGATCTTTAAGCTTCATGGTTTCTCCTTTTCCTGCCCAAACTCGAAATCAGGTGCCAAGGGCCCGCGGTTCTGGCGGCCGCGCTGCCTAGTCCCTTGCTCAGCCGGGCAGGTGTAAATCTTCCAATCTTCGCAAAGCTCGCTCGTAGCCCTCCGCTCCGTCATAAACCGTGGCCACAACTTCCGCAGAAAACCGTTCACCCGAGGCAAGGGTCCGATGGGTGTTCTGACGAACCGCATCCGCAAGCTTATTGGGGTAGCTCGTCCACGGCTCAATGATAACGTGGTGGTAGCCGCGCCAACCGCCATAAACAAGCCACATCCAGAAGTAAGGACATTGCGCGAGCGGGAACTTTAACAAGAACCCTTCTCCGGTGCGGCTGTCCTCGACCGCGTACCATCCCGCCTCCAGGTCAAGAGCATAGTGCCCGCAGGCGACTTTGGCGTCGATGCCTTGGACGCGACTCATGTCGACCGCGCCATTTGCTGTCTCCAACATGGGCCAGGCATAACGTTGGCCGGGAGTCCCCAGCCGGGGGTCGGTAGCTTGGCCGACCACTCCCGTTTTGGCGGGGATCCTCATGATCAAGTTCTCGTGGGCTTCCAGCGCGGGGTGTGTTCCCCAGATGAACTCCAGCGGCAGCGGCCCGAGGTTCGTGATCTCATACCGCATCCGAAGCACCGGGGTCTTTACCATCAACGTCACTGTCTTTTTTGCTTCAACCGGATTGATCGGCCCGAAAGCAGTAAGTTTCACGAAGGCTTTTTCGCTGTCTTCGCCGGCAGCTTTCACTTGCCAATGCAGTGACCGCAACTCTCCGAGCGCAGGGTACTGCTCGCCGCGGTACTCACACGGGTCGCAGGTTGGAAAGGCGTCGTCCCAGCCTCCGCACCAGTAGTTATCGAAATTGGCGTCGATGCCGTAAGTTTGAGGCAGAATCCGCGGGTTGTGCCAAAGGATATTTCGCCCTTTGGGCTTCCAGATGAGGTTGTAGATTTTTGCGCCTACTTCCGGAAGTACGACCGCCTGCAGCGAATCGCTATCCAGTATTACGGCCTGAAGGTCGTAAATCCTTCCGTCGAGAGTCAGATTCATCGCCATCGGACCACCTCTTTCTTTTTGACCCAAGTCGAACGGATCAGTTCACCTTGAGCTTTTCGACCAGATCCTCGTTGAGTTCGATCCCCAGGCCTGGTCCTTCAGGAACGCGGATAATCCCGTCCTTCGGCTGGAGGCGAGGGTAGATGAGTTCATGTGCAAGCTTTGATTCCGACATCGTGTATTCGACATAGAAGTAGGTTTGCGATGCCGCAGCCAAGTGCACCGAGGCCATGATCACGATGCCCGTCGAATAGCAGTGCGAGGCCCAGGGCCGATTTCGATCATGCGCTGCTTGAGCTACGCGGCGCGCTTCAGTGAGGCCGCCGACGCGGCAAACGTCAAACTGCACCACATCGATATTGCCTCTGTCCATCAGCTCGTACAGCGGAAACCGCGTAACTTCCTGCTCGCCGGCAGCGATGTAGGTGTCGACGGCCTCCGTCAGCTTGCGGTAGCCGTCGAGGTCATCCGCCGGAAGCGGTTCCTCGACCCAGAAAGGCTCGTATTTTTCCCAGCTCTTGATGCGCTTGATCGCCGTCTTGGCATCCCAGAGCTGCACCGCTGGCCGCCCGTCCGTAGTGATATCCCACCGCGGACCAACATCCAGCATCACCTTCGTCCGAGGAGTGGCACCTTCGCGGCAGGCCTTGACGATTGCGAGATCCATGTCCGGATCTGAGGTGCACGGGAACCAGCCTACCTTCAGCGCCGGCCAACCTTCCTCCACGGCCTTGCCCGCCAATCGAGCAGCCTCCTCTGGCGTATCCGGCATCACGTAGCTCGCGTAGCAGCGGATGTCCCGCTGGAATGCTCCTCCCAGAAGTTTATAAACAGGCTGATTCAGGGCCTTGCCCATGATATCCCAGAGCGCCACATCGATAGCAGAGATCGCATGAATGTAAGCGCCGCGCCGCCCGGCCCACATCGTCATGCGGTAAAGCTCCTCCCAGATGGCGGAGATTTCGAGCGGGTCGCGGCCGATCAGTAGCTCACGGAGCGACCGACAAAGGGTGAAATAGGTTGGCGCGTCGATGATTGAACGGACGACTCGTGGCGACGAGCCGGCATCGCCGAAGCCCATGATCCCTTCGTCCGTGTACACCCGCACGATGACGCTTTCAAGACTGGCATCCGCGCGCAGGTGGAACTCCGGGGTGCGAAGGACATCCACCTTAATGTCCGTTATCTTCACCGTTAGCTCCCCTTTTTCGCCATTCTGATTGGAAGAGTCGGAACTACACCCGCCACTTGACGGCGCCCTTCGAGGCCCCCGCAGTCATGTTTAAAACCGAATGATTCAGAAACTCTATCTGTGTCTCTGCGCTGGTGTCAAGGTCGGGCAACGCGTGGCAACGCGGCCGGTTCGCCGCCAAGAGCGGATAGCGGGACAGGCGGACCGCGCCGACAGATCACTCCATCGTTCAGTCGCTCGAACGACAGCTTCTATTTTGCAGGGGCTTTTCCCAGCCGGGAAGCATCCTCCCTCTCGCGGTCGGCCTCCGATTGTCGACCAAGCAAGCCATAGACGTCCGCCAGTCGCAAGTGGATTTCCGGGTCCTCGGAACGCAATTCGGCGGCCGCTTTGAGGTAGGCCAGGCACTTTTCGTATTGCTTCAGCTTGAACTCGCTCTGAGCGAGAAGCACGGCGTCGTTGAAGAAGAGACCAGCGGTGTCCTGGTCTTGGGGATCGAGTTCATGCGCATGGCGGAGTGCGGCGTACGAAAGCTCGTACTCGCCAAGCGTGAAAAGAGTTGCACCGAGCAAGGCAGACGACCCGAAGAAGTCAGGGCGCAACTCCACCGCCTTCTCCAAGGGAGCGCGAGCTTCCTTAAAGCGGCGGAGCCGGAAATAGGTCAGGCCAAGATCATGCTGGATCTCTGAGGAGTCTGGGTCAAGCCGCGCAGCCTGCTCCAGCGGCTCGAGGGCCTCCTCGAAAAAACCATGCCGGCCGTACAGCAACCCAAGGGTCGTAAGCTTGTCGGGATCTCGCGGGTCGAGCAGGCGCCGGCATGTTTCGCGCGCATCGATGAGGCCGCGTGTGTCCAGTTCATGGCCGCAGGCCACGGCCACACTCGAAGCCACATCGACGCTGGCGCGCAATTGCGATGACAGGCGGTATTCGTCTTCGGCTTTGGCATGACGCCCTTGTTTCTGATACACGCGCGCCAGATGGTCGTGAATGCGAAAGTCGCGCTCGTCAGCCACCAGCGCTGCCTGTAGCCATTTCTCGGCTTCCGGGAGATTTCCCTTCTGAAGGTAAGCAGATCCAAGATAGTAGGCGGTATCCCCGAAAGGAGGCCGTGAGGCAATGCGCCGGAGTCTGCGTACGGAGGACTCTGTATTTCCCTCCATCAGATCGATTCGACCGAGGTAATAGACGACCTGCGCATCTTCGCCCGACTCTTTCCGCACCCGCTCGAACTCAATCCTCGCTTTCTGGAGTTCGAGCATTGCAAACCAGCAGACCGCGAGTTGGTAGCGGGCGCGAACATGGGTCGGATCGAGGGCCAGTACTGCTTGGAATTCAACGGCGGCCTCGCCATACCTCTCGTCCTTGATAAGGTCGTAGCCCTTGCCAAGGTGTGCGGCGACCGTATTCGGCACAGATGCGCCGCTTTTCTCTTGAAAATCTCCCGGCGAGGCGGAGAGAAGCCAAATGAAAGGCAGCAAAAGGCTGAGGCTGAAGCGGGAAGCAGTGACGAGTGACGCGTGACGGGTGACAAACAAGGCCGAGCTCCGAGGGCAAGATCCAGTGACGAGTGGTGAGCGGCGGCAGATCCAGGCTATCCGCAGTCGTCACTCGTCACCGCCCATTATAAGGTAGGAGGCGAGAAACAGAAATACCAGCCACGCCATGGCGCCACACTCCAACATTGAAATGGATTTCGTCGCGTTATATTCTGTTTGGCTCGATCTCCCGAAGAAGTATCGAGCTTCGCTTGGGGGAATCATCCTGGGACGGGCGGTAAATAACCATGAAACTGGATCCTCGTCGCGAGAAGCTGCTCAGACTAACTTTCTTGGACTACCAGCAGGGGGCAGCATTCCTGAATCATCCGTTAGTCATTGACCGGGCCGAGGGAGTCTACTATTGGGACTTGGAGGGCAAACGGTACTTCGACGCCATTGGCGGTGTCTTTGTGGCAACACTAGGGCACCGTCACCCGCGATTGGTCGAGGCTCTTGAGCGGCAGATGGCGAAGCTCACCTTCGCACCGCCCTTACACGGGATCGCGGATGTCACGCTGGACTTCATCGAAAAGGTGGGCACTGTCACCCCGGGAAACCTCAAATACGTGAAGCCGTTCAGCGGGGGCTCAGAGGCCGTGGAGTCCGCAATGAAGTTCGTGCGCCAGTACTTTAAGCAAACCGGTCATCCCGGGAAGTACAAGTTCATCAGCCGGTACTTCGGGTATCATGGGGGCACCGCTGGGGCGATGGCCGCCAGCGGTACGGGATCGCGTAAAACCAAGTTCGAGCCGCAGATGGCCGGATTCCTGAAAGTGTTTCCACCGACGTACTACCGGGATCGTTTCGAGTCCTGGGAGGAATGCAATCGCTTTTGTGCCCGGATGGTAGAAGATGTGATTGTCAGCGAGGATCCGGAGACGGTCGCGGGCTTCATTGTGGAGCCGATTGGCAACACAGGCGGCATTATCACCCCCACGGAGGAGTATTTCCAGATCCTCCGGCAAACCTGCACTCGATATAACGTCATGCTCATTTTTGACGAGATCATAACGGGCATTGGCAAGACCGGCTCGATGTTCGCGGCCCAGACTTTTGGCGTGACCCCGGACCTGATCTGTTGTGGGAAGGGCCTGTCGAGCGGCATGATGCCAATTGGCGCCATGATCGCACGCGAAGATATGGCCAATGCCTTCTGGGGAAACGTAGAGGACGATGTGCAATTCGCCCACGGCCACACGTTTGCCGGAAACCCCATGGCCTGCGCGGTGGGCATAGCGGTGCTCGATGAGATCGTCGAAAACGGGCTGGCGGAAAAGGCCATGGAGACCGGCGAGTATCTGGCGGCCAAGCTCGCGGAGTTGAAGAAGTACGGCGTCGTCCGGGAAGTCCGCGGCAAGGGAATTCTGAGGGGCGTCGAGCTGGTTAAAAGCACCCAGACGATGGAACCCTATCCGGATTTGGGAGACGCTCTGAAGCGGACCGCGCTCGACAACGGCCTCATTATGCGCATTGATCCCACCTGGTTCGCCGTCGCTCCGGCGCTCGTCGCCAGCAAATCAGAGATCAACGAGATGTGCAGCCTGATTGAACTCTCTTTGAGGCAGGCGCTCGAAGTCGTGGCTGGAAAGCGAGGAGCGGCCGCGTAGGGAAGAGATTCAAGAGGTCCACCTTGAAGAGTGAATATCTCATGGCACCGCGGCTCGTGGCGTGGCCTCTTCGCATTGAATCACAGTGACGGCGGAAGCGAGCCCGGGCGACGTGGTGCGGACTTTGATGTCGCCGGTTGTCTTCGCCGATTGAATGATGGCAACGCAGAGACCATTGAAGGCACTTCGCTGGTGTCCCCTATCCGGCTCATGGCTGCTAGGATCGCCATTACCCACGCCGATCAGCTTGCCGCTGCCTGTAATCTCGAAGGTAATCAAGTTATCGGCCATGGGAACCACGCGGCCCTGCTCATCCACCACGCTCACCACGACGACAGAAACGTCTTCGCCATCACCATAGATTCTCGCGCGGTCGGGCTGGAGCATGATTCTTGCCGCCGCGCCGGTGGTTTCTCTCCTGGCCGTCAGCGCTAGCTGTCCCTCCTTGTAGCCCCGGGCTTCGAGCGTGCCGGGTGTGTATTTGACTTTCCAGGCCACGTGCGAATCCTTCTCCATGGGTTGAATACCCAGGCTCTTGCCGTTGAGGAAGAGCTCAACCCTATCCAGGTTGCTGAAGCACCAAACGTCGATTTCCTGCCCTTCCTTGCCCGCCCAGTTCCAGTGCGGGAAGAGATGCAGCACGGGCTTGCTGCTCCACCAGGCTTGGTAATAATAAGCAAGGTCTTTGAAGAAGCCGCAGGTATCGATAACGCCGAAATGCGAGCTGATACACGGCCAGCCGTAAGGAGTGGGCTCGCCGCGATAATCGAACCCAGTCCAGATAAAGCCGCCGGCGAGAAAAGCGCGCTGATTGTATGTTTGCCACCACTCTTCGGCGGTGGAAGCCCATTCGGGGAAATTCACATCGTAAGCGCTGACGTAACCTTTCTCCTTATCGGTAAAATAGATGCCCCGCGTGGAGACGGTACTGGCCGTTTCCGTGCCGACACAGGGCTGATGGGGAAACCGCTTGTGAAAGTCGTCGATCTCGGACGCGTGGTGATAGTTGAACCCCATGACGTCCAGCACGGGTGAGAGCCCTTTGCCCCACTCCTCGTTCACCGGCTGCGTGATGAGCCGAGTCGGGTCAAGGCGCCGCTCGAGCCGCCGCATCGAGGCGCATATCCGTGCGCCGGGATCGGTACCTTGCTTAGGTTCTTCGTTGCCGGTGGACCAAAAGACCACGCAGGGACGGTTCCGGTCGCGCCGAATCATACGCTCCAACTGGCTGAGACCTTCAGCAGAAGATGAGAACATGCGAGTCTCGTCGAGCACCAGCATTCCCAGGCGGTCACAAGCGTCGAGCAGTTCCGGCGTGGGAGGGTTGTGCGAGGTGCGGTAGCCGTTTGAGCCCATTTCCTTAAGCTTCTCGATCCGGTAGTACTGGAGCCGATCGGGCAAGGCGCTGCCCACCCCGGCGTGGTCTTGGTGGTTACACGTTCCCTTGATTTTGACGGGCTTGTCGTTCAGAAAGAAACCCTTATCGGCATCGAAGCGCAAAGTGCGAATGCCGAAGGGAGTTTCGTAGTGATCCACTACGCGACCGCCGGATTCGACGTCCGAGAGAAGGCGGTAGAGGTTGGGTTCCTCAATCGACCAAAGCTTCGGATCATTGATTTCCAGGCGCTGAGTGAAGCTGCGCCGTTCCCAGCCGGGAACCATAGCGGAGTCTGACCGGCCGCTTGCTACCTCCTTGCCGGCGTCATCCACAATGGTTGACATGACTTGGCATTCCTCGCCGGCGTCAGATTCATTGGCTAGTTCCGTGCGTGCAATGACCGTGGCTCTGCGCCCCTCGACTTCGGAAGTCACGAACGTTCCCCATTGCGGAACGTGCAGGGGGCCTGTTTTCACCAACCAGACATGGCGGTAAATGCCGGCGCCCTCGTAAAACCCGTCGCCCACGACAAACCCGCCTTCCGCCTGTGTGGCATCTACGCGCACCACCAACACATTTTTGCCCCCATAGTTAGTTGCATCGGTGATGTCGTACCGGAACGGCGCATAACCGCTCATGTTTCGGCCTAGAAAAATGCCGTTTAATACCGTAATCGAATCGCGAAACACGCCGTCGAACTCGATGCTCAGCCGCTTGCCGAAGTCGGCCTGCGAAACGTCGAAGACACGCCGGTACCATCCGATGCTGGTTGCGGGATACTTGCGGCCCAGGGGCTTGGCGCCGTGAAAGATAACCGACTCGTCGTCCGGTACAAACGGCAAGTCCACGCCCCAGTCGTGCGGAAGGTCAATGGCATGCCAGCCGGCGTCGTTGAAATTCGCTTGCGACGGCCGGAAGAATTCTCCTGTTTTCATGTAGCCTCTTGCGAGCCCGTAGCCGAAGTCACGCGCGGGGTCGTCCGCATGGCCAAGATGAAAGTGCCAGCCGAAGTCGAACAAAAGGCGCTCACGTGAGGATGCGGCTTCCTCTGCGCTGGTGGAGGAGGTCGCCCTCAGCGTATCCGCGCCTCGCGCCACCGCAACACCAAGGGGGATCCCCGGCGCCCCCGCTGCAGCGGCAACACTGCTCTTCAAGAAATCACGTCTCGTCCACTTAGACATCGAAGCCCTCCTGGGGTGCCCATGGGGCATCATTGCGGGTCAAAAACGAAAGGGCAATTCTTTTCAGGATTTGATTGGCAAAGGCAACATTAGAACTTTTGCAATTCATCATTTCGATTGCGATTTGATTCGACGGCATGCTCTCCGATGGGGGGAGTAACACCCACCTAGGCAAACGTTTCGAGCAGCCTCCATCCTGCTTCGACGAATTGGCTAAGGGTCCGCTGGGTGACTCCGTAGCCGACGAATTCACCCGGCGTCATACCCTCTGGCTCGTATGAACGCACGAACTCCGGCAGCTGGCGCAAGCGGTCGATCACGTCGCCGGGGACGGGCCTCTCGATCCGTTCTTCGCGCGCCAAATCCTGGGTAACAAAGATTTCCTGGTAAGGCGGGGCGATCGACATCAAGATATCGGCCCCGGCCAATTCCGTAAGGTGGTAATTTCCACGCAGAGCGGCCACGAGCAACTTGGCTGTATAGCCCTGCTTGCGATAGAGCGCGTAGGCGCGCTTGGTGACCGCTAGACCGGCTTGCCGAATATCACATTCGCTCACCGCTGCCCGGTTGTCCAGGGCGACTTCTCGAAGATAATCGTCCAACCGACCGATCATGATGACCGCAAAGCACTTTCCCGGTTCGATACCCCTCTCGCGCGCTCGCCCGATCCCGGCTTGGTCCCGTTCGGCAATGGCCACGGCCTGCGGCACCGTAAAGCTGACTGTTGCAGTGACCGTGATTCCCTCCGCCACACAGTCTTCCAGCACGTCCAGTCCCGCGCTGGTGGCCGGCAGCTTGACCGCGATGTTGGGCGCCCACGCGTGAAAACGCCGGGCCATCGCCTGCATAGCATCGCGGTCTCCCGCGCGTGCGGGGTTGACTTGAGCGCAGACGAATCCGCTGGTCCCCTGGCTCGTTTCGTACTCCGGCAACAACTTCTCGGCTGTTCGGCTCACCACAATCTGCATGAGCGCCTCAGCCTTTGGCTCGGCGGGGAGACGCTGGCTAAGTACGCGCTGGATGTCGGCCGCCCAAAGCCCCCGGTTGCGCGCCAGGGCGAGATTCGCCAGGAAGGGATTGGTGGTAACCCCGATAGCGCCGCGCTTCAAACCGAGATCCAATTCGGCCGGGTCCGCCGAGTCGTGCCACCATTTCGTGCAAGTGTCTCCATTCACCCATTCGAGGTACGTGGCGTATGCCATATTGTACGTGCCGCTCCTTTCCTTGGGCGGTGGCAAGTTTAACTCGCAACCTGACGGCGCGAGACCGCCTCTACAATTCGGCGGCAGTATAGTAACATACGCGTGTTTCGTTTTCGCGCCCCGGACAAGTTTAAGGGCGCGATGCAACAGAAGGAGAATTCATGGCGCAAATTGGATTCATTGGACTCGGTATTATGGGAAAACCGATGGCCCGCAATCTTCTCAAGGCGGGCTATTCACTGGTTGTGTACGACCTTCGTCAGAGCCCACTGTCGGAACTCCGGGAGGCCGGCGCAACGCCAGCCGCTTCCTGCCGAGACGTCGCGGCTCAGTCTGAAATTATCATCACGATGCTTCCGGATGGACCTGACGTGGAGATTGCGATCTTGGGTCCTGACGGCGTTCTCGCCGGCGCACGCAAAGGCTCCTTGATAGTGGACATGAGCTCCATTAGCCCCAATGTATCACAGAAAATTGGTGCCGCCTGCGTCGAGCGAGGAGTGGGATTTCTGGACGCGCCTGTGAGTGGCGGAGAGCCCAAGGCGATCGAGGGGACACTCGCCATCATGGTCGGGGGCGACCCCGCAGCGTTGGAGAGAGCCCGGCCGATTCTTGAAAAGATGGGCTCGGCGGTAACGCTGACCGGCCCCGTGGGTGCGGGCAACACCACCAAGTTGGCCAATCAGATCATGGTGGCCTGCAACATTGCAGCCATGGGAGAAGCACTGGTCTTGGCAACGCGTGGCGGACTCGACCCCGAGGTTGTTTTCAATGCCGTCAAAGGCGGATTGGCAGGCAGCACGGTGCTGAGTGTCAAGGCCCCCATGCTGATAGCGCGCAATTTCAAGCCCGGCTTTCGGATCGAGTTGCACCAGAAGGATCTGCGGAACGCCCTTTTGGCTGCCGAGTCGCTGAAGGTCTCTCTCCCCCTAACCAGTCTCGTGCAGCAGATGCTCATAGCGCTTATGAATGAGGGCAAAGGCCAACTGGATCACTCCGCCATCGCACAATTCATTGAGCGCATGGCCGGTATAGAGGTCAAGAAGGAGTTGGCTGCCGCCGCCTGAAGCGGTTTGAGGATTCAGGACTGAAGGGCTTGGTGCGTGTACCGCACTGCTTGCTGGAAACCTTCTCTGCCGGTCCGGCTGGCCTCTTCGATGCCCACCCAGCCGGCGTAGCCCTGGTGGCGCAGCCGTGCGAGTACTTCCCGAATAGGAGCAAGTCCCGTGCCCACGGGCACGAACTCGAATACGCTTGGTCGCCGCACGTCGTTAACGTGGACGTAGCCGATTCGTGAACGGACCTTTTCGAAGAGAGTTAGCGTGTCTTCGCCGGCCACCATCGGATTAGCAATATCGAATTGCACGCCGACGGGCACATCACGCAGCGCTTCCATGATTTGAAGGAACACCTCCCCCTGCATGGCGAAGTCGAAGTGCGTCCAGATGGCTGCCTTGGTGTGGTTCTCCACGTTCAGCCGCAGCCCTATGCGATCGGCCTGCGCGGCCGCCCGGCGGATACCCTCGACCACCCATCCAGTACCATCTTCAATCTTCACCCCGGGCCATTGCTGTCCCGTGAGCGCACGTACTGAAGGCGCTCCCAACTCGAGTGCAAATTCAAGGTTCTTGAGCACGCCCTCTAGCTCGCGCTTGCGTACTTCGCCATCGGGGTGGGCGAAGTCGGAGTAGCCCGTATAATTGCTGACGGCCAAACCGCGCGCGTCGGCCAAGCGCCTGAATTCAGTGGGCGTGGCGGGTCCCAACGGCTTAATAAGCAGCGGTCCGCACTCAATGCCGTCCAATCCCAGTTCGACCGCAAAATCCATCCACTCGGTCAGCGTCATCTGCCCCTGCGAAATGGCTCCGAAGAAAGATACTGGAATGCAGCTCAATCTCATCATTTGTTGTTCCTCGTTTCAGACCGCAGCTACTTCTCTTCAAACAATCGTGTGTTAACGAACATCTCCGGTCCGGACCGGCTTGCAGCCACAGACCGGAGTTCGGCGCGTGGGATCGGAAAAAGGCGTGACATTCACATCGAGCATTCGGCCATATCATTTCATGTTTGAAGTCTGGCATCGCCATCGTCGCATATGACGCGCCCACAAAATATCACACTCCAAAACCACGGTCAAAAGGCGCTTGACGACCTTATAGGATTCGTTATAGATGTTATTGCCTGCCGAAAGGAGCTTTCCGTGAAACTTTACAATCGGACATACCAGATTCAGTCTCTGTTTGACGGACGCAACCTGTTTCAATACCTGTTCGCCGGCCAGAACACGGTGCTGGTGGATACGGGTATCGCCGAGACGCCCGCGAACGTGATTTTCCCTTACATGGATCGCCTCGGTATGCCTCCGGACAAAATCACATTGGCCGTCACGACGCACTCCGACCTTGACCATCAAGCTGGAAACGATGCCATCAAGGTTGCTTCGCCGCGAACTCTCCTGAGTTGTGGCGAAGCCGACCGGGAGCTAGTGGAGAGCCCTCGTAGGCTTTATGACCAACGATACAACTTCCTGCGCGAGGAACATGACGTTGGCTTCGATCCGGACCCGGGCCCCGAGGCGGGTCGCTTCCGCCAAATGGACGTTACCTTCACGAGCGGAGAAAAGATCCTGTTGGACGATGACTGGTCTCTGGAAGTACTGCATGTGCCAGGGCATTCCCGCGGGCACCTCGCGTTGTATGATCCCAGGAACAAGACCGCCTTCGTGGGCGATGCCGTGCACGGGCGAGGGTGTCCGAAGGCCACGGGCGGGATGGCGATTCCTGTGACCTATTATTACGTCGATGCTTACCTTTCCACTCTGCGGTACTTGGAGAGCCTCGAGATCAACACCCTGTACTCGGGACATTGGCCGATCATGACGGGCGAAGAACTGCATGACTTCATCAGCGATTCCCGTCAAACCGTAGATATCTTCGACCGTACGATTGTCTCCAGCCTCGGCAAGCACGCGCCAGGCCTCACCATGAAAGAACTCATTGATGAAGTGTCGAACGCCATGGGTGATTGGCCGAAAGAAACGTGGTCGCTCGCGATGTTTCCGGTAAAAGGCCACATGGATCGGCTGGAACAGTTGAATAAGGTTCGCATCATCCGAGGAACGCGCCCGGTGAAGTGGGAACTGATTTGAAAAGCGAAAGGAGCTCCAAGATGTCCAGACGCGTTCGGGTTCTGCTGGGACTGGTTTGGAGTTTGGCGCTGCTTCTGTTTTCATCATCGCTGGTTGACGCCCAGAACTATGTCAACGCGCAGGTACCATGGCATGATCGGGTGCTCGACTCCGAAGGCAAGCTGGTTGCCTGGTACCAGCCTGAAAAGAATCTCGGCTACGATAAGGTTCTCCGGCTCGGTTGGGACTTCATCGAGCATAAGGTCCCGAATGACACACGCACTGGTACGGGGTTGAAGATCTATCTAATCAACGCCGTCATGGATGGACGGACGCTGCAGGGTGCAAACTGGCAGCATAACCCGGCCATGGTGTTTGCCTCGTTCGTAGACTCGCTGGTGGGCTGGTTTCCGTATTCAGGCGATCAGGAAGCTGTGCGCGTGGTGCGAGAAATGCTCGACCATTCACTCGACCACGGCGCCACTCCTTCGGATTGGGAATGGCCCGGCGTTCCCTTCACGACTAATTGCGACGACCAGTTGGATTACGGCCATTGCATACAGGACATGCCGCGGGAGTTCTACGGCGGCATCGAGACCGACAAGGTTGGCGAGTTGGGCACAGGCTACGCGCTCTTCTATAAGCTGACCGGCGACCGGAAGTACCTGGACGCGGCGATTCGTTGCGCCAATGCGCTGGCGAAACATGTCCGCCCCGGCGACGCGGAGCACACACCATGGCCCTTCCGCGTGGACGCGCGCACCGGCGTGACGCTGGCGCTCGAAGAGTACGGGGGAAACGTGGCGGGATCCTTGCGTCTCTTTGAGCAGTTGATAGGGATCAACGCGGGTAATACCGCCGCTTACCACAAAGCACGCGACCTGGCCTGGAAGTGGATGGTCGAGAACCTGTTCAATCGCGAAAGCCCGGCGTGGAACAAGTGGACCGGCTATTTCGAAGACGTGCCGCGTCAACCGAATGACTTCAACCAACTCACTCCCATGGCGGCGTCATACTACATCTTGGCGCATGAGAACCCCGCCGAAGCGGACCCGCAGTGGATGACCCACGTCGGTGACCTGCTGGATTTGGTGAAAGCCCGCTTGGGCCGCGGCCCATTCTTTGGCGCACAGGCGATCGACGAGCAGACCACCCCGGATGGAAAGTTCGCCTGCTGTTCGCGCGCCGGCCAGGGTGACCACACCGCGCGCTGGGCCGCCATTAATGCCATGTATTTCGAGAAAGCGCACGACGGACAAGCGCGCGAGAACGCGTTTCGATCTCTCAACTATGCCACCTACTTCGCCCGCTCGGATGGCCTCATCGCCTGCTGTGGCGGGGATTACTCGGACCCGTACTGGTTCAGCGATGGGTATTCCGACTACCTGCGCCACTTCGAGTGGGCCATGGGAGCGATTCCCGAGTTTGCACCCCTCGGACAGGATCATATCCTCCGCTCCAGTTCAGTGATTCAGACGGTGAAGTACGGCCAGCGCAGCGTGGAATACCGAACCTTCGACCCGGCAGCTACGGATGTGCTGCGCCTGAGTTTCAAGCCGACGCGTGTAACCGTCGGCAACACGCCGCTCCAAGAGCGCAATGAACTGGGAGCGGAAGGCTACAATTTACGGCCATTGACCGGTGGCGACTGGGTTTTGAGAATCTTGCACTCGAGTTCCGGCGAGATCAACGTCAAGGGTTGAAAAGGAGCATGCCATGTTTCAAAGTCTTCTATTAGCTAAGGTGAATCGCTTTGCGGTAGTCTTGCTCGTTTCTTTTTCGGCTTATGGTCAGCAACAGCTTCCGGGCCGGGTCAATGCTCAACTTCCATGGCAGAGAGCCGTCGTCGATGCCGATGGGCGTTTACTGGCCTGGTACCACCCCGAAAAGAATCTCGGCTACGACAAGGTGCTCCACCTCGGCTGGGATTTTATCGAGCATAAAGTGCCGAATGACACGCGCACAGGTACGGGGCTGAAAATCTATCTTATCAACGCCGTTTTCGATGACAAGACTCTGCAGGGGTCGAATTGGCAGCACGATCCCGCAATGGTTTTTGGTTCCTTCGTGGATTCCCTGGTCGGTTGGTACCCATATTCAGGTGACGAAGAGGCCATGCAGGCGGTCCGCAGTATGCTCGATCATATGCTGGCGCACGGCACAACGCCCGGCGACTGGGACTGGGCGAGTGTACCGTTTCCCACTAATTGCGACGACCAGCCTGATTACGGTCATTGCATTCAGGACATGCCAAGGGGCTTTTATGGAGGGATCGAAACGGACAAGGTCGGCGAATTGGGAATCGGCTACGCGCTCTTCTATGAAATGACCGGCGAACGCAAGTACCTGGAGGCCGCAATCCATTGTGCGGATGCCCTGGCCAAGCACGTTCGCGCCGGAGACGCCGACCACACTCCCTGGCCGTTCCGCGTGGATGGGAAAACCGGCGAAGTCCTGGCGGGCGAAGAGTACGGTGGGATTGTTGCTTCCTCGCTGCGATTGTTTGACGAGTTGACTCGGCTGAAGGAAGGTGGCGTTGACAACTACCGGAAAGCTCGCGATACGGCCTGGACCTGGCTTCACGACTATCCCCTCAACCCGGAGGGTGAAGCCTATGACAAGTGGAGCGGTTACTTTGAAGACGTCCCGAAAAACACGAAAAATGTGAACCAAGCCGCCCCAACGTATACGGCTTACTACATTCTAAGCCGCCCCGATCCCCAAGCGGTCGATCCTGATTGGGTCAATCACGTGGGTCATCTGATTGACTGGGTGCGGCGCTCGTTGGGAAGGGGGCCTTTCTTGGGCGCTTGGGGAATTGATGAACAAGGTGCACCGCCGACCTACTACGGTTGTTGTTCGCGCTCCGGGCTGGGGAGCGATACTTCTCGCTGGGCCGCGATTAACGCGCTTTACTTCGAGAGGACTCACGACAGCCAGGCTCGGGAAGACGCCTTTCGCTCACTCAACTATGCAACGTATTTTACCGATGCGGACGGCAAAATCTCTTGCTGCGGCATAGGATTTGGCGGCCAATACTGGTTCAGCGACGGCTACTCGGATTACCTCCGCCACTTCAACTGGGCGATGGGGGCCCTGCCGGAACTGGCGCCCATGAAACAAGACCACCTGCTGCGGTCCTCGACCGTGGTGCAACATGTGCAGTATGGCGATCACAGCGTGAGCTATCGGACTTTCGACAAGGACGCCATGGAGGTTTTGCGGCTGAGCTACAAGCCGGCACGGGCCACCGCCGGCTCCCAAACGTTGTCCGAACGCCACGACCTGGTCGGCGAGGGATACACAGTCGAGTCGCTCCCCGGCGGCGATTACATTGTTCGCGTCCGCCATGTCGGGTCTTCAGAAGTTGAAGTGTCTGGGAAGTAGTTCTAGGGGCGCCCCTCGTGGGTGCCCCGGACGATGCGGGGGCGTCCTTGTGGCTGCCCTGGACGGTGTGGGGACAGACACGGGGAACCCTTAACCGGCGCGCCCGCCGCACTTTTCGAAGGAGCCTACAATGTCCCGTTCGAGTCTCGCCGCCGTAAACTGCCTCGCGGCCATCCTACTAATCTGCGTTTCCGCTATCGGTCAGCAACAACTTCCGGGCTCGGTCAACGCGCAACTGCCATGGCAGAAGGCAGTCGTTGATGTCAACGGGCGGCTGTTGGCCTGGTATCACCCCGAAAAGTCCCAGGGCTACGACAAAGTCCTGCGGCTTGCCTGGGACTTCATCGAGCACAAGGTACCTAATGACCCAGTGACCGGGCTTAAGGTTTACCTTGTGAATTCAGTTTATGACGACAGCACTTTGCAGGGGCGGAACTGGCAAGGGAATCCCGCCAGCCTATACGGACAATTCGTGGATTCTCTCATGGGCTGGTATCCCTACTCCGGGGATGAACAAGCCGTTGAAGTCGTGCGCTCTATGCTCGACTACCAACTCGCCCACGGCACAACCCCTGCGGACTGGGATTGGGCCAGCGTCCCATACGCAACCAGTTGCAAAAATTCGCCGGAGTATGGCGGTTGCCTTCAGGATATGCCGCACGAGTTCATCGGCGGCATTGAAACCGATAAGCTCGGAGAGCTTGGCATCGGCTACGTTCTCTTCTACGAGATGACGGGCGAGCGCAAGTACCTGGATGCCGGCATCATGTGTGCCGAAGCCCTTGCGAAACACGTGAAGCCCGGCGACGCAGATCACACGCCCTGGCCTTTTCGTGTGGACGCGCGGACGGGGCGCGTGCTGGGCGGCCGGTTGAATGCCCACCCGATGGAAGTCACGGACGGCGAAGACTACGGTGGGATGGTCGTCGCTAGTGTTCGACTGCTGGACGAACTCGTGAGGCTTAGAGAAGGCGACACGGGGAGCTTCGCCAGGACGCGCGATCTCGCGTGGAAGTGGATTCTGAATTACCCTATGCGGAATGACCGCTGGAGCGGGTATTTCGAAGATGTGCCCCAGAACAAGAGCAATCTCAACCAGGCCGCGCCCACCATGACGGCCTACTATATCCTCACCCGCCCTGACCCCGCCGCAGTTGACCGGGGCTGGATTAATCATGTCGGCCACATTATCGATTGGGTGCGGCGGTCGCTTGGCCGCGGTCCCTATTTCCAAGCCTGGGCAATTGATGAACAGGGTGAGCCGCCGAACTTCCAGGGCTGCTGTTCGCGCTCCGGGCTGGCCAGCGACACTTCGCGCTGGGGAGCGATCAACGCGATGTATTACGAGAAGACCAACGACACCCAGGCGCGCGAGGACGCGTTTCGTTCCCTGAATTACGCCACCTATTTCGCCGCTTCGGACGGAAAAATCTCCTGCTGTGGCACGGGGTTCGACGGCCAATACTGGTTTGACGACGGCTATGCTGACTACTCGCGGAATTTTTCCTGGGGCATGGGCGCAATTCCGGAGTTTGCTCCCGCGGGCGAAAGCCATTTGCTGCGCTCTTCGTCCGTTGTGCAGAAGGTAGCTTACGCCGACCACTCGATTTTGTATCGGACATTCGACCCGGCGGCCGTGGAAGTGCTCCGGTTGCATTTCAAACCGACGCAGGTCACGGCTGGTGGCGTCACATTGGCTCAGCAAGACCGCGTGGAAGACGAGGGTTACACGTTACTACCCCTTCCCGCCGGCGACTTCGTGGTTCGGGTCCGTCACACTCACTCCGGGGAGGTCAGGATTGCCTGGTGAAATCCTGGAGGAGGCGTCGCGCGAACGCGGCATTGCACACTGGCATTAACGCCCCCTGCCTTGGTTACTCATTTCCCAAGGATTTCAAGAAAACGTCGCGAAGCATTTCAGTCTCTTTATTGGCCTTGTTCCCCTTGAGTTCCTCGAACCGGCGCCGCGCCTTTCCCGCCTTATCCGCTTGTCCGGCCGATTCATAAATCACCGAAAGCCGATACCAGGCTTCGGGCAAGGTCGGGTCGAGGCTGACGGCTCTCTCCAAATCAGCCCTTGCGATACCCCGTTCGCCCTTACTCTGGTGAACCTTGCTAAGAGCCACGTAGCACAAACTGCACCGGGGGATTGCCTGTGTCGCGGCAGTGAGGTCGTCCAGCATCAGGTCGTAATCGTGGGATTGGAGCTTGTACAGGCAGACGGCATGCAGATGGTAGAGGTATGCCGAGGGGTTGGTTTCGCGCAAACCTTGGGCCGCAGTGCTTGCCGCCTCTTCGACCATGCCCTGCTCGTACAGGGCAAATCCCATCATCACGCGGGCAGGCGAGAAATTCGGCTGTACGGCAAGAAGCGAGCGGCACGTTTCAATTGCTTCGGCCGGCCGCCCTCCGAGGAATTGACCCAGGCCGAGGCCCAGTTGCAGAAAGGGGGAATCCTTCACAACGCTTGTTGCCTTTTGAAATACTGCGAGGGCACGCTGGTAATCGTGATCCCTGAGATAAAACAGGCCGAGGTCGAGGGCGTAGTTCTCTTCCGCTGGCGCAGCCGCAAACGCCGCGGCAAGGTGCCTTTCAGCCGCCTCATTTCTGCCCATCGCGGCCTCAATCTTGCCGCGGAGGTAGGTGCGTGCCACTTCTGCGGATTCAATAGTGCGCGGCGCCTTGCCGAGCGTATCGAGCGCTGTGGAGAATTCCCTCAGCGCCAGTTCTGCAAGTGCGAGGTTGTAGTAACCCTCAAAGAGGTTGGGGAAATCCTTTACGCAGCGCTCAAATACCTTGGCGGCTTCCGAGTAGAGATCCTGCTGGGCAAGGCTGGCACCCGTACGCAGAAGAGTGTCCGCGGGCAAACGTGGGGTGGCCAGGAACTCGGGTACCAATCTCCGGACAGCGGTGGTATCCCCTTTCGCCAGCGCCTCACCGATCTGGTTGGCTAGCAACCGTGCGGAGGCCATAGCAGTGTTGTCGCCTGCCGATTGCTCGGGGGCGGCACTTCCGGTGCGAGGGTGCACAGGAATCGTGCTTTTCGAGGCCTGCAGTTCTTCGTGCGACAGAGCCTTGAGGTCCGTCATCCAGCAACGAGTGTCGGGCTGCGTCCGGTCCTGCTGACACGGCCATGCAGGGGCATTGATGACGAGCGCTGCGGCGCCAAGCAAAAGCAGCAAAACTCTCTGCGGCGAATCAAATCCGAATTCACCTGGAACGGTCCGTTGCATGATCCAGGAGATTTTGGCACGTGCAAGCTTAAATTGCACACACATATTCTCTCTTGCTGACCATCCCTCAATACTCCGGCTCAAGGCGCCTACGGAACCCGCTGTCAGATCTGTCGAACATCGAATCTTGGCCGTTTTTGGCTTGACAGCCTATTGGTGCCTGACTAGACTGCAGTTCGTGAAGGTGGTCGCAATAACTGCAGTTTAGGACTTACGTCTTCTTTCGGTAAATCAGTGAAGCATTGTTGGCGTCGGTAAACGGCACCACGGCGCTATTGCGTGAAAGTGGGCACTGCAACAAGTTCGAAGACACACTTAGCGTAGTTCGGAGCAGATCAATGTCGCTGAAGTCAGGAGAAGGGGCGTGTTCACTCGGATACCGAGGCGGGCTGATATCTGCGAATGCGGTGAAAGTGGGGCTGGCGGCCGTGTCCGCCGCTGCCCTGCTTCTTGTCACCCACGTCGTCGTGGCACAACAGCCTTTCCAGGTGACCTCAAGAGTCGATGCGGCGACCGTCGCGGGCAGGCCAGTTCAGCTCGATGCCGAGGGCAAGTTGCTGCCTTGGCCGATGCCCGACAACACTGGCTATTCCTACAGCTCCCACTTCCTCACCCAGTGGAGCATCCTCTGGGATCTTTACAATCGCCATCGCTATTATTACTTCTTCTGCTGTTTCGACTTTGACCGCACAACTTTCGAGATGCAGCCGGACTGGCATTGGGCGAACTCCACGGCTTATCTCCGCGCCATGATGGAGGGCTTTATCGAGCGGCTGTATCCTTATACCGCCGATCCAAACACCGTCACGTTCCTCCGGGACTTCATCGATTACGAGCTCGAAAATGGCTTGACGCCTGAGAACTACGTATGGGGCGGCGTGCCCTACACGTCTGCCAACCCGGGTGCCCGCCGTTACACCGGATGGAGCCATCACGGGGAGGATTTCCTCGAACCGCCAATCGTGGGCGAGGATGGCTACGCGTACCTCCGTTTCTACGAGATGACGGGCAATACGAAGTACCTGCGAGCCGCGATCCGTTGCGCCGATGCCCTTGCCAAGAACTACAAGGACGGCGACGCCCAGAATTCGCCCTGGCCTGTACGCTGCTACGCCCGCGACGGCAAGGTCGAAGGTCCCGGCATGGGTCCGTACTCCGCTAATGTTGTCGAGCCCATCATGCTCTTCGACGAACTGATCCGGCTCGAGCAGGGCGATGTCGCGCGCTATCGGCAGGTGCGGCAAGCCGCCTGGGAGTGGTTGCACAAATATCCGATGAAGAACAACGTCTGGGTGGGATATTTCGAGGATGTCACGCCCAGCATGGCGAACATGAACCAAGTCATTCCCCTCGAGTACGCGCGCTATGTTCTTCTGAATCCTGAGAAAGATCCGGCATGGCGCGATCACGCCCGCCGGCTGATCGAATGGGTCAAGACCACTCCCAAGTGGCCCAAGTACATCGTTCACGGTGCTACGGTCACCACCGAGCAAGGCGACGGCAAGAGCTTCTGCTGCAACTTGCCCAACCAGTGCTGCGATAGCCACACCTCCCGCCTGGCGGCCGTTGAGGCTCTCTATTACGCGAAGACAGGGGAAGCGGCATACAAAGAAGAGGCGTTCCGCTCTTACAACTGGGTAACTTACTTCCAGGGTATGCCTGCTGACGCTCACAGCCCGTGGGGCAGTCAATGGTGGTTCACCGACGAATTTGCAGACGGGCCTCGGCGCTTGATGGACGCTTTCTGGGCGGTTCCCGAGTGGGCTCCGGCGGACGAATCTCATCTCTTGGGTTCGCGCTCGGTCGTCACTAAGATAGCGTATGGAACGGGCTCGGTCACTTATTCAACCTTCGACCCGGCCTCGGTTGACGTCTTGCGTCTGGCCTTCGTGCCGGATTCGGTGTGGTCGGGAGGCCGCAAGCTGGATCGCCGCAGCGATTTGAGGCAGGAAGGCTACATGTTCGACGACGCCACAAGGGTACTTCGCATCCGGCACGATGCTTCACGGGAGATCGACATTCAAGGGACTGGCGCGGGGCCGATGCCGCTTATTGTGGATTTTGATGTTCCCCACGTAGGAGCCAATGTCGAACTGCGCGGACAGTATCCTTCGGGAGTGATCGATTGGGGAGAAGGGCAGTGGAAGGTCTGCCCTCCAGGCGGCCGCATGAGTACGTTTTCGCTGGGCACCGCCGCGACGGATCTAAAAGAGGCGAGCTTTCGCTTTTTCTACCCGCGTGTCCTGATGCGCCTCGACGTGTACAACCCTCTTCCCCACGAGGTGAAGCTCACGCTGCGGGCGCCCGAGATGCGCGAGGTCACGTTTACCTTGAAGCCCGGCGAACTTCAGCGCCTCCGGTCTGGCTGGGTGAACCGCATATCCGCGGTTTCACTGGAATCCGAAAACCTCCCGGCCCTGCGCTTCGATAACCTGGCGTATTCGCCTTACCTATGGGCCAGGACCGATACGTCAGAGTGAATGCTCTTCGAAATGAAGGCTTGCGTGCACGCGAGAGCGTGCACGGTGCCCCGCGTAGGTCGCCGGCGGAGGGAGATTAACGAATATCGAATTTTGTCTTGACACCCTGACAGGATTTGTCTACACTTGCTCCGCGTCGCTACAATTGCAATTTCTCTGTTGCGTCTGGTCTAGGTCGATTGCTTTCATCAACCGCGAAGCGTGGTTGTCCGAAAAACGGCCCGCACCTCCGTGCGTAGGCTTCTAACAGGAGACCAGCATGAATTCCCGCAAAAAGCTGTTTTCAGCCTTGGTTCTGGCGCTGACTCTCGTTTGGGCACCGACGCTCTATGCACAATTGAACCGTGGTGTGCTCGAGGGCGTAGTTTCTGACGCTCAGGGCGCGGTGGTGCCAGGAGTCGATGTCACAGTAACCTCGGTCGAGCGCAACGAGTCCCAATCGGTGAAGACGAACAACGCAGGGTACTACCGAGTGGAGGCGCTGATTCCTGGACAGTACCGAGCCCGTTTTGAGGCGCCAGGATTCTCGCTGGAAGAACTGGTCGGCATCGAAGTCACCGCCGGCCAAGTGATTCGCCAGGATGCCACTCTCAAGGTCGGAGCGGTGCACCAGCAGGTCGAAGTGAGCGCCGCCCCGGCGCTGGTGGAAACTGCGGCCGCTAACTTTTCCACGACCGTCGGTGCGAGCACGGTCGAAAACATACCATTGGCGGGCCGCGACCTGCAGCAGCTCGTCTTCCTTTTCCCAGGTGTAAACTCTGTCGCCGGGCCGCCGGGAAGCAATTTCGGCTTTGACAGCCAATACGGAACGTTTCCGGATCCTACCCACGTGGAAGGTTCTGATCTATCGGTGAACGGCGGGCAAGGCGGCGCCAACGCCTGGTACTTGGACGGTAACCTGGATTTGTCGGGCCTGGACGAGAATCTTGCCGTAAACCCCTCGCCGGACGCCGTTGGGGAATTCCAGGTCATCACCGAGGCGTTTTCGCCGGAGTATAGCCGCACGGGGGGGGGCTGCTTTCAACGTGGTTCTCAAGTCGGGGACCAATCAGCTTCACGGGGACATCTACGAATATGCGCGCAATGATGCCACCAACGCGCGCAACCCCTTCACCTCGGTGAGTTCCACCGGCCAGCTCATCAAAAGCCGGCAGCTCCGCTTCAACAACTTTGGAGGCACATTGGGCGGGCCCGTGGTGCTTCCGCATATCTATAACGGGAAGGACAAGACATTCTTCTTCTTTTCCTGGGACACTACCATTCTCCACCTGATCGGTACGCAAACTTACACCGTCCCCACGCCCCTGATGCGCCAAGGCGATTTCAGTGAGGATCCCAACACGGCTGAGTACGGTCTTTGGGATGCGTTCACCACCCAGGGGCCGAACGCGCAAGGACTGTTTGACCGCACTGCTTTCGGGACGCCACTGATTGCGAACGGGTGTCAGTCATCGGTCATCAACGACCCTGCCAATGCGGGGAAGCAGACGTGCCAATTTGCCACTAAGCTTCCCGCTGGCAGGCTCGATCCCGTCGCCATGTTCTATATGAACTCCTTCCCCATGCCCAATTACAACAATCCCCTAAGCAGTTGCCCATTGTCCGCTAGCGGCAACTACCAGACCTGCAACAACTACCTGGGAACCATCGGCAGCAGCCAGGATCCCAACAATATCTCCGTCAAGATTGACCACCAGTGGAGCGACAAGAGCAAGTATTTCGGGGAATGGCTCTATAATCCGCTGAAGTACGCCAACTACCGCGTGCCTTGGACAGGAGCAACATTCCCCTGGTCAGGGACAGGGTGGGGCGGTACTTACGACGTGCAGATGGCAAATCAGATCATCGCCTTCGGCAATACGTATGCTATCAGCCCGAGTTTCGTCAACGACTTTCGAGTGAGTTACAGCCGTCAGGCGATGACCACCAACCCCAAGCATCCTTACCCGGACAGCATTACGGATCAAACGCAGGTCCAGCAGGTTTTAGCGCCGTCTCAAATCCCGGAGGACCCCTATTTCCCAATTCCCCTTATGGCTATCAGCACCCCAAGCGGGGGATCTCTCAGCTTCGGACCGCCAAACTGGGTCAATATGTTGACCGGCTCGGAAGCCTTCACCTTCCTCGACAACGTTACCAAGATCATCGGCAAACACACGATGAAAACCGGCTTCCTCTACCGTCTCGAGCATAGCTGGTATGAAAGCGGCTACGGCACCAACTTCAATTTTGATGGCGACAACAGCGTGGATCCGATTCTCGGTATCGGAGGAGGGGCCGGCTTGGAGCAGTTCATGCTCGGGGCGGCGGGCAGTTCGGGTCGCGACGTGACCGGCGGTTTGATGTTCTCGCCACGACTCCGCAATCGCTACTGGGGATTTTACTGGCAAGACGACTACCGGGTAACCCGCAGTCTGACCATCGACTTCGGTCTTCGTTATGACATCTATGGCATGTTCAAGATCAACCAGCACCCCATGTCTAATTTCTGTCTAAACTGCCCCAACCCAACAACCGGCCTCCCCGGCAAAATTGTTTATGAGGGCGACCCGCAGCTTCCCACGAACCATGATATCTTTCCCGCAAACAAGACGGATTTTGGACCTCGCCTCAATTTTGCCTGGACGCCTTTTGCTGACCACAAGACTGTCTTGCGGGGTGGCTACGACATTTTCTACAGCAACGCTTTCCAAGGCGCGATTTCGCCTGGACAAACCCCCTCGAACTTTCCCGGGTGGTCGCCGGAATATGACTGGAATGGAAGCTGGACTCCCGGATGCGCGGCTTTGAGCGGTCAGTGTGTCTCATTCCCGCTCAGTGATACCACGACGAACAAGGCGGGCCTCACCGTTCCGCCCAGAACCAGCGGGTTCCCGGCTAAGCAGCGTGCCCCGCTGCTTGGCTTCCCCTATCTTCAGTTTTTAAGCCCCGTGAGCCACGATCCCATGGTCCAGATGTGGAACTTTCAGATCGAGCGGGAGTTGCCGGGCAACTTCATGGCGAGCGTTGGATATGTGGGCAACCACGGAACGCATTTGCTCGGGGAGCCTTTTCGCAACTTCAATCAGGTCCCAACGGCAGACATTCTCAAATACAAATCGAGCCTCTACTCAGACGTTCCCATCACCAACTATTACTCGGGTACCACCGCAGCCGCCCTGCAGTCGGTTTACGGATCCTCAACCCTTCCTCTAAGTACGCTGTTGAAGCCTTGGCCGTTCTACGGCGCAGTGGCAGGGCTTGTGGATGCCACCGCGTTCGACGGGACCACGGTTTATAATGGGTTGAATGTGAAAGTCCAAAAGCGCTTCACGCACGGTCTCCAGTTCACGGCGGCGTATACGAATGCAAAGAAAATCAACAACGCCGAGACCGCCACGGTATCGGGTTGGTCGTCGGTCAATCCCATTACCTATTCCAAGGCGGGGGGGACGGGCGGGCGAGCCGGACTGTTAAGTGGTTTAAATTCAGCTAACTACCAGAACTGGGATGACCGCAAAGTCGATCGTGCGATTGCTCCCGACGATATATCGCAAATCTTCAATATCGCCGGAACCTACCAATTGCCTTTCGGAGTCGGCAGAGCCTTCTTGAATCAGAAAGGTCCCTTGAACGCCGTGCTCGGTGGGTGGCAATTGTCCGCCAATTTGAATGCGCAAACGGGCGTGCCCCTGCCGATCTCCTGTCCCGGTGACCAGATTACTAGCCGGTGCGATCTGATCGGCAGCCCGAGCTTCTCTCAGAGTCGCAGCAAAGCGGACAAAATCGCGGATTGGATTAATCCCGCCGCATTTACACCGGCTTTCGGTGCGGATGAGAGTTTCTGGGCGAACTACAATCCATCTGATCCTCGTGCCTGGCAGTATGGCACCATGGGACCGAGGCTGGCGAATTTCCGCGCGCCGGGGTTCTGGAACGTCGACAGCGCGCTGGAAAAGCAGTTCCATATTAATGAGGCGAAGTACTTCGAACTTCGCTGGGAGGCGTTCAACGCGCTGAACCACCAGAACCTGGGGCTGCCCAACACGGGCTTCTGCTTGCCGCCTACGGCTAGCGGAGGGACTGACCTGGTCCATCAGGCTGGGTGCAGCTTTGGCCGGATTACCGACATTGCAACCGACCCGCGAGCGTTGGAATTCGCATTGAAGTTTCACTGGTAGTCCTTGGAGGGCGGCAGCGGAGCTTGCAAAGCTGCCGCCTTCGGCCCTCACTTATGACTGACCGCGAGAGGATTCTCGCCGCGCTTCGGGGCGAAACTCCTGACCGATTGCCTTTTGTACCGCGACTCGAGTTTTGGTATCGTGCTCGGCGCCTCAACAACTCCCTTCCTCCGGATTTGGCCTCGCTCACCCTGATGGAGATCTCGGATCGCCTGGGGGTCGGGTATTACGCCAATGTCCCTGACTTCACCGAGTACACCGGCGATGAGATGGTGGACCGGGCACTCGGCATAGTCCGGCACCCAGTTCTGCCCTTCAAGGCCTCTTTGGACGAAGTGGACCGGCACGTCCTGAGCTATGGCCGCCGGACCGTGGTCGAGTATCATACTCCTGCCGGCAGCATCCGCACCTCCTGCCAATTTACGGATGAAATGATCGCTGCCGGAGCCTCCGACCCCTACGTCACTGAGCACGCCATCCGCAGCCTCCGCGATTTCGAGGTGGTCGGCTACATCTTTTCGCATTTGAAAGTGGAGCCCCAATTCAGCGGGTATCAGGCGATGCGGGAGCGCGTGGGCGAGCGTGGCGTAGTGGTCGCATACGCCAGCAGCTATGCGTGCCCGATTCAGCACATGCTTGCCGAACTGATGCCCATGGAGCAATTCTTTTATGCCCTCCATGATTACCCCGCGGAAGTTGAGCGGCTCTCCGAGATGATGCAGCCGTATTACCAAGCCCTCAAATCCATCGCGGCGGACTCGCCGGCAGAGGTGGTTCTGCTGGGCAGCAACTATGATGAATCGCTGACTCCTCCACCTTTCTTCCGCAAATACCTTCTGGGGCCGCTGCGCGACTACGCCCAGCTGCTGCATCGTAAAGGTAAGTTTCTGATGAACCACACGGACGGAGAGAATCGCCTCCTGCTAAGTTTGTATTTGGAGATCGGCTTCGACATTGCCGACTCGCTCTGCCCCTATCCTATGACACGCTGCCGCCTCGAAGAGATTCGGGAAGTGTTTGGTGATCGCATTACGATTTGGGGTGGCATTCCTTCCATTCTGCTTTGCCCGGATAAATCCAGTTTTGACGAGTTCCGGCAATTCATTGATGATCTCGTGAACCGGTATGGGCGCCAAAGTCATTTCGTTCTGGGCGTCAGCGACATGGTGACGGCGGATGCCGACTGGGACCGGGTTCGGTATATCGCTAACCGACTGCAATGAACTTAACAGCGTTTGAAGTTCGAACAGGGGGTGCCGCACGTGGGCAAGACTAGACTCTATATACTCTCGACCTTTTTCGTCTTACTTCTAGCTGGAACCGCTTTACGGGCGGCGGAGGTCAAGAACCTGGCATTAAGCGCGCTCGGCGCACGCGCTCTTTCCTGGGAGCCTGGAATTCCTGTTGTCCCCGAGCACGAGCCGGCCAAGGTCAATGATGGCAGCATGCGAAGCTACTGGCTGGTGCGCCCGGAAAGTCTGCCCGCCGATCTGGGAATCGAATGGCCACAGCCCCAGAAGATCTCCTGCGTTGTGGTGCGGTACTTCGACGGAAAAATGGTGCGAGGTCCCGCCGTCGCGCGCACGCAGCAGTGGGCACAGCTCGAATATTGGGATGGGCGCGAATGGCGCGATCTGAACGCGCAGCTTTTCGGCCAGGAAACGTCCACCGTGCGTTACGTTTTTGAGCCGGTAACCACCACGCGCGTGCGTTTGCTTTTCACGGAACCGCCCGATCCTGAGTTCCGTGCAGTTCCAGACCGAGTGGGCATCTACGTCTGCGAGCTCGAAGCGTACAGGGAGCCGCCATTTAGATGGATCACTCCGCCTCAGCACGTGGTGCCGATTCGCCGCGATGCCCGCGCCGCTTACAACGAGCCCGCGAACGGCGACGCCGGTTTTGACGTGACCCACCCCTTCATCGTCGAGCCCAAGCAGACTCGAATCTTCGAAGACACACTCACGCCAACACTCATCGTTCGGGAAAGCCGGTGGGCGCGCGAACGCGCGGCGGCTGTCGAGGCGGCGTCCGGTCAGCTTCGGCTTCGCAACGGATTCCTTGCGATCGATCTCGCCACCGCCGGAGGATTACAGGAGACCCGTTTGACCAATCGCGTAACCGGAGAAAGTGCAGCGACACCGCGCTCCGAAACTTTCCTCCTTCGCACCTCGGAAGGCCAGTTGACGGCACGGGATTTCAGAATCGTGAAGGTGGATACCTCCGCCTCAGATGATCAGGCTGCCCGAGCGAGTGTTGAGTTGGGTGGCGACACGCTTGATCTCACGGTGCACTACGAACTGCGTCGGCAAGATCATTTCTACCACAAGTGGCTGACCGCAACGAACAAGCTGAAGATGCCGCTCCAGATAAGGGACGTGACGCTCTCGAATCTCCAACTCCCTCTCCCTGCTGATCTGATGGCCGGGCCTGAGCTGACTTATCCTGTCAGCCGAATGGACAAGGGTGGTTTTTTTTCCTGCGTGGAAACCGTTTATTGGGATCACCAGCGTGACGCGCTTACTTACTACCCCGGAGTAACAGTGCCACCGGGTCAGGAGTTCGAGTCCGAGAAAGCGGTGGTGGGCGTATATCGGAATCGTGGCGAGATCGAAGCGGGATGGGACCGCGGCGTGCGTGAATGGGTGATCGAGTACCATGCGCAAATCTCTCCGCCTCCACCGCAGTGGCCTGACGTTTACTGCGAAGGCTGGTCAGCGCAGATCGGGATGCGACAATTCTTGGAACAACCCGAATGGACTGAACATCAGTTCGCCATGGCGGAAAAGCTTGGCATCCGGTACATGGATCTTTACGAGCCGTTCCAACAGTTGTGGGCGGCTCCGCCTTCCGTAGTTGAAGGCATCGTGGAACTGGCGCGTCGCTATCACGTGGCTACGGGATGGTGGCCCGATTTCGGATCGGGCAGCGGCTGGGGAACCGGAGAACCGTTCTACCCTCCTCTTTCTCACTTATCACCGCAGTCGAATGCATACTTTGAAAAAATGGTAGATACGGTTCGAAAGTACCAGTTCGGCGCTATGCATTGGGGAGACTTCTTTGAAGCGTTTCCGACCGAAAACCCGGCGGAAACGTACTTGCCTGGCAAGTACTCGATCTACGCCCAGGGCCAACGCGTGCTGCGTTTCGCGCGCGAGTTGCACGAGGCCACTCCAGGCATGATGACCGGCGGTGATTGCGGCCTGATCAATCCTCAATTCGTTCGCTACGATGACAGTCGCGCCAACTGCGTGTTCATGGGTTACTACGGAGATCTGAAGCCTGCTGCGGAACCTGATATTCACCTTGACCGGCTGTACAGTGAGATGGTGCGGATGTACATCGATGGCGCGCACACCATTTATCTACTCCCATGGTACCGCCTGCTCAATTGTGTGAATCACATGGGACAGATTACTCACCTTCACGACCGGGCTGGCTTCCGATACGCATTGCTGAGCGCGCTGGCTATGGCCGGCCAGGTGACCTTCAACGACGTTCCGGAAAACGTGCCCGGCAGCGAGATCCGTTTTACGCGTCAGTGGCTTGAGTGGGCCCAAACTAACAAGGACTACCTAAAAGAGGCTGACAAGTTGTTCGACCGCTCCTTTCATGCGGAGGATTTGCTCGAAGGTGATGCCGAATCGCTTTCGGGCTTTGCGCACATCCGCGGAGATCGTGGATATATGTTTCTGATGAACCCTTCTCCTGTGGAGCAGATCGCCTCGTTGAAGCTGGCCTTAGATGCCGCAGCGTCGGCGCACTTTGTGGTTGAGGAAGTCTTTCCTGGAAGAATCAACCTGCAGGGACCGGCAAGTGGTGAGTACCTGCAGGGCGGCAGGCTGACGGTGACGGTTCCAGGCAGGCAGGTAAGGGTGCTGTGGATCGCTCCGGCGGCAGAAGGGAAAACTGACCGAGCCTTTCAACCTGAGGACTCGCGTGCCGCCGAGGCGCGACGTTACATTGTCGACTGGACCGTGACTGCGCACGGAACTGACTCGGCCGCACTGCACGCACATTTCGCGTATCCTGATGCCGGCCGACAATATCTGGAAAATAATTCAGTGGCCGAGCCCGCTTGGGGGCAAGACCCTTGGGCTTACGACAAGGCCTATCTCGTCTTTGTTCTGAAGGATGAAGCGCGGCCATTGAACGACAACTGGGTCCCGGATAAGTTGTCGAATTCAGGGACCTCTGCTGACGCGCCTGCGGTTCGCATCAATGGAGTTTCAAAAACAATGCGTCCTTTCAAGACGGTCAATGTTCAGCTTCAAGGGTCGAACCAGCCAGAGGGAGTGGCGCGCTGCTTTTTCGTTGATCTTGGCGGTGAAACGCATCCGGGGCAGTCCAATGAGATCGAGCTAACGCTGCCCATCCAACAAGGCGTCGTGTTCTCCGGCGCTTATTTGGACCTGCCGGACCAAATGCCCTCAGGGGAATGAACTCTGGAGGAACACCTATGAAGCTCAAGGACCGCACCGTCGTGGTAACCGGGGCTGCCTCCGGCATCGGCCGCGCTTCGGCAAAAGAATTCGCCAAAGAGGGAGCGCGCGTCGTGATAGCTGATGTCAATCACACCGGCGCCGCCGAGACGGTGCGCCAGATCTCCTCCATGGGTGGCACTGCGTTAGCCGTGGAGGTTGATGTTTCCCGACCGGAGTCCGTCCTGAACCTTATCGCGGAAACTCTCCGCGCTTTCTCCGAAGTTCACGTGCTTCTCAACAATGCCGCGGTTGTAATCAGCAAGACCGTCGAGGACACCTCCGTGGAAGAATGGAACCGGGAGATCGCCGTGAATCTGGGTGGCGTGTTCCTGTGTTCCAAGTACTTCCTGCCTCACTTGCGCAAGACGAAGGGTTGTATCGTGAATATGGCGTCCGTAAACGGCTATTTCGTTGAACCAATGTGCGCCGGTTATTGCGCCACCAAGGGCGGTATCATCGCTCTGACCAAAGCCATGGCGATTGACCACGGCAAAGATGGCATTCGCGTAAATTGCATCTGCCCCGGCTATATCAACGCGGGAGGGGCCGAGGCCTACTTTCAGGCTCAATCCAATCCCGAGGCAGCCGGCGCGGCGGCGGGTAAGCTGCACGCGCTTTGGCGCATTGGCCAACCGGAGGAAGTTGGGAGGCTCGCGGTGTTCTTGGCGAGTGACGATGCCTCTTTCATGACGGGCGCCGCGGTCGCTGTAGACGGTGGCTTTGGGTCAGGCCTGCCGCCAAGTAGCTAATGGTCGCAACAGGAGCGTGCGACCCACTCCCCCGTCCCTCTGCGCTTGAGGGAAAGACGCCGGGGGAAAGCGCTGTCGCTCTGCTAATTCGCGCGTGATATTCACGCCACAGCCGTAACTTCCAAGAGCGCTGCCGCGTGGCCTGGGACCTCCCACGCTACTGCTTCTCCACGCAGTATAGCGTTCTTAACTGCCCTTGTCGGATGGATTGACGACACATTGAACTTATTCCCCTGATTCAGGCCGATGGATTCGCCGAGGACAAAACTGCCCCGGAGCGTCTTGGAATTCGGGTTAAACAAGAACACAAAGCCGCGGTCCCCAAGGATGTGGGCGAAACCGTCCACCTTGCCGGCTCCTGGCCAGTCCGGGAGATCCTTTCGCACCAGCAGGTAGCGGATGTTCGTGCGGCCCCAATCGAGCCACTTCTTTATGGTTCGCTTGTCGGCCTGAGGGATGCCTGACTTGCTCGGCAGATAATAATTGCCATTCGGCGAACAGGCCAGCGCGCTAAGCATGATGTAGTCCAGTCCCGCGCTTTCCCAAGCGTGACCTCCTTTGCCCATGGACGGTGGTTCCGGGAAAGGCAAAGGCTGATCGAGATAGTGGGGCAGAAATTGCATCTGAACACGAATGCGAGACCAGGTGCGAATTTTATCGCCGAGGATGCAGTTCAGCGGTTGGGCACCTACTCCCGGGAGGCTGATGGGGCGCGAGGTCTCATCCACCGTGAAGGAAGCATCGACGTGGCGCATCATCCAAACGCCCAGATCCATTGACGGCCTTTCCCAAAGGATGTAAATGTTGGGGTATCGATCCCTGAGCCGGCGGGCTATCTCGATAAGGTTCCTCTCACATGCGTAGTTGGAGTCGCCGGGCAGATGATCGTGGTTCGCGAGGGAGCAACTGACCGGCTTGACGAGTCCACCTCCTCCGAAAAAGTCACCGTCCACCATCCACTGCGTGAAATTGCCAGCCTCAATCACATCTGCCACTGTCTTGCAGAACCACTCGAAAAAGGGTTGGTGGGCAAAACAATTGCCATGCAGAACCTCGTTGCCCTCGGGAGTCGGACTCATCAGCCACTCGGGCTTATCGGAGCGGTAAGGTTGTGCTCGCGGATAGGGTCTATTACCGTCATCCAAATTTCGGTTCTTTTCCCACGGGTTGGCGTTGGTTACGCACTGCCAGAGTTGCCAGCCCAAACCCTTCTGCCTCGCGTGCGCTGCCACCTGGAGAGCGAAATCGCTGAGGTGAGGCTTATCATCGTCCCGCAGGGCGATTATGTTGGGAACGGCGCCTCCCCATATCGCGCCAGACGCTACATACCCCATCCCACACTCGGCGGCGAAGTCAATCGAACGCATCTCGCCTTGCACATCCACTGGGGTCTCATACGGCGCATATGTCATCTCGGACTCCCAACCGTCCATAATGGGCGCCAGCCTTTCCCGAGGTGGCCCCAGGATAGCTGACGTCATCGCCGCCATAGCCTGCCATTCCGAACGCAAAGGAAAATGGGTTGGTGCCGTGTCGCCGAACTCCTTCTTGTAGTAAACATCCGCCATCTGAGACGCCGCCAGTGCGAGGGGAGTCTGCTCTGCATCATCTGGCTCCTTCGCGTACACTCCCAAATAGACCGGCTCGCAAACCAGGGGCTGATCCGCCGCCACGTTCAAACTGGGCGCGTAGCCTAAAGTTACCACGCCGTCCGCACTTAGAGATGAGCCGTCAAAGGGCAGCTCCACTCCCAAAAAGAAACCTCCTTTTTCTGACCGGCCGAAGTAAGCGGCATTCTGGAGCCATGTGTACCTGATCAATTCCAACTTCGTGCCAGCAAATGCGTACGTGCCCACGACAAGATTCTTCAGCCCAAACGCCGAGCTCGAATTCAGAGTAATTCGCTTCTCCGCGAAATGGTTCTTGGGTGCGAGTTGGTAGGCCACGCTCACCGTCCGGCCATGCGCGCGATAGGTGGCTTCCATTACCTGCGGCGAGGTTTGGCGCAGGCTTTGGAGGCTCATATTCTCGGGAGTGAGTGTGAACCCTAAAGCGTCCACACGGAAGCTGTCACCGCGCACGTCCCAACTCTCTTTCGTCAGCTTATTATGAAATGCAACAAGCAGGCCGGTTTCCCCGTCGAAATCCAGACGCAGCAAATCGTTCTGGAGCGTCGGCCCACGAAGCAGTTCACTGCTGCGCCCACAACTGGGGTGTGCGGCGACCATCACGGCCACGCTTACTGTGCTGAGACTTGCCATGAAAGCGCGCCGAGTAAAATCGCGCCTTTCGGGCTGAGCCGGATTTGCTCCTTCGTGACCCCCGCAGTTCTTGTGGTCCTTCAAGGTAGTTCACCTCCCTGCCAAGCTCTGGACTGCGCTACGGATTCTCACGTTCTCGAACCGGCCGGAGTAGGACGCGAATGCGGGAAAAGTGCTGACGCTGTCACTTGTGGCTACCATGCCGAAGGTTGCGGAGCGTGAGAACGGGGCAATGAAGTCGTGGCTGCCGACCTCCTGCCACTGGCGGTGTGAAGTGCTAAGAAAAGCGCGGATTCGGTTGTTCTCACGAACGATTTTCAGCCGGCAACCCGCTATGCAACCGCGCAATTGAGATCGGCTTCGCGATACGTTACCCTGGTCCCTCCACTGAAAGAAAACGCTGCCGTCTTGAAACACCCCCACGTACCCATAGCGCGCCCCTTCACTGAAAACGTCGCCCGAACTGAGCTGCCGACCTTGCAACTCACCTTTCGTCTGGCCAATAACGTATCTGGATTCGCGAACCATCAATCCAGCAGAAGCCTCTCGCCCCACTCCAGACGCGGAATTGACTGTCAGTAAGAACGATGACTCAAGCTCGTCGTTCCCCTCCGCGCGTTGGAACACGTAGTGAAACGTGTCATGATCGAGATGATCTTTGAACTGGTCGAAAGCGTCCCGCCCCAAGGCAAGATTACCATTTCCGGTGACCTTGAAGACGCCATTGAGAAAACTCGTATTGCCGGGAGATGCAAAGCCTAGATCTTGATCGTACCAGGGACGGGGAATAGCGCCACTCGTTCCCGCCGGCGTCAAGTGCAACCTGCGCAAGTTCATTCCGTACACGCCTTGGCAAAGATCCGCAGGCACGAGCAGGGGATTTCCACAGCCGGCGAAGTTCGCAGCCCAAATCATCCATAGATCCTGGCCCGCCGGCGTACGAGGCCCCTGCCATTCGACCGGGAAGCTCGGGCCATAGGCGTTGCCGGAACCGAAATAGGCACTGCGCGCAACGAAAGACCACGGGCCCCAGGGATGAGGCGCCTCAAGAACCCGAAGTTCCGCGCCACCTTGCACCATCGGACCGCTTTCAGTAGGGGGCTGGAAATCGCGGTAATAGTAGTCGGCGAAGGTAAGAAGGTAGCGATCAAGCTCGCGGTCGTAGGCCATGTGGGGGTAGTTAAGGTGGCCGGCGTTGCCTGCGGACTGGTCCCAAAACAGGCAACCCGTTGTTTCGACCCTGCAGCCATAGCTGCCGTGGCGGGGGTAGCTCAGGGAACGGATGCCGCGCACGAGATTCGGATCGTTGCCGTTAATCCAGGTCGGACTGTTGGCGGCGTCGAACCCGGCAAACCACCGCCAATTGCCTGGATTCGTCACCTCCTCATAGTGGTGCTCGGCGGTGCCAGGGGCCATTCGCGCCAGGTATAGCTTAGTGGCAATGAACTGATCGATTCCATTCGGATCCTTGGGATCCTGATAGCCGCCCTGCGAGACGATGGCATAGATGCAACCGTTGGGAAACGCGCTTCCCGGACAGCCATCATGTGAAGCAGCGCCCTTGCCAATCTCGACGAAACTCACCGTACCACTCCCAACAACCTCAGGGAAGTCGACGGTGCCGTGAACCCACGAGGTTCGGGATACCGGAGCGAGAGAATAGTCCATACGGGCGTGACCTGGGGGATGGTCGGCGACCACCGGGTACCCGCGGTCGTAGGTCGGAGCGTAGAAGACGCCGTTGACTTCCGTCAGCCCGACCGAGTAACAGGATTCAGGCGTGACCGACTTGGGACATCCGTAAGGGAACGCGTCCTGCGCGACGAGTTCGAAATCCGTCGTCGGGATACTATTGCCTGCGGGCGGCGCACCCAGGATACGGGCGAGGACAGTCGTTCCCCTCCTGCCGTAAACTGATCCATCATCTCCCATGACATAGCTGTAGCCGTCATCTGCCCATGTGACCGGAATAATGTCTGCAGCCTGAACCTTGGGGTTTGGAAAATACCGGGGAGTGGTCCACTGCGCGTTGAGGATAAATTGGCTGCTGGGAAACGGCGTGTCATTTTCCACCGAAGCCGGATTATCCCCGCCGTTACTCTGAAACCAGCGTGGCGTCACCTTTGCTGGCGCCGCGGCAATGGCTGCAGGCGCTGAAGGGTTGTGCGAAACAAACCCGCGATAGACCAGCCGTGCTAGGAGAGCAAGCGCCACAACAAGCAAAGCGCGAATGGAAATCTTAAACATGCCTTTAGCCATGGACCATTGTTCCTCGATTGGGGAGATGACCCGGGGCGGCACTGGAGAGTGAGTCTTTTGATTCCAAAGTCATTGCCGCGCTTGCCCAGTGAGCTGGAGAGGTCGTTCCCGGATCCGAGTCCGAGCTTAGCTCCAGAGTCATTTGCCAGAAATGCCGGATCACTTCGCGAGACTCCATGATAGTGCGCGGGTATTCGTTCAGGGAGCGCTACACTACCTATTGTGGTTACGTGAGTCAAATGGGTAGCCAGCTTTCTGGAATTCAGGGGTCAGAATTTCTGGAACTGACACCGATTATCGCGCCGACTCGCCCACAGCTGTTCTGACGATTATTGCATCGATGTCATGCGGGGCTAGAAATAGGTTCACGCCGACAACTCCATCCGCAATCTCATAAGGCAATTCTCTACCAGAGCTCAACGACGTGACCGAAGTGGGCTTTGCAGTTGCGCCACCCCCTAATAGCCTGACCTGCACTCTCGTTTCAACCTCAGAGGAGGTGGTGTTCCAAACGGGTACGGCAAAACCCTCGGGGCACTCATACACTTTACTGAAAGTGGACTTTGGGGAAACTGACAGTCCAACGTCGTCGCGATAGCGACCCTGTAGTAGGAATTGTTCGCCTGCGTGCCATAGTCTAGAAATCTTATCAATGACCTTTCGTCTTTCGGCCCCTGCCCGGCTGTTCGTGTCATCGAAATCCTGGAACATGCCATAGCCCCGTATCCCCATTACGAAGAAATACGAGTCACCGTACACCGGATCTTTCGATGGTGCGTAGGAATAGGATTTTGGCTCGTTCACGATGATCAGACCGGGACACGTATAGCGCCACATCTCGGGAAAGGTCTCTGCCTCGGGATGAGTTCGCATTGGCAACCAGACAGGATTCTTGTCAAGCTCGTAGTCCACAAACTGACTGTATGCGTCGTTCATTCCTTCGATCCAGAGGTATGAGTCGGGATTCAGACTCCTGGTTTCCTCACGAATCCGGCGAAGCATCGTCATATATCCCGGCCCCCATGCGTTGGCGGGATTACTGTGACCATGATACGGGCTGTAACAGAGTTCGGAATAGAATGACCCAACCTGATCCAGGAACACACCGTCAAAATGGTAGTCACGGACGACACGGCCAATTTCGGACAGAATGTAGTCTTGCCACTGTTTGACCGATGGGCACATCACGACGTGAAGCCCCTCGCCGTTTGGTTCAAGGTGCCATTTCGTATTCCAGTGCTCACGCAATTCGGCAGCGTCCACGGTAGCCACGCCCGTTCTGGGCACTTTAAGTAGAACACTCCAGCGGTGCCCGTCCTTCTGGTACACCTCGCTGGCTTCCGCTGCCAAACGCAAATTTACATACGCGCTGACCAATCTTCCTCTGGTGTGGATTGCGTTAATGGCCGCGACCAGTGCGGTCGATCCTCCGAGGTCCGCTATGGGAAGATATTCCGGATAATAAGTGTCATGCCCGTTATGGTGCCACCCCACAAATAATGACCCGGCCCCAACCGGCCTCTCGACTGCTATCTGCGCGGCTTGGTCGTAATTGTGTTGCACACTTTCGTCAACGTCCTTAATCATTATGTCGGTGTCGCTGTCCACCATGTTGAGTGCGTGGCTTGAAATCTTGGCTCTCGGCACCCAAGACTCGACCCAACGACCGTAAGTGTCGCCAGCCCAATGCCAGTCACCCGCATGAAGCCCCACGCCCAACTCCGGCGAGGTCCAATGAGTGGAAGTCACCGCAAACGGAAACTGGACGAACCACATCGCCACGGGGCCGCCCACGCCATTCGACCATCCAAAATGCATGGATTTGTAATTGAGGCTCTTGTCATACGAAGCGAGGTACAAGCCGCCGCTGGACGAATAGTAGTCGAACCACTGCATCGACGCCCGCGCGGGATATTCCAGGTAAAGATCCGGACTCTCATCCGACAGCTTTTGCGTGGGGCTCCGCATTAACTGTCCGGAGTGGTTGGGCATGACGAGCGAATCGAAATTGATCAGCCCTGAGATGTACGGGAAATGTACCTCACGAATCGTTCCTTCGTCGCCGTTCTCGATCGACATCCTCCATTTCGTCTCCTCGCTTCCGGATGTAACCTCAACCGAGTACGTCACCGCAACCGCAATCCAGCGCTTCTCCAAGTGCATCCGATCATACGAAATCCGAAGCCCCACACCTTCGGAAGAACGTAGGAACTCCACTGAGGAGATGGTTTGCTTGCTTCCGTCAATCCTTGTCCCGTCGACAGCGCTCCAAGGGTCCCTTAGCCCCGATCCATTGAAAGAGGGTGTCGAGTAAACCATGCGGAAGTTGCCGCTAGCTCCCGGCCTCAAGTAAGAGGTTGCCGTCACCTTATTGCGAAGCTGCGTCACGGTCCCATGAGTGGCGTCCAGGCTGATTTCGATCTTCGAGTTGCCTATCACGAACGTGTCGCCTTGTTTGCGACCGTAACAATCGGTGGTTGCAGCAGCATGGGAGAACACGCTGCAGACCAACACGCTTAGAAGAACTGGACCTCCGCCGCTCAGGACCCTGTCAATCAATCTGCGCGTGCGTAGTCGAATCTGGGTACTCCTCTCTCCGACGTTAGTTTGCCCCATCGGATAATGCTTCAGACCTCAACCGACTCAATGCCGCAGACAAGTAAACCGCCTTTTATTACTTTCCGCTGGCGCTTATCTGACTAGATTGAAGACGACGCAACCGGGCCTCATAGTCGCCCGGAGGAAGTGGTAGCAATGTATAACCTTCCTCTTTCATATCTCCCCGCAATTTCAGAGCCGCCCCCCAAACGAGTAACAGGATTCAGGTGTGACGGACTTGGGACATCCGTAAGGGAACGCGTCCTGCGCGAGGAGTTCGAGTTCCATCATCGGGATGCTGTTGTCTGTGGGCGGCACACCAACGATGCGGGCGAACACGGTTGTTCCACGCGTTCCGTAAACCGATCCGTCGTCTCCCATAAAGTAGCTGCAACCTAAACCTCGGGGTTTGGATGTGCGAACGGAAATCTCAAACATGCCATTAGCCATGGGCTACTGTTCGTCGATTGCGGCGATTACTCGGGGCGGCACTGGAAAGTGAGTCTTTTGATTCCAAAGTCATTGCTGCGCTTGGCAAGTGAATTGGCGAAATAGTTGCCGCATCCGACTCTGAGCGTAGTTGCAGAATCGTCTGCCGGAAATGCCGGATAACCTCGCGAAATATCATCTTGGCTTGCTCCGGGTCACCCTCTTTGAGCGCGGCAAGGAGTCTCGAATGGTCCTCATGTTCCTTCCGGAACGTCTCCTCCGCCAGAGTGGGATCGTCCGAGAAAGCATGCGAGTGCCGCATGAAGAAGAAAGCAAATAAGGGAGGTAAGACGAGACCCAGAATTCGCTTCAGCGTCCTTACTTGAGGTGCCTCCCAGATGAGCTGATGGAACGCCAGATCGTTCTTCAGAAGCGTGGTGAAATTCTGCCGCTGCCTGGCCTTCTTCATCTCATCCAGGTGGAATTCGAGCTGTTGAAACTGCTTGGAACTCAGTCTACCGCAGGCCAGCGAAGCGGCCAATGGTTCCAATTCGAGTCGCACCACAAACAGGAGATTGACGTCCTGCACGGTGAGTTTTGTCACAAAGGTCCCGCGGTCTTTTGTGACGAGTCCCCTGTGTTCGAGTGCCTGAAGAGCTTCGCGAAAAGTACTTTGACCAACACCAAGCTGCGCGGCCATTTTGGTCTCAATAATCCGCTCGCCGGGCTTCAACTCACCCTGAAGAATCGCTTCAAACATCCTCTCCGTAATGCGCGCGGCAAGATTACTCCGCTTAGCCATAGTGATCATAGTGCTCGATATTCGTTAAACGAGCACCGAAAGTCAAGCACGTTCTAGAGATCTCCGTATTCTCCCTACGTCATTCCCCGGGCCGTCAGTTCTGCATCGCGAGAACTGAGGACCCCAAAATCCACTGATTGCCACCCTAATCAGTCGACAACCTGCGGGTAGGCAACAAAGAAGTTGGGGCGCCCTGCGGGTGAAACTGGATGGTTGCCAGGAGCCATGGCCGTGCATGGCTGTCCACCTCCGCAGTGCTGATCGTCGATAGGCGCGGCTGAGTTGCCTCGCTCGCCGGAAAGTCACGGACTTGCCGGCCAATTTCCGCCTCTTCCTCCTCCGCACAGGAAAGCTCCGCCTTCGGTGTGAAGATTTTCGTTGGTTCGCTTCCTTCGCAAAGCAGAGCCCTTCCGCAGAGCAAGCGGCGGAGCCGCGGGGCATCGGCGAGGTTGAGCCGCCTAATCTGGCCAAGCCTGACGGCTGCACTCCTCCACGAGTCTCGCCCCTCGTTACCGACGGATTGGGGGGCCCAATATCCACTGACAGTCGGTGGGCGCGGGATTATAAACGCCCTTCAGGTCGCCTAACGAATATCGAATGGCGATTCCTGAAAACACCTTTGGACAATATGCACACATAAGTTCTGCCGGTCCGTGGGCCGCGATTCCATTAGCAAGGAGGGAGGCTAATATGAAAAGGAACTGGAAGTTGGGCTCATTAGCATTGGCCTTCGTGCTTAGCACAGGTCCCATTCGGGCAAGTGTCACGGGAAGTATTTCAGGAACAGTGACCGACCCAACGGGCGCTGTTGTACCCGAGGCCGCAGTGGTAGCTCTCAATACCGAGACGGGTATCCGGAATTCTACTCGCACCAATGAGGCGGGCTTTTACTCTTTTCCAACTCTACCTGTTGGGCATTACGAGGTACGGATCGAGGCTCAGGGATTCCAAGAATATCGGCAGACAGGGCTGGTTTTGGATGTCAATAGCTCGCTTCGCATAGACGTTGCGCCTCGAGTGGGTGCGGTGTCTCAGGAGGTTAGTGTATCAGCCACCGCTGCTCACGTGGAAACCAGCAACACCCAGATCGGCGAGGTCATCGGGACTACGAAGATGACTGCGCTCCCTTTGAATGGCCGCAGTTACACGGACTTGCTCGCTTTACAACCCGGCGTCGCTCCGACTTCCAGCGGCGAAGGCGGGGGCTTCGCGGTTTCGGGGAATCTGGACCCGGGGGCGATCTCGATTATCGGACAGCGGGAAGAGGCCAATGGGTTCATGGTTAACGGCGGCAGTGCTGAGGAAAAGGTCTATATGGTGGCGGGGATCGTCCCCAATCTCGATTCGATCGCGGAGTTTCGTATCTTGACTAACACCGCAGATGCCGAGTACGGATATTTCTCCGGGGGATTGGTGAACGTCATCACGAAATCAGGTACGAACCAATTCCACGGGGACGCCTTCGAGTTCGTGCGCAATCCCAACCTGGACTCACGAAACTTCTACTCCCCGGACCGAGGAGTCCTGCACCAAAACCAATTCGGAGGCACGCTGGGCGGACCGATCTGGCACGACAAGGTGTTCTTTTTCGCGGACTACCAGGGGACGCGCATGGTCCAGGGCGTTGATACCGGCCTGATCCCGGTCCCCACCCTCGCCGAGCGGGGCGGGGACTTTTCCGATCAAGCGGCGTCGCTCGTTCAGGCAAATTCGAGCGTAAACGGGGCCCATTGGGCGAGCGTCTTGTCGCAAGAGTTGGGTTACCCGGTCACTTCCGGAGAACCTTACTTCACTTACACACCCGCGGGCGCAACCCAGCCCGTCCTGTGCACCAACGTTGCGCAGGGTTGTGTATTTCCAAACGCGGTCATCCCTCAGTCAGTTTTCACGGGACCGACAAAGGCCTTGATGCAGTACATCTCGCTTCCTAATTACGGTACAAATGCCTTTACCACCTCCGCCAATAAGGAGCCTCTACGAGACGACAAGGGCGCCATCCGAATCGATGCCAACTCACGGCTGGGCATGATCATGGGCTACTACCACATCGATGATTTCGATCTCACCAATCCCTACGGCGGAGCGAGCCTTCCCGGCTTCAGCGCCGAGAATAATGGCCGGGCTCAGATGATGAACTTGGGCATCACCAAGACGCTAGGCTCAAATTCAGTGAACGAGCTCCATCTTTATTACACGCGCGACGTCCAATTCACTAGCATTCCGGATGGTGGCTTGGGGGTTTCAATCGCTTCTCAGGGCTTTACTGGCATTCATCCCAACGGACCTCAACAAGGGGTTGAGAGCGTCGGCTTCAACAACTTCAGTATTGGCATCTCTGCCTGGCCGCTTTACGTAACCGACAATACCTACCAGGTCGTCGACAACTTCTCCAAGGTAATTGGCACCCATATCCTGAAGTTCGGCGGAAACTTCAGCTACGACATCGTGAACTGGAACTTCCCGGCGGCCTACGATGGTGGCTTCGGCTTTAACGGGTCGGAAACAGGCAGTGATTTTGCCGATTTCCTGATTGGCGCTCCGGTCGATTACTACCAGGGCGAAACGCTGGTACCCAATGATCGGAGCCGGAGCTACGGCCCCTACTTCCAGGATACCTGGCGGGTCAAGCCGGCGTTTACCTTGAACCTTGGGCTGCGCTGGGATGTCATCACTCCGTGGTGGGAGGCGCACAACGAACAGACGGACTTGGTCCCCGGTGTGCAATCGAAAGTGTTTCCGGGTGCGCCCACCGGCTGGGTTGTGCCCGGCGATCCTGGCGTTCCCTCCACGCTCGCCCCGACCCGCTACAACAATTGGGGCCCGCGCCTCGGTTTCGCCTACTCCCCCAATTCTCAGGGAGGGCTGCTCGGTAAACTGACTGGAGGGCCTGGGAAGACAAGCGTTCGGGCTGCGTATGGCATCTATTACACGTCTTTCGAAGAGCGCATGGAGTCGCAGAATTCAGCTGACGCTCCGTTTGGATATTGGTGGGAGGCCCCCTCCCTCCCCATGTTTGCAACGCCCTTCATCGACCGTCCTACCGGGTACGACTACGGCCAGCGTTTCCCCGTGGCCTTGCCCGCCAACAACGTGGGACCAAACAATCCTGACAACTCGATCAACTGGGCGCAGTATGAACCCATCAGCAGTTCGCCCACCATCTTCATCCGGAACCGCGTGCCCTACGCCGAAGAGTACAACTTCTCCGTCGAGCGGCAATTCGGAGCCGCCACTCTGCTTTCAATAGGCTACGTGGGGACGCAGGGCCACCGGCTGATATCAACGGTGGAGGCTAATCCAGGGAGCCCAGCTCTGTGTCTGTCGCTAAGCCAGCCGAGCGAGGTCATGCCCGGCACTCCCACCTGCGGCCCGTACGGAGAGAATACTACTTACTACCCTATCGGCGGAGGGGCAGTGCCAACCACTAGACTTCTGAGCCCGGCTTTCGCGAGCGACGACTGGATGGCGACCCTGGCTAACTCCAATTACAACGCGTTCCAGACGACAGTACGCCACACTACCGGCCGGCTCGAGTTCCTGCTGGGCTATACCTTCAGCAAGTCGCTCGATAACGCCTCGGGCAACGGACTAGGCCAAGGCGACATCCTCGATTTGAATTTCCCCAAGTATTCGAAAGCACTGTCCGCCTTCAATTCTACGAACAACTTCGTGGTGAGCTACAGCTACCGTTTGCCTTTTGACAAGCTGTGGCAACCCAATCGGTTGACCAATGGATGGGTCTTCAGTGGAATCACCCGCTTCGCGTCGGGCTTCCCAGTTTACATCTTGGAAGGCGACGACAACTCGCTCCTGGGCACGGGCGGCGGCGGGCAGGGCAATTCCATAGACGAGCCCAACCGCTTGCCAGGCTCGCTGAACATCACTAATCCCAGAAAGGCCGACCTGAACTCGATGACGAATCCCTACTTCAACCCCGCCTTATTCACTCCAGAGGTTGTTGGGCAGCTCGGTAACAGCAATCGCCGTTTCTTCGCGGGGCCGGGCATTAACAATTGGGATATGTCGTTGTCGAAAGACCTGCGCGTGACGGAATCGAAGAGCTTGCAGTTCCGGGCGGAGTTTTATAATATTTTTAATCACGCCCAATTCGGCTCGCCACAGGGGAACATCGACAGCGGCACGTTTGGATTTGTGACCAGCGCAAACGCTCCACGCATCGGTCAGATTGCAATGAAGTTCATATGGTAAGTTCTTCGGACCGGGCAGGACCCTGCCGTCCTGCCCGGCCTGACCGGGGGCCAGGAGCGGCCATGTCAGGCTACAATTCAGCTCTTCACCCTGAACAACATCGCACTGCCTTGCATTCGCCCTTGCTTCGAGCAATTGATCCCGCGAATTATCCGGAGCAGATGACTCCTGGTAGACGTGCAGTTCTGGTGCGGGCCGGTAACGAGTTACTTGCTCCTAGGCGACCGTGAGGCATCGGGTACTTGGAATAGCTGGCGACTTACCGATCTTGCCACAGGAGGTTCATCATGCACACGCTCGAAAGTGCCTTTCGGCTCGTGGTCTTGCGATCATCGATTATTCTGGCTGCGGCCCTTTGCCTCACTTGGCGTAGCGATCTGCCACGTGCTGCGCAGGCTCCCGAGATTCAGGGGTCGATCCAAGTTGACGCCCAAGATGTGACAGGCCAAGTACCTCATTATCTTTTTGGGCAGTTCATCGAGCATGAGCACAACACGATCGACGACGGCCTGCTGGCGCAGTTGCTCCATGATCGCAAGTTCGAGGAAGGTGACAGGGACGGCGTCGGCGTGTCCGCCGGTTGGGTGCCCGAAGAACGCATCACCGCTCGTTATTGGGAATTGCGCAACGGCCGGGGTGTGAAGGACCGCTACTACATCGATCATGACATCTATTATGGTGGCGGCGCTTCCCAGGCCATCGAAATCTCCGGGGATGGCTCGAACCACGCCAGCGTTTACCAGATTGGCCTGCAGTTTGCCAAGGGCAAAGCGTATTCCTTCTACGTTTACCTGCGCAAGCGGGGAACAGGCAAAGGCTTTGTGGAGATTGACAGTGGGACAGGCAAGTTCTTCGCCGAGACCGAGAAGCCGAAGCTCTCCGCCTACCTTCACAAGGACTTCGAACTTGCAGGGGACGACTGGGAGAAATACACGGCGGACTTCACTGCCCCCGAGAATACTTCCGAGGGACGCGTCCGCATCGGCTTTACCGGCGAAGGCACTTTCTGGATGGATTCAGCTTCCCTCATGCCCTCGGACAACATCGATGGGGTGCGTCGCGACGTCTTGGAGGCCCTGCGCCCCATCCATATCTCGGTTCTGCGCTACCCGGGGGGGTGCTACGCGGATTATTACGACTGGAAAGATGGCATCGGGCCGCGTGATAAACGGCCTGACAAGTGGTCGACCGTCTGGCATGAGTGGAATTCGAACGATTTCGGCACGGATGAGTACATGGAGCTTGCTCGCACGTTGGGATACGATGGGCACATCACCACCAACTACATTTCTGGTACGCCCGAGGACGCGGCGGAGTGGGTTGAATACACCAACGGCTCCGCGCAAACACCCATGGGACGCCGTCGCGCACAAAACGGGCATCCGGAGCCTTACGGCATCAAATTGTGGGCCATTGGTAACGAAGCCCCGAACCTGTGCAGCGAGGAATACACCGGCGGCGTAAAGATGGCCGATTATGCTGACCGCTTCCGTGCGTTTCAGGGCGCCATGCTGAGGGTAGACCCGTCCCTCCAGTTCATGGCCTCGTCCGTGGGAAACCCCGAATGGATTCACGGCCTGTTGCAAGCGCTACCCGCTGAAAAGCTCCCCATCTCCATCTACACCGGCCAGATGGAGCGCGGCGGTGCGGAAGCGATCTGCGATCAGCAGAAGTTCTATCACGGAGCCGTCGCGGAGCCGCTTCAGTTCAGGGATAGGTTGGACGCAAACATCAAGGCTGCCGGAGGCCGCTTGCCTTCCCATCCCTTCTTTGCTATCACCGAATTCAACTCCTGGTGGTTGCCGGAGACTCACGATCCGGAATACCGTCTCGCCAATGCACTTTATTTTGGAGGCGTATTCAACGAATTGCTGCGCCACGCCAATCGCATCTTCCTGGCCGAAAACTGCTCGCTCATCAACGTACAGGGCATCATTGAGGTAAACCCTGTGGCGGTGAAACTGACCCCGCCTTACTATGCTTACATCCTCTATGCGAATCACACCGGAAGTGAGGTCTTGAAGACGGAGACCGCCGTTCCGCCTGTATCGTTCGGCTTAAAGCCGCCGGCTCTCGATGCTGTTGCCACCCGGTCGTCTGACGGGCACACCCTCTTCCTTGCCGTGGTTAACCGCGCGCAGAACGCGGCAGTCTCTGCCCAGATCACCCTCAAGGGCTGGCGACTGCAAGGACCCGAGGCTAAGGTTTACGAGCTGACGGGGAAGAGTTGGGACGCCTTTAACCCTTACGGGAGTACCAAAAACGTGAATATCTCACGCCGAACCGCAAAGGCAGCGCAGACGCCGTTCGCTTACCTCTTTCCGGCGCATACGGTGACCGTTCTGGAACTCGGTGGAAGGTAATTGACCGCGCGACAGACGCTGAGGACGCTGGATTCAATCGCTGGATTCGCTGAAGCGAAGGCCAGCTTCGCAGGAGCGAGTGGTTCGCGTGTGATCTCTCGAGCCTAAGTACCCCCGCTCGTTATTCCCTGAAGTCCAAGTCGCCCCTTTCGCTGCCAAGACCCGACGCGTGAGAATGAAAAGACAAACTTGAGAAAACGACCTAACCTTCCGAGCTAATCGTCAATAGGGTACAGGACGCACGGGGCACAGACTAAGGTGGGAACCGCACAGTTTCTATAACGTTCGCACCTATTTTTCTAGTGGAACTGCGATTCAGACAGTAACAAACCAGGCTGCGCAGCTGACCCGTGGTCGGTCTGTCAATCGGTCTACCCGATCCGTCAACACCGCTTTTGACGGCTTTTCCGACGCCCAGTTGTCCTCCTTCCGCTTTGCTTCCTCTCCTGCAGGTGACCGGTAGCTCATCGCATTTTTGCCGCCTCCTCATTTTTCCTCTTGCGTCTCTACTTTTCTTTATGTTAATATATATAGTAGCATAAAGACAGGAGATGGTTGTGTTAGCCCCTCGCCGCGATCAGGCCAGCCGCCAGCGCCGGGTGCTTCTCGGTCTTCTGGAGGACTACGGCCGCCTCCTCCGGCAACTCCTTGCCCTTCGTGAGTTGCTGAAGGGCTCGCTGTACGAACTGAAGACCCGTTGCGGCAAGCCTTCTTGTCATTGCGCCTCACCCCAGGGACCACCCCACTCGACCACCGTGCTGAGTTGGAGCGAGGCCGGCCGAACCCGCCTCCGCGCGGTCGGCCCCCAAGACCGTGCCCGCTGGCGCCGCCTAACCGAGGATTACCGGCGCTTCCGCCACGCTCGCGCCCGCTTGGTGAAGATTCAGGGTCAGGTGCTGCTGGCTATCGACCGGCTGGAAAAGGCTCTGTTGCGGCCGTCGCCGAAAAAGAAGAGCAGAAGCAAGAGGAAAAAATTGTGAATCTGACGGTCTTCGAGCACGATCGTCAGTTTGTGATCGAGGCCCTGCGCCGGGGTGAGCTCGATTACCTGGAGAACGTCTCGGAGGCCGCCGAGGCGAACTTGTTCCGTCATCTCCTCGACCGCCGGGTGCTGGAGCGCTTGGCCGAGAGCTACCCCAGTCCGCGGGAGAAGCAGGAGGTTCCCGTCTGGTTCTATTTGGCCAGCCAGATCAGCCTGCGGCTTCATGGCGCCCCCGGTTACAACGCCTTCCCCTACGTCATTCGCTGCGGCGGCCTGATCGAGGCGCTGGGGCCGGAGGTGGGTCGCAAGGCGGTGCACCCGCAGACCGGCGATGTCAGCTTGGGTTGCACCGGGTTCAACGACAAGAACCGCTACGACCGGCAGACCCCTTGCGATCAGGATTTCTTGCGCAAGTTCGCCCGCGACACCGATGCCCAAGGATTACAGGCATGGTTCAACCGGGAGGTGCCCCGCTGTCTCCGCGCCTTGAAACTGTTCGAGGCGGAGGGGCTTTTTATCGGCGACGCCAGCTACCTGTTTGTTCCCGACCAGGAGCACTACGAGCGCTCCGCCGTCCTGTTGTTCGACGAGCATCACCATCCGGTCGATCCCGGGGCCGTGGACCTGCGCGACCAACGCTACCAATGGCATCGTTGCTACAAGATCGTCTCGCTGATTCATGTCAACCGCGACTTGGATTTCTTTCTGGTGGTGGCCGCCTGCCTGGTCCCGGGCAGCCAGCATGAGTGCCCCCTCCTCTATGAACTGGTCGACGGCTTCGTGAACGCCGTCGGGAAGGGGGTGATGAAGGTCCTGATTCTGGACCGCGGCTTATTGGATGGGCCAGCCATGGGGCGGCTCAAAACCGAATACCACATCGACACCGTCGTCCCGCTGAAGACCAACATGGACGCTTATCAGGACGTGATGGGCCTGACGCGTCTGAAGGATTTCCACTGGGAACCGTTCGTGCTGCCTGCCTCCACCCCGCTGGAGCTACCGCAGCGCGAAGGATCCGGTCATTGCTCAGCGCGAACGGAAGCGGCAGCGAAAGCTGCAAGCCCGCCAGGCTCGATCCCATCCCCAGCCGCTTCCCCCCACGCAAACCTTGCTGGGCCTGGTCCGCGGCGTCTCCAGTTGGGCCGACTGTCCCGTGCCCTTAACGGCGGTCATCAACCGCGAGATCAACGCCCAGGGAGAAGTCCACGATTGGGTGCTGGCGACCACCGCGCCCCGTTGGAGTGCCGAGCTGACGCGCACCACCTACAAGCTGCGGACCGCGATTGAAGAGCGCCATCGGCAATACAAGTGTTTCTGGGACATCACCCGCATGACCGCCTGCAAGTTCGCGCTGGTCCTCAGCCAGGTGCTGTTTGTCCTGCTGGCTTATACGCTATTCCAGGGACATCTGTTCTTGCGCCATCGTCCTCAGATGAACCGCCGCACCCGACCGCGAATCTTGCAACGACTCGGACCGACCTTGCAGGTGGTCGCCGTCTACTACCGCCAACGCTTCTGCTTGTTGCTGCTCCCCGAGTTCGCCGAAATCCTGCTGGAACTGGCCGAGGATGCGCGCGCCAAATTGCTCAGGAAAATGCGCCTCTTGAAACGCGACCTCTACCTGTTGCTGGAAAACGCCCGATCCCCCTAGCCGTTCGCCGCTCGGGTCCAGCCTTTCAACCGACGACTTTTCAGCTCACCACGGAGCGCCAGAAATCAGCCGCCTGCGCTGTTCCCCGCAACCCGTCTTCACCCTACGACACAGCCGCCACCCGTCTCAACACACCCCCACTCCAGCGCCCAATTCCCCTCGTCTCGCCTCTCCTGCCTCCCGTCAGCCTCGCGCCCTCCCCCCACTGTCTGAGTCACAGCCGGGCTGAAGAATTCGCTTGACATGCTTGGGTGTGTGATGTTAAATAGGCTGCGAATAACGAATAGCGAATAACGATTAAGAGGCGGGGAGATTACTCTTGGAAAAGGATCCCATTGGCTTACGGGGGGAAGCGTGCGGAAATTGAAAATGGAACTGGGCTCGGCTGCGAACGCGCAACTCTAACTTGAAAGGAGGAGGATCATGATGCAAGGCACTTGGCCTACAAGAATCTCGATGCAAGCACTTCGTGGTTCTCCAGTGTGCCCATCACTCATCCGGACTTGTGGAGGTACATATTCCGTAAGAGCGGGGCGCACATCTATGATGACGACGGTGATGTGATCCATTGCGGCGGAGGAATTCTCTGCGTGCACACAAAAG
>Ga0326728_10000712_pt1 | contig 126643 bp, 92 predicted proteins | sample MB3enrmetagenome_FD_207602 | JGI IMG/M metagenome (GOLD analysis project Ga0326728, IMG submission 207602) | Lab enriched peat soil microbial communities from McLean, Ithaca, NY, United States - MB31MN | ecosystem: Environmental > Terrestrial > Soil > Wetlands > Peat | place: USA: New York...
CCATCTCTCGAGAGAGCTGGAGGAGTTGATAGAGCCTGCGGCGTGTCACTCCCCATAGGGCCGCCATTTGGCCCAGGGTGGCCCATTCGTATCCCCTGGAGGCCTGCCTGACCAGGTAGACAATGCGTGCATCGGTAAGTTTGGTCACGGGTGGGGATTGCTGTGTGTCCTTTGACTCCAACGCAGCTCGCTCGCTGCGCTCGCTCGCTACTCCCCATGTATCCAACAACCTTCCCTCCCTCTTGTGAAATAATTGTTGGGCTCCAGAGCAGTTTGGCTAAACCGGAACGGGGAAATACCTCTAGCCCGTTCCGGTGAGCATGACCTCACCCCTTTGTAGGTCAAGATAGAGTGGTGATGTGTGTATGTCAACAAGATTGAGAATGGTAGTGATCGTAATGTCACTGACCTTGCTGATGGTCGTCCCAACCTCCCTATCCATGGGGGCTACTCCCCCGCGTGAGGACCACACGGCTTCACCGCACACCGACAATGCGATCTACAACTACACAACACCTGACAGCTCGGACATCACGAATGTGGCGATCTCCCCTAACGGCGATTGGATCGCCGCTGCGAGCAATACCAAGAGCCTGTATGTGTTCTCATCCTCGTCTGGTTCCCACGGCGCGATATCTCCCGCAGCCACGATACCGCTGGCGGGCGACGTCGGCGCGATGGCACTCTCCAACAGCGGACCGGGAGCTAAGTCCTTGCTGGTGGTCGGTGTCGAGGGGACCCTTTGGGTCTATAATGCGAGTTCATCTGTTCCATGGTGGAGTTTCACCGATTTCACGAACATCACCACCAACGTGACCGTCACGGTCACCTCGGTGGCCATCTCCGCTGATGGAACTGCCATAGTTGCCGTGGCATCGGTCGTTCCTACCACGCTTTCCCCATACTACACGTTCGTCTACTTCAAGGACGGCAATCTCAGCAACACATGGAAATCTCCAGCATTTGCGTCTCCCACGGATGTGTCGATAGACATTGACGGTTCAAGGGCAGTGGTCGGAGAGAACCTCAATGGCGGAGGATTCGTGGAGTTGTTCGACCCGCTCACTGCGCCCCCGACCACGTGGAGCCCGGCCTCTACTGTCGGTCCAACGTACGGTCTGGTAGACGCCCAGATCTCTGGTGACGGCGCATCGATGTACGAGATCTCAACATATGGATTCTCTGCGACCACGGTGGCTCACCCTGATGAGACCACTGCGGAGGTATCCCTCTCAGGCGCGAGCCTTCTTTCAGTATCCTATACAGGATGCGAGATACTGATCGGAATGGGATCATCTGCGAATTTCTATGATGTCACAGGGCAAAACGTATCGAATTGCGCTATGGCTGATTTCGCGACACCCCTCTGGAGCGCTGCATATCCATCTTCCATCTACTCTCTCTCCCTTGCCTCGAACAGATCCAGGTACTTCGTGGTGGGATGGGGGAACGAACTCGAGTGGTACTATGAGTACGCTGGAATGCCGATGTGCTCAGAGGTTGCATATAGGACGGCCACAACAAACGGGGGCATAGAATCGGTAGCCCTTTCCTCAAACGGTGGTACGGTAGCAGTCGGAAGTGCGTTCATAGTCGGCGGAGGGAATGAGTTCATCCTCGCCACGGACACAGGAGTCCCGCCGCTAACCGCGATCTCGATAAGACCATCGTCTTACACGCTATCCACGGGAGCAACGGCCAACTTCACGGCGATCCCCGTAATCACGGGAGGGACATGCCCGACCGGGATTTCCTACTCCTGGACGTTGACGAACTCATTGGGCAAACTCAATTCCAGCACAGGCAACCCAGTCCAGTTTACCGCAGGGAGTGTCGTGGGGAACGTGACGCTCAATCTGAATGCCACGCAAAATGGAGTGACGGAACACAGCTCAGGGGTTCCGATCACCATCATTCCCGTGCTGAGCTCGGTCAGCGTGAGCCCCACTGCGGCCGAGATCGCGACCGGAGGTTCCCAACCCTTCACTGCCACACCAGCTTGCATTGGCGGGCCTTGCCCATCGGGAATCATATACCTGTGGACTCTCTCCAATGATCTTGCTCAGCTGGAAAACACGAGTCGCCCGTCAGTGATAGACGTCGTTGCAACGGCCCCATCCGGCTCTGATACGCTTTTCGTCTCGGCCACGCTGAACGGAGTGACCAAGCAGGGCGGTCCTGTGCCGATCACCATTACGCCCAATCTATCCATTAGCAAGTTCACTGCCTACCCCGCAACTGTCGCAGTCGGCTCGTGGACCAACTTCACGGTCATAGCGAACGGAGGGATAGGCACACTGACCTACACTTATGCCGGGCTTCCAGCAGGATGCATGTCGGCCAACCAATCCGTCCTCGCGTGCCGCCCCACCTCCGTGAGCATCTACGATGTTACTGTCACGGTCACGGACCAGGTCAACCACTCGGTATCGTTGAGCACCACGCTTACTGTCACCAGCGTCAAACCGATCGGCTACTCGGTGACGTTCACCGAGACCGGGCTCGCCGCAGGGACGAACTGGAGTGTGGCGATCAGCGGTGCACAGCACTACTCCACCGGTAGTTCCATCGTGTTCACGGAACCGAATGGGACATACTCCTACACCGTGGTAGCGTTGTCAGGCTACACTACGTCCCAATCCTCGGGGAATGTGATAGTGAGCGGAAATGCAGTGCTGGTTACGGTGGCATTCAGGCAGAGCTCCACGTCACAATCGGGCGTCCTTGGGATGTCTGGCGATACCGGGTACATTGTGATTGGAGTCATCGTCGCTGCGGTAGTGGTAGTGTGCGCGATCCTGCTACTTACGCGCGGTAAGAAGAAGTCAGACAAGCCCGTCAAGACCGAGGAGAAGAAGCCTGAGCCAGCCAAGGAGACTGAAACCACGCTGAATGACGGGCCACCCAAGCCGACTGGCGAGGAAGTGAAAGGGATCGATGAGCTGAAGCCCGAGACCTGACACCGTTACCGGATCTCAAGGGGAAAGCTACTCGCCTGCCCGGGTTGGGGATTGTTTCATCTCTGACAGCACGTTCCCCTTGTGGTGATAGTAGTCCGGAGTGAAAGGACTCAGCCGTATGGCCTCGTCGAGTTCCTTCAACGCCTCGTCGAACCGCTTCAGCGCGGATAGCGCGAGCCCCTTGTTGCTGTGGTACTCCGAGTTCTTCGGTCTCAACCTTATCGCCCTGTCGTAGTCCTGCACCGCCTCTTCGAACCGCATCATCCCCGCGAGCACCGCCCCCTTGGTGTTGTGGTAGTCGGCCTCGTCCGGGTTGAGCTTGATCGCTTCCTCGTAGTGCTTGATGGCCTCGTCCAGCCTCTTTAGCCCGGCAAGCACCGTTCCCCTGTTGTAGTGGTAGTCCGGGTTCGTGGGGTTCAACCTGATCGCACCCTCGAGCTCCATGACCGCCTCTTCCAGCCTCTTGAGCCTGGCAAGCATCGTGCCCTTGTTGTAGTGATAGTCCGGGTTGTCTGGATTCAGCTTGATGGCCTCATCGAACGCGGCCACAGCCTCGTCAAGTCTGTCCAGATCAGCGAGAACCATCCCCATGTTGAAATGATACTCCGGGGAGGAGGGATTCATCTTGACGGCCACATCGTATTCCAATACCGCCTCTCCCAAGTTCTTCATGGATGCCAGAGCTTGCCCCTTGTTGAAATGGTAATCCGGGCGGGAAGGGTTCAGGTCGATGGCCTGGGCGTACTCCGCGGCGGCGTCGCTGAACCTGGTCATCGCGAAGAGCGAAACGCCCTTGTTGAAGTGATAGTCAGGGATCCCGGCGTTGAGCTTGATGGCCAGGTCGTACTCCTTGACCGCGTCCCCGAACTTCTCCATCCCGGCAAGGGCCAGCCCCTTGTTGTTGTGATAGTATGGATCGCTGGGGTGGAGCTTGATCATCCTGTCATATCCTTTGATCGCCTTGTCGAACTCCTTGATCGCCTGGTCGGACCTGTTGAGGTCCACCAGCGCCGCGCCCTTGGTATTGTGGTAATCCGGATTGTTGGGGTCGAGCTTTATCGCCTCGTCATACTCCTGCACCGCCTCGTCGAGCTTCCTTATCCCGTCGAGCATGGCCCCCTTGGTGTAGTGATACTCGGCCTTGGACGGGTTCAGTTCGATGGCTCCGTCAAAGGCCTTTATCGCCTCGTCGAACCGCTTCATCTCGGCAAGCACATTCCCCTTCTTGCAGTAGAGTTCCGGATCCTGAGGCTCTAGCGCGATGGTGGCATCGAACTCCGTCACGGCATCTGCGAGCATCTTGAGCTTGACGAAGGTCACCGCCCTGGTCAGGTGATATTCTGCGTTGGAAGGTGCGAGCCTCACCGCCTCCCCAAACTCGGCAACAGCCTCCTCGTAACGGTCCAGTCCCGCAAGTGCGAGCCCCTTCCCGTAGTGTGCGTCGGCATTGGCGCTCTCGACCTTGAGGGACGTGTCGAGATCCTCCATGGCGCCATCGAACTTCCTGAGGTTGAGAAGGACCATCCCCCTCTCGAGATGGTATCGGGCGTTCCCCGGACTGACCCTGATCGCCTCGGCGAGCTCCTCCAGGGACTCCTCGTACCGTTTCATGCCCACGAGTGCCAGCCCAGCGTTGAAGCGATACTCGGCATTCAAGGGTGAGATCCGGATGGCCTCGTCCAGCTCGATCACGGCCTCTTCGAACTTCTTAAGGCGGACCAGAGCCAATCCCTTCCTGTAGTGATAGTCGGGATTGTTCGGACTGGCATGGGCCGCCAGCTCGAAATCCTTGACAGCCTCGTCGTACCTCTTGAGTTCGAAGAGCGCGAGTCCCCTGTCGTAGTGATAGCTCGGCCTGTCGGGGTTGAGCTTGATGGCCCCGTTGAAGTCCCGGACAGCATCATCGAACCGTTTCAGTTCGGATAGGGCACGACCCTTGTTGTAAAGATATTCGGGGTTGGTTGTGTCTATCTCCGCCGCCTTTGTGAAGTCCTTCAGAGCCTCGTCAAACGACTTCAGCTCGATGAACGCCGCCCCCCGGTTGCTGTGGAAATCCGGCCTGACCGGATCGAGCTCTACGGCCTTGTCGAACACCTTCACCGCGTCCTCGAACCTCTTCAGGCCGCTCAGCGCCACTCCCCTCTGGTCGAAGTAGGCGGCTACACCACTGTTGAGCTCTATGGCCTTGTCGAAGTCCTTGATGGCCTCTTCGAACTTCTTCTGGCCCGTGAGTGCGACCCCCCTGAAGCTGTAATAGCTCGGGTTGTTAGGATTGAGCCGTATCGCTTCGCCATAGCACTTCACGGCTTCGTCGAGCCGTCTCAACTCGGCGAGAGCTCTTCCCTTGTTACTGAAGTATTCAGGCTCGAACGTGTAAAGCTTGACAGCGATATCCAGCTCCTTCAGGGCTTCTTCGAACCTCCTCAGGCCCAGGAGTGCCACTCCCCTATTGTGGTGGTATTCGGGGTCCAGGGTGGTCAGCTTGATGGCCCGTTTGACCTCCTCGTCGAACCTCTTGAGATCGTACTTTCCAACCCCCTTGTTCTTGTGGCGATCAGGATTGGGGGCGTTGAGCTTGGCCGCCGTATCATACTCTTTGAGCGCCTCGTCGAACTGCCTGAGGTCAGCAAGCGTCTTGCCCCTGTTATTATGGAAGTCTCCCACATGGGGCGCCAGCTCGATCGCCTCGTCGTATTCGGCGATGCTCTCCTTGTAGCGTTTGAGCTCGCGTAGGGCCAATCCCTTGCTGTTATGGTACGTCGGGTTTGCCGGGCTGAGCTTGATCGCCCTGTCGAACTCCGCTATGCTCTCCTCATACCGCTTGAGGTCCAGGAGCGCAAGCCCCTTGTTGTTGTAGTATACCGGGTTGGCCGGGTTGAGCCTGATCGCCTCACTGAACTCCGCGACGGCCTCCTCGGGCTGTTTCAGGTCGGCCAGGGTGTTGCCCTTGTTATTGTGATAGTCTGCGACATTGGAATTGAGCCTGATCGCCTCGTTGAATTCGATGAGCGCCTCGTCGAACCTGCCCAGGTTCACAAAGGCCAACCCGTTGTTGTTCTGATAATCGGGGTTGCCCGGGTTGAGCGCGATGGCATCCTCGAACTCCTCTATTGCCTTCTCGAACCGATTCTCCCCGGCTAGCGCCAATCCCTTGTTATAGTGATGGTCTGACTTCTTGGGCTCCAGCTTGATCGCCTTGTCGAACTCGGATATCGCATCATCAAACCGTTTCAGCCCGGCAAGCGCAAGCCCCCTCGTCTTGTGATAGTCGGGATTGTTGGGCTTGAGCCTGACCGCCTCGCCAAACTCCTTGTCCGCAACGTCGAACTGCTTCAGCCCGGCCAGCGCCAACCCCTTGTTGAAGTGATAGGCCGGGATCGAGGGCTTGATCTTGATCGCCTTATCGAAGGACTTGACCGCATCCTCGAGCTGCCGCAGGTCGGTGAGGGCAAGCCCCCGGTTGTTGTGGTAGTCGGGGTTCTCCGGCCTGGCCTTTATGGCCAGGTCGTATTCCCTGATGGCTTCCTCTACCCTCTTCAGAGCGATGAGCGCGTTTCCCTTGTTGTTGTGCCAGTCCGGGTTGGGAGGCCTGTGCTTCAGCGCGGCGTCATACTCCAGGATGGCTTCCTCATGCTTCCCCTCGGCGGCAAGCTTCAGTCCCCGCTCATTGTGGTCTTCAGGGTGGTCGGGACTTGCCATGGTTCTACGGGCACCTTGATTTCTTGGGAGTCCAGAAGTTCGCAGGCAAGAGGTTCAGGTCACGTTCATAGGAGTTAAGACGTGCAATATCCATGACAGATTTACTCCTCATCATATTTCGTTAGGTAACCTCTGTCGGCCCTTGATTAGGCACGGAAATATAAAGGACCATCTCGGGACCATGCCCTGCCACACCCGTTGCAAGATGTTGCCGTGAAACGCGCAAAGGTACCAGGCCGCCCAGATAGCCACCCAGTGATGAGGGTTGAGATCCCACCCATATCCTCGTTCCCGTTTCCCCGCCAGCGCCGGTCTGTCGCGGTAGGGCTGCTCCCGTCAGGACCTCGCCTGGTTCCCGCGATGGTTGACCGCTAGGGCTCCCCTCCAGGAACCCGTTGCGATGCAGCCAGCCCGGCGGGACGGAAGGGTCACAAGATGTTGGATAGGCAACCTTCACCACTGAATGTCGTTCTGAACTGTCACCCCCACTGAAGACGATTTTGGTGTATAAGGGGACGCCTAACCCCCCGGTCTAGCCTGGCGAGATTGGGAAGGCGTGCTGGGATATAAAGGCCTCACCTGATGTGGTCCAAGGAGAAGGAGCCCATGCTGAAGAGCCTCTTCGTGAAGGTGTAGCTGACCCATGCCCGCGACTGCACCTCGTCCAGAATGCCCTTGACCGCTAGATAGGTCTTCATCTGCTCGACCTTTAGATCGATCGACCCGTCCATCATGTGCTCCAGCGTGTCGATGTCCCCCTCCTCGTGCATCCCCGTTTCGATGAGGTAGTAGCAGACCGCCTTGTCCTTCCTGCGCTTGCCCAAGAAGGGCTGCAGGAACTTCAGCGTCGATGACGTGTCCAGATAGGCTGTGATTGTGCTCAGCGACTCGAAGATCAGCCGATAGTACTTCGCGGAGCGCAGGAACTCGGTCGTGATGGCGTCGACATTGTTGCTCAGCGTCTCCAGGGCGTTGGGCTGGTTCAAGGAGAGGAGCGTAACGTTCGGCTCCTCCTTGGTGACGCCCATGTTCATCGAGTACAGGTCCATGTAGTGGACCAGGCCCCTTCTCTCGTACTCCTTGTACGTGGGAAGGACGGTCGTCATCTCCTCCCTGATCTCCGCAAAGTCGGTGTCGGTGAGGATCCAGAGAACGGGGATCATCTTCTTCAGTCCCTCCGAGGCGAGGAACTTCGCCATCACCTCCTTTCCTGTGTGCTTGGAACCGTTCACCAGGATATTGCACCCTATCGGAAGTCCACCGAATAGAAGGTCATCCAGCCTGGATATCCCGGTCCTTCCCCTCTCCTTCTTGAGCTCCTCGGCAAGGTCGGTGTCCGCCTGCTTGACCTCGGCATCGACAACTTCCTTCTCCTTGCCCTGAAGCTCGTCAAGCTTCTGCTGCAGGAACCGCTCCCTGGCCTTGATCTCAGCTTCCCTCTTCGCAATGTCAGCGTCAAGGTCCTCCATGTGCCGGAGCTTGTCCATCACTGCCGGGTCCTGCACGGCCTTGCGGTCCGACTCGAACTTTCTTGTTTGGAGCTTGAGCTCCTCTTCCCTCAGACGAACCCCTTCCTCCCACTTGGTGAGCTCGTCCTCCCTGGTGGCATAGCGACTGAGCTTCTTTTCCATCTCGTCGTTGCGAACATTGAGCTCGTCGACCTTTGCGTTGAGCTCCTTCTCCTTGGCAGACAGCACTTTCTCCCTGATCTTGAGAGCCTCGATCATGGGCTTCAAGGAACCCATGGACGTCTGTCCCGTGTCCGAGCGCTGAGGCTGGCCATCCTTCGCGGGGGCAACCGTCCCTGCAGATGCTTTTGCCGTTTCCAGCTCGGCCTTCAGATCCTGTATCTCCTTCTCCTTGCCTGCGACAGCCTCTTCGCGGAGCCGTTCTTCCTTGCTCCTTACGTACTTTATGACGGCAACTGACCCCTTCTTGACATGGGCCACTTCCTCCTCAAGCTCTCTTCGCAGCTTCCGTTCCTTCTGAAGTTGTGATGCAAAAACGTTTCCCTCTTTGAGGAAACTAGATACGTCCACCTTTCCGCCCTGTAATCTGTTCGCCACTTCGCTGACCCACGAAAGCATCGCCTCCTCGGCCCTCTGTTCCTCGACCGTTCCGGCCGACTCGACCGGAGGTTTGGAAACACGCTCTCCCGGTGCAGTAGGCTCCTTGGGTGCAGGTCCCGTAGGAGCGGTCTCTACTGGGATCTCAGGCACCACCACCGTTTCAGGGGTGGTAGGTGCCTTCTCCTCACCCTTCACTTCAGTCTCCGGCTTGATCGGTTCGACAGGAGCCTCAGGAGGGGGAAGCACTACAGGTGGTGGTGAGATCTCCTCCGGTTTCGAGACAGGTTCCGTCGGCGTTGGGGTAGGCTCCACCAGCGGAGCCATGGGTTCTATCGGTGCCGTGGGCGCCTCGTGGTGCGCCTCCTTGGGCTTCAACCACGTGTCAAGAGCAGCATCATCGCCGGCCAACCACTTCTTGAGGACATCCCCGGCGTCAGGAGATGCAGCCGGCTTCACACGGTTGTGCCGATCCTTCTTCCTCGATGACTTTGCGCGATTCTCAAGCCACTTCTCGAGCATGAGGTCTGGAGAGGTGGTGGCCGATGGAGTACCGGAAATGATGGCCTTCACTTCCTCGGCTGTAAACCCGAGACCCTTGAGCGATTCCTCCGAGGCCATCCTAGCGCTCTCGGGAGTACGCAGGCCGGCCTTGTAGAGCTTCTCAGCCTGCTCGTTCGTGACACCAAGCTTCTTGGTCAATTGCGTTACCGCTTCCTCCCTGGCAAGACCTTCCCTGCCTTCGTTGAGTGTTTGGTGTCTTTCGTTGGCTTCAGCCATGATACGTGCAGTCAAGAATACAGCCTGAGAATGTATATATAATGACATCTGGAGCGGAAATCAACTCAAAACGGTCCCTTGAACTCACTTGTCGACCTTCGATGTCTTGCGCGAGGATGTGGTCTTGCCGGGCCTGTCCTCCTCGGGCGTCCACCAGACGACAGCTATCGTGCCAACGTCAGAGAAACCCTCATGCAGGTCCATGAAGACCGGTGGGGTCATGGAATCGGCTATCCCGGCCGAGGGGGATACCGTGGGACGCAAGGACCCGCCCGTGTACACTATCGCCACATTGACCCCTCTCCGGTTGATCTTGCCGTGGGCTTCATTGAGGAAGTCCTTGATGTGTTGGGCCTTCTCCCCGCCTTCCGGTACGCCCAGGGACAACCCGGCAAAGAGGGCGATCCCCCTCGACTTCGGATCGGGCTTCGTTCGTGCCTCAGTCTCCAACGCATCCATGAGGCGCTTCACCGCCTCGGCCGGCCGAGACACGTAATGGAGCTCCACCAGCTTGGGACGATGGCGATAGGCCGCCGCCTCTGCCCCCGCCATGTCCAGTGAATCCGCCGGGCCGGCAATCGTAACGGTCATCGGGCGTTGCGAAGGTGAAGGAAGGGTTGGCGGAGGGGCCAAGACCTTGTCCTGAAGGCTCTTCGGCAGCTTTCCCCACCAGCCCATCCCCTCAAGGACGTGCCGCGCCAGCTGGCCGTTATCGCGCGGCCGCGGGGTAGCCGGTCCCGCTCCGACCACATCTCCTCCGTCGCCTCTCTCAACGACGAGCGCTTCAACCGAAGCCCCACGAGCGCTCTCGGAAAGCCTGCCTCCCTGGGTCCTGGACAGGCCCCGTGCGATGGAGACAAGTTCCGCAGTGCTGACCCCCTTGTCCACAGCCGCAGAAATGATGGAACGGTACTGGTCCAGGCTCAACTCTTGGGGGGGAAGGGCGAGCATGCCCATGGCTCCCGGAGAAAGAAGAGGGACGAGCAGGTCTCCGGCAGACAGTCCTCCCGCCAGCTCAAGGGCTTGGGCAGCGGCCTCGGCTCCCTCCGCGCTGGGAAGAAGTGGGTCCTTGACCTCCTTGCGTATGAAAGGCAGTTCCTTCGGAGGTTTCTCCGGAGAGATGAGTATCCCCTGCGTTACCAGGCTGCCGAGCGCATCCTCGAACGCGGAGGCCATGGGGGCGGCAGCATTCCCAGCAGCCACGAAGGCTATCTCCTTCACCTTGTCAGCCATCAAGAACCTGTTGCCGATGCGAATGCGGTTTCCATCCCGCCTCACCGCGTGGCGCACTGCCGCGTATGCGTCCGCTCCCCTGAGAGTTGCGTTGAGCACCTCCAGCAGGGCCTTGCTTTCCCTCTCATAGGCCCCCTTGGCCAGGGCCTCCTCCGAGTTCCTGAAGAGCAAGGCTATTTCCTCCCCTTAGGCCTCACTCCCTCTGTCGGTCCTGCCACGACCGTTATGGGGTCCTTGTACCCGCCGTAGCTCGAGGTCACGGAATCTCTGAGCATCCTCGGGGTGATTTTTCTGAGCTCATCGGGCCACGTGAGGAAGTAGTCTCCTGGCAGTCCGAAGAATGCCACCTCCTGGGCGAGGGAGTGGGCAGACTCGGGTGAATCCGCGTGGAGTGGGAAACTGCCGAGGAAGCTCTCCCGGATGCTGTCCAGTTCCCCCTGAGAGACAGTCTCCTCGGCCAAACGGTGCACCTCCCTCAGGAGCAAGGAGATCACCTTTTCGACACTGCCCTTTTCGGTCCCTGCCCGCACGTTCCAGAACCCACCATGGTGCAGCATCTCCACCTCACTGTCCGCGTCGTAGGCAAGCCCGCTCTGCTCCCTGACGATCTGGAAGAGCCTGGAGAGGACCGGCCTTCCCCCCAGTATCTCATTGGCAAGGCGAAGCGAGGAGTACGACGGGTCCCCCCTCGACGGGGCCTCTCCCCCAAGGAAGACCTCCACCTGCTGCGTTCCGGGGATCGTGATGTTGTAGAATCCCCCCTGCCGGGATACTTGGGAGTGGGCAGGAGATGATGTCGCCGGACCGCTTTCGACGGAGACGGGCGGGAGAAGCTCGTTCACTTCCCTGAGCACGACGTCGTCGTCGAACGGGGACGTGACGACGAGCTTGGCCCTTCCCCAGCGATAGTTCCTCTTGTGGAATTCCACAACGTCCGAGCGCTTGAGCGAGCGCACCGATTTCAGCGTGCCGCTCGGGTTCCTGTGATATGGATGGGATGGCGGGAAGAGCTTCTCCAGGAAGGTCCTTTCAGCGATGCTCGCCGGCATCTGCCGCTCCCTCACCAGGGCCTCCTCGGTCCGGCCCTTCACCCGCTCGACCTCCTTCACGGGAAACGCCGGTTCCGAGATGACGTCGAAGAGTATGGAGATCATTTCCCTCTCTACGCTGGAGGGTCCTCGTATCTCGACCTGGACACCATCCCACATCGCCTCCAGGCTCAAGGTCGCAGCGAGCCTGTCCATGCGTCGTGCAAGCTCCCGCTTGGTCTCGGACTCGGTTCCCGTTGCCAGGAGCCTGACGGTCAGGGCGGCGAGACCTTCCCTCCCCTGTTGCTCTAGGGCTACGCCGCAGTCCCCGATCCATGAGGCTACCGATATCCCCGAGGAGGAGATCGCCCTCTGATTGAAGAGGGGAATGCCCACGTCGAGCACATGCTTTCGGACGCTGAGCAGGTCCTTCACAGACTCCACCTCGCAAGATCATCCATCGACATTGAAACGAGCGTGACAAGGAGTTCGTCCGTGGTCATGCCTCCATGGGCGCCGCGCAGGAACCTGTCTTCCGGCCCCCGCGATCCCGGCGGGCGGTAGTAGATGGCGGCTCCGGGGGGCGGGATGAGCAGAAAATCTCCCAGCCGGTCCGTCAGTTCGGGATGGTGCGGTCCGGGCCCGAGGAGATCTCCCTTGACTATCTCATCAACGCTGAATGCTTGCCAGTCGGCAGCGAAATGTGAAGCAAGGTATCTTCCGAGTTGCTCCCTCTTCCCGGATCTAGCTTCCAGGAAGGCAGCCCGCCGCTCTCCAGATGGTGGCCTGCGCAGGAGCCCCATGAGAGTATCGTCGTTGTGGGCAGGGACAGCAAGCGGCGGCCGCACCTCGACCTGCCCATGGTCTCCAGTGACCCATATCGAGACACCTTCCCTCTCCTCCTTTCCGAGCGCAGATGCCACAGATGCAAGGGTGAGGAAGACGTGAGTTATCTCGCCCACGGCAAGTTCTTCCAGGGGACCGTTCACGTGGTGGACTGAGTCGAGCAGGTCCCAATAGACCCAGACAAGGGAGGGCCTCTTGGACCTAGGTTGTGAAAGGATGCGTTTCAGGTGCATGGCGAGATCCGAGTGGCCAAGGTATCCCTGGAAGGCCGCACCGTCGTAGAGCATGCGTGTAAAGGCGCTGCCCTCGAACTCATATTTCGTGAGCGCGACTGATGAGAGACCACGACGAAATAGCGTGGGTACGCTCATGAGGTCCTGCGGCTTGAAACCCCTGCCAGCGGCGAGGTCCCTGGGCCCGCCCCACGACGGGGTCAGCTTGAGAGTGTTAAGTATCGCGCCCCATGCGGGGAAATACTCGGTGTAGCCAGCGATCCCGTGCGTGCCCGGGGCCGTGCCGGTAGAGAGCGAGAGAAGGGCCGAAGATGTGGTTGCCGGGAAGATGGTCGTGATAGGCAGCGCGTGCGGCAGAAGTCCCTCCGCCACCGTCCTTTCGGTCGCAGTCCTCGCCGCCGCAACAACATCTGTGAAAAGCTTCCAGCCGAACGAGTCCACAAGAAAGACTATGGCGGTCGTAGTGTCGCCGGATTTCGGATAGACCGGAGCAAGGCCAGGAAGAAGGCCCTTCCCGGCAATCCCTCCGACCGAACCGAACGCGCTGACAGAGACGTTGGGCAGGGAGAAGCCATCGTATCGCGGCCTGGGATACGGTCCCCATCTCGCTTCGGAGAGGGAAGAGGCGAGCTTCAATGCGGGCTCAGGCAGCGCCAACTTGGCCCCCGTCACGACCCCTCCGGAATGTATCGGACCAGATTCCTTCCACGATTGAGTATCTCGACAGCCACAGCCGAGATGTCCTTCTCCTTCAGGTTCAGAGCCCTCTCGAGCAGCGTGCGTTCCAGCTCCACACCCCCAAGGGAGCGGAAGTAACCGTAGCGGAAGGCGATCATTGGGGTTCCCGACCATACGGTGCTGGCGTTGACGAGGAGCATCTTCTTCAGCTCCTTGAGCGCGGTCGCTGAGATGCCCTTCTTCGCCAGCTTCTCCACTTCGGAGAGCAGCGCCTCCTCGACCCTCTCAGCACTGACCCCTGGCGCCGCCTTCGCACCTACCGCGAAGAGGCCGGGTTGTATCATGGTGTGGTACTCGCTCCCTGCCTGGACTGCGATCCGTTCGTCAACCAGTGCCTGATAGAGCCGCGATGAAGGGTGATCCCTGGAGCGCATCCACGCGTAGCTGGGAGTGTATAGCGGACATTCTCCACCGAGGTAGAGATCCATGAGAAGGCAGGCCGGCGTCCGCTCGTCCGCTATCGCTGGCGCGTGCCAGCCGATCTTCACCATGGGCGTGGAGCCCGGTCCGTGGAGTGTTGTCTCCCTCGAAGAGCGCTGGTGAGGTTCCTCAATGGGAACAGCGGGGGCAGAAACAGGGTTCTGGATAGGCTCGAACAGTTTCGAAATGGTGGCCTTCATCGAGGATGGGGCGAACCCACCGGCGACAACAAGTGTAGCATTTCCGGGACCGTAGAACCTTCTGTAGAATTCCCGAAGACGCTCGCTGTGCATGTTGCGAATGTCATGCTCGTATCCCAGCGTGGGCCATCTGTAAGGGTGTATGCGATAGGAGAGAGCGAACAGCTCCTCCTCCATCTTGAACTCCGGGTAATTCTCGTTCATCTCTCTCTCGGAGAGAACGATATTGCGTTCCTTGTTCAGCTCCTCCTCCGGAATTGTCGCCCCGATGAGCCTGTCCGCCTCGATCCTGAGCGGGATCTCTGCCCGGTTCTTCGGGACGATCGCGAGGTACGTCGTGAAGTCCATGTCGGTGAACGCGTTGAGGTTGCCTCCGACTCCTATGATGGCCCGGTCGATCTCCCCCGCCGCATAATGGGTCGAACCCTTGAAGAGCATGTGCTCCAACCAGTGGGCTGCACCGGTCGTACCGGGATACTCGTTGCGTGAGCCGACGCGGTACCACATCCATGTGGAGACCACCGGAGAATCCGAGACTGGAGCGAGGATCACCTCCAGGCCATTCTTCAAGGTGAAGGTGAGCGTGTGAGGGGGAGGTGGAAGTTTCACGGTGATGGCATTAGACATGAATCCCCATATAGTCTTTCAGGGACGTGCCCTCCCTGGGATACACCGGCCTCGGTCTAGCCCTTGCGGGGAAAGATCCTGTCCAGTTGCTCAAGGTAGGATCCCAGGTCGTGCTCGCTGAAAAGGACGAAACGTATCTCATAGATCGGCGCGTCACTCGCTGCCCAGTCGGTCAGGAACTCTTTCACGGTCGTGAGAGCGATAGGACAGGCCTTTCCGAGCGGGAACCCGTAGGCGCCAATGCTGATAGAAGGAAAGGATATGGAACGCATCTTCATCGCGCGCACAGCATCCAGGCAGCTCCTGTAGCACTCAGCGAGGACCTCGTCTTCTCCGGACCTGCCGCCGTGCCATATTGGTCCAACGGTATGGACAACGAACCGGGCCTTCAGGTTGCCGCCGGTGGTCACCACCGCCCTTCCCGGAGGAAGGCCGTTGGGCCATCGCTCCTCGCGGATCTTCCGGCACTCTTCCAGTATCTTGGGCCCACCTCTGGAATGGATGGCCCCGTCGACCCCGCCACCACCAAGAAGAGAGGAGTTCGCCGCATTGACGATAGCATCAGTCTCCTGGTCAGTGATGTCTCCTCTTATCGCCCGGATGAGCGTCTTAACGAAGCGCCTCTCGCCGATCTCGATCGATTCAGGCCGCCGCATCCCTGGCCTGCCTCTTGGCCCTGCGTCTCTCGCGTGCCGTTCCGCCGCCTGCCATGAGTTCAGCCACGGAGGGCCTTGGCCTCTGGGGGGCCCTTTCCTCTGCGGTCGCGATCTCCTTCTCAACAACGCTGTCTCCAGCGAAGCGAACCAGAAGTTCGAAGGCAAGCCGCTTCGGGTCCGTGAGCACGACCGATCCCTTGAGCACTCTCGTCAGGTCCCTCGCAGCCCTTTCATATGCCGGATTATCGGACCTAAGCAATACGACAGTGCTCACCAGTGCCTGGACCGTAGAGAGCTCCCTTGCCCTGGATACAGCGTAAGCAAGTGACTTGTCAAGGTTCCCGCTCTTGATGTCCCCAGTGGCGTCGGTATAGGATTCAGGCAGGCCATCGGTGATGAGGTAGAGTTCCTTTCTCGTGGCCCTTGATGAACGCAAGAGCTGGTGAGCCACGTGCAAGGCCTCGCCGGTGTTGGTGAAGGAGCCGGGGCGTGCCTCCCAGAGCTCCACCAGGTCCAGGGTCCTTACGCTGCTGTCGAAGGCCGCGAAATCGATGAGCGCGTCCGGATATCGGCGGTGTATCGCCATGTAGAGGGCCAGTAGCGCCTTCTTGGCCGCTGTGATCTTGTCACCCTCGGCCATGGAACCGGACACGTCCAGGAGCAGGACAGCATGCAGGCTCTCTGAACGCACTTCCCTGTAGACGTAAGCCTCGTCCTCCAGCAGGTGCTTGGAGCCCTTCAGGTAACTAGCAACAATGGAGCCCGGCAGGTCGAGGCGCGACAGTTCTATCGTCTCCTTGAGCCGTCCCCTTTCATACAGTCCCGTGGACGCCGATCCCCTCAGGGAAAGGCGCAGTCCCTCGGGCATGTTCTTCACTTCCTCCTCCAGGACCAGGCGGGCGAATCGCTCCACGAGCGAGTAGGTTACGGCAAGCTGTCCCTCCCGGGAAGCCACGAACCCGCGCTCCTTGAGCTCCGAGGTGAGCTTCTTCTGCAGCTCTTCCTTCTCCCTCTCCTCTCCCCGCTTTTCCTCTGCCTTCTGCGCTTCCGTCTTCTCGCGGGAGAGGTAGTCCTTCTTGCGCCGGAGCTCATCATCCTCATCCCTGTCCTTCCGCTCCAGGTCCCTTTCCTTGGAGGAGAGGTTCTTCTTTGCGGATTCCTGCAGGGCTTTGAGTTGAGCAGGGGTCAGACCGTCAAACAGGTCACCCGCCATGTCCGGGCTCAGGGTCCGGCCCATGAGGGATAGGCGGGCGAGGGTCAGTGTGCGCCCCTCGGACGGCTTTTGCTTCCTTTCCTTCTCGCTCTTCCCCCTGCCGAAGATCCTGCGGATGGCCGCCCACAGCTTCGCGAACCATGCCTTGATCCTCTGCCACACCGTGAGATGCACCTTGAAGCTGTCCTTCAGAGCATCAGATGGGACTAGGAGCGCCGAGCGAACGGCATCGAGAAGGTCGGAGTCTGCTATGAGAGCATCCTTGGAGAATCCCTTCGCCCTCTCCAGGGAGGCCTTCAGCCGGTCCATTTCGTCCTTGAGCAGTTTTCTCGAGTGGACCCGGGATTGCTCCATGTCGGCGATCCTCTTCTCGTAATCCTTGGTCAGGTGCGATATTGAACGGGCAGCCTGGCGTCGCAGCCTCTCCCGGAAGGCGGCGATGCGGCGAGCGAGGTTGCCTCCCTTCGCCTCCTCCTTCTTCAGGAGCTCCCTTGCGCCCTCTATACCGCTCTCGGCCAGGGCACGCACCAGCTCTGAGCGAGGTAGCAGCGATAGGAAATCGTCCTCGGTGGGCTCCTCTGAGATGGCGGTGCAATCGGGGAGTGATATCGCATCACCTGTGGCCATGGGACGTTCAGGAATCGTCCTCGACTTCGGCTTCGCACTTGAACAGCGAGAACTTGTCGAGCAGCTCGAACTCGCTCATGGCGGCGTCGACCGCGTTCGCGTTCGAGGGGATGGCTCCCCTGTCGGAAACGTAACGGACGAACTTCTGGAAATTGGTGAAGATCGCGTCACCCTTCTTGAGGCGCCCTCTCAGTTCCTCATCCTTGATGAGGCGGCGTCCTTCTGAGACCACTGCCTCGCCATCCTTGTTGTTGGCCCCGAGGCTGCCCTTGAAGAACCGGCACCAGAACACGATCGATGAGCGCTTGGCCATCTCATCTATGTTCTTCTCGAGGAAATCCTCAACCATGCGGGAGTTCTGTTCGAAGGAATCCCCGCTCCTCGCCCTTATCCGCCCCTTCATCCCGTGCAGGAGCCCAGAGCGGAGGTCGTCGTAGGTCGGGATGGGGTGCCCCCTCAGCTGGGCGTAGGCCTCAGCGCGGAAGGCGATATCGATCATCGTCCGGTTGCTGCCAACCTCTCCTACGTCAGGATTGTCGTCGGCCATCTTCAGCCGCCACATCTCTATGACCCTGACACCAGTATCCAGAAGGACCTCCGGCACGAAGGTTTCTGGGGGCGAGGACCTCGCCAACTCCACGATCCTGAAGTTGCGTCGGTGAACGCGGTTGAACTCGACGTGCACGCTGGTCAGCCTGTCGGATAACGGGTCGTTGATGTTGTCCAGGTCTGAGAGGTTGGATGTACATACGGCCACGAACCTGGCTGGGAAACTTTCACGGGACTTGGATGGGGTGACCGTTCCCTCCTGGAGTGCCTGCAGCAGGACGTTCTGAGTTCCAAGTGGGAGCTTGCCGATCTCATCGACCAGGAGGAAGCCACGGTTGGCCTGGAGGAGCTTCCCTGGTTCCAGCACAAGGGGGCTCATGGGGTCTCCGAGCTGTTCCAGCTTGACCAGGTTCACGTTGCCGGTCAGGTGGTCAGGAAAGACCTCGGAAGAGCCCTGCAACCTCGCGAATCCAAAACCCTCCCTCAGGTGAGTGAGGCGGACAGGGATTTTCTCAGCGGAGAGCGCCTTGGGGTCCATGGCATCTGGAGTGCCGTCTGGAGAGAAACGCCGGATGCATATCGGGCAGGGCGGATTCTCGCGATAGATCGTCTCGTTGAGCAGGCTGGACGGATGATCCTGCAGTGGGCAGCCATCTACAACCCAGGTCTCCTTGGGAAACAGGTCCCAGAGATCCTTGGCGAGGTTGGTCTTTCCGCTCCCAGAGGGTCCAAAGAAGAGGACATGGGCATGAGAGTAGAGGGCGGCAACAACGTCCTCATAGGCCTCTACTGGAAGGATCGTCTTCGGGAAGAGCGCGGCTAGGGCAGCCTCCCTCGACAGGCCCTTGGACCGCAGGCCTTCCAAGAGGCTCGACAATCGGTCCTGGAAGATCTGGGATGGGGAGGAATATAGCTTTGCATCTTTCGGGAGCTTGTTCGCGGTGGTGGTGACTTCGGACACGCCGCCCTCTATGGTCGGGGAGGGATAACTATTTCGATGCCATTCCCCCCCACAACGATAAATAGGGTGTCCCCATGGGAAAAAACCCCATGCACTTCCCGAAGGAAATAATGGCCTATTGCCCCAGGTGCCACAAGCACACCGCCCACGAGGTGGAGAAGGGGAAGAAGAAGACAGCGAGCGAGCTCAAGTGGGGCCAAAGGCGCTTCAGGCGGGCACAGCGCGGTTACGGTGGATTCCCACGCCCCAAGCCAGAGGGCCGGGCGAAGGCGGTCAGGCGAGTTTACCTGAAGTACCGCTGCGAGACATGCAAGTACACCGTCCAACCAGTATCATTCCGATCTGCCCAGCTGGAACTGGTCGAACCGGAGAAGTGAGCTGCATGGTAGAAGAGGAATCCGTCAAGGCACCACCCCCTGCCAAGCAGGCACCTTTCTACGTTGTCAAGTGCCCTGACTGCTCGAGCGAGCAGGTCGTCTTCAGCCGCCCATCCGCCAAGGTCAGCTGCGTCATCTGCGGGTCCCTGTTAGTGTCGCCGACAGGCGGCAAGGGGAAGTTCCGCTCAGAGATACTCAGGGAAGCTGCCTGATGGGAGGTCGTGACATGGCGGCCGGAGAGTACCCGGAAGAGGGCGAACACGTCGTTGCCACGGTCCAGAGCCTGAGGAATTTCGGGGCTTTCGTGACTCTGGACGAGTATGATGGGAAGGAGGCGTTCATTCATCTGTCCGAGGTCGCGACGGGATGGGTCAAGTACATCCGGGATTACGTCCACGAGGGACAGAAGATAGTAGCGAGGGTCATCCACGTCGACCTCGAAAAGGGCCAGGTGGACCTTTCTCTCAAGCGTATAAACGACCACCAGCGAAGGGAGAAGCTCCTCGAATGGAAGAACGAGAAGAGGGCGCTCAAGTTGCTTTCCCAGGTGGCCCAGTTGCTCGGGATCACTATAGAGGAGGCTACCTCCACCATAGGGGACCAGATGGTCGAAAAGTACGGGAGTCTGTACAAGGCTTTCGAAGTGGCCTCTCTGGACCCGAAGAAATTCACGAAAGATGCAGGGAAGGACCCGTGGGTCTCCCAGGTATCCAAGGTGGCAAGGGAGAGCATCAACCCACCCCACGTGGCAGTGTCTGGGATCCTCGAGGTCTCACACCCCGCCTCTGACGGTGTGCTCCACGTGCAGCGCGCGTTGCTGGCGGCCGAGGCCGTGGCCCCCGAATCCATAGCCGTCCAGTACGTGGGAGCCCCCAGGTATCGCCTGACGGTATCGGGCATTCAGTACAAGTCGGCCGAGGAGCTCTTGAAGAAGGCCAGTGACGTTGCCCTCTCCGCCATCAAGAAGTCTGGCGGGAAAGGGAGCTTCATCCACAAGTAGGGAGGAGCCACATGACCCAGACCAGCATGCGAAGGTGCCGTTCCTGTTATGCATACACATTGAAGGAGGTCTGTCCGGAGTGCGGCGCTCCGACCGGGACCCCCCATCCAATGAGGTTCTCCCCGACAGATCGCTACGGGAAGTATCGCAGAGCCCTCATGGCAGAGGTCCGCGCCCAGAACTGACAGCACTTAAGTGCGCTCTTGACATGGCATCAGGCATGAATCGGATCAAGGTCGTGAACGATGTCACGGATCTGGTTCCCGTCTTGAGGGCAGTGAATTCGCGGCAGAAACTGGAACTCTTCGAACGCCTTTCCAAGGATTGGGTGACCGAAGGGGAGGTGGAGCGGGACTTTGGTAAAAGCGGGCTGAAGATACTATCCTACTTCGACAAGTTGAAGCTGGTGGACAGCCGGTGGGTCTCCGGTCCTCCGTCCAAGGAACCGGAGAAGAGCTACCATACTTACTACTCCACGGTGGCTGTCAACATCACCGCGACCATCTCGGAATTCTCCGAGACCCTGTCCATAGCCACAATGGCGGACAAGGAATATGCCACCGAGGAGAAGCGCGTAATCGAGAGCATCAGCGGCGAAGGGAGCAAGTTCTTCTCAGAGGTGGCAGAGGAGGTCGGGATCACGCCCAACCGCCTCAAGGGGATAGTCAAACGGTCCGAGAAATTGGATTACCACGGTCATCGCATAGAGCTTCGCAGGAAAGAACAGTCCGAACCCTCCCGCTGAGGGGGGTAGGGGACCATCGCGAGGCAAGCGTGAAGGTCGAGGTCCTTCGAATAGGCCACCGGCCGGGAAGGGATCCAAGGCTGACCACCCATCTTGCACTTACCGCAAGGGCTTTCGGAGCGAAGGCCATACACATCCAGCCCCCCGATTCGACACTGCAGAGCAGTATTGAGGGGGTCGTCAAGCGTTTTGGGGGAGATTTCTCGGTGAAGGGGGTAGGCAACTGGAAGCCCATCGTAAAGTCATGGGAGGGGACCTCCATCCATCTCACGATGTACGGCGAGGACCTGGACGATGTCATAGGGGACATCCCGAAGACTCAGCCGATACTGCTCATCGTGGGCGGCCCCAAGGTCCCATCCGAGGTCTACCAGCTCGCTACCAGGAACGTCGCAGTGACGCACCAGCCACACAGCGAGGTCGCGGCACTGGCGATAACATTGGACCGCTTGCTGGGCACGCCGCGGGTGGAGAAGTTGCCGGGAGCATCTGTGCAGGTGCTGCCCTGTCCCCGGGGAAAGAAGGTCGTGGAGCTAAGTGGCTGAAAGAGAACATGAGGACGCTGACCGGCGCGGAGGCTAAGGTCCTGGGAGCCTTGCTGGGGTTGTTTTTCACATCATGACCGAATCAAGCCCTGCAGGAGGATGAGCCGTGGTACACGAATCAACATCCCGGATCGTACATGCTGTAAAACCTTATCACGGGGTCTCCAACCTTTCAATGCGAGACTGCTGGTTCCACGCATCGGAGTAGAAGAGGGTCGTAGACCCGGCAGGTCTGGGGAATCGTGGCAGCTGAAAGGGGAGGACGTGCGGTCACAAGCTTAACGTGCCAAACGAGCATGACAATCGCGAGAGTAATGGAGCCCTTATGGACGCGTTCGGCAAAGGCACCCGGAAAGGCCATCCTTTTCGGCGAGCACGCAATCGTCTATGGGCGCCCGGCCGCAACGCTTGCGATAGACCTTCCCACGACTGTGAAGACATTCGCGTTCTCCAGGGAAGAGATGACTCTTGACGGCTCTCCGGAGGCCTTCCAGCTCAACCCATATCTCAAGGAAACCGCGAGGATCGAGGGGATTCGTGGTATGGATGTCAAGGTCCATTCGGACATTCCCCGTGCGTCGGGCCTCGGATCCTCAGCTGCGCTCATAAGTGCCTTCCTGACCACCCTCTCCCCCGGACCTATCGACAAGGCTGAACTGGCGCGAAAGAGCTTCATCTGCGAGTTCTCGGCCCAGAAGATAGGGAGCCCGGCAGACACAAGCACCGTTTCAGCTGGAGGAATGATCGCGATTGGGAGCAAGGGGTACGGCGAGAGGCTGTGGGAGATACCCGCAATGGAAGGTAGGGGACCATGGAAAGTCAGCCGTCTCAAGGACCCCGGGTGGAAATGGGTCGTAGCTTACAGTGGCCTTCCAAAGGCCACCGGCCCTTGCGTCACCGCTGTCGGGGAGCGTTTGAAGAAGGACAGCACGCATATCCTGGACAGGATATCCGGGGTCACCGAGGATGGCATCCACGCCTTGACCGATGCCGATCGGAAGGAAGTAGGTCGCCTGATGAACCTGAACCACGAGCTCCTCTTGGAACTGGGAGTCGGGCATCCCAGATTGGAGGAGATGACCCGTTCCGTCAAGGATCATGTTCTCGGGGTCAAGATCACTGGGGCTGGACAGGGAGGCTCCCTGGTGGCACTGCCGAAGGAGGGCGATGAGGAACGGGTGGCGAAGCTCTTCGCGAAGGCTGGGTCGCTACCCTTCGTCGTTCGAAGTTCACCCCAGGGCGCGAGCTTACTTCCTTGAGACTATACGGAGAACCTGCCCGGCTTCCACGGGGTGCTCTGCCCCCAAAGCCCTGTGCGTCCTTCCATCTATTGCCCTGATGAAACCCTCTCCAAGGTCAGTGTGAACCTTGTAAGCCATCTCCCTGGCAGTGGTTCCCTCGGGGACCAGGAAAGCATCGGGAAGAACCCTTCCCTTTCCGTCCGTCCACTTGCTCTCGTCCTCCACTGGATAGACGACCATCAGGTGCAGCTCGCCAAAGACCAGCCTCTCAAGGCACTCCTTGACTCCCGTAGTCTGCCATTGGTCCAGGTACTTCTGTATCTCGTCCAGGGCGCGTTTCTGGGGTGTGGAGAGCTTCACTGGGTCGAGAACACGGAACCTGTTCGCACCGGGTTGGTATTCTATGAGGTTCGCACGTGCTGCCCTTCGAAGTGTTAGCTCGACCTCTGCACTGACCGGCTGGACCGGGAGCGGGTCTGCCTGCTCCTTCAGCTTGTCCAGGTCCTCCTTTGCGGAGCGGTCGGCCTTGTTCGCCACCACGACCCGGGGTTTCGACAGACGGAGAAGATGCCTTGCCAGCAGTACTCGGTCAGAGTCAGACCACTTGGATGGATGAGCAAGGTCCACTGGTGAAGACCTGAGAGCACTATTGATCTGGGACTGGGTGATGGAAAGCCCCGTAAGCCGGGAAGCGATGAACTCGTCGATCTTCTCCCCGGACAGCTCCACGCCTCTAACTGCCCTGTCCCACTGTCGAGACAGTATGCCGGCTATCCAGAGGACGAGTTCCTCCTCCAGGAACTTCACCTCCTCTATGGGCTGGTGAGCATGCAGCTCAGACATCTGGCCCTCCAGGGTCGTGGAACCGCTCAGGTCGACTATCTGGAGGAATCCTTGGGCCGCCCTCAGGTCGTCCAGGAACTGGTTCCCGAGGCCCTTCCCCTCGTGCGCTCCAGGCACCAGGCCAGCAACGTCGATTATGGTCACAGGCACGGTTCGCACTCCCTCTACGCACCCCGCATTTCCCGGGCTGCAGGGTGTTCCCTTCTCGACGTGCGGGCACGGGACCCTGACGTAGGACAGGCCGCGGTTCGGCTCTATCGTAGTGAAGGGATAGGGTGCTACCGCGGCATCGAGCAAGGTCAAGGCATTGAAGAGGGTGGATTTGCCCACGTTGGGCTTTCCAACTAGACCGACCTCCATGTCTTACCTGGTATAGTCGGGACTGACCTCGGTGATTCCCTGTTCGCGGTTCACAGACAGGGCCATGGCAAACAGCATGTCTGAGAGTCGGTTGATGTAAGCGAGAACCTCGTTGCGCAAAGGGTGTTCTCTGTGAAGACGCCGCATTGCCCGTTCGGCCCGGCGCGCCAGCGTTCGGGCCATGTGCACCTGGCATCCGCCAAGCCCACCTCTTGGCAGGACGAAATGGTTCACCCCCTCGACGGGTTCTGTGAGCATGTCGATCTCCGCCTCGAGACGCGAGATGTGACGTGCCTCAATGTGGCGTTCTGGTATCTTTCCCCCGGTGGAGGCAATCTCCGATGCCAGGATGAAAAGTTCGTGTTGGACCCTCTCCAGGATCTCCACGACAGGGGGCATCTCGCTACCCAGGTGGGCCTGCGCGAGACCCAGGCAGACGTTGAGCTCATCTAGCTGTCCGAGGGTCTCTATCCTGAGATCGTCTTTTGGAACTCGTCCGCCGCCAAGAAGACCGGTCTCGCCCTTGTCACCCTGCTTAGTATAGAGACGGGTCATCAATCTCCCCAGTTACCTCAACGTCACGGGATGAAAACACTTTCTGGGTGCGGTTGAAACTTGGATTTCTACAGTTGTGGAGGATGGTCTCCCTCGAGCCTGCGGGTGGTGAACCATCCTGGATCAGGGGAGCTCAAGCGCTCTATTCACTACCTCTTGCGTCTCAGCTTCCTTGGAAGCTTTCCTCCGACGACGCAGGTACAGAATCACTATCACAGCTGCTGCAGTGGCAACCAGCCCTATCACGATATAGCCCGTGTCTCCGGGCAGCCCCAGGAATGGCTGGCTCGACGAGGTGACTATGGTGATCTGCACCGACGTCGCAGCCACTTTCCCATCCAGGGACGCATTGACGTGGAGCATCACGGTCCCGCCCTGGCTCCCAGCGGTATAGACTACAGCGGAGCCCGTTGAGGACCCAAGCGTGCCAAGCTTGCTTGTCAGGAGCCATGAGTAGTTGGTCCCAGTTGGGCACGCCCCGCCGATGCAGTATGGGGTCGCGACGAACGTCATGGAGCCACCAGGGGAGAGTTGAGCGGACGAGGGGGAGATGCTTACGGAACTCAGGGCCGGAATGATCGAGATGGGCACGGGCGAGCTCTGAACCGTCTCGCCATTGAGGAAAGCGCTGGCGTAGAGCTCCTCAGTGCCGGCTGTGGAGCCTGCAATGAACATTATGGACGTGCCGGAGCTCACGTTCAAGCTCCCCAGGTCATTGGCCAGGGTCCACGAGAACGTCACTCCTGACGGACACGGTCCTCCCGAACACTGGGCAGTCGCTGTGAAGGTTGCAGTCCCTTCCACGAAGAGAGATTCGAAGGCAGGGGTTACGGTGACAGTCGAGAGTGTTGGCACGATCGTGATCGTTGCCGGGGAGCTCTGCAAGGTCTTCCCGTCCAATGTTGCATTCACGAACAGCCCTACCAACCCCCCTGTATCGCCTGCTGTGAAAACGACTGACGCGCCACTGGCGGTGTTAAGCTTTCCAAGTGAACTGGTGAGAGTCCATGAGAACGTAGTCCCGGCCGGGCACAATCCTCCTATGCAAGTCGTCGTGGTCGTGAAGGTTGCCTCCCCTCCGACCGGGAGCTCATCGGAAATGGGGGTCACGACAACGGCCGAGAGTGTTGGTAATATCGTGATGCTAGCGGTACCTTGCACATTATTCCCGCTTAAGGAGGCGTTGACGAAGAGCGTCACATTTCCGGCCGTGTTCCCGGCAGTGAATGTGACGGTATTCCCGGTCGACGAACCAAGGTTGCCCATTGAGCTATCGGTAAGCGTCCAGTCGTAGACAGTGCCGAGTGGACATGGGCCGTCGGTGCAGGTCGGAGACCCAGTGAAGACTTGAGTTGCCCCCACGGCCATTGACGCAAATGGCGGACTAACAGCCACAGATGCGAGGGGCGGGGTACCTCCGGAAGCCGAAAGGATGGAAACGGAACCAGACCCCCAGTTGACCACGTAGACGTATCCATTCGCGCTATCGAAAGTAGTACCGGCAGGAAGTATTCCCACAGGGATGCTAAACACCACAGAGTTGGTCAGGTCCGCTATCACGCTTACGTTATTTGTCCACGAATTGGCCACGAAGATTTCTCCCGTGCTGATGTCATATGCCATACTTTCTGGACTGCTCCCCACAGGCAACGTCGCCACCACGGTGTTGTTGGAATCGGCTATCACACTTACAGTGTCTGAGTCGCTGTTGGTGACGAAGACCTCTCCCATACCACTATCATACGCCAAGTCTTCTGGCCCGGATCCCACCGGTATTGTTGCCACCACCTTGTCCGATTTGTCCGATATCACGCTCACGTTGTTCCCGTCAGTAACGAAAACCTCACCCTTACCGCTGTCATATGCCAGGCCTACAGGCTCAGCCTTCACCGGTACCGTTGCCACCACGGTATTATTTGAATCCGCGATCACGCTCACGTTGTTTGAGTTCCCATTGGCGACGAACACCTCGCCTTTTCCACTGTCATATGTTACTCCCTGTGGGAGACTGCCCACTGGTATCGTCGCTACCACGGTGTTATTCGAATCTGCAATCACGCTCACGTTGTTCGAGTTCTCGTTGGCAACGAAGATCTCGCCCTTACCGTTGTCATACGTCAGTCCTTGGGGAAAACTGCCCACTGGTATCGTCGCCACCACGATGTTCTTCGTGCCCGACATCACGCTAACTGTGCCGGGAACTCCATTGGCGATGAAGACCTCACCTTTCGCGCTGTCAAATGCTGCGGCAGTGGGAATATCTATGGCTGGTACGTTGGTCAACACGGCGTTTGTCGAGTCCGATATCACGCTCACCGTGCCCGAATCGTCGTTGGTGACGAATATTTCGCCCTTGCCGCTGTCGTACGCAACACCTACTGGCGCAGATCCAACACCTATGGTCGCTACCACTTGGAGGCTCGCATCTGACACGACGGTCACGTTGTTCTCGTTCGTGATGAAGATCTCACCCTTGCCGCTATCATATGCTGCCGCACCGGGATAGTGCCCGGCAGCAATGGTTTTCACAACTTTGTTCGTTGTATCCGATATCGCGCTAACATTGAATCCGTTGGTCACAAAGACCTCGCCCTTGGCACTGTCATAGGCCGCGCCTGCTGGCTGAGATGCCACCGGGATCACGGCCGTCACGTTGTCAGTTGAGTCCGCGATCACGCTCACATTGTTCGAATTGTAGTTTGCAACAAAGATCTCGCCCTTGTTGCTATCGTAGGCCATAGCATTCGGATAGAATCCATCTGGTATCGTCTTCACTACCGTGTTCGATGAGTCTGAGATCACGCTCACGTTGTTCGAATTGCTGTTACTGACAAAGATCTCACCCTTGCCACTGTCATACACCGCGGCTCCAGGTCCAAGCCCTACCGGAATGGAGGTGACCACCGAGTTCGTGGTAGCGGATATCACGCTCACGTTGTCCGAGTCAAGGTTGGTGACGAAGATCTCTCCCTTCGCACTGTCATAGGCCGCACCGGTCGGTTCAGAACCCACTGGTATTGTCTTCACTACAGTGTTCGTGGCGTCCGAGATCACGATCATGTCATCGAACGCTCCATTGGCCACGTAGACGTAGCCATCGGCACTGTCTACTGCAAGGTCGCTGGGATCGAGGTCGATGAGCGGAAGGAAGTTCCCAGGAATGAGCGTGTTGTTCGCCAGGACAAGGGTGTCGACCACGTACGGTATTCCTAGGGAGGATTGTCCGTGCGTGCTAGGGCGAACGGTACTGAGCGCTGCGTTCTTCGCATGGGTTTCTATCGGCAGAATGGTGAAGTGAGAACCGAGCGCTGGTACAGCCGGGGTGATGAGGATCAGCAGGATGCACGACACGAGTGCGGTCCTCAGAAGCCTCAATCCGGCACCTCTCGCAAGGCCAGGGCCATACTTCCCGAACTTCATCGGGCTATTTCCAAGTTACGGAGGCACTATGCAGGCATGCCAATGTAGAACATGTCCCACACCCCCCTAGACAAGGGCCCGCTCATGGATACCCGTTACGCCACACTTTCGGGCTCCCAGCCTCCCTGATTCCAGTGGAAGATGGGGGGTCAAATCACCATATTACATGCCAGAAAGCCTATCGATTACGCTTTTATATAATTACTGTTCTGAGTGTATATTACAGCCACAAGTCGAACGCGCTGAGGTTTCTAGATGGAGTACAAGTGGAAGGCCTTCTCGGTTACCGCAGTGGGCGGTATCATGGCCGCCATAGACAGCACCATCGTGCTGCTGGCGCTACTTCCGATAGCTCAGGATCTCAAGACCGACTATGTGACCATCATCTGGGTGGTAGTCGCCTACCTGCTGGCCAATACGGCTCTGGTCCTCAGCCTGGGAAGGATCGCCGATATCTATGGGCGAAAGCGAATGTACAACATCGGTTTTGTTGTTTTCACTATCGGTTCTCTACTATCGGGGCTTGCATTCAGTGGCATTTCTCTGGTCGGTTTCCGTGCGATCCAAGGCATCGGGGCTGCGTTGCTGACCGCAAACTCGTTCGCGATTCTTTCAGAGGCGTTTCCGCGTGAAGAACGTGGGATGGCCTTCGGGATGAACTCGATAGTGTGGGGTTCCGGATCCATACTGGGTATCGTTCTTGGAGGACTGATCATAACATTCACTTCGTGGCGAGTCATATTCCTCATCAACGTTCCGATCGGCATCTTTGGCACCCTATGGGCGTACCGTACCCTGCGGGAGTCGAAGGCATCTGATTTCCGCGAGGAGACGGTGGATATCCCGGCGGCGGTACTGTTCACACTATCGTTGATGGCATTGCTCATCGGTGTGACTTGGGGGCTTCTATACGGGTGGGGAGCCAGCGACACGATAACATCCTTGGTAGCTAGCCCAATCCTGTTCGCGGCATTCCTCTTTTGGGAGGTGTACGCCAGCAAAGACCCTATCATCCCTATCGATTTCTTCAGGAACAGGACCTTCACGTTTTCCATCGTCTCGGCTCTGCTCCAGTCCCTGGCCCTCTTCAGCGTGAACTTCCTCTTGATATTCTACATGGAAGGGAGAGGATTCTCGGTTCTAACAGCCTCCTATCTGATAGTTCCGATGGCCATAGTATCCTCGGTAGTAGGGCCATTTGCTGGCAGGCTCACTGACCGCATTGGTGCGCGTTACGTGGCCTCGGGAGGCCTAGCAATCCAAGCGGCAGTGCTCTTCCTGTTGAGTCGTCTAACCGTATCCACCCCTCTCTTCGAGGTCGCGATACTTGAGGCAGGCTTCGGGGCGGGCGGAGGCCTCTTCTGGCCAGCAAACACGAGCGCAATAATGTCCGCTGCGCCGCATGGCCGGTACGGCGCGGCGTCTGGCATCATGAACACGCTAAGGAACACTGGGATGGTGATGAGCTTCGCCATGACGTTGACTGCTTTGACAAGCGTGATATCGAGTAGACTGGTCTATCAGTTGTTTGTGGGGAATTTCACGGGCAGCCTTTCGAACGCCGAGGCGGCCTCCTATCTCTCGGGTCAGAGCTTCGCGTTCGAGATCTCTGTGGTCATGCTACTGCTATGCGTTGTCTTTTCATTGCTCAGGGGGACAACTAATCCCCCTCCCGTTAGGTCTTCAGCCGAACAACCGTCTATGGCTCAGGCTCAACCAATCCCTGCCGACCCCAAATAGGCAACCTTAGGCATCAGTTACGTGCTGTCAAGTGGCTAGGTCAGGATTATCTTGCTCTCGGTGTTGTGGGTAAAGGGTCTCGGAGGGAGCGAGGATAGGCAGTGAGAATGGCCATGACCAGGAGCACTCTGACAAAGGAAACGATCGCAATGATCGCCTCGGTCGTGCTCATGCTGATACTTCCTGCCCAGTTGGCCGCCCCCTCTCCCTTAGGGGGAGAGGTCAATGGTGCGTACCCCGGACATGAAGCCAGCAAGAATCCCTCGAGCGGAACAGCTCTACTGCAAGATCCGTTCCTGACCCTGCCAGGTAAGTCATTCTCTGCCGGGGTCGGTGCCTTCACATCCGACCCTGACGTTGCCAACAACACCGGCTTGAACACGACCATAGCGCTCCCGTCGAGCTTCACGCTTCCAGCAGATGGTTGCGTATCAAATTCGAACCTTGGGATATGCGTTTTCCTGGGAGTGGAAGAGCCGATCAGCTCTACGACAAACGCCTTTGTCGGGGCTGTGATCGCGACCACCGGTTCATCGACCGTCGCACTTGGTGCCGCCATACTCCCCAATGGCACGTTGGTGACATCGTATCCCTCCGATTCGCTTGTTCTCGGACATGCTTACACATTCTCCTTCTTGCACAGCTCCGGCACTTGGTGGGACTTTGAATACAACGGGAACCTCATCACGGGAGCTTCCGCGTGGCAGAACGGAACGTTCAACCTCAACCAACCCGTAGCTACAGGACTCGGCACGGGGGGCGTGGGCACCGGGTCGGTTAGCCAGGGACCCATGCAGTTCGTGGCTGAACTGGGAAGTTCCACGTTCAGCCTCCCGCAGGTCGACGTGACCTGGGCCATAGGCATAGAGAGGGCAAATCAGAGTTCGCCAACATATCAGCCGACCAGTGGCAACGCGGCGCTCTTGAACGCTAGCTATCCTGTCGGCATTGTCGGACACGACCAGAACTCCTCTCTTCCCCTGGACCATGTTCAGGAGGCTGGTGACACGGTGTTTCTGGGTGTCGCGGATTCTCTGTGGGGCTACGCTACTCCGCTGGGTGCTCTCACACCGCAGGTCGCGGTATATTCGACCGAAACAACTGCCGCAGGAAACGGGGGAATAGGGTTTGCGCTCACCGTGCCCACCTTCTCCCTGAGCAAGGGACAGCTGGAGTTCTCCGGGGTCCAGATGCCATTCAACTCAACCGTGCAGATCGGAGTGGGCGTCATGTTCAGCGAAGCGCGTGCCGTCCCTTACTACTTCGTCAGGTCTTCCCTCTCAGTAAGTCTCTACCCATCGATATCACAAGCTCTCACGGTAGGATCCAGCGTGGCACTCAAGGCTCAGGCCCAGGCGAATGGTTGGTGGAGCTTCACTGAGAACGGCGCCCCCATAGTCAATTCACCGACGGGTGATGGAAACGGCACCGCATACCTGGGAAGCGCAACTGCGGCTGCATTCATCGGGTCTACAATCGATCCCTCCGTATCCACTTTCAGTAGCTCTGCCTTCCCGATGCTCGGCCTCTACGGCAACGGCACAATGAAACTTCTGGACGCCTCCAGTGCCTTGCTCTTCTCGGAACCAGGCAGAGGGTGGATCCCTGCCGATTACGCCAACGGCTGGTGTTGGAACGCGACACAGCAGGGTTCAGGAGAGGTGTGCAATACTGCCGCCACTTCCGCAGGTATCGAGGGAAACGAGCAGGATGTCATCAAGGTGCCACGGTGGGAGGTACTCCTCGGGACAGGGGTTCCATACAAGATGACCACGCAAAGTTCGCTGGTATGGTCAGGAGTCCTAAACGTCAGTGTCGCCGTATCACCAGAAGCCGTCACCTCGGGACAGAGCACTACTGTGGAAGTGACCGTGACATCCTCTCTGGCGCTCCCCTCTCCGATCGACGTCTATGGTACTGGCAACCTGTGGTTCCTGACGTTCAATGTTTCGTCAACAGGGTCCTACTGGGGCACTTATGTCGCTACCTACTACGCGCCAAATCTCACCTCATCCTCGCCCACACAAGTGAACATCACGATCGAGGCATTCTCACCTCCAGATTTCGAAGCCGCCTACAACTCGACCGTACTGACAGTGAGTCCACCCCAACTCTTCCTTCAGGCAAGGGCAGCATACTCCACCATCACCGCCGGGCAAACCGACACGCTCTCCATCTGGGTCAACAATTCTCAGGGCCCCGTCACAGGGGCGGCCATCAATGCAACCGTGACACCAGCTGGAGGCCAGGGATACCTTGGGACCATATCGCAGACCACCACTGCCGGTCTTTACGCGGCTACATTCGCACCACCTGTTACAGTGACCAGCAATGCCAACTATACGGTGACATTCTACGCGAATGCGATCGGCGGATTGACCGGCATCGGCTCGATCAACCTCTCTGTGGCGCCATTACCGGTGCTATCGGTTGCAGTGGCCATTCAGAGCACAGCTGGTTCCGGATCCTTTTCCGGGGGCGAGCCCCTCACCATCGTGGTGACAGTGAGTTCCCCGAGTCAGTACGTGAGTGGGGCTCTGGTAGTCATCACGAGCAGTGTCTCCTGGCTGAACAAGGTCAGTGGGATAACCAACTCCACTGGAGTGTTTGGCATGGTACTGAAAGCACCCAATGAGACGGCCACCACGCTGATCAAGGTATCAGTCACAGCATCACTTTCCGGGTACAGGTCTGGTTCAGGGACCGTGAGCCTGACGGTGGTACCGCCCCCTCATCCCCCTTCAACGAAGTCGAGCATCTCGGGAATATACACTTGGATTGCGGTGGGAGTTGGGGTCGTGGTAGTAGTTGTGGTAGTACTCCTGTTCCGCAGGAAACTCACAAAGGGGCGACCGGAAAAGCCGGTCAAGAAGAAATCAAGGTCATCAGATGACAAGAAGCACCCTGTTGAGAAGAAGAAACCCAAGAAGAAGTCCAGCAGTGAGGAGAAAAAGCCCGACAGCGAAGAGAAGGGGTCCGGCAGTGAAGAGAAGAAGCCTATCGGCAAGAAGAAGGAATCCACTGCCGAGGAAAAGAAGCCCAGCGGCGAAGCCGGATCACCTATGGAGTAGCCAGTCCTACGTTACCTGAGAAGCAAACCAAACCTACTGTGGCAAGCTTTGAGAACATCCTGCGTGTTCAGGGTGAACTTCGAGGGCCTTCCCCCCTGGCCAGATTGATCCGTTTCCTCGCGATCCTGATGTAGGCCGGATCGACCTCGAACCCTATGAACGGGACATCAAGCTTGACAGATGCGACCGCGGTCGAGCCAATCCCCATGAACGGGTCCACCACAAGCTTCGCCCTTTCCACACCATGCAACTTGATGCACATCTCCGGTAACCTCACCGGAAACGTGGAGGGATGTGGTCGCGACTCGTTGATGGTTTCGTAAGGTATGAACCATGTGTTACCCCTGTCCCTCTTGTCCGCCACGACCCCTTGCCACCTTCCCACGTTTGACTTGTCCTGGTAGCTCACTCCGACCGAGAGCTTATGAAGGTCGTTCCTGCCCAGCTTAGAGAAGTGGAAGACATACTCGAAACATCCGTTCAGGAAAGCGGGGCCATTGACCGGTTGATAATGGCCAAACGTGATGTCACCATCGATCCCGCGGTCCTTGGGTATGTCCTTCTCGGAGACAGCGATCGACTTCACCCAGATGATGGTGTTCTGCAGCGCAAGAACTTCGGCAAACCTTTGCGCCACCCTGAGCGGAGTGAGAGGGTCAGAAGGCTTCCCCCCAACGTTGAGGAACAGGGATCCATCGTCGGTGAGGCTCTCCTTGCAGGCTCTGGCTACCCGACTCATCCAATCCAGATACTCGTCGACGGGTCGGTCGTCGTAGTATTTACCGTAAGGTTTGCCTATGTTGTAGGGTGGCGAAGTGACTATGACTCCAACCCGGTCCCGTAGGAGAGGAAGTCCCTTGAGACAATCCATTTGGTAGATGCGGTTCGGTCGTAGGACATCAACTACCGTGCTCTTGGCTCCACCAGGCCGACGTGAGATTGGCACCTTGGTCCGTTGTCGATTAGCAGATGCGGTCATGTACAGTGTTGTCTCAACAGATGATGCATCGGACATTTGAGACTGTCGGCGCGAGCATCGTGGCTGTATTCGCGCACGTTTTAACTAGGAGGGCGTCATGGACAATGGCCGATGACCCTCCGATTACTCACGCTTGCCGAGTTAGGCCCCGAGCACGAGGCGGGGATCGCGATGTTGCGGTGGAAGGCCTTCAACGACCTGATCGGCGCCGAGTGGTTGCGGCGTAGGGTGGCCCTAGGTTTTCCCTATGCCGATTATGGAGGATTGTATGCAGCGGACGGCAACGATGTCCTGGCGATGGTCGAGGTGAATCGCCCGAAGTTTGCCCTTCGGGCAGGTGTGGAGACGATCGGTGGGTTTGCCTATGTGTGCACGAGACCGAGCGTTTCACGCATGGGACTGATGAAGAAGCTGCTAAAGGAAGCACTGTCCCGAGAAGAGGCCGCTGGAATCCGATGGATGTTCCATTGCACCGGCCGCGGATTGGTTGCTCACGCTCTCTATGAGCGACTGGGGTTCATGGATGTCGGGGCAGTCACTGAAGCTTACGGCTTTTGTCGGCCAGAGTCAAGGCAGACCTTGACCGCCGGCTACAGCGTTCGGCAACCTGAGAAGAAGGACTTGGAATCGCTTGACCTGTTGCATGACGAATTCGCAAAGGGACGTTTCGGGTTCTCATCCCGACCAAAGGGGCACCTTTCACGCTGGGTGGAATCTGGAGGCATCGCACTTTCCAGCATCCTGATGATGGCCAGGGATGGTGTGCCAGTGGCCTATGCTGTAACGAAGCCTCAGGGGGAAAGATCCATCGGTGGCTTCGAGATGGTCGCACCAGGACCCGAGGACCGCGTACCCCTCCTTCAAGCACTGGAGTCCCGTGCAGATGGCAACTGGCTCGTGGTCGGTTGCAGTCCATCTAACGTCTGGGAGCCGTTGCTTGCAGAGCGAGGCTATCGCGTCACGCGCGATACCTGGGGAGTATGCATGGCGATGCCCTTGGGAAGGGAGCTCTCTGCAGGCGAGATGCGCCACGAGCTGGGGGCTGACGATCCCGGTTTTATCTTCCATCTCTTGGACTCTTTTTGAGCACGCAGGTCGACCGGCTCTCTACTTCAGCAGGGGCCGACTACGTTTGCGCAGCTCGCGAGCCATTTCTTCCGGTGAAAGGTGTTCGTTCAGGATATGCTGCACCTCATCTCCGTATGTCTTTTCGATCTCGGCCCACGAGATGCCCGATGGCACCGCAGCCTTTGCGCGGGGAGGGGGGTTCAGTGCGACGAATGCGAGGACAGCCTCCACGTGCTTGCAGGTCCCCAGGTTACGCGTCAGGAAATCGGGACAGCTGCATTGAGCACCCTCTCGAGAAGGCGCATCCGGGAGAAGGACGTGGTATGTATGGCCGCTACCACTCTCCACTTTCCACGAGGGGGGTGTGTCCGAGAGATAGGAGATGCTGAACTTCCCTCCTATGGCCCTTTCCTTCCTCAAGTCCAGGGGGGAATGAGAGGTCTTCTGAGGTGGAACCATTGGTTCGTGTATGGACCGTGTGTTCTTAAGCGAACAACAATGAGATCGCTTGGAGAAAGATGTCAGAGCGTACAGACCTAACGGTACCGCATCTTATCTCTGCTCGCCCAGCAAACAATCAACCTGCCCGGCGGCAAGGGAGCGTTTGTCCCCAAAGTCATAGCCACAATCAACTTGTGCCTATTTCTTTGGCTTCTTCTTGGAACTGCACCCGCAGGTATCGCACATGTGCTTCCTCCAGCGCGTAAATAGAGAATGGATGTATATAAATTGAATTGGGGATTGGGGAAAGGCACAGTCTTTTACCAAGAACTGTAGAGAACAAAGTTCGTCACTCAAGGAACATATGGTGGAGTCATCCAAAGACAAGAGCGGGAAGAACATTCTGCCCGCCGTCTTCCTGTCCACCTTTTTCATCCGCTTGGGTTTCGGTCTTACCCTCAGCATATGGTCTTTCTACATTGGGAGCAAGGTTGAGACGGTAGGCCTCACTGCGGCGGCCGCTCCAGCCATGGAAGCGGCGACAGTGCTCTTCGCAGGTCTTGCCGCTGACCGTTTCGGGCGTATGCCGGTCTTGAAGTGGGCGCTGGTCGGAGGAGCCATCCTGCTCCTCCTGATGTCTACCACTAGGGACCCCCTCTACCTGACACTTCTCAACGGGGTCTTTGGGCTGACGAGCGCATCCATTCTTGCCGCCTCGCTGGCCACTACCGGAGACAGGAGCCTGGTCCACAGGAGAGGATTGTCCATGGGGCAGTTCGATGCGTTGAACCTCGGCGGGTGGGTCTACGGGTTCGCGCTCGGCTACATTCTCGTGACAGTTCTTAACGGCCAGAACGATCCCGCCCGGCTTGCGATGGCATTCTGGTTCGGGGCAGCTGCGGTCGTGGTCGCCCTGTTCATACTATGGTGGATGTCGAGAGGCTACACGGAGAAGGGAGAGGAGAAGGTCTTCGACAGCGCTCGTCTCAAGGAAGCCCTGCTCGAGCCGGAGAAGCTCCTCGTGGTCCTTCCATGGCTGGCGATATACATGCTGATAGGGGCCATGTTCGTCTTCCTCGGTTCTGCGGCCTCCACCTACAACATTCATCCATGGGAGTTGGGGGCAGGAGTAGCAGTGGCAGGTACGCTGCTGCTCTTCACGCAGCCCTTCTACGGGAAGCTATCTGACAGGCTCGGAAGAACGAGGGTGATGATCATCGGCATAGTGGGTTTCCTCGGGGTTCTTGGCTTTGGCGGAGCAATAGCGATACTCGGTCTCACCATTCCATTTGTGGCTGGGTTAGGCATCTCGGCCATCGGCGCACTTGCGTTCGGGCCATCATCGCTTGCCGCGCTCACGGACGAATCAAAGCAGGTCAGTCGGGGCACGACGATGTCACTATACTGCGTGACGATCGCGGCTGGGATGGCGCTCGGCCTCTATGTGGCTCCAACACTTTTCACTGGCATGGGGAATGTCGGGGTCCTGATATTCTTCGGAATTGTTGGTGCCCTTCTCGTCATATTCACCATTCTCCGCTCGGTATATCTGAAAGGGAAGGCACAGGGTGGCTCCCCACCGCTCACATCAGAGTCCAGTCCAGATCACGAATAAATACTGCAGCGGCCCGGAGCTGCCAAAGGAAAACACCATCGCTGGGCAAAGAGGCTAGGCATCTCCTGTTGCTGATACCTGTCAACCGATAGGAAGCCCCCCTCACAGTCCACGTTGGTCCAGAACGCCAGGCTCGAAACATAGAGGAAAGGCCCCGAACGCGATCCAGTGTTCCCCGGTCGACAATCCTCGAAGTTCCCTGCCTAACGTCTCCGCGAGGCATCTCCCAAGGGCCCTTCCGTAGAGGATCGCCCGATGAGGAGCTGTGCCATAGGCCGTCCAGTGGGGACTCGGTCAAAGGCAATCACCGGGTCTCTAGGAATTGGACTAGTGAGCGGGGCCTCTTCCGGCCAATTGAGGCCGAAACCATTTCCGTTCCCTGGGTGGGACCGGAGAGAACGATAGCGACGGGAAGAATGCCGCTTCGACGTGGGCCGTTGCTTCAGGAGACTTCCGAATCCACGGGAGACCTCCATCTCTCCAAGCTGACCATGCAAACTGACGGTCTCCCTCCCCAAGTGGAACGGAGGCCGTAGGTAGCATCGCACTGCCCGAGGGGACACGCCACGCGACCTGAGCCGCACCCCGCACGACCCGGGTCCGAGAGAAGGCAATGTGCGAAGCAAAGTTTGCGAGCCATGATGCTCGCCAGAAGAGGTGCCAGGAGAAAGCTGAACGAACCAACGTACGAGAGATCCAAGGACCGATACACCGTTTGGTGGGGACGTCCCTGTGGGTCTCGCGCGAAAGAAACGGTGTGCTGACCGTGTGGGTGGAGGTCGGAGACCGACTCCTCAGGTGCTACACCCTCGGGGAGGAGCGCGCATGATAAGCTGTCTTGGGCTTTCCGCCCTGGGTTGCCCATCCTCGGCCAGATCTACGGTCGGAAGGTGGCTGAATGGGCTCCTCTCTACCCCGGGGAGACCTTTGGTACTGGAGACTGGTGAGGACTGGTCGGGAGCGTTCTTCAGGGCTTACGGCCCTGAGGACCTCCTTGCCATGAAGGACGGTACGTCCTGTTCTTCGCTCAGGGGGATCTCCCTGCCCGCCTTTCCCCCTCCCCTTTCCCCGGGGCCAGGGGAGAGCTTTGCGGCGGGTCGGATCGTTTGGGGTATGTCCCCAACGACTTCCCCCTTGGAAGAGCCGAGAACGTTCCAGCGCGAGGCGACACGATGGGGGGTCCAAGGCTTGTTCCGCGTCAATGAAGCAGGACGCCTGAGTGCCCACGTGAGGGTGGTCAGTTGCGGGCCGAGCATTGTGGCCGATCAGGTCCGAGACAGAGTGGGATTGCGTTGGGCCACAGCGTTGGGAGCTCTCTACGAACCATGGTCAGCAAGCTCGCGGATCCACTATATCGCCATCAGGGAGTGGATGGAGAGGAAGGTCGTACGGTTCCATAGCGGAGAAGAGAGCCCTCCAACGGTGGAGAGGCTCTCCTCGCCCTGGGTGGTCCCGCAGGTTTCGTGTCAGGAGATGCTGCCCAGAACGTGGCACCTTGGCTGGTCATGGAGCGGCAGCGTCGAGAAGCGGGCGAGCGACCGCGAGATGTTGCGCCACATAGGGATAGTGGGCATGACCGGCAGCGGAAAGACCCAATACCTCGCCCACCTAGCCAGCGAGGCCGCGAGGAACGGAGCTCACTTCGCCCTTTTTGACCTGCACGGGGATCTTGGGCCTGCCGTCATCTCTCGCCTGGAGGCCAGAGCGCGGGAGAACGTAGTGATAGTGGACGGCTCCCGCCCCTGGGGGGAAGGCCGGGCTGGAGTCGACGTACTGGCACCGGGGGGCACAGACGTCGGAGAGGACCTGGTCGTGGCCGAGGTTCTCTCTGCCCTTCGTCCCCTGGCAGGGAGCAACGAGGAGTTTTGGGGGCCAAGGCTGGAGAGGGTCCTAGATTCAGCAGTGAGGGCGGTCCTGGGAGCGAATGGGAACCTTGCCGATGTGGCATCTCTCCTCTACGACCCCTCACGTCACGCCGAGACCTTGGCCAAGAGCACGGGGCAACAATACCTCAAGGGTTTTCTCGAGAGCCTTTCCGGCCTCAACAGGAGGCAACCAGACTATCTTGCCTCGAGCCAGAACAGGCTGACCCATGTGGCCCTGTCCGATGTCGTCCGAGCCCTCGTAGCACCGACCGGTCGCTCTGTCGTGCTCGAAGAGACCATCTCCAGCGGGCGGTGCCTTGTGTTCCATCTTCCGAAGGGAGTGATGGGCGAGGGACCCAGTCTGTTCGTGGCGAACCTCCTCCTTTCGCGACTATTCCTCTCCCTGGTCCGGAAGCGGGGCATGGGTTGCGAGCACCTTCGGTCGCTGATCGTATTGGACGAAGCGCAGAATTTCTCTCCGGTCCTCCTGCGCACATTCCTGGAGACCGGGAGGAAGTTCGGTGTGGCGACGGTCTTCGCCACCCAGTCCCCTGATAGGCTAGAGGGCTCGATGGGAACGAGTCTCGCCGCCACGGTCGGCACGCTCTTTCTCCTACGGACTCCCCCGGCATCTGCGGGACGAGCGCTCTCTCTCGTGACTGAGAAGTCCCTCTCGACGCCGGAGAGAGAGGAGATCCAGAGGTGCCTCTCCTCCCTTCCCGACCACACCGGGATAGCCAGATTCCACGGCGAGGAAGGCACATCGATATGCGCGCTCCCACGTCCTGTGAACACGGACTACTCTAAGTGGGCAGAGGCTGCTGAGCGCTCGGTGAGGGAATTTGGCAATCCCGAAGCGGACAACGCGATGGCAAGGGAGGATGCAGCCGCGGAGGAGATGCTCTTGAGGGCAGTGGTGGCAGAGGTGCGTGGCGAGGCAATCGATCTGAGAGAGCGGGAGGAACGTGTGTCGGGACCTTCTGTCGTGGATCTGGAGAGGGCCTTTGAGAAAGCCCTCAGATGCAGATGGATCGAGCCTGCAGAATCGGGACGTGTCTCTGTGACTCCCGCGGGATGGGCCCGGCTAGGTCTCAAGGAGGACAGCGGAGCTCCCAGGGAATCGAGCGAGCACCGAAGGCTCGTCATGACGGCCTTCCGTCTCTTTGCGCGGAGGGGGATCCGACTGGAGATACCGCTGCAGGGCCGTTTCGACCTGAAGGTCCCTGATGCGATCGGGAGACAGTTGCCCGGCGATGCCTGGAAGGGCCTCCCTCCAGTGGAGATCCGAAAGATGCTATCATCGAAGGAGAGGGGGTGGCTTTGGAGGCTCGGGAGGGGTCACGACATCTACGTGGAGGCGGAGGTATCTCATGTCGACGATCCAAGGCGACTCAAGCGCTCGCTGGAGAAGGCGAGGCGGGCGGGAGCCTTTCTCCTGTTCCTTGCCGGAACATCGTGGGGAGGCGAGAAGCTGCGTGCCTTCCTTGCACGCGAGGAGTGGACCGGGGACCGCGCCGCGGTTTGGGTGCTCCGGCCCGGTCTGGATTGAGAGGGAAGGTTCTATTAGAACGAAGGAGGTGAATGGAAGCGAGATGAAGACGTCCCATCGGTTTGTCCTTTCCGATTCGCGGAACATGAGAGAGGTTCCCTCGGGGACGATTGACCTCGTGGTGACATCACCTCCCTATCCGATGATAGAGATGTGGGACGGGCTCTTCTCGGTCTTGAACTCAGAGATCGGTCATGCCCTGCGCGTGGAATCGGCAGAGAGGGCGTACGCCCTGATGCACGAGGAGCTGGACCATGTCTGGAAGGAGGCATATCGCGTGTTGAGGCCGGGAGCCATCGCCTGCGTCAACATAGGGGATGCGACCAGGAAGGTGGGTCGCGAGTTCCAGCTATTCCCGAACCATGCAAGGGTGATACAGTTCATGCGGGGCCTGGGCATGGTCATCCTTCCCCACATCCTCTGGAGGAAAACGACGAACAAGCCTAACAAGTACATGGGCTCGGGCATGCTTCCCGCCGGAGCCTACGTCACTCTGGAGCATGAGTACATCCTGGTGATGCGAAAGGGCGGCCCACGTCCCCCCTCCATTGAAGACATGGAACGACGGCGCAAGAGCGCATATTTCTGGGAGGAAAGGAACGAGTGGTTCTCAGATGTCTGGACAACATTGAAGGGCGTTTCGCAGAGAACGTACCGGGGAGAGGCAAGAGAGCGATCGGGAGCATTTCCCTTCGAGCTCGCATACCGTCTCATCAACATGTACTCGACAAACGGCGACACAGTGCTCGACCCGTTCCTTGGCACCGGGACGACAATGTTGGCGGCGATGGCAGCCAGTCGCAACTCCCTGGGGTACGAGGTCGGGAAGGAGTTCGGACGGGTCATAAATGGCAGACTTTCCAGCGGTATCGCATTCCTGCAGGACGTCATTGAGAAGAGACTCGAGGCTCACAAGAGATTCGTTGCATCAGAGAGCTTGAAGGGTAGGGAATTCAGGTACAGGTCCCGGGTCTACGGCTTTCCAGTGATGACATCACAAGAGAGGGACATCTGTCTTGATTGGCCGACGGAGATAGTGGCTGCGGGAGAGAACACCATGGAAGTTCACTACACGCTACCGCCCGTGCGATAAGCGAAGGAAGTCCCCCCGGTCACGCGGCTGTGAGCGTGCCGGAGACTCCCCATCCTTCCGACGTCCAGCCTCCTAGCACTATTGTTGGTGTGTTGACAAGCCCTCCGCTCGCTCCGCCAAGGTCGGCCTCAGTGAATGCCAAGTTCTCGGAGGACCATGAGGTGAGCCATGGGGAAAGGGCCGGTCCCTCGGCCAAGGTGACATTGCGGTATGCTTGTGCCAGCACGTACGGTGTCGCAGTGGAGAGGACGGTCGGGTCTGCCGATGATGCACCAAGGTCGTAGGAGAGCGCGCGGTCATTCTGCTCGAACCATGAGAGGAAGGCAAGCGTTCGCGCCATCTCCGCGCGATAGCCGAACAAACCCCTGGTGTCCTGCAAGTAGATCGAGTAGCTGGCGGCGTGGGTTGGTGTCAGGGAGAGATTGGTCGAGTAGCCGAGGGCGCTCACTCCACCCACATCCTGCGGATTGGCGATGTTCAAATCGTCGTAGAGATAGCCGGCGGCGTACTGTTCCTCGGTAACATAGTTCTCAAAGACACCGTTATCTGGCAGCCAGTCGCGGATAGATTCATTGAAGGCCGAACTTGCGGCTGGAGGCAAAACGCTTGTTCCCCATATCGAAAGGACCGCATTCGCGCTGACGTCCGGGCCTATGTACGGAACTGAAAGGTCCTGATACGCATGAGAAGCTGTAACGGTAGTGATGGGGCGAGAGGGTGCCGTGAGGGTTAGCGTGTACTGGATGGAGAACTCCTCCCACCAGGCATCGAGACTGTAGGAACCTGACGTGGAACTCCCCCATGACCCTTCAAAACCGTGCACTGGAGCCGGTGCAGGGATAGTACCGGGACGCACTCCATCCACGTTGAAGTTCACTGATGCGCGTGGTCCTCCGAAATCAAGCACGTACTCCCTCATCGGGATGGCGTAAGTACCTGTCAGGGTGGCGTCTGGGCAGGAGTTGACGTCCGTGGTATCAAAGTAAGCCAAGCAGCTCAATTGAGTACCGAGGTAAAGATCGGCGTTTATCCTGAAATCATCTCCGAAATAGGCGTTCCCTGCCCCGTTGAACTTCGCGGAAATGGTGCGCGCGGCCAAATCCGTCCTGATGATGTTGAAATCCGACTGGACCGAGGTCAAGTAGCTCCCGCCGGTCAAGGCAAGGTTGGTATTGGTAAGGTTCTCGAGCCGGGTCAGGTTCTCCGACCACGAAGCGGAGGCACCTACGGCTCGGTCGGGGAGACCGGCAAGGAGCCCCGTGAGTTCGAACCCTTCGGCGTTGACAATGTGAGCGGTAGAAGCGCTTGACTGGAACAGCTGGTCCAGGGTGGCGCTCATGTAAACTCCCGGAACAAAGGTAGGTGAAGGACCGTAGTCCCTCCCCACTACGCCGATGACTCCTCGTGTCTGTTCCTGAGTGGGGTCTGTCGAATATCCCGAAGCCCTCCACGGGCCGCTCTCAAGGGGCCATGGCGTGTACATCGTCGCATTTGTCTGGAAGTTGAGTGGGATTATGAGATTAAGATCGGCCGGATGGGTATCTCCAGCAATCCCTAGGCTCGCTCTACTCGTGTTGAGCTCCACCTCCACTTGACCTGAGACAGAGATCTCCCAGCTGGTCATGAATGGGGCGATACCCATGTTGGAGGAGTCGTTCTGCGGGTCAACCATGTGCACAGTTGTCAACGGAGCCGTGAGCCACTGCATCGACAGCGGGTCAGTACTCGCTCTCATCTCCATGCTGCTCAACGATTCCTGGAATACTGCCTGGTTACCTTCAGCCTCGGTCTTGTTACCCCACCAGAATGTGTACGGCATGTTTTGGTCAACCCAGGGTTTGTATACCGTCCCGCTTAGGTTTGCCCCGATCTGAAGCCACTTGTCAGTGGAGTTGTAGAGCTGTGAGAGCCAGCCACCGATCTTGCCCATCGCGCGGGTGTCGTTCAGAATCGGAGGAGCGATGGTTCTCAAAATCCAGTTCGTGAAGTTTCCGCTGTCGTAGGATGGACATGTTACACCGGGCACACCACAATTCCAGTAGGCGTCTCCAGTGTTGTTCTTCACGTTCCACCAGGACCTTGCGAGGGCCGGATGTATGGTGTCGATGCCCGGGTTGCTGGGAATCCCATTAAGGGCATTCTCCACTGCAGTGGCAACGTTATTCCAGGTATGGCTGGGTAGCCCAGTGCCTTCCTCATTGGTATGTATCTGCTGTCCTGTTGGTGAGGTGATGTTCGTAGCGCCATACCACCAATCAAGAGCATCCAGATAGGCTGGTGACTGTCTCGTAAAGCAGATTTGGCCGCCACCATTGTTCGATGCATATGCCCTCTTGAAATCGGCAGTTTCACCACATGGTCCGTTGTAGCCACCACATTCGTATCCGTTGGGCCGTTGCCAGCCCATCCATGCCATCATAGAGATGTACGTCTCGTTCTGGACGTTCATCGCGAAGTCGGGTTCATTGACTCCGACCGGTGGATTGTGGTCGACACCGTTGCTGACCACATCGTACTGCCAGTTGTCCATGGGGTCTCCGTCAATGATACCGACCGGCCAGGGTGAAATGTCTCCGGAAGTGGCGTAATACAGATTGTAGATCGCCTGGAACCACTCTCTGGCTGCCAGGCGAGCGACATCGGTCATGGTCCAGGGATTGCCGTTCAGGTTCTGATAGTTGTAATCGGGTCCAAGAAGGTTGGGGTGCGCAGCACCATTGATCCAAGAATTGTTAAGCCAAGTAGAGTTGGTGGCTTGAGCGGCAAACGTCTGAAGCGCTTGGGCAAGAGGGCCCGAGAGAATCGAGCTCGATCCATTGGTCAGCAGTGAGTACGAGGTATCGTTGAGGGCAGTTTCGATGCCGGTGCGGTTGCCAAGGTTGGGCAGGCCTGCCTGGATCTGAGTGTAGTTGCTGCCATCGTTATCTCCAAGGAGGGCCATGTAGTCGAGGAGCCCCTTGTATTCCAGGTCTGTCGACACAGTCGACCTGTTGGCCATCGACTGGGACAAATCATTGATTATCTGGGTCAGGGCGTATTTCTCCAGATTCTCTATGGAAGAGTTCGGGCCATTCAGGACCCACGGGTCCTGCGTTGCATACTCTCCCAATAGAGAACGTTGAGTGACGTAATAACCCACCTGCTCCAGGTTTCCAGTCAGTCCGTCTTGCCAGATTACTGTAGGATATCCTATTGTGACGTTCTCCCAGATGTTAAAGGCGTCGGGAGAAAAGTAGACATATTGCTTGTTATTCAATTGGTGGCTATCCAAGGTTCCTAGGACCATCGACGCCAATACTGGAACGCCGTTGTTGCTCACCGTGACCGCTCCTTGAGGAAGTATGGTATACGAGCAACCGCCAGACGTGTTGGCCTCAGCGGGAATGGTAGCGGTAACGTGTCGGGCGGGAATCGAGTTGATCGTGACCCCTAGCCAAGTTTGGTAGTCTTGCAACCATTGCGTCATCATGTTGTTGTAGTAGGTAGAGGACGTCTGACCATAGAATAGTGTCCAGTCGGCTACTGGCTCTGTGAGTGTTGGGTCTACGACATTCTGCTGCCAGAACTTCTGGAGAAGATCGAACTTGTAGCGATCCGCGAAGGAATAGATCGCGTTTGCCAGACCTTCCCCACTTGAAATCTGGCCTATACCATAACTCTCTGGACTGGTGTTGTTCAGAAGGAGAAGGAAGAGTGCAGCTGGATCCACGCTACCATTGGTAACATAGCGTTCCAACAACGTTTGATAGGGCCCCGGTCCAATGCTCGAGATGAAGCTTTCCACGGCGTTCGCATCATAGCTCCTGAAGTATTGCAGGCTCTCCAGCAGCAACGCAAGGCTTACCGAGTCATTGACATCTTTCTGTGAGAGTATCGGATAACTTGCAGTGTCCACGCTGCTCGATGAATGCGGACCAGGGTATCCACTAGTTCCATAGCCGGCGAGAGCTCTCAACTCCCCCAATGTGGTGGTGATGTACTGGACAAGCCGGGCAAATCCGCCGTCAGGTCCGTAAGAGTCGTCGGAGAATTGCACAGCCTTGCCCTCCAGCAAACCGATTTCGCTCTGGAGGCTGGTAGTGAATGGGAAGTTCGTGGATTCGAAGGTGCCTGAGTCGTGGTCGACCGCCAGTAGCGTGATGTTGCCCACTGCCATGGGATACAAGTTCTCCTGCGTCATGCCTGGCGAGTCGGGGAGAACAGTGTTGACCGCGGTAGAAATTGGAAGGTTGGGATCACTGGACTGGCTGATGGAGACAAGGCTCGTGGTATCGTTCACCTCGCCTTGAGCATAGGTGAGGTTGAGCCCCCATTCCTGGGCGGTAACGGACGTAGTCCCCCATTGAAATCCGGTGCTCAAGAACTTCATGGCTACGAGAGATTGCTTGAAACTCTGAACCAACGAAAGGTTGAGATGGTTGAGTTGCGCCGAGGAGCCGAAAGGGGCGTTGGAGAGCAAGGTAGCTGTCGAGTTCATGAGGTCGAAGTGTGCCGCCTGTGTGATGGCGCTCTCCGCCTGGATGAGAGCCTCCTGCACGTTCTCGGGAATGTCGTAGCTGGCGTGAAGGTTCTGATAGGACGAGACGACCTCGAGATAGCTACTCAGCGTTACCACTGACGCAAGGACGACGATGGCGACCAGTGAGTATGGGATTCGCCCCGAACCCGAATGCCGTAGGTTCCGCGTCCCTCGGGCTTGCCCCACTCACCCCTCCCCGCTTAACAGCCAGATATGCTTACGGATATTGTTGGGTTCGCAGTGTTCGCCGCAATCCCTCCAGAGTAACTGAGCGTCAGGTCAATCGTTCCTGTGTATGTGTTAGCGGGCATGGTGAAGATGATCTTGGTGAACAGGACTTCTCCGGATGGATTCGGGCTGGCACCGGACGTCCCCTGCTCCTGCGGGTAAGCACTGAGGTTCAGGACACCGTTCCCACCTTGAACGCCGACAATGACGCCATTCAGCGCATTTCCATGAGTGTCATACGTATTCACCTGCAGAGCATCAGAACCCGAAGCGGCTGCGCCACCTGGTACCGTGATAAGGCAGGCTCCCGCACCGACAGGGGTACCAGACGCGTCGCCAGCGGATCCACTCACTGTGATGTCAGAGTATGACCCAGACACGGTCACCGTACTGCTTCCCAGGGAGGCCTTCTGAAGGGTTGATAGCCATCCCAGCAGGATGACGATCACCACTGCGGCGATCACGACAAGTATAATCAGATACAGTGGCAGGCCTTCAAGTGCACCGCGTTTTCTTCCGTACAGCCGCATATCACTACCTTCATCTGCCATAACCTGACATGGTATATAAGGTCTGACCGGCGCCATAGGCGTCAGGTTGATATGCGCCCTCACTCTGCGTCCTCCCAGTCATGCTTAGGCTACACAGAGGCCGGCGCGCCGTTGCAGGATTCTTCGAGGAGATTCCTGCGGCTGTAGTAGTGATTACTGCGTTCCTTCTCTTCATGAGTGCCATGGTTGGGGGGCTCAGGACCTACGATCAGGAACTGAGCGCCAGCAATTTTGCAAGCCAGGCCAACTCGTTTCTGCAGGATTTGGAAGGTTACAAGAACCTGACCCACTTGGGCGAAACCGGTGTCTTCGAGGCGGCCAAGGTCACCTCGCTTACCGTCTACAACATCACATACGACTTCCATCCCCCATTCAGCTACAGTGTCAAGGTGACCGATCTCTCGAACTATACCAACAGGTACGACGTGTGGCTCAACTCCTCGTCATTGCCCACAAACCCTGCCTCGCTGAAGGTCGGCCTCGTGGAAGAATCGACCACGGTCAGCATATGGGTGCCGGAACTCACCTTTGACGAATATCACGTTGCTCTGCTCACGGTGACCATATGGGAGTAAGGATGAGGGGCAGGCGGTCGAGGAAGGGTGAGGTCGCGGTCTTCGACGTGGTTCTCTTCATGCCGCTCATGTTCGTAGCCCTTCTCTTCATGCAGAACGCGCTTTCGGCCAGACCATCATCCTCGGAAGAGGCTACGAATGGATCCACCTACGCGAACGCGGCCCTAGAGAGCCTACTCATCTCAACCGTTCCGACTACCGAGACAAAGATGACACAGGACGGTATTGTTACGGACACAACCGTACAGAATTGGGCTGTGAGCGCCCTGATTCTGTGGGACGTGTATCTTGTGAGTTGCGGGACGACCCTCCAGAGTCAGCTTGACGATCGTGGCTGGATGGGCTGGGCAATCAACTGGACGGCGCTGTCAATTGCGGAGGGAGCAAATCCAGGAGGTTCCCCTTCCACGTTCTCGAGATACTACCTGGAATTCAGCGGGGACGAGGCAAGCTCGTCCTGTGGGCATGCTGCAGTTCCAGTGGACGTTGTCATGGGAGATAAGCCATTGGCTAGAACGGTCGATGTCTACACCTCAGATAGCGTTCTTATCCCTGCTGCGCTACCAGGTGAAAGTCAAGTTCGTGTGGTGATAGGTGTATGGCAACAAAGTTGAGAACGATAGTATTGGTAATGTCCCTGACCTTGCTGATGGTCGCCCCATGTTCCTCGTTGGCACGGGCGAGTCAACCGTCCGCGTTCATTCCGAGATCCCTCCCCTCTGGCGACCTGACATACAACTACACGACGCCTGACGAATCTGACGTCAAGGACGTGGCGATATCTCCAGACGGAAACTGGATCGCCGCAGCAACCAACACCAAGGTCGTGTACGAATTCTCGTCATCATCGGGTTCGGGTGGCGCAATCTCGCCCATAGCGACGATATCGGTACCTACCAATGTCGCGACGATGGCGTTCTCTGAAGCTGGACCGGGAGGAAGTGCGCTGCTTGCAATGGGTGTCGGCGGAAAGCTTTCGGTCTTCAATGTTAGTTCATCCTTCCGGTACTGGAACTATACCTTCGCAGCGCCAACCGGAACCACGGCCACGGTGGAATCTGTCGCCATTTCTAACGATGGGACAGCCATAGCTGCAGTGGCCAGCGTTCCAGGTTCTGGAAGCGCGTCCCCATACTACGCCTTTGCCTACTTCAAGGCCGGGGCGGTGTACCTTTGGAACTCCTCGGTCTACTCAACCCCGCAAGACGTTTCCATGGACGTTGACGGGACAAGGGTACTGGTCGGTGAGGACACTTCCTCCTCCCTAGCTGCAGTTGAGTTGTTCGATCCACCCACGGAACCCCCGACCTCGTGGGAACCAGTCTCGACCATAGGACCATCGTACGGCTTGGTCAGCGCCAAGATATCCGGTGATGGCAGCTCGATGTTCGAGATATCGGAACAGGGATTCTCAGCAGCTGAAGTGGCCCATCCAGGGACCACTACCGCGATGGAGCCCATCTCGTCCCCGAGCATGATGTCCGTTTCCTACACGGGATGCCAGGTCCTTATCGGGATGGGGGACTCAGCAAACTACTATGACGTTTCTAGGCAAGGTGCCTCGAGCTGCGCAAACGCGAGCTTCGCTACACCAATATGGAGTGCCACGTTCCCGTCCACGATATACGCTCTTTCCCTAGCCGCGAGCAATCCTAGCTTCTTCGTAGTGTCATGGGGAAATGAGCTACAGTGGTTCTACGCGTACCCTGGAATGTACACGGGGTCCGGAGTAGCCTACCGAACAGTCACAACGGAAGGGGCGATAGATTCTGCAGCCCTTTCCTCTTCAGGGAACACGGTAGCGGTTGGAAGTGCGTTCCAGGTCGGCGGGGGGGGTGAGTTCATGCTTGCCACCGACGTTGGAGTGCCTACTCCAGGTCCGCTCAGCGTGACCGCCACAATGATACAGAGTAGCCCCGGGGATGTTAGCGCCAAGGAGACCATCAGCTGGACCGCTCCACCGACCGAAAGCTTCACGCAGATCAACGTGACCATAGCACTGGATGGGCCGAGCGGCAACGTTCCGACAGTAAGCCCAGTGATATTTCCGTCTCCACCCAGTGTAATGGTGTCAGGCCTCTCCTTCTCCACTGAATACACGGTTACGGTCACGCTAGTCGCTTTCGGCGGAGCAGCTAGGGTGTCCTCAACGCCAGTTGCGTTCATGACCTCAGGATCCCCGCCAATCCAGGACCCGTTCGTGCCTTTCGAGTATGCCTCTATTGCCTTGGTAATCGCAGCAGTGGTGATCGGTGTGGTCTTGGCGTTGAAGCTCCCCAAGCGCGAAGAGGATCGCCAGGGCGCTCAGCCTCCCAATTCTCCCCCGCAGGCATATCGACCACCGCCCGCCTCCCGTCCCCCTCAACAAGGTGCAACATGAGTCCAACAACAGTCACACAGGAGTACAGCTACGAGGTTCGCCAGGAAGGGAGATTGCTAAATCTCCTGATCCATTGCAAGTCGTGCCAGGGGTCTACAGGCATACTGAACCCCCAGTGCCTAGCAGTGGTACTGAAGATACTGAGTGTCGAACATTACGCCGACATGATTACCTTCAGCGGGAACATCCAGCGACAGTATACAGGAGAATCTATCGAGTACCTGAAACGCCTGGTCGAGCTGGCCAAGCTCCTCGACCACCTCTCGCTACGCTCTCCTCTCCCCTTCAGCGCAGGGGTAGTATTCCCCGAGGGGCAGATAGATGAGGTCATCTCAGAGCTGGAACAGGTCGCTGAAAGCCGAGGCACGGTCGTAGGTCCTCTTCTGACCACCGAAGGCGGCTTGGGCAGGGTCCCTCCTGATGTTGCCGACAAGCTCGCCCGACATGCGCAGGCCCAGAAGGCTAACGTCCAAAGGCACCTGAAGCGTCTCGATTGTCCGCGTTGTCCGTTCAACCCGCGTAATCTCTTCCCCCAGCTTTCCGGTCTCCTCCTGCAAGACATAAGGCTCTTCGCAAGCGAGCTTGGGAAGAGAGCCCAGACACTGGGCAGGGGGCAAACCGACGAGGGCTGCTCGCGCTGCCTAGGACTTACTGTAGCCGACCTTCAGTTCCTGTCGGAACAGATCGTGGACCTAGCCAATTATCTCACTCTGCGTGGAGGGGAGGCTCGAACATGACGGCTAGCCCGGTACAGAGATTGCATCCTTGTCCAGGGTGCGGGGTCGCGGTTTCAGACGATAGTGGTTTCTGCCCTGCGTGCGGAGCGACTCAGAAGGCCAAGGCAAGTCCGCCAGCGCAGCCTGCCCCGGCCCCAGCTAGGGCACCACAAGCGCGCATGCGGCCTGCTACCCGCATGCCTTCGACAGCAGCATATCCAAACTACCGTAGACCGACCATTGTTCCTCCTCAGCCCGAAGCGATAACCAAGATACAGCAAACACTAGCCAAGGTGAACATCGAGGAGGCCGCCAAGGCCTCTAGCCGTGTCATAGGACGGGGGGCTCTCACTCGCCCCGGTTTCTCCGGATGCTGGGTCATACATGATCCCCCGGAGAACGGCGAATTGCTCCTGGAGTATCCTCTGGGAAGAAGCCACGTGCAAGTGTACCACGTCCCGAACGAGATCGACATACTCTACCATCTGGACCTCGCCGACTACCAGATATCCGCCCAGCACGTAGATCTGATCCAGCTCACGCGTGACGAGCTGTTCCAGTGGTATCCAAAGCAGGTTCGCCTGACCCGACTACTGCAGACACGCCAGTATGTGCAGGAGCTTTCAGAGAAGCTCATGTATCGCATTGCCAAGGAACGTGGTATCTCTCTCGGTCAAACCACGGCCACTAGCATGCCCCGCCTCAAGAATCTGGCCGAGATACTTACTCGTCATGTCGCGGGCCTTGGTGTCATGGAGATACTGCTCGAGGACCCTCATGTTCAGGATATCTACGTGGATGCTCCCGCGTCGGAGAACCGGGTGCACCTGAGGATTGCCGGTTACCAGGACGAGCGAATCGGCGACAGGTGCCTTACCAACATCATACTGACTGAGCAGGAGTCGGAGGCGATCCTGGCGCGCTTGAGGATAGAGAGCGGTCGGCCCTTCTCCGAGGCGATGCCAGTGATGGAGACGGACCTGAGAGAATACAACACGAGGGCATCGGTCATCGGCCCGCCTCTATCGCCAGATGGACTTGCCATAGCGCTGCGCCGTCATGCAACGGAGCCATGGACACTGCTCAAGTTCTTGCAGAAGAAGATGTTGAGCCCCTTCGCCGCCGGGCTGCTTTCCTTCCTCATCGATGGCCACTCGACGCTGCTGGTCACTGGGTCCAGGGGCGCGGGCAAGACCTCCATGGTTGGCGCGCTCATGCTGGAGTTCCCCAAGTCGCAGAGGATCCTTACCCTGGAGGACACGCTCGAGCTGCCGACAGCCGAGATGCGCCAGCTCGGGTACAAGGTTCAGACGATCTTCGTGCGGAGCGGGGTCGGTGGTCAAGGCGCCGAGATGACGGTGGACGATGCCCTCAGGGTTTCACTGAGACTGGGAGAGAGTGCGATTGTGCTTGGTGAGGTTCGAGGCAGCGAGGCGCGCACGCTTTACGAGGCAATGCGGGCAGGGACGGCTGGGAGCGCCGTCCTGGGCACGATCCACGGTAACAGCGCTCGCTCGGTATTCGAGCGCGTCGTGCACGATATCGGGATACCCCCGACGTCCTTCAACGCGACAGACATTGTCATAGTCGTGGGGCTCACAAACCCAGGAGGCTCGGTACGTACTCAGCTCCGCCGCATGACGCAGATAGCGGAACTCGACAAACAGTCAAAGGATCCGGGGACGTTCATCAACCTCATGCAATACGACGAGACCAAAGACCAGATAGTGCAGGGCTCACTTCTATCGAACAACGGAAAGGGGGACCCGCACTCCCAGAGGATCCAGCTGGTGGCAGACATGTGGGGTCTCTCATACGAAGAGGCTCTTCAGAACATCCAGCTCAGGGCGGCCTACCGCGAACTCATTGTCCAATATGCCGAGGCGAACGACCGTCCCGAGATGTTGAGCCCGTCATGGGTCTCGGCCTCAAACACCGCCTTCTGGGAGATCATGGAGAAACACAAAGAGGAGGTGCAGCACCATACCCTCTCCTACGAGGCTATGCTCAAGGAGTGGAAGACTTGGTTCGAAGGTGCTCTCCGTTATGTCTGAACATCCCGGACAGTGGTACGAGCATACCTGCAAGAAGGTAGGCGGGTGGATGCTCCCGCTCACCCACCCAGAGACGCGCATCGCGCACCTGGCGGAGCGCTACGAAAAATCGCGCGACGCGCTTCGACTGGCGGAGGATGAGATTGCAAGGCTGGAGACCCAGGCCTCCAGGCGCACCAACGAGTATCATAGACTGGAACGCAGGGTGGCGAGTCTCAAGCGGGCGGCCGACAAGTGGGAGAAGGAGTACAAGGGCACCACTCTGAAGCGCGAGATCTACTTCGCAGGACTCGACATCACTCCGGAGGAGATGCGGGTAACAGCGATCTTCATCATGATCGTATCGTTCGTGTTGCTGTTCGCGGTCTTCAGTTGGATGTTCATCACACTGTTCGTACTTTCTTCCGCAAGCATCGGAATGATCGCCACCGACGCTGCGTACCTCTCGGTACTGGCAGTGTTTTTCGTACCGTTGATCCTGTACCTGTATTTCGTGAACTACCCTCTATGGCTTGCGAACAGGTTGCGCATACAGACCCTGGGACGGGCACCCGAGGCAGTCCACTACATGGTAATGTCGATGCGGTTGACCCCGTCGCTGGACAGGGCCATCCGATTCGCGAGCGAGAACGTGGACGATCCCCTGGCATCCAGCTTGAAGAAGGTCCTTTGGGACGTGTCCACCAGGACGCACTCCACGATAGAGGAATCGTTCATGGCCTTCGCCGAGGAATGGGGCAATTGGAACGAGGATTTCAAGCGCTCGATGTACTCGATCCGGATGGCAACGCACGAGAAGACAGAGGAAGGTCTCTCGCGCAACCTCGAGAAGGCGCTCGAAGCGATATTGAGCGGCACCAGGAGAAAGATAGAGGAGTTCGCCTCGAGCCTTCAGAGCCCCACTACGGTGCTCTTCGGTCTTGGCATACTCCTGCCCATGATCATCGGAGCGATGCTGCCTCTTCTCATGCTTGCGAATGCCGGAGCCCTCATCTCGAACCCGATTGGCGGCGCCACATCTAATAACGGATATTCGGCGAGCAACCCACTGGGCGCTGCTCCGCTTCCCTATACCACGCAGATAGCGATCAACATCGCACTGGTGGCGATGATGGACGTGCTCTTCCCGCTGATAGCGTACGTATATTCTGCTCAGATCCTCGGGAAACGTCCCGGAACTCTGAAGCCCCCGACGGCACCAGCGACTGAGGGATATTCACCCTCGTTCCTTTACGGAACGGCGATCCTGCTGGGGATAGGTGTCTCCCTCCTGGCCATACCCGCATGGCTCAATTGGTTCGGCACCATTTTCAATGACCTCTTCGAGCTATTCCCGATCATGGGTATCGCGGCCGGGGCCTCCCTATACTTCTACCTGGGCACGATAGAGCCTGTGAGGGCAAGGAAGGCCCTCCAACGGCTGGAAGCCGAGTTCCCGGACGCGCTGTACCAGGTCGGGAGCCGGATGGCCGAGGGACTCTCGCTGGAGCATGCCCTTGAGAGGACATCCGATGCCATGGCCGGGTCAGAGACCTCGGCCCTCTTCCGCCGGATACTCCACGGGATGCGAGTCTCAGGCAGGAGCGCTGAGGAAGTCATATTCGGAAGCGACCGGATCCCTGGTGTCATCGTACTCTACCCATCCCATATGATTGAGTCCTCGATGAGGGCCCTGCTCGAGGCGGTGACCAAGGGCTCGGAAGCCGTCGGGAGGACCATAGTGCCGATGGCACAGTACCTCCGTGAGCTCAGGCAGGTGGACGACACCATCAGGACATCGCTCAAGGGAACGGTCTCAATGATGACCGGGACCGCGGTTGCCTTCGCTCCCCTCGTGATGGGCATGACCGGCGCTCTCTACATACTCTTGACGACGGTCTTGGCGGCCGGGCAGCTGCCGGTCTCGATCCCGGTGTTCTTCACGGTCCTGGGGGTGTATCTCCTGGAGATAGTACTGGTGATCAACTACTTCGCCGTAGGAGTCGAGAGCGGCGGAGACGAGACGGCTCTGAAGTCCAATCTGGGTGTCTTCCTGGTTGTCTCGACCATTGTCTTCTTCCTGTCGGCAGTGCTCGGGCTCTACTTGATCGCTGGAGTCGGATGAGGTGACAGAGGTTTGAAGAGGTTCAGGCGCAGCAAGAGAGGAGTCCTGGAGGGCTTGCCCCTGACTCTCATCATCTCCGTAGTCATAATCATCATCGGAACAGGCATCCTCATGAGCCTCTACTTCTACGCCCAGGGCCGGCACCTTTCCACGATCTATGTCGTTCAGGGCCCAGGACGCCAGCAAGTGAACGGGTGGCTCCCTATGTGGTACAACTCGCTTCATTTCGAGGTCACAACAGTTGCAGCAGCAGGCGGTGGGCTGGCAGGCGTGATAGTGAACGTGAACGGTAGCGGAATCGATGTTCAAGCTCCCACGGCCTCCAACGGGACCGTGATGTTCCTCCTTCCACCCCCCACACTTCCCGAGCACGCTACGAATGGTCTTCTTACAATCACCGCCACGTACTCCCCGCCCCCCACTCTGGGATCGTCGTCGGCAGATGAGACAGCGAGTGTTTCCGAGGTGATACTGAGCTGATGAGGAGGATGAGGAAGGGCTCGAGCTTGCTCCGGAGGAAGAGTAGGGGAGTCACGGACGTGCCCCTCGAGCTCGTGATCATAATGGTGATCCTCGCGATAGTAATTCCCATCATCCTAGCCGCATTCACTTCTTACACAAAGGAACAGGAGAGCATGGCCCTCTCCCAGCAGGCCGCAAACATAGGGGACACTGCGGTCCAGGTCTATGACAGCGGGATCAATACCACCCTCCTGATCACAGCGAGCATCCCCAACAACGGCTACATGACCGTCGGCGGGGCACTCTACGTCGCTGGGGCTCCCAATCCTGCGGCATCTTTCATCAACTACTCTCTGCCATCAACCGCGCCACCAGTTACTTACGCTGTGAATAACGGGGCGGGATCGGTGAACATCACGAACGTCACGGATGTCAACGGGCAGTTGGTCTACCGCTCCTTGCCCCTCACGGGTGGGCAATCCTATCAGCTGGCGCTTACCAAGGAAGGCCCGGGAGCCTATGTCTTCGGCATCCCGGTGTCAAGTACCTTCGTCTGGGCTGAGGTGGTGTAACGATGAATCTAGATTGGGCGGTTTCGCTCTTTGTCGTATCGCTCATGGTTTTCGGTCTGGTGGTCGTGGTCGAGATCGAGTTCTCTGCCACAGAGAACACGTACGTGGCGAGGGCGGACACCAGCGCCATAGCCGAGACGATAGGCAATCAGGTCAACAGGGTATCTGGGCTGGATGCCAACGTCACTGAGAACTTCACTTATGGACAAAGTCAAGGTGTGATCCTGCCGTCTAACCTGGAGGGACATCCGTACTCCGTCGAGTTCACCCATGACTACGTCATTGTCTTGACCACTAGCGGTGGGTCCGTAGGGTACGCGATGAACCTCTGGCAGCCGGTATACCTCTTCAACCTGAGCGTTGTGCATACGCTTGCGAACCTCCCGGTGAACGGCACCGTTCTAAAGTCGTTGAACGGGAATTCAACATGCATGAGCCTGACCTCAGGTACTAGCTTCATTGTCACGCACGAGCGCTCGCGCGTGGACGGTCAGATAGAGTATCTGACCATCGTCTCAAGTGCCGATTTTCTCAATCATTGGTGTTGAAAGATGTGGAGAAGTGAAGTACCAGCAGAAGTAGAGGAAGCCTCGAAAGAAGTGAACCGACTGGGCATGGTGTCGCTCATCGCGGGCGTGGTCCTGGTGGCGATGGCCGTGTACATCCTGGTGATGATCTATCTCACCCCCGGTCTCAACTACCTGGGTCTTCCCCTGGTCCCTATCGTCATCTTCATAGTGATGGCCGGAGCGGCGTTATATGTATCCTTCTCGGTCCCATCTACGGCTCTTAAGCTATGGTCAGCCGGCAAGTTTCGCGATTCGGACAAGCATCTGCGCGGGATGCTGTACGTGGCTTGCCTGGGCGGAGTCGTGCCTGGTATCTTCGTCTACCGCGCGATATCCTGCCTGGACCCGGTCCTGGAGCGGACCACGCCACCCTCCCCCCAGCTCTCGACAAGGCCGTGTCCCCGGTGTCAAGCGCCAATGGACGCGGGCGATCGTTTCTGCAAGGTTTGTGGGGCCTCGAACCCTGCCACACAGCAAGCTTAGATGGGACGGGTAGCATAAGGAGAAGGCTCTTCGATGGCAATTAGGACCCGCTCGGTGATAGTGGCAACCCTCGCCTTGGACTCAGCCTTCTTCATCGCGAACTTCATAGTGTTCTACTACGGAGGCAGCCGGGCGGTCCTGTCGCAGGCCCTCTACACCATCACCGACCTCGTGGCCGGCATCATGATCTACTGGGGGGTGAAGGTCAGCCTCGAGCCACCCACGCACACCCACCCATTCGGAAGAGGCAAAGAGCGATTCTTCTGGGCCTTTACGGGTGGACTGGTGACCTTCTCGGTCGCCGGGTTCCTGGTACTTGTCGAAGGGCTGCTCGAGATCATGCACCCTGGTCGTCTGACCGACCTCATGCAGGGTATTGCAACGATCAGTGCCACTCTCGTTGCCTCCCTCATAAGCCTCACCATAGTGCTACTGGAGATACGGGAAGAGAAGGTTACTGTCGAGACGATCATGGTCTCCGAGCATCAGGAGATCAAGATGATCCTGGTCCAGGACATCGTGAGCATGATCGGGGCCGTGGTGGCCCTGACCGGTATCTACCTCGTGTATGCTACTGGCAACGTTCTCTACGATGGCCTGTCCGCCTCCATGGTCGGGGCGCTGCTGGTGGCTACCGGTTTTGTCTATGCGATGGACGCTCGCGAGTTCCTAGTGGGCAAGGGAGTCTCCCCCGCAGAAGGTGAGATCATATTCTCCATAGTCGAACGCTACCCGTTCGTGAGGAAGGTGGAAGGCATGCAGAGCATGCTCATGGGCCCAGACGAAGTGCTGGTAGCCCTCAGGATCAATTTCGTGGACGAGCTCACGACCGATGACCTGGAGATCGTCATTGACGAGCTGCGCCAGTTCGTGACCGGCGAGTTCCCGCGCATTGGCCAACTCATCATAGAGCCGGTGGCGGAGAGCGGCGTGAAGAAAGTGCGTGCTTGACTGCACACCCGAAACTACAGGTGGACCTGGCTTGCATCCCCGATGATGAAGGATTGTCCGCTGGGGTGGTGAGTACGCTCGGAAATCTTGGCTGACCTGCCAATGATGCTGTCCACGATCCGATGGGGTGAATCGATATCCACGTTCTCCATTAGGATGCTCCGATCGACCTCCGCACGACGAACGGTGGACCCATCTCCAACCGCGGTATACGGGCCGATGTATGCCCCATCCTTTATGCTCACGTTCTGGCCGATCACGACCGGTCCTCGGACAGTCGTGTCCGGCCCGATGACGGACCCTTTTCCAATGGCAACATGCCCGCTGACACGGGCCTTGGTGTCTACCTCGCCAAGGATCTGGAAGAAGCTCTTGGGACGGCTGGCGAGCACGCGCTCGTTGGCTTCCAGAAGGTCGGCTGGCTGGCCGGTGTCTTTCCACCAACCTTCCAGCTTGATCACGCGAACTTTCTTGGTCGCCTTGTGGAGCGCCCAGATGGCATCGGTGATCTCCAGTTCCCCCCGGGCAGACGGCTTCAGGTCCTTGATGATATCGTGGATGGCAGGGGTGAAGAGGTAGACACCAATGAGCGCAAGGTTGCTCTTTGGCTTCTTCGGTTTCTCCTCTATGGAGACGATGGAGGTGCCGTCTGGACCTAGTTCCACCACTCCGTAGTGGAACGGCTCTTTTACAGGTACGGCCCCAACTACGGCACTGGCGTCCCCTTTGGCGAAGCGCTCGAGGTATGGGCGCGCCCCATGCTCGAGCAGGTTGTCCCCCAGGTACATGAGGAACGGCTCGTCACCCAGGAAGTCCCGGGCGCAATAGACAGCATGGGCGAGGCCTTTCGGCTCTCCCTGGATGATATAAGTGACCTTGAGACCAAATGCGCTACCGTCCCCGATCTGCTCCGCGATCCCCTCCTTGAGTGGCCCGAGGATGACGGCCACTTCAGTGACGCCGGCATCGTGGAGATGCTCCAGGCCATAGAAGAGCATAGGGCGGTTAGCGATGGGCAACATGTGCTTGTTCCCAGTGAAGGTCAATGGTCGGAGTCGAGTTCCATGGCCTCCAGCGAGCAGTAACCCCTTCATCCGTGGCGAACCTCTACTTTCTCCCAGGCAAACGGGCTCTTGTCCAGGACATCGATGGGCACAGTGTCGAATGGTACCCGTCCTTCGTCCGCAGGGTCATAGAGGCGGGTAGGGTAGTTCTGCAACAAGAAGGGTGCCACTGATAGGTTCCCTATGCAATGGTAGACCTCCTCAGGTATCGTGACCATGTAAGTGGTGACGCTGTCCTTGTCGCTGTGAACCACAGGGGTCGCACCGTAGGCGCCCTTCATGAGCAACGTTTCCAGCGTTCCACGTGTCGTGCTGTTGGGACGAGGATCGTAGAGGGCCAGTACCATCTCTCCCATTAGCACCACGAACCTGTCCGTCTGGAGGTGGTGGATGTGCCAGCGGTCGCGGTCCCGCATCTGCCCCGGGACGGTCAGAGACACATAGCTCATGGCGAACTCATTCCCTCGGACTGTGGTGTCGTTAGACTTCATAGTCTCCATCAGGAAACCACGAGGGTCCCTATGCGCTGTGCGAGGAAGAACGGTGACCCCAGCAATACGCGAATCGGGCGGCACTATGGTCTGAATACGGGCCGGCACAGATTCAGGTCAGTGAGATGGTAATACTTTACCTTTCTGAGCGCCCAGCAGAGGCTCCCACCACTTCCTGTTGTCCAGGTACCACTGGACGGTCATCTCAAGGCCCTTCTCGAACGGGATCCGAGGCACCCAGCCGAGCTTGCTCCTCAGGTAGGATGGATCTATGGCGTAGCGACGGTCGTGCCCAGGCCTGTCCGCCACGTGTTCCATCCATTCTCCCCCCTTTCCCATCAACCTCAGTATCGCGCGCAGCACCTCTATGTTGGACCTCTCGCTACCTGCCCCGACCAGGTATGTCTCGCCAGCCTTTCCTTTCTTGGCTATGGTATCTATCGCCCTGCAGTGATCCTCTACGTGAATCCAATCCCTCACGTTCTTGCCATCTCCATACAGGGGGACCTTCTTCCCCCGCATCAGGTTCGTGATTGCGAGGGGTATCAGCTTCTCCGGGTACTGGTAGGGGCCGTAGTTGTTGCCGCAGTTCGAGATCATCACGGGAAGACCGTACGTGTGATAGTAGGCCCTGGTCAGATGGTCGGCGGCGGCCTTGCTCGCCGAATAGGGGCTCCGAGGGTCGTAGCGGGTAGAGAGCTTGAACCGCAGGCCAGGCCGGTTGAGCGGCAACGACCCCATCACCTCGTCCGTGGAGACCAGGTAGAACCGGTCGATGTCGAAACGCCGGCAACTCTCCAGCAGGACCCACGTGCCCGTTACATTTGTGGAGAGGAAGGGGGCAGCGTCTGCTATAGATCGGTCCACATGTGTCTCAGCAGCGAGATGGATGACAATGTCGGCATCCTTGATCGTCCGTTCTACTACCTTGAAAGAGCAGATGTCGCCTTTGACGAATTCCACGAGCCCAGCCTTCTCCAGGTCCCTTATGGAGTTCCGGTTGCCTGCATACGTGAGCTTGTCCAATGTGACGAGGGTATCCTTCGGGTGGGCCTTGGCCCAGAAGTGAAGTAGGTTCGCTCCTATGAAGCCCGCCCCACCAGTTACAACAACCTTCATGGTTTGTTCAGAGAGACAAGTAGCCCTCCCTTATGAAAGGTAGGGAAAGCAGATAACCACGTCTGAGAGGTCGACCACTGCGCCCGATACTTTATTATGGGGTAGAACCAATATATACAGTGCTATGCCAAATCCATACATATCTTCATCTTCGGGAGGGTCTGAGATAAAGACACCTTCTCTCAAAGCCTCGGTTTCGACTCGCGGCATCAGGCACAGGTCCAGGCACGCGGGAGCGATTCTCATCGTTCTGGCCACCGCGGCTGTTGCGGTGATGGCATTCTCCTCAATACATGTGCAAACAGCAGCAGGAGCCTCCCAGGCCAGCATCGCGATGGATTTTGGAGCAATTTCTCCAGGATTGCTGCAATCCCTGCCTCAATCATACGGGTATGTGCCAGCCTCAGCCGTGCCTGCTTATCGAACCGCCGATGCAACGCCGGTCAGTTTCGAGATCGAACTCGCCATTCCCAGCACTCCCCAGGAACAAGCATTCATGAATGGGCTTGTGACCCCTGGCTCACCATACTACCAGCATTACCTCTCTCCCAAGGTCTTCGTGGGGATGTATGGACCATCTGCTCAGACCACACAGAGCCTGGTCGCGTATCTTCAAAGCAGCGGCCTCAAGGTCTCTTCTGTAGACAACTTGCTGTTGTGGAAGGTTAGCGGCACAGCGGCGCAGGTCGACCAGGCGCTTCACACTACAATGTGGCAATGGAAGGATGGAAAGAAGTTGGTCATGTCCCCTATAAGCGAAGTCCAGCTCCCAGCAAGTCTGGCACCCTGGGTGGAATCATTCCATTGCTTGAACGGTTTCGACACCCCTCAACCAATGTACCAGCTTAGCCCAAAGATCACGTCCACTGCCGTCAGCCCCACACAAATGAGGTCGGCATACGGCTCGACCGCTCTGATAAATGGCGGCGACACCGGGAGTGCCCATGAGATAGGCCTTGCGGAGATGTGCGACCCAGGTGAAGCCACATCCACTTACACGAGTGATGCGAATAGTTTCGATTCCTCGAATGGTCTGCCTGCAGTGACATTACAGTTCACGGGTAGCGGCGCCACCACTTGCACTTCCGGCTCTTCTGGTTGGGGAACGGAAACGGACCTCGACATACAGTCGGCGCACATGATGGCACCAGGAGCCACTCTGGTGGTTTGTTTGGACGACACCGATCCAGACCCCTCACCATGCGACAGTAGTTTCGTGTCCAGTGGACTCATCTTTGGATCGAACAGCTGGGGAATATCCTCCACGTCCTACCACAGCATTTGGTCTGCTGCCAAGGCGGCAGGAGTTACACTATTCGCTTCTTCGGGAGATAGTGACGCGGCCGTCAACTACCCCGCCGCGGAACCAGACGGGCTCGGGGTTGGTGGCACAAGCTTGACAATCTCCGGTAGTGGCGGCTACGGCTCAGAGACTGTCTGGAACTCCGGTGGTGGAGAAGGCACTGGTGGAGGTTGCGACACTGCCGACGCTCCACCTTCCTACCAGATAGGCATGACGGGCTACCCGGGAGCCTGCGGATCCACTTCTGACCGCGGTGACCCAGATGTGGCCATGGACGCCGATCCAAACACCGGGTTGGTGATCATTACTGCTGGGTCTAGCGCGCAGTACGGCGGCACATCTCTCGCGTGTCCAATGTGGGCCGCCTCATTCGACCTCATCTACCAATCCTCCGGCTTCACCGGTTTCGGTGGGGCTCAAGTATACGCCCTGGCCAAGTCAACGGGCTACAGCACGGACTTCCACGATATCACGACAGGCACCAATGGTTACTCCGCGACCGTGGGGTGGGACCCAGCTACGGGCGTGGGCTCCCCTGACGTCGGTCAGCTGGCCGCCAATTTCGTGGTGCCACTCACGGGATCGCTCTCTCCCAAGGCATCCCTGGTGGAAGCAGGAACCAATGTCACACTTACGGCCGCAGTTAGCGGGGGTTCGTCTCCATACACTTACCAGTGGGAGCTTAACGGCACGGCCATAAGTGGCGCTCCCAGCACCACCACCTATGTCTTCGCTCCGCCCAAGGCAGGTTCATATCAGCTATCGGTCAAGGTCACGGACAAGTCCAGCAATTCACTCACCCTTGGTCCAGTCTATGTGAATGCGACCGCAGGTCCATCCGCAGCCATGACTGCCAACCCTCAGACCACGCTCGGAGGCCAAACAGTGCAGCTCACCGCCACTGCCAATGGAGGTACCGCTCCCTACATTAAGTTCGTCTGGTCCCTGAATGGGAGCAGCATCGCGACCACCGGCACAGGGTCGTACAAGTGGACCGCACCAAGCCACTCGGCAAACTACACTCTTGGCGTAAGGGTTTACGACTCTGGTGGCGGTAGCGGGTTCGCATCCACAGTGGTGAGTGTGCAGGCATACACCAAACCGACCGTCTCGTTGACCGTCACTCCTACCGGTTCCGTGGATGTCTTGAACCCGGTAACGCTCACAGCCTCGGCGACTGGTGGGGATCCGCCGTACAGCTATGTTTTCATCGCCAATGGGACCACCATCATTGACAACAGCACCGCACCGGCATACGTATGGTCTCCGACCGGCCCTGGGACTTACAGCGTAACCGTAGAGGTGTTGGACCATGTGGGCCAGCAGGCCACATCATTGCCGTCGACCGTAGTGGTGTACCCGGCCGTAGTTGTGACCCTTGGCGCACCTTCCCCAAGCACAGTGGACGTAGGTCAGAGCGCTACCCTCACCGCTACTGCGTCCGGAGGGAACGCACCATACACTTACCAATGGACAGTGAACGGGGCAGTATCTTCGCTGTCAACGACCAACAAGCTCGTCTATCCGTCCACGGTCGCAGGACAGGTCACGTTCTCGATCACCGTTGGCGACGCCAACGGCAATAATGTGACTTCGTCGTCCGTCAGGCTCACGGTGCGTGCCCTTCCCACCGTGCTCATCACTGGCAACAACACTCCTTTCACCAGTCACACCGATAACCTTACTGCGTCGGCAGGTGGGGGCATAGGGCCGTACGCATACGCATGGAGCGTGGACGGGGTCCCTCAGACCGGATACACTGGGCCGGTATTCGCGTTCAACGAATCTGCGAACGGATCATATCAGGTGATTGTGAGCGTCACTGATTCCGTCAATGGCCAGGGCACATCAGTTCCGTTCACAGTGACGGTCGTGAACCCACCTCCGGCAATCATCCCGCCATCACCGCCCTGGTACGAGAACTCTCCCATCCCGGGAGTCGCGAGCGCAGCTCTTGGTTGGCTCATCATCCTGGCGATCATCATGGTCGTCGTGGGAGTGATAGTGGCAGTTCATCGCAGGAGACGCCCTGACGAGGACGTTCCACCGATCGGCGTTGTTTGTGGGAGCTGCGGGGCAGGCCCGTATCCATGGGGAGTGGGTGGATGCCCACGATGCGGCAGCCCGTTCGCCAATGTGACTCCGATGCCGAACTCTCCCAACTACGTGGCCTATCCCAACTCGCCCGACGCCCTGCCTCCTTGGCCAGGGCCGCCCTATCAGTGAGAGAGCGCGAATAGCAAGTAACCGCACTTTCATCTACCACGAGGTGCTCCCCTGAACGGGAACCGTCACATGAAAACGCTCGTCCTTGGGGCCACCTCTCTCGTCGGCAGCCACTTTGTAGCATCGAAACGGGGAGCGGGGATCGAAGCGGTAGACATCGAGGACCCCAGGCAGAAGGGTCTCCAAGTTGAGAAATACGTCAACCTGGACCTGAGCCGGGAAGACGACGTCCGTGAATTGATCAGGACATCGCCCTGTGACGCTGTCGTCAACTTCGTAGCGAGAACGGACGTCGATGGTTGTGAGAAGGAGCGCCCTCTTGACACGTCCTCACCCGCCAAGAAGGGAAGTGCTGGGAGCGCATGGAGGCTGAACGGGGAGCTTCCCGGTTGGTTGGCCGAGGAGACCGCCATGAGGGACATGTTCCTCATTCACTTGTCCACCGATTTTGTGTTTGACGGGTCGAGCGGTCCATATCGGGAAGACGCACTGCCCGATCCATTGGGGCCGCAGGTCAGCTGGTATGGTTACACCAAGGGATTAGGAGAGGTCAGGGTGCTCGCGGCCAACGACAAAGGAAGTGCCTTGATCCGCCTTTCCTATCCTTATCGCAGCCAATTCCAGGGCAAGCTCGACTTCGCGCGGAATCTGGTGGCGAAGCACAAGGAAGGGAAGCTCTACCCGCTCTATTCGGATCAGAAGATGACTCCCACCTGGATACCTGACATCACCAACGCGATCGAAGCGCTCCTCTCGTCCAAGGCCGCAGGAGTGTATCACGTCGCATCTCCAATCGTTACTACCCCTTACGAGTTCGCCAAGTCCCTCTTCACGGAACTGGGACTTGACACCGGGGCGCTTCGCTCCTCACAGCTAAAGGGTAAGACGACAACAGGAGTTGCCCCCAGGCCTCTAATCGGTGGGTTGGAAGTGAAGAACGTTCGCTCGCTAGGAGTAGAACCCAAGAGTTACCTCGAGGGCATCAGGACGCTTGCACGCGAGGTTAGTGCTGGATCTCGAATGGAAGATCCGTAGGGCGGTCCCTTCTCACCTTTGCCATACCGTGACTCCCAGTCGATATGGCCCGTTCCAGGTGGGAGTAGGCTTCCTCGACGAACCGCTTCACCTTGGAACCGTCGACCCCGGGTTCAAGCTTCTTGGGGAAATCCCAGTAGAGGAGGCATCCCCCTCCAGTCGATAGGATCCTGAACTCCAACCTTTCCAACGATACCGGGACGGACGGGTTCACGCGAGAGAGCTTGGAAACAACTATGCTCGTGTTCCTTCCCCCTTCCTCGTGCTGGTCTTCCTCGGAGGCATATCCCAGGCCATTCAGATAATCCGACAGGTACCTCACAAGTCTTTCCCGTCCAAGCCCCCGGCATCTGAGCCAGCTTCCCTCCGGTTCAAGCATCGGCACTCCTGGTTTGAGACTTGCGAAGCATCCTCCTCACAAAGCCCAGCAACATTGCATACTCGTACTCTGATGCCGTCGCCCGGCCAAGCAAGCGCCGGAAGAGCAACTTGATGCTGTGCCTCTTGTGCTCCGGGTAGTGGCACTCAGCCAGGGCCTTGTCCAGCAAGGCGAAGAAGACGGCCTTCTCCTTACCACTGAGCTTGAACGGTTCTGCCCGGTGACGAGTAGTTACCTCCAAGCCAAGGAAGGTCTCGTATAGCAAGATGGCAACTGCGTGCGAAAGGTTGAGCGTAGGGGAAGAGGAGCTGGTCGGAATGAAGACCAGGACATCACAGAGTGCGAGGTCTTCCACTCCCAGGCCGTTGTCCTCGGGGCCGAAAAGAATGGCCACCTTCCCTTCCACACTGCCAACCATGCGCCCCCAATCGGTGGGGCTCACAGAACGTCTGAGGTAGGAACGAGTTCTCCCTGTAGAAAGGTCCGTGGTCCCGACGACCAGGTCCGCATCGGCGATAGCCTCCTTGAGAGTGGGTACGACAGTGGCGCTCTTGAGAAGACTCAGACCGGCCATGGCACGCCGTCTGGCCTCCTCTCCCAGCTTTGCCCTGGGGTTCACTATCAAGAGCTTGGTCGCGTCGAAGTTGCTCATCACCCGAGACACGGCACCCACATTCCCATCCTCTTTGGGATTGAGAAGGACCACCACTATCTCGGGGCGCATGTCCGATCTCACGCCCCTGTGGACCCGCCAAAAAGCCGGTCCATCATCCAGCGGGGCTCAAATGGTTTGAGATCGCCGTAACCTTGTCCAACCCCAACGAACAGTATCGGCTTCTTCACCACGTACGCAACCGAAAGAGCGGCTCCACCTTTCACATCTGCATCGAGCTTCGTCAGGACCACCCCGTCGAACCCGAGTTCGTGGCTGAACAGGCGGGCCTGTTCCACCATGTCATTTCCAGAGAGGGCGTCGCCGACGAAGAGGGTAAGGGCAGGATTCACTACCCGGCGTATCTTCTTGGCCTCCTCGACCAGGTTCTCGTTGGTGTGCTGCCGTCCTGCAGTGTCGACGAGAACGACCTCGATGTGGCGGCTCTTTGCGTGGTGAAGCGCGTCAAAAGCGACAGCTGCGGGGTCGGCCCCCTCCTTCTGGCGGATCACCTTGACCCCGACCTTCTCTGCGTGCACCTCGAGCTGCTCGACAGCGCCCGCGCGGAATGTGTCCGAAGCGGCCATAACGACCCCGTGGCCCCTGGAGACCAGCCAGCTTGCGATCTTTGCAAGGGTGGTGGTCTTTCCGCTGCCGTTGACCCCGAGGAACATGATCACGTAGGGTTTGGGGCCGGCCTTTATCGCAGCTTCGAGGTCGAACGGCTTCATGTCCAGAACGTTCAGCACCGCCTTTCTCAGGGCCGCCTCGATAGCCTGGGAGGCATCCTCGCCCCACCGTAGTTTCTTTCCCTTGAGCGAGGCTCTGACCTCTGCCTGGATGGCCTCGATGACCTCCACGGCAACATCGGATTCCAGTAAAGTCAGTTCCACTTCCTGAAGAACGTTCTCTAAGGTCTTCTCCCTGATTGGTAGACCGATCCCCTCAGTAAAGGATGATGGCTCGGCACCTTTCTGGGGCTTTGCGAGTCCCAACCGTTCCTTGAGCTTGGCCCACATGAATGCTCGATCAGATGACCCTGTATCCTATTTTGCGGCTTGCGGAACGACCCTTCACAGACGCCATCATGGCGCTACTGTTTCCCGTCATGGGTGACAACATGTTTCTGCTGTTTCTGCTTGATGGCAGCTTCCAGGCGCTGAGAGAGGGCCTGCGCTTCATTATCCAGCTGTTGCAATTGATTGACCATCTCCTGCTGGGCCCTGTCAAGTCTGCCGATGCGCTCGTTGAGCATCTCTAGGCCCCTCACTCTCTCCACTTCAACAACAAAGCCGCAACCGAGGCCTAGTATGACCCTCTCGGTAGAACCCGGGATGACCTTCACGAATGTCTCTGCCCCTACTGGTGCGAGAATCTCTCGCCCAGTGTCCAATCGTTCCAATTCTTCCAGTGTATCGCGTGCGCGCTGGTGCTCTGCTATGGATATTCGGATGATTTCCTGCTGGCGCAGGAGAGCTCCCGCCTGGTTCCGGTACTCCTCAAGCCTTGCAAGCTCATTCTGCATGTCCTCATCGGTCATCCCTGGTGACTCGGCAGCGTTCCGTGCACTCATTGCCCGACTCCACGGGGAGAGGGCTATTAAAAGCTTTGACGAGCGTTCAATCGCGCTTGCAGGCGAGATAATAGGTGATAAGGAAGGGCACTGCGGACCAGAAGGCCCCACTGGCTACCAGCGCCGCCAGATAGAGGCCATCCCCGGCGGGATTACTTATCGGCAGGAAGAAGAAGAACGAATGCGTGTTGTACGCGAGCAATATTGCCGTGAACTGGGCCGGATTGAAGTAGTCGCCAACCACTATCGTGCGGATCGCCGAAGTGGTGTCCAACCCTGTAGAAATGATGATGACTGCAATGATCACATACCATATGATGGAGAACATTACGAAGATGATGGTGGACGTGCCCTGCACGATCCCAGCGGAACGGAATACATGGGCCAGCAGGAAGACGATCCCTCCAAAGGCACAGGCCTCCACTAGAAGCCCGACGTAGAGTGTTGCGATGTCGCCCGGGTTGATGAAGAAAGTTGTCTCTATGTTCACGACAGCATCCATGAGCCCTAGGGCCACGCCCAGGGAGACCGCTGACGAGAGAACGACCGCAAGGAACCGCGAACTCACGAGCTCGCCACGGCTCACCGGGCGACAAAGGACCGCGTCCAGTATTCCGGACGCCCTGTCCTTGGCATAGGTCTCGTAGGCCGCCAGTATCCCGGTGACCGGTATGAAGAATCCATAGATCGCCCCGATGCCGTTGACGGCGAAGGCATTGACCGTGTCACTGGTCGCTCCGTTAGCGGCAAGATGCGGGAGCCCGATGAGAAGCAGCGCCAAACATAGCAGCGAAGTGAGTGCCATCATGATGAGCACCCCTCGATTTTGCAGGGTCCGGAGGAGGTCGTACAGGAAGCGGTTCATCTTGCCTCGTGAATGAGTCTGAAGAAGAGGCTCTCAAGGTCCTCTCTATCCATCCTGATCTCTGCAACCTTGCAACCGCGCCTCACCAGCTCCTGGTTCACCTCCCATGGCTCGGAGGTAGGGTTGGAGATGGTGAAATCCAAACCGTCCCGGGTGACCTCTCCTATGGAGCTCAGATACGATGGTGCATCACCCTCCATCTCCACGAGCTTGACCCGAAGTCTTTGAGCGGTCGAGTTGTGGAGCTCGTCACGGGAGACCACCTTGAGGAGAGATCCATTGTGGAGAATGGCGATCCGGTTTGCCATGTTCTCGACCTCGCTCAGGATGTGGGATGAGAGCAGAATGGACGCGCCATCCTTCCTCAGTGTGGAGATGAGATTCCGGACGTACCTGATCCCTTCCGGGTCCAGGCCGTTCAGTAGCTCGTCTAGGAGAAGGTTCTGGGGCTTGGCGAGGATCGCGGTGGCAAGGGAGAAGCGCTTCTTCATCCCCTGTGAGAAGCTCCCCAGCTTCTGAAACTCGCAGCCAGCCAGGCCTACCTCGCCTAGGAGGTAGAAACACCGGGACCGGAACGATGGCCCGCCAAGACCATTGTACCCTCCGAGGTACTCCAGGAGCTCAGCCGCGCGGGCGTGAGGATCGAAGTTTGGGAACTCAGGAACCCATCCCACGGACGAAGAAGCCTTGACCTTCTCGCTCACGATGTCGTATCCATTCAGAAGGACGGTCCCACTGGTCGGCAGTATCAACCCGGCCCCAACTCGTATCATCGAGGTCTTTCCAGCCCCATTAAGTCCCACGAGGCCGAGCACCTCACCCTTCCTGACCTCCAATCTTACGCCCTGTATGGCCGGCTTCCTCCTGCCGTAATAGGTCTTGGTGAGTTCATTGAACTCTATCGTAGCGTCCCCTCCCCGCTATTTTGGAGCAGGCACGTTCTTCTTCTGGAGAGATTTCTCTCTGGCAAGGATCCATGTCATGACCCTCTCCTCGTACGACGTCTCAACCGGTTTGCGTGGCGGGGTTGGTGGAGCGCGCGTCTTGTCATCGGGATCGGCACCGAGTTCCAGTTGCCGCCCCCTGTGTTGGTTCACTGAGATAGGTTTGCGATCTCTTGCCATCTCGCTTTCACCTCCCCATCATCCATCCCCACGGTTGGGGAGAATATTACTGTCTCTCCCCAGAAGGCCCTTGCCTTGGGGTAGTCCTCCACTTTCAGCGGGAGGGAGAGACCGCTTAGATTACGGGATGCAACGAGTTCCCTCAGCACCTCCCAGGCCTTCTCCTCCTCTGTGTTGCGGTCCAGTGTCAGCTCAGGATCGTAACGACCGAGGACCTGCATCAGGGCGCTGCCCTCTCCGGAGACCACTGGATAGACCCGGCAACCGCGCTTCATCATCAGCCATGCTCCGAGCGCACCTCTCAAACCGTTCACGTGAGCGCCCACTCTCCCTCCAACACCTATAGGGAAGCCGCCAGGGGCGCTATACATGTCTGAGTACAAGTATGTCTTTGACCCACGGATCTCAACGTGGAACTCTGCGTCAGGGTTCGTAAGGTCCACCTTCAGGCCCTTCTCCGGAAGAGCACTGAGAATGGCCGCGCCTACCTTCACATCCACGTCATGGCTGGTGAAAGGGTGGGTACCTGTGCGACGAGACCTGACGGCGAACTTCGCACCATCCTTGAGAGAACGGGCGAATGACACGACCTGTGCAGAAATGGCATCCAGGTCTGTGGGCATGACCGTCACCTCGCTCACTGAGACCAGGCCGAAGATCCGACGAGTGATCGGCAGGGCAGCGCGGGCGTCGGCAGTCTGGACGTACAGATGTCCGTGATCCGAGGTCACTATGCACTCCATCCCTGCTTTGACGAAGGCGAGCAGCACATTCTTCTTCAGGCGCCCCTCGAACTCACGCCTTACCGGAGGAGACTTCAGTGCCAGTTCCCCGTACCTCAGGAGGAGCGTTTCTGCCACAAAGCAAGTGGAAGGCGTCCGGGTAATTATCACCAACGGACCGTGCCCGCGCAAGAATCGCCAAAACGGTGGCAAGGCTCGTGGCAATGGTCGAAAAGTAGTCTCACTTCAACACCTGGCCCCGCGCCCAATCACTATCGTGCCGAAGGATCGTTGAATGGTCGCAGAAAGCGGAAATAGCCCCTCACCTTCCCCAACTTAGGAATGCAGGAGCCATCCGCGGGCGCAACAGGCATAGTGAATCCCTGGTCCCCGATTCACAACCACATTTGTGCTGAAGCATCCAGACGGCTGAAGGCCCTGAATGTCGAGGTTTCGGAAGATGATCTTCGGCGGGAGCTCGCTGCCCCACCCGAAGGGATGGGAGACGTGGCCCTTCCCTTGTTCCGCTGGGCCAAGAAGGCGGGTGTCCCTCCTGACGAACTGGGGAATAAGCTCGCCAAGGATTTTCCCCCTGGGGATGGCATTTCCAGTGTTGTTCCAGCGGGGGGCTTTCTCAACTTTCATGTGAGCGCAGCCTGGCTGGCCAAGACAACGCTAACGAGCATTCTCGGCCGCGCCGACTCGTATGGCCGCAACCCTCCAAGAGGGAAGACCGTTTGTGTCGAGCACACCAGCACGAATCCCACCGGGCCTCTGCATGTGGGAAGGGCCCGCAATAGTGTAGTTGGGGATACTTACACGAGGGTGCTCAGGGCCGCGGGATACGCGGTCACGGCGCACTTCTACGTAGACGATGTGGGGCGTCAGGCCGCGACATTGATCTGGCTCTGGTCCAAGCCGATATCCACCTGGCCTCAGGAAGTGAGGGACAAGAGCGGCATCGTTGCGAATGCAACAAAACCGCCGGAAATGAAGCCCGATGAATGGCTGGGAAAGCCCTATCCAGCAGCGGCAGAAGTGGTGGCCCACGACGAGGTTGTCGCCAGGGAGATATCGAGCATGACCGCCAGCTTCGAGGCAGGGAAGATAACCCCGAAGGAATATCGGCTTGTTCCCACGGAGATACTGGAAGGTATCACCCAGTCACTCGCACGGATCGGTGTTTCCTTCGACGAGTTCGTCTGGGAGTCGGACTACATAACGAGCGGTGCGGTGAAGAGGGCGATCGACAGACTGAAGCTTTCCGACCGCTCAAGGACGGAAGAAGATGGTGCGCTCGCAATAGACGCGACAGGTTACGGACTCCCGGCCAAGGAGTCCACGGTATTTGTTTCAAGGTCGGACGGGAGCACGCTCTACATAGCAAGGGATGTGGCATATCACGAGGACAAGCTCGCGCACTTCGACAGGGTCATCGATATACTCGGGGAGGACCACAAGCTCCACTTCAGAGCTCTGCTTGCCCTTCTCGAGGCCACCGGGGAGAAGGCGAAGCCAGAGGTCTTCCACTATTCCTTCGTGAACCTGCCGGAAGGAAGGATGTCCACGCGCGCTGGACGGGCAGTCGGACTTGATGACCTTCTAAATGAGGCACACGACAGGGCCAGAAAGGAGATCCTGTCCCGCAGGCAGGACGTGTCGGCAGAGGAGGTGGAGAAGATAGCAGAGAAGGTCGGATCCGGCGCCGTTCGCTTCCACCTGCTGGTCGTTCAGCCGGACAAGGCAATCACGTTCCGCTGGGAGGAAGCGCTCTCGTTCGAGGGGAAAAGCGCACCCTTCGTTCAGTACTCTCATGCCCGGGCGGCAAGTCTGCTCAGGAAGGCAGAAGAGAGCAACCGGGACATATTGGAAAGGATACGCAAGGTCGACCCTTCAGTCCTCATTCCTCCATCAGAACCAGACCCGAAGGAATTGGCATTGGTGAAGGCATTGAGCCGCCTTCCCTCACTGGTCGACAAGGTGGCGGAGGGTGGCCAGGTCCATCTCCTGGCGCTCTATTCGCACGACCTGGCCGAGCGGTTCAATGAGTTCTACCAGGCCATCAGAGTCATGGGTGGTGAACCCTCCTGGCTTCCCTTCAGGCTCGCGCTCGTTGCGGCCACACGCCAGGTTCTCCACAATGCCCTGGAGATAATCGGGGTGGAACCGCTGGAAAGAATGTGAGATGGCGCCACAAAAGGACGGCCACCCAGGCATCGGGCAGCTTCGAAAGGCTGGTCGTGTTACCGAGATACTCTTCCTCTACGAGGCGGCCACGCACACACACAACCGTCTGCAGCCCATGGCAGACGCATTGGGGGTTTCGGTGCAGGCCGCATCATTTCTCTACCGCGAGCTTTCTCGCAGGGGACTGGTGCATTCCGTGGATGGAGCGTACCGTCCAACGGTGGCCGGGATAGCATTCCTTCACGCGTCCTTGAACGAGATCAGGGATGACCTGGAGGAGCGTCTGGCCCACCTCAACATCATCAGAAGATGCAAGGCAGAGGCAGCGACCAACATCCACGGCGGGGAGATAGTGACCCTCATGATGGAAGAAGGGATGCTCAAGGCCCGACCTGGGAAGATGGGAGAATCCATTGGGCGCGCCTCACACGAAGCACGCTCTGGAGAGCTGGTGGAGGTCGTGGACTTGGAGGGGATAGTCCCGCTTACTCCGGCAAAGATACTCTGCGTAGTGTTCCCCCTTTCCTCCCTCGACTCTTCATCGCTCAGCGGTCGCCTTGCCACGATACTCGAGAAGGAACCGTTCGGTCTCCTGGCAGCAGAGGGGCTTGAGGCCTATCACCTTCTCAGGCACGCAACAAGGGAACCGATAACCCGGTTCGGTGTTGCTGCGGCAGCTCGGGAGGCATCTCAGGTGGGGGTTCCGGTAATCATTGTGGCATCAGGCAACGTTCTCCCGGTGCTGCTCCACAACCTCAGTGAGAGAGCACCGGAGCTTCCGGTTGAGGTTCGCTATGTTGCTTCCCCGGAGGAGGCAACGAAGCCAAGACATCGTAAAGTTGGGTGAGATCAGCGAGTTCCTTCGCACCTGCTCGCAGAAGTTTGGCGTAGGCGTCGGCCGCCTTTCCACCGGTGAAATCCCGTCCCATCTCTGGCGACCCTCCAATAAGGAAGCTGGGACGCTGAGCCACAAATGGGAGAGGGTCCTGCATGTTGACCAGGTTGCCCTCACCCACCGCGAAGGGGGCGATCACGATTACCTCCGCATCGGCCATCAGGGTCCGATGCCGGAGGCGCACATCCTCAGATAGCTGAGTGAACGGGTCCTCCACTGCCATTGTGATGTTCTCGGTTTGGCAGAATTCCTCGTCACTGTCAAGCAGGTTGAGCGCGCCTGCCGTCACAGTGTATCCACGGGAGACGAGCTCGCGCAAGATATCCTTCCCGCTCCCTCCACCGCACACCACGTGAACCCTGTTCAAGCCCCCTTCCTTGGGAGGGGAGGGTGGCCGTCTCTCTGGAGGGAAGACGAACACATGCTCCCCACGTCTGTGGACCGATGTGTCCACACCAAACACTTCGAAGACGCGCTCCTGGGTCACGGTGGATGCGGGAGTTCCTATCGTTACGCAATGCCCGTGCGAGAGCCAGAGGATCCTGTCGGCGAAACGGCAGGCAAGGTTGAGATCGTGGAGCGAGACTACGACCGCACGCCCGGGGGCACTTCTTCGGAAACTTGACAGCTTCTCCATCACCTCCAGCTGGTAGGCGATGTCTAGGTGGCTCGTGGGTTCATCCAGGAGAAGCAGAGGAGTGCCCTGTGCGAGTGCGCGAGCATACAGGGCCCGCTGCCTCTCACCGCCAGAGAGCTCCAGGATCCCTCTTTCCCGGAAGGATAGGAGGCTAGTCTCGGTGAGGGCGGAATCTATCGCCTCATTATCGGCAGAGGTCTCAGGGGAGTAGCTTCCCAGATGAGGATAACGCCCCAGCGCAACAAAATCCTCCACAGTAAGGTTCTCAGAAGCGAACTCCTGCTGCGGAACCCAGGCCATGATCAGGGCGCGTTCCCTAGGGGAGAGAGTAGTGACCGACCGCCCTTTCACGAAGACTTGTCCCTTCTCAGGCTTGATGAGGCCAAGGGCAGCCCGAAGGAGAGTTGTCTTTCCAGACCCGTTGGGACCCACCAGCGCCAGGATCTCTCCCGGTTCTACGCTCAGGCTCACGTCGCGTAGAACAAGTTGTTGGGAGAGCCTTACGTGGACGTTCTCCAGTTGCAACAGTGCTGACCGGAGCGGATTGCCTGTCATACGGCTCTCCCCCGCAGCCTGCGATTGAGTATCCATAGGAAGAAGGGGGCGCCGACGAACGCTGTGATGACACCCACTGGGAGGATTCCACCTCCACCAAGGATCGAGCCTGCCAGGTCATCAGCGAGAACAAGGAAGAGTCCCCCGAAGAGCGCGGCCGCCGGCAGCAGCATTCGATAGTCTGGCCCCTGGAGCCTGCGAACCACATGGGGCGAGATGAGGCCGACGAATCCAACTATGCCACAGAAGGCAACGGCCAGTGCGGTCACGAAGGAGGAGATGAGGATGAGCCTGCGACGAATGCTCTTCACATCGGCCCCGAGACCTGCCGCTGTCTCGTCACCGAGCTGAAGGAGGTTCAGATCGCGCCCATGCAACATGAGCAAGGAAGAGCCGGCAGCCACCCCTCCAAAGACAAGTCCTACTTGAACCCAGGTTGCACCAGTGAAACTTCCTAGGAACCAGAATGTGATGAACAGCGCCTCACTAGACGCCCGGAGGGTGGTGAGCAGCGATATCATTCCGCCAAAGAGGGTCCCGATGGCGACTCCGGTCAGGAGAAGTGTTTCCGGTGAGCTCCTAATGGAACGCGAGGCAAGCAACACGATGGAGCCAGTTCCCATGGCCCCCAGGAATGCGAACAGGGGAAGGTACAGGGTTGCATCCTGAAACCCCATCTGGGACACGAAGAGGGTCGCGGCAGCCCCCAACGCTGCTCCGGAAGAGATCCCGAACAGGTAGGGATCTGCCAATGGGTTGCGGAAGACCCCCTGCATCGTGCCGCCCACGACTGCGAGACCCATCCCGACGAAGAGGGCCAGGAGTATCTCCGGCAGACGATTGTCCCATAGTATCGTATCCATGCTCGAGCAGGAAACTGGGTTCCCAGCGACGGAGATCGGGGTGGGACAGGGATTGCCCGGGAAAGCTCCACCGGTCAGGTGGTGTAGTTCTATGCCGATAACATCGGTTGGGGGGATGCGGACCGAGCCCACGAGTGGAGAGAGCGCCAGCACGGCCAGGAGGCAGAGGAGCAGGATGAGCATGAGGCCGAAGCTCCGTCTCCGGTGGGGAGGGGGCGATGCACGGGCGCTTTCGTCGTCTGAGTTTTCATGCATTCTATGAAGGAGAAATGTTCGGGTGCAGCAACTGAGCGAGTGTGGTCACGCCAAACACCATTGACGGGTCAGGCTCCGTCAAGATGGTCACATCGATGCCATAAACGTGTCCTGCTTGGACCGCACCAAGGGAGCTCCAGTCCTGTCCCGCGCCATATGCGGATACATTGAGACCGAAGCCGGTGCCAACAATTATGTCGTCAGGGTTCGCGGCGAGCACATAGCTTCCGCTTATTTCCGGCTCACCAAGAGTGTTGTTAGAGCTTATGCTGACCGCTTTGGCCTGGACGATCATATCGTTCCCGAAGGTACCTGCACCGAACGTCCAGTAACCCGATGAGTCGGCATAGTATGTGACCAGTACGGTCGGTGCGGTGGCATTGATCAGGCTACTTTCAACGGAATCGAGCGACTGGGTCATAGATGTAACAATATCGCTGGCTTGGGAAGCAGTCTGAGTGAGCTTTCCCACGATCTCCACATCATAGAAAATGCCTACGAGCGTTGCCGGGTTTAGATACAGGCTCGGGATGTGGTCCGCGGTCGAAATGGTGTCAAGGCTCGCGATGTTGACTCCACTGGCTCCAACCACAAGGTCCGGGTTCAACGCTACTATCGATTGAATATCCAGGGAGGGTTGCCATGTTATGCAGGCAAGGTCAGATAGGTTCCACAACCGTATCTGGGCCGGGGTATAGTCTGCTAGCCTTCCCCCATACGAAGCCAATCCGCAGTCGGTGGCGACCACATGGGATCGGAGGCCCAAGCGATAGAGTATGTCCATGGCGCTGGGTGACAGGACCACAATGCGCTGGGGTGGGGCTGAAACCGACACGTTCCGCCCAGCGTCGTCGATGACATTTATGGAGCCCTGAGGCGCCTGGTTCTTCAGCTGATAGTAGGTCGCGGTCGCGCCGACGGACAGGGCTGCAACAATGACCACGATCACTATGACGAATGCGGGGGGGATCGTATGCACGGACGAAGAAGTCGAATCTTTAAAGCTCATTGGAATTTTATAAAACTCATTGGTATTTCAAGGTTGCTGCTCAAGCAGACAGGGTAAATCGCAGATGCGGTCACCAGGGACCACGGTCTGCTCAGCGGGTCGCGAGCCGATCGTAACGGTGGGAGAGCCGCACGTTCAAATGGGCGATTTCCTCGCGAATGATAGAGATTTTCTGGAGATGTCTGCCTAGGGCCGCGACTACGGACTCACGGGGGAAAGGGGGAACGCGAGGTTGTTTCGCTGATTGGTCGATGGACGCCGATAACCCCCCAATCAGGACCTGGGATCCGTCGCTCGCGAGCAGGAAGGGGAAGACAACACATTCCTCCACCAGCTCGTGGAATATCTTGTCCAAGGAGGTCTCATCCCGCAGCATTCCGTGGAAGAACAGGACATGGGAGAAGTGCACCCCTTGGAAGGCCGGTAGCGCGGCCAGGTTAGGGAAGACACGCCAATCGACCTGCCCTTGTGCGAGCAAGTGCCGTTCTGACCGGGGGAGAGAGGCGGGACGGATGGGATACATGCGTCCCTTGGTTCCTACCCCTTCAAAGGGGCGGCGAACTATGGCGGCGATCTTCTCTGTGCCAAGTCCATTCTCTCCTGAGCCTCCTGATGGAAGAGGGCGCGGGTAGCGTTTTGAACCATCGATCCCAGCCAGATGATCAAAAGCCCCTTCGAAGTCGAAATAGACGGGAACAGAGGGGGTCGCAGGGTCTACGTTCAGGGTGAACCGCGTGCTCTCGGTCCCGGCAGCCTCTATGGAGGGAGAATTCCCGTAGCTAACCGCGAAAAGGGAATTCGCCATGCTCCAGAGAAGAACTGTCGTGGGTTGTCGTTCTAGCTCATCAACTTCGCGGTCCCGGTCCTCTGCGAACGGTCGAGAGAGGATGAAACCGACACGGGAGAACCCCAGGGCTGCCGGGCTCGGTACGTAGCGGTCCTCAATGATTCCCTGTGAATATAGGCGCAGTTTCGCATCCTGGTATGTTGAACGGGGAAGGCCGCTCGCGTGAATTCGCCTCTCCTCACGCTCCTCGGATGCACCCAGGAGACCTGCTACAACCGTAGTCTCATAGGGGGTGAGGGCGCGAGGCTTCTCGCTTGAGTTCACGGTTCACTTTCGCCTCTCCATCCGAGTTATCTCTCATAAGCCTTCTGGAGGTCAGGGATTAGGGCCAGCCACCAGTAACCCCTCTTCGTGTCACCCTCAATTGGGCGCCTTGGAGAAGGTGCGGCGACCATGTTATAGTCACTCATGGTGGCCGGCGTTTTCTCTCCAGACCGGCCGTTTGTTTATGTTCGATGAGCTGATCATGGGCCCGAATGCAGCAACCTGGCGTCCCGTTGGATTTCGCCATCGGAGCAGATCGGCCATCAACCCCTCGGATCAGGCCGTTAGTACGTCCATGGTCACAGCGAACGCTCGTGTTCCTGACCGTTGGCCTGCTGATCTTCGCATCACTCGGAGTGTTGGCGCTGGACAGTGTTACGGATCGTGGTGTGCCCGCCACATCCTCGGGATATCACCCCGAGGTGATTCATACTTCGCCTCTGGCCGGAAAACATGCCACCGTCATTCCTGAGGGCGTCCCAGTCAAGTCGATCCCTGTCGGATCGTTCCCGTGGGAGGCAAGTCTCGATAGCCAGAACGGCGAGTTGTTCGTCGTCAATGAGAACTCGAGCAATGTGAGCGTCATTTCGGCCGCCACGAACTCGGTCGTGGCCAACGTGCCAGTTGGCCTCTACCCAGAGTATGCGGTCTATGACCCTGTCCAGGCGGAGACCTTCGTCACGAACATGGAAATCAACGACCTCTCATGGGACGGGAGTGTTAGCGTGATATCTGATACAACGAACAAACTGGTCACGACCATCCCGACCCAGTTCGGTGCGGTGGGAATTGCGTACGATGGTGCGCAAGGGGAATTCTTCGTGGTCTGCTACAACTATACGGGTCCGAATTACGTGGACGTGATCTCGGCAGCTACGAATCACGTCCTGGACAGCATTGATATCGGGAGCTCCACACGATCGATCAACATCGTGTATGATAGCGGAGCAGGCGAAGTCTTTGTCGGCAACTATGCCTCGGACTATGTTACCGTGATCTCGACCGCCACTGACAAGATCGTGGCCAAGGTAGCAGTTGGGCTCAACCCGTATGGCCTCGTCTATGACAGTGATGCGGGCGAGGTGTTTGTCGGCAACTCCAATTCGAGCACGGTGAGCGTGATCTCAGATTCCAGCAACACCGTGGTCGCGACAGTTCCTGTGGGAACTGGGCCCATCAGTCTCGATTATGAACAAGACCAGGGAGAGGTTTTCGTGACGAACCAGGGATCAAGCAGCGTGAGCGTGATCTCGGACTCCACGAACTCGGTCGTGGCTACGATCCCTGTAGGTTCAGCCCCGATAGGGATTGACGAGGATGTCAGCTATGACCCCGTCCAGGGACAGACCTTCGTCGCGAACGCGTTGAGCGGGAATGTCAGCGTGATTTCCGATGAAACGGATAAGGTAGTCACGACCTTTTCGGTAGGAACGGAACCTACCACAGTCCTGTATGACGGCTCAGCTGGGGAAATGTTCGTTCTCAACGGCGATTCGAACAACGTGAGCGTGCTTCCTGCGGGAGCGTGGTCCCTTTCTTCGGTGGCGATATCTCCCAGCTCGGTCCGAACCGGGAGCAGCGGCAACCTTTCCGCTCAGCCAGTCTGCAAGGGGGTCGATTGCGACTCTGTGGGAGTTCCAGAGTATGCCTGGTCCCTGACCAACAACCTTGGAACGTTGAACTCAACGACTGGCCCAGTAGTAGCCTTCACAGCTGGTAAGATCGTAGGGATTGACACGCTCTTCGTGAACGTGACGTTGAACGGGGTAACCGTGCAGCAGAGCGTGCCAATCATGATTGTGAGCAGCACTGGTGGTCCTCCCCCTGCCGAGTCTTTCCCCATGTTGATCACCGCAGTGGTCGTGCTCGTGGGCGTGCTGCTCATCGCAGTCGTGGTCGTGGTCTTGACACGGCCGCCAAGATCTCCGACGACACACGCCTCGCCACCCCCTGTCGGGCCACTATCCTCTTACGATCGGTACCGACAGAAAGACACCATGCATCCATCGCCTGCCAAGCCGCAGCCACAAGGCCCTCCCGAGGACATCGTCAGCGACATGGTCTGAATGAGTAGGTGGAAGATGTCAGAAACACAAGGCAAAGGAAGTAGTAGATTCGCAGCGCAACAGTTCCCGAACCGCAGTGCACGCATAGGGCATTCAAATCCATGGCGAGCAGCCCTGGTCAGCATTCTGATCGGGGTAATGTTCATTGTGCCCTCGTCAACAGTCACGAACGTCCGGATCGGAGACAAGGGATCGAACATCGTCTCCACGCAAGTTCACACTTCTGATTCGGTCGGTCGCGCTGGCTCAAGTAAATTGACATCGACGAATCCCGTTCGCATCCATTCTTCAGCAGATCCCGACCAGAGAGGTGCTCCCACAGTGGAAGGGACCTCCAAGGCTCCGATATCCCCTGTGACCCGGTCCACGGTCATGCAAACGCTTCATGATTCACTCCGGGATCGCGCGCCTGCTCGACCAAGGCAGGTAGCAGGCGAATTGGTCGATCCGTCCTACCCTTATGCGCCCAGTTTCGGACCCTATCCAATGGGGATATCCTGCCTCGGACTGCGGAACACGACTGGCAATCTCACCGGATATTGGCTGAATACAACGGGAATCGAGGGTACGGTCACTCTCAACCAAGCCCAGACCTTCAACTTGGACAGCCTGGGGCCCCAGTATGTCATGCTCCAGATGAATACCATCCTGACTAATGTAATGTTGTTCAACCACACCACCGATCCGAACGGGAGCAGCTATGAGTACTGGGTCCAGAACGTGGTCGACTACCTCCCTCAGTACTCCTATCTCTTCCTGGTCACGGAGATTTGGAACTCGACGGGCGGGGGATCATATTCCGTCACGCCCAACTCTCTGGTCAGCTACAATGGGACAATCTACCCTCCAATCACAGAAGGCGGAACTACGTGGCCTGGGACGTACAGCGTCGCAGGACCCGCTCTCGAAGTGCCCTATCCATTTACGCTCAGTCTCTTTACCAATACGGCAGTCGTGGGAGACAGGCCAGTCCTCTACCTGAACTACTCAGTGGACGGCCAATCGGGGAACTATGATGCATTAGTTTTCAATTCCTCGGGATCACATGCGCCTAGAACTGCCGCACCCGTGCCCTATTCCCAGATATCGGGCTATTACGGCCCAGGTGGCGAGATCAATGACGCTGAATGGGTCTTGTCGGGTCCTGGTGGCGGATCCATGAGCACTTATCAGGCGATCAACGGGACCATGCAACTATTGGTTCAAAATGAGACCACCAGGGCATTCCAAAGCGTTCCGTCTGCATACGACTACGGGATGGATACAGGCGAGACGATCAACGGGGTATCTGAGTGGTGGTCAGGCGGTCAAACACCAACCGTCCACCTATCTCTTGGTCCATCCTTTGCTGAACCCCTGTGGAATGCTAGCGCCCACAGCGATCCTGGCATGGAGCGAGTGCAGGCGAAGATAACGCCAAACAATGCCTTCGCTTGGTTCAGTCCGGGTACGGTCTTCGACAGTTCACAGGCCCAATGGGCCCCACTACTAACAACCGCCACGACAGAATGGGATGTCTCACCCGGCACCTACACCGTGGATGTGATGCTGTCCGATTACATTCAACAGACCGTCACGGTCAGCTCATCGACCATTCTGACCGTGGATCTTACGCGTTCCCTATCGGCAGGAATCTACACGCCTTTGATAGCCACGGATGATGCCCAGCTCGCTGTCTTGGCAGAGTCAGGGTCCGGGACAACCTCATCGCCTTACATCATCAATGCCACGGCGACGACTCCACTGAACGAACTCTTCGCACGCTTCAGCGGGACCTTCTTTTTCCCTACTTTCCCAGGTCTTCTTCTCATGGATAACACCGCTTGTGTCACCATTGAAGGCGCGTCGTTTCCCGTGGTCTATCCCTCTCAATATGACTACTACCTGGACTATCTCGGATTGCCGACGACCAATGACATGCAGGTTCAACTCTTCAATACCACCAATGTCACACTGACGAACTCCACGATATCAGGTTGGTATGCCGATAGTACCTATTGGGGAGAGTATCAGATGGCGGACCTCATGGTCTGGGGCAGCACCAATACCCTGGTGGAGCGAAACAACTTTACCGGCCCTGGGCCCCAAGCCTATGTTTCTGAAAGCACCAACACCGTCTTCTTCGCCAACCGATTCATGGAAGGTGCAAGCGCTCCGTATGAGGTAGGATATCCAACCACCATCGGTCTGGTGCTGGCCTCGAATGAGACCCTCACGTACAACAACTACTTTTCTGCGGCAGTTCCCTCCCAGACAGTGCCGGGCTACGGCTGGAACTTCTCTGATACCTGGGATGTTTCCAATCAGAGCGCTAGTTCGATAAGCGATGTGGTGAATGGCATATCTCTCTCAGGGAGCATCATGCACTTGTCGTGGCAGGGTGGGAACTTCTGGGCCAATTACGTCAGTGGGACCACCCCCCTTCCGTACAACGACACAGGCCTCATCAGCCTGGGAGGAGATTACCTTCCGCTTCCGTTCACCTGTACACTAACGTTTACGGAGAAGGGCCTGCCCACTGGAGACTTATGGAGCATCTCCGCTGGCAATATGACCAGTAACATCTCCGCCGGAGAGGGGTGGACCATCTGGCTTCCAAACGGGACGTATGCCCTGAGCGCCGGCGCTTCCGGTTTCTCCGCGAGCTACCCCGACATCATCACGTTGAAGGGTGCTGATAGGTCCGTGATGATCACGTTCACCCCCGTCGCCGGCTTTCTTGTGATGAACCTATATCCTGTCAACGCAACGTTGTTGGTGAATGGTACCCAGGTCTCCCCTTCGGGTAGTGGGAGTTTCTCTGAGACTCTCCATTCAGGGACATACCCGGTCGTGGCCAAAGCCCCCCAATACACGACATACTTCAACAACGTCACTGTAGTCGGTGGAAAGACAACATGGTTGAACTTCACCATGACACCCGTGCCCATCGGGCACCTGAGGGGCGAAGTCAGTCCCGTCAACCTGACCCTCTTCGTTGGTGGGTCCAAGGTCTCCCTGCAAGGAGGAGCATATGCGCTGGCACTGACTCCAGGTCTGTACTCCGTAGTGGCTACAGCACCATCTTTCCTGCCCTATTTCAACAACGTTTCCCTCCCCTTGGGCCAGACGATATGGCTGAACATTACCCTGCATGCCTTGCCCACTCCATTGCCAACTCCGCCCTCGCAGGGGGGCAATTCGAGTGCGGTCCCCTGGACTTGGATAATCGTAGCATCCGCGGCCGTAGTCGTGGCAGTCATTCTCGTGGTATTGCTGATACGCAATCGCAAGAAGCAGGTCTTTGCGAAGGCAAAGGCATCGCAACCACACCCATATGACAAACTGGCATCGCCTGTCGAAGAGGGTACCGAGGCAACCAACGAATCAGCAGGCCTCGAAAAGGCCTAGGACTTGAGGATCACCGGGCTGTAGTGGCCTTCTCCATGACGATGTCCAGGAACTGCTTCAGGTGCTCAGCGAGTATGGGATTCTCGGTGAAACCACACGCATCCAACCCAGGCGAGGCCAGTAGCGCACGGCTTCCATCCGCAAGCACATCGGTCGCCAAGATGTTCCGAGCTGGGACATGATGCACTCCCTCGGGTATCTTCTGGGCAGGGGCGGTGATGAAGGTGACCTTTACACCTCTCTTCACCGCGCTGGCTATCTTCTTCATAAGCTCATCCCTAACGGTGGAAACATGAGGTGTGGTGAGGATGAAACTCTCTGTTGACTGGTCAAGCATTTCCGCGATCTTCGAAAGGACTCTATCCCTCCCCATGAGAAGGTAGACCAATTCAGGCTCTCCATGCTCTGCTACTGTGTCATGGAGCTGATCCAGTTTTTCGAACACCTCGTCGATCGTTGACTTGAGGTGTTGAACGGTTTCAGGGATGGGTTGAGGCTTGAAGATGGAAGGCTTACCCCCCGTGGAGAATACATAACCCTTCTGGCACAGCCCTTCCAACACCTTGTAGGCGCTGGTCCTGGGGATGCCGGCAGCCTCCGCCAATGTCGTGGAGTCTCCGTATCCTCGGACGACTAGGGCCACGTATATCCTCGATTCGTACTGTGTTAGCCCCAGCCTTTCGAGGAGGTCCACTGCCCTCCTGTAGTCCTGGGAGGGCTGGCCACCGAGTGAGGAGGTTACGTCTTCAAGGCTCGACATGTGGTGTGTAAGAGGTTGCGAATGGTCATAACTTTGACCGGGAGAGACATTGGGCGCAAGACCGAAGGCAGACTGGCAGAACGGACAACCGATCGTGGGGTCCCGTCCAGTGCAATCTCTCCATTGAGACGAGCAGTGATGGTGCAACTCGCAGTCTATCTGCCCTTCAGGTCCACGAGGGCGACACTCTCCAGGGCAAGGAGCTCCCAATCCTCCAGTGGAAGGATAGAGAGTGTCGACCTTTGAATGCCAAGACGTTCCATGGTATCTGCCGTCGGCTTTCCCGCCAGGACCTCCGGTGCCTGAGTCAAGCGCAGGGCATCCATTACGGAATCCAACTCCCTCGACGGAGAGGCGACTATGACTAGCGTTCGGGTATCCTCGCACAGCCCCACTCTCTTGAGCGCTCTCTCAAGCTGGTCGGTCCCAGCGAGGTAGAGCATCATCGCCGCGCCCAGGTCGTTCAGACGCGCCCGCCCTTCCTCCAGTGCTCTCTTGGCGTGGAGAAAAGCGCTTGCAACATGCCTGGTCCCAGCGACGGCGCGAGCATCGAACATCTGCAAAAGCCCGCTCTGCCCCCGCAGATTCCTCAGGGATTGAAGCAGCTCCTGCGGATCCCTCAGGTCATTGTCTTGCCGCTTCCCACAAGCAATGGATATGTCAAGGCCGAAGATCATGTTCTCTGCCACCCTCAGATGGGTATAGTATCACCGTTCCCCGGAAGGACCACTTCGAAGTCCTTCTCCAGGTCAGCCTTCAACAGTTCCCTACTGTCACCGTGCATGAGCACGATCTTCTTGGGATGGCACTCCCTCGCCAACTCCAGGAGTTCGGCATGCCCCGCGTGGGCGGAGAAGTCGAACGACTTGACCTGACAGGAGGGGCGTATGGTCACTCCACCAACGGTCAGGGTGCCTTTCTCGATGAGCTCGTGCCCATTGGAGCCGTCCACCTGATACCCGGTCAGAAACACTGCCGACTGCGGGTCCCGTGCAATGGCGCCCAGGTAGTGGAGCGCAGGTCCACCGTCAAGCATGCCGCTCGGCGTGATTATGACATCTGCATACCGTTGCGCCTCGTAGCGGTCCCTGGGATCGTCCACGATCCTCACCTTGGCGAGCGCACGGCGGAATGCGCGTGCATCGCGGAGGGCATTCGGATTCTTCACATAGATGTCGTTGACCGCCCTTGCCATGCCATCCATCCAAATCTCGAGCCCCTGGTTGGCAAGTATCATCATCACTTCCTGGCTCCGTCCCATCGCGAAGGCGGGCACGACGACCTGTCCCCCTGCATCAACAACTCTTTCTACAGCCTGGAGGAAACTCTCCTCGGTAGCTCCCCTGTTCGGATGCTCCCTGCCAGCGTACGTGCTCTCCATGACGAGGACATCACAAGGTAGTGTCTTTGATTCACCGACCAGGTGCGACGGATGCGTCTGTACATCCCCAGTGAAGAGTACATCCTGGGACCCACGGTACAGGAACATCGTGGCTCCTGGAACATGACCTGCGGGGGTGAGCGCTACCTCCGAACCTCCGACACGGGCAGTGCCCTCGGCTTCAACGGTCTTGATGTTGTCCAGGAGAGTGTGAAGATCCCTAACCGTGTATCTTGAAGGAAAGCCCTCGAGGCGGGCCACCTTCATGGCATCCTCCAGCATCAATTCCGCAAGCTGGCCGGTCATGGATGTGGTGACCACCTTGGTCCCATTCCTTCCGATGATCGGTGCCATGCCAATGTGATCCAGGTGCGCGTGCGTGAAGAAGGCAAGGTCTATGTTGGGGGGAGGTGGGAGGGGATACTCAGGCGGATCGCTTGGGGTCATTCCGTAGTCGAAGAGCAGTTTCCTTGGCCCGTCGGTGAGGAACATGCTCAGCGAGCCGACTACGCTCGCGCCACCGAGAAATCGTATCTCCACAGCACATGCGAAGGAAGGAACGTCTTAAAGGCTCGTGGGTCGTGGAACGTGACCCGCCGCTGTTAGATCACGAGGTCATGCCTCGGCCTGCGCCGCGTTCGTAGGCTCGACGGAATCATATGCTAGGGCAGGTGTGTTCAAGCACTCGATCCATGCAAGGTTCGGACAGCGCACTGCAATCAACGGCAGCACCGGGGAAGAAGGAGGGTTTCCTGGGGTTCTCCAGGACGATATACCTCCTGGGTGCGTCGAACCTCGTGATGTCTGCAGGCCGCTCTGCAGCCTGGCTGTTCCTCCCCATACTTCTCTACACAGCCTACAACCTTTCCTTCCTGTACGTAGGGTTCCTCATCGCATTGGTCATTCCGGTGTCCCTTCTGGCATCGCTGGTAGGTGGGGCGGCATCGGACAGGTATGGGCGAAGGCCATTCGTGGCATATCCCCCTCTGGCCAACGCACTCGTATCAATTCTCCTGTTTGCATTCTGGAACCAGGGATTGCTGGTCGTCATGGGGCTCTGGGCCGCGAACACGTTCCTTGGGAACGTTGGAGGGGGCGCCCAGAACGCGATAATGGCCGATGTCTCGGAAGAACACCGACGGATGAGCGTCTTCAGCGTCCTAAGGATATTCGGCAATGTGGGATTCGCGATCTCTCCCGCCCTGGGAGGTCTACTCGCCAGTTACTATGGCATTCCTGTGGTCTTCCTGATATCTGGAATCGCAGCGCTCAGTGGGGGGCTGTTACTCACGCTCTTTCTGGAAGAGACCCGGCATGAGACCACTCCTACGCCCCAGCCCCTGAGGGAAAGGGTCTCATTCCCATTCCACAACTCGCTCTTCCTGGCCCTCGGTTGTCTGGGCATAGGTCTGACGCTCGCCTCAGGACAGTTTGGGACTGCCCTCTCGTTGTTCTCGGTGGGAGTCCGTCACTTCTCCTATGAGCAGGTGGGGGTGCTCTATTCGCTCAACGGCATCATAGTGGTGACGCTTCAGATGCCGATCGCCTGGGGAGTGAAACGTAACCACCTCCTCTGGATGGCCATTGGAACTCTCTGTTACGGAGCTGCGTTCATGCTGTTCTATGTTGGGACGCTCTACGCGATCTTCCTGGTCGGAATGGGTATCCTCACCATCGGGGAGAACATAGTGAGCCCGCTCCAGAACACTATCGTCGCTGCACTGGCCGGCAAGGACAGCAGGGGCAGCTACTTCGGTGCTTATTCCGCCATAACGAACGGGGCAAGCATTTTCGCCCCGCCCATAGGGACACTTCTCCTAGGGACGGGAAATCCGCTGATACTTTGGGGCACCATTGCCTTGCTCACGGTAGCGGTGGCGATCGGATACCTGGTTCTCAGGAAGCGAATGCCTCAGGTACCTTGAGCGCCGCAGATTGAAGCCCATCGATAGGCTGCCAGTTAACTAGCCGGTGGATCTGGTGTAGGCGGAGTGGGTAGAGGGGGCGGCTCAGGTAGCGGGGGTGAGTCAGTTGGTGCAGGCGTCCCAGGTGGCGGTGCGGGTTCGGACGGTGATATCGGAGGGAGAGGCGGAGCCCCAGGAGGGACACCGCTGTCAGGGGGAGGAGGCTGCTCAGGGGTAGGAAGGACAGGCGGGGCAGGCGGTGTTGGTTGAACCGGAGGTGGTGCAACTGCGACTGCAGCTGGGCGCTTCCTGCGCAGAAGCAACAAGACAGCGACTACGACCACTATGATGGCGATCACTGCGACAATGACCAGCAGTGCTACCTCAGACAGCGATAGTGTGGGTCCAGAGCTCGAAACTTGGAATATCGTGATGTTGACTTCCTTGGACGCGGTCAGTCCATTCAAGGTTGCGTTCACGAACATGGCTACCACCCCCGAGCGCGATCCCGCTGTGAAGTTCACGTAGCGCCCTGTAGCCGGAGACAGTGTTCCCATACTGCTGGCAAGAGACCAGGAGTAGGTGGTCCCGGCCGGGCATTGCTCGCCCTTGCATGTGGGAGTTGCGATGAAGGCCTCAGTGCCGCCCGTGGAGACAGAACCTGATGACGGCGAAATGCTGACCGATGAGAGAGTTGGCACAGAGCTGGACAGGATGGTTATTGGTACCGGGGAACTCTGCTTGGTTAAACCGTTAAGCGTGACATTCACAAAGAGGGCCAAGTTCCCGACAGATACCGCAGTGAAAGTCACGTTGGCGGCCGTGGCTGTGTTCAGCGTGCCCAGCTTCTGCGTAAGGGTCCAGGAGTAGGTTTCCCCGGATGGGCAAGCTCCACCAGAACACGTAGTGGTGACAGTGAAAGTGGTTTCGCCCCCTGGCGAGAGGGTATCGACCGATGGACTCACAGCCACCGACGAAATCGCTGACACGATGGTAATTGGTATAGGGCCGCTCCCCCTGGTGTGGCCATTGAGAGTGGCATTGACGAAGAGCGCCAGGTTTCCGACTGCCGGTCCTGCCGTGAATGTGGCCGTTGAGCCGGTACTGACATTGAGTGTGCCCAGTGACTTGGTAAGGTTCCAGTTGTAGGTCACCCCGACAGGGCACGTGCCTCCGTTGCAACTTGGAGTGGCAATGAAAACGACCTTGCCTCCCATTCCAAGCAAGCTGGAGGTCGGGCTCACCGCGACTGAGGCGAGGGTGGGAATGGCACGAGTGATCGCAATGCTCGCCTCTGGTGCCGGGGTTGTAAGGTTGTTCTGCGTGACGTTGAGGAAGAGCGTCAGGTTGCCGGTCTTGACGCCGGTCCTGAATATGACCGAGGTGCCGTACATGGAACTCAGGGTACCGAGGGTGTTCGACAAGGACCAGGAGTAGTTGGCCCCTGCAGGGCATGGACCTCCCATGCAGGTGGTGGAGGCCGAGAAGGTCTGGTTGCTGCCTGCCGGAAGGTACACCGATGTTGGGGTAATGGCTGCCGACCTCAAGGTGGGAGAGAGGGAAACCACCGAAACGGCACTGCCGAACAGGTCCGTCACGAACGTGTAGTTTCCCGTGGAGGTCTGGCTGTAGGCCACAAATGCCGGACTGATGCCAGCATCCACTGAGCTGATCGTTCCAATACCGTAGACGACACTCAGGTTGTTGGAGCCCATGTTTGCCGAGATGATCTCGCCGTTAGCGGAATCATAGCCCACCCCATTAGGATTCGTACCAACCCCAGGATTGGCGACTACCGTGTCTTTGGTTCCTGATATCACGGTGAGGTTATTCGAGTAGTAATCTGCGACATACAAGTCGCCATCTGCAGAATCGTAGGTAATATCCCTGGGAGAGTCTCCGACCGGGATGCTGGCGAGCACACTATCATTTGACCCGGCAATCACGGTGACATTGTCGCTGAGCTCGTTGACCACAAATACGTTCCCGTTTGCAGGATCGAATCCGACCGAGGTCGGGTTGGATCCTACGTTGATCGAGCCGACAACAAGGTTTGTGTTTCCGTTGATAACGGTCACGTTGCTCAATTGATTGTGTGTCACGTAGACGTACCCGTTCGTGCTGTCACAGCCGATCCCGTCAGGGAGAGGCCCGGCAGGAATGGACTCTACCAAGAGGTTGGTAGAGCCATCGATGACGCCTATGTTGCCTGTCTCCGCGTTGGTCACATAGATGTCTCCGTTGCCGCTGTCATAGCAGGCCTCGTAAGCCCCACTTCCACCGGTGCTGACGGTCGTGATGATCTGGTCGGTCGACGTAGAGATCACCTCCAACGTAGACGTGTCACCGTTTACGGCATAGATGTTGCCGTTCGCGCTATCGTAGGTGATGCCGACCGGATGTACGGCCAAGGGTGGAGTGCTGTGCAACGGATTTTGAGAGCCAGAGATCACTGTTATGTTGGCCGAACCAGAATTGGCAACATACAAGTCTCCGTTCAGTGGAACGTACTCGATCCCCCAAGGACTGCTGCCAGTGCCAACCGAATAGAACGTGGCATCGGCAGCGTCAGAGATGACGGATACGTTGTCCGAGGCCCAGTTGGCAACATAGGTATTTCCGTTTTCCGAGTCGTAGGCCACTCCATAGGGGTCGGTCCCAACCGGTATGGCGGCTATGGTGGAGTCGGATGCATCTGATATTACAGTCACGTTGTGAGAATTGGCGTTTGCAACATAGATGCGCCCCTGAGCTGGGTCGTAGCTGCTCCCGATTGGTGAATGCCCGACGTTGATGGACATGACGCGATGGTTGTTTGCTCCGTTGATGACGCTGACATTGGCGGAGTCCCAGTTGGAGACGAAGAGGTAGCCAGTGCTGCTATCAAGGCAGATGCCGACCGGGCCGACCCCGACAGGTATGGACGCAGTGACGCTTTCTGTTGCATTCGAAATTGCCGTCACATTATCGGAGCCAAAGTTGGCAACGTAGATCGTCTCGGATTCAGGGTCGTAGGTGACACCAGCCGGCTCCGCTCCTACTGGTATGTTCTTGATCACGCTCAATGTCGCCTCGGAGATCAAGCTAACATTGCCGGAACCCGAATTGGCGACGTAGAACACATCACTGGAGTTATCGAATGCCACCCCCCACGGGCTGGTTCCCACAGGTATGCTCTCGATGACATGTTTCGAAAGGACATCAATTACACTCACGTTGTCTGTGTCGTAGTTCGCCACCATGGAGTAGCCGAGATGGCTATCGTAGGCAATCCCACGTGGACCGGTCCCGACCGGGATCGCAACGGTGGCAATGTCCGGTGAGGCCGAGATGACCGTTATGGTACTGAAGTCGTAGTTCACCACAAAGACCTTTCTTCCGGAGTGGTCGTAGGCTATCCCCTCTGGGTCCGCGCCCGCCGGAATGGATGCCACCACGATGTTTGAAGTGCCTGAAATTGCGCTCACGTTATCGGATCCAGAATTTGCCACGTAGATGTCGCCGTTATCGCTGTCGAAGGCGACATGTTCGGGATTTCGCCCTACGTTGATGTTCGTGACAAAGGAATTCGAAGCACCAGATATGACGGTGACGTTGTCGGTGACGACATTGGCCACGTAGATGTAATTGTTTGCACTGTCAATTCCAATCCCCTCCGGATAAGATCCCGCACCTATGGAACCGACCACGGTGTTGGATGAATCTGCTATGACAGTGACGTTGCTGGATTGGGCGTTTGTCACGTATATTTCCAAATTCGCGCTGTCGTAAGCAACTCCTGCGGGACCAAATCCGACCGGGATCGTTGCCCCAACTTTACCAGTCGAACCTGAGATCACACTGACATTGTTCGATCCTCCATCGGCAACGTAGATGTCCCCGGTCGTGCCGTCATATGCAAGGCCCTGAGGATCGAGTCCCACCGAAATCGAATCGATCACCGAATCGGTTGTCGTGGAGATCACACTAACATTGTTGCTATTGAAGTTGGCCACGTAGATGTTCCCATTTCCATTGTCGTAGGCTATTGCTTCGGGGCTAAGGCCGACCGCGATGGCAGCCAGGAAGACACCGGTAGTGATGTTCATGACGAGAACGTTGTCGGTGGAATCGCACGCTATGAATGCCTCGTTCAGCGCGGGAACTAGGACAACCCCTCTCGGTTGAGAGCATTGCATGACAGGGTAGTTCCCTGTAATCACCGTACCGTTGACCAGATCGATGGTCTTCACGACAGAACCGACATCTGAGGGAGTGGAAGGGAATGGGCCTACGGCGGACGGTGACCCGGCAGAGATGGTGGGACCAGTCGGGCTCAGCTGTCTGTAGGTCGGGGAGTTTGCCACTGCAGGGTTATGGGGGGCATTCATGCCGTTCGATACACCCAGTACTGAAACGATGGTAACGATGGTCAAGACAACGGCAAATTCTCTGCGATACGAATGCCAGCAGCGCATGTGAGTTCGTGGAGCAACGATACCCGAGGTTATATTTCTGCCGGAATAGGAACAATCCCTGCAGGAAGTGGCCAATCTCTGGCTTTGCCCCACTGCTGGTTCGATAGGTCACTCCGATCAACTACGCCGTACGCAACCCGCAAGAAGTTGTGATGCACGTGAGCTACTACGCATAAACGATGTAGAGGAGAACAACGAACACTATCAAGGCCAAGGCTACGGATGGGCCTCTCCAGGGAAGACTTCCCCGAGTCTTCCCGTGAACAGTATTTCCCACGGTCACGATAGGTATCGCTAGGGCAAGCCAGTATCCCTGAAGGATCACCTGGCTCATGGCCCAGGCCACATGGTTGCCTGAAGGATAATTCGCTGCGAGGTAGAGCAGAAGTATTACCGATGAGCCAAGAAATGCGACATCGACCTCCGTCGCTTCTATGAACCCCGCCAGGGCCCTTTTCGAGGATGTGCTCAGCTTGAGGTAGAAGTACATCAAGAAGAACAGGGCCAGCACTGCGATCAGGATGTAAAAGGCGGGAGTCGCCAATTGGATCTGGTAGCTCGATGCCGCCTGAGCTGAATTCGGATGGTAGAGCATCAATCCCTCTGACGTAGGTAGGACCATGGGTTTTTATACTCTCTTACGGTGAATCGGTTTCAAGGTATGCTGTGACTCGCCTTTCGCTGCCACGAGCAGATGAGCTGGTCTACAGGGTAGATCCCAACCTCACGGCTGCGATCACTGTGAAGAACCACCTGAACAGGACTTCTCCGCCTCCCGAGAACCTGGAAAGGGTCTCCGTCACAAAGCTCGTGAACCCTGGCCAGGCCTATTACGACGTCGTGAGCCCTCTTCCAGAGGAGATCGGTGCCTTTCAGAAGCGCATGGCCGGGACTGGTGCGCACGACAAGATAGAGAGGATACTGGAGCTGCCCGCCGAATACTGGCTTGACGGCAAGGACGTTCCAGGGGAACCCGCGCTCGATAGGATCACAGGGAAGCTCGATTCGTACGTCCCGCTTCCCAACGGTCAATTCGTCCCGGTGGAAATCAAGAACGTCAACAACCCCAGGAGCCGTCTCCCCACATCATACATGGAGCAGCTGGGTATGTACTGCGCAATGCTCGAGTCCAACCAGGGGCTCATCCTGAGGGTATTCAGGGACGATTCTACCGGCAACTCCACTCTTCTCACTCCCATCGAGGTCACCTATCCAGATCTCACAACGATAAGGCGGGAGATGGTTGCACGGCGGGACCTCCTGACCGAGGCCGTGCGCAATCGGGACCCATCCAAGCTACCAGCCTGCTCGTGGGTCGGATACAAGTGCAAGTACAAGGAAGCCGGCCTGTGCACGTGCGAAGACCGGCCTCAGCTTGACCCTGTGATTGCCAGGGGTGCAACATCGAAGGAGTCGCCCGAATTCCTGGAATCCGTGGAAAAACACGAGGAGGAAAGGCAGGCCAAGCGCTCAGAACGTGGTCTCTCGGACAAGCTCTCCCTATACCAGCTGCTGATACCACGGAAGATCTACTTCGACAGGATCACACCCGCCGAGAAGGAAAAGGCAGAGGAGGAAGAAGCGGAAGAGGGCGGCAAGGCCGATATCGAGAAGGCTGTCTCCTCGGTAAACCGCGAGGGGTTGAAGGTCCAGGTCAGCGCTGCGATCAAGGGTGCAAACCGGTCACGCCTGGCCATAGCGGACGTGAGTCTGCCGGCGCTAAAGGGATCGCATCTTCAGATGCTCGACGGGGGGCCGTTCCTCGTCAAGATCCGGATGGTCAACAATGCCATACGGCCCTCCGCAGCAGAAGTCACGGGGAACTGGGGTGTTCCCGATGATATTCGCCTTCTGGCGTTCCAGGCAGCCCTCCTAAGCGCCCAAGGAGGCAGGATCTACGTTTGGAACTGGAAACTGAAGGAGGAAGCGCAGAAGCTCCAGGTGTTCGACATCAAGTTCGCCTCTGACAAGCTCGACACGGTGAAGGCCTATCTGAAGGAACTGCCGGACCAGCTGAAGGATGCGGTCGGCAAGCGTGACCACAAGGCACTTCCCCTGTGTCCGACATGGATGTGTGACAAGTGCCAGTTCAAGGAGCGCTGTAAGCCGGAATTGGGATAGACCGATCGGTCTAGTTCATCCAATGGCCAGTGCCATGTAATCCTCGTCATAGTAGGTGGAGCCGCGCTTGACGGCCCTGGGGTTGTGCCCGGTCTTCTTGAACCCGAACTTCGAATAGAGGTGCTTCGCCCGGTCGTTGTTCGAGAACACCGTGAGCTCGATGACCTCGAACCTGCCCTTGCACTCCTCAAGCACCTTGGAGATGAGTGCCGTGCCGATGCCCCTGTCCCGGTGCTCCTTGCGGATAGCGATGCCGAAATTTCCTCTGTGCCGTTGCTCGTCCGCCGGTCCGCGCCTTTCCACGCTGCACATCCCCACGGCCTTTCCGTCTACCTCGGCCACATAGGCGACAGCATCCCCCTCCAGAACACCGCGATAGAACTTGCTGAACCAGGCGGTCTCAGAGGCGATGGTTGGCATCGAGGCATAGAGCATCAAGCCGAGCGTCGGGTTGGTAGCTACCTCGTCATGGTACGAGAGGTATGCGTCGACCAGGTCGTGGAAGTCCTTCCACTCAAGTTTCCTGATTTGCATCTTCCGCGTGCGGGAGCTCTCCCTCGTACTTCGAGATCAGTCCCGGGGGGATCCAGTCGACCAGGAACACGGTCTTTCCAGCCTTCTGTATGACGTGGCCCTCTCCCTTCGCCTTTACGGTGTCTATCGACAGTATCGTGGGCGTCTCGCAGCGCACCCTTCCAGCGTTGAATGCGTCCTGCGGAGTGAGGGAAAGATGGACCATCTTGCGATCCGTGGGCTTGAGCCCTACCTCCATGACGATGTCCAGCTCCTCTGGCGTGACCGGATAGTAGAGTTCTTCCGGGACACCCTCGGTTGGTAGGTCCAGCGTGACGTCGACGGTGTGCCCGTATGTGGCCCTTATCGCCTCGTCCCTCAACTCGTACCTGCCCTTCGGGTCGGTCATAGCAAGGGCGACGATGTGGTGCGGCTTAAGCCACTGATAGTTCCTGTGCTGTGAGCGGATGGCCTGTACGAGGTACTTCACCTGCACCCATCCCTGTGGATCCACCTTGAGGCCATAGCGGTCTGGGAAGTGTCTCAGGATGCCCGCGACGATCCTGGCGATGTGGTCGAGCTCGCGCTCGTCCATGAAGAAGCGTCCCTCGTCCCCGCAAGTCGGGCAGGAATCCCCACGGAAATAGCCGTGTTTCACGCACTCCTTGAGCATTGTTGATGTTGGCATATCCCTAACTTGAGATCTTCTTGGTCTTCTTGTCGAAGTCGGCGAGGGCATCCTTGTAGATGTCGGATAGCTCCTTCAACGTCTTCTTGAGGATGTTCAGGGGCTTCTCGCCACTGGTCTTGAGATAGAGACGAGGTGACTCGGCGAACGGATGACCAATGTAGTACCTGGCCTCCACTACGCTCTCGTCAGCCTGCAGCGCCTCCACGAGTGGGATGAGCAGTGTTTCCTCGCCCCTTGGTACTTCCAACCGGATGAAATCGTTCCCCTTCTCGATTACTCTTATTTCCATGGTATCTCCTTCAAGCCTTTGCTATGTGATAGCCGAGGGTCTCGAGCTTCTCCCGGACCCTTCGGTAGTGGTCGCCAAGGAGCACTATCTCCCCGTCCTTGGACGTGCCTCCGGTGGCTAGGAATTGCTTGAGTTGCCGTGTTATGTCGTGCAGGTCCGAATCCTTGGGGAAGCCCGTGATTATGGTCGTTGGCTTGTTGTATCTGCGTTTCTCTACACGCACTGTCAGGAGAGATTCTTCCCTGTCGAGCTCTTTTGTGATTTCCCGTAACGGGTCGTACTCTTGCACGTTCTTGCGGATAACCTTAGGGATATAAAGAATGGCAGGTACTTGAGCTTGATTGGTGGAGGGGGCGCCTGTCCCCCCCCAGGTTCCGGAGCGGGTCAGGCCGTTTTCAGGGTAGCAAGGCGTGCCTCTCGAGATAGGAAAGAGATATTACCCCAAAGGAACGTGGTGGACCCTTAGATTCCATGGGTGCCCTTCAGGAGCTCGCTTCCCACGCCGGTCTAATAATCTTCACCGCTCTGACCGCAATAATCATCGTGTACCTCCTGTACGCACTGGTCCACCCTGAACGTCTTTAGGTGGTCTCATGCTCAGCATACTCGCAGCGGTTCTAGAGGTACTCATAATCCTGGTCGTGGGGCTGGTCATAGCCCGCTACATTGGCCTCTACATGGCCAAGGTCTTCTCCAGCCGGCCTACGATCCTGGACAACGTGATGACTCCCGTGGAGAGGGCGATGTACCGCCTCCTTGGGATCGACCCCTCGCACGAGATGAAATGGAGGGAGTATGCCGCCTCCCTCTTGCTGTTGAATGCTGCGGCATTGATCTTCACCTTCGCCCTTCTCATGCTCCAAGGGTCGCTTCCGCTGAATGCCTTCCAGGTTCCCGGCATGAGGTGGGATCTTGCGACCCACACGTCGGTGGCTTTCTTGACGAACACCGACTTTCAACACTACACGCCTGAGGCCCAGGCCTCCCTATTCTCGTCCCTCTTCGGGCTCGAGATGCTGATGTTCCTGTCTGCCGCCACAGGGATAGCGGTCATAGTGGCCTTCATCAGGGGTTTCATTCGAAGGAACGCTACTATCGGGAACTTCTACGTAGACATCATCAAGGCGGTGACGAGGATACTGCTACCTCTTTCGATCATAGGTGCGGTCATACTCACGCTTGCAAGCGTTCCACAGACCTTTGCCCAGAGTGTTACAATTCATCCGTTGGCTCAATTCGGTGGCGGATTACAACAGATACCCCTGGGTCCCGTGGCCTCGTGGGATTCGATAGAGTTCCTGGGAACCAATGGCGGGGGCTACTTTGCCGCTAATGCAGGGCACCCTTTCCAGAACCCAACTGCCCTGACCAACATCGTTGCGATCCTTCTCATGATGGCCATTCCATTTGGGACCCCGTTCATGTTCTCGCAGATGACACGAAGGCCGGGGGACGGCAGGTCACTCCTTGCCACTATCATTGTGATCTTCTTAGTGGGTCTCTTCCTCTTCATTTTCTTCGAGTCAGCGAACCCGTTCCTTGCGGGTACTGGTATTGACCAGACCAACGGTTACTTTGCCGGGGCGGAAACGAGGTTCAACCTCCCGGAGAGCGCGCTGTTCCAGATCACGAGCATTTACGACAACGTCGGGGCCACTTCCATGTCCCTAGGGGCGATCAACCCGGGTTCGCAACTGGCCCTTCTTTGGGGAATGTTCCTCCAGTGCGCGCCCGGGGGCGTTGGTACGGGCTTTGGTACCTTGCTCGTCAGTACGATCCTTGCGATATTTGTCGGCGGCCTGATGGTGGGTCGCACGCCTGAATACCTGGGAAAGAAGATTGGCCGCGACCAGATGCGTTGGGCCACGATCACGATCCTTTCCCACCCATTTGCCATACTCATTCCTCTTGCGATCGCATTTGCCCTTGGCTACGCACAGTTCTCGGCAGGGAACGGTCCCTTTGCCTTCACCACGGTCCTTTACGAGTTCACCAGCGAATCGGCCAACAATGGGAGCGGCATGGCTCCCATAAACGACAGCACTGCCTTCTTCAACATCGCCGGGGCCTTGATCATGCTGGTAGGCAGGTATCTTCCAATCATAGCCATGCTGGCCATCGGTGGATCACTTGCCTCTGAGGATTACCTGCCACCGGGGCCAGGAACCCTCAAGACCGACTCTCCCACGTTCACGGTCTATCTCATAGTCTTCATCACAGTGGTGACGGGCCTGCTGTTCCTGCCAGTTCTGGTCATGGGGCCGTTCCTTCAAGGCCCTCTCGGAGGACTATAGGGCATGAGCGCACCTCCGCCGATGGTTCATGGGGCCAAGGTCAGTGTGAGGCGCAGGCCGCACACCAGTTGGGCCCTGGCGCTGAAGGAATCGATTCGAAAGTTCGATCCCAGGGAACAGGTCCACAACCCCATCATGTTCGTGGTCTACGTTTTCTTCTTCTTCATGCTGGCCCTGACCTTTGTTCCGTGGTTGTTCCCCGACGTCATTCTGTACGGCTACAACCAGATGTATTACTTCGCCATCACTCTCATCCTCTTCCTCACCCTTTGGTTTGCAAACATTGCCGAGGCGATCGCCGAAGCTCAGGCCAGGGCCCAGGCCGACAGCCTGAGGGAAGTTCGCAGCGGGCTACGTGCCCGCCAGTTGCTTCCGGATGGAAGGTATCAGTGGGTCCCGTTGGGCCGCCTGCACAGCGGGGACCGCGTGGAGATCCACCCGGGCGAGATAGTACCACTGGATGGTGACGTGGTCCGCGGAAGCGCGCTTGTTGACGAATCCATGATGACCGGGGAATCCGAGTCTGTCCTGCGCGAGAGTGGAGGGGACAAGACGAGTCTCCTCGGTGGCAGCAGGATCCTTCAGGGAATCGTGGAGGTGCGTATCACCGCTGAACCAGGTTCTGGGTTCCTCGACAAGATGATCAAGCTTGTCGAAGGGACGACGAGGGACAAGAGCCCGAACGAGGTCGCGCTCACCATACTCCTTACCGCCCTCACAGCTGCCATCCTTGTCGTCATCATCACGCTCGCATATCTTCTGGGATTCATTTACCCGCAGCTGCTCAACGTGGGCACGCTCATCGCGCTCGCAGTCTGCCTTATCCCTACAACGATTGGGGGTTTGCTCTCCGCGATCGGAATATCAGGGGTCAACCGGGTTTTCAAGGCTAACGTCGTCTCAAAATCGGGCAGGGCGGTCGAAGCGGCTGGGGACCTGGACGTGCTGATACTGGACAAGACGGGGACAATAACCGTGGGGAACAGGCTGGCCGCCCAGTTCATCCCCGCAGAGGGGGTGGACATGAATCATTTCATCAAGATGGCGATCAGCGCCTCAGCCCTGGATGATACTCCAGAGGGGCGCTCGATCATCCGCTTGGCCGTGATGAAAGGGGTCCTGCCTGACAAGCTGGACACGCAGCATGTGCGATTCATCCCCTTCAGCCCTGAGAGGAAGATGTCGGGATTGGTCCTGCCGGACGGTACCGAGATCATGAAGGGTTCGATGGTGGCCATGAGGGCCTACACAGGGTACCTGCCTGCCCTCCTCCAGAGGAGCGCGGAGAAGGCATCTAGAGAGGGCATGACCCCGCTCGCGGTCTGTGAGAACAAGAGGATCATAGGGCTAGTGACCCTCAAAGACGCGCTCAAGCCGGGTATCAGGGACCGGATTCGAGAACTGAGGCTCATGGGAATTCGTGCGGTGATGTGCACCGGTGACAATGAGCTGACGGCGAGGGCAATCGCGAATGAGAGCGGAATACTCGAGTGGGTTTCAGAGGCGAAACCCGAGACCAAGCTTACGATCATAAACAGAGAGAAACAGTACGGTCACCTCGTGGCGATGACCGGTGATGGGACCAACGACGCCCCTGCCCTCGCCCGGGCTGACGTGGGGCTGGCCATGAACAGCGGCACGTCCGCGGCGAAGGATGCGGCGAACATGGTGGACATGGACAGCGATCCCACCAAGCTCATCGAGGTTGTCTCGATAGGAAAACAGCTATTGATCACCAGGGGGGCACTGACCACATTCTCCATCACCAATGATGTCGCAAAGTATTTCGCGATAGTTCCCGCGATTTTCGGGGCAACGTTCATCGGCGTTGAGGCGTTGAACATAATGCAGCTTACCAACCCTTCAACGGCAATCCTGTCCACTCTTCTGTTCAACGCCATCATAATCCCATTGCTCATCCCGCTCGCCCTCAAGGGCGTCTCGTTCCATCCGCAAACCGCGGTAGAGCTGTTGCGACGCAACATAATGATCTACGGGGTGGGAGGATTGATAAGTGCGTTCGTCGGCATCAAGCTGCTCTACATGGGCCTTGCAGCACTGATGCTGAACCCTGCCTTTATTACGTTCATGGGAACTATCAGTCACGCGTTGGCGGGGGTGTGATATCCATGAGTATGAATGTTCGAGCCCTGAGAGCCCCCTTGGTCTTCCTGACGCTGATGATAATCATCACGGGCGCTGCCTATCCCGCTCTGATAACTGAGATAGCCCAGAACGTTGTCCCCGGCACTGCGAACGGGAGCTTGATCTACGGGCCAAATGGCGCGATAATCGGCTCATCCCTCTTGGGACAGAACATCACGTGCAGTCCCACCTACTATCCAAACATCAGCAGTATCGACAGTTGTCCCTACAAGTCCCTCTTTTGGTTGAGGCCTGATCTTACCGACTACCAGCCCTACCTGGGGGCCGGAAACGAAACACCGTACAACCCCACCAATCCCGACCTGTACAACCAGACGTCATTCCTGTACAACGAGACGGTTCACTACATGCACCTGTATGGAGTGTACAACGTGAGCGTCCCGGACAACCTGGTCACCTACTCGGAGAGTGGTCTGGACCCGGACATACTTCCGCAGGCGGCATTGGTCCAGGTCTATCGGGTCGCCTACTACACCAACATTTCCATCGGGGCCCTGACCGATCTCGTGAATGGCCATCTGGTCAACTACGCGGATGGCTATATCGGCGTGGAGTATGTCAACGTGGTGCTCCTCGACATTGCTCTCCTTCAGTATGAGGGTGTGAACGCATAAACATGTACGGAAAGATCCTAGTCCCAGTAGTCGTACCGGCGAACGTCGGGCCTCTCGTGAAAATGGCCTCCTACCTGCTAGAGCCTGGTGGAGAGATAGACGTTCTACACGTGATAACTGCAAAGAACATGCCTGAGATGGCCAAGGGGTGGCGCAATTCCCTGCAGGTGGTGATTCCCGCCCACGAGACGGGAGCTGCTCTCGACGTCAACGTGGTACCTGAGGTCAAGGTTGCCCCTGATGCCGCAGTCGAGATACTCGAGAGGGCCGAGAGCCAGAAGGCCGATGCGATCGTGATGACGCTAAGCGGATTCGGGGCGAAGCGGATCAATCCATTCTTCGGCCACACAACAGGAGCGATCCTTCACCACGCAGCCTGTGATGTCATCATAGTGAACCGGCTTGCGCTCACGATGAACCGCGTGGGAAAGGTCCTGATACCCACGTTCACAGTGCAACCTCCGCACAAGGTCATGCTTGCGGCAGAATCGGTGTCGGAGAAGAAGGGAGACGTGCCCATAATCACCCTGCACATGCTCGAAGGGAGGGCATTCAGCTCGGAAGCGGTCCCTCACACTCTCGTCGAATCTGCGAGCAAGATTCCTAGACGCCTGAAGACGGTCATCTTCCCATCCCGGCTCTTCAGACGTCAGAGCACGCTTCCGGACATGTTTCTTGACGTGGTGCACCGCGAAGGGTACGGCCTCTACGTAGTGGGAGAGGAGGGCCACGGCATGAACAGCTCATTCCTCAATCGTGGGTTCATAGAGCGGCTGTTCTCGCGCGCTCCCTGCCCGGTCATGGTCATCAAGGGATAGAATAGGTGGGTTCGTGGGTGAGATACTCTTTGTCGGAGTGGGACTGAACGACGAGCGAGATCTCTCGCTGCGCGCACTTGACGAGCTCAAATCAGTGGACGCGGTCTTCGCCGAGCAGTACACCTCTCGCCTTTCCCCCGGGTCGCTCAAGCGACTGGAGAAGCTCATCGACAAGACGGTGATCGAACTCTCTCGCGAAGAACTCGAGGGAGAGAAACCCATCCTCGAAGCGCTCGCACGAAACGATCGGGTGGCGCTGCTGGTTGCGGGAGAGCCGTTCGCAGCCACGACCCACATAGCGCTTCGGCTCTCGGTCGAGAACAGCGGACACAAGTGGAGGATACTCCACAATTCGAGTATATTGACTGCGGCTGCAAGCCTGGTCGGTCTGAGCCACTACAGGTTCGGACGAACGGTCTCTCTTCCCCACCCGGCAACCAAGGGATATCGTCCAAGCTCACCATACGAGGCTTTGGTGGGGAACAGCAAGGCCGGTCTCCACACCCTGGTGTTGCTGGACCTTGATCCGCTGCGCAACAGGTACCTGACAGCCGAGTTGGCCATCCGTCACCTTGGCTCTCTTGAGGAGGAGTTCAAGGGTGGCGTGGCAAGACCGGACAGTCTCTTATGCGTGGTCTCGCGTGTCGGGAGTCCGGACGCTGCGGCCTGGGTCGGGACACGTCTCGAGCTTGAGGAAATAGATTTCGGTCCTCCACTTCACTCGATCATTGTCCCGGGGCCATCCCTGCACTTCTTGGAGAAGGAAGCGCTAGAGAAGTGGAAGCCGAAGCGAACCTAGCGACCGATCACGATTCCCGATCCTTACGAGGAGAATCGGGCAGAACATCAGCAGAAGGCACACAAGGGCGATGGAAAGTCCCTTGGGGGAGATGAAATATCAAGCGCGCCTATGTGGAGACAATGTCCACAGGAGGGCACTCTCTGTCGCTGCTACCGAAAGTTTGCAGCATACTCCTGGTGGTCCTTAGCGTACTTTCGGCATGCTCTCTGACCAGGATTGATGGGTCATCCACTTCTGCGATCCCTGGTGGTGGCGGAGGCGTGAATCAGGGATCGGGCGCGGTCCCATCTACTGGCGGTAGCATAGGGCCAGGAGAGGTTCGCTCTGGCTCATCGGTCACTCCGGCAGGTTGGGGGCAGCTTCACCCTACCTCGAATCCCTTGGACCGTTCGGGAGCGGCCATGACGTACGACGCATCCGACGGTTATGTTCTGCTCTTCGGCGGCTACAACGGCAGCTACCTGGGAGACACATGGATGTTCAAGGGAGGGGAATGGACACAGCTCATCATCTCTGGCCTCGCGCCAAGTGCCAGGGATGGTGCGAGCATGGTGTACGATGAGTCGGGCGGCTACGTCCTCCTCTTCGGAGGGTACGATGGGGCCTATCTCGGAGACACCTGGGCGTTCAAAGCAAGCGCCTGGACACAACTCTATCCATCGGGAACTCCACCAAGTGCCAGAGAGGGGGCCAGCATGACCTACGATGACGTGAGCGGCACCGTTCTCCTCTTCGGAGGTTACGATGGATCCTACTTTGGGGACACGTTCAGGTTCGCGGGAACAAGCTGGACCCAGTTGGCTCCCCCCGCCCCTATCCCGAGTCCGCGTGATGGTGCAAGCATGGCATTTGACTCGGCGGGCGGTTTCATGCTCCTCTTCGGAGGGTTTGATGGCGCGTACCTTGGAGACACATGGGGATTCAAGGGTGGCAACTGGACTGAGCTATCTCCTTCCTCCCCACTTCCACCGTCGCGCGACAATGCGAGCATGGCCTATGATGCCTCTGGTGGAAGCATCCTTCTCTTCGGCGGATACAATGGCATCGACACGGGAGACACATGGGAATTCAGGGGCGAGAACTGGACCGAGGCCACACAGGCCACCTCAGTTCCCCGGCCTCGTGAAGGGGCCAGCATGGCCTATGATGCCTACGATGGCTACATCCTCCTCTTTGGGGGGTCTGCGGGCAGCTACCTCGGAGATACGTGGGCCTTCAAGAACGCATCGATGGAGGGGTGGGCTGGAGGCTCAGGGGTATCGGTGGGGTATGGGTCGACAATGGCCTACGACAGTTCTGACGGCTACATCCTCCTATTCGGGGGATTGATGAACGACTATGTTGGAGACACATGGATCTACCGGGGAGGTACGTGGACGACGCTGGAGACCCCAGCTCACGGACCTAGCTTCGGGAGCACGACCTGCTACCTGTATGCGGCAGGCAAGAACACCTCCCGCCAGACTCCCTGCCCCTCAGCCCGGTACGGCGCAACAATGACCTACGATCCAGAGGGAGGTTGCGTGTTGCTCTTCGGGGGGAACAATGGGTCCTATCTTGGCGACACCTGGGAGTTCAAGAGGGGGACATGGACACAGGAATCGGTTTCCAGCCCCTCCGGGCGGTATTTTGCATCCATGACCTACGATGAGTCCGATGGCTATGTGCTCCTCTTCGGGGGGAACAACGGCAGCTACCTTGGTGACACGTGGAAGTACGAGGGAGGGACATGGACGCAACTGACCGAGTCAAAGAGCCCTCTTGGTAGGTCAGGCGAGGGCATGGCCTTCGACGAATCCAGTGGCTACGTGGTCCTATTCGGGGGATACGGGTGCGCCAGCGTGACCTGCTCCGCCTATGTCGACCTGGGAGACACCTGGGAGTTCAAGGGAGGCACTTGGACCCAGCTACATCCTTCAACCAGCCCCTCGGTGCGGTACTATCTCCAAATGGCATACGACACGGCAGATGGTTACCTGCTTCTGTTCGGAGGAGAGGGGTGTGTTGATTTCCCGACCTGCAGCATCTACGACAACCTGGGAGACACATGGATGTTTCACGGCGGAGCATGGATGCTGCTGGAAGCACCGGCCGGTGGCCCTGAATCTGGGAGTGCCCTTTGCTATCTCTACGGAGATGGCATCAACACGTCGATGGAAGTATCGTGCCCAACGCCACGCTATGGCCCGGTGATCGCCTACGACATGGGCCGGGGCAACATTCTTCTCGATGGGGGTTACTCCACCGGCTACCTGGGTGATTCATGGGAGTACTCTTTCCCGCCCACCCTCAGCCCATTGGGCGCAGTCCCCTCATCCATCGACCTGGGTCAAGCGGTCAATATCTGGGCGAGAGCGTACGGTGGGACCTATCCATATGACTATGCCTATGCAGGTCTTCCGAGCGGGTGCTCCTCTGCCAATTCCACACACATTTCCTGTATCCCTGTGACCGCTGGTGTGTCCACCGTCACGGTGACGGTGGAAGACGGTTCTGGATATTCCCTATCCAGTTCGACCAGCCTGACGGTCTATTCCACCCCGAAGATATCGTCCGTGGTTCCATCCAGGTCCTCAGTTGACGTTGGTCAGACAGTGAACTTCACCGCGACCCTGGCGCCAGGCACCAACCCGCACGGCACCTTCGCATGGAATGTGTCATCGACAGGATTGGGCTGTGCGCACTCCAACCTTTCGGTTCTTTCATGCACGCCAACACTGCCTAGCGCAGCATATCGAGTTCGCGCGAACTTGACGGACTCAGCCCACCTCACATCTCCGAATGTAAGCTCTTCCAACTTCACCGTCTATGCCGACCCTGTTGCATCAACTCCCGTGGCCTCAGTGCAATCCGCCGATATTGGTCAGAACGTCACATTCAGGTCGTCGCTCGTGAGCGCAGGCAGCGGCCTCGACAGCTACAGGTGGGACGGTCTCCCCTCTGGATGTGTCTCCTCCGACACTCTGGTCATAGGACCATGCACGGTCATGGCAGCTGGGACGTACAATGTGTCGATCATCGTGAATGATTCGAATGGCTTCAATGAGACGAACCGATCCCTGGTCTTCCACGTCTATGGTGGCCCGGTGGTCACCATACCAGTGGCCAATAGGAGTTCAGTGGATGTTTGGCAGACGGTCGAGCTATCATCTGCCGCAAGTCATGGTCTTGGTCCGTTCACCTATTCATGGGTAGCTCCCGGTGCATTGGGGTGTAATCCATCGATCAAGAACACCATGACGTGCTCTCCGTCCTCTCCAGGAAACTACCTCGTCTCCGTCTCGGCAACAGACGCCAACGGGGTCACGAGCACGTCGGAGATGCTGAATTACGCGGTCTACGCTGACCCATCGATATCGTCGCCCACGCCTTCACGCACCACCGTGGACATAGGCCAGAACGTGACCTTCGCAAGCGTTCTCGATGTGGCAGGCTCCGGTGGTGACATCTACGCCTGGAGCACATCGTCCCCGTCACTATCCTGTGCTGCATCGAACGAATCGACCGCGCTTTGCACGGCAAGAGCCCAGGGAAGCTACAACGTGAGCGTGATGGTAACGGATTCCAACGGAGGGGTCGGAGAAGCGTCATCCGCTGAAATAGTCGTGAACACCGATCCGGTGATAGATGGGCCGGTGTTTTCCCCATCTTCGATAGTCCTAGGCCAGATGGTGTCAGCAAACGTCACGGTGACTGGTGGCACCCCAGGTTACTCGTACGATTGGGTCGGTCTGCCTCCGGGCTGCCAGAGTGCCGGGTCGGGGTTATCTTGCGTGCCGCTGACCGCGGGCAATTTCTCAGTACAGGTCAACGTGACCGATGGGGCAGGGTACCATGCATCCTCAAAGCCAGTAATGCTAACCGTGACCCTGCAAGCATCCGTGGTGCTGCAGGAGCCATATTCCATGGAATGGGAATTGTTCGGGATCATGGTCTCAGCGCCTGCGATCGCAGCCATAGCGTCCTTCGTTTACTGGCGAAGGAGCCTTCAGGGAGACTGATGGTCCGGATGCGAAGAGCCGTAGGACCGTACCACGGTTCATATAGGGTGAAAGTCTAACTTTGTCGTGCGAATACTCGCTCGTCGCGTCTTTGATGGTAAAGCAACCGGCTTGGTGGCGAAGAGCTCCACACCGCTTTCCTTCCTGGGAGAACTGGATGCGGGCACCGGCAAGGTGGACAACCCGCTCAGCGAACTGAACGGGCGCAGCGTGGCCGGCAGGATACTGGTTTTCCCGGAGGCAAAGGGAAGCACGGTAGGTCCGTACGTACTCTACGGCGCAAGGAAACGCGGAGTCGCTCCCTCAGGAGTGATCGTGCGCAAGGCAGATGCGATAGTCGCAAGCGCTGCCGTGCTCGCGAAGCTCCCATGTATCTCAGGTGTCGACATCGAGAACCTTGTCGATGGGGAGGAGGTGACGGTGAATGGCACTGAGGGGTTCGTGGAGATCCCGCAAGTGGAGGAGAACCAGGTGGTCACATCCATCCTCCAGAACAAGAAAGGGGAGATACTGCTGCTCAGGAGATCGGACAAGGTGGGGACGTTCAAGGGAAGGTGGGCTGGAGTCAGCGGTTATATCGAGAAGAAGAAGCCGCTCGAGCAGGCGTATGTCGAGATAGAAGAGGAGATCGGGTTCCACCGCGAGGATCTCTCCCTGGTCAGGGAAGGACCGATCGTCTACACAAGGCAGGGAGAACTGGGATTCGCCGTTCACCCGTTCCTGTTCCGCACACATCGTGATGACGTTCATCTTGACTGGGAGCACGTCGAGCTTGCATGGATAGACCCGGGGCAATTGACCAAGTATGCTACCGTTCCTGCCCTGGACAAGGTCTGGGCCTGCCTCTCCGCGCCATCCTCCCCCTCTCCAGTTTAAATAGGCGGGAGTGAGCTAATGGCGGCATGCGCCACTAGCGGTAGGCTTTTCATCTTCTTGGGAATAGCCTGCATTCGTGGGCGCTGGATACTCTAACCCTTACGGAGCGACTCCCCCAGAGAACGTCTATTGTCCGGAATGCGGTCAGATAATCCCACTGCGAATGCTTGCAGTGCACAGGAACCGGTTGCACAACGTTCCTCTTCCTACTCCACCTCAACGACCGCCCGGCGCACCGGATCAATCGGTGCCCACATGGATATCGGACAGCGAACCTCAAACCAAAGAGCCAGAGCCAGAACCAGAGACGCATCCGGACGCGAAGGAAGCGACTCCGGAACCGGCCGATGACACCGACACGGATGCGGATGCAGAAATGGTGGATGTGCCTCCCCACGAGCACGAGATGCCAGCCCACGACCACCCGATGCCACCACACGACCACCCAATGCCACCACACGAGCACCCTATGCCTCCCCACGAGCATCCAATGCCTCCCCACGACCACGAGGAGTACAAGGGCATAGTCGACAAGGCGAACACTGAGTTCACTACCCTGAAGCTGGCCATTGCCCAGCTCGACAAGAAGATCCACGAGAAGGATGCGGAGATTACAGTTCTCCAGGAGATGCTTGACCAGATATCCAAGAAGGAGGCGGAAAACGAGTTTGCATCCGCCACTCCTGTCGTAGTGTTCGATTCCGACGAGGGACGAGTCGTGGGAATGAGCCTACTATACCGGAAGAAAGGTGTCGCAGTAGAAGCGCTCGTGAAGAACCTGGTCGAGGCTTGGCAGAAGGATGGCAAGGAAGTCGAGGTGGCAGGCCTGCCACCCAGCATGTCATTGAAGGTGAAGGGCGATACCACCGGAAGGGGGTTCGACTTCTTCCCCACTACGATGCTTTTCCTCCGCATGTCCAAGAAGGACAGAGAGGCCCTCGGACAAGGGCTCGAACTGGTTGGACAGAAAGAAGCATAGCCGCAGACCGGCCTCTCCACCACGCCTCGTGAGGCGTCCCCGTATCAGTGGATGGGAGTGTTGCCTGTCTTCCCTCAGACGTCGAGGTACATCGAGAACTCCAGCGGCGTTGGCCGCAGGGCGACATCCAGCGCTTCCTGGCGCTTGATCTCGATGTAATGCTCGAGCAGGTCCTTCGACATGACCTCTTTCAGGAAGTCCTGGTCCGACTCCAGGTGGTCGAGCGACTCTCCGAGAGAGCCTGGAAGCTCCCTGATGCCCAATTCCTTCCTGCGATGAGGTGTCAGTTTGTATATGTCCTCGTCCACGGGATTGCCAGGATCGATCTTCCGCTTGATCCCGTCGAGCCCGGCCGCCTGCATGGCTGCCAGGGCAAGGTAGATGTTACAGGACGTGTCGGGGGTCCTGAACTCGACCCGCTTGGCCTTCTCCGAAGCCTTCTCGTACACGGGGACCCGACAGTTGGCCGAGCGATTGCCACGGGCCCATGCGATGAAGACAGGAGCCTCGTAGCCGGGCACCAGGCGCCTGTATGAGTTCGTGGTCGGGTTCGCGATCGCGGTCAGAGCCTCGGAGTGCGCCATCAGGCCTCCGATATAGTAGCGGCAAGCCTGCGATATCTCTGCGTAACGTTCGTTGGGGTCGTAGAATGCGTTTCGCCCGTCCTTCCACAGGCTTTGGTGAACATGCATCCCCGAGCCGTTGTCGCCGAATAGCGGCTTGGGCATGAACGTCGCGATTCGGTTGTAGAGGAGAGCCGTGCGCTTGATGACCATCTTCATGGTCATGATGTTGTCCGCCATCTGGATCAGGGGTGCGTAGGTGATGTTTATCTCGCACTGGCCCGCGGTCGCAACCTCGTGGTGGTGTGCTTCCACCGGGATGCCAAAGGAGTCCTCCAAGACCCGGCATGCCTCATTGCGGAAATCTGCGAGAGCATCCCTGGGTGGAGCCGCATAATAGCCTCCCTTCATCGAGAAAGGGAGCAGATTGAATGCGTTAGCGTTCCATGGGGCTTCGTCAGACTGGATGTTGTAGCCGCTTCCCGCTCCAGGCTGGGAGGCTCCGAGGGGAGATGGGTCGATCTTGATCCTGTCGAAGACGAAGAACTCGAGTTCAGGTCCCCAGTAGGATGAGTCGAACCCTGCCGCCTTCGCAGATTCAACTGCGCGCTCGGCACAGAACCTCGGATCCCTAGAGAACCTCTCGTGAGTGGTTCCTTCCCATACGGAGCAGATCAGGCGAGCGGTCTTGTGTGGTTGTGAATACCAGGGAAGTGTCCTGAGAGTGTTTGGGTCGGGCATGAGAAGCATGTCCGATTCGTGAATGTCGGTGAATCCGCGTACCGAGCTTCCATCCAACTTGGGGATGCCCTCGGCGAAATGTCTCCTCTCGATAGTCCTCGCTGGAACTGTCACGTGCTGGAAGAGTCCCATCAGATCCGCGAACTGGAGATCGATCCACCGAATCTCTTCCCTTTTCAGCTGCTCGATCAAATTCTCTGGATTCTTTTCGAATGCTACCATGATTTCCTCCAGTATCCCAATCGATGAGCGTGTAGTAAGGCGAAAGATAACACTTTCCAGTCCATAGGAGCCTTTAAAAGCACACGTTTGCATATGGTTGTCAGACGAAAAGGGCAAAAGTGTCTGACACTATGGCCGAGGTTTCTGAGCGTGTTACAGTAAGGATTCCCCAAGAGATTCTGGAGAAATTGAGGCAGATTCAGATCTCCGAGGGACACCCCACTATCTCCGACACTATCCGAGAAGGTCTTGAGAAGTATGCGGAACTCAAGATGACGCCTTCTCACATCAGGAAGATAGTCGTGGACCTTTCTCGTCAGGACAACAAGCAACTCGAAGCGCTTGTTGAAGAGGGCAGCTCTGTTTCAGTAGATGATGCAATACGGTCTGCAGTTCGCGAGTACGTGCGTTCCAAGTACGAGAACAAGGACACCCCCCAGGAGACCGACTCCACAATTACCTAGAGAACCTACCTCGTATGGCAGATTCTGAGGAGGCAATAGAGCGGTGGGCAGAGAAACCTAGAATCCTGCTAGTGGGATTGGGAGGGGCCGGTTGCGAATCGGTGAGCGACATCGAGAGTCCCGGACTCCCTTCCTCTATCGAGACCTTGGTGGTCAACACCGATGGGCGTCACCTTCAGGGACTTAAGACAAAGGAGAAGCTTCTGATCGGAGAGCTCCTCATGCACGGCCACGGGAGTGGAGGTGACCGGGTCGCGGTCCAGCGAGCCATCGTTGAACAGAAGGATCACTTGAAACGGTTGTTCCGTCCTTACCATCTCGTCTTCTTCATAGCTGGCTTGGGTGGCGGGACCGGGAGCGCATTGCTTCCCTATTGCGCATCGCTTTGCCGCGAGGTCGATTCACTTGCGATCCCTGTCGCGATACTTCCCTTCGAGGTTGAGCTGGAATCGAATCCCAAGCGAAGAGAGAATGCTCGCGAGGCGCTTCGCGAAATGGTCTCCAGCGGGGGCTTCTTCCTGGTGCTCTCAAACGAGAAACTTCGGCGTTTCGACTCACAGCCCATCAGGAGCGTGTTCCAGATGAGGAGCACATATCTCCGGCAGCTGGTCCTGAGCGTAGTCGACATGGTGGAGCATCCATCCGAGATCAACGTGGACCTGGCATTGGTACGACGCCACCTCCACGATTCCGGTCTCTCCACACTCATGATTGCCGACGGCCACATGGATGATCCGGAAGCACTGGTGCAACAGGCCCTAAACGAAGGTTTTCTCGATTTCGAGCTCACGTCTCCCGGGCCAGTCCTGATCCATGTAGAGGGGGGATCGAACCTGTCTTTGCGGACCCATCAGAAGATTCTGGAAGCGTTCAGGAAAGCACTTCACAATCCCCGTGAGTTCGTGTTTGGGACCCGGATCCGGGAGGAACATTCGACGAATGTGAGGGTGACAGTAATGGTGGGTCGTCTTAAGGCCGATACCATTCATCGCCTGATGAATTCGGAAGAAATCCTCGCATAGAGCTCTTCCGCCAACAATCATCATATTAAATAGCAGCAAGTTCTTGCCATCGCGCGCGAGGCGCGACACAAGCTCCTGTAGTCTAGTGGTCAAGGATAGAGGCCTCTCGAGCCTTTGACGCGGGTTCAAATCCCGCCGGGAGCATGATCGCTCTACACCGTGAGATTATGGGTGCATTCAGGATCTTTTCCTCAGAATATTCCCGAATGTCATTCGTCTTGGTCACACCGGGAGCCAAACGCCTTAGGAAGTCACTTATTGGACCACGTCTCAGTCGAGTCTCTAATACTTACGGACTCCACCCTTATTCCCCAGTCGCTCGAAGCCTGACTTAGGAAGTTCTTTAGCGTAGTATTGACCTTCTCCTTGTTGAAACGCACTTCATCAGAAGATAAGCGCGTTACAGTCGCATGCAAGGTTGCCTTTGCCTCTGCTGCCATCGCTGCGCGATAGCCGGACGGCGCTTTGTAAACCGCCGCCATTGCATCAATAACCTTGACAAAGACCGTGGCAGAGACAACCATTACTGAGTTGTCCTTAGTAACAACCTCTTGGTTCGGGACAGCTATTTCCTGGATTCCGCGACTGATCCTCATCACGACGGCCACCGGAGAGGTGAAACTAATCCCCGGCTTCAAGAAACCCTTGAACGACCCTAAGACACTAACCAGCGCAATTTCGTCTGGGCGAACCGATTGCATCGACGCAAGTTCCAAGGCCATGAGAACTATTACCCCAATCATAATGATGACAACCGCAACGACTGTTCCGGACGGCCCACCCGTGGCCAACATGACCATGGCCATCGCTGGAAACAGGATTGCCAAGGCAAGGGGGACGTAGATTGCCCCGCCATAATGGTATTGGGGCTCTTCGCCCTTGACTTCACTGCTCGCCAACTTCTGAGAACTCATCAACCGCAATCCTAACCAGGCACCAGTAGAATGGCCATAGTTATGTCAACTACAAAAACACTCTCAAATCCATTCTGAACTCTGTGACTTCGCCGGTAGGATTTTGAACCCGAGCCCCAAGAAATGTGGTATTCGAACCTGAATGGGTATGCTCACCGCCGGGCGCATGAAACCTCCATGACCGGCATGCGCACTTTCATCCCACTCCCGCAATCATGGCATTAGTTCATGCGTCGCAAGGCACTCACACTAGTGGGCCTACTCAAGGGACTGGGGCGCCACAAATCCAGTAGATGGAATGCCGCTCTTTCGAAAACTTTAAGTTCTATGGGAGTCATTGATATTATGGATATGCAAGCCGAGCACGCTACCACAATTAGTGTCCGCAGCTCCACTCGGGAAAGACTGGAGAGGCTGAAGACCGGAGGTCAGAGCTATGATGATGTGATTGACCAGCTTTTGAACCAGGCGGAAGATCCGGAGTGGTTGGAAGCGATGGGACGACGAATCCTTGAGCACCGGTCAGGGAAGGCAGAGGCCGAACCAATAGAGAGGCTCTGGCAGGCCGATCAGCGCGCTCGGCGCCGAGTCCGTTGATGCCCTATAGCTTGTGGAGTCTTCCACAGTTGGAGCATGACCTTCTCACCCTCTCTCCAAAGGACAGGGACGAGTTTTGGCAGGTTGTTCATAGACTGCAGCGCGATCCTTTTGTCCCTGGGCTTGGTTATCAAGTCGTCAAGGTCCGAGACAAGAACCCACTGCTAAGTGATGCATGGACTGCGCACTTCTCTAGGAATCGCCTGAGACTCCTCTTCTTTGTGGATGGGGCCAAGATAATTCTTGTCGGGGTTGGTCCCCGTCCTGGATTCTATAGAAAATTGAATAGACTTCGCTCAGGAAGGCTTCGCTGAGGCCACATGGTCCTACAAGATGGTTGCCATTAGGAAACAGACCAAGGACATGACTGATGCAATATGTCTGTCATGGGCCCTAACCTTCCTCTGAAATGATAAACCAATTCGGCTGAAATATGGCATGCATCCCGCCGGGAGCATGATGGACTTTGGTCTAGGTTGTTCTTGCAGCCGAAAGCTAGAGGGCACCATGTTGCATGAACCTTGTGATGCTTTGCGCGTGAGGCTTGTGGCTTGGAGGTATGGCCGAGAAGTGCGGAGGTATCTTGGAACGGTGACTCTTGCCAAGCCGATACTCGCATATACTCGCAGGTCGTTTGCGTGGGTATGGTTTCGGTCTCACTGAAGGTCCCGAGAAGAAGCCTTCTGAAGTTGTCTCTGGTGATGGGAATTCTGCTGATTCTCACCGTTCCGGTTTCGCTGACCATGTGCGTTCACTCACTGAAGGAGTCAAGGCAAGTTGGATTGGCCTCTCCTCTGGGTGTCGCCTTGTCCCAAGGCACATTCGGGCAATCTTTAGCGGGGTACGGATGCGTAGATGGCCATTATTCTAAGGATGTTTCGACCTCTCGGGAGGTTGTGCCAGTGGCACCGGTTTGCGCTCCATACGTTCCATCTGCTGGACCCTCCACGGTAACCCCACTTGTGGCATCCACCCTCGTAATGGGCAATAACACTCGCTTCCCTGGAAACTACTTGCCGACTGTCTGGTTGAATCCAATCAGTGCTGTCTATGACAGTGCGAAGGGAGAGACCTTTGTCGCTGATTATTCATCTCCCAATGTGGCGGTCATCAATGACAGTACTCGTAGCGTGGTGGCCACAGTGCCGGTCGCGAACATCAACACTAGGTCACTAGCTTACGACAGTGGGAAGGGTGAGATATTCGTCGCATACGAGAACGGAAACCCTTCAGTGAGCGTGATTTCCGATGTGACGAACACTGTGGTAGCCAACATTACAATTGGATGGAACACGTGTGGTCTGACCTACGATGGCAACAAGGGGGAAGTGTTCGCTGGGAACTGTTCATCGGGGAGCCACAACGTAAGTGTGATATCAGACGCAACCGACAAGGTAGTTACTACAATTCCCATAGGAGCTGTTCCCACCGCCGTCGCGTACGACGGTGGCAATGGAGAGGTATATGTTGTTAACAGAGGCTCCAACAACGTGAGTGTGATCTCAGACACAACAGACAAGGTGGTAGCATCAATCCCCGTAGGCAGGGGCCCGGATGCGGTGGCATACGACAGTAATGGCTTGATACTCGTTGCGAACGCGGCATCAAATAACGTGAGCGAGATATTGGGCTCGAATAACAAGGTAGTAGCAACGATCTCAGTTGGAGTGAATCCGTGGGCTGTTTCCTATGCAAGCTCTGAAAACGAGATTCTTGTCGCCAACTCCAACTCGAATGATTTGAGTGTCATATCTGTTGCATCCGGGAAAGCCGTGGCCACCGTTTCGGTAGGGGTTGTTCCGAGTGGAGTAGCGTATGACAGTAGATTGGGAGAGGCGTTCGTCACTAACGAAGGGTCATGCACCATGAGCGTGGTTTTGCTGTCAAGCAACGCAGTCGTAGCAACAACGACCTTCGAACTCCAGCCGAGATCTGCAACGTATGATAGCTCAAAGGGCGAGATCTTCGTTTCTGACTATGGCACGGGAAACGTGAGCGTGGTCTCCGCGACAACAAACAGCGTGGTGGCAACGATACCAGTGGGCTCGAATTATAGTGCGGCGGCGGCGTATGATAGTGTGAGGGGAGAGGTGTTTGTTGCGATCCCGAGCTGTGTGGGGTTAGGTGCGTACTCCTGCAATTCAGGCAATGTTAGCGTCGTATCGGATTCGAACAACCGAGTGTTTGCCAACATCTCTGTTGGCACGGATCCCGCCGGGATGGCGTTTGACCCAACTGATGACGAGGTATTCGTTGCGAACTTAGAGTCGAATAATGTGAGCGTGATTTCGGACTCGACAGACAAGGTCGTAGCAACTGTTCACGTGGGCACGAACCCTGGTGCAGTGGCGTATGATGGTGGAGTCGACAGGATATTCGTCACGAACGAAGGATCGGACAACGTGAGTGTGATTTCGGGTGCTACTGACAAGGTAATGACAACGATTCCTGTGGGCTCACTTCCTGATGCGATTGCATATGACATCGGGATGAACGAACTATTCGTTGCGAACGCCATATCTGCAAACGTGAGCATAATTTCCGATACGACTGATACGGTGACAGCCACGGTCAATGTTGACGCGTGGCCCTCAGCAGTGGCTTATGACAGTGTGGACGGGGAGGTGTTCGTTGTGAACGACGACAAGCACGACTTAAGCGTAATTTCCGATTCCACCAACACGGTCTCAACGACAATTCAGGTGGGCGGATACCCAGTTGCTGCGGCATATGACTCTGAAAATGGTAACATCTTCGTTAGCAACTATGGCCAGGACTCCCTATCCATCATCTTCACTACCGCTGTTGGGCCCTCTCCGAGTATCACAGGGTTTTCCCCAAATCACTCTTCCGTGGTCAACGGTTCGAGCGTGACTTTCTTCGTGAACACTACTGGCGGCGTCGGGGCGTTGGCGTATGCCTACACTGGCTTGCCCCCCGGATGTTCCACAGGCAACGCGGCAACTTTGCCTTGCGTACCAACGGTCCTGGGCAGTTACACAATCCGCGTGTACGTTAACGACACACTTGGAAGAAGCACAACCGCCACTACCACGCTCACAGTCATAGCGCCCATTCCCCCTCTGACCTCGGTCACGGTGAGTCCGACGAGCGCCCCCCTAGCTCCTGACGGCTCTCAGACCTTCACGGCCACGCCCGCTTGCTCAGGCACTTGTACTGCTGTCGTCTCCTATTCTTGGACCCTTACCAATCATGCCATGGGCACTCTCAACTCATCCACTAGCAATCCCGTCAAGTTCTCCGCCGATAACACTCTTGGAACAGAGGCCATATTTGTCAACGCATCGTCGAACGGGAGGACAGTAGGTTCCTCAGCCACGATTGTCATCGCCTCTTCCCCCACATTGACCGGTGTGACAGTAAGCCCAACTGTTGGCTCTGTCCCGGTGGGAAAGGATCTCTTCTTCAATGCGACCGTCGTATGCACCTCCAACCCATGTCCCTCTGGAGTGAACTACGCATGGACCATGAACAACACCCTTGGGTCCGTGAACACGTCTAAAGGCCCATCCACGGAATTCTCAGCCGGGTCAAAGGCTGGAATGGTAGCACTGACCATGAATGCCAGCCTCAACGGAGGATACAGGACATCCACGGTGGATATCACCATCACGCCGCTCTCAGCTCCAGTCCTGACTGGTGTGATCTTGAGCCCCACGTCACCGACAGTTCAGGTCGGAGCAAACAGGGGGTTCACTGCAACCCCAGTATGCTCGCCGGGATCCTGTCCACTCTCGGGCATGACGTACGCGTGGTCATTGACCAACGGTTCAATGGGGAGGCTGAATTCGACCACAGGCTCGGCAGTGATGTTCGATGCAGGGAACACGACCGGCACCGTCACCATTTTTGTCAATGCCACTTATAGCGGAGTCACAGTGATGAGCAAGACCGCAATCAACGTCTCCGGTGGCTCGAGTCCCAGTCCCTCGTCCAATTCCATGGGAATGCTGCTGATCATGATTGTTGTGATAGTTGTGGCGGTGGTAGCACTCGTTGCAACCATGCTAGTGATGAGGAAGAAGGGACGGCTTCCCCCATCCCCTGAGACTCCGCCGGCGCACGCAACATCGCCGCAACCATCAGTACAGCTCCAGTCAGTTCAAGGGCCCGGCGCAACTTCTCCACGACCCCCGGAACTCGTACATTCCATGTAAGTTCGCACTCAGGGCAAGTTCTTGTCTCCCCCTTGCCTTTGGGGTGGGTATTGGGAAGATTGTTCCCATTTCCTATACCTTGTTGCTGGAGGGGCTCTTGCGCGCAATCTTCAACTCTTTGTCCCTGTTCCTCGTCCTGTTTGCCAGACATTTTCGTCATGGCAAAGTTGAACCGTCTGGTGGCTTATGAACCCCCCTCGGGGAGACTAGGGTGTCAACGGGGACAGGCTGGTCTAGGTTGACTCTGGAGACTCCAGCAAGAGCCCTCTTGGGGTAGCAAATGACTTCTCATTCAAATCCCGCCGGGAGCATCATGGTCTCGGTCTCCCACCTGGCTGGCCTAACCGTAGACCACGTGGGTCGACAACTAGTAAGCTGGGTATATGTTTTGTCTATTGGAACAGGCATAAACGCTACAAACCCCAAGGGAAAGGCCAATCCCAAGGATTCAGAGGGTGGGTAGACTCTGAACAATGGGTAGATATTCTTATCATACGAAATGCAGATGGACCATCCCGAGTGGTGGACTCCGGTGGAAAAGGACTACTACAAGCTCCTTGGACTTCCTCGTACAGCCAGCGCGGACGAAATCCATGCTGCCTACCGAAGTCTCATGAGGATATACCATCCAGATGTCTACCGGGGGGATCCAACTGTAGCGTCTGTAAATACCCGGGCGTTGACCGAGGCCTATGAGACTCTCAGCGATTCTGCGCGGAGACGGGAGTACGATGAGAAGCTCTACGAACCCCCCCCGTCTGATAAGACCTCTGCGCCGGAGGAAGATGCCAGCCTTTCCCCCAAGCCTGGCACGCCAAGCGCTACTGATATGGAAAACCAAGGGGAGCGCACTCGTTCGGAATCCCGTTCCCCGAGTTTTCAACGCGATCAAGCGGCCCCTTTTGACCTATCTCGGGAGCGGCCCGTACCCGCCTCGCACCGACACCCGCAAGGATATGTTTCCAGAAGGGTAAAGATAGCCTTCGTTCTCTTTCTCGTAGGCTCTTGCGTATTTGTCGCGGTAGGGACCATCCTGCCCGTGAGCCATTCCTTCGGATTCACGGTCGGAGAAGGAATGAGCCAGTTCGGTAGTTGCCTATCTTCCCAGGAGTTCCCTGCCGGAGCCAAGGTAGCCTTTTCTTGGACTGGATCATACGTTAAGACGACACCTTACAACATCAACATCACGCCTCCGGACATAGTTGTCCTGGATCCATCAGGCGCCATCACGTTTAGCGAAACATCCTGGAATGGATCATATGCGTTCGTATCGGAGAGGGGTAGCTATCAGTTCGGAGTGTTGGACTGCGAAGTTGTTGCTGCGATCTTCCAAGTCCAATTCAGTGGAGACTACTCAACTCCGCTCTTGTGAGTGACTTGGGGGGTAGCCTTTAGGCAAATCGACCATTTGGGGATAGTGTGAGCAGTACTACCTGAATTGCCACAATCCAAGAGACCCAAGTGGCGTAGCCAGATCATTGCATTCCTCCGTATGATGTGGCGGGAGATCATCCACGGGGCTTTGCGGGAAATCTCTGCCTTTCGGAACGTTCTGGCCCACCAGTACATGACCGTAGCGGTCGAAAGAGTTTGGGCCGTAGTCGAGGATGACTTGCCAGCACTTTGGGGCGCAGTCAAGTCGATTTCATCTGATCTCGCGAAAGCTCTATAGCAACCCACCAACTGGGTTGGGGCTGGCGATGAATGCAAATCCAGCCTCCCAATGCAGTACATTAGATTCCATTTGAATCCCGTCGGGAGCATGACCACGCTTGTCCGTGAAATGACGAAATGACTTGTGACCGTTCTGCACCGTATTACACGGGTTATACGGCCTTTCGGGGTAGACGAGCCACTTTTCCAGACCCAATTGAGGCTGTATTTCGTGAGTTATACGGCTATGAGGATGCAAACCGGAACTCGGAAATAGGGCGGAGTCGATTAGGGAAATAGGGTGGGCAAGGTTTGCTGAAGGTCGCGCTGGTTCTAGGCATCCTGCTGGTCATGGTAGCGCCGGCTGTGCCGGTACTCAGTTCTCAGCTCGCCAATCTGCCCGCGCCTCATAACGCGAAGATGACAGAGATAGTGGCATCTTCCCCCGCCACATATGCCCGGACCTCCTCGGGAACCCCTTACGTGGCATATACTCTCGACCTGTGTACCGACCACCTCTATTCAGGCAACTCCCTGCCCACGGATTGTGGTGGAACAGCTCCCATGGCTGTGGCGTACGACAGCGAGAAGGGTGAGGTCTTTGTCGCCAACTCGGGTTCGAACAACGTGAGCGTGATAGATGACGGAACGAACAAGGTGGTCGCCACCATCAATGTGGGAACCCATCCCGAAGGTGTGGTTTACGACAGCGGGAGGGGTGAGGTCTTCGTGGCCAACGTATACTCGAACACCGTGAGTGTGATTGATGACGGGACGAACAAGGTGGTCGCCACCATCAGTGTGGGACACGCACCCTCGGGTGTGGCGTATGACAGCGTGAGGAGTGAGATCTTTGTCGCCAACGCCGGTTCAAACGATGTGGGCGTGATAGATGATGGGACGAACAAGGTGGTCACCACCATCGATGTGTGGAGTTATCCCGAAGGTGTGGCGTATGACAGTGGCAAGGGCGAGATGTTCGTTGCCGACGAGACGACGGATGAAGTCAGCGTAATCGATGATGGGACGAACAAGGTGGTCGCCACCATCAATGTGGGGGGCATCCCCTTGGGTGTGGCGTATGACAGTGTCAAGGGTGAGGTCTTCGTGGCCAACGAAGGCACAAACACCGTGAGCGTGATTGATGACGGGAATAACAGTGTGGTCGCTACCACCAACGTGGCGACCTCTCCCATCGGCATGGCGTATGACAGCGTGAAGGGTGAGGTCTTCGTGGCCAACTCCGGCACAAACACCGTGAGCGTGGTCGATGACGGGGATAACAGTGTGGTCGCCACCATCAATGTCGCGATCAATCCCTATGGTATGGTGTATGACAGCGGGAAGGGCGAGGTTTTCGTGGCCAACTCCGGGTCAGACAACGTGAGCGTGATCGCTGACGGGAATGACAGTGTGGTCGCCACCATCACTGTGGGAGACTGGCCCGAAGGTGTGGTTTGCGACAGCGGGAGGGGTGAGGTCTTCGTGACCAATGTATACTCAAGCACCGTGAGCGTGATTGATGGCAGGACTAACAGTGTGGTCGCCACCATCGATGTGGGGACTTATCCCGAAGGTGTCGCGTATGACAGCGGGAAGGGTGAAGTCTTTGTCGCAAACGCCGGCTCTAACAGCGTGAGCGTGATAGATGACGGGACGAACGACGTGGTCGCTACCATCAATGTGGGAGACTGGCCCGAAGGCGTGATGTATGACAGCGGGAAGGGCGAAGTCTTTGTCGCCAACTACGGCTCAAACAGCGTGAGCGTGATAGATGACGGGACGAACGGTGTGGTCAATACCATCAAAGTCGGGAATGGACCCGATGGTGTGGCATATGACAGCGGGAAGGGCGAGATCTTCGTGGCTAACATTGATTCGAACAACGTGAGCGTCATTGATAATGGGAATAACAGTGTGGTCGCCACTATCAATGTGGGAGTCCATTCCGCTGCTGTCGCATATGACAGCGTCAAGGATGAAGTCTTCGTGGCCAACTCGGGCTCGAACAACGTAAGCGTGATCGATGATGGGACTAACGGTGTGGTCGCCACAACCAATGTGGGAATCAATCCCTGGAGTGTGGCATATGACAGCCTAAAGGGTGAGGTCTTCGTGGCCAACGAAGGCTCAAACAACGTAAGCGTGATGGATGACGGGACGAACGGTGTGGTCACAACCATCAATTTGGGATCAGGTCCCGAGGGGATAGCATACGATATGCTGAACGAATATGCCTACGTAACGAACCATGAATCTGGAACAGTATCCATCCTAGAGGAGGTAACGGCCCCCCTGTCCGTCACCACTACAGGGTCTCCGCTCTCTGGGACAACTCCGCTCCCTGTAACCTTCTCTGCCACCCCGTCAGGCGGCACTGGGAACTACACAAACTGGGCCTGGCACTTCGGGGATGGGAACACGAGCACCTTCCAGAACACCTCCCACACGTACACCAAGGCCGGGAACTATGCCTCATGGGTGAACGTGACCGACAGCAGCGGCACGACTGCCCAGAGCAACATCCTCATGATCACCGTTACCAATCCGGTGCCCACGCTGACCGGCGTGACAGTCAGCCCGACCAACGTCTCTCTCAATATTACGAAGACTCAGGTCTTCACCGCGACCCCAGTATGCAATGGCAGCTGCCCCGCTGGCACTAGTTACTCGTGGAACCTTACCAACAGCGAAAGCGGCTCGTTTAACGCCATCAATAATAATTCGGTGACGTTCATCGCCGGGAACACGGGCGGAACTGTCGGGTTGTTCGTTAACGCCACACTGAATGGAAAGGTCAAGCAGAGTTTGCCGGCGTTTATCACAGTCAAGAGTCCTTTGATTTACGTTTCGGTGACACCTTCCTCAATCGTAGTTCCATCCGGGGGCACTCAGAATTTTACCGCCACACCTGTGTGCGCTATCACTTGCCCTTTCGGCATCACATATGTGTGGAACATCACTAGTTGGTTCGACGAACTTAACACTACCACCGGCGACACGGTGAGATTTGCAGCCCCCTGTGCGTACGGGATGGAAACCGGAGCGCTTTTTGTGAATGCCTCGTACAGAGGAGAGAGGGTCATGAGCGAGCCAATACACTTCACGATTTCGGTAAGAACGTTGATTGGCATCTCGGTAGATCCTTCCTCTGCTACAGTTCTGGAAGGTGGCAGTCAGGCTTTCTTCATTTCATCTGAATGCATTGGTGGGCAATGCGACGGGATGCTTTGGGAGCAGGGTTCGCTCACGAACAGCACCATGGGAACCTTCAATGGAATGACCTTCACCGCCGGCTATACAGCAGGAACGGTGTTCCTTTTTGTGAACGTTACATCGAATGGCACGGCCGTGATGAGTGCGCCTGTCCGTATTGTGATCGTCGCCAGTCTTACTCCAAGTGACACCTCTTTCACCGTCTCTCCCTCCACAGTCATCGAAGATTCGTGGACAAATTTCACAGTGAACACCGATGGTGGAATGGGATCTTTGTCGTACGCATACACAGGGCTTCCGCCTGGGTGTTCCTCCGCAAACATGTCCGTCCTCGCATGCCGTCCTACTTCGGTAGGCACCTTTGGCGTGACCGTTACTGTGACCGACCAAACCAATCACTCAGTGACGAAGGGGGTGATACTCACGGTCATCCCGATTCCCGCAGGTCCCTCGATTAGGTCATTCATAGTCAACCCGGCTACAGTGGCAATAGGATCGCCAACGACACTGGCTGTAAACACCAGCGGAGGTGTTGGGGCCGTAACCTATCACTACGCTGGTCTCCCACCAGGGTGCGCATCACAGAATGTAGCCTCCCTGAGCTGTATCCCGACGACGGCTGGGACCTTCACTATACGTGTCTACGTGAACGATAGTGGAGGACACAGCGCAACAACCACTGTGCAGTTGACGGTCACCGGGAGCACACCAGCCAATTCCACTCTTGAGTCCATACTGGTTCTTGGAGTCATCGCAGCAGCCTTCGTGGCGGCGATTCTCGCGGTAATGGGTACGGTTCGTCACGGGAAGAGGGGAAAGAAGGCAGGAACAGCTCCATCACCTGCAAAGGAGGTCGTTGATGAACCAAAGCCGACTCCTCCCCCACCACCGCACCTTCCGCCCGCCGGGGCTGCACCGTCAGAAGAAAAAGAGGTCTCGCCGCCCCCACCCGGGACCTGACGAATTTATGTGAAGGGGACGAATGGTGGGACTTTCCGATTCCCGCCATTAAAGGCAACTCACAAACCGCTCCACCTCGAGGCCCCCCACAGGGTTTGGTAGTCCCTTGGCAACATCTTTCCGATGTGGGACACAAATAGGAAAGAACCTTTTCAATGGGGACGAACGTCAGTTCCGGTTTCCGCCAACTTAGACATGAAGCGCCTATTATTGGATCCAGCAATCCCCTGTTTCCCTCGCCAGAAGGGACAGTGGGGGCAATCCTTCCCCTCGGGAAAGTCTATGCCTTCTTCATGTGGACACCCAATGATACCGTCGGTCACTATCACACTCTTGGCTCCATGCGGTCTGATGAATTCAGTGACTTCCTTCACGACACCAGGGTCGTTAACCACATCGCTTCCAGTCCATCTCTTCAACTCTGTCGGTCCCTTTCCCCAGCGCTCGATTATGCCTACTGCCACCTTGGTAGAGATCTTGTCATCAGGCCCATAGTAGGCTACTGTGGCCACCGGCAATTTCGTCTTGTCCCCCTGCCTACCCTTCTTAGAAACCATTCGCGGTTCCTGCCTCTAGTGGTGACTACCTTTCCGCCTCATAACCATGTTCATCCCTCTCAACCTTCAGGGAGATGCTTCTTCACCCACAATAGAATACGTTCGGCCTGAGCTGCAAGCCTCACAACCTCCTCTCGAGAAATCTCACGGTCTTCATACTCGACCAAGATCTTGAGTTGCAAGACACCCTCAATCTGGGTCACCTTCTCGCGTACTCCTTCTAGCTTCAGGGTCTTCAGCAATTCCGTAACCTCGACATGCCTCTGTCCTCTGGAGCGTGTTCCGGTGTGGAACACTGTAAGGGCATCGCATGCAGAGATGACGGAATGGATCGCTGCTAAGCCGGCCCCATTGATGTTATCATTAAGAAGCGCGGAAGGGATGAGCCGATTGAAGTCCTCTGCTTTCCGAAGGTAGACACGGTACAGATCCTTGGATGTGCTTGAGACTCTTCCTTTCGGCAGGTATTCACCTCTGCTCTATCACAAGACCTTCACTATCGATGTTCCTCATGAGTCTCGGGTTCCGAGGTCTCTTGACTTCGTGGGACGAGTACATGATGGTCGAGAGAGGAATGCCAAATCTCTGGTAGATCTTGCTTCCCAGTTGTTCCAGCGCCGGTCCGACTACGTCTTTTTCGCTATCGTCAGCCACTTCTATGAACAAATCCACGTCGCTTTCCCCCCCCTCCTTTCCCCTGGCTACTGATCCATAGAGCACGGCACGAGCTACTCGCGAGGTAGGAAGTCCGGACCGAATTGTCTTGATCAGGTCCTCCTTCAATGTGGACTCCCGCGCGAAGAGCTCCCTAATCATCGGAATGAGAACGTTCTCGGTGCGCAGCTGCCAAAGTATTGCGGCTCCCGCTCCTCTCCTGTGAACAAGTCCAGCCTGTTCCAGTTCCCCAAGTGCTTGGTTCGCTTGGGGGGCGGATGCCCGAGCAAGCCTGGCCAACTCCCGGCCAGTAAACTCTTTGCTGGGAAAACGACAGAGCACCCGGAGGGTCTTCACCCGGGATTGAGTGCCCAAGATCGTGTCGAGCGGAAATTCGAATCGCATAGTTGTGAGGATGCCCTTACAGTCATTAGGATAACCTTACATAAAGGCTTTGCGCCTTTGGATGTGGCCATGAGGTCAACCCCGACCTGATGAATATCATGACATTTCGCACGTTTGCTGTCGAGGAGAATTGTTCGACTCAGATATTTCTCCCAATACAGTAACAGCTCAGGTTTGTGGTTCCTCAGTAGCTACGGGGAGGACGCCCTAAACATGAGCTATTACGCAGACTTAAGTAGTTGTACTAAACTATCGGAGGCCGCATGGACGACAAGCTACTCCGAATTCGGCACACCTCAGCCCACATCTTGGCAGCCGCTGTCTTGGAGCTCTATCCCGACGCGAAGCTCGGGACCGGGCCTGCCCGCGACAACGGCTTCTGGTACGACTTCGACCTGCCCATGCCGCTGAAGCCTGAGGAGCTGGCTCCCATCGAGACGGTGATGCGCCGGATCATCAAGGAGGATCTCCAGATGGTTTACCGCGAGGTGACCACAGAGGAGGCGCGCAAGCTGTTCGCAAACCAGCCGTACAAGCTGGAGAAAATCAATGACATCCTGGAAGGCGCCCCGGATGAGAATCTGGAGGGGCAGCCGTCCAAACCGGTTCTCTCTACCTATCGTTGTGGAAAGTTCGAAGACCTATGCAAGGGGCCGCATGTGAGCCGGACGGGAGAAGTGCCTGTCGACGCCTTCAGGGTCCTTCGGTGCTCCAATGCCTACTGGAAGGACGACGAGTCCAGGCCCATGCTCCGCCGCGTGTTCGGCACGGCATTTGCGAGTGCCGAGGACATGGCAGCGGATGACCGACGGCGTGCCGAACTTGACAAGCGCGACCACCGTGAGCTTGGGAAACAGCTCGACCTCTTCAGCACCGCGCCGGACTGGGTAGGCCCAGGCTTGGTTCTCTGGCACCCCAAGGGGGCCATGGTCCGCTATCTCTTCGAGAGGTTCAGCGCCGAGGCCCATCAGCTCAATGGGTACCAATTGGTTTACACGCCCCACATCGGTCGTGCAAGGCTTTGGGAGACCTCTGGCCATCTTCGTCAGTACAAGGACATGATGTACTCGCCGTTGGACATCGACGGCGACCTGTACTACCTGAAGCCGATGAACTGTCCGTTCCACATCCAGATATACAACAGCCGACCCCGTTCCTTCCGGGAACTTCCGATGCGCCTGGCCGAGTTCGGTACTGTCTACCGCTACGAAAAGAGTGGTGTGCTCACCGGTCTCTCCCGCGTGCGCGGGTTCACCCAGGACGATGCACACACGTTCTGCACGCTGGACCAGGTGGAGGGGGAGATACGGCACGCGCTTCGGTTTTCCCTTTACGTCCTCAGGTCATTTGGCCTGAAGAACTTCAAGGCATACCTCGCGACAAAGCCTGCCGGCAACAAGGCCACCGGCAGCGACGAGGGCTGGGCCATGGCTACCGAGACCCTGCGAAAGATACTCGTCGAAGAGAAGATCCCCTACACGATCGATGAGGGAGGGGGGGCATTCTATGGCCCCAAGATCGACCTCAAGGTCCTCGACACTCTAGACAGGGAGATACAATTGAGCACCGTCCAGTTTGACTTCAACCTCCCGGTCGCGTTCGGGATGACCTACATTGGCACTGACGGCAAGGAGCAACGGCCATACATGGTCCACAGGGCCCTTTTCGGGAGCGCAGAGCGGTTCCTCAGCATGCTGGTGGAGAACTACGCGGGTGCCTTCCCACTCTGGCTTGCGCCGGTCCAGGCGAAGATAGTCCCTGTAACCGACAAGCAAAACGCCTACGCCCAGAAGGTGAAGGAGACGCTCCAGGCCGCAGGCATGCGCGCCGAGGCTGATGAGCGTGCCGAGACCATGCAGTCCAAGATCCGCGATGCCCAGATGGAGAAGATCCCGTTCATTCTCGTGGTTGGTGCCAGGGAAGAGCGCGATGGGCAGATATCGGTCAGGGAGCGTGTCAAGGGTAACCTGGGCGCCGTGACGATCAAAGAGTTCCTGGAGTCCACACAAAAGGATAGGGACATAGCCAAGCCATCGAAGCTTCCCTGACGGTCCAGTTCCTTCACCGGGTGAACCTTAAGGCGAGAGTGACCGCTCGCGTTTGCGGTTCATCAACAGTCACACGGAAGTCGTCGTAAACGTGAGCTATTGCCAGGTCCCTAATGGGAACCAATGTCGGGATCTTGCATACAAACGCCGAATTGACAGATGTTAGCGCAACAGGCCTATCCTGAGTATCAGCTTGTGAGAGGGGTCGCGAACTGTTGCGGAATCTATAGACTTTCATGCGCTTTGATGCGTTTCTGTCTGTCCCGTCACGCGGGCAGGCATCTCATGGACAATCCCCACCGTTCACTGATCTCACTACTCCCAGTCGATCTCATATACCCCTTCCAGCACATTCTGCTTTCGATGAGAGGTGTCTCCACCGTAGCAAGAAGGATGCCTGGAAGTTGGAGACTGTTGCTAGTGGTGGCAGGGTGCGCATGAAAGTAATCCGTTCCACCCGTTGCTCCTTGGTGGAGGCAACACGGACCAAGCGCGATGCCCTGGCATCCGTTCTCTCAGAGTACGGTCGTGTCGTCAACACGTTCATAGACAGATGGTGGGGCCATGGTCTTCCGCCCAGGAAGAAAGATCTGCTCAAGGAGGCAATAGAGGTCCCGAATACCTGGTTGTCTGCGCGTCTGCGGAAAGTGGCGGCACGAGAGGCTATCGACATGATTCGGGCATCCCGCGAGAGAGACGGGAAGCATGCACATAAGCCGCTACACAAAGGGAAGAGTATGCACGTTTCCTCCACC
>Ga0326728_10000715_pt1 | contig 126296 bp, 124 predicted proteins | sample MB3enrmetagenome_FD_207602 | JGI IMG/M metagenome (GOLD analysis project Ga0326728, IMG submission 207602) | Lab enriched peat soil microbial communities from McLean, Ithaca, NY, United States - MB31MN | ecosystem: Environmental > Terrestrial > Soil > Wetlands > Peat | place: USA: New York...
GTCCCGAACTCCATCGCTACGTTGAGACGGCACCTCATAGTCGCTCTGGTCGCTCATCTGCCGCGATGCCCGTGCTGCGGAGGGGCACGGATCACGGAACAAAGGCTGAATTTATGACGCAGTAAAACTAAGCCGATATCCGCCGCCTGCTGGCTGAACATGCCGCAAAGAAAAAGCCGCCGCCCGAGGACTAGAGGATGGTCATGCCGGCTGGAAAGGCGACGGCCGAGTCACCCGTCATGGCCCGGCTTGTCCGGGCCACCTATCGCGGCACTGTGCTGGTATAGGTGGCCCGGACAAGCCGGGCCATGAGGGGTAGATGGAACCGCGGCTGCATTTCCGGTCAAACTGAACACGCTCTAACCCCCCCGCCCCTCCTGCACCATCCGCACCCACTCCCGCCGCACCTCCGCCGCATCCTTCACCGGCACCGCCCACGGAATCCGCACCACGCGTTGCTCCAGCGCCAGGTCGAACCCGTCCACATCGACCGCCACCATCCGCCAATCCCCGGCCGAACCCGCGATCGCCGCCAGCGCATCCGCGTGGTCGCGGTTGCAGTGCTCGATGATCCCCGCCTCCGCCGCCAGCACCGCTTTCACCGCATCGGGTTCGGGAGCCACGTCGCCGGACTTCAACCGGTAAGCCCGGCCGAACCCGCCCACCAGCCGCAGCGCCTCCGGCTTGATCCGCCAGAAGCTGAAATCGCCGAAACCGGCATACAACTCCGCGTAAGGATGCACCGTCAGGAACCGCGCCCGCAGCGCCTTGTCCTCCACCACCTCGGCCGTGCCGATGAATGTCACCCGCGGCGTAGTCTGCGGATTGACCGTCTCCGGCACCCCGGCCAGCAGCACCGAGCAGCGCGGGTCCGCCGCCAGATGCCGCGTATGCTCCGACAGCTTCGACACCAGGATCGCCAGCGACCCGTCCGGCAGACACGCCGGAGTCACCAGGGACGCGAAGGGGTGCCCCTTGTCGCTGGTCGCCAAGGTGCCGACGCGGGCCGAGCGCAGCAGGCGGCGCGCTTCCAGCGGCGGATCGTATTCCTCATCTGCCATAATGCGTTCACTCCATGTCCGGACATCTGCCATAATCGTCGCCGATATAGCAGTCTCGTGCCAAACCTCACGTGCCAGACTCCACGTGCCAGACTCCGCCCCGACCGGCAAGGAACACCCGATGAAGCAGACCATCGCTTTGGTAGACGACGACCGCAACATCCTCACCAGCGTCTCCATGACGCTTGAGCAGGAGGGATTCACCGTCCGCACCTACACCGACGGCGAAAGCGCGCTTCAGGGGATCACCGCCAAGCCCGTGGATCTCGCGGTGCTGGACATCAAGATGCCGCGCATGGACGGGATGGAACTGCTGCAGCGCCTGCGCCAGCGCAGCTCCATCCCGGTGATCTTCCTGACCTCCAAGGACGAGGAGGTCGATGAGCTGATGGGCCTGCGCCTCGGCGCCGACGACTACATCACCAAGCCGTTCAGCCAGCGCCTTTTGCTCGAACGCATCCGCGCCCTGCTGCGCCGCAACGAAGTCGGCAAGGCCGAAGGGTCCGGCGCCGCGCCGAGCGGGGTGATGACCCGCGGCGACCTCGTGCTGGACGAAACCAAGCACCAGTGCACCTGGAAGGGCGTCGACATTCAGTTGACGGTGACCGAATTCCTGCTGGTCAAGGCGCTGGCCGCCCGGCCGGGCATGGTGAAAAGCCGTGACCAACTGATCGATGCGGCGTATGGCGAGAACATCTATGTCGACGACCGCACGATCGACAGCCACGTGAAACGGATACGCAAGAAGTTCCGCACCGGAACGGAAGAGTTCAACCAGATCGAGACGCTCTACGGTATCGGCTACCGCTACAAGGAGCAGTGATTGCCTGACGGCTTTCTCCTGACCGGTCTGTCCCGAGGCTCCGCGCCGGGAACGCGATACCGGCAGCGCTGGGTGTCGCCGCTGCTGCGCCGCATCCTGCTCGTCAACGCGCTGCCGCTGGCGCTGCTGGTGGTGGCGCTGCTGTATCTCGACCAGTATCAGAACGGCCTGCTGGAAGCGCAGGTCACCGCGCTGCGCGAGCAGGCGCGGGTGTTCGCCGGAGCGCTCGGGGAAAGCGCGGTCCGCACAACCGATCCGGACAATCCCAAGCTGGTGCCGGAGGTGGCCGTCTCGCTGCTGCGGCGTCTGACCGAGCCGACGCCGGATGCACAGGCCAAGCTCTATGCTCCCGACGGCACGCTGCTGGCGGATTCACGCATCCGCCCCGGCGCCACCGGCCCCGAGACGACCGAGGCGCTTCCGCCGCCGCCCGACCATGGCCCGGTGCTGGAAACCGTCGGCTGGCTGTACGACCAGGTGCTGTCATGGCTGCCGCATAAGGCCCCGACGACCCGGGTGGACCTGACGCCCTCCGCCGGCGGCCCCGACTGGCAGCCGGACGTGAAGGAGGAACTCCGCCTCAGCAGCGCCGGCAACAGCACTGAAACCGCACCTTATATTCGCCGCACCCGCGACAACCGGCTGCTGGTCACCGTCGCCGTGCCGGTGGAGCGTGACAAGCACACCGTCGGGATCGTCTCCCTGACGCGGGAGGCGCGGGAGGTGGACGACAGCCTGTTCACCGTGCGGATGTCGATCCTGGCGCTGTTCGGCATTGCGCTGCTGATCACGGTGATGCTGTCCTGGTATTTGTCGCTGACCATCGCCCGCCCGATCCTGCGGCTGGCGGAGGCGGCGGCCGATATGCGCGAAGGCGGCGGCCGATCGGGCAGCGTGCCGCCGTCGTTGCTGAAGCGCCGGGATGAGGTGGGTGTGCTCGCCTCCGCCCTGGCCAATTCCGCCGCCGCGCTTTGGGAGCGGATGGATGCGACGGAACGTTTCGCCGCCGACGTGGCACATGAGATCAAGAATCCGCTGTCGTCGATCCGCAGCGCGATCGAAACCCTGCGCAGGATCGAGGACCCCGGCCGCCAGCGGCAGTTGCTGACGATCATCGCGCAGGACGTTGTACGGATGGACCGCCTGATCAGCGACGTCAGCGACGCCTCGCGCCTGGATGCCGAATTGTCGCGCGTGTCCGTCGAGCCGGTGGATGTGGTGCCGATATTGCGGACGCTGCAGGAACTGGATGACGCGACGCGCGATCCGGAGCACGATCCGAAGCTGGAGGTCATTGCCCCGCCCGCCGGCCTGCGCGTGTGGGCGGTGGAGGACCGTCTTGTCCAGGTGCTGCGCAACCTGATCGGCAATGCAAGATCGTTCAGCCCGGAGCGCGGGCGGATTATCGCGCGTGTCCGCGATGCCGGCGGGATGGCGGAGCTGTGCGTCGAGGATGAAGGCCCGGGCATTCCGGATTCGAACCTGGAACATATTTTCGACCGGTTTTACTCCGAGCGGCCGAAGGGCGAGAGTTTCGGCCAGCACTCCGGCCTCGGGCTGTCGATCAGCCGGCAGATCATCGAGGCGCTGCACGGGCAGGTTTCGGCGGAAAATCGCCGCGACGGGGCCGGGCGGGTGCTCGGGGCACGGTTTATCGTTCGGCTGCCGATTGTTTAGGCGCATGCCTGTAATCCGTTCGTAATCAGCACAGGGCGGGACGGGGCAGCCACTTCAGCCAACTTATCGTGCACAATGAACATTCGGGGCAAAAACGTGGTTTAACATCCATCACCCTGTAACAATGGGAGGCACCCATGCCGTTTGATGGAATTGGCTATCTCACCTCGCCTGCGAAGCCTTCTTTCTGGACGCGCCTGTCTCATTTCGTGCTGGGGACGCCCCCGGTTTCGAAAGCCGTTCCGCTCCACGCGTTTCAGCCTCTGCCGGCCGGCCAGCCGGATGCGGTGACGCTGCAGGTCCTGACGATCGGCCGCGCGCTGATCGAAGACCGGAAGGATTGGGTCCAGCGGCGTTACGAAACCCGCGATGGCCGCCGTTGCGCTGTCGGCGCTCTGCGCGGCGCGGCCCGTCTGCTGAACCTGCATGGTCCGCAGAGCGGCGCCAACACCATCCTGCTGTCCGTCGCCATGAGCCGCGGCTTCAACGACATCGAAAGCATGAACGACAATTCAAGCCACCGTCAGGTCATCTCGGCCTTCGACGAGGCGATCAACCGCGCCCGCCAGTTCACGGGCTAGTTTCCGTAGCGGCCGCCTCCGGGGGGCTTTGGCTAAGCCGTTGCATGCACATCATGGTCCAGAGGGGGTTCGGACCGTGATGTGGGTGCGTCGGCGGGCGTCTCGGCATACAGGCAAAGCTCTGCCTGTTCCTGCGGCTAATCGCAGGCTCGGTTCAGATCTGTGGATCTGAGATCCACATGCGCACGCGCTTGCTGCGAGTTACTGCGGCGGGAATGCCCGGGCCGCTGACCCTGATCGTCGTGCTGGCGCGTTCCGGAACGTCTGCCGTGGCGATCAGCAACGTGCCGGACGCCGATATCTGCGTCGTTGCAGAATCAAATACTGCCGCGAGTTCGGGCGAATAATCGCCCCCACAGTTGCCGCTTGATCGTTGCGCCCCCTTAAGAAAGAGGAAAGACTGGGCGTTATCAGCCTTTCACATTGAAGGCCTTCCTACCCGCTGCATCTTTCTCTGATTGGCGGTGGCCGCATTATCTCAGCACGTCGTCAAGGCTCTCGGAGTCCAATACACGCAAGCCCCATGCCTCCAGCGCCGCAGTGTCGGCGGCGGCGATGCGATCTCTGACCCCGGACGGCAGCGCACCGAAAAGCTTGTGATAAGCGGAGTCGTGATCGGCCATCCGCGGGCTTTACCACAGAGGCCGGCGTCTCCGTGCCAGGAGCCTGCGAAATCAGCGCGCGGTATGGCGCTCGCCGTTATCCACCACCGGCCGCCAGGACCGCCCGCTGCGCGCCAGCAGTTCATCCGCCTCGGCCGGCCCGTCGCTGCCGGAGGCATAGTTCGGAAACCCCTCAGGCTTCTGCTTCGTCCAATCGTCCAGCACGGCGCCGACAACCCGCCAGGTTTCCTCCACCATGTCGGCCCGGTTGAACAACGTCTGGTCGCCCATCATCACGTCGTAGATCAGCGTTTCGTAGCCGATGTTCGGCTCCTTCGGGAACCAGTCCGCGTAATTGAAGGCCATACGCACGGCCGCGAGGTCCACCACTGGCCCGGGGCGCTTCACCTCGAACTGCAACGCTATACCCTCGTCCGGCTGGATCTGCAGCAGCAGCCAGTTCGGCGGCAACGCGGCGACGTTGGTGTCCTCGAACGGCGCAAACGGCGCTGGCTTGAAGCGGATCGCGATCTCGGAGACGCGGCGGGCCATGTGCTTGCCGGTGCGCACGAAGAACGGGACCCCGGCCCAGCGCCAGTTGTCGATCGCCACCTGCATCGCCACGTACGTTTCGACGCCCGAGTCCGGCGCAACGTCCTTTTCCTGGCGGTAGCCCGGAACTCCGTCCGGCCCCGGACCGTACTGGCCACGCACCGCGCATCCTGGCGCCACCGTCCGCATCGCCGAGAAGACATCCGACTTGCGGCTTCTGACCGCCTTCGCATCGAACCCGCCAGGCGGTTCCATCGCCACCATCGCCAGAAGCTGGAACACATGGTTCGGGATCATGTCGCGCAGCGCGCCGGTTTTCTCGTAGAACCGGCCGCGTGATTCCACCCCGACCGTCTCCGCCACCGTGATCTGCACGTGGTCGATGCGGTCACGGTTCCATATCGGCTCGAACATCCCGTTGGCGAAACGCAGCGCCATGATGTTCTGCACCGTCTCCTTACCGAGGAAATGATCGATCCGGTAGATCTGATGCTCTTCCGCACAACGCAGGATAGTGGCATTCAGCGACCGAGCCGAGGCTTCGTCGTGACCGAACGGCTTTTCGATCACCAGCCGGCGCCAATGCTCCGGGGCCTTGCCGTCCTGGTCCCAGTTTTCCTCGAACAGTCCGGCCTTGCCGATCTGCGTCACCACCGGACCGAAGAAGCGATCCGCCACAGCCAGATAGAACAGGCAGTTCCCGCCGGTGTCCGACGGCTGGTCGATGTGCTGCTTCAGCTTTTGATAGAGCCCCTCATCGTTCAGGTCGCCGCGGATATAGGTCATATGCCCGGTCAGGCGCTTCCAGGTATCCTCATCGACCTTGTCGATCCGGCTTTCGCTCGCCGCCTTGCCGACGAAGCTCTCCATCATCGCATGCAGGCTTTCGCGCCACTTGTCCGCATCCAGATCGGCCATATCGACGCCGATAAGTTCGAAATGCTCGGGCAGCAGCCGGGTCGTTGCGAGGTTGTAAAGCGCCGGAACCAGCAATCGCTTTGTCAGGTCGCCGCCCGCCCCGAAGATGACCATCGCGCACGGCCCGGGCGGCTTGGCCTGCTTCCGAGGGGGGGCGGTGAGAACCTGACCGGGTGAGTGGATTGCGTCTGGCATGTTCACACAATGAGGTTTGCTGGTCTGGAGTTGGCCACACTTTGGCGCGATCTGGCTACATTGATATCAGCGCGCTTCGGAATCGGCCAATACGGCGCGCTTCCGCCGGTTCAAACCCCGCCGGCGGATGATCTCGCGGCCAACAGCCCCAATTTATGAAGCTCCGTCTCGAGTTGCCCGGGACTGACATAGACATGGCCGCGCAGCCCCGCCGCGCGGGCACCGGCTACATTGGCCTCGCTGTCATCGACGAACAGCGCCGCCGCCGGTGGCACGCCGAGCCGCTGGAGGCAACGGCGGTAGACCTCCGGCTCCGGCTTGCGCAAGCCGAACGCCGCGGAGACGAGCGCCCGGCCCTCGACCAGCGCGGCGACCTCGGGATACAGGTCCTCGAAATGCCGCGCGACCAGCAGGTTGTTGTTGGTCAGCACCGCGCAGGCCACGTCCGCCCGCAAGCGCGGCAGCAGCCGGATTGTCGGGCCGATGGGCTCTACTGCGGCACGCTGCGCCTCCACCCACTCGGACTCCGGCAGGTCGCAGCCGATGCGGGCGCCGAACGCAGCCAGATACCCGTCGGCGTCCAGCGCGCCGGCATCGCCCGAGTCTTCAAAACCGGAATCCCAGATCGCCGCCCTGACCGCGGCCGCCGTCCAGCCGCAAACCGACGCCAGATGCGCGATCCTCACATCGCGGTCATAGCGATACAGCACGCCGTTGAGGTCGAGCAGAACCAACGAGATGCCAGCCATGCCAGACTCCCCCTGACCTCTACCCCCTAAAGCAGATCGCGAAAGCAAATCCCGCGCCGCCACTGACTAGCTGGCCAACACTTTCCCGGGATCGGTGTTCGCCCCGCAGATCACCGCGCCAACCCGTGCCCCGGCCGGGGGCTGGAAGCGCCCGGACAGCAATGCCGCGGCTGCCGTGGCCCCGCCCGGCTCAACCAACAGGCGGAACCGGTCCCATAACAGGCTCTGCGCCGCCAGGATCGCCGCGTCCGGCACCAGCACCGCCGCGCTGACGAAGCGCTGTGCCAGCGGGAACATCTCCTCCCCGACCACTCGCGCGCCCAAGCTATCGGCTGCTACGCCGCCAACCGGAGCGCTCACCGGCCGCCCGGCGGCGAGCGCGTCGTGCAGTGCCGGGCATCCCTCAGGCTCAACACTGATGACCGAGGCGCTGCCCGCGTACCAGGCGGCGATGCCGCCGATAAGCCCGCCGCCTCCGGTCGCAACCAGGACATGGGTCAAATCCGGCGCGTCCTGTTCCAGCTCTCGCCCGACCGTCCCCTGACCCGCCAGCACATCAGCGTGATCGTAGGCATGCACCTCCAGCGCGCCGGTTTCCGCCTGCCGGAGCCGCGAGGCGGCCAGCGCCTCGGCATAGGTTTCGCCGCCCTGCACGACCTGTCCCCCAAAGCCGGCGATCCGCGCGATCTTGGCCGCCGGTGTCCCCGCCGGCACGAAGATTTCGGCTGTCATGCCAAGCACTTGCGCGGCATAGGCCACTGCTGCCCCATGATTGCCGCCCGACGCCGCGATGACCCGCTTCGGCCGGTTCGGCGCCGCCATCAGACGATTGAAGGCGCCGCGGGGCTTGAAACTGCCGGCGTGCTGCAAAAGCTCCAGCTTCAGAGCGACGGGCGCGCTGGTAGAAAGCTCATATCCCGCTACACGCAGCAATGGTGTATGACGAATATACGGATATATTCGGGATGCAGCTTCGGTCACAGCGCGCCGATCGATCATGGTCGGCACGCTGGCATTTGTTGTGGGAGGCTACAAGCCGCTTCCTTTTCCGCCGCGATGCGATCAAAATGCCACTCCATGCACAGCCCTCGGCGTCTGCATGGAAGCTGCGTATCAAAACATGAGAACGCGGTTCTGCTGGTCGGACCTCCGGGTTCGGGCAAGTCCGATCTTGTTCTCCGGCTTCTGGCCCGGGGCTTCGAATTGGTGGCGGATGATCAGGTGGATCTTGTCGACGGCATCGCCTCCTGTCCGGCCGCCTTGGCCGGCTTGCTGGAAGTCCGCGGACTTGGCGTGGTCCGGTTGCCTTATCGTTCCGGGGTGCGACTCGCATTGATCGTCGATCTGGCCACACCATCCGACCGCATGCCGATGCCGCGACAGCACCCGGATTTGGGCCTGCCGATGGTCAGCATCGATCCTGCGGCGGCTTCCGCGCCGGAGCGTGTCGCCCTGGCATTGGACTGCGCGACGGGTCTCGTTCGCCAGGTCGCCGGGGCTTTCGCGGCATGACGGTGTCCGGCCGCAAATCCATCGTCCTGGTTTCCGGTTTGTCCGGCGGCGGCAAGGCCTCGATCCTGAACGCCATGGAGGATGTCGGCTACGAAACCGTGGACAATCCACCGCTTCAGATGCTTGAGGAGATGGTGGCCGACGGTGACCGCAGGCTTGCCATCGGCGTCGATGCCCGCACCCGCGGTTTCGACGCGACCGCCGTGCTGGCCGTCATCGAGCGGCTGCGGCAAAACCCGGCCTTGCGGGTGCAGTTGGTGTTCGCCTGGGCGGATGACGGTACCCTGTTGCGCCGCTACACGGAATCCCGGCGGCGGCATCCCTTGGCGCCGCAGGGACGCGTGGCCGACGGCATCGTCGCCGAACGGGCGTTGACGGAACTGCTCAGGACCGAAGCCGATCTGGTGGTGGATACGACGGATTTGCCGATTGCGCATCTAAGGCGGCTGATTGAGCGGCATTTCGGCGCCGCCTCCGACGACGATCAGGTGCGGATGATCGTGTCCCTGATGTCCTTCGCCTACCCGAAGGGCCTGCCGCGGGAAGCGGATCTGGTATTCGACGCACGCTTCCTTAGGAACCCGCACTACGATCCCATATTGCGCTCGGGTACCGGGCTGGATCCCGAGGTTGCCGCCTATGTGGAGCAGGATCCGGACTTCGTTAAATTTTTTTCACAGCTTCGGGACCTCATTGACTTGATTTTGCCAAGGTTCGTGCAGGAAGGCAAAAAATACGCTACGATCACGATCGGGTGTACGGGAGGCCAGCACAGGTCAGTTCATCTGATTGAAAAACTGGCGAATCACCTCACCGCACGGACAGCGGCGGACCCCTCGGACAACGCCGTGCAATCCGCCTGGAGGGTCTACGTGACGCATCGGGAATTGGCTCGCGATGGCGCCCGGGACGCGTTCCTGATGGACCGCCCGGTTGCGCGCCGGGAGGATTCAGACATAGACAAGGGTGCGCGAGCCTTGTCGGTTCAGGCGTAGGAGGCCTGAGACAACACAATGGTCAGACCGAAAAAATACCGGCGAACGGCTCTTGCAGCTTATTGGAACGCCTCGGATAGAACATGATCGGCATGGTTCTGGTTACCCACGGCCACCTGGCGGACGAATTGCGCTCAGCGATGGAGCACGTCGTCGGACTTCAGCGCAATGTCGATACGGTCTGTATCGGACCGGAGGACGACATGGACAATCGCCGCGCCGAAATCGAAGCCTGTATCGGCCGCTGCGACACCGGTGACGGGGTGGTGTTGCTGACCGACATGTTCGGCGGCACGCCGTGCAACCTCGCGATCTCCATGATGGAGCGGAAGGGCGTGGAGGTCATCGCCGGGGTCAACTTGCCCATGCTGGTGAAGCTGGCGAAGGTCCGCTCCAAGCAGCCACTGGCCGACGCCGTTAGCTGCGCGGAGGATGCCGGGCGGAAATATATCGCCGCGGCATCGCATGTGCTGCACGGCTGCAAGGTGAACGGGTCCAACGGAACCTGTGGATGAGCGACGGTTCCGATGAACCGGTGCCGTCGGGCGAACCTGTACTCACCCGCATCGTGATGATCTGCAACAAGCGCGGCCTGCACGCCAGGGCCGCGGCGCGCTTCGTCACCATGGCGGAGCGCTTCGGCGCGTCGGTGGACGTGATCCGCGACGGCCAGACCGTCTCCGCCCGCTCGATCATGGGCCTGATGATGCTCGGCGCCGGCAACGGCTCGGAAATCGAGTTGCGTGCCGAAGGCTGGGATGCCAAGGAAGCGATGGACGCTTTGGCAGCCCTGGTCGAGGCCGGCTTCGATGAACAGGATTGATCCGCCGCCGCCCCAACACAAGCGACTGGCCCGCGCCAACCTCGCTGCCCCCGAATCACGGCCCCAGCCCGAGCGCCCCGAGCGCTGCTTCGCCGGCATCCCGGTATCGCCCGGCATCGCCATCGGCCCGGTGTTCGGCGCGCATGAGCCCGATCCCGTCATCACCCGCCACAAGATCCAGGCCGCCGACATCGCCGCCGAGGGCGCCCGGCTGGATGCCGCCATCGTCCAGTCCCACAACCAACTGGTGAAGCTGCGGGCGCGGCTGGCGGTGCTGCCGGAAGAATCCCAATCCGAAATCGCCCCCCTCATCGATGCCTACATCCGTATGATCGGCCCCTCCCGCCTGATCCGCGGCGTGCGCCAGCGCATCGAGGAGACGCTGCTATCGGCCGAGAGCGCGGTGACCTCCGAGGCGGACGAGATCGCGGCGGCGATCATGGGGCAGGCCGAACCGGGCATGTCCGCCGAGGATCTGGCCGGCCTGCGCCGCCGCGGCGACGAAATCCGCGAAATCGCCCGCCGCCTGGTCCGCAACCTGACCCGGGCGCCGTTCCGCAGCTTCGCCGGCCTGCCGGAGGGCGCGATCCTGGTCAGCGAGTCGCTGCGCCCGGCTGACGCGGCCTTGCTGGATCCGTCGCGCCTGGCCGGCGTGGTCACCGAAGAAGGCGGCGCCGACGGCCACACGGCGGTGATGCTGCGGGCGTTGGGTCTGCCCTCGGTCCTGGGGGTCGCCGGCCTGGCGCAGGTGATGAAGCCGGGCGACATCGCCGTGGTGGACGGCATCGCCGGCACGATCATCCTGAACCCGGCGCCCCCGGCATTGGCAGCCGCCCGCCGGGCGGTGACCGCTTTCGCGCGGGAGCGGCAGCGCTACGCCCGCTTGCGCCGGCTGCCGGCGGTGACCCGCGATAGCCACGCGGTGGAGATCCAGGCGAACCTGGAATTGCCGATGGAGCTGCCGCTGATCGTGCAGTCCGGCGCGGTCGGGATTGGTCTGCTGCGCACCGAGTTCATGTTCATGAACCGTGAGACCATTCCCGACGAGGACGTCCAGACCGAAAGTTACCGCACCATCGTCGAGGCGATGCACGGCGATCCCGTCACCATCCGCGTGCTCGACTGGGGCGGCGAGAAGGAGATCGAGGCGCTGACTCTGGCCGGGGTCGTGCCGGAGCTTGCGAATACGAACCCGGCTTTGGGCTTGCGCGGCATCAGGCTGCTGCTGCGCCGGACGGAGCTGCTGGAGACTCAGTTCGCCGCGATCCTGCGAGTGTCGGGCCTCGGTCCGGTGCGCGTGCTGCTGCCGATGGTCACCACGGTGGGAGAGGTCCGTGCCGCGCGGGAGATCTACGAACGGGTCGGGCGGCGCCTGCGGCGGCGGGGCGAGCGCCTGCCGGAAAAGCTGCCGCCGCTGGGGATCATGATCGAAACCCCCGGCGCCGCCCTATCGGCCGATGCGCTGGCGCTGGAGGCGGATTTCTTCTCCATCGGCACCAACGACCTGACCGCCTACACCCTGGCGGTGGATCGATCGGAAAGCGATGTCGCGGATCTGTACGACCCGATGCATCCGGCCGTGCTGCGCCTGGTGCAGTTCGCGACGGAAGCTGCGCTGCGCATGCGCATGCCGGTGTCGATTTGTGGCGAACTGGCCGCGGCCCCGAAGTTGACTCCGCTGCTGCTGGGGCTGGGCGTTCGGTCGCTGAGCATGAACGCCTCGGCCGTGCCGAAGGTGAAGCAGGTAATCCGGTCGGTGGATATCGCCAGTTGCACACGCTTCGCGCGGCGGGTGATGGAGCAGGGCGACCCGGAACGGATCAGGGCGCTGGTCGAAGGGTTTGGTCAGGCGGCGGAGTAGGACCCGAAAACCGTCATGGCCGGGCATGTCCCATGCGCATCAGGATAAGGCGGCAGGCGGAGCATGGCATTCTCCCCACCCGTCATGGCCCGGCTTGGCCCCATGCGCATCAGGATAAGGCGGCCGGCGGAGCATGGCATTCTCCCCACCCGTCATGGCCCGGCTTGTCCGGGCCATCGATGCCAGCACGATGCCGCTATAGGTGGCCCGGACAAGCCGGGCCATGACGAGGAGTGAACGACGGCTCGGCCAAACTTTTCTCCGGCCGCGGTTTATCCTGATGCACCATGGGGCCTGTCCAGGCCATCCACGGCTTGGGCGGCGTCCGTGCCGCCTTACGCCATCCCGTCGGCCGCCTGGGTCCCCGGATCAATCCAGCCGATATGCCCGTCCGCGCGGCGGTAGACCACATTCAGCACGCCGCTCGCGCTGTTGCGGAACATCAGCACCGCCTGGTCCGCGAGGTCCATCCGCATCACCGCCTCGCCCACCGACAGCACGGCGATCTCGGTATAGGTTTCTGCGACCACGGTGGCATAGGCATCGTCAAGCGTCCGTCCGTCCGCCGGAGGCAGCTCGTTGCCGCCCTCTTCCTCCTTCAGGATATACTGCCGGGCCGCTTCGGGCCGTGCCCTGTGCGCAAGGTCGCGGTGATGATCGTTGACCCGACGCCTGTAGCGTCGCAGCCGCTTGGCGATGTGTTCCGCCGCATCGTCGAACGCCGCATTGGCATCGGCGGCCTCGCCTTCCCCGCGCAGGCTCAGTCCGCGTCCGGCATGCACGTTGATGTCGCAGGTAAAGAAGCTGCGCGCCCGGCTGAACGTCACATGCGCTTCCAGGGCATGGTCGAAATACTTGTTGGCGATCGTCTCCAATTGGGTCGACACGCGAGTCTGCAATGCGTCCGACAGATCGACCTGCTTGCCGGAGACTGTGATTTGCATGGTACTCTCCCAACCGGTTGAAACAACCGTCCGGGGCGTGTTCCTCGGCGTCCCCGTCCGGCTAGCGCCAAGCCCTGACGCCAAATCGCATTTGGGCATGGTCCGCCCTGTGGAGTCCACTAGGTATAATTACGGAGTACAAAACGGGTTTCGCCGGATTCGTCAGGCCGGCACGGTTTTTTCCCGCCGCCGCTGTACCGAGTTCGGGATGTGCAGCGCCTCCCGGTATTTTGCGACCGTGCGGCGGGCGATATCGACGCCCTCCCGCCGCAGCACGGCGACGATCGCATCGTCCGAAAGCACGTCGGTGACCGGTTCAAGGTCGATCAGGCCGCGAATGCGGTGCCGCACCGCCTCCGCGCTGTGCGAATCGCCGCCGTCGGTGCCTTGGATCGCCGTCGTGAAGAAGTATTTCAGCTCGAACGTGCCGCGCGGCGTGGCGATGTATTTGTTCGCGGTCACCCGGCTGACGGTGCTTTCATGCAATTCCACCGCCTCGGCTATGTCGCGCAGGATCAGCGGCCGCAGATGCGCCACTCCCAGCCGCAGGAACGCCTCCTGCTGGCGGACGATCTCGGCCGCCACCTTCAGGATGGTCTGCGCCCTTTGCTGCAGCGACCGGACCAGCCAGTTGGCGTTGGCCAGGCGCTCGGTCAGGAACACCTTCTCGTCCTTCTTCGCGCGCGGCGCCACCTTGGCGTAAAACCGCTCGTTCACCAGCACCCGCGGCATCGTCTCGGGGTTCAGCTCGATGATCCATTCCCCGTCCGGCGTCTGCCGCATCAGCAGGTCGGGCACCACTAGCTGTGGCGGCGTATGGTCGAACGTCGCCCCGGGCTTCGGATCGAGCGCCCGGATTTCGGCGATCATGTCCGACAGGTCTTCCGCATCGACCCCGCAAAGCGCCATCAGCTTGCGGTTCTCCCGCTTCGCCAGCAGGTCGAGGTTCTCCAGCAGCATCTGCATCGCCGGATCCAGCCGGTTCAGCTCCGCGAGCTGGGCCGCGAGGCACTCCTTCAGGCTGACCGCGAACAAGCCGACAGGATCGAACCGCATCATCCGTGCGCGCACCGCCTCCACCCGTTCGAGCGGCAGGCCCATCGCCTTGGCGATCGCCGCAGGCTCCGCGGTCAGGCGGCCGGCCGGACACAGTAGGGCAATCAGATGCGCGCCGACGATGCGCTCCACCGGATCATCGAAATTCAGCCGCAACTGCTCGCCCAGATGGTCGCGCAGCGAACGCTCATCCCCGGCGAAATCGTCGATCCCGCGCTCTTCGCCGTCGAAACTGTGGCTGCCGCCGCCGCCGTCGATGCGGCCGCCGAGCGACCCGCCGTCGCTGACCCCGCCGGAATCATAGGTATTGGAATTGTCGATATCGAGCGGCGCCGCGGCCTCCGCCGGCAATGTCTCCGCCCCCGCCGCATCCGCCGAATCGCCCGAAGCAGCCACGCGCGGCTCGATCTGGTCCACCGCGGCGCGCTCGCCGATGGGCGCATCCGACACGTCGTCGCGTTCCAGGAGCGGGTTCCGCTCCATCTCCTCCTCGACGAACGCGTTGACCTCGATGTTGGAGAATTGCAGCAGCTTGATGGCCTGACGCAGTTGCGGCGTCATGACCAGTGTTTGGCTTTGCCGGAGATCGAGACGGGGGGCCATCGCCATGATGGCGGCGATTATCTAGCCATTCCCGGCGGGGTCAATCGATTTCGTCGGGCCTGAATGCAAAAACCGTGCTAGAGGATTCCAGGATGATTTGAAAGACGACGGACGCTGCCGCAGCGTCATGGCCCGGCTCGTCCGGGCCACCTCTCGCGGCAGGGTGCTGGAGCAGGTGCCCCGGACGAGCCGGGACGTGACCTGAAAAACGGACCCGATGGGCCAGTCTCAACAGCGTCCGATATTAAAGACTGAACTTTTCGCCGAGATACACCCGCCTCACATCTTCGTGAGCAACCACCTCGCTGGGCAAACCTTCCATCAGCACCTGCCCGTCATGCATGATGTAGGCGCGATCGATGATATCCAGCGTCTCCCGCACGTTGTGGTCGGTTATCAGCACGCCGATATCGCGATCCTTCAGATGCTTCACCAGGTCGCGGATTTCGCCCACCGCGATCGGGTCGATGCCCGCCAGCGGTTCATCCAGCAGGATATACGAAGGCTGCGTGGCCAAGGCGCGGGCAATTTCCACGCGCCGCCGCTCCCCGCCCGACAGCGCCAGGGCCGGCGTGCGCCGCAGATGGCTGATGCCGAATTCCGCCAGCAACTCGTCCAGCATGCGGTCGCGCGTGCCGGAGTCCGGCTCGATCACCTCCAGCGCCGCCATCACGTTCTGCTCGACGTTCAGGCCGCGGAACACGCTGGCTTCCTGCGGCAGGTAGCCGATGCCGAGGCGCGCGCGCCGATACATCGGCAGCCGGGTGATGTCGGCGTTGTCCAGGCTGATCGCGCCGGTATCCGGCTTCACCAGCCCGACGATCATATAGAAGGTGGTGGTCTTGCCGGCTCCGTTCGGTCCGAGCAGCCCGACAGCCTCGCCCCGCCGCAACGTCACCGTCACGTTGCGCACGACAGGCCGGCCTTTATAGGTCTTGCCGACGGCGCGGGCGGTCAGGCCGCTGCCGCCATGCAAAACTTTCAGTTCCCGCTCGGGCCGCGCTTCCCGCACCACGTTCACGGCTTCGGCTTCGCCTGAGGGGGCGCCCCGCCGCCAACGGTTGATGCCGCCGAATCCTTGCCGATGGATTTGTTGGTCTCGTCGTTCGGGACGACCAGCCCGTGCACCCGGCCGGAATGGGTGGCGACCAGGGTCGCGATGCCGGTCTTCATGTTCACGTTTGCCTCGGCTCCGTTCAACTGATTCTGGCCGCGCGTAATCTGAACGTTTCCGGCCAGCCGCGCCATACCCGTATCGGGGACGTAAACGCCCCGGTCGCCGGTGACCGTGTCGGTGGGCGTGCGGATCGAGACATGGCCGAACGCCTCAACCCGCTGCAACCGGCCGGATGCCGCGAGCGGATCGTCTGTCGGCTTCGCCGCGGCGTCCGCCGGCTTGGCTGCGGCAGGGGTCACCTTTGCGTCAGGCGGGGGATTGTCGGTGGTATAGGCCACCAGCGTATCGGCGGCGACTCGCTTGGCATCATTGGTCACAACCACGGCGTCGCCGCGCGCCACCGCCATATGCTTCTGCGGCCAGTATTCCAGATCGTCGCGCGCGGTGATCACATCGTTCGGCGTGGTCAGTTTCAGGTTCCGCCCGGTCATCACCAGCACCGCCTGATCCAGGTCGTAGGTCGCCTTGTCGCCCTCGGCCTGATCGGTTTGGGTGAAGATATGGACATTCCCCTCGGCCTGCAGGCGATAAACCTCGTTCCCCTCGGTCGAGGTGTCCGCGGCCAATCCGCTTGTCGGGGCCGGTGCCGCCGCCGGCGCCGCGCCATTCTCACCCTTCTTCCTGTACCAGGCGATCAGCCGATCGGCTGTGACGGTGACATTGTTGCGGATGGCGCGGGCATCGCCGCGGGCGATCACCTCGCGCTCATTCTGCCGCCACTCGATCCCGTCCCGTGACGTAATATCGATCGGCCCGCCATGCGACAGGTCAAGCTGTTGAGACCACGCGGGCGCCGCCAGGCAGAGCAGGAGCGCAGCCGCCGCGATCAGGCGTTGCATCACTGCGCCGCGTTCAGCACGACGTGCGCGGGACCGGGGAAATCGATCGCGCTGCCTTTGTCCATGACGGTGAAGCCCTGCGCGTCCAGCGTGCCGAACGGACCTTCGACATGCGTCGGCTCCGATCCGGCGGCGGCGCCGGCCTTGACGTCGATCGAGGCGCTGGCCGTGTGCATGGTGGTTCCATCGTCGCGATACAGCGTCACGTCGTTCACCAGGTCGAGCTGATTGAGATGCTGCAAGTAGGTGCCGTTTTTGGCCGAGATCATCAGCCAGGTGCCGTTCTCCAGCGTAATGTCGCCCTTCGGCATGGTCAGCGCCACCCGCTCCGGATCGACCTGGCGCGCGGTGGCCGCGGTGACGGTGTAGGGACGGCCTTTCTCATCCACGCCGTTGTAGCGGGCGTTGATCAGCTTGCCGGAATCCAGCTCGCCGGAGACGTTGGCCATGGCCAGGCGCGCCTTGTTGGTGGCGCGGTCGATTTCCGGCCACAGCGCGATCATCGCCAAAAGCACCAGCGCCGCAACGGGCAGCACCCACTTCGTGACGTTGATCAGGAACCGCCGGCGGGCGATCCGCCCCGGTGTCGGCAGCGTCCGCGCGCGCGACCCCTTGCCGATAAGGTAACCGCCGGTGTGCCGTTCGGGTGGGGCCGCGAGGCCCTGACGGCCGCTCATGCCAGACCCGCCCGCAGCAGGTCATGCACATGCAGGATGCCGAGCGGGCGGCCCGCCGCGTCCACCACGAACAGCGTCGTAACCGGCCGTTTATGCGCATTCATCGCGTGCAGAGCCTCGACCGCCAGCGCCTCGGGGCCGATGGTGCGCGGCGACGCGGTCATGATGTCGCCCGCCCGGCGCGACAGCAGGTCCGGACCCATGGCCCGGCGCAGGTCGCCGTCCGTGACGATGCCGATGAGCGCACCGGTGTCGCTGACGATGCCGAGGCAGCCGAAGCGCTTTTCCGTCATCCGCAGCAGGGCGGTATCCATCGGCGTGTCGGGCGATCCGAGCGGCATGGCGTCGCCGGAATGCATCACCTCCCGCACCCGGCGCAGCCGCGCGCCCAGTTTGCCGCCGGGATGAATCCGCCGGAAATCGGCGGCGGTAAATCCGCGCCGGGTCAGCAGCGCGACCGCGATCGCATCGCCCAAAGCCAGTTGCATGGTGGTGGATGTGGTGGGCGCGAGGCCCATCGGACAGGCCTCGGCAGCTTTCGGCAGGATTAAGGCTACGTCGGATGCCTGTGCCAGCGCCGAGTCGGCTCGTCCCGTGATCGAAACCAGCGGCAGCGCGAACCGCCGCGTATGCGCCACCAGATCCGCCAGCTCCGCCGTTTCGCCGGAATTGGACAACGCCAGCACGGCATCGCCCGCGACGATCATGCCGAGATCGCCATGCGAGGCTTCCGCGGGATGGACGAACAGCGCCGGTGTCCCGGTGGAGGCCATCGTGGCGGCGATTTTGCGGCCTACATGGCCGGATTTGCCCATCCCGGAGATGACAACGCGGCCGGTTGCCGAAGCGAGGCTGTCAATGGCCTGACTGAAACGCTCCCCCAGGCTGGACGCCAGCGACAGCAAACCGGCCGCTTCGGTATTCAACACGTCCCGCGCCACCTGCAGATCGGAGGTGGCGAGGTCGGGCAGGGCAAGATGATTCGTCAAAGTTGCTGCGTCTTCCGTGCTGCCTTTGATGTTTCTATGGGCCGATGAAGCGGCCGGGGTCAACGGTTCGAAATTATCGAACAGTTACGGCAGGCAGTATTCGGGGCCATCTTGTCGATATCAGGGCGAGACTGCGCCAAAACTAATGCGCGAACAGGTCCGGCTGCTCGTAGCCCAGCAAATCCAGGCGTCCCCTCGTGGGCAGGAAGGCAAAGCACGCCTCCGCGAGGGCAAGCCGATCTTCCCGGATCAGCAGGGATTCGAGCTTGGCCCAGAGGGCGTGCAGATACAGTACGTCCGACGCGGCGTAGGCGAGCTGTTCCGATGTCAGCTCCATGGCGCCCCAGTCCGAGCTCTGCTGCTGCTTCGACAGCTCGACGCCCAGCAGCTCCTTGCAGAGATCCTTCAGGCCATGCCGATCGGCGAAGGTGCGGACGAGCTTGGCGGCGACCTTGGTGCATTTCACCGGGCTGACGGTGATGCCGAGATAGTGTTGCAGAACGGCGACATCGAAGCGGGCGAAGTGCATCAGCTTGACGACGTCCGGGTCGCTCATGAGCCGCTTGAGGTTCGGGCATTCGAATCCGCGCCCGCCGCGTTGCGGCGGGATCAGTTGCACCATGTGGGCATGGCCGTCGCCGCCCGAGAGCTGCACGAGGCACAGGCGATCGCGATGCGGATTGAGGCCCATGGTCTCGGTATCCACCGCGACCACGGGGCCGAGTGACAGTCCCTCGGGGAGGTCATCCCGGTGCAGATGGATGGTGCCGTTCGGCATGAACTGCGTGATGCTCATTTGCTTAAGAGTGGTGCCCAGGAGAAGACTCGAACTTCCACGACCTTGCGGCCACAGGTACCTGAAACCTGCGCGTCTACCAATTCCGCCACCTGGGCAACCGTTCGTCCGCGCTGCGGACTGCGGTAGGGCGGGCGATGTAGCCCCCGCCCGCGGCGGCGTCAACGGTTTGTGCGCCGATCGGGGCGGATTCTTCGCGCCGTGGTTTGGATACGAGGCTGTCAGGATGGGGCGATGCGCTGGCGGGCGGCAAGTCCGGCGGCTGGCGGAACTTCGCAAGGGGAGTGCCGACAGGGCTACGCCGGCGGCGGAACCTCAAGGTCAGCGCCGGCTGGTATCACCCGGATAATGCCGTGCCGCCCATGACAGCCGTTTAGTACGGTATCGCTATATATACAAAATCGTAAATAGTGATAACATCAACGCGCTGCGGCACCGTTCAGATACGACGCCGGACACGCCGATCGGCGCCGCCTGAAACGGGTCCGGTTGGCACAGGTAACACAGGCCGTCCAAACCGATATTTCCATCCGGAGTAAGCGCCATGAAAGGATATAGACCGTTGCTGAAACTGGCTGGCGTGATGGGATTGCTGCTGCTCGGCATTCAGTCAGGTTTCGCTCAAACGCTCACCTATAACTACGACTACTACCAGCCCGGAGCGAGTCCCGCGACGCGCTATCCGACACGGTCCGCCGCCGCCGGAAGGATCGTTCCCATACCGGGAATGCAGCCGCTTCCCGGAGGCACGTTCGGCATCGGCTCGCAGGCCATCCCGCTGGCCGCACCGTCAGCGCCGCCGGTTGCCAACTACGCTCTGGCTTACGTCGTCGTCACGGGCGGAGCCGGGGGCGCCGTCACCGTCTTCCCGAATGCCAGCGATTCGGTTCCGCCCTCGGTCCCGATCACGGTTCAAAGCAACGTCAACATTGTCGTTGACGTCGTATATTTTCCGGCCGGCGGCGCCGCATGCACCGCACCGCCCTGTCCGACCGCAGCCAGCGTCGATGAGTTCAGCGAAACCGGGAACAGCCTGCTGAATGACTGGTTCGTCAACGTGTTCTCCCCGCCGACAGCAACCGCGGCGGACAAGGGGTTGACGAACTCGGGCAACACCTACGGCAGCGTCGCGACGACGCCCGCCGCCGTTCGAATCCAGGCCATGCCAAATCCGGCGGGAGGCACGTTCGATCGCTGGGTCGCCGGCCCCGGAAGCACCGGCTGGACCGTGAGCGGGCAGAACCTGACGGTGAACAAGCAAGCCAGCGTCTATGCCCTGGCCCTTTACCACAGCGCATGCCCAAGCAGTTACGTCTGGAGTAGCACCGCGACGATCAGCCAGTGCCTCGCCGGGCCGCCTCCAGTCGTGCGTCCGTGCCCGTCGGGAACGAGCAGGGATCCGGATAGCGGCAGGTGTCTGCCCATCGTCAGGCCCTGTCCGTCAATCTGCAAGTTCGGCTGCTACACGGCAGAGGATCCGTCCGTCCCTGATCGTACGGACTGCAAACCGCCTCCGCAGTAGTGGACCGGCCGGGCCGGGGCAGCCTGCCGCCCCGGCCCCGGTGGGACGTAAACCGTGCGGATGATGGTATGTAAGGGGGGATTGCCGCGAGGAGCCTGTCCCCGATGTGTCATGGCCGGAATCAGTCCAAGCCGGCCCATGGCCTACCCCACCACCACCTGGATCGGCCCCGGCGCGTCGGCCACCCACAGCGGCGCGCATCCCGCCCGGTCGCCGTCCGCCTGCGCCGGCACCGACTCGTTCTGCAGGAAATCGATCCGCCGCGCCCGCACATGCCGCACGCCCGGAGCATGCCCCAACAGGTTCAGCGGCAGCGCCGCCCCGTACATCATCGCCGCCGCCGGACCGGAGTAGCCGAACAGCACCACGGAGAACCCCGGTTCGCCCGGCACCGCATCGGCTGCCAGCCGGAAGCTGCCTCCATACAGGCGCCCCTTGCTGATGATCACGCTGGACGCCTCGATATCGGCGCCGTCGATCCGCATATGCACCGGCGGGAATCGGTAGCGCGACAGCTCCCGCATCGACTGCAGCACATAGGCGCCCTTGCCGAGCGCCTTCTTCAGCGGGAACGACAGGGTCTGCACGACATGCGCGTCGAAGCCGACACCCAGCATCTGCACGAACAGGCGCGTTCCGTCCGGGCCGTTGGCCTGGCCCGGCCACAGCGTGCAGGTGCGGCCGAAGGCCAGCGCCGCGGCGACCGCTTTCGGCGCGAACGGCAGCCCAAGCTCATGCGCCAGCACGTTGGCGGTGCCCAGCGGGATCACGCCCAGTCTGGCGCCGGAGCCCATCAGCCCGTTGGCGACCTCGGCGATCGTACCGTCCCCGCCGGCCGCCACCACCATCGGTTCGCCGCGCTGCACCGCCTCCCGCGCCAAAGCCTCCGCATGGCCGGCGTGCTGCGTCTCGGCGATGTCCAGCCGCACCCCGTTGGCGACCAGCACGTCCAGCACGCGCCACAGCAACTGCGCCCGGCGGCGGCCGGCGACCGGATTGAAGACGATGATCATGGCTGGCGCCACGCGCATCGGAGACGGAAGTCTGCCCGGGAGGGAATCGGCGGAGACCTTGCGCAACAGGACGATCAAAAGCGTTTGCGTGCCATCCAGCCGTTGCAAGGCCGTGACGCCGGGATGACGCTTGAGTTACATTCGTCTTGACGGCCGTTCATCGCTTGCGTCATCGAATCTTAACGCGCGCGGCGACCCGAGCGAGTCTATGTGCTGGCCTCGAATATGAACTCGCGAGAATAAACACCTCGAAATGAACGCAATGTCGCCGATCGGCCTGCCGCCCGCCTACCGGACCATTTTCATTTCGGACACGCACCTCGGCACGCGTGGCTGCCGGAGTGATTTCCTGGCCGATTTCCTGCGCAAATCGAGCTGCCACAACTTGTTTCTTGTCGGCGACATCATCGACGGATGGCGGCTGCGGAAATCCTGGTACTGGGACGAAAGCCACGACGACGTGCTCAAGCAGATCGTCCGCTACGCCCGCTCCGGCACCAACGTCACCTACATTCCCGGCAACCACGACGAGATGTTCCGGAGCTGGCTGCCCATCGGCCTGGAAATCTGCGGCATCAAGATGCGCCGGGAATCGGAGCACACCACCGCCGACGGTAAGCGCCTGCTGGTGATGCACGGCGATGAGTTCGACAGCATCGTGCGCTACGCCAAGTTCCTCGCGCTGCTGGGCGACTGGGCCTATACCGCCGCGCTGAACGTGAACCGCTGGTTCAATGCGATCCGCCGGCAACTCGGCTATCCGTACTGGTCGCTGTCCGCCTGGCTGAAGCGCCAGGTGAAGGAAGCGGTCAAGGCGATCGACCGGTTCGAAGGCGCGCTCGCCGCGGAAGCCCGCACCCGCGGTTACGACGGCATCGTCTGCGGCCACATTCACCATGCGGAAATCCGCGAGCTCGGCGGCGTGCTGTATCTGAATGACGGCGACTGGGTTGAAAGCTGCACCGCTCTGGTGGAACATCACGACGGGCGGCTGGAGCTGATCGACTGGGCGGCGCTCAACCGGCTTTCGTTCTTCCAGTCGCCGCGCGCCAGCCGGATTCCCGCAACTGCCTGATTCACTTCTCCCGACGGAATTCGCAGGCGTCACCGCAATGCTGCCGCCCGCACCATCCCACCGCATCCTGATCGTCACCGACGCCTGGAAGCCGCAGGTCAACGGGGTCGTGCGCACCCTGACGACCGTGGTGGAGGAACTGCGGGCGATGGGCCACGCCGTCGAGGTCATCGGCCCGGACCGCTTCCGCACCGTGCCGTGCCCGACCTATCCGGACATCTCCTTGTCGCTGCTGCCGCGCCGGAGGCTGGTGCGGCTGATCGAGGCGTTCAAGCCGGACGCGCTGCACATCGCCACCGAGGGCCCGCTCGGCCTGGCCGCGCGGCGCTGGGCGAAAAGCACCGGCTTCGCCTTCACCACCGCGTTCCACACGCGGTTCGCCGAGTATATCAAGGCGCGGACCGGGCTGCCGGTGCGGCCGATTTACGCCTGGATGCGCCGCTTCCATGGCGCCAGCCACGGCACCATGGTGGCGACGCAATCGCTGCGGGACGAACTGCAAACCCGGGGGTTCCGCAACATCCGCTCCTGGTCGCGCGGCGTTGACCTCGATCTGTTCAAGCCGTTTCCGCGCGAGGACTGGGACCTGCCGCGGCCGATATTCATCTATATCGGGCGGGTCGCGGTGGAGAAGAACATCGGCGCGTTCCTGGACCTCGATCTGCCCGGGTCGAAGGTGGTGGTCGGCGGCGGGCCGCAACTGGCGTCGCTGCGGCGCGAGTATCCGCAGGTCACCTTCACCGGCCCGCGCTATGGGGAGGCGTTGGCCCGCGCCTATGCGGGGGCGGACGTGTTCGTATTCCCCAGCCTGACCGACACGTTCGGCCTCGTGCTGCTGGAGTCGCTGGCCTGCGGCACACCCGTCGCCGCCTTCCCCGTCACCGGCCCCAAGGACGTCCTCACCAGTTCCGCCGGCAAGATCGGCGCCGTCAACACCGACCTGCGCGCCGCCGCGCTCGACGCGCTGACGGCCGACAGGGAGGCATGCCGGGCGCATGCGGAGAAGTATTCGTGGCGGGCCTGCGCGGAGATTTTCCTGTCGCACCTGGTGCCGCTGATGGGGCCGCGGTAGGACACCACCATCGCAGCGACCGTATAGAGCGCGGGGCGCCGTGTGTCCGCGTTTGGTAAGGAGCGGACGCAGGTTCCGTCCGCTCTGCCCCCGGGCGGCAACTGCCCGCCGCTTGCATGGCGCGGACAGGCAGTTCTCCCGGTACGCGCCAAACCGCAGGCAGGACCGGCGCAGCAGCCAATCGTCGCGCTAAAAGAACTCGTCCAGCAGCGCTGCCGCTGCATCCGAGATGCCGACAATCTTATTCGTGGCCTGACGATAGAATTTGAAATTCAGCTCCGTCGCGGGCTTGCCGTCATTCCAGTCTGTAAGATGTTTGATCTCGTTTCGGCCGAGCGGCCGCTTCGCAAGCGCCATGAGCCTCACAACAAGGCTGACACGCGGCGTCTGCCGGGCAAAGCCGCGCTGCTTTTCGACCGCTTCGGCGGAGATGACAACGCCGCGCGCGATGAGGCCTTGCCCACCCTCGTTTTCGCTCGCGAACACGAAAACCGTGTCACCTTCGGCGATATGCTTGCCGCCATACATCGTCTTTTGCTCACGGAAGATGAGCATCTTCGAACCCGGATCGCGAACCTCGGCTTTGATCGCGAAGGCCATGCTCCTCGGCTCCCGCCTCAGATACTGTTAATCTCGATCCGGGTATCAGCCTCGCTCCCGTCCGCCTCCCAGCCGCCAGTCTGCTCCGGCGAAATCCGGCGGGTCACGCGGTAACTCCCGGTCCAGGTCCGGAAGCTCAAACCCGCCGAGCGGTTCGAAAAGGGATCGCATCGCCTGTCCAAAACCCTGCGGCACATCGCCCGGCAAGGTGGCCATGCCTTGGCGGAGGAGGATAAGAGCCTCTTCCTCCATTGAGCGGCCACGGGCGGCGGCCCGTGCCATCAGCCGGGCATACAACTCCGGCTTGACGCTGGGAATGACCAGGGTCGCCATGAGTCGCATCAACAAATACCCCCCCCTCATGTTAGCAATCTGCGGCCGGCCGGGCAACGGTCTCCAATGCATGGCTCTCCCCACCACACTTCCGTAACATCGCCTCCCCGTGCTACCCGCGCGGCGATGAAGTCCCTGCTGCGCACGCGACACGCCCAGGCCATGCTGGCGAGCCTGATTGGCGCCTACCTGACCGTGGCCCTGCGCACCACGCGCTGGACGCTGCTCGGGCAGGAGCATCTCGCGCCGCATGCCGCCGGAGCCCCCGCTGTCCTGGCGTTCTGGCATGAGTTCCTGCCGCTGATTCCGGGTTTCGCGCTGATCGCCCGCAGCCTGCCGGGGTATCGCGCGACGCCGATGCACACGTTGGTCAGCCAGCACCGGGACGGACGGTTCATCGGCTCGGTGGTGCGGCGCTTTGGCATCGAGCCGATCCTGGGGTCTTCGAGCCGGGGAGGCGCGGCGGGGCTGCGCAACCTGCTGGCGGTGCTGAAACGAGGCGACATCATCGGCATCACGCCGGACGGCCCGAGGGGGCCTCGGCGCCAGGCCGCCGCCGGGGTGGCGCAGCTTGCGGCGTTGGCGGGGGTGCCGGTGCTGCCCTGCGCCGCCGCGACGCGGTGGCGGATACAGCTCGACACCTGGGACCGGATGCCGATCCCGCTGCCGTTCGGGCGTGGCGTGCTGGTGTGCGGCCCGGCTTTGAGCGTGCCGCGCGACGGCTGGAAAGCGGCGATGCCGGCGATTGCCGAGGCGCTCAACGTGGCGGCCGGGCAGGCGGCGGCGTGGCTGGCGTGATCGCATCGGTTGCCGGGGCGGCCTGGGCCGCCGCCGCTACCCTGCTGGCGCCGGTACTGCGGCTGAATTTGCGCCGCCGCGCCGCGCGTGGGCGGGAGGTCGCCGCGCGCCTGGGCGAGCGCCGCGGCATCGACGAGGCGCCGCGACCGCCCGGCCGCCTGCTTTGGATGCATGCCGCCAGCGTGGGCGAGACTGTCTCCATCCTGCCGGTGCTCGAAGCGCTTCGCGGCCGCACGACGGTGTTGCTGACGACCGGGACCGCCACGTCGCAGGCACTGCTGGACCAGCGCATACCCGAACTCGGGCTGACCGGGCATGTGCTGCACCGCTTCGCCCCGCTCGACGTGCCGTCCTGGATCGGCCGCTTCCTGTCGCACTGGCAGCCGGATGCCGCCTGCTTCGTCGAAAGCGAGTTGTGGCCGAACCAGCTATCCGCCTGCCGGCGGCGCGGCATCCCGCTGTTTTTGCTGAACGCGAGGATGTCGGACCGCAGTTTCGTCCGCTGGCGGCGCGCGCGGTGGTTCGCCCGGTATATCCTGAGCGGCTTCTCGCGGGTGCAGGCGCGCAGCGAACAGGATGCCGAGAGGCTGCGGCTGCTCGGCGCGCGCGGCGTGGACAGCCCGGGCGACCTGAAATTCGCTGCCCCACCGCTGCCGGTGGACCAGGCCGAACTCGACCGCCTGAATTGTGAACTGGCCGATCGGCCGGTGTGGCTGGCGGCGAGCACGCATCCGGGAGAGGAGGCGCTGGTCGCCGCCGCCCACCGGCAGGTCGCGGCGACGCATCCGGGACTGGTGACGATCATCGCGCCGCGCCATCCTGATCGGGGGCCGGCTCTGGCCGCGGAGCTGTGCGCGCCGCGCCGTGCCGCCGGGGAGGGGCCGCCGCGCGAAGGCATCTGGATCGCTGACACGATGGGGGAGCTGGGCCTGTGGTATCGCCTCGCGCCGATCGGCTTTGTCGGCCGGAGTCTTGTCGCGCCGGGGGGCGGGCAGAACCCGCTGGAACCCGCGCGGCTGGGCTGCGCCATTGCGGTTGGTCCCTATACCGGCAATTTCAGCGATCATGTCGCCTTGCTGCGCGATGCCGGTGCTTTGGTGGAGGTCGCGGACGCGGCGGCGCTGGCGGATTTTGTCTCGGCCATGCTGGATGACCCGGCCCGGCGCGTCCGGCTGGGCGAGCAGGCTGCTGCCTCGGTGCACCGGCACGCCGATCTGGCGGAGCGGACGGCGGAGACACTGCTGTCGCTGCTGCCGGTGCGCTGAGCATGACGCGGGCGCCGTGGTTCTGGTCGCATGATGGCGTGGCGGCCCGGCTGTTGGCGCCGCTGTCGGCGGTGGGGGCGGCGCTGACGGCCCGGCGGGTGGCGCGGCCGGGGTGGCAGGCTCCGGTGCCGGTGATCTGCTGCGGCAACGTCACCGTGGGGGGCGCGGGCAAGACGACGCTGGTGCTGGATCTGGCGCGGCGTTTGGTGGAGCGGGGCCGCTCGGTGCATGTGCTGCTGCGCGGCTATGGCGGTTCGGCGCGCGGGGTGCATCGGGTGGCGCGGGACGATCCGGCGGCGCTGGTTGGCGACGAGGCGCTGCTGCTGGCGGCCGTCGCGCCGACATGGATCGGCGGCGACCGGGCCGCCAGCGCGCGGGAAGCGGTCCGGGCGGGGGCGGACGTGCTGCTGATGGATGACGGGTTGCAGAACCCGACGTTGCGGAAAAGCTTTTCGATCCTTGTCGTCGATGGCGCCACCGGGTTCGGCAATGGCCGGGTGTTGCCGGCCGGTCCGTTGCGGGAGCCGGTCGCCGCCGCCGCCGCGCGGTGCCGGGCGACGGTGCTGATCGGCGCTGATGCCACCGGCGCGCTGTCCCGCCTGGATTTGCCGGTGCTGCGCGCGGACCTGGTGCAGGATGCGTCCATCGGCAGGCTGGCCGGGCAGCGCGTGCTGGCCTTCGCCGGCATTGCGATCCCGGAGAAATTCTTCGCTCCATTGCGCCAGGCGGGCGCGGTGGTGGCGGCGGCGCGGGCGTTCCCTGATCACCATCCGTACTCGGCGCGCGACCTGGACGCGCTTCTGCAGCAGGCGGAGGCGCTGGATGCGCGGCTGGTGACCACGCCGAAGGACGCGGTGCGGCTTCCGCCTGCGTTCCGCGCGGGCGTGACTGTCGTCGGGGTCGGCCTGGAGTGGGAGGATCGCGCCGGGATCGAGGCGTTGCTCGACGCGGCGCTGGCCGGATGAACGTGCCTGATTTGCCTTGGCGCGAGGCGGCGGCGTAGCATTCGGGGTCTACGTCCGGGGGAGAAAGCAATGCCGTCAGCGCGCTGGACCATGATTCTGCTTTGCTGCCTGGCGAACACGATCAACTACATCGATCGCGCCAACCTCGCGGTCGCGGCGCCGATCATGCAGCGGGAATTGGGGTTCGATGCGGCGACGATGGGGCTGATCCTGGGCGGGTTCTTTTGGACCTACTCGTTCATGCAGATGCCGTTCGGGTGGTTTGCGGATCGCTTCGGGGCGCGGATCTCGCTGTCGCTGGCGGTCGTCTGGTGGTCGATTTTCACGGCCTTTACCTCGGTTGCGCGCGGGGCTTACACGTTGCTGGGCTGCCGGCTGCTGCTGGGCGTGGGGGAGGCGGGGGCGTATCCGTCCTGCGCCAAGGTGACGGCGAACTGGTTTCCGCGTAGCGAGCGGGCGTTGGCCTCCAGCATTTTCGACAGCGGATCGCGCATCGGGGCTGCGTTGTCCTTGCCTCTGGTGGCGTGGCTGATCAGCGCGTTCAGTTGGCAGACGTCGTTCATCGTGACGGGGGCGCTGGGCGTGGTCTGGGCGGTGGTGTGGATCGTGGTTTACCGCGACCCGGAGAATCACCGCTCGGTCACGCCGGAGCAGCTTGCGCGGCTGCAGGCGGAGCGCGGGACGAAGGCGGTGGACGGGCCGAAGGTGCCGTGGTCGTCGCTGTTCCGGTATCGCACGGTCTGGGGGATGATGATCGGGTTCTTCTGCCTGAACTTCGTGATTTACTTCTTTATTACCTGGTTCCCGACTTACCTGGTGCAGGCGCGCGGGTTTTCGATGAAGGAACTGGGGACGCTCGGGCTGCTGCCGGGGCTGGTGGCGATCCCGAGCGGGTGGCTGGGGGGTTTTACCTCCGACGCGCTGTACAGGCGCGGCTGGAGTTTGACGGCGGCGCGCAAGACCTGCCTTGTCGGCGGGATGCTGATGTCGTCGGTCATTACTTTGTCGGTGTTCGCGCCGAATGTCTACCTGGCGCTGGTGTGCTTTGCGATTGCTTACGGGAGTTTGGCGTTTACCGCGGCGAGCATCTGGTCTCTGCCGGGGGACGTGGCGCCTACGCCGGCGCATGTGGCTTCGATCGGGGGGATCCAGAATTTTGCCTCGAATTTGGCGGGGATCGTGACGACGACGTTTACCGGGGTGATGCTGACGATCACCAGCGGATCGTTCATCGTGCCGCTGACGGTGGCGGGGGGATTCTGCGTGCTGGGGGCGGCGACGTATCTGTTCATGGTGGGGGAGATTGCGCCGCTGCCGCTGCTGGCGCGGGATATGCCGGGGGGTAAGGTGCGGGCGGCTTTGTAGGCGGCAGAATTGGTCGGGCGCCGGGAGCGCGGTGCCCGCCGGTCCGCCTACGTCACCATCCGTAGTGCCGCCAGATCATCCTCGACGGCGGCATCATCAGCGGGTACCCCAATCCTCCGCCACAACGCAGCGTCGAGTTCCTTGAGGTAGGCGGCCCGCCGCTCCATCGGCACCGACAAAAGAACACGATGCGGAAGTCGCGGGAGGTGTCGAAGGACGGTTCAACATCGGTAAAGAACTGGTGGTGGTTGAGCGTGTGGCGGCTGTAGATGCCCATCAGCCCCTTGACCGGGCGGTGCATGACGTAGCGGTGGATCCACCACTCGAAAACGTTGGAGATGCAGAAGGCGACAGGGATGACCAGGAAATCGTACCAGGCCGGGTGGGCGATCTGCCTGGCGCAATACCAGATCGCGGCGGCCCCGAGGGCGAAGATCAGCGCGACATGCGCCCATCCGGAATAGGCCGGCGCAATGCGGGTCCGGAAATCGGCGCGGAACGCCGCCTGCCGCGGCGACAGGGTTGGTTTGTCCATGGCCGTGCTCCCTTTGGCGGGAGCGTATACGAAGCGCCGCCGGTCCGGAAGGCAGGCGCCCCGCGACAGTCCGGACGGCTCTGTCTGCCCGGCCGGGTCAACCGGCGTCAGGGACGACCTTCGCCGACGAGATCTCTGATCTTGAGCCCGCCCAGCGTCAGTCCTTTGCTCAACAGCAGTATCCCGGCTACCGCGCGGCGGGCTTTCTCACCATCGTAGCCAGTCTCGGCGTAGACCTGCCGAGCGTCGCACACGTCGTGTCGAGCGATGGCAAGCTCCTGGCGATGCCTGGCTCGATCGGACGATTGACAGGACGGGGTCTCCGTCGGCAAAGCGCCGTATGCGCACATCATGGCCTCTGTCAATCCATCTGTTGGTGTGTCGCCGCGGACCAAGGCCCGGGCCGCTCAGTCGTCGCGATGCACCCGCTCCATCCGCTCATGCCGCTCCTGCGCCTCGATCGACATCGTCGCGATCGGCCGAGCCTCCAGCCGGCGGATGCCGATGGGTTCGTCCGTCTCCTCGCAATAGCCGTAGGTGCCGACTTCGATCCGCACCAGCGCCTGGTCGATCTTTGAAATCAGCTTGCGCGCCCGGTCGCGGGTGCGAAGCTCCAGCGCGCGATCGGTTTCCACGCTGGCACGGTCGGTGATATCGGCCTCATGGATGCCGCCCTGCGACAGACTGGCCAGCGTCCCGTCCGCCTCCCGCAGCAGATCGGCCCGCCAGCGCAGCAGTTTCTGACGGAAATACTCGACCTGGACGGGATTCATGAACTCCTCATCCTCGCTGGGGCGATAATCAGGGGGTAGAGACGTCATCATTCGCATATGCTTCCTGGTTATCCGTCCGCGCGAGCCGGTTTAGTTGCGACCGAAGGCCGAGCGCCCGGCCCATTTCGGGTAGGGAACGCGCGGGCTTATAGCCGCCCGATACCATCGCGCCAAGAGCAAGCGCGAAAACGTCAGATCGTTGAAATGAAACTCTTAGCGAGGCGCAGTGAGGTTCATCGAGGCGATCCGTACGGGCAACGTCAAAGTGCCCGGCATCACATGCCCGCCGGCAAATCCTGCCGGGCGGCGACGGGCGCGAAAGCCGCCGAAAACCCCGCGCCGGACGCTGGCACGCGGATTGCGGAACCCGCCGCGGACAGTCTCAACCGGCTGTGATCGTCTTCGGGATGAATGCGTGCGCAAAAAGCGCCTGATCTTTGGCCTTTGCCTGATCCTGTCGCTCTGCTTCGCAGGTGCAGCGCGCGCCGACGTGCGGATCAAGGACATCGCCGACGTCGAAGGCGTCCGCGAAAACCAGTTGGTCGGCTATGGCCTCGTCGTCGGCCTCAACGGAACCGGGGACAAACTCAACAACAACGTATTTACCCGCGAATCGCTCATCGGCATGCTGGAACGCCTGGGCGTCAACACCCGCGACCAGGTTGCCGCCCTGTCGACGAAGAACGTCGCCGCCGTCATGGTCACCGCCGAACTGCCCGCCTTCGCGCGCTCCGGCAGCCGCATCGACATCGCCGTCTCGGCGTTGGGCGATGCGACGAACCTGACCGGTGGCACGCTGCTAGTCACGCCGCTGCTCGCGGCGGACGGCGAGGTTTATGCCGTCGGGCAAGGCGCGCTCTCCACCGGCGCCATCGCGGCGCGCGGGGCCGCCGGTTCGGTCACGCGCGGGGTGCCGACGTCCGGACGGATCAGCAACGGGGCGACGGTGGAGAAGGAGGTGCCGTTCCGCCTCGACAAGGGCAGCGGCCTGCGGCTGGGACTGCGCAATCCGGACCTGACCACGGCCCAGCGCATCAGCGCCGTCATCAACCGCGCGCTCGGGCAGGTCGCTCGCACAACCGACCCGCGGACGGTGCAGCTTGACCTGTCCAACCGCGACCCGATCGAGACTCTCGGCATCATCGAGAACCTGCGCGTGGAGCCCGACAACGCCGCCATCGTCATCATCGACGAAGCCAGCGGCACGATCGTCATGGGCGCCAATGTGCGGATCAGTACCGTGGCGATCGCGCAGGGTAACCTGACGATCCGCGTGACCGAAACACCGGAGGTCAGCCAGCCGGGCACCATCTTCACCGGGCGGACCGAAACCGTGCCGCGGACGTCAATCCAGATCGATGACCAGCACGACCGGAAGCTGGGCATCCTGAACACCGGGGTGACGCTGCGGGACCTGGTAGCCAGCCTGAACGCCCTCGGCGTGGGCCCGCGCGATCTGATCAGCATCCTGCAGTCGATCAAGGCGGCGGGCGCGCTCCAGGCGGATTTGCAGGTGCGCTGATGACGAAGCTGTCCCTGCCGCCCGTGGCGGCCCCGCCGGTTGCGGCACCTGTCTCACGGCCGAAGGTGCCGGCCGAACCGGCAAAGGTGGCGAAGGCGGCGCAGGATTTCGAGGCGATGGCCATCGGCGAGCTGCTGAAGCCGATGTTCGATACGGTGGATACGGCGAACTCGTTCTTTGGCGGCGGCTCGGGCGAAGAGGCGTGGCGGCCGATGCTGGTGCAAGAGATCGCAAAGCAGATCGCCGCGCATGGCGGGCTGGGACTGGCGAAGCCGGTCTATGACGCGATGCTGCGGAAGCAGGAGGACGAGGCACAGTGATGCAGGATGCCGTGGAACGGCTCGCGGAGGTGCTGGCGCAGGAGAACGCCGCGCTGAAACGGATGGATTTTCCCGCCGCGGTGGCGATGGTGCCGGCGAAGGAGGCGGCGCTGGCTGCGATGGCCCGCGACGCGACGACCGCCGCCACGCGGTCCGCCGCGATTCAGGCGCTGGCAGGGTTGGCGGAGGAGAATCAGATACTGCTGGCAAGGGCGATCGAGGTGCAGACCCGCATCGTCCGCATGGTCGCGCGGGCGATCGCTCCGAGCCGGCAGGGGGCGCACTACAAGCGCCCGAATGAGGGGAAGACGGCGCCGCGGACCATGGCGCTGGCGCTGTCGAAAAGCGTTTGAATCAGCGTCATGACGGGCGCAGGCGCCATAGGCGTAACAATAGCGGTCGGCGGTCGCAATTCCCCGTCCGGCCGACGAAGGTCGGCAGCCACGCCTTCGTTTGTGCGGGGAAAATGCCTGGATGCCGGCCTCCGCCGGTATGACGGGGAAGGACCGCCGGAGCCGGACCCGCGCTACCGCCGGCCCGCCGGCTGCCCGCTTGTGCCCGCGCTGTCGAACACCCCGAAAATGCCGCGCAGGAACCCCGGCGTCAGCGCGCTGACCGGGTTGACCGAGATGCTCGGATCGCCGATCGGCCCCTCCACGCCAAATCGCGCGGCGAACACGCCGCCGCCTTCTTCCGGGCTGAACAGCTTTCCCACCAGCGGAAGCCGCCCCAGCATCGCGTTGAAGAAATAAACCGGCACGATCGTGCCGCTGAGCGACGTCCTGCCGGAAGACAGCGCGATCGAACCCTTCGCGGTCAGCCCGAGCGACGAGTTGAAGGCCCGTGCATCGTTCAGGTGCAGCGAGGTTCCGTCGTACTGGAACGGCAACACGATTTGGGTGAACCCCATCCCCGGACCGCGCAGCGCATCCACCAGCCCGTAAAGCGTAATCGCCTGCAACAGCTTGGCCAGCACCGGCAGGTTCTTCACCGTGGCATTCCGGATATCGGCCGAACCGGCCAGCGGGCTATAGCCAACCGGCCGGGTGAAGTCGGCATCGATGGTCAACTGGCCGGATTGCATGGCTTTCGTCGCATCCATGGCCCGCAGGAAACCCCCGGCATCCCGGGACGTCACGCGCAGATGACGCTTTCCATCCCGGGCTTCGATCCTGACCGAAAACCCCGCTCCCGTTCCCAGCGCCCCGATGGCATCGAGCGTGCGGATCGTCTCGCCGTCTCCGGCGGCTTTCACCAGCAGGTTGGCGGCCTGCTCACCGTTGGCCAGCAGCGCGCGGTCGAACCGGCCATCCAGCGTCCAGGCCGGCGTTGCCGGGCCATCCGGCCGCGGCGCGTCCCCGGACTTCTCCGCCAATTTCGGACCCAGGTCGATCTGCCCACCCTTCAGCACAATGCCGATCGGCCGGTTCGCGGCGAAATGCACCGCGCCGCGGCTATCGGTCCGGCCGAGTTTCATCCGGTCCAGCATCAGCGACCGGATCTGCCCGTCGGCGAACTCGGCCGAACCGGTCAGCAGCAGATCGTCGCCCCGAACCGAAAGGCTGTCGATCCTGCTGAGCCGATCGCGGGATAGCTGAAGAGTGGCGAAGGCGGTGGCGGCGGAGCCGGAGGGTTTGCTCCAGGCCAGGGTCCCGATCGTCAGCGTTGCCAATGTCAGGTCGCTGTCGACCGTCACCGAGCCGGCGCCGTTGCGCCGCTCGACCAGCGTGGCGGTTATCCGCACCTGCCCGTCAACCACGTCGGTGACGTGCAACCCCGCCGCATCGAGCTGCCCGCTATCCGGCTGACCGGTGGCGACGATCTTTTGCACCACCTGGTCCGCCGGGCCGGTGGAGAAATCCATGCTGCCGGTCATCGTCAGCGGTATCGCCGCCAGCGCGCCGCGCCCCTTCAGCGTGAGCCCGTCCTTGGTGACATCGAGGTCGAACGCGGCGTCGTCGAGATCATGTCCGTAGGCGATATCCAGAATGCGGACCCGCTTCACATGCATATCCGCGTGGATCGCGACGTCGTCCATCGTCAGCGTGTTTTCCAGAGGGAACTGGAATGTCAGCGTTCCCGACACATCGCCGCCGGCGGTCCTCAATCCGATCGGGTGCGTCGAAAGCAGGTGCAGCCGGGGCTCCTTCAACAACGCCCAGGCGCCGGCGACCGGCCCCTCCACCTGAGTAACGATGTCGGCGAACTGGTCCTTGTACGACAGGCCGGTGATGCGCATCCGCCCGTCCCTGACCAGAAGATCGCCGCCGCCGCCGCGGACGCGCTGCCGCGCCGAGGACACCAGGATGTCGAGCGTATCAGGATCAGCCAGGTGCAGATGCGCCTCGGTCTGCTCGATCGGCGGGACGTCGTCGATCCAGGTGAACGTCCCATCCGATACGTCGAGGTCGCCGGTTGCCCGGGTCAGGACGACTCCGTTCAGCGCGTTGTCCGCCTCGATGACCATGCTGGCCGAGCCGTGCCGCGCCAGGCCCCCGGTGACGTTCTCCACGATCCACGGCCGCGACCCGCCACCAACGCCAAGCGGCCAGAGACGCGGCAAATCGGCGACGTCGATCTGGTCGAGCGCGATCGTCATATCGGCGATGATGCGGTCATTGCCCCGGGCGACCGTGCCGCCGAGATCGATGGTTTCGGGTGCGTCCTGCACCGAGCGGGCCACGTTGAAACGGGCGCTGCGAATCGTCAGCCTGTCCGGCGTGGCCGCAAGGCTGATGATCCCGTCCAGCAGCGGAAACTGACCCTTGCCGAGGGGGATGACACCCTGCCCGCAATGCACAGTCGCAAAACCGCGGCTGAGGCCAAATCCGGCATCGAAATCGGCCGTCGCCTCCAGTGATACCGGCACGGTCACCGCCAGCGCGGGAGACGGATGGTGGAATCCGGCGAGGCGGAACGGCGAGAGCCTGACATCCAGCCGCGTGCTCCCCCCCGGCACGAAATCCACATGCCCGAACAGATCGGCTTTCTCGTCGCCAAGACTGAGCGGCGCGGTCAAAGTGCCGGTAACATGCCCGGTTGCGGGACGCGCCAGGTCGAGGTTGCTACCAGCCGATTGCAGCACGAGGCCGGTCTTTTGATCGGTTGCCGTCACTTCGGCATCGCGGAAATGCACGCGCCTGATCTGGTCCAGGATGCCCGGCCGCATCCCGCGATCGTTTCCGGCGGGATGCGCAAGCTGGTCGCGAAGCGCGCGGAAGTCCGCGGTCTCCCCGGTGGTCTCCGTCGCACTTCCCCCGAAGCCGATGGTGCCGTCCATGCCCCTTACGACCGCGATCCGGGCATGGTCCACTTCGAGGGTGCGCGGGACAAACCGCCCCAGCAGCAGCGCTGCCGCGGAGAACGTCAGATGGGCCTGCGGCGCGGCGGCGAGACGTCGGCCCGCCGCGTCGGTGATGTCAACATCGGTGATGTCGAGGTCGAGCGGGTAATCGACGCCCTTGCTGAAGCCGTCCCACGCCAGCATCAGGCTGCCGAAGGAGACATGCACAGGCCCCGCGTCATCGCTGAGGATCGCCCGTGCCCGATCCGCCAGCCAGTTCAGCTCGATGGGACCTTGCGCCAGACGCCACGCGGCGGCGACCAGGAGCACGCTGACAACGGCGACAAAGCCGATCGCCGCGACCAGGAGGCGGTGCAGGAGCCTGGAGGTGTGGACAATGACGCGTCCCGTGGTCTTGCGGATCACTGTCGTGCCGGCAGGCAAAGGGACTGGCATTGGGGCACGGGCGTCTCAACGTCATGGTGGGCGCAGGCCCACCATCCACGCCTTTCCCGGTTTAAGCGAAAGGCGCGGATTCCGGCCTGCGCCGGCATGGCGGGCAACCGTCGCCGCGGACTCTTCATCCGATTGATTTCGTATAAGACTGTGCGCCCGATGAACCTTGCGGCTTTTTCCCTCCCACGCGACTGGCCCGCTCCGTTCGACGAAGCGGCTGCGGACAGGCTGGTCGAGCGCTTCCAGGCCCTCGGCGATGCGGAGGCGCTGTTGCTGAACACTTCAGGCGTCCTGCCCATGGTCCGGTGCCTGGGAGGCAACAGCCCCTACCTTGCCGAGTTGACGATCCGGGAGCGCGATACGATCCGTCGCGTCGTGGCCGACGGCCCGGACGCCGCCTTCGCGGACGTCCTGTCCAGCCTGGCTCATGTCTCCCCCAATGCGAATCGGCCCGAGATCGCCGCCGCGCTGCGCCAGGCGAAGCGTTCGGCGGCCCTGATCGTCGCGATAGCGGATGTGGGCCGCATCTGGCCATTGGAAAGCGTTACCGGCGCTCTGTCCGGGCTTGCGGAAGCGACGTTGCGCCTGGCCATCCGGCACCTGCTGCGCAGCGCCCATGACGCGCGGGAGATCCGGCTGCAGGACCCCGGGCGCCCGGAAACCAATTGCGGATTCGTCGCGCTGGCCATGGGCAAGCTGGGTGCCGCGGAGCTGAACTATTCGTCCGATATCGACCTCATCCTGATCTACGATGGTACTGCCCCTGTTTATGCGGCCGGCAGCGCGACGGATAGCGTCGGGTCGTTCACGTCCCGTTTGGCGCGCAACCTGATCACCTTGATGGAGGCGCGGGACAGCAACGGCTATGTGTTCCGCACCGACCTGCGGCTGCGCCCGGATCCCGCCGCGACGCCGCCAGCCGTCTCCCTGCACGCCGCGCTGGTTTACTACGAGAGCATGGGCCTGAACTGGGAACGCGCGGCGATGATCAAGGCGCGGCCCGTGGCCGGCGATCTTGCGCTCGGTCACCGCTTCCTGGAGGCGATCCGCCCCTTCGTCTGGCGCCGCGGCCTGGATTTCGCGGCGGTGGCCGACATCCACGCAATGAAGCGGCGGATCGACGTCGTCAAACAGACGGCGCTGGGGGAGGACATCGATCCGGTGGCGCGGATCGCCGGACACAACGTCAAGCTGGGCGAGGGCGGCATCCGGGAGATCGAGTTCCTGGTGCAGACCTTGCAGATGGTCTGGGGCGGGCGTGACCCGACCTTGCGCATCAGGCCAACGGTGCAGGCGCTGGGGCGGCTGGTGGAAACCGGGCATCTGGCGGAGACGGCGCGGCAGCAGTTGGAGGACTCCTACCGCTTCCTGCGCCAGGTCGAGCATCGCATCCAGATGGTCAACGACCGCCAGACCCACGACTTGCCGCGGGAACCGGCGGAGGTGGGACGCATCGCGCGCTTCATGGGCTACGATGATGCGGCATCCTTTGCAGCGGACTTCCTGCGGCATGTGCATGTCGTCCGCGCCAACTACCGGGCGGTGTTCGAGGCCGTGCCCGACCTGCCCGGCACGGAGGCCACCGGACCGGAGCTGGATTTCCGCGGCGATGACCCTGACCCGCCGGGGACTGTCGAGGCGCTGAAAAGCCTCGGCTTCACCGACACGCGCCGGATCGTCACGGCGGTGCGTCAGTGGCTCACCGGCCGGGTGCGGGCGCTGCGGTCCGATCGGGCGCGGGAGCTGATGACGGCCATGGTGCCGTCGATCCTGGCCGCGCTGGGGCGTCAGTCGCATCCCGACGACGCGTTCGTCCGCTTCGACCGGTTCATCAGCGCGTTGCCAGCCGGTGTGCAGCCGATGTCGCTGTTTCAGCGCAACCCCGCTTTGGTGGACCGGGTCGCGGCGGTGCTGGGCGCGGCGCCGATGCTGTCCGAGCACCTCGCTCGCTATCCGAGCGCGCTGGAAGGGCTGCTGGCGGACGACGAGATCGCCGATGCCGAACGGATGCTGCGTGATCGGCTGGCGGATACGACGCGGCTGGACGATGCCATCCAGGTCGTGCGCCGGGCGGTGAAGGAGCGCGACTTCCTGCTATCGGTCGCGACCCTGGAGGGGCGGCTGGATGCCAATGCGGCGGGACGGGAGCGGTCCGCCCTCGCGGATGCGGCTTTGGCGGTGATGGTGCCGCGGGTGCTGGCGGATTTCGCGCAGCGCTTCGGCCGCGTGCCGGGCGGCGCGCTGGCGGTGGTGGCGATGGGCAAGACCGGCGGGCGGGAGATGATGGCGGGGTCGGACCTCGACCTGATCTTCATCTACGACCACCCGCCGGAGGTCACGGACAGCCGGGGCGGACGCAGCCTGCCGGTCAGCACATGGTTCGTGCGCGCCGTCCAGGTCTGTATAGCGGCGCTGACCTCGCCGGGGGCCGAGGGGCAGATGTACGAACTCGACATGCGGCTGCGTCCGTCCGGCAACAAAGGGCCGCTGGCGGTGTCGCTGGAGGGATTCAAGCGCTATCATCACTGGGACGCCTGGACCTGGGAGCGCATGGCGCTGACCCGCGCCCGCGTCGTCGCCGGACCGCCCGCGTTGCGCAAGCGGGTCCGGCAGGCGATCGAGGATGCGATCCGGCGGGACCAGGAACCGGAGCGGGTGCGGCAGAACGCGACGACGATGCGCACCCGGATGGCCAAGGACCTGCGCCCGGTTGGCCCGTGGGACGTCAAGCTGCGGCCGGGCGGGCTGATCGACATCGAGTTCGTGGCTCAGGTGCTGCAGGTGATCCAGGGCCGCGAGTCGGGGTTTCGCACCAGCCCGACGACGCATATCGCGCTGAAGCGGCTGAGCGATGCGGGGTTCCTGGACAAGGCGGATGCCGCGGTGCTGATCCGGGCGGACCTGCTCTGGCGCACGATTCAGGGCATGTTGCGCCTGACGGTGGGGCAGCCGAAGGAGGCGGCGCTGCCCCCGGCCTCGGCTGCGCCGCTGCTGCGGGCGGCCGCGGCGGGGGGGATGCCGGCGGTTGACACGAAGGACTTATTGCATAAGTCAAATGCGCTCGCGCAACAGGTTCGCGCGATTTTTGAACGCCAGGTGGGGAAGATAAGCGGATGAGTGTTGCGGAAGGGGAAGCGGCTCCGGATTTCTCGCTGCCGGCGACGGCCGGGCGGACCGTCAGTCTGGCGGGCTTCAAGGGCAAGCCGTTCATCCTGTATTTCTATCCGAAGGCCGATACGCCGGGTTGCACGAAGGAGGCCTGCGCCTTCCAGGAGGCAACGCCAAAGCTGGAGGAAGTCGGCCTCGATGTCGTCGGGGTGTCGCCGGACAAGATCAAGCCGATCGAGAAGTTCGCGGCGAAGTATGGGCTGACGTTTCCGCTGGCCTCGGATGAGGATCATGCGGTGGCGGAGCGGTATGGCGTCTGGGTCGAGAAGTCGATGTACGGGCGTCAATACATGGGTGTTGACCGGAGCACGTTCCTGATCGACGCGGCCGGCACGGTGTTGAAGGTGTGGCGGAAGGTCAGCGTGACCGGGCATGCCGAGGACGTGCTGAAGGCGGCCAAGGGGTTGAAGCTGGTCTAATACTGGCGGCCGTAAAGCTTGACCGACGGGCGTAGGCCCGCCATCCACGCCTCTGTTTGTCCATGCAAACGGCGTGGAGGCCGACCGACGTCGGCATGACGAGGGGCGCTTCCAGACCGCGCATGACCTGGCCGTGGCGCGCGAAGAGCAAACCGCCTGAGACAGGCTTTCCGTTAACCGAAAAGTAAGACTTACCGTCTAACACTCGGGGCACTGACGTGTCCCGCCGCTGCCGGCGGCCGATGCGGTTCAGTTTGGGCGAAACTGACCTCGGGATGGCGATGCGGAATGGCTAACCTGCCGGCCGGAATGACGAACAGGGCGATGACGGGGCTGGAAAAGGCCAGCGTCCTCATGCTCGCGCTGGGCGACGAGCATGCCAGCCGCCTGTTCGGCATGATGCACGAAGACGAGATCAAGTCAGTGTCCGCCGCGATGGCCCAGCTCGGCGTGGTGCCGGTCGATACGGTGGAGCGGCTGTGCGCCGACATCGTCGACAACTTCGACGCCACCGGCGGCATCATGGGCAGCTTCGAGAGCACCGAATCGCTCCTGCTCAAGGCGCTGCCGCGCGACCGCGTCTCCCAGATCATGGAGGAAATCCGCGGTCCGGCGGGGCGGACGATGTGGGACAAGCTCGGCAATGTCAGTGAGGAGTTGCTCGCCAGCTACCTGAAGAACGAATATCCGCAGACGGTTGCCGTCGTGCTGGCGATGGTGAAGGCGGATCATTCCGCACGGGTGCTGACGCTGCTGCCGGATTCGTTCGCCATGGAAGTGGTGATGCGGATGCTGCGCATGGAATCGATCCAGCGCGACGTGCTGGACCGGGTCGAACGCATCCTGCGCGCCGAATTCATGTCCAACCTGGCGCGCGCTTCGACCAACGACGCCCATCACATGGTCGCCGAAATATTCAATCATTTCGACCGCAAGGCGGAAACCCGGTTCATCGCCGGGCTGGAGGAGCGCAATCGCGAATCGGCGGAGAAGGTCAAAGCGCAAATGTTCACCTTCGCCGATCTGCAGCGGCTGTCCGGCCCCGCGGTGCAGGTGCTGCTCCGGTCGGTCGACAAGAGCATGCTGCCGCTGGCCCTGAAGGGCGCGCCGGAGCCGATCAAGAACTTGTTCTTTTCGCAGCTTTCGGAGCGCGCGGGAAAGATGCTGCGCGACGATATGGCCGCCCTCGGCCCGGTTCGCATGAAGGATGTCGAGGAGGCCCAGGCCACCATCAGCAACATGGCCAAGGACCTGGCGTCCCGCGGCGAAATCGACATCAGCCCTGCCAGCGACGACAGGGTGATCGAGTAGTTCAACACAGTGATGGAGGATCTTTATGGCCGGCCCGGACCCCAACCAGACCGCCGAACCGACGGAAGCGCCGGAGATTGGATATCCGAAAGAACTTGAAGCCGTCTACGATATTTCGGTGACGGTGAGCGCGGTGCTCGGCAAGGCGACGATGCAGGTCAACCAGTTGCTGAAGCTCGGCCGCGGCGCGGTGGTGGAGCTGGACCGCAAGCTCGGCGAGGCGATCGATATCTATGTCAACAACCGCCTGATCGCTCGCGGCGAAGTCGTGATGGTCGATGACGTGAAGCTGGGCATCACGATGACCGAGATCGTCAAGTCGGAGCGGCAATGACCCTGGACGCGGAATCGTTCCGCGCGGAGGGCGGCATGGCGGATGGTTCCGCGCCGTTCTATCCGGTTCGTGCGAGGCACGATCCGGCGGAGGATTTTGTCTGCCGCGATCCGGCGATGGTGGCTGTTGTGCAGCGGGCGCAGCGCGCCGCCGAGTCCGGCGCCTCGGTGCTGATATCCGGCGAATCCGGCACCGGGAAGGAGGTCATCGCCCGCTATATCCACAAGGCGTCCGGCCGCGCCAAAGGCCCGTTCATTGCGCTGAACTGTGCGGCAATTCCGGATCACCTGCTGGAATCGGAATTGTTCGGGCACGAGCGCGGCGCCTTCTCGGGCGCTATCGGCCGGCGCATCGGCAAGCTGGAGGCCGCCGACGGCGGAACCATCCTGCTCGACGAGATCAGCGAGATGGACCTCCGGCTGCAGGCGAAATTGCTGCGCGCGGTGCAGGAACGCGAAGTGGACCGCGTGGGCGGCCAGCGTCCGATGAAGGTGGATATCCGCATCGTAGCAACGACCAACAAGGACCTTCAGTCCGAGGTGAAGAAGCAGACCTTCCGGGAGGACCTGTATTTCCGCCTGAACGTCATCCCGTTGCATATCCCGAGCCTGCGCGACCGCAGGGACGACATCCCGGCGCTGGCCCGCCATTTCCTGCGCAAATACGATTCGCGCACAGCGCCGCGCTTCCGCAGCTTTTCGGACGCCTCGACAAACGCCATGCTGGCGTATCATTGGCCGGGCAATGTCCGGGAACTGGAGAATGCGGTCAACCGCGCCATCGTGCTGGCGACGGCCGATGAAATCCGCCGGCAATGTCTCGATCTGTTTCCACCTGATGGAACCGGCGTCCGGCTCGCCCGGGCGGCTGCCGAGCCACCGGCCGCGTCCGCCGGGCGGCCGCTTTGGCAGATCGAGCGCGATGCGATCATCGATACACTCGTCATGACCGGCGGCAATCGCACCCGGGCCGCGGAAATTCTCGATATCTCGATACGGTGCCTGCGCAACAAACTTCAGCTTTATGCCTCGCAGGGCTTCACGCCGCCCGGCCCGGCGTCTCGAATGGAATATACCAACCGCCGATGACATTGACCCTCCGGCAGCCCCACATCGTCATGCCGACCGAGGTCGGCATCCACGCCTTTGTCTGCTCAAACGAGGGCGTGGATGGCGGGCCTGCGCCCATGGGCGTTAAATTAGTGTGCTCGCGAGGCGATTGCCCCCTGACCGTCATGGTGGGAGGAGGCCCGCCATCCACGCCTTGGCTGCGGCCTGCACTCGCGGAAGGCGTGGATGCCGACCTTCGTCGGCATGACGAGGGGAAACACTGCCGCCGGGGTGCTATTTTAACGCCCATCGGGCCTGCGCCCGCCATGACGGTCTCGTTGTCCTAAATGATCGGCGATTCCTTCGGATCGGTTTTTTCGCGGGTCCGGCGCGGCATTCCGGTTGGCGATGCCAGCCTGGGGCTTGGCGTCATGCTTCTGCTGGGGATCCTGATCGTCCCGATCCCCACTTTCCTGCTCGATTTCGCGCTGGCCTTGTCGTTCACCGCGTCGATCCTGATCCTGCTGGTTTCGCTGTCACTGAAGACCGCTCTGGAATTTTCCAGCCTGCCGACTTTGCTGCTGCTGCTGACGATTTTCCGCCTGTCGCTGAATGTGGCGACGACTCGCCTGATCCTGTCGCACGGCAACGAAGGCGCCGCCGCGGCGGGGCAGGTCGTCGCCGCGTTCGGAACGTTCCTGATGCAGGGCGATGTGCTGGTGGGCGCGATCATCTTCACCATGATCCTGCTGGTGAATTTCATCGTCATCACCAAGGGTGCGGGCCGAGTCGCTGAAGTATCGGCCCGGTTCTACCTCGACGCGATGCCCGGCAAGCAGATGGCGATCGACGCCGATCTGGGATCGGGACAGATCGATGAGAAAACCGCGCGGGCGCGGCGGGCGGAATTGCAGGAGGAGATCGGCTTCTACGGCGCCATGGACGGCGCCAGCAAGTTCGTGCGCGGCGACGCCATTTCGGCAATCGTGCTGATCGTCATCAACATCACCGTCGGCCTGGCCATCGGCGTGATGCGGACGAAAATATCGCTGGAAAATGCATTCTCGACCTTCGCGACCTTGACCATCGGCGACGGGCTGGTTTCGCAAATCCCCGCTCTGCTGATTTCCATGGCGGCCGGCATTGTCGTGACCAAGGGCGCCACCGAGGGCAAGGTGCAGGGCGTGCTGGGCGGGCAACTGGGTTCCAGCCCGGGCCTGCTGATCATTACCGGTTCGGCGGTGGGCCTGCTGGCTTTGCTGCCCGGGTTGCCGACGGTGCCGTTCCTGGCGATAGCGGCGCTGGCGGGGGTCCTGGCGTGGCACCAGCTCAACAAGCGGCAGGTCGAGGCCGCGGAAACTCCCGCGCCACCGCCCGATCCCGAAGGCGGGCGCGAGAGGCTTCCGTCGCTCGATCCGGTGCGGGTCGAACTGGGGTATGGACTGCTCGACCTTGTCAGCAACGGATCGCAGCCGTTGCCGGAGCAGATCAAGGGGCTGCGGCGGGCGATGGCGTCGGATCTCGGGTTCGTTCTGCCATCAGTGCGTATTCAGGACAACATGGAGCTGGGGCCATACAACTATGCGGTGGCGCTGAAGGACATTTCCGCCGGGACGGGGGAGCTGCGGCCGATGATGATGCTGGCGATCTGTCCGGATGAACGGGAGTTTCCTTTGCCGGGAGAAAAGACCCTGGAACCGGCGTTCGGTTTGCCGGCGTTCTGGATTTCCCCGGCCCAGGCGGATGCGGCGCGGTCGATGAATTGCACGATCGTCGATCCGGCGAGCGTATTGACGACGCATCTGGGGGAGGTGGTGAAGGACAATATCGCGGAGCTGCTGTCCTATGCCGAAACGCAGAAAATCCTGTCGGATCTTCCGCAGGAGCAGCAAAGGCTGGTGGCCGATCTTGTTCCGGCTTCGATAACAGTGGGCGGGTTCCAGAGGGTTTTGCAGGCTTTGCTGGCGGAACGGGTTTCCATACGCGACATGCCGACCATTTTGGAGGCGGTGCAGGAGGCTTGCGGCAACGCATCGAAAGCCATCGGCTCGATCGTTTCGCATGTGCGGTTCCGCCTGGCGCGCCAGATCAGCGACAGCCTGCTGGGCTCGGGCGGGTTCATCGCGGTGATACCGCTCTCGCCGGAGTGGGACGATACGATCAGCTCCTCGCTTGTCGGGCCGCCGGACGACAGCCAGCTTGTGTTGCCGCAGGACAAGCTGCAGGAGTTCGTGGCGCGCTTGCGCAGCGTGGTGGACGCGGCGGTCCAGGCCGGACACCGCCCGGTCTTGCTGACGAGCGGACGGATCAGGTCGCATGTCCGGTCGATCGTGGACCGCATCAGATTGAACGCGCCGGTCATTGCGCAGGCGGAGATTCACCGGCGGGCGCAGATCAAGGTGGTCGGGACGATTTGAGGCGAATCATTCGCACGCTGGCATACGTTGCGTCATGCCGACGAAGGTCGGCATCCACGCCTTTGGCCGCATCAGGCACTGCAAGGCGTGGATGGTGCGCCCCCGGCCTTCGCCGGGGCATGCTCCGCGCACCATGACGATGGCGCAGGCCGTTACTCCCGCCCCAGATACCGCCTGCGCAGATGCGCCTCGAACGCCAGCGGATCGAGTTTCCGGCCCGTCGCCTGCTGCAAGATCTCGTTCAGACTCAACCGGCTGCCGATCTGATGCACATGGGTTCGCAGCCACGCCAGCAGCAGCGACAGGTCGCCGCGAGCGAACGACTCGTCCAGCCCCGGAACCTGCGCCCGGGCCGCCTCCATCAGTTGCGCCGCGGACATCGCGCCGAGCGTGTAACTGGGGAAATAGCCGAAGGCGCCGTCGTACCAGTGGATATCCTGGAGGCACCCCTCCGCATCGTTCGGCGGCGTGATCCCAAGCAGCGCCTGCATCCCCTCGTTCCAGGCCCCCGGCAGATCGGCAACATCCAAATCCCCCGCAATCAGCGCCCGTTCCAGCCGGAACCGCAGGATGACGTGGGCCGGGTATGTCAGCTCGTCGGCATCCACCCGGATCGTGCTGCGCTGAACACGCCGCCACAAGAGGCTGAGATTCTCCAGCCCGTACGGCTCCGCGGGACCGCCGAAGGTCTCGTGCAGCCGGCCGCCGAGCCAGCCCAGGAACGGTCTCGAACGGAACGCCTGCATCTCCACAATCAGCGACTGGCTTTCATGCATTGCCATGCCGGCGGCCTCTCCCACCGGCTGCCGCGCATGGGCCGAAGGCAAGCCCCGCTCATACAGGGCGTGCCCGGTCTCATGCACGACGGCCAGGATGGCCGAGGCAAAATCGTCCTCCTGATAGCGGGTGGTGATCCGCACGTCCGTCGGCGTCCCGCCGGAGAACGGGTGCGCCGACTGGTCCAGCCTGGCGTGCTCGAAGTCCAGACCGAGCCGCTCGGCAATCTCCCGGCAGAGCTTTTCCTGACTGGCGATCGGGAACGGACCGGCGGGCTGGACGGCCGGCGGCCGGGACGCCTGATCACGCTCGACCTCAGGCAGCGTTTCACCCAGGAACGCCTCGTATGCGGCAAAGATGGGCTCGACATCGGCCGCACCGATGCCGTGCTGGTAGCCATCCATCAGCGCGTCATAGGGCGTCAGCTCGAGCGCCTCACCCAACGCGGACGCTGCCTCTCGGGTCAGCCGCACGACCTCCGCAAGATGCGGCCGGACAAGACTGAAGTCGGCGCGTCCGCGCGCCATACGCCAGACTTTTTCGCAATCGGAGTTCGCCTTTGCCTGGGCGGCGACCAGACGTTCCGGCAAGGCCCTGGCGCGGCGATACATGTGCCGCATCAGCCGCAAGTTGGCGACATCCCACGCCCCGCGCGCCTCCGCCGCCGCCAGATCGGCTTCGATCTCCGGCGCGGTGAGCTGCTGATGGCCCAGCACCGCGAGCACCGCAAGCTGATCGCCGCGCGCGGCACCGCCACCCGGGGGCATGATGGCGGAGGCGTCCCAGCTCAGCATGGACATGCATTCCCCGACGGTGGCGATCATCCGGAAGCGGTCCGTCAGTCTTCTGTAAGCGGATTTCATTGTCTCAGAGCCTTTCGCATCCAGACAACGAACACGACAACGAGGGCAAGCGCCAGCCCATACCACGTGATCACGTAGGATAAATGATTGTTGGGCGGCCGCGGCAGATGATCCGCCGGTGCCGGATAGACATTCGGCGGCGCCGGCCCGAGTGCCACGAGGATAAACGGCAGAATGTCGTCCTCACCGACAGCCCGGGCGATGGCGTCCGGGTCGAGCGTGAAAAACTCCCGCCCGGCCACGTCATCCGCCGCGCTGAACCATCTGGCTGTGTCGCCGGGGCGGACGTAGCCGGTGACGGTGACCTCGCCGGACGGATGGTTCAGCGCTGCTTCGCGCTTTTGCGGAATCCAGCCGCGGTTGACCAGGATCGCCGGGGCGCCGGACCGTTCCAACGGCACGATCTGATAGCTGCCGATCACAGGTCCGGCGGGGGTGTCGCGGACTTCGGAGCCGTATTGCGCGGCGAGATCGAAGCGGAAGCGGCCGGTGGCGGCGACCTTGGTGTAGGGGGCCGGGTTCGGCCCGAGCGGCACGGGCGGTGCATTTTCGGCGGTCGCGATCTGGGCGAGGACACCCAGCTTCCAGTGCAGGCGATAGATTTGCCAGGTGCCAAGCGCGATCAGCACCGCCAGCATCAGCAGGGCGCTGACGGTGGGAACCAGGAAGCGGGACCGGGCACGCCCCATGGCGGCAGGCAGGTTCACACGTCATGGTGGGCGAAGGCCCACCATCCACGCCTCTGGTTGCAGCGGCACAAGGCTCGGATGCGAGCCTTCGCCGGCATGACGGTACGCGTCACAGCCCCATCTCCCGCGCCCGGGTCCGGAACTGCACCGCCACAAGCGCCGCCTTCACCGGCCGCATGATCAGGATCGCCAGCGGCAACGTCACCGCGGGCCATAGGATCGCGTGAACCCACAAGGGCGGCTCGAAGCGAAACTCCACCCAGAACGCCAGCGCCACGACGATCACCCCGAGCAGCATGATCACCACAACCGCTCCGGCGTCGCCGGTATCCGCCTGGCTGAGGTCCAGACCGCACACCGGGCAAGCGGGCCGCAACGTCAGCAGCCCTTTGAACAGCTTGCCCTTGCCGCAGCGCGGACAGCGGCATCGCAGCGCCGCCTCAAGGATCGAAATCCGCGGTTCGGCCACGAGAAAAGGCTTACTCCGGACCGATCTGACCGGCCCCGTACCAGTAGATGCAGGTGAACAGGAACAGCCAAACCACGTCCACGAAGTGCCAGTACCAAGCCGCGGCCTCGAAGCCGAAATGCCGCTGCGGCGTGAACTGGCCGGCTCGGGCCCGGAACCAGCAGACGGTCAGGAATAGCGTGCCGACGATCACGTGGAAGCCGTGGAAGCCGGTCGCCAGGAAGAACGTGGACGAATACACGCCGCCGCCGTTGAACTTGAACGGGGCGTGGGTGTACTCGATCGCCTGGCAAACAGTGAAGGTAATGCCCAGCAGGATGGTGATCCCCAGCCCGAGGATCAGGTTCTTGCGGTCGTTTTCGATCAGCGAATGATGCGCCCAGGTCACGGTCGTTCCCGACAGCAGCAGGATCATCGTGTTCAGGAACGGCAGGTGGAACGGATCGAAGGTGTGCACGTCCGTGGGCGGCCATACGGTCTGGCCGTTGCCCTGGGTGTCCGGGAAGATCAGGAAGTTGAAATAGGCCCAGAAGAAGCCGACGAAGAACATCACCTCGCTGGCGATGAACAGCGCCATGCCGTAGCGCTGGCCAAGGCGCACGATGGCGCTGTGACCGCCGGTGGCCCAGCCCTCGCGCAGCACATCCCGCCACCAGAAGAACATCGTGCTCAGAACGGTCACCGCGCCCAGGGTCAGGATCAGGTACTTGCCGTAATGCGCGGCGATGATGATCCCGAACACCGTCAAAAAAGCCCCGAGCGCCCCGACGATCGGCCACGGGCTCGGGTCCGGCAGAAAGTACGGCTGCTTGATCCCGGTGCTCAGCGGGCCCGTTGCATGTTGTGCTTCGCTGTCCATGCCACATCCATCTCAAACAGCGACGGGGAAACCGCCCCGACCCGGCTGCCGCGTCGCCGCGGTCAGTTGGCTTTCAGTTTGGCCTCGGCCGCGGAGAGCGGCCCGACATGCGGACCGGCCTTCAAAAGGGCGCCTGCCTGCGCGGCATCGTCCAGGGAGCGGAAGAACGTATACGACAGAGTGATCACCTTCACATCGGCAGTGTTGGGATCATCGCGGATCGCCGGATCGACCCAGAAGCTGACGGGAAACTCCATGCTCTGATCGGGCGCCAGGGTCTGCTTGTTGAAGCAGAAACAGGCCGTCTTGTGGAAGTATTTCCCAATTTTCTCCGGGGTCACGTTGTAGAGCGCCATGCCGGTGACCGGTTCGGCGGACTGGTTGGCGGCGTGGTAGAACGCCACCTGTTCCTCACCCAGCTTCAGCTTCACCTCCAACTGGTCGGGGGCGAAGGTCCAGGGCAGCGCCGGGTTGATGTCGGCGTTGAAGCGCACGCGGATGGTCTGGCCGCTGGGGCCTGGAGCCGCGGCGAGTCCGATGCTCGGCGTTCCGGCATAGCCGGTCGCGGCGCAGAACAGCCGATACAGCGGGATCGCGGCGAAGGACATGCCCACCATCCCGACGATAACGGCCGCGAGTGCCCAGCCCGCGATGGTGTTGCGCCGCCCGGAGGTCATTCAGAGATGCGCCATCTTGACGATGGTGATCGCGTAGAACAGGACGCAAAGCCCGATGAGAACGATCATGATCGCCCAACTGCGGCCGCGGCGGCGGCGCTCCGCATCGGGTGCCGGAGGATTTCTCATAAGTCAGCCCACCAAACGGTCGAGAGCGAGCGCCCCGAACAATGCGAACAGATAATAGATCGAGTATTTGAACGCCGCCTTGGCCGGTGCGTCGCCCGTCAGGCTGATCCCCTGCGGATCCTGCTCATCGGCCATCACCCGGTAGACGCGTAGCAGAAACACGAGGCCAAGCACGGCGGCGGCCAGTAGATATGGCACCCCGCTGAACCCCATGAAGAACGGCGCCAAGGTCAGCGGAACCAGAACAAGCGTGTACAGCATGATCTGCCGCCGGGTTTCCCGCGCGCCGGCGACGACCGGCAACATCGGAACGCCGGCTTTCCGGTAATCCTCGTTCGCCCACAAAGCCAGCGACCAGAAATGCGGCGGCGTCCAGATGAAGACGATTCCGAACAGGACCAGCGGCACCAGATCGACCGTTCCGGTGACCGCCGCCCAGCCGATGACGGGCGGGAAGGCTCCGGCGGCGCCGCCGATAACGATGTTCTGCGGCGTCCGGCGTTTCAGCCAGATCGTGTAGATGAACACGTAGAAGCAGATCGACAGCGCCAGGATCAGCGCCGCCGGGATGTTCACCGCCAGCCCCATCATGATGACGGAGCCGACCGCCAGCGTGATGCCGAATCCGAGCGCGGCGCCCGGCTCGATCCGTCCCGCAGGTATCGGCCGCTTGCGGGTGCGGCGCATGATCGCGTCGATATCGCGGTCATACCACATGTTGATCGCGCCGCAGGCGCCGGCCGCGACGGTGATGCAGAGGATCGCGGTGAAGGCCAGCACCGGGTGCAGGTGCCCGGGTGCAATGACCAGCCCGATCACGCCGGTGAACACCACCAGGGTCAGCACCCGTGGCTTCAGCAGTGCGATCCAGTCCCGGTAGTCGGCTTCCCAAACGACCTCCCCGGCGCTGGCCGCCGGGGTCATCGATGATGTCGCGTCGCTCACTGACAGATGTCCCCGCTAGGAAATCCGAGGCAGTTCCAGATAAGTATGGAAGGCGGGCGGCGAGGTCTGGGTCCATTCGAGCGTTGTCGCGCCCGCGCCCCAGTAGTTGTCGGCGACATGCTCCTTCGAGGTGAAGGTGCGGTAGCAGACATACAGGAACACCAGGAACGCCGCGCCGCTGAGGTAGGCGCCGCAGGACGAGACGAAATTCCACCCCGCGAAAGCGGAGGGGTAATCCGGATAGCGCCGCGGCATCCCGGACAGGCCGAGGAAATGTTGCGGGAAGAAGGTCAGGTTGACGCCGATGAATGTCATCCAGAAATGCACCTTGCCCCAATATTCCGGATACTGGTGGCCGGACATCTTGCCGATCCAGTAATAAAATCCGGCGAAGATGGAGAACACGGCGCCAAGCGACAGAACGTAATGAAAATGTGCAACGACATAATACGTATTGTGTATGACCTGGTCGATGCCGGCGTTGGCGCAGACCACGCCGGTAACTCCGCCGACGGTGAACACGAACAGGAACCCGATCGCCCAGAGCATCGGGGTTTTCAGTTCGACCGATCCGCCCCACATCGTTGCGATCCACGAGAAGACCTTGATGCCCGTTGGAACCGCAATGATCAGGGTCGCCGCCATGAAGTACGCCCGGGTATCGACATCGATGCCCGAAATGAACATATGATGCGCCCATACAACAAACCCGACCACCCCGATCGCCACCATCGCATACACCATCCCCAGGTACCCGAAGATCGGCTTGCGGCTGAACGTGGAGATCACGTGGCTGATGATGCCGAAGCCCGGCAGGATCATGATGTAGACTTCCGGGTGACCGAAGAACCAGAACAAATGCTGGAACAGCACCGGATCGCCGCCTCCGGCCGGGTCGAAGAACGAGGTGCCGAAGTTGCGGTCGCAGATCAGCATGGTGATCGCGCCGGCCAGCACCGGGACCGCCAGCAGCAGCAGGAACGCCGTCACCAGCTCCGACCAGATGAACAGCGGCATCTTGTGCAGCGTCATGCCGGGCGCGCGCATGTTGAAGATGGTGACGATGAAGTTCATCGAGCCGAGCAGCGAACTCAGGCCCGCGAGGTGCAGCGCGAACAGCGTGCAGTCCATCCCCATCCCGGGCTCATAGGTCGAATTCGACAGCGGCGGATACAGCGTCCAGCCCGATCCCGACTCGCCCATCAGCAGCCCGGTGCAGATCAGCACGAAGGCCGGCGGCAGCAGCCAGAAGCTGATATTGTTCAGGCGCGGGAACGCCATGTCGGGCGCGCCGATCATCAGCGGGATGAACCAGTTGCCGAAGCCGCCGATAAGCGCGGGCATGACGGAGAAGAAGATCATCAGCAACCCGTGGGTGGTGATGATCGTGTTCCACTCCTGCCCGGAGTTGACGATGTGGTTGTTCGGGAAATTCAACTGCGCCCGCATGATCTCCGACAGCGTGCCGCCGACGGTTCCGCCGATGACAGCGAAGATCAGGTACAGCGTGCCGATGTCCTTGTGGTTGGTGCTGAACAGCCAACGCTGGACGAAAGTGGGGTGATGACCGTGCTCGTGATGGTCGACTGCGGTCGTCGCATCCATGGTTTTTCTCCGCTGATCAGCCGGCTTTGACGCCGGCACTCGTTCAGGCCGCCGTCGCTATCACTGGGATGCGAGTTTGGGGAGTTGAGTCACAAAGGCCGCTTTTTTGGCCTGATCCACCCAGGTCTTGAAGTCGGCCTCGGACAACGCGCGAACCGATATCGGCATCTGGCTGTGGTTCTGGCCGCAGATCTGGTTGCACTCACCGTAGAAGGTGCCGATCTGATTGGCTTCAAGCCAGGTTTCGATGGTCCGGCCGGGGATGGCGTAGCGCTGCACGCCGAAGGACGGGATGAAGAAGCTGTGGATCACGTCACCGCTGGTGGTCAGGATGCGGATCTTCTTGTTGACCGGGATGACCAACTGGTTATCGACGTCGAGCAGGCGAAGCTGGCCGGGCTTGAGGTCGTCGTCGCCGACATAGCGGCTTTCGATATCGAGGTTGCCCTGGTCGGGATAGGTGTATTCCCAATACCACTGATGCCCGGTGACCTTGATGGTCATGTCCGGGTCCGGCGTGCGGTCCTGGTAGTAGATCAGCCGGAACGACGGGATCGCGATGATGACCAGGATCAGCACCGGAATGACGGTCCAGGAGATCTCCAGCACCGTGTTATGGCTGGTCCGGCTGGGCGTCGGGTTGCGCTGCGCGTTGTATCGGTAGACTACCCACATCAGCAGCGCCGCGACGAACAGCGTGATGACGGTGATGATCGCCAGGACCAGATCATGCAGGTCGATGATGCGGTCCTTGATCGGGCTGAACGACCGCTGCATCCCCATTTCCCAGGGACGGGGCGCCCCGACCACACCTTGGGCGGCGGCGAAGGGAGCGATTGACAGGTTCAAAAATCCGCAGGCCATGACAGCTAGGAGCCGCCTTGCGATTGGCATCGGTTCTTATCCCGTGTTGTTGGCTGGGCGCTACTCAGGCGTAATTCGGCCTACCGGAGGCGCCGGGGGCGATCAAGGTCCGAGGCGGGCGGGGCAGGTGCATTGGTGAGCACACTACTGCGAGCGGCGCGGGATTGCACGGAGAATCAAGGTTTTGCTGGAGTAGGGCGATCTGGATGGCTGGCTGTAGGCCCGGCGATCGTTATACGTGTGATGGCCGGGCTTGTCCCCATGCGAATAAGGATAAGGCGGCCGGAGAAAAGTTTGGCCGCGGCGTCGTTCACTCCTCGTCCTGGCCCGGCTTGTCCGGGCCACCTATCGCGGCACCTGCCGGCATAGGTGACCCGGACAAGCCGGGCCATGACGGGTGGGGAGAATGCCATGCTCCGCCGGCAGCCTTATACGGACAGCTATGGTGCTTGTCCCGGCTACGACTTTTGGTGTCGCATCCGTCAAAGTCGCGGTTGGCCGGGACAAGTCCGGTCATGACACAAACGCATCAGCAGTCAGGTGCGCAGACGCACCAACGTGAACAGGCCGAACGGGGGGATGGACTCCACCTCGATCCGGGTCAGATCCTCAGGCGAAAAGATACCGTCCATCGCGAAATCAGGATGCCAGCCCAGGCGCCGAGAAGCGGGCGCCATGGCGCGCTCCAGCCACCATCTCGGACCCTTGGCCGCGGCAAAATGATTGATGATCAGGATGTTGCCGCCAGGCCGCACCAGCCGGCGCATCTCGGCAAGCAAACGCTTCGGGTTCGGGACCACCGAGGCCACGAACATCGCGACGGCTGTATCGAAGGAATCATCTTCGAAATCCGTCGCCTCGGCGTCCATCTCGCGCAACGCCTGCACGTGCGTCAGGCCATCGCGCCGCGTGCGCTCGCGCGCTTTGCGCAGCATTTCCTTCGACAGGTCGATGCCGGTGATCCGCTTGTCGCGGTTGTAAAAGGGAAGCGCCAGTCCTGTCCCGACCCCGACCTCAAGCACATCCAGGCCGGGAAGACGGTTCACCATCGAAACGGCACGGACGCGGCCCTTTGACGAGATTCCGCCGAATACCGTGTCATATACGCCGGCCCAACGCCGGTAAGCCTCGACGATGGACGCGCTGTCCAGTGCTGCAATCGGAACGAACCGCTCTGCCGCGGTCGCATCAGTCTTCTGAAGTGATTGATTCATAAGCCGCCAGCTGTTTCCACGCACGCTGCCCCAGCATTCAGGCCGTCTAGCATGCTGATCTTCCAAGCAGTCATGCTAACGCCATAAATGACAGCGGGTGCCCGCGCAAGGCGGCAACGGCATTTATATGACGCTAATGTCAAATAGCTTCAGTGCGTGGCGGTCTTCTCCCGGGTCGCCGCGGCGCCCGAAGCCGCCGGTCCGGACAACGTGCCGCTCGTTTTGGTTGTGCTGTCTTCCATCGACTCGTCGTCGGGCTCGGCCATGTTCTTTTTGAACGATTTGATGCCCTTGGCGAAGTCGCCCATCAACCCGCTGATCTTGTTGCCGCCGCCAAACAGCACGAGAATCACCGCCAGCACGACCAACCAGTGCCAGATGCTGAAACTACCCATAAGACCTCCTGAACCTGATCGAGGGCCGGTTCCGGCGGGTGATCGCCTTCATCCTGAACAGGTTTTCTCCCCGGTCCTCTGCCGCTGACATGGCGCGATCCGGCGAATCTTGCAAGCGGCGTTTGCCTCCGGCGGCGGCTCAGGAAGCGGCATCCGGCCGGCCGGCGCGGTGATAGGGGTGGCCGGAGGAAATCGCCTGCGCCCGGTAGAGTTGCTCCGCCAGCATGGCGCGCACCAGGAAGTGGGGCCAGGTCAGCGCGCCGAGCGACAGGACGAAATCCGCCCGCGCGAGGACGAGACGATCGAGCCCCTCGGCGCCGCCAATCAGGAAGCAGACCGGGCGGCCGGTTTCGGACCAGCGGCGCAGTTTCGCGGCCAGGGCTTCGCTGTCCGGCGCCTGGCCGCCAGGATCGAGCGGCACCACGAACCCGTCGCGCGGCACCGCGGCGAGCAAGGCCGCGCCCTCCTGGCGTTTGACGGTTGCCGGGTCGCCGCGGGCCTCCGGCACCTCGACCAGAATCAGGCGCGGACGCAGCCGCATATTATACCGGTCGAACAGATCGGCTTCGGGAGCGTTGCGCAGGCGTCCGACGGCAATCACATGCATGACGGAGGATCGTATCACGGGCGGGGGTGGGACAGAACCGGAGATCCCGGGCGTGGCCGGCCAGCCACCCGCTTGGAACTATCTGATACAACGACCATTCTGCTTCGTCTGCTTCGGGAAGCTCGGCATGGATTTTTCCATCACGCTGGTGAACCTCGCCGGATCGGTCGCCCTTTTGTTGTGGGGCGTGCACATGGTGCAATCCGGCGTGCAACGCGCCCTCGGCGCCAGGTTGCGCGGCCTGCTCGGCATCGCCCTGCGCAACCGCTTCCAGGCATTCCTGGCCGGCATGGGCGTCACCGCCATTCTGCAAAGCAGTACGGCCACCGGCCTGATGGTGACAGGCTTTGCCGCGGGCGGTCTCGTGGACCTCGTGCCCGCGCTTGCCGTGATGCTCGGCGCCAATGTCGGCACGACGCTGATCGTGCAGCTTCTGTCGTTCAACGTCGCCGAGGTCGCCCCGGCGCTTATCCTCATCGGCGTGCTGATGTTTCGCCGCACCAGCGCCGCGCCGCGCGATTTCGGCCGCGTGCTGATTGGCCTGGGCCTGCTGCTGATGGCGCTGCGCCAGTTCGTCGGCCTGCTCGATCCGTTCGAGGACGCGCCAAGCCTGCGCCTGCTGCTCGGCGCGGTGGCGACCCAGCCGATACTGGACGTGATCCTGGCGGCCGGATTGACCTGGGCCGCGCACTCCAGCGTTGCCATCGTGCTGCTGGCAATGTCCTTCGCGGCGAAAGGCGTGGTTCCGCCGCACGCTGCATTCGCCCTTGTGCTGGGCGCCAACCTGGGCACGGCGATCAATCCGGTGCTGGAGGGCGGTGCCGGAGACGATCCCGCCGCGCGCCGCCTGCCGATGGGCAACCTGATCAACCGAATGATCGGAGTCGCCGCCGGGCTGGCCTTGCTGCCGGTGCTGGGCCCCTGGCTGGTGACGGTCGTCCCCGATAACGCCCGCGTCGTCGCCGATTTTCACACCGGCTTCAATCTGGTCCTGGCGCTGCTGTTCTTCCCCTTGCTCGGCCCCTACGCCGCCCTGTTGCGCCGCTTCATGCCGGCACGGGTCGCCGCGGCGGATCCCGGCCGGCCTTTATATCTCGATCCCGCCGCGATCGAGGTCCCCGTGGTCGCGCTTGGCGCCGCGACCCGAGAGGCCCTGCGCATGGCCGATGCGCTGGAAACCATGCTCCAGGGCTTTCGCGATGCGCTGCAACGTCCCGACCGCCGGCAACTGAGCGAGCTGAAGCGGCTGGACGATGTGCTGGACAAGCTGAATACGGCGATCAAGTCGTACATGACCGCGCTGCACGGCGAATCGATGACCGATGCGGATCACCGCCGGGTCGTCGAAATCCTCGCCTTTGCCACCAACCTGGAGCACGCGGGCGATGTCGTGGACAAGGGCCTGTTCGGGATCATCGCCAAGCAGGCCAAGCGCGGCGTGGCCTTTTCCCGCGACGAAGCCGACGACCTCCGCCGGACGGCCGATCGGCTGATGGCGAATTTGCGTTCGGCGGCGGCATTGCTGGTGACCGGGGATGAACGTGCCGCCAAGCTGCTCGTGGCCGAAAAGGAAGTCTTCCGGACGTTCGAGGCCGAAGCCACAGCGGCGCATTTTGCGGACCTGCGCGACGGCCAGCCGCAGGCCGCGGAAACCGGGACGCTGCACCTGGATGCCCTGAGAGACATGAAGCGCGTAAACGCGCATCTGGTGGGCGCGGCGGCGTATCCCGTCCTGGAGAGCAAGGGCGACCTGTTGCCCAGCCGGCTGCGGTAGGGCATTTGCAGACTGACCGGAAAGGTCGCGGCGACTTAGTCGTCATGGCCCGGCTTGTCCGGGCCACCTATCGCGGCAGGGTGCTGGTACAGATGGCCCGGACAACAAGCCCGGCCATGACGAATGTTGCAGTGATTGTCGCCTTTCCAGTCAGCCTGACCGCGCTTTATACTAATCGACGTTGACTTTGACCCATAGGCACCGTCGCCTCCGCCGTCATGGCGGGCGCAGGCCCGCCATCCACGCCTTTGTTTCTGCAAGCAAAAGGCGTGGATGCCGACCTCCGTCGGCATGACGAGGCGGCGCGGTCGGAGAGTCAACGTCATCGCCGGTTGGTATTAGAGCGTCAGGTCGCTCGGCGCGTGCGAAGGGCGGCGGCGAGGGTGCCGTCGTCCAGCACATCCAATGCGCCACCCATCGGCACGCCTTGCCCGACGCGCGTGATCGTCAAGCCGAACGGACGCAACTGGTCGGTCAGCCAGTGCGCCGTGGTGGCGCCATCGACGGTGGCGCCGAGCGCCAGGATCACCTCTGTCACATCGCCCTCGGCGACGCGGGACAGCAGGCCGGCGATATTCAGATCCTCCGGTCCGATGCCGGACAGCGGGGACAGGGTGCCCCCCAGCACATGATAAAGTCCGCGATGCACCAATGCCCGCTCCAGCGCCCACAGATCGCCGACGCCCTCCACCACGCAGACAACCGACCGGTCCCGGGTCGGATCGGCGCAGATCGTGCAGGGGTCCTGGCTGTCGAGGTTGCCGCAATCCGCGCACGGGCGGACGGCGCGGGCGGCGTCGGCCAGGGCCGCGGCAAGCGGCAGCATGCGGGCCTCCGGCTGCTGAAGCATTTTCAGCGCGGCCCGTCGGGCGCTGCGCGGACCCATGCCCGGCAGCTTCGCCAGCAAACCGATGAGGTGATCGATTTCAGGGCCGCCCATGGTGCCTAATATGGGCGCGAAATCAAGCGGCAGGAGGCACGACGGCCGCCTCCCTCGGTGTCATGGCCGGGCTTGGCCCCGTGCGCAGCAGGATAAAGGGCACCTTGGGAAAAGTTCAGCCAAGGCGTCGCTCTCTCCCCGTCATGGCCCTGCCCCGGCTTGTCCGGGGCATTGTCCGGGGCACCTATCGCGGCGCGTGCTGGAATAGGTGCCCCGGACAAGCCGGGCCATGACGATCGGGGGGAGCAGCTTGCGATGCCCATCAGGAGAGCAAAGGTCCGATCAGAACGGCAGCTTCATCCCGGCCGGAAGCTGCATCCCGCCGGTCACCTTCTGCATCTCCTCCGCCGAGATCGCCTCGATCTTCGTCTTCGCGTCACGATGCGCCGCGACGATCAGGTCCTGCAGCATTTCCGTATCGGCCGGGTCGATCAGCTTCGGGTCGATCCGGATCGAGCGCAGGTCGCTCTTGCCGGTCAGGGTCACCTTGACCAGCCCGGCCCCGGCCTCGCCGGTGACCTCCAGCGCCTCCAGCTTGGCCTGCATCTCCTGCACTTTCGATTGCATCTGCTGCGCCTGCTTCATCAGGCCGGCCAGGTTCTTCATAGGTCGATCTCCATCGGGTCTTCGTCGAAATACTCGGCGTCGGGTGGCGCGAACTCCGGCATGTCCGGAGCGGCCGGCACCGCCGCCGCCGGCAGGCCGTAAGCATCCGTCGTCTTATCATGGACCGTGTCGATCCGCGCACCCGGAAACGCGGCCAGGATCGCCCGTACCAACGGGTGATCCGCCGCGGCGGTTTTCCGCGCGCTGTCAGCGGCGTTGCCCTGCTCGGCGATGGTCGCCTCCCCGGCCGCCGCCGACATCGCGATCGTCCAGCGGGTGCCGGTCGCCTCGGTCAGCAGCGCCGCCAGCCGGGATGCAAGGTCGCGCGGCGCATCCGTCTCCGGCCTCAATTCGATCACCGGCGGGGCGAAGCGAACCAGGTGCACGGAATGCAGCAGATGCGCATGCAGCATCGCCTCCTTCCGCTCCCCGACAAAGGCGACGACATCGCGGAACGTGCCCAGCCGAGGCCCCGGGTCCGGCGCCGCTTCCGCCACCGCCGCGCCATTGGCCACCGCCCGCACGCCGCCGCCACCACCGGAAGGGAGCGAAGGCGCCTGCCCGCTCCCACCGCCCGAGGTCAGCCGCCGGATCAGGTCCCCCGGGGTCGGCATGTCCGCGACGTGGCACAGGCGAATAAGTACCATCTCCGCCGCAGCCCGCCGATCGGGTGCGGTTTCGACCTCGCCGACGCCCTTCAGCAGCATCTGCCATGCCCGCGCCAACACCGGAACCGACAGCCGATCGGCCAGTTCCGCGCCACGGGTGCGCTCGGCTTCGGGCAGGTCCTGGCTATGGCGCAGCCCGGGGATGGATTTCAGCCGCGTTACGGTGTGCAGCAGCTCCAGCAAATCCTGCAGCAGCGTGCCGTGATCCGCGCCGCGCTCATACGCACGGTCGGTGACCGCCAGAGCAGCGGCGGGCTTGCCGCCCATCACCGCCTCCAGCAACTCGAACACCGCCTCGCGATCCGCCAGACCCAGCATGTCGGCGACCTGAGCACCGGTGATCGGGCCCTCCGCCTGGGCGATCGCCTGGTCCAGGATGGATAGCCCGTCACGAACGGAACCATCGGCCGCGCGAGCGATCTGCTCCAGCGCCGCGGTTTCGATCGTCACCTGCTCCTTCTGCGCGATGCGGCCGAAATGCTGCTGCAGTTCGCTGACCCGCACCCGCCGCAGCGAAAAACTCTGGCACCGCGACAGCACCGTGATCGGCACCTTGCGCAGCTCCGTCGTCGCGAACACGAACTTCACGTGCGGCGGCGGTTCCTCCAGCGTCTTCAGCAGCGCGTTGAACGCCGCTTTGGACAGCATATGGATCTCGTCGATGATGAAGACCTTGGTGCGGATCTTCATCGGGCGCGAGCGGCTGACCTCAATGATCTCCCGCACGTCGTCCACGCCGGTACGAGACGCAGCGTCCATCTCGAACACATCCGGCTCGCGCTCGGCCAGGATGGCGACGCAGTTGCCGCAGACGCCGCACGGATCCGCGGTCGGGCCTCCGGTGCCGTCCGGCCCGACGCAGTTCAACGCGCGCGCGATAATCCTGGCGGTGGTGGTCTTTCCGACGCCGCGCACCCCGGTCAGCATGAAGGCGTGGGCCACCCGTCCGACGGCAAAGGCGTTGCGCAACGTGCGCACCATCGTCTCCTGGCCGATAAGGTCGTCGAAGGTGGTGGGGCGGTATTTTCGTGCCAGAACGCGGTACGGCGTGGCGTGCACAGGCTCCGGCAGGGCCACCGGCAATGCGTCCCCGAACAGGCCCGGGCCTTCGGGCGCCGGGATGGAGTCATCGTTATCCGCGGGGTCGTCCTGAAACAGGCCGGACATGAACTGCAATCATCTGGCCGGCGTGCCCGGTCGGGACAGGCTTGGCGTGGAAGGGGTGGGAGACCGACAAACGACCCGAGCGGTGACCCGTTGCGGCTGCTTCCTTCCGGACCTGACCGGGTTGGCGAGGCGCCCGTCCACCGCCGATCTCCCGCGCGGTGCTTAACACGCATTGGGGGGGTGGGGGCAAGTGCGGGTATCGATGGTCGCCGGGCCGCGACGTCGCGAGCGCAGGCGCGCTCGGGGGTGCGCGGCCGCCGAACCGCGCTCCCGGCACTTATATTATCTGCCGGATGTCAGGCCGGGGTGCCGGACGCCCGCGCGGATTCCATAGCTGCGGCACCATCGGCCGCGTTCTTCGCGGACCATTGCCCGGATAGAGCTGAACGCACTATCCGCGCTCCCGGCCGCTCGGTTCAGCCCGCGACACGTTCGGCGCTTACGGCCAGAGATAGCCAGGCTCTAAGGTCCATGATAAGGCCGCGCCCGCGATCGGCGGTTGACCAGCCATGACAATACGTCAACAGCTTTGACCGGTTTCGTGCGTCATCGCCGGACCGGGCCGGCAGCGGACCGAGGGCGCGTCACTCGTGGTTCGCGGCGCTACCGGCAGCGGTCGCGGAGCAGAGTTGCGGTGAAGCAATACGGGCGGCAATGCGAGACATTAACAGTAATATATCGAAATTTCTCCATTTTATCATTATTGAGCCTAACCCGTTCCGGGCCAGTCTTGGCGGCATAAATATCAATTGTCATACCAGCCTTACTGCCCCGCCGGTGCGGCCATGCTAGGCTATTGTGGAGATGCTGAATATATCAGCTTCATCCGCAATGCTACGGATTATGTCATGGCTTTCGCTTATGCGAAATGCCCGTGCCGCCCGTTCGGGCCGGCGGGAAGGCCCGGACGGAATGGCGGCTCAAGTCTAAAAATCGGGAAAGTCGGCCGATATCATGCCGATATTTGTATAACCCCCCTCTTTAACGAACACTAAAACAAAATAAAATAGCACAGTAATTTGCGAGAAAAACGCTAGCGTTCCGGTTACTAAATCGTTATTAACAATCTGCGGAACGAACCGTCCGCAACCTTCCTATCTTCAAGGAATGCTGTCATGGCACAAATCCAGAAATCCACTGACTCCTCCAGCCTGGCGGAAGTCGTTGACCGCGTGCTCGACAAGGGCATCGTGATCGACGCGTTCGTCAAGGTGTCGCTGGTCGGCATCGAACTGATCTCGATCGAAGCTCGCATCGTGATCGCGTCGGTTGAGACCTACCTGAAGTACGCCGAAGCCATTGGCCTGACCGCGTCTGCGGCCGCTCCGGCCTGAATTCGGCTTCCGACGGGTTAGACTTTGAGGTCCGGGGTGGTTCGCCACCCCGGTCCTACTCAGGACGCGTGACTTTGGAGGACGATATGCAGTTTGGTAAATCCCTGGCAAGGCTGGCGAATGATATCGCTGCCGGGTATGGCGCACGGAACGAAATTGCCGTCGCCCGCGCCAATTCACTCGCGGCATTGAATGCCGAAACACAACAGACGCTTTCCGACAACAACGCTCAACGTGCCGCCATGGCGCGCGATCTCGCCGCCACCGCCGCGGACCTGCGCCAGCGGCTTGCCGCCGGCGATGCCGCGCTCGAGGCCACGGTGCAGAACACGCTGACCGCTGCCCGGCAGGATCTCGCGGCCAAGCGCCAGACGATCGCCGACAACGCCCGGGCGCTGCGCTCGAACCTCAATGCATCCAGGCGCAAGGCATCCGACGCCCTGACCGCCTTCCGCACCGAAGTCCGCGCCGATCAGGCCGCCACCGCCGCGGCACTGAGCGAGTCGCTCGGCAAGTTCGCCAGCGACGTGCGCAATGAATCCACCGCGTTCCTTGCCGGCGCCCGCACCGACCGGGCTGCGTCCGCGGCCGCGCTGTCGAACTCGCTGAACAAGTTCATCTCGGGCGTGCAGACCGAGACGGCAACGATCAAAGCCGAAGTGCAGAACCAGTTCCGCATCGCCCGTGCCGCCTGGGGCCATGCAACCATCCCCGCGGCAACGCCGGCCGCCCCGGCCCCGGCCGCTAAAAAGCCCGTCGCCGCTGCTCCGGTAGCGCCGCCGGTCCAGGCGCGTCCGGCTGCGCCGCCCGCCCCGCCGCCCGCCGCTGTCGAAGCTGCGCCGGCAGAGCACGCCCCCAGCGCACCGGTCAAGCATCGCAAGCGTGACGCCGAGAAGGCTGCCAGCGAAGACGAGCAGCAGTCCGGCTCAACCCGTTCCTCCGGCTCTTTGAACTAGAGCAAATATCATGAGCGCCCTGACACTGACCGACGCCGCACCCGAAGCTGAAATCAATGTAGATGTCGAGGCAAGCGATACGTTTGTCTTGACGCCTTACATCGAAGACCTGACGCGCAGGGCGCTCATTTACCTACGCGCTGGCTACTCCGTGCATCTCAGCGGGCCGGCCGGAACCGGCAAGACCACCCTTGCGTTTCACATCGCAACACAACTCGCCCGCCCGGTGACGCTGCTGCACGGCGACCACCAGCTTACCAGCTCCGACCTGGTCGGTTCGGCCAGCGGCTTCCGAAAGTCGAAACTGGTCGATAATTTTATTCACAACGTCCTCCGCACCGAGGAGCAGCAGACCACGCTGTGGACGGACAACCGCCTGACGACGGCATGCCGTCACGGCCACACGCTGATCTATGACGAGTTCAACCGCACACCGCCGGCTGCAAACGCGCCGTTGCTCAGCGTGCTGGCCGAGGGCATCCTCAACCTGCCGCGCGTCCATGAAGGACGGGAAAACTACCTGACCGTCCATCCCAAGTTCTGCGCCATCCTGACCTCGAACCCCGAGGAATATGCGGGTGTCTTCGAAACCGCCGACAGCCTGATCGACCGCGTCATCACCATCTGCGTCGGCCATTTCGATCGCACCACTGAAATCGCCATTGTCCAGGGCAAGGCCGGGCTTTCGCTCGCCGATGCGGAAGCGGTGGTGGACCTGGTTCGCGCGCTGCGGCTGCGCGAGGATCGTCAGCAACTGACGGTGCGCGGCGCATTGGCGCTGGCGCGCGTCACCGCCGCGGCCGGCGTGCGGCCGACATTGGACGATCCATTGTTTCGCTGCTGTTGCCGCGACATTCTTCATGCGACGGATGAAGAACTCAAGCATGCCTACGCCATTGAGGACCGCCCGAGCGAGGCCCCGGGCGAAGTCACGCCCGGCTTTCGCCGCCGCCGTGACAGAGGATCCCGGTCATGAGCAAATTCACCCGCATCCGCACCACCATCCCGCCGCGGACCTATGGCACCGGGCGCAAGGCGGCAACCCCCGCCGCGATCCTGCTGCGCATGAGCTTTTTGGAACTGGAACGCCAGCGCCGCGTGCAGGAAACCGAGCTGCTCAGCGCGCGCGCCATCAAATTACAATCGCGCATCGAGGAAATCGACCGGGAAAAGCTTGTGTTGCGGCAGGCATTGGATCAAACAGTTGAACCGCTCGGTTCGGCCGGGGCGCTCCCCGTGACCCGTGCCGCGGCAGTTCGCTCAAGTAACCAGAGCCGCCCGCGCGGCGGTTTCGCCATCCGGTATTGACCGGCATGACAACACTCATTGCCCGAAAGCAGGATAAAATGGATCAAGGCTTCTTAACCCCGGAAAAGGCGGTGCTCACCAAGGCGGCGCCTGTTCATGCTTCCCCGATGGTGCGGCTTGCCGGCATCGTGCGCGGCCTGACCACCGATCTGCTGTGCGCGAGCGACACGCGCATCATCAAGATCGCGGTCGAAGGCTCTGCCGGCTGGTCGGTTGAAGTCGAGGTTTTCGCTCCCAATCCGGAACTGACGGTCAGCCTGCGCGGCGGATCCAAGGCGATCCTGGAGCGTCACCGCTACCGGCTTCACTTCGACCTGGACCTGCAACTGCTCGCGCTCGAACCGGCCGAGGAGTAAGCCGTCATGGCCAGCAGCAGCGGCCGGCTATATATCTATGCAGTCACCTCCGCGGATGTGGTGCTGCCGGCGGACCTGACAGGACTTGACGGCGCACCGGTACGACTCTGCGTCGTCGGACGCCTGGCCGCCATTGTTTCAGACACGGACCTCGACGTCGTGCGGCCGGAACGGCGGTATCTGTCCGCCCATCAGGCCGTACTGACCCGGGTGATCGCCGATACCGACTTGCTGCCGATGGCTTTCGGCATGATCAGCGACAACGAAGAAAGCGTGCGGCTGCTGATCGCCGAGCACGTCGCCGTCCTGTCGCGTCAGCTTAGCCGCATCGTTGGCCGTGTAGAAATGACTGTACGCCTCCGCTGGCAGGAGGAAGACACCTTCCGGGTCTTCGTCGATCGCTTTCCCGAATTGCGCAAGCGCCGCGACGCCTGTTTCGGCGGCAAGCGCGAACCGGGACAAATGGAACTGCTGGAGCTCGGCCGCACGTTCGAAAAGCTGATGAAACGCGAGCGCGAAGACAAGACCAGTCTGGCGCTGGCCATGCTCGGCCAGGTCGCCGTCGAGGTGAAGACTGTCGAGCCGTCCAGCGAGCGGCTGATGTTCGACCTGAACTGCCTGGTCGAGCGCGACCAGGAAAACCGGTTTGACTCTATTATAGAAGAACTCGCCGGCAAGCTCGGCGACGAGTTCGTCATGGAGGTCCGCGGCCCATGGCCGCCCTACAATTTCGTCAGCGTCTCGCTCTGACCCAAGAGAAGCATGATGATCGGCAGCCTCCTGTTCTCTCCGATGACCGGCCTCACCTTCATCATGCGCGAAATCGCGCATGCCGTGGATGAGGCGCGGGAGGCCGACCGCAAGTCGATCATGGCCGATCTTCAGGAGCTGCACCGGCAGATCGAGCGCGGTTCGATAACGGAACCGGAGTTCGAAGCAAAGGAAGCGGTGCTGCTCGATCGGCTGGAGGCGCTATCCGGCAAAGGTGCCGACAAGGGCACGGGCGGCGTAAAGTGAAAACGTCTATCGGCGGTGGAGCGGCTGCGTCCAACGCCACGCTTTGCGATCTTCTGGACCGGCTGATCGACACCGGTGTGGTGGCGCGGGGCTCGATCGTTATTTCAGTGGCCGGGATTGAGCTCATTTATATCGAAGTCAGCCTGCTGATCGCATCGGTTGAGACGGCTTTCGGTGAACGGCGCAAACTGACTCAATCGGATGCGGTGGCGGCATGAACCAGATCGCATCCCCGGCCTCGCAAATCTTCACGCCGGCGGAGAACCTGGCCATTACTTTGGCGCGCCGGCTCGACGGTTCGGCGCGCCATGTCGATATCGGGCGGGACACCGGCAACGGCCTGGCCAAGCTGGTCCTCGCCTTGCTGAACGTGATCCATGAACTGCTCGAGAAGCAGGCCATGCGGCGGATCGACGGCGGATCGCTGTCTCAGGCGCAGGCCGAAGCCTTGGGGGAGGCGCTGATGAATCAGGCCCTGACCATACTGGACCTCTGCGACCAGCTCGGCATCACAGAGGAAGACCTTGCCATTGACCTCGGCCCCCTCGGGCGCCTGGGCGGAGACTGAACGTGAGCATCAACAACAACGGCAATTTCCAGCATTCCGTCCCCAGCACGACGCTCGGCGATTTGCTGGAGCGCATCCTGGACAAGGGCGTGGTGATCTCCGGCGACATCAAGATCAAGCTGGTCGAAGTGGAACTGCTGACCATCCAGATCCGCCTCGTCATCTGTTCGGTCGATCGCGCCAAGGAGATCGGCATCGACTGGTGGCGGTCCGACAGCCACTTCTCCGGCCTGGAGGGCACCGGCCCGGCCGGCCGGATACGCGAGCTGGAAGAACGGCTCGCGCGGCTGGAAGGCACTGCAAAGATCGAAACGCCGGCTTTGGTGGAGGCGACGCATGGCTGAGCGGGACAACGCAAACGGCGGCCTCGGTTTTGAAGGGCTGCTGCGCAACATCGGCGACATGCTGCACCAGGCCGCCAACATGTCGGCCGCCGGCCGCCGCGATGGCCAGCGCCCGATGGTGGAATCGCGCATGAGCATCCGCAGCGTCGATGGCGAGGATATCGGCGCCGATTTCTTCGGCCTGCGCGACCTGATCGCATCCGCCACCGCTTCCGCCAAGGGCAACGAGTCCGATGACGAGACGCCGCGTCCGCCCGAGCGGCGCGAGCCGGCGGTTGAGCTGTTCGCCACATCCGATGCGATCAGCGCCATCGTCGAACTGCCGGGTGCCGAAGCCGCGAGCCTGACCGTGCGGGTCGAGCACGACATGCTGACGATCGCCGCCAGCGGTTGCGGAATCGACTACGGGACCGAGGCGCTGCTGCCGAACCCGGTCGACGATGCGGCGCGCGAGCAAAGCTTCCGCAACGGCGTTCTCGAACTGAAATGGCCGCGCGTCAAAGCGCAGAAATAATACCAACCGCCGTGGAGGATGACCCATGGGCACGGGCGGCTTATTCGTCTTGGCGGGCGCAGGCCCGCCATCCACGCCTTTGTCTGAACGAGCGAAAGGCGTGGATGCCGACCTTCGTCGGCATGACGGGGCGGCACTCACCGGAGAGTCGCTCTCAAAGCCGGTTGCTATAAGGATACAGGTGGCGTGACCCGCCGGCTGCTCATCGTCCCGATCGTCCATACATCGGCCGAGCTCGGGTCGGAGGGCCAGCAGAACCGGGCGGAGTTCGTCGCCCGCCACGGCGATCTGCGCTGGGCGGAGCGCGAAGCCAAAATAGAACATTACTGGCTGAACGTCCGCGATGCCGTTCTCGCCCTGCCCATCGGCTTCGACCAGGTGAAGGTTTATCAGGACAGCCTTCCGGACGGACCGGGCACCGACCGGCTTGTCGAGGACATGGCCGAACACGGCAACAGCCCGAACCACCGCGTGCTCAAGCTTCTGAAAGCGCGCGGGGCGTCGATCATCGGCACGGAATCGCTGTCCCTGCTGCTGGAGGAATACCAGGCCATCAAAGACGGCCGCGCCAGTCCCGATCTGCTGCGGCGATCCCTGGAAGCGCGCGACCGCTACATCGCCGACCGCATCGGCAGCACCCTGGCCGAGGGCGAGATCGGCATTCTCTTCATCGGCGCCGCGCATGATGTGGCCCGCTTCTGCGATCCGTCGATCAAGGTCGCGGTGCTGGCCTCCGGCGCCCGAAACAACCGGGAAAATCCATGAACGACGTCCCCGTATCCGATACCAGCCTGATCGCCGTCGAAGCCAGGACCGAGGATATCGGCCGCGGCATCCTCCGCGTCGATCCGGAAGCCATGCAGGCGATGGACCTGCGCAGCGGCGACACCGTGGAGATCGTTGGTGAGCGCACCGCGCTGGCGCGGCTGCTGCCGAACTTTCCGCCCGATCGCGGCAAGCGCGAGGCGCATATGGACGGGATCACCCGCGCCAACGCCGGCATCAGCCTCGGGCGCCCGGTCACGTTGCGTCCACTGCCGTGCAAGCCGGCGGAGTCGGTGATCCTGCGGCTCGAGGCGGGTCGCAAGCTGGCGCCGAGCGACACCGAATATCTGGCGCGCCGGGTTGACGGCATCCCGCTGCGCGTGGGCGACCGATTGGGGATCGTGCTGTTCGGCGGTCGCACCGAGGAACTGGTGGTCGAACGCACCGAACCGGCGGGCGCCGTCATCATCCAGCCGAGCACGATGTTGCAGGTCAAGACGCCGCAGCCGGAACCGGCCGCGCGCGGGACGGCCGCGGCGCCGCGCCAGGGCAAGGCCAACCTGGGCAGTTACGAAGATGTCGGCGGCCTGGAAAAAGAGGTCAAGCGCCTGCGAGAGATGGTGGAACTGCCGCTCGCCCGGCCGGAACTATTCGCCCGTCTTGGGATCGCGCCGCCGCGCGGCGTGTTGCTGTACGGTCCGCCCGGCACCGGCAAGACCTTGCTCGCCCGTGCCGTGGCCGCCGAAACCCGCGCCAGCTTCCATTACATCAACGGCCCGGAGATCATCCACAAGCACTACGGCGCGTCCGAAGCCAAGCTGCGGGAGATTTTCGAAACCGCGCGCAAGTCCTCGCCGGCCATCATCTTCATCGATGAGATCGACGCCATCGCGCCGCGCCGCGATCAGGTGGTGGGCGATGTCGAGAAGCGTGTCGTTGCCACGCTGCTGACATTGATGGACGGGTTGGCCGATCGCGGCGACCTGGTGGTGATCGCGGCGACGAACCTGCCGAACTCGCTGGACCCGGCGCTGCGGCGGCCCGGGCGGTTCGACCGCGAAGTGGCGCTGGGCGTGCCGAACCGCGACGGGCGGCGGAAGATCCTGTCTATCCACACCCGTGGCATGCCGCTGGAGGAGGAAGTCGATCTCGACCGCGTCGCCGAAATGACGCACGGCTTCACCGGGGCCGATTTGCAGTCGCTGTGCCGGGAAGCGGCGATGTCGGTGCTGCGGCGTCATGAGGTGGCATTGACGGACGGGACCTTGTCGCCGTCCGGGCTGCATGTCGAGATGCACGACTTCGAGGACACGGTGCGGCAGATCACCCCCACCGCGCTGCGCGAGACGACGGTGGAAGTGCCCCACGTCAACTGGGGCGATGTCGGCGGCGCATCGGAGGTCAAGCGCCGCTTGCAGGAAAGCGTGGTCTGGCCGCTGCGCTATGCCTCGACCTATGCGCGTTACGATTTGCAGCCGCCGAAGGGGCTGATCCTGCATGGGCCGCCCGGCACCGGCAAGACGTTGCTGGCGCGCGCGCTGGCGACCGAGGCGCAGGTCAATTTCGTCTCCGTGCGCGGTCCGGAACTGCTGTCGAAATACGTCGGCGACTCGGAGCGTGGCGTGCGCGAGATTTTCGCCAAGGTGCGGCAGGCGTCGCCCTGCATCCTGTTCCTGGACGAGCTCGACAGCCTGGTCCCGGAACGTGGACGCTCCCAGGGCAACGACGTGACGGATCGCGTGGTGGCGCAGTTCCTGGTCGAGATCGACGGCGTCAGGCCGCTGCACGATGTCTGGCTTGTCGGCGCGACGAACCGGCTGGACCTGATCGATCCGGCCCTGCTGCGTCCGGGACGTTTCGAGCTGAAGCTGGCGGTCGATCTGCCGGATGAAGCCGGGCGCCTGGAGATCCTGCGCGTCCATACCGCGCGCAAGCCGTTGGGCTCGGATGTCGATCTGGGCCGGCTTGCCGCCGACACGGCCGGGTTCTCCGGCGCCGATCTGGCGATGCTGTCGTCGGGCGCGACGCTTGCAGCCGTGCGCCGGGCCGTGCAGGCTCAGGAGTCAGGCGCGACGGAACCTGTTGCCATCACGCCGGCGGACTTCGCCGAGGCATTGGCGGAGCTGCGGGCGCAGCGTCCCGCGGCGGCGCCGCAACGGGTGGCGCACGACCCGTGGGGCTCGCCGGCATGACCGGCGGCTACCACCTGTTCGCGTTGGTCCCGTCCGAGACGAAGCTGCCTGACCCGCTGCCGGCGGGATTGGAACAGGGCGCCATTACGTTGTTGCCGATCGGCCTGGTTTCCGCGGTGGCCCAGGCCGTGTCCGGCGCATTCCTGGTGCGGTTGCAGGAAGGAAACAGCGATCCCGCCGCTCAGCAATGGCTGACCGATCGGCTGCTGGAGCATGAGCACGTGGTGGAGGCGTTCGTCTCGGCGGGCCCGGTTTTCCCGCTTGGCTTCGGCGTGCTGCTGGCCGATCCGGCGGCCCTGCGCGAGGCGGTTGCACCGCATCTGGAGACGCTGTCCGCGTTTTTTGACGGCGCCGCGGGGCGGCAGGAATGGTGCCTGAAATTCTACCTGCATGAGGAAGCGCCGCGCCGGGGCGAGATGGCGCAGGCCGCGCGCAGCGGCCTCGATTACCTTGCCGCGCGCCGCGCCCTGCCGGAGCGGCTGGCGGCGCGCGAGGCGGCCGGGCGGGTGTTCGTCGAAACGGCGCTGGCGGGCCTGGGGCGGCACTGCGAGGGGATGCTTGGCCGCGAGGCCGGAACGGCGCCGGGGAAGGGGCTGCGTCTGCTGGCGAACGTGGCGCTGCTGGTGCGGAATTCCGAACGCGCGCCGCTTCAGGAGGCGGTGGGGGCATTGATCGCTCCGGCAGCGAACGAGGGCCTGGAACTGACCCTGACGGGTCCGTGGCCGCTGTACAGCTTCCGGCCGCTGATATCGCTGGGGGCGGCTCCGCAGACGCGGTAACGGCAGGGGCGGCGCGGGGCGGCTCGTCCGGTCGGGTCATGGCCGGGCTGTTGGTCCGGCAATACACGACTTGCGGAGGCCGGATCGGCAAATTCGTGGTTGTCCGGACCGAATTCGGTCCAGAAACAATGGCACAGCTCGCGCCAGCCCCTCGGCAGCCCACATTCGCGATGCTTGACGTACGCGGCAGCTATGATCTCCTTCCCCGGCTGGCGCCAAAGAACGCCGGGAAAAGGAGACTCGTCATGGAACTGGGCTATTTTGCGATGCCGTCCCATCCGCCGGAGCGCGGATACAAGGCGGGTGTGGACTGGGACCTGCAAACCATGCGCTGGCTGGATGAACTGGGTTTCTCCGAAGCCTGGATCGGCGAGCACCATACCGCGCCATGGGAACCCCACCCGGCGCCGGACCTGCTGGTGGCGCAGGCGCTGCTGCAAACCAAGCGGCTGCGCATCGGCCCCGGGGGCTTTCTTCTGCCGTATCACCACCCGGCGGAACTGGCCAACCGCGTCGCGATCCTCGACCATATGTCCGAAGGGCGGCTGATGTTCGGTGTCGCGGCGTCCGGCCTGCCGAGCGACTGGGCGATGTTCAACGTGGACGGCATGTCCGGCGTCAACCGCGAAATGACAAGGGAGGCGCTGGACATCATCCTGCGAATGTGGAGCGATGAGCCGACATTCGACCACCAGTGAAAATATTGGCACGTCGCCAAGCCGGAGACGATGTTCGACTTCCTCAGGCCGCATCTGAAGCCGTTACAGAAGCCGCATCCGCCCATCGGGGTCGCCGGACTGTCGAAGAACTCCGACACGCTGAAGATGGCCGGTGAGCATGGCTTCCTGCCGCTCAGCCTGAACCTCAACCCGGCCTATGTCGGGTCGCACTGGGACGCGGTGGAGGAAGGGGCGCGGCGCACCGGCCGGACCCCGCACCGCCGCGACTGGCGCATGGTCCGGGAGGTCTTCGTCGCCGACACCGACGAGGAAGCCTATCAACTGTCGGTGGGCGGCGCGATGGGCCGGATGATGAGGGAATACTTCCTGCCGTTGCTGGGGCAGTTCGGCTTCCTGGACTACCTCAAGCACGACCCGTCGGTGCCGGATTCGGATGTGACGCCTGCCTATTGCGCCCGGCACAACTGGCTCATTGGCTCGCCGGCGACGGTGGCGGAGAAGCTGGAACGGGTCTACCGCGATGTCGGCGGCTTCGGCAGCCTGCTGGTGTTCGGCTTCGATTATTCGGAACAGCCGGAGGCCTGGCATAATTCCCTGAGGTTGCTGGCCCGGGAGGTGGCGCCGCGGATCCGCCATCTGACACCGGCGTAATCGGACCGAAGCGCGCATCGAGCGAGACAGGCGGCGCCGTACTATCGGGGGGCGGCATTGGCCGCCTCGAATGGACATTCGGCGCGCGGCCTCCCTGGACGAAGCCGCCCGCCGGGCGCTACGTCCTTGGCATGAGCAAACGGTCGCAACAGATCGACGCCCTGTTCCGGCAGGGCCAGCAGCTTCACACCGCCGGGCGGCTGCCGGACGCTGAACAGGTCTACCGCCAGGTTCTCGCCGCCGCGCCGCGGCACGCCGAGGCCTTGCATGCCCTCGGCGCGCTAGCGATCCAGGCCGGCCGCCCGGATGCCGCCGAAACACTTCTTGAGCAGGCCATCGCCCTGAAGCCGGCCGCGGTGTTCCAACTGACACGCGCGGCGGCGCTGCTCGCGTTGAAACGGCCGGAGGCGGCGGCGCAGGTTTGCCGCACCGTATTACGGGCGCAACGGAACCACCCGGAAGCGCATCAGGTGCTCGGCCATGCGCTGTGCGACAGCGGCGATCCGGATGCGGCAATCGACGCTTATCGCGAAGCCCTCCGCCTGAAGCCCGGCCTGCCGGACATCCGCAGCGACCTCGGCACGGCGTTGCGCCATGCCAACCGGCTGGCGGAGGCCGAGCAGGAACTGCGTCAGGCACCCGCCTCTCCCGTGTCGCTGGTCAACCTCTCCGGCGTGCAGAAGGAACGCGGCGCGTTTGCCGACGCGGAGGCGACGCTGCGCCGGGCGCTGGCCATGGCGCCGGACGATCCGGTTCTGCTGTATAATTGGTCGCTGCTGATGCTGCTGCTCGGCCGCACGGGGGAAGCGTGGCATGGCTGGGAGAACCGCTTCCGTGCCGGGGCCGTGCCGCCGCGCCCGTTCACCCGGGCGCAATGGCAGGGCGATCCCTTGGGCAACCGAACCCTGCTGGTGCACGCGGAGCAAGGCCTCGGCGATGTCATTCAGTTCAGCCGCTACCTGCCCGCCATCGGCGGCAATGTCGTTTTCGAGGCGCCGCCGCGGCTGCTGCGGCTGCTCTGCGGCAACCCGGGCATGCCGCCGATGGTCCCCGCGGGGGAGGCGTTGCCTGCATTCGACGTCGTCGCTCCGCTGCTCAGCCTGCCGGCGCGGATGAAGACGCCGCCAGCCGGACCACCCTATCTGTTGGCGGAACCCGATCGGGTCGCGGCCTGGAAGGATCGCATCGGCGGCGCGGGCTTTCGCATCGGCATCGCCTGGCAGGGATTTTCCGGGCGGCAGGAGGACAAAGGACGATCGGTGCCGCTATCGCTTTATCGCGTCCTGGCGCAGCAATCGCGGGTGCGCCTGATCAGCCTCCAGAAGGGCGAGGGGGAGGAGCAGATTGCCGGCGCCGGCTTCCCGGTCGAGACACTGAGCGGGCTGGACGACGGCCCGGACGCTTTCATCGATACCGCGGCTGTGATGATGAACCTGGACCTGATCGTCACGTCCGACACCTCGATCGCCCACCTGGCGGGCGCGCTGGGCCGCCCGGTCTGGGTCGCGCTGCGCCGTGTGCCCGACTGGCGCTGGATGCTCGACCGGCCGGACAGCCCGTGGTATCCGTCGATGCGGCTGTTCCGCCAACAAGACGATGGCGACTGGGCGCCGGTGTTCGACGCCATGGCGCGGGAACTGCCGCTTTGACCAGTCCCGTGATTCCCGTCTCCTGGGGTGAACTGCTCGACAAGATCGCGATTCTGGAGATCAAGGTCGATCGGCTGCGCGCGCCCGAAGCGGTGGCCAACGCCGGGCGGGAACTGGCGCTGCTGCGCGGTGTCGCGGGCGCGCTGCCGCCTGAGGCGGCGCCGCTTCGCGCGGCGCTGCTGGCGGTCAACATGCGGCTGTGGCGGATCGAGGACGAAATCCGCGCCAAGGAAGCCGCCGGCGATTTCGGGCCGGGCTTCATAGCCCTGGCCCGCGCCGTCTACCGCGAAAACGACGAGCGCGGCCGCATCAAGCAGGCGCTGAACCGGCTTTTGCGGTCGGAGCTGGTGGAGGAAAAGCAGTATTCGGCGTATTGATGCCGGCATGACCGAAACCGATTCCATAGCCGGCAACCTCCGCCTTGTGCGGGACCGCATTGCCGCCGCCGCGCTCGCCGCCGGACGGCGGCCGGAGGAGATCACCCTGGTCGCGGTATCCAAGACCAAGCCCGTCGAGGCGGTGGTCGCGGCGCTTGCCGCCGGCCAGACCGTCTTCGGCGAGAACCGGGTGCAGGAGGCCGCCGCCAAGTTCCCCGCCTTGCGAGCGGCGCATCGGTTTTCGTTGCACATCATCGGCGGCCTGCAGACCAACAAGGCGCGCGACGCGGTGCGGATCGCCGACGTGATCGAGACGCTCGACCGTCCGAAGCTGGCCGATGCGCTGGAAGCGGCCATCGCGCGGGAGGGCCGCACGCCGGCGCTGTTGATCGAGGTCAACACCGGGTTGGAGCCGCAGAAATCCGGTGTCGCCCGCGATCAGGCCGACGGGTTCATCGAGGACTGCAAACTCCGTTTCGGCACCGCTCTGACCGGGCTGATGTGCGTGCCGCCGCAGGGTGAGGACCCTCGTCCCCACTTTACCTGGCTGGCCGCCTGCGCGGCCCGTCATGGACTGGCGACGCTGTCGATGGGGATGTCGGTTGATTTCGACGTTGCGATCGCGTGCGGCGCCACCCGGGTGCGCGTCGGCAGCGCCATCTTCGGCGGCCGCTAGCCGTTACCGGCCGATGGGTGCGAAGTCCGCCGGGATCATCAGGCTGTTTCTTTGAGAGATCAAATAGCCGGCTTCCGCGCTTTTCTGTAGATACGTCTGCCATTCAGCGTCCGCTGTCACGGCGGCCCGTTTGGCAGCCCGGTCGGCGGCGTCCTTGTAGACCCGGATGTGAACATAGCTGTTCACATCACCGGATTCCGTGAGCAGATAGGCCAGCGGTTCACCCGGGTGCCGCTTCTGCGCGGCGAGGCCGAATTCCTTGTACAGGGCCATCCGCCGCGCGATTGTTCCGGGTTTGACTGCATAGGTGCGGTGGTCGATGAGCATGCGTTCTTCTCCCTGCGGGTCGGCCGCGCCAGACGCGGCGCGATCAGCCGGGCAGTTCCGGCAGATGACGCACGATGATCGCAGCCAGCGCCTCGCAGCCCGCCTGGTCGCCGGCATCGAAGCGCGCCGGCAGCGGGCTGTCCAGGTCCAGGACTCCCAGCAGGGAGCCGCCGCGGATCAAGGGCACCACCAGTTCGGATCGGGAGTCGGCGTCACAGGCAATGTGGCCGGGAAATGCATGCACGTCCGGCACGAGCACGGATCGCCTGCGTTCGGCCGCGGTTCCGCAGACGCCTCGGCCGACGGGGATGCGAATACAGGCGGGCTTGCCCTGGAAGGGGCCCAACAGCAAACCGCCCTCGCGCATGAGGTAGAATCCCGCCCAGTTCAGGGCGGGTAAGCCGTGGTATATCGCGGCCGCCGCGTTGGCCAGATTGGCGGTGGTGTCGGTTTCATGCGCCAGAAGCGCATCAATTTCGGCCGCCAAGCGCGCATAGGGTTGATCACGACCTTTCGGGAATCCCGAGCCGGCTTGGCCGGTTATCCCAGAGGTTGTTGATGACGGGAACTTGTCGGCCTCGTTCATCCGGTCCTGCATGTGTCAGACGCCAGTCGCGCGGCGAAACCTTAGACCATGATGCCAACCGCCGGAACAGATCATACGAGGCTGGCTCCACGGACCTTCGTATCCGGAGAGCGGCCGGGCCGCGTAGCGCCGCGGCCCGGATCCTAGTGAGTCGCTCGAGCCGGCTCGTTGGTGCGAGCCCGGGCCTGAGCGGGTTCCGCCGTAATCCGCAGGGTCGAAGCGGCATCCCGCAGGATGGTCCGCATTTCGCGCAGGAAAGCCATGCCCGTTGCGGTGCGCTGCACCAGCACGCTGCGGCGGTCAAGCGGATCGGTCTTGCGGCGAACCAGGTCGAACTCGGACAGCCGATCGAGCGCACGGGTAATGGCCGGCTTGGACACGCCCAGTTTGGCTGCCAGACCGCGCACCGTCTGCGCCTCGGTTTCGAGATAGCATGTCAGGAACACGCCGAGCTGACGCGCGGACAGGTCCGGGCCATCGCGGCGCACGAGTTCCACGATCGCGGTTCGAAGGATGCCGGCAAGCCCGTCGCTGACTTCGTTTGTGATCATTCTCCTGTACCTTTCATATAAAGTTGCGGCTTTCCTCGAATGTGAGCGAACGCCACCATTGGATAGTTGTCATATCATCGAGTTCGTGTCGCGTAACGAGGTAGTGTACCAACCGTATTTGTTCCGGTGATTAAATTGTAAACTCGTAATTATACTCACACAGCATACGATACCGGGGCGTACGGAGCGTGTCATTTTGTAACGTCGTGCCGCGGTCCGCTGCAGTCTCCCGCCACGCAAATCCGTGATCTGCCCCCCATCAGTTGCATTTTCTCCATTCAAACAAGTGGCTAATCCGCCGCGCAACCGGGCGTTCAGGCAATTCCTCGCGAGCAATGTCAGCAGCCCTGCGAAACACGTGCTCATACCGGCGTAGGAATCCAGGCTAACATCCCGCTTCCGATCCGGCACTGGCCCGGGCCAATCGGCGAAAGGTCCAGGCGGTCGTCATTGTTGAAAATGGACCGCCTCAACCCGATCGCCAAGGCGCGCTGCCCGGGAGCACGGACAGCCGCCGCGAGGTCCGCGAACCGACCGCAGAATCCGTAATTATTGCGTATTCGGCTTCGGAAGAGCCGCACGAATTTATGAATTAAAACACGCCTTAAGAGCCTCCCGGAGCACCCGCGGCGGCAAATGCCCAAACGAGAATGAGCGAATCGCCCGCACCCGCCAGCCAGCGCAGCGACCGGCTTCATCATCCGAGGCCTCACCGCTTGACACCCCGATCGCGGATCATCGCCTCGTATCGCTCAAGATCATTCCGATTGTTACTGCCAAGTTATCCGGATCGGGATCGAACGGAGTTCCGCCGCGCCTGCCCCCCGGACCAATCGGCCCGGATGGACTTTCATCCCAGCGATCGGCCGCGGCCGATGGCAGCTTCGCCGAAACGCCCGCGCAAGGCATCGATCGCCGCCTGTACCGCGGCCCGCCGGGGAGTTGCGGTGTCGGCAAGGTCGCCCAGATCCGCGAGGTCACCCGCAACAAGCGGGTTGGCGCCGATGCCGATAAGCCTGAACGCAATGCCCGAGGCTTCCCTGGCCAGCAGCGCGCGCGCCAGGTCGAACATCCGGTCTGGCAACACGGTAGGGCTGGGGAGCCGCGCGGCGCGCGTTCGTAGCGCGAAACGAGATGTCTTCAACTTCAGCACGATTCCACCGGCGGCCAGTTCCTGCCCGCGCAACCTGCCGGCGAGTTTCTCGCACAGCCGCCAAAGATGCCGTTCCAGGTCGCGCACATCGGACAGGTCGCGGTCGAATGTCGTTTCGGCACTGACCGACTTCGCCTCGTGCGACGGATCGACGCGGCGCGTGTCCTGGCCCAGCGATCGGCGCACCAGCCCGGGGCCGTCACCGCCCAGCTTGCGCATCGCATCCCGCTCCGGCAGCACCTGAAGCTGGCCAAGCCGGGTGATCCCCATGCCTTCCAGCTTTTTCGCCAGCGCCGCGCCGACTCCGGGCAGCAGGCGCACGGACTCCGGCGCCAGCAGCGAAGCGGCCTCCTCGGCATCGATGATCGTGAAGCCGCGCGGCTTGCCCCGCCCGGCCGCGATCTTCGCCATCAGCCGGTTGGCCGCGAGGCCAATGGAGACGGTAATGCCAACCTGCTGCTCGACCGCGGCGGCGAAGCGCGCCAGCACCGCGGCGGGCGCGGCGCCATGTAGCGCCTCGGTTCCAGCCAGGTCCAGCACCGCCTCATCGATCGAAAGCGGCTGCACGAGGGGAGTCAGGGCGCGCATCAGCGATCGCACCTGCCGCGATGCCGCAGTGTATTTGGCGAAATCCGGCTTGATGACCACGGCGTCCGGGCAGGCCTTCAACGCCTTGAACATCGGCATGGCGCTTTTCACCCCCGACAGGCGGGCGATGTAGCAGGCGGCGGTAACCACCCCGCGGGAGCCGCCGCCGACGATCACCGGCCGCGAGGCGAGCTCCGGACGATCGCGCTTTTCCACGCTGGCGTAGAAGGCGTCGCAGTCGATATGGGCGATGGTCAGACAGGAGAGCGACCGGTGATGCACCAGGCGGCCCCCGCCGCAACCGGGGCAATGCGCCCCGGGAATCGCGTCCGCGACCAGGAAGCAGTCACGGCACAGGAACGTCACGCCGCCGGCCAAAGCCAGGCCGCGCCCCTGACACCCGAAGAATCCCCATGCTTGTTCCGCAGGATCGGTGTTGTAATAATATCGCTGAACGAGTGCGCCGGGATCAGCCGGGGCAGTTCGGTGTAGAGATGCGCCATATTGGATATCCCGCCGCCCAGGACGATCGCATCCGGGTCCAGCACGTCGATGACCACCGCCAATCCCCGGGCCAGCCGATCGGCGTGACGTTCGAGGGCGTCGATGGCGAGCTGGTCGCCGGCTTCGGCGCGGGCGGGAAGTCCGCTCGCATCCAGCGCGCCGGGCCCGTCGCAGTCGCGGGCGAGGGACGGCCCGGCGAGGTAGGTTTCCAGGCAGCCATGCTTGCCGCACCAGCACAGGTTGCCGGGCACCTCCGGTCCGCGCGGCCAGGGCAGCGGCGTGTGGCCCCATTCCCCGGCGATGCGATGCGGACCGCGATGCACCCGCCCGTGGAAAACGATCCCCCCGCCGCAACCGGTGCCAAGGATGACGCCGAACACCAGGCCGTATCCGGCGCCGGCGCCGTCAGCCGCCTCGCTCAGGGCGAAGCAATTGGCGTCGTTATCGACCCGCACCTCCCGGCCCAGAAGCTCGCTGATGTCGTGATCGAAGCGATGGCCGTTCAGCGCGATCGAGTTGGCGTTCTTGACCAGGCCGGTCGCCGGGCTGATCACGCCGGGTATGCAAATTCCGACGGGCGCGCTGACGCCGAGCCTTGATTCGGCGTCGCGCACCAGGCCGGCGATGCCCTCCAGCGTGTCCGGATAGCCACGCGGCGTCGGAATCCGGTGCCGCAGCGCGACGGTTCCGTCCGGGGCCAGGACAATGATCTCGATCTTGGTGCCGCCCAGATCGATTCCGATGCGATGGTGGCTCATGCGATGATCATGCCGTTCAAGCAGGTTTGGCTCAAGCCCGCCTTGCCCAAACTCCCCGTCATAAGCATGCTGGCGGTATGAGCGAGACCCTGCTTGACGTCAAAGGCATGAACTGCCCCCTGCCCGTTCTACGGGCTAACCGGGCGTTGCGCAGCATGGCGCCGGGGGAACGTTTGCGTGTGCTGGCGACCGATCGAGCCGCGATAAGCGATTTTCAGGCATTCTGTCGCGAAACCGGTCACGCGCTGCTGGCGTGGAGCGAAGAAGCTGGCATATTCAGCTTTGTGATCCGCCGCAGGGCGGAGGCAGAACAAAAGGGGGGCTGACGTGGCAACCGCGTTAATTACGCATCCGGCGTGCCTGGAGCATGATACCGGCCCTTATCATCCGGAAACCTCGGAGCGGCTGCGGGCTGTCCTGGCGGCGCTGGAAGCGCCGGAATTCTCCGACCTGATCCGGGAATCCGCGCCGATGGCGACGATCGAGCAGCTCAGCCGGGTGCATCCGCGCGATTACGTCGAAGCGATCCTGGCGATCCACCCGGAGTTGGGCGAGCCGGTGCAGATCGACGGCGACACGGTCATGAGCGCGGGCAGCGCCGAGGCGGCGGCCCGGGCCGCGGGTGGCGCCTGCATGGCGGTGGACGCGGTGATGGAGGGCTGGGCGCGCGCCGCCTTCGCCGCGGTGCGTCCGCCCGGACATCATGCAGAGCCGAACAAGCCGATGGGCTTCTGCCTGTTCAACAACGCTGCCGTCGCGGCGATGCATGCGCGCGTGCAATGGAACGTGCCGCGCGTCGCGGTCGTCGATTTCGACGTGCATCATGGCAACGGCACCCAGGCGATGTTCGCCGCCGACGCCACCTTGTTCTACGGATCGTCGCACCAGCACCCCTGCTATCCCGGCACCGGCGAGGCGTGGGAGCGCGGGGTCGCCGACAACATCATCAACGTGCCGCTGCGCGCCCGCGACGGCGGCCCCGCCTTCCGTGCCGCCTGGGCCGACACGATCATCCCGGCGCTGGACCGGTTCGAGCCCGGGCTGCTGATCATCTCGGCCGGCTTCGACGCGCATATCGCCGATCCGCTGGCGCAGTTGCGGGTCGAGACCATGGATTACGCCTGGCTGACCGACCAGCTCGTCGGCGTCGCCGATCGGCATTGCGGGGGCCGGGTGGTTTCGGTTTTGGAAGGGGGCTATGACCTCAATGCGCTCGCGGCCGCGGCCTCGGTCCACGTCCGCAGCCTGATGCGCGTTTAGGAAAGGCCCGTTATGCCGGAAACGCCGCCTGACGATGTCGGCCAGCTTTCGTTTGAGGACGCGCTGGCGGAGCTCGACCAGATCGTCCGCGGCCTTGAAGGCGGAACGCTGAAGCTGGATGCCGCGGTGCAGTCGTTCGAGCGCGGCGTCAAGCTGCGCCGGCATTGCGAGGCGAAACTGGCGGAAGTCGAGGCGCGGGTCGAAGCGCTGGTGCAGCGCTCCGACGGTTCGCTGGCCACACGGCCGCTGGAGTAGCCCCGGGGTTCGGTGCGATGAAGCAGCGGGCGGACCAGATGCTGGTCGAGCGCGGCCTGGCGGAAAGCCGCAGCCGGGCGCAGGCGCTGATCCTCGCCGGCAAGGTGTTTTCGGGTGAGCGCCGGGTCGCCAAGTCCGGCGATATGCTGGCGGAGGCCACGCCGCTGGAGGTGCGCGGACAGGATCATCCCTGGGTGTCGCGCGGCGGATTGAAGCTCGCGCATGGCCTCGTGCATTTCGGTTTCTCTCCCGCCGGCCGCGTCTGCCTGGACGTTGGCGCTTCGACGGGGGGTTTTACCGACGTGCTGCTGGCGAACGGCGCGTTGAAGGTGCATGCGGTGGATGTCGGGCACGGGCAGCTTGCCTGGAAGCTGCGCTGCGACGAGCGGGTGGCCGTGCATGAGAAAACCAACGCACGCTATCTGGAACGGGCGCAAATCGCCGATCCGATCGAGGCCGTGGTGTGCGACGCGAGCTTTATCGGCCTGTCCACTGTTCTTCCGGCCGCGCTCGGCCTGTGCGTGCCCGGTTCCTGGGCGGTCGCTCTGATAAAGCCGCAATTCGAAGCCGGCGCCGCGGCGGTGGGCAGCAAGGGCGTCGTGCGCGATCCCGCCGTGCATCGAGACGTCTGCCAGCGGGTCGCCGCCTGGTGGGGCGGGCTTCCGGGCTGGACGGTTCTGGGAATCGCCGAAAGCCCGATCACCGGACCGGAAGGCAACCGCGAGTTCCTGCTCGGCGCAAGTCTAGGCAAGACGATCTGACGCCTCGCGGACAGGTCCGATCAGACGGCACAAGGACGTCCGAAACTGCTTCCGGCAGATTCGGGCCGCCTACACTGCCTTCTTAAGAACCGGTGACGCCTTGAACCGAACGGTTTTACCCGCCTTTACTTTGATCGATTCCCCGGTCCGCGGATTCAGGGCCTTGCGCGCCTTGGTCTTGCGGACCGTGAATGTGCCGAAACTTGGAAGCGTGAACTTCCCGGTCCGCTTCAGCTCCTTGACGACGGCATCGATCAGTTCATTGGTGGCGCGGTTCGCCGCGGCGCCGGTCACTTCAGTCGATTGCTGAATGACGCGGGAGATGAACGCCTTAGACATCCAAGTTCCTTGTGATTCGAGACCAAAAAATGCATTGATCCCCCTAGCGGACGCGGTTGTGCGCCAACTCGGCATGATTCGTCAACAAATTTACGATTACAGAAATGAATAATGTGCCGAAACCTCAAGCGGAATTGATCGGACGGTTCGTTCTTGCTGCCGGAGGCTGAAACGGACCCGCGAAACCGTATTTTTCGGGAGATCTTCAACGGATTATCGGACCAAGCCGCGCGGGCATAAAGTCCGTGTTGAAAGCGACTCTTGCGATAAACCGTCATGGCCCGGACAAGCCGAGCCATAACGATGGGGAGGGCCCGATGCGTCAAAACCAACGCGAATAGCTCTTATGGCGTTGATTGTTGGTCTTCGCGAGGCGGGACCGGCCTCACCCCGTCATGGCGGGCGGAGGCCCGCCATCCACGCCTTGGCTGCGGCCTGCACCCGCGGAAGGCGTGGATGCCGACCTTCGTCGGCATGACGCTGTCGCGTTCCGCAGTGCAACAGGTGCTTACCAACAACCAACGCCATAAGAGCCACGCGGATTGGTATCATACCAGCCCGCCATGACAGCGACTCTCCGGCTGCGCCACATCGTCATGCCGATGGAGGTCGGCATCCAAGCCTTCTGCCTTAACAAAGCAAGACGTGGATGGCGGGCCTGCGCCCCATAGGCGCTAAAATAGGGGTTGCGCCGCGGATATCGCCCCCGTGTCATCATGACCGGGCCAAGCCCCGAAGCTATCAGGATAAGCCGCGGCCGGAGAAAAGTTGGCCGAGGTGTGGTTCACTCCTCGTCATGGCCCGGCTTGTCCGGGCCACCTATCGCGGCACCTACTGGCATAGGTGGCCCGGACAAGCCGGTCCATGACGAGTCGGGACAATGCCATGCTTCGCCGGCCGCCTCATCCTGATGCACATGGGACACAATGGGACGGGCCGCCGGCTCCCATCTCATTTTAGCGCGTATGGGGCCTGCGCCCGCCGTGACGGCAGCGACGGCCGTGCCTATGTGTCAAGCTCGATGCGGACTGGTATCGTGCGGGTCGACCGCCGGGAATTCCGGCCGGGAGACTTCGGCAAGCAGGCACCATACCCGATCCGGCTGCATCGGTGCGTCCGGGTCGTTCAGCAGCCGATCAAGTTCGTCGAGTTTGCGGCTGTATTCAGCGTCCGTCATATTCACCTCACGTCAGCAGGCCCGCCGCCAGCAGGCTCAAGGCCTTTCCAGGAATATGAGGCGCTATCCTGCCGGACGGGCGGACGGTGCGATCAAACCGACGACATCACCGCGGGCGCGAGCGCGGCCATGCCGGCCGCCGGATGGCCGGGGTTGCGGAACCGCAGTTCGCCTCCCGGTGCCGCGTCGGGTTCGCCCAATCCAAACAATTCCAGCCGAGAGATGAATGTCACCGCCACCACGGGGCGCGCTTCCGGATTGGTCATGAACTGACGCGCCTCGCCTTCCAACTCCAGGCGCTCGCGCAGCCCGCGCCATTCCAGCCGATCGGTGTCCTCAACGAACATCGACAGGATGCCCGGGCGCTCGCCGGTCAGGCGGACCGGGGCGATAGAGGCCAAGCGGCGCCGGATGGCGATCGCAACCTCGTTTTCCTGCCCGGCCCGCGCCGCCATCGCAAAGACGCCGCCACCCGCCGTGGTCACCGACAAGTGCGCCTCCGGTCCGAATTCGCGCCGCAGAGACGACATCAGGCCCATGTCCTCCGCCTGCGCGCCGGCCAGCAGCAGCGGATCGAGCCGAAGCACGATCGCCTCGTCATAATCCTGGCGCGACTTCGTCTCCAGCATCGCGCGGATGCGCTGATGCAGGTTGGCGAGCGTTTCGCTGCCGGGATCAGTTTCGTGCAGCCCGCCGCGCAATCCGCCGGGCAGGGTCATTTTCAGCAAGTACCGCCCGGGATGCGCCTCGAGCCAGGTTTGCAGGTCCGGATCGATCCGGTCCGCCAGCCGGAACCATGCGCCGCGGTGCACGCCGCGGCCTTCCTCGGCGGTGACGACATCGCAGGCCACTTCGGCTTCGATCTCGTCACGGCTAAGCAACAGGTCGTGCGGCGTTTCGTCTTCCAGGCCCGTGAAGCTGACCGCGAATCCGCGCGAGCGCTGCAGCATCGCCGAGCGGACCAGGTGAAAGACCGGAATCAGAGTGTTTGCTCCGCTCAGGCCGACACGAAGCTGGTCGACCAGCCGATCCCGCCCGCGAGGAGTCAGATCCGCCGCAATCGACGCTATTTCGCCAGCGATGCCACCCAGCAGCGCCTCGGTAACCGACTGCGGGGCGCCCGGCTGACGCCGCAGTTTCTCCAGGCTCAGTTCAAGGACATGCCGTTGACGAATGGCCTGACTGGCGCGCGGACCCGCTGCCGCAAGATCGCGAATTTCGGCAAGCCGTTCCCGCCACCGTTTTGCCCCGACAAGGGTCACGAATGGCTCAAGCACAGGCGCGGAGGGGGTTGTCACCAGCATGATCATTCAAATTTCATCACAACAACGAGAAATCCATTGAGCAGGGAAAATTCCCGACCGTCAAGCTCGGTTATTGCGACAAATCCCTGACGCCTCCGCGAGCGAAGCGGCGGTCAGTTCCGCGGCAGCCTGGGGATCGTTGGCGCATCCGGATTTTGCGCCCGGTGTCGCATCAGATGATCGGCGAGGACGCAGGCGAGCATCGCCTCGCCCACCGGCACGGCGCGAATTCCGACGCAGGGATCGTGCCGGCCTTTGGTGACAACCTCGACGTCATGGCCGGAGCGATCGACGGACCGGCGCGGCGACAGGATCGAACTTGTCGGCTTGACGGCGAACCGCGCCACGATCGGCTGGCCCGAAGAAATGCCCCCCAGGATGCCGCCTGCGTGGTTGGAGCCGAACATCACCACCCCGTCATGCATCCGCATCTCGTCGGCATTCTCCTCACCGGACAATGCGGCGGTGGCAAAACCGTCGCCGATTTCCACGCCCTTGACGGCGTTGATGGACATCAGCGCGCCGGCGATATCGGCGTCCAGTTTCCCGTAAATCGGCGCACCGAAACCGGGAGGCACGCCCTCGGCCGTGACCTCGATCACCGCGCCGGCCGACGACCCGGATTTGCGCACCTCCGACAGGTAGCTCTCCCAGGTTTGCGCCGCCGCGGCATCGGGGCAGAAGAACGGATTCTCATCGACCTGGTCCCAGTCCCAGCGGGACCGGTCGATCCGGTGCGGGCCGATTTGCACCAGCGCGCCGCGGATGACGACCCCCGAGCCGAGGACCTTGCGGGCGACGGCGCCGGCCGCGACACGCATCGCGGTTTCGCGGGCGGAGGAGCGCCCGCCGCCGCGATAGTCGCGGATGCCGTATTTCAGGTCATAGGTCAGATCCGCATGGCCCGGCCGGAACTGCGTCGAGATCGCGGCATAGTCGCGGGATCGCTGGTCCTGGTTGTCGATGACCAGGCTTATCGGCGTGCCGGTGGTCAGGCCCTCGAACACGCCGGACAGGATGCGGACCTGATCCGGCTCCTGGCGCTGCGTGGTGAACTTGGACTGTCCCGGGCGCCGCTTGTCCAGCCAGGGCTGGATATCGGCCTCGGTCAGCGGCAGAAGCGGCGGGCAGCCGTCCACCACGCATCCGATCGACGGACCGTGGCTCTCGCCCCAGGTGGTGACACGGAAAAGATGGCCGAAGCTGTTATGCGACATGACGCCTTGTACCAACCGTCCAGGAGAACGACTCGGCAGCCGTGCCGCCCCGTCATGCCGGCGAAGGCCGGCATCCACGCCTTTTGCTTGTCCCAACCAAGGCGTGGATGGCGGGCCTGCGCCCGCCATGACGCTGGTGGTAGTATGCCATCAGGACTCGGCGATGGCGATGTCCGGCGCGTCGGGATGCTTCATGCCGACAACATGATAGCCACAATCGACATGGTGGACTTCGCCGGTTACGCCACCGGACAGGTCCGACAGCAGATACAGACCGGCGCCACCGACTTCGTCGATCGTGACGTTGCGCTGCATCGGCGAATTGAGGTTGTTCCAGCGCAATATATATCGGAAGTCGCCGATACCGGAGGCGGCCAGCGTCTTGATCGGCCCCGCGCTGATCGCATTGCAGCGGATACCCGCAGACCCCAGATCGGCCGCCAAATAGCGCACCGACGCCTCCAGCGCCGCCTTGGCGACACCCATGACATTATAATGCGGCACCCAGCGCTCGGCGCCGAGATAGCTCAGCGTCAGCAGGCTGCCGCCAGGCTTCATCATCGGCACGGCGCGCTGGCTGACCGACGTGAAGGAGTAGCAGGAGATATCCAGTGCCTGCAGGAACGCCGTGCGCGGCGTGTCGAGATAGCGGCCGCGCAGATACTGCTTGTCCGCATAGCCGATGGCATGCACCAGGAAGTCCAGCCCGTCCCAGCTCTCGGCCAGTGAGGCGAAGGCCGAATCGACACTGGCATCGTCGGCAACGTCGCACGGGAACACCAAGTCGGAACCGGTCTGCTGCGCCAGCGGGCGCACCCTGCGCTCCAGCGCCTCGCCCTGGAAGGTGAACGCGAGCTGCGCACCTTGCGCGGCACAGGCCGAAGCGATGCCCCAGGCCAGCGAGCGGTCGTTGGCAACACCCATGATCAGGCCACGCTTGCCCTGCATGAGGCTGCCTTGGATGGGGAGGAGTCCCGGCGAAACGTCTGCCATTGTCGATCCTATTCCTGTCGATGCGCGGCGACACGCATCGCATCGTCGTCGTGACACAAGGCGGCCGGAGGGGGCAAGAGGGAGGAAGCGTTTCCAGGCGATCCCGTTGGGACCTGGAAAAGATCCGGGCCGCCTGGCCCGGTTAGCCGCGTCCGCATCAGGCCGCCGTTACGAATCGTCTGCGGATCGGTGCGGCAGCGGCGGATCTGCCGCGCGCAGGGGCTTTGTGCCCGGCGGTCTCCGGTTTGGCGAGCCGGACGGGCGTTTCAGGTTCGGACCGGTGGGACGGGTTTTCACCCGTGACGCGTTCGATCAGCCGGTTGTAGGAGGCGAGATAGTCAGCCATGGCAAGATTTTTCTCGGCGTAGGCACGCGCATTGGCGCGCAGCGTGCGGGTCAATGCCTTGTCGTCGAGCAGACCGAGCACCCCTCGTGCCAATGCCCGGGGCTTGAGGAACGGCACGAGCAGCCCGTTGTCACCATGCGTGATGAATTCCTGCACCGGCTGCGTGTCCCCACCGATGATCGGGCAGCCGATAGCGAGTGCTTCCCGCAGCGACCATGACGCAACGAACGGGTAGGTCAGATATATATGGGCGTCCGATCGCCGCAGCATGGCCAGGTAGTCCGCATAGGGAACCCGCCCGGGGAAGACGATGCGATCGCGGTCGATGCTCTGGCCGAGCTCCGCCAGCATGACCTCCTTCCAGGTGCCGCCCTGGCTTGGCGCGCAACCATAGCTGATGCCGTCGCCACCCACGGCCACGACCTTGATATCCTTGCGGGCCTTCATCAGCTCGGGCAGCGCCCGCATCATGATGTGGAAGCCGCGATACGGCTCGAGGTCGCGGGAGACATAGGTTATCAGCTTGTCCGTTGGCCGGATCGTCATGTCGCCGATCTTCAGGATCTTTTTGCGCGCCGCCGGCTCGGGTGAGCACTTTTGCAGGTCGACCCCCTCCCAGACCAGCTCGATGCCGCGCTGCGCCCAGTCCGGGTAGGTGGACAATTGCCATTTCGTCGGGGTCTGTCCGGTGCCGCCGAGATTGAGCGCGATGTGGTTGATCGCATTCTTCGCCCGGATGCGCGGATAATCGAGCGGGTCGGACGGGAATTCCGGATCGAATCCGACATCCGCCTTATCGTGCTGATAGTAGAATTCCATGTAGCCGATGATCGGCACATCCGGCCAAACGTCGGGCAGGTTCAGTAATTCGCCCCAGCCGTGATGGCCGATGATGATATCCGGCTTGAACCCCAGATGCTTCAGGCCGTGCGCCGTTCGGCAGACCGCATCCGCGCGCCGCACGCCGTTATCGAGCTCGCGCGCGGCGATATGAGTCTCGGCGGTGTCGAGGTTCGGGCGGGAGTACGGGATCTTCCGGACATTGGCGATCTGATTCGCGTTCGGCTCGGTGATGAACAGAACTTCGTGTCGCTCGTCGTTTGCAAGCTGGCGGACGATATGGAGGAACTGTCCGGGGTAGTTTTGGTGGACAAACAGGAACTTCACCCTGGATACCTCTTGCCGCATCCGGCGCCGGCGGGCGCCCAGCGATACTGGATTGAGCCGCCGCTCGAGCCGAAGCCCCTCGCCAGGCTTCGGGGACACCCGGCGGCGGTGTTCAGCATCCGGCCGATCGGCCCGGTCCGAAGCTGATCATGCCGCCGGGACTTCAGCCGCGCCTGGGGAGCGGTTTCGACGCGGGAGCCTTTGCCTTATTGGCGTCCGGCTTCGCGGCACCAGCCTCGAGGTCGTCCTTTCTGGCCGCCGCCGTCCGTGCCGAACCCGCTTTGCCGTCGCGCGGCTGGATAAGGATTTGGAAAGCCTCTAGGGCGGCAAGACTTTCCGCCTCACAGGGGTCGCCGGCTTCGACCGGCCCGATTTCGCTGCCGTCGACGAATGTCGCCGCGTACGTGCAGTCGAAGGCCTTTGCGGCGGCGCCTTTCAGGCGGACTTTCAGGCCGAGGAGCGGCAGCGCCATGCCGCGGCTGCCGCAATACTTGCCGGCCTCGATCCATGGCGAAAGCCAGTTGCGGCCCAGGACGGCCTGATATTCCAGGTCTCCGGCGGCGATGCCGTCGATCGGCGCCAGGCCGAATCCCTCGACCCACAGGCGGCTGCCCTTGACGCCGATCCAGTCTCCGATATCGCCGCCTACGTCGCCGGTGCGCTGGACATGCGCCATGACGGCCGGAGGCGGCGCGGCCGGTCCGGACGCGGCCCCCGGTGCCGCGGGAGCTCTGGCCTGGAGGGCTTCGGCCGATGCCTCGCCGCTGAGTCGAAGGACCTGAAGCCGCGGCGCGGCGTCCAGGCCTTTGACCTGGTAGATCGTGACCAGGATCTGGGCGGACCCATCCGTCACGCGCACCAGCGCGGCGGTGCCGTTCAGCCATCCGTCTTCGCGGAATGTGCTGACGCTGACGGCCTCGGGGCGCCCGGACAAGCCCGGCGCGGGCGTTATCCTGACGCCGGGGAGCGCCGTGACCGGATCCGGCTGCGGGCTGCCGGGGGTCTGAAACACGCAGAACAATCCGGTTTCCAGCGTCATCAGATGGGCTGAGACCTGTAGCTCGGCGATCCGGCCGCCCGGGCCGGTTATGTCGTTTTCGGGGCGGCTGGACTTTTCCTGCCTGACCCGGCTTCGCTCCGCTGTTGCGGCTTCGGACATTCGACTGACTCGCTCGTTAGATGTTCGTGTGGCTGGCCCTTATTTGAGCCGATCGGCGGTATCGGCTCCGGCAAACTGAGTTCCGGGCCGGACGGCATCGTCGGTCTATGTTTGTTGCCTCATGCGAAACCCGCCCGATCATTGTCCTGCCGCCCCGGCTGCTGCGATTAATATGTTATTAATAGCACTAGAGGATAGTCCCAGCGGAAGCAAAATTCCGTATCCGGATCGTTTTATCCGCTCGGCAGGCGCGCCAATGTCAAAGGCCGCAGCCCGCAGCCCGGCCCGCCAGATGTCGCCAAGGCTGAGACACCATGTTTCCGGCCATATCGAAGCAACAAAACCCAGCCGGGCGTGCTGAGCCGCGATCAGCCGGACGGCTTCTCCGGGTGCGAACCGTCCCGTCACGAACACCCTGCCGGTCGCCATCATGCGGGCATCGTCGGTGGTATGGCCGACGACGACGAATTCCAGTCCGAGGTTGCGCCGCGCCGCATCGCGCGCGCAGCCGAGCACCACGTCATAACCCTTATGCAGACCGATGGCGCCCACAACGCAAACCCGCGCGCTTGCCCCGCTCGCAGCGGCACGGGCAGGCCGCGGCGGTGCCACGAGCGCATCATCCTCGTGCGGTATGACGACCGGCGACAGTCCGGCGAAATGCCGTTTGATGCGCTGTCCGGTATCGTTGGACGGCACGACGATCCGTTGGGCCGCGAAGAGAAATTCGGCCGATCGGCGCCGCAGTGCAGCGACGTCAATGTCTTCCTTGAGGAAACTGCCGTTGTCGTCAACGCAGGCCTGGCACTCATGCGGCTCCGGTTCGCCGCAATACCGCCGATCGGCGCCGACAAGCGACAGGCGCGGGCAAAACCACGCATAGTCATGGACATGAGCCTCATAGGGAACACCCAGCCTGGCTATCAGATCGTAGATGCTGCCCGGGTGGCGCAGGAAATGATGCACCTCCACCGCTGCCGGCCGCGACGAGCGCAGTAGTTGCAGCAGGGCCGGAAGCTCCCGCGGCATGGCAAAAACAAGATTGCAGAAATCGTCCGCAATGCCGCCGCGCACTGCGATCGCGGGTTCGCCCGCGGACGTCTCCGCGGGGCGCAGAACGATGGCGCGCTGTCCCGCCGCTTCGTGCTCGCGCACCGCCGCGGCGACGCGGGCCTCGACGCCGCCGCCGTGGTCATGGGTGATCAGGATGACCGACTCCCGCCGGATCCGCGTGATGGCCCGCCAGCGCAGCAGATCGATGCGGCGTCGCGTCTCCGCCAGGGGGTCGCGCGCGATGAAGCGTTCGATCAGCGCCTGCTGTCCGGGATGAAGCTGTTCCAGGATCCTGCCGTTCCGCGCGCGCAGATGCACGGCATCGCTGCCGAAGCTGGTGCCCCCCATATGGCCGACAAACAGACCGGTCAGCGCGACGTTGCGCCATCCCAGCATACGGGCGCGCAGGCAAAGATCGTTCTCCTCACCATAGCCTTGCGCGAACACGTCGTGGCGGAACGATCCCGTGGCGTTAAGGCAGTCCCGCCGCAGGAACAGGCAGAACCCGATGCCGACAGGGATGTCGATCACGGATCCGCCGTTGGCCCGTTCGGCAAGCCGGTCGAGCCGGTTGGTGGCGGACTGGTCGGGAATCGGGTTGGTCCCCGCGTCGCCGGGGTAGCTCAGGATCGTCGCGTCGTTGGAAAGCGGGGTAACGGTGCCGATATTGCCGGCGGAGTAGGCGGCGTCCCGCAGGCGGCCCAGCCAGCCCGGCGGGACCAGGGTGTCACTGTTGAGCAGTACGACGTCACGGCCGGATGCGGAACGCATCGCCGCATTGGCGCTGGCGGTAAAGCCCTTCGCCGCGGCGTGCCGGAGAAGCGCGATGTCCCGGCGCTTCGCCAGGCCGTCGAGTGCCGCGACCAGTTCGGGGTCGGTCGATCCGTCGTCGACAACCAATATCCGGGCGTTCGTCAATCCCGACGCCATCACGCTGGCGAGGCAGGCCAAGGCAACCCGGACGCCGTTATGCATTGGAATCACGACGGTCGTGGCGCGTTTGCGGCCATCCGCCCCGATAGGCCGGGAAGCCGGCGCGGCATCGACCCGGAGCACGCCGCCCGATCCGTCCGCGGCGACGGGCCGATTTCCATTGCGAACCGCTTCGGCCGGATAAGTTTGCGCCAGCCGCAGTGCCGCGGCGATGTGCAGCGCCTGGTCCGCGAAAGGATCCAGGGGGCTACCGAGCAGATCCTTTCCGTCCGGTCCGCGGACATGGATCGGCCCGGGTGCATCAAGCAGATCCGACCTCGCGAGACGGAAGGAACGCGCATGTGCAAGCGGCCCGGTATCGGGAACCGGCGTCGTTGCATCGCTGGCGACGACGACCTGCTGCAAACCGCCTATGGTATAGTCCAATGTCAATTCCGCAGGGCGGTCCGGGTCGCCCGGGTGCCAGGCCCAGCCGCGGATGCCTCCGGCGAAAACTTCCACGCAACCGGAGGTGCGGCGTATCGCGTCGATCCGGATCGGGCTGCCGAGTAGCGGCCGGGTGTTGAACCGGACATCGACCTGCCGCCCCCGGGGCCAACCGGCAGGGAGGTCTGTCCCGCGCAGGCGCTTGCCATCGAGACTGACCTCGATTTTTCCATCCCGGGCGGCATGGATTTCCAGCTTTCCGTCCGAGGTCAGCCCGCACCAGCCGGCGAACCCGGCGCTCAATCCAATCTGGTCTGCCAGTGGCGCGGTTTGTTCGGCGCAAACATGGCGGGACAGTGCGATCGCAAGCGGTTCGGCCGCGGCGGCCGTACCGGCCAGCCGCAATCGGGCGGCCGCGAGTCCCAGCCATGCCTGTCTGACGTCGAATTTGGCGGTAATGCCGGCAAAAAGGGCCTGGGCCCTGGCGGGATCGCTCGCCAGGCATGCACTCGCCAAAGACAGGATTGCGTTCGGATCGTCTGGCAGCAGACGGTGGGCGCGTTCCAGCCAGGGAAGCGCTTTCGGGTCGGCCTCCGTCAGCAACTCCAAGCCTTTGGCCATGGCTTCGCGCGCGAGAGCGACGACCGATGGTTCAGGCTCGGGGTCGGGCCGCGGCATGCATCAAAGACCTGCGGCCCTGGCCACGTTCACCCCCGACGTTGCTGCCGTCTGAACCGCGCCCAGCTCTGGCGGCAAGGCTGCCAGGTCGGCTTTGGCTTCCTGCAGACCCTGCGCAACCGCGCGTTCGAGCCATCTCCGGGCTTGCGGTATATCAAGTTCGCCGGCCAGGTTGCGAGAAAGATAACGGCCAAGCATCATTTGGGCGTAGGGATGGCCGCGTTCGGCTGCGTCGCGGAACCAGCGCTGCGCGACCGTCCGGTCCATCGGCACCTCATGGCCGCCGCCATACATTGCCCCCACGGCAAACATCGCGCCGACATGTCCGCGCCCGGCGGCTTTCTCGAACAAGGCCAGCGCAGCCGGATGATCCTTCGGCCCGCCTCGGCCGGACAAAGTCATCTCCGCCAGCATCACTTCGGCCTCCACCATGCCGACGTCGGCGGCTTTGCCGATCCAGGCCCGGCCCTCTTCGGGGTTGGCATCGACACCCCGGCCTTCCACCAGCATGCGGCCATACCAATACTGCGCGTTGATCACGCCATCGGCGGCGCGGCGCAGCCATTCGGCGGCCTTGCGGTCGTCCCGCTCGATGCCGACACCCTCGGCGAGGCAAACGCCGAAATTGAACGCCGCGATGAGGTCTCCGGAAGCGGCGGCCTGTTCGAACCACTCGCGCGTGCGCAGCGAATCCTGCTCGTCGCCGTGCCCGCGCAGCAGCAGGTTGCCAAGATCGACATGGGAATGAGCGTCTCCGGCCTCCGCCGAGATGCGGAACAGCTTCGCCGCCTCATCCTGGTCGCGCACAACTCCTGCACCGGTCAGATGGAGCATCGCCAGGGCGCGTGCTGCGCCGCGATGGTTTGCGTCTGCGGCGCGCCGGAACCACATCGCGGCCTCGGCATAGTTCGGCGGCAGACTGCCGCCCTTGGCGTAAATGTCCCCGACCAGCGCGGCGGCTTCCGGGTCCCCGGCCAGCGCGGCCCGGCGCAGCCAGGACTCGCCTTCCGTGGTATTGGCCTCGATCCCGATGCCCTGCATCAGGGCAAGGCCCCACCGGGCCTGCGCGGCGCGATGCCCTTTTTCGGCCGCCTGCTTGAAGCACAGTGCGGCCTTTTGCTGGTCCTGCGGCAGCCCCGTACCCCGCTCGTGCAACATGCCGTAAAGGTACAGGGCTGTCGCCAGGCCCTTATCCGCTGCCTGGCGAAGGTTATCCAGCAGTTCCGCCTGGGTTTCCGGCTTGCTGGTATCCCGCGCCAGGACCAGAGCATAGCCAAGCTGACCCTGCGGACTGCCGCCGGCAGCCGATTTCTGGTACCAACGGTCGCCTTCCTCCTGGCTGCGCAGGTCCTCGGGACCTGAACTCAGGATGTAGCCGAGCACCGCCTGGCCGTCGGCCGAACCGCCTTCGGCGGCGCGCCGGGCCCATTTGGCGGCGGTCGCGAAATCGGGCTGCGAGGTGGTTTGGCCACCGAACAGGCCCGCGCCGAAGCTTGGGCCGGCCTGCGATTGGCCTGGGCCCATGCCATGCAGGCAGAGCGTCGCCAGCAGGGCCTGTGCCTCGATATACCCATTGCCGGCGGCGCGTTCGATCCAGCGGACGCCATCCAACCGGCTGGGTGGCACGCCTGCGCCTTCCAGATAGCAGCGGCCTATGCGGAATTCCGCTTCGGGAATCCCGGCGCGCGCGGCCTTCGACAGAAGGCTGAATGCGGCTTTGGCGTCTCCGGATTCCTGTAACCGCAAGCCGCGTTTCAACGCGGCGGCGGGAGAGAATCCGCTGAACAGCGTGTCTATCAGAGACATGATTGATTGCGTCCGGTTGGGCTGCGCGAACTTTACGGCTCGCGCATGCCTTCTGTGGCCAGCGGCACGAACCGGCCCATCATGTAGGCGAGCACGGTTTGCTTCCCGACCCTGATGTCGGCCTGGATCGGCATGCCCGGGATCAGATGGAAGTTGGGCGGCGTACCGTGCAGATCGATTTTGTCCAGGGTGATCCTCGAGCGGTAGAACCACGCCCCGCTCTGCGATTGCGGAACCGGCACATTGCCGGTCGGATTGCGCTGCTCGTCCTGCGCCGTGAAGCTATCCGGGCTGACGACCCGCACGACCCCGTGCGCCATGCCATACCGCGAGTATGTAAAGGTATCGAATTTGATGTCCACCGAATCGCCGACGTTGACATGGCCATCTTCATTGGCGGGGATATTGGCTTCGACTTCGAGCGGCGCATCGGTCGGCACCAGCGTAATGAACTGCTGACCGGCAGTCAGAACGGAACCCACCGACACCTTGCCCACGGTCAGGACCGTTGCGTCGGTCGGGGCGCGAAGCTCGACCAACTGCCTCTTGAGCTGGTTCTTGTTCAGCAGTTCCCTTGCGTCGGACAGTTTTCCGAGCGCATCGGTCAGCTTTTCAGACCCTTCGTTGTGCCAGTTGTCGATATACTCGTTCCGCTCCGCGACAAGAGCCGCAAGGTCCCGCTGAGCCCCCTCAGCGGTTTGCCGGGCGCTATCCAGATTGCGCTGCATTTCCGCCCGGCTGTCCATGGCCGAGAGCGTATTGAGCTTGGACCCGACGTTCAGATGTTCCAGCTCGGTCCGCATCTGCTCGAGCGACTTCGCGTAGGTCAGGCGGTCGCGATAGCCAGCTTCGTCCGAGCGAGCCCGGGCAATCGTTGCGGCAAGGCTATCGAACTTCTGCCTGTAGTTCTCAAGCTTGTAATTGTACTCCGACTGACGTTGGGCGTAAATTGTAGCCTGGAACATCATGTTGGGATCGAGACCGTTATACGTGAACGGCCGGTTCTCCATTTCCGCCTGCATACGGGATACCTCGGCCTGCAGTAACGACACCTGAGCCGCCGCCGCACCGGCATCCGCCTGAGCGAAAGTAGGGTCGAGCCGGGCGAGGACCTGGCCAGCATGCACCATATCGCCGACATGGACTTCAATCGTCCGGACGATAGCCGTTTCCAGTGGCTGCACGACGATTGTCGGTGATCGCGCAACGACCACGCCTTGCGCCGTCACCACGCGATCGACACTGATTACGCCCGACAAGGTGAAAAGCACGGCGATCATGCTGCTGATAGTCAGGGTGATGCTTCGCGCGATGCCAGGCATCGGCATGTTGAGAATGGCGGCCGAAGGCGATTGATACTCAAGGATAACCGGCAGCGTCGGGTCCTGCCGATCGTCCCGCGGAGCACTAATGGCCTTGGAGGAGGGCCGGGGCGAGAGCTGCATGACCTGATCCTTCATTATACATGTGACGGTTCTGCTGGTTCCACAGCGTGCGATAGATCGCGCATTTTTCCAGCAAAGCGGCATGGTTGCCGATATCGACCACTTTGCCTCTCTCAAGCACGAGGATCTGGTCGCAATCCACCAGCGACGACAGGCGGTGGGAGACAATGAACATGGTTCGCCCGCGGGCGATGCGCTTGAGGTTGGCATTGACCAGCGCCTCGGACTCCGGATCGAGCGCGCTCGTCGCCTCGTCCAGGATCAGGATGCGTGGGTCTGTGATCAACGCCCGCGCGATGGCCAGCCGCTGCCGCTGTCCGCCGGAGAGGTTGGGCGATCCTTCCTCGATCCAGGTTTCATAGCCGTTCGGCATCCGCTCGATAAATTCCTCGGCCCCGGCGAGGCGCGCGGCGCGGATCGCGTCTTCAAGGGTCAGTCCGGGGCGGCCTGCCAGAATGTTGTCGCGGATGGTGCCGCGGAACAGGAAGTTCTCTTGCAGGACCACGCCGAAGCTGGACCGCAGATGCCGCAGGTTGATTTCCCGCAAGTCCGCGCCATCGATCTTCAGGAAGCCGGAATACTCGCGGTTGATGCCCTGAAGCAGCCTGGTGATCGTCGACTTGCCCGAGCCTGATCGGCCGACCAGGCCAAGCGTGGTTCCTGGAGGCACCGAGAAAGTGACGCGGTCCAGCGCCGGGAGCTTCGTGCCGGCATAGGTGAAAGTGACATCTTCGTAGCTGACGGCGCCGGCGAACTTGGGGCGCAGGCCGCCGGATGCGGCATCGACTTCGAGCGGCCGGTTGAGAACCTCGCCCGCCTGGCCCATGGAGGCACCGATTTCCTCCCATTCCTCGATCAGCCGCGCCAGGCCGACGAGCGGCTGGCTGACGCGCTGGGAGAGCATCATGAAGGCGAACATGCTGCCGATCTGGAAGCCGCTGTCGTCCGACAGTGCGAGATAGGCTCCAACCAGGATCGTGCCCATGTACATGAAACGCTCGATAGGCGTGACCAAGGTCTGTGGCCAGTTCGAGAGCTTGCCGAGTTGCAACCGCCATTTGCCGACTTCGGCGGTCTTCTCATCCCACAGCGCCTTTCGCTGCGGCTCGATCGCGAGCGACTTGACGGTCTTGATGCCGAAGATGGTTTCGCCAAGCGCGGCCTGTTTCAATGTTTCCGCAGTGACAACCTTGGCGAAAATGATCCGCATCGGCCGCAGGAAGGCCAGAATGATCAGCATGATGCTCGTCGCGCAAACCATGACGATCCAGGCCAGAGTGGCGTTCAGCCAGAACAGGAACGGGAGCAATACGGCGAGCGTGATCAGGTCGAGGATCGTCGTCATCAGCTTGCCGGTGATGAACTGCCGGACAAGGTTGACCTGGCTGACCCGGTACATCGTTTCACCGGCCGGGTGGCGCTCAAAATAGTCGAGCGGCAGGCGGATCAGCCGGCTAAACACCTGCAGGCTCAGCTTGGCGTCGGTCCTTATGCCGATGACGAGAATGATCAGCCGGCGCGCGAACCCGAGCAATGTTTCGTAGAAGACCATCGTCGCGAGAATGGAGGCGATCAGAAACAGCGTGGAGTAACTGTGATGCACCATCACTTTATCCACAGTCTGCATAACCAGCAAAGGCGGCAGGATCGTCAGGAAGCTGATCGACAGAGAAGCGATCAGAAGGTCGCGAAGCGACTTTCCTTCCTTCAGCACCACGCTGGCCAGCCACCGGAGCGTGAACGGCGGATCGGCCTGCTCCTGCGACCGCTCGGCGCGTATCAGAACGACCTCGCCGCTCCAGACCTCGGCGAGACGCATTTCGTCCACCGGGATGGGCGGTTCGGCTTCCGGCGCGCGGGGATCGCGGATAAAGACGATTTTGGTTTCCGGGTTCGCCCCGGTCAGAAGGCCGGCTGAGCCGTCATTGAACAACAGGACCACGGGGCCCGCGCCGGCCACCGAGAACATGTGCCGCCACCGCAGGCGCAACGCGCGTGACCACATGCCCGCACCCTGCGCCCAGGCCGAGAGGGCGGCCGCGGTCGGGTAGGTTTCATCCTGGCCAAGGCGAAAATCAGCGGCATCCAGCTCCAGGCCGTAATAGCGCGCGGCTGCCATCATCGCGAGCAGCCGGGGGTGAATGGGACCACGCCCGGCACCGCCGGAAGGAGACGACATCCCGGCGCCCGATGATCCGCCACCACCGCCCGCGGCCTGCGTCATCGTTGCGGGCGCGCGGTTATTCCCCAATGGCCCGGGTGTGTGTCCGTCAGATATGTCCACGAGCAAACCCTTCTAGTGGCGTATCAGACGACATCGGGCCCGGTATGCCCGGGTTCCGCGGCGCCTGGCCAGTTTGTTTACACGGGTATGCGAGCCAACGCACCCGCCGCCTCCATTTCTGGCGAAGCGAGGCGATAAACGCATCCCTGGAGCCGCCACGCTGGCAGCGCGTACTCGATCACGATTTCGAGTATGTCGAACCGATCCCCTAAAACCAACTTAAATCTTAGTTACGCTGTCAGACTTGCATCGCCACCGATCCCTATAGGGTGCTCGATCAAGCTGTGTTACATGGATCACAAACGTGTTGTGGCACGCTTCGCCGCCGAGGACAAACGGGAAAACCCGATCGGGCCCGTCTCGATCGCCCGCTACCGCTTTCAGGCTCCCGCGGGACGCAATCGTCAACGCACGTCAGATGTGCATATCCTGTTACAGCCTCGCAGGGAGAACGCTCGCATGAACATCCGAAGCGCCACTGAAGCCGATGTCCCGGACATGCAGGCGATCTATGCGCACCATGTCCTGAGCGGCACGGGCACCTTCGAGGAAGAACCGCCCTCCGTCGAGGAGATGGCGGAGCGGTTCCACAAGATCGTCGACCACGGCTCCGTATGGCTGGTCGCAGCCGATGCAACCGGCGTGCTCGGCTTCGGCTACTATGGGCCGTTCCGCGACCGATCGGCCTATCGCTTCACGGTGGAAGACAGCATCTATGTTCGGGAGGACGTGCGCGGCCAGGGCGTCGGCAAAGCCCTGGTGACCAACCTGATCGAACGCGCGACGGCCCAGGGCGCGCGTCAGATGATCGCCGTCATCGGCGATTCCGATAACGTCGGGTCCATCGGCGTGCATGCCAGCCTGGGCTTCCACCGCGTCGGGACCATGCGGGCCGTCGGAATCAAGTTCGGCCGATGGATCGACGTCGTGACCATGCAGCGGGCGCTGGGCAAAGGCGACACGAACGTCCCGGCCTGATCGTCTCATCGTGCGCTTCGACAGGCGGCTGGCGGCGATGGCGGCTTATGGCTTCGTCTCCGGCCTGCCGTTGCCGCTGTCCGGGTTCACTTTCCGGCTTTGGCTGTCCGACAGCGGCACCGCGCTTTCGGTCGTCGGGCTGACCGCCTGGATCGGGCTGGCGTATTCGCTGAAGTTCCTCTGGGCGCCGCTGCTCGACCAGCCGCCCCCTCTGGCGGCCCTGCAACGCCTCGGCCGCCGCCGGGGATGGCTGCTGCTGGTTCAGCCGCTGCTCGGTCTGGCCGCGGTGCTGCTGGCGCTGTCCAATCCGGCCGCCGCCCCGGTGGCGGCCTTTGCGGCTGCCGCATGCGTGGCGGTGCTGTCGGCGACCCAGGACATCGCCATTGATGCCTGGCGTATCGAGATTTTCCCGCCGCGGCGCCAGGGCGTTGCACTCGCCTGTTACGTGTGGGGCTATCGCGTCGCCATGCTGGTTTCTACAACCGGCGTGATCGCCGCGGCGGGATATGTCGGTTGGCATCAGGCGCTGCTGGGCGTGGCGGTCCTGATCGCTGCCGGAAGCGGTGTCACCCTGGCTGCGGCACGGGAGGACGGGCCGGCCGCGATTCCTCCGCGCGGGCTGCGGCACGCGGTGATCGACCCTGTGCGATTGTTCCTGGCCCGTCCGTCGGCGTTGCTGGTGCTGTCGTTCGTGGCCCTGTTCAAGCTCGGCGAGGCAATGGCCGGGATCATGACCGCGCCTTTCTACCGTCATTTGACGTTCGACAAGGCGGCCATCGCCGGGACCGGGCCGTTTTCGCTCGGCGGGACGCTGGCGGGCATCACCCTGGGCGGGTGGCTGGTGGCGCGGATCGGAGTCGGGCGGGCGCTGCTGCTGACCGGTTCGGCGCAGACCTTGGCGATGGCAATGTATGTGCTGCTGTCGCTGACGCCGGGGCAGACCACGATGCTGTACGCGACGGTGACGGCCGAGGCGTTCGCCCAGGGTTTGGCGGATGCGGCGTTCCTGACCTTCCTGTCCGGGCTGTGTGCGCGGGAGTTCGCGGCGACGCAGTACGCACTGCTGTCGTCGGTGCCAAATCTGGCGATCCACACCATCGGCGGGGTGTCGGGGCTGATGGCAGCGTCGCTGGGCTGGACGCTGTTCTATGCCGTCTGCATGGCGGGCGCGCTGCCGGGGATGGCGCTGATGCTGGTTCTGCTGCGGCGGCAGAGGCAGCAGGCGGAGGCCGGTCGCCCGCGATCCGACGGGGTGGCCGGCAGGTTGCAAACGTTCCTGGATGCACCCTAATATTGATCTACAGGAGCCTTATGCATGACCGCCGTCCCGTTCGACACCCTCAAGCTCGCCGATCGGCTGCAAGCTGGCGGTTTCAATGCGGAACAGGCGCGTACTTTTTCGTCGGCTCTCGCGGACGCGGCCACGAGTGCGGACATTGCTACAAGGCAGGATGTGAACGCGATCAAACAGGATTTGAGTGCCCTGGAGACCTCGGTCAAGCGTGACCTGACCGCCCTGGAGACCTCGGTCAAGCGTGACCTGGTCGACCTCGAACAGCGAGTGACGATCCGATTCGGCGGGATGCTCGTGGTCGCCGTCGGGATAATCCTGGCGGCATTCAGATACCTGCCGGCGCATTAAAGGCGTGGCCGCGGAGCACTCCACCGCCGCGCAAGAAGGATCCAGCGCGCGACAACCGCCAGGGAGGCGCCGCGTCGCCGCAACGGGTGGCCGAGCAGGAACAGTACCACGATCAGGTTGGCGAGATTGAACACCACGCCCGAGGCGAAGGCCGGCTGATACGACCCGGACAGGTCAACCAGCAACCCGGCGTACCAACTCCCGAACGCCATCCCCGCCATCGCCGTGAACAGGACCGTGGGAATGCGCCACGACGCCTCTTTCGAGGGATACAGGTCCCGGATCGCCACCGCGTAGGCCGGAATGATGCCGCTGAAGCCCAGCCCGAAAGCCGCAGAAACGGCGAACAGCCCGGCCTCGTTGCGGGTCAGCATGAACGCGCCGATGGCGAGCATCTGGAACGCCGAACCGGCCATCACCGTGCGCAGGCCGCCGAACCTGTCGGCGAAGGCGCCCCAGAACTGCCGGGACAGGAAGGCGCAGGCCGTCAGGACCGACACCATCGCCGCGCCGTCCGCGATGCCGATGTCGCCGCAGAACGCGACCAGGTGCGAGGCCGGCATCGCCATCGGCACGCAGCACAGGAAACCGGCCAGGCAGATCAGCCCCATTGTCACGTTGGGCGCCATGCCCAGCACGCGGCCCCCCGGCGGGAGGCCGGCCTGGCCGCCCGGGGTCACGAGCGGTTCCGGGGCGGGGCGCAGCAGCGCCAGCATCGGCAGGATCAGCACCAGCACGACGCCGCCATAGGCCAGCATCGCCGTTTGCCAGCCATAGCGGGCGATGCCGTACCCGATCAGCGATGGCCAGATCATGCCGGCGATATACTGGCCGGAGGAAATCAGCGCGATCGCCGTGCCCCGGCGGCGGTCGAACCAGCGGCTGACATAGACAATCAAAGGAGCGTAGATCGCGCCGTTGCCCAGCAGCCCGATGAACAGGCCATGGCCGACAAGCAGCGCCCAAACCGAGCCGAGGCTGGAGAGCGCCAGCCCGGCGGCCATCATTACCGCGCCCAGCATCACCGTCCGGCGGATGCCGATGCGGTCCGCCACCCAGCCCATCGGGATGCCGCCGATTCCGTTGCCGATCCACACCAGTGCGCTGGCCAGCGACAGCACCGACCGGTCGGTGTGAAGCGCCGCCTGCATGTCCCGCAAGCCGACGACCGCCAGCAGCGGGGAGCCGTAGGAGACCGACAATATGGCCAGGGTCAGAAACGCTGCCCGCCACGACGGCCTCCCCTCGATCGTGCCGCCCGGCTTTGGCATCGATTCTCCCCCCCCGCTTTGTTTGGTCAGGGCCGGTTGCCTGCGTCCTGCCGCTATCTATAACCGTCCGACGAGTCGCCGCCGCGCGCAACAACCGGCATCCGGGAGACTGATATGACCGATCCGACAGGTCCGCTGAAAGGTTTGCGGGTTTTCGACCTGACGCGCGTCCTGGCGGGGCCGACCTGCGTGCAGATGCTGGCCGATCTGGGGGCGGATGTTATCAAGATCGAGCGGCCGGGCGCGGGCGACGACACCCGCGGGTTTGCGCCGCCTTTCATGCCCGGGACCAAGGAAAGCGCCTACTTCATCGGCGTCAACCGCAACAAGCGCTCGGTGGCGCTGGATATCGGCCAGCCGGAAGGCCAGGAGATCGCGCTGAAGCTGATCGCCGGGTGCGACATCCTGGTCGAAAACTTCAAAGTCGGCGCGCTGGCGAAATACGGCCTGGGGTATGATCAGATTCATGCGCGGTTCCCGCGGCTGATCTATTGCTCGATCACCGGCTTCGGGCAGACCGGCCCGTATGCGCCGCGGCCGGGATACGACAGTCTGATCCAGGGGATGGGCGGGGTCATGAGTTTGACCGGCGAGCCGGACGGGCTGCCTCAGAAGGTGGGCGTGCCGGTGGCGGACCTGTTCGCCGGATTGTACGGCTGCATCGGGGTGCTGGCGGCGCTGCGGCATCGCGACCTGACGGGGCAGGGGCAGCAGATCGATATCGGGATGCTGGATACCAGCGTGGCGTGGCTGGCCAATCAGGGGATGAACTATCTGGCGACCGGGGAGAACCCGGAGCGGCTGGGCAACCAGCACCCGAACATCGCGCCGTACCAGGTGTTCCCGACCGCCGACGGCCATATGGTGCTGTCCATCGGCAACGACCCGACGTTCAGGCGCTTTTGCGAGGCGTTCGAGCTGACGCATCTGCTGGACGATCCGCGCTTCGTCACCAATGCCGCCCGTGTCGGCAACCGGCAGCTTGTCACCGATACGCTGACTCCGGTGATGCGGCTGCACCCGACGCATTGGTGGATCGAGCGGCTGGAGTCGCTGAAGATCGGCTGCGGGCCGATCAACAAATTGGCCGAGGTGTTTTCGGACCCGCATGTGCTGGCGCGCGAGATGGTGCTGGAGATGGCGCATGGCTCGGGGCAGGCGGTGAAGGTGATCGCCAACCCGGTGAAACTGTCGGAGACGCCGGCCGATTACCGGCTGCCGCCGCCGCTGCTGGGCGAGCATACGGAAGCGGTGCTGGGGGAGCGGCTGGGCCTGGACGCCGAGGCGCTGGCGGCGCTGCGGAAGAAGGGAGTTATTTGATCGGCTTTCCCGCGGGTCCAGACTGCAAGCCATTCCTGCGCCTACCCTTGATTATTGCGCCTAGGCTGGTTATTCCTGCGCCTGGAACTTACGCGCAGGAACGGCCGCCTTGGCGAACCAGATCCCGGAAGATGCACTGGCAGCGATCGAAGACGCTGTGCGCCGCAACCCGGAAGGCGTTTCGGCACCGCAGATCCTGCACGCCCTGACAACTCCCGTCCCGCCACGCACTCTGCAATATCGCCTCAAGCACCTTGTCACCCAAAATCGGCTTGTCATGGACGGCGGGGGGCGATGGGCAAGATACCGGATGCCCGACGCGGCCATCGGCGCGGCGACGCAGGCGCACGGCGACGCACCTTTTATTCCGCTCTCTGAGGCGGGGGCAGCAATCCGCGACTATGTCCGTCAGTCGTCCGAAGCCCGCAAGCCGGTTGGTTATGACCGGACGTTTCTTGACCGCTATCGGCCGAACGTTTCCGCCTATCTAAGCGGGCCGGAGCGGGCGCACCTGGCGGCCGTGGGCCGCCCTCAGATCGCGGAACAGCCCGCCGGCACCTACGCCAAACACATTCTCAGCAGGTTGCTGATCGATCTCGCCTGGAATTCAAGCCGCCTAGAAGGTAACACCTACTCGCTACTGGACACCAAGCGCCTCATTGAACTGGGCGAGGAAGCCGAGGGTCGCGCGCACCTCGAGACGCAGATGATCCTGAACCACAAAGACGCAATCGAATTCCTGGTCACTGCGGCCGAGGAGATCGGCTTCAACCGCTATACCGTTCTTAATCTTCACGCACTTCTGGCCAACAACCTCCTCGCCGATGCGACGGCAGCCGGCAGGCTGCGGTACATTTCCGTCGGCATCGAGCGCTCCGTCTTCCATCCTTTGGAAGTGCCGCAGCTCATCGAGGAGGGCTTCGATCAGATCCTGGCAACAGCGGCCGCGATCATGGATCCCTTAGAGCAAGCCTTCTTCGTCATGGTGCAGATGCCCTACCTCCAGCCCTTCGATGACGCGAACAAGCGCGTTTCGCGCCTTGCGGCCAACCTCCCGCTCATCAAGGGGAATCTATCGCCGCTTTCATTCGCCGATGTGCCCCGGCAGACCTACACGGACGCCGTACTCGGCGTCTATGAGCTGTCCAAAGTCGACCTCCTCAAGGACGTCTTCATCTGGGCCTACGAGCGGTCTGCCGCTCGCTACGAGGCCGTCCGTCAATCTCTTGGCGAGCCGGATCCGTTCCGGCTTCGCTACCGAGACCAAATTCGTGCGCTGATCGCCGGCGTTGTTCAGGCGCGTGCAGGCCGGAAAGATGCCGCAGCGCAAATCGCCCGCTGGTCAATGAAGGAAATCACCCCGGACGAGCGCCAACGTTTCGTCGAGGTCGCCGAAGCCGAACTGATTAGTCTGCACGAGGGTAATTTTGCCCGCTATCGCATCCGCCCGTCGGAGTTCGCGGCGTGGCGGCAGGTCTGGGACGAACGATGACCGGCAAACTCTACAGCGGTCGAACGAGATCTTTGTCGATGGGATCGAAAGTTGCACCGGTATTGACGGCGCGGCCGACATCCCGCTCAACAAGATCCGTCGCGATTGCGATGGCTTCGTTTCGGCCAGGCGACACTGCCTGATGCCATCGCTCGGATAACCAGAACAAACGGATCATACGATGCGCCGAGAAGCCTCCATCCCCTACCTCCTCGCCGGCCAGTTCCACAAAATGGCGTTCGACGCATGGGGCGACCCCGAAGCCCCGGCCGTCGTCTGCGTGCACGGCCTTACCCGCAACGGCCGCGACTTCGACGCCCTGGCTGGGGCGCTTTCGGACCGCTTCCACGTGATCTGCCCCGACCTGCCGGGGCGCGGTAATTCCGACCGGCTGCCCGACCCGATGCTGTATCAGGCGCAGCACTACGTCACCGCTCTTGCCCACCTTCTCGCCTGGATAGCCAAAGACGTCGCCTGGGTCGGCACATCCCTCGGCGGGATCTGCGGCATGGTGATCGCCGCGACCGAGGGTTCGCCGATCAACCGGCTGGTGCTGAACGATGTCGGGCCGTTCATCCCGGCGGACTCGCTGAGCCGCATCCGCGACTATATGGTCGCGTCGGGCGACTCGCCGATGATGCTCCGCTTCCCCGACCTGGAGTCGATCGAGCGCCACCTGCGCCTGGTTCACGCACCGTTCGGTCCGCTGTCGGATGAGCAATGGGCGCAGTTGGCCCGCAACTCCGCGCGGGCCCTGCCCGACGACCGGTTCACCATGCACTATGACCCGAGGATCGCCGAACCGCTGCGCGGGCATGAACCGGTGGATGTCGACATGTGGCCGTTCTGGGACCGCATCCGCGTGCCCCGCATGGTGATCCGCGGCGAGACCAGCGACGTGCTGCTGGCCGACACCTTCCGCCGCATGGAAGCCTCGGGCGCCGAGGCGTTCGAGGTGCCGGTGACCGGGCACGCCCCGGCACTGCTCGATCCGTCGCAGATCGAGGCGATCCGGGCGTTTCTGGTCCGCTGACGCTCATGCGGCCGTTGCCCGAAGAGACGGTGCATCTGCCATTCGACCCCGGTCCCTACCGGATGGGCATGGATTTGGTTGCCGTCCCCGAGCCGGCCTGGTTCGAGCTCGACCAGCGCTATCCGGAGGACATGGCCGAACGGAGGCGGCTGCTGGCGGAGGCGCATGACGCTGTCTTCGCCGCATTGCCGGGGTCCGGCCCGGCGCGGGGTGAGGCGCTGGAGGTGGTGCTGGCGGCGCTCACGGCGCACCACCCCGACTGGTTCAGCCGCGAAGGCAACGCTGTCCGCAATCACCTGACGGGCGAAACCTTCGACGTCGCGGCCCTCGACCCCCTGGAACTGGCCGGGAGGCTGGTGCAGGAGGATCTGTGCCTGATCGAGATCGGCGACGAAGGGCCGATCTTAACCGCCGCCGTGCTGTGTTTCCCCAGCCGCTGGCGGCTGTCGGACAAGATTGGCAAGCCCCTCTCTGCCGTGCACGCCCCTGTCCCGTTCTACGCCGATCGGCTCGCGGGGCCGGTGGACCGGTTCATGCGGCACCTGAAGCCGGGCCGGATCGCGTCTCGCCTGAACTGGTCATTGCTGGACGATCCGGCGTTGTTTCAGCCCGGCGGCAAGTGGCGGGCGGATGGCGGGACGGACATCACGGCCGAGAATGCCGGCAGCCGGGTGTTCCTGCGGGTGGAGCGGCAGACGCTGCGCCGGCTGCCGGAGAGCAGTGCCGTGCTGTTCGGCATCCGCGTGCATGTCTATCCGGTCGAGCATGCCGCCGATGGGCCGCAGCGCGCCGGGGCCTTGGCGGACGCGGTGCGGGCGCTGCCGGAGGAAATATCACATTATAAGAGTGTGCCGCCGTTCCGCGTAGCGCTGCTGGCCTGGTTGGACGCGCGTGGCGGTTGAACCCCGGGGTCAGGCTTCGACCGCCCCGCTGTCATCGGCATCCAGCGTAAAAGCCGCCGCCATCAATGCCCGCGTATAATCGTGGCGAGGCCGGGCGAGCACGTCCTCCGCCGCCCCCTGTTCGACCACCAGGCCGTGGCGCAGCACGACGATCCGGTGCGCCAGGGCCCTGACCACCCGCAGGTCATGGCTGATGAACAGGTAGCCGAGGGAATGGTCGCGCTGCAGTTGCTGTAGCAGATCGACGATCTGCGCCTGCACCGACATGTCCAGCGCGCTCGTCGGCTCATCCAGCACCACGAAGCGGGGCTTCAGCACCATGGCGCGGGCGATGGCGATACGCTGGCGCTGGCCGCCGCTGAACTCGTGCGGGTAGCGGTCGCCGATGTCGCTGGCGAGGCCAACTTCTTCCAGCGCCGCCGCCACCCGAGTGCCGCGCTCGGCGCGGGACAGCGAGCGTTCATGCACGGTCAGGCCCTCGCCGACGATTTCGGCCACGGTCAGGCGGGGGGACAGGCTGCCGAACGGGTCCTGGAAGACGATCTGCATGTCGGCGCGCATTTGCCGCAATCGCCTCTTGTCGAACGACGCGAGGTCTTTGCCGGCGAAGCGGATGCAGCCCTCGGCGTCCACCAGGCGGAGCAGGGCGTAGCCCATGGTGGACTTGCCCGAGCCGCTTTCGCCGACAAGGCCGACCGTCTCGCCTTCGTGCACCGCGACATCCACGCCATCGACGGCGCGGACGAAGCCGACGGTGCGGCGGAGTACGCCGCGACGGATCGGGAAGTGTACCTTGACGTCCGTCGCCTGCATCAAAGCCGGGACGTTCGGGCGCAGCGGCAGCGGTTGGCCGCGCGGTTCGGCGGCGAGCAACATGCAGGTGTATGGATGCATCGGGGCGTTGAAGACTTCCGACACACGGCCGGACTCCACCACCTCGCCATCCTTCATGACGCACACCCTGTCGGCGTAGCGCCGGACGATCGCCAGATCGTGGCTGATCAGCAGCAGCGCCAGGCCGCGGGCGGCTTTCTCGGCCGCCAGCAGCTTCAGGATCTGCGCCTGGATGGTGACATCGAGCGCCGTCGTCGGTTCGTCGGCGATCAGCAGCGCGGGGTCGTTGGCCAGCGCCATGGCGATCATGACACGTTGGCGCTGGCCGCCGGACAGTTGATGCGGAAACGCCTCCAGGCGGTGGGCGGCGTCGGGAAAGCCGACCTCGTTGAGCAGTTTGATGACGCGGGCGCGGGCTGCGTCGGGGGTGAGGCGGCGGTGCAGTTGCACCGCCTCGGCGACCTGCCGGCCGATGCGGGTCAGCGGGTTGAGACTGGTCATCGGCTCCTGGAACACCATGCCGGCGACACCGCCGCGCAGGCGGCGCAGTAAACGGTCTCCCGCGCCGATGACGCTTTGGCCATCCACCACGACGCGGCCGTTGCAGCGGGCGCCGGGCGGGAGGAGTTGCAGTAGGGAAAGCGCGGTCAGCGATTTGCCAGAGCCGCTTTCGCCGACAAGCGCCAACGTCTCGCCGCGGTCGAGGGTGAAGGAGACACGGTCGACGACCGTGCGGTCGCCGAAAGAAACGGTCAGGTTGTCGACGGTGATGAGACTCATGGAGAGCGGGCCGCTGCTTGGGCACGGGGCGTCGCTTGGGCACGGGGCGCTGTGCTTGTTTGCGCACGGGCCCTTATGATTGTGTCATGGCGGGACTTGGCCCCATAGCTATCGGGATAAGCCGCGGCCGAAGAAAAGTTTGGCCGAGGCGTCGTTCTCTCCTCGTCATGGCCCGGCTGAACCTTGTCCGGGCCACCTATCGCGGCACGTGCTGGCATAGGTGGCCCGGACAAGCCGGGCCATGACACATTGGGCGCATTGGGCACGCACGGCACAACGGGCCGACGGCCGCAATATCGCACGACCATCACCTGAACGAACCGTTCACCGGCGACTTGCGGGGATCGAACGCGTCGCGCACCGCCTCACCCACAAACACCAGCAGTGTCAGCAGCCCGCCCAAAACCACGAACGCCGTGATCCCAAGCCACGGGGCCTGGAGATTGTTCTTTCCCTCCGACACCAGTTCCCCCAGCGACGGCGATCCGGGCGGCAGGCCGAAGCCGAGGAAATCCAGGCTGGCGAGAATGGTGACCGACCCGGACAGCGTGAACGGCAGGAACGTCAAGGTGGCGACCATGGCATTCGGCAGGATGTGCCGCCACATCACCGCCGGATCGGAGACCCCCAGCGCCTTCGCCGCCCGGACGTAGTCCAGATTGCGGCCGCGCAGGAATTCCGCCCGCACCACGCCGGTCAGGTTCATCCAACTGAACAGCAGCAGAAAGATCAGCAAAATTCCGAAGCTCGGCGTGATGATGCTGCCGAGGATGATCAGCAGATAGAGCTGCGGCATCCCCGACCAAATCTCGATGAAGCGCTGGAACAGCAGATCCACCAGCCCGCCGCGAAAGCCCTGGATCGCGCCGGCGGCAACGCCGATCACCGAGGATATTGTGGTGAGGGTGAAGCCGAACAGCACGGAAATGCGGAAACCATAGATCACCCGCGCCAGCACGTCGCGGGCCTGATCGTCCGTTCCCAACAGGTTCCGCGAATCCGGCGGCGACGGCGCGGGCGTCCGCAAGCCCTTGACCACAGTATTGTAGCTGTACCGAATCGGTGGCCAGATCATCCAACCCTTCGCCTTGATCGCCGACTGCACATCCGGCTCGGTGTAATCCGCGTCCGTCGGCAGGAAATCGGATCCGAACGTATCCTCGCTGTAGTCCTGCAATACCGGCACGTACCAATGCCCGTCGTAGCGGATCAGCAGCGGACGATCGTTGGCGAGAAATTCGGCGAACAGGGTCACGCCGAACAGGGCCACGAAGATCCACAGCGACCAATAGCCTCGCTTATGCGCCCGGAAGATCGCCAGGCGCCGGCGCGTCAGCGGCGAGAGATGCATGCTACTGTCTGGCCTCGAAATCGATGCGCGGATCCACCACGGTGTAGAGCATGTCCCCGACAATCTGCATCAGCAGACCCAGCAGCGTGAACATATACAGCGTCCCGAACATCACCGGATAGTCGCGCCGGATCGCCGATTCAAACCCCAGCAGCCCGAGGCCATCCAGCGAAAAGATGATCTCCACCAGCAAGGCGGAGGAGAACAGGATGCCGATGAACGCCGAGGGAAACCCGGCGACGATCAGCAGCATCGCATTGCGGAAGACGTGGCGGTACAGGATGCGCTGCTCGCTGGCGCCCTTGGCGCGGGCGGTAATGACGTATTGCTTGCGGATCTCCTCCAGGAAGCAGTTCTTCGTCAGCACCGTCAGCCCGGCGAACCCGCCGACAACCAGCGCCACCGTCGGCAGCACCATGTGCCAGAGATAATCCAGGATTCGCGCCGGAATGCTCCAGTTTTCCGCGCCGGTGCTGTGCAGGCCGCGCAACGGGAACCACTGCACGAAGCTGCCGCCGGCAAACAGCACCACCAGCAGGATGGCGAACAGGAACCCCGGCACCGCATAGCCAATCAGCACGGCTGCACTGGTCGCCACGTCGAACCGGCTGCCATCGCGCACCGCCTTGGCGATCCCCAGCGGAATCGAGACGAAATACACCAGCAGGGTGGACCAAAGCCCGATGGAGACCGAGACCGGCATCTTCTCCCTGATCAGTTGCAGCACCGGTTCGTCGCGGAAGAAGCTGCGGCCGAAATCGAAGCTGAGATAGTCGCGCAGCATCAGCACGAAACGCTCCGGCGCGGGCTTGTCGAAGCCGAACATCTTCTTGATGTCGGCAACCACGTGCGGGTCCAACCCCCGCGCGCCGCGGTAACTGCCGTCGCCGGACGGCATCGACTCGGCCCCGCCGCTGCCGCTCATGCGCCCGGTCACGTCGCCGCCGCGGCCCTTCAGCTCGGAGATCATCTGCTCCACCGGACCCCCCGGCGCGAACTGCACAACGAAAAAATTGATCGCAATGATCCCGAACAACGTCGGAATCACCAGCAGCAACCGCCGCAGCAGATACGCCCCCATCAGGCTGGGCCTGTGGCAACGAAAGCAAGGCCAGGGCTCCGCCCTGGACCCGCAAAGCGGGCGTGGCCCCCTTTGATCCCATGACTGGGTGGGTGATCAGAAGGGGGCGACACGGGAGGTTGCAACGGCTGAGTAGCTCCCTCCTGATAACCCACCCAATTGACGGGTTCCAAGGGCCGCGGGCCCTTGGCGGGGTCGAGGGGCGGAGCCCCCGCCTTGCTTTCTTGCTTCATGGGCCCGCACGGCGTGCGCTGCCGATGGCGGCGGCTTTCGCGGGGTCGATCCACCAACTGTCGAAGGCGAGGCCGGTGCGCACCGGTTTGTCCGGGCGGCCGAAGATGTCCCAGTAGGCGACGCGGACGGATTGCAGGTGCCACTGCGGCACGACGTACCAGCCGGCCAGCAGGGCGCGGTCGAGGGCTCGGGTTGCGGTCACCTGGTCGGCGCGATTTGGCGACGCCAGGATCTGGTGCACGAGGCCGTCGATGGCGGGGCTGCAGACTCCCATCAGGTTGTCGCCGCCCTCTTGCTTGGCGCTGTCGCAGGTCCAGTAGCCGCTCTGCTCGTTCCCGGGGCTTTCTGATTGGGGAATCGTGACGACGATCATGTCGTAGTCATAGCTGTCGATCAGGCGCTGGAACTGCGCCGGATCGACCGTGCGGACCTTCGCCTCGATTCCCAGGCGTGACAGCCATTGGACATAGGGCAGGGCGACACGTTCGAACGCGGGCTGATCCAGCAGGATTTCGAAGCTGAACGGATTGCCGCCGGCGTCCACCAGCTTGCGGTCGCGCACTTTCCAGCCGGCCGCCTCCAGCAGGGCCAGGGCGGCGCGCATCTGCTCGCGGTTGTTGCCGGAGCCGTCGGTGACCGGGAGCTGGAAGGGTTTGGTGAACAGGTCGGGCGGCAACTGACTGCGGTACTTGTCCAGCAGGGCCAGTTCGGCGCCTTCGGGGATGCCGCTGGAGGCGAGTTCGCTGTTGCTGAAATAGCTGCTGGTGCGGGTGTAGTTGCCGTAGAACAGGTTGGCGTTGGCCCATTCGAAATCGAACGCCAGGGCCAAAGCGTGGCGGACGCGGACGTCGTTGAAGATTGCCCGGCGGGTGTTCATGCCGAAGCCTTGCATGCCCGTCGGCAGGTGGTGGGTGAGCAGCTCCTTTTTCACCAGCCCTTTCTGCACGGCCGGAAAATCATACGCGGTGGCCCAATCCTTGGCGACGTTCTCTTCGCGGAAGTCGATCTGTCCGGCCTTGAACGCCTCCAGCGCCACCGTCCCGTCGCGGAAATACTCCGTGCGGCGAGTGTCGAAATTGTCGAGGCCCCGGCTAACCGGCAGGTCTTTCGACCAGACGTTCGGCACCCGCTCCATCGACAGCGTGCGGCCGAACTCGAAGCGGCCCACGCGGTAGGCGCCCGAGCCGATCGGCGGGTCGGTCAGGGGATGATCGAAATCGCGGCCCTCCCACCAGTGCTTCGGCAGCACCGGCATCTGGCCGAGGATCAGCGGCAGTTCGCGGTTGGTGCTGGACTTGAACCGGAACACCACCCGGCGCGGACCCTCGACCGCAACCGAGGCGATATCGGCATAGTATTGCCGGTAGAACGGGCGGCCCTTCTCCCGCAGCGTATTGAAGGTCCAGGCAACGTCCTCGGCGGTGACCGGCGTGCCGTCGTTGAACTTCGCCTCCGGCCGCAATTCGAAGGCGACGCCCATCCTGTCGGCCGGCAGCTCGATGACCTGCGCGAGCAGGCCGTATTCGGTCTCGGCCTCATCGGCGTTGGGCTTCAGCAGCGTGTCCCAGACCCGCAGGGCGTCGGCCGCCGGGGTGCCGCGCACGATGAACGGATTGAAGCTGTCGAAGGTGCCGATGGCGCTGAGCGCGACCTCGCCGCCTTTCGGCGCGTCCGGGTTCACATAGGGGAACGCGGTGAAGTCCGGCGGCAGCGACGGGGCGCCGAGCAGCGACAAACCGTATGTCCGCAGCGGCGCCTCTCCGGCGGCGGGGGCCTGGGCGTGAGCCATCCCCGCGCCGGCCAGGAGCCAGGCTACCAAAACCAACCGCCAGCGCATGCGCATTCACTCATCTCCGTTTCCGCCATGATAGGACCACGGCTGCGGTTCGTCAGCACCGCGTTGCGGTGTCGCCTCCGGCCGGGCAACCGGCAGGCGCACCGGCCGTCGTCCTTGCGCGTGCTGTCTGCCATCACCGCCGCCGGCGAGGGGCGGTCATCAGCGCGGCGGGAGACGGCTCAACCGGTCAAAACATTACGATATAGCACCCGTAACGATATAGCACTATAGATGTGATCACGTTTTTGTGAGATTCGCGTTGCGGCAGGCGAAAATCCGATTTACAAACGTGATGTTTTCGCTCCGAAGCATCTCGTCGTCATCGGCCACGGCGGCAGCCTTTCACCAGGTTTCGATGCCGCGGAGCGGTTCATGCTGGCATCCGGTGGTCCCTAATGCAAGACGATCGCATCCAATACGGCAATCTAACAACTCGCCGCGCCGCTGCCGCCGGGGGCATCGCCAAGGATACAACACGGCCAGTCATAAACTCGATCTATTTCGTTGCAACGCCGCTGATCGTGTCGGATACGCGGTTCGGCGAATAGATCGTTACTAAGTATTTCTGTGTAACATTCGGCACCTCTTCGAGCCTCCCCCAAGCAAAATAACCGGAGACCGATATGCCTATCGTGGAAACGCAACAATCATACCGCCTGCTGTGGGCTCAGGTCGTGCTTCAGGCCAAGGCGGATCTGGAGAATGAGCCGATTGGCTCGATCATCTACAATCAGGCGGCGGCATTTTTCGTTAGTCGCGGGGAATGGGCCGAGTCCCGCCTTATCGTTGCCGATTGCCTCGACATGCATCCGGACGACCTGAAACGTTGCGGCGAACGTTGGATCGCCGATCGGCGGCGCCGCGAAGGTCTGGCGCCGGAACCCGAACAGGCGCCGCGTTCGGCGCAAGCACGCCCGTTGCCTCGTCTCGTCGCATCGCCGGCCCGCGAGAAGATCGGCCGCAAGGCCCGCCCGGCCGTCAGAAGCAATCCGTTCATTCCGTTCCAGGAGCACGCGGCGGCCGGTTGATTTCGGGCAGGGCTTATACCAGCGGCCGGCAAGGACGATCCTCCCATAAACGTTATGGCCCGGGTTGTCCGCGCACCTTTGCCAGTGCAGTGCCGCGAGAGGTAGCCCGGACAGCCGGGACATGACGTGGAAGCGGAACCCGGCGGGTCAGTCTCAACGGCGCCTGTTATGCCTTCCGCCATGGCGCCGGCCGGCAAACTTCGCCGGCCGGCCGGCGAAACCGAAGCCAACGCGTTCCGCCTGCGTGACCCGGGGAATCAGATCGTGATCCGGACGCCCAACTCCACCACCCGGTCGCTGGGAATGCGGAAGAACTCCGTTGCCGGCACTGCGTTGCGCGCCATGATCAGGAACAGCCCTCGCCGCCACCAGGACAGTTTCGGCGCCATTCCCGGAACCAGCACTTCGCGTCCCAGGAAGTAGCTGGCCTGGGAGACACGCACGCCAAGCTCCTCCGTCAGGCTTTCCAGTTCGCGCGGGATGTTCGGACTTTCCATGAACCCGTAGCGCAGGATCACCCGGTGAATCCCGGGCGCGAGCAGCGCCGTCTCGGTCCGCCGCTGCGGCGAAACCTCCGGCACGTCCTCGTTCTCCACCGTCACGAACAGGACGTTCTCGTGCAGCACCTTGTTGTGCTTCAGGTTATGCAGCAGCGACGTCGGCACGTAGTCGGGATTGCTGGTCATGAACACGGCCAGCCCGGGCACCCGGATGATGCGCGACTGCGGCAGCCGCGCCAGGAACGGGGCGAGCGGCATGCTGGACTGCTTCCACCTGGACAGCAGCAGGTCCCGTCCGCGCTTCCACGACGTCATCATCCCCGTCAGGGCGAGGCCCAGCGCCAGCGGCACCCAGCCGCCCTCGACAACTTTCACCGTGTTGGCCGAGAAGAAGACCGTATCGATCAGGAACAGCAGACCGAACACCGAGATCGCCGCAAAGCGCGACCAGTGGAACTGCCGGCGGAACACCACCATCGCCAGGATCGCTGTGCACAGGAACGTGCCGGTCACCGCGATGCCGTAAGCCGAGGCCAGATTGTCCGACGTCTTGAACGCCAGCACCAGAAGGACGACTCCGAGCGCCAGCGCGGTATTCACCTGGGGCACGTAGATCTGGCCTTCCTCCATGTTGGAGGTATGACGCACCGTCATGCGCGGCAGGAAGCCAAGCTGCATGCACTGGCGCGCCATCGAAAACGCACCGGAGATCACCGCCTGGCTGGCGATCACGGTCGCCAGGGTCGCCAGGATCACCATCGGCAGCCGCAGCCACTCGGGCTGCAGCAGGAAGAACGGGTTCTCGATCGCCGCCGGGTCGCGGATCATCAGCGCGCCCTGGCCGAAGTAGTTCAGGACCAGGCTGGGCAGCACGAAGGTCAGCCAGGTGATCCTTATCGGCTTGGCGCCGAAATGCCCCATGTCGGCATAGAGCGCTTCGGCCCCGGTGACGCACAGCACCACGGCGCCGAGCACGAAGAACGCCAGACCTTTGTACTGAAGGCACAGTTGGAACGCATATGTCGGCGAAACCGCTTTCAGCACGAGCGGATACTGGATGATCTCGATCAGCCCCGCCGCGCCGATGACCAGGAACCAGAGCACCATGATCGGCCCGAAAACCCGGCCGACGCGGCCGGTGCCCTGATATTGCGCGGCGAACAGGGCGACGATCACGACGACGCATATCGGCAGGACGTACAGCTTGAGTTCCGGGGCGGAAACCTCCAGCCCCTCCACCGCCGACAGCACGGAAATCGCGGGCGTGATCACGCCGTCGCCAAAAAACAGGCAGGCGCCGGCAATGCCAACCAGGGCCAACGCGCTTTTGGTGGCGGCGCCGACGGAGACGCGCTGGGCCAGCGCCATCAATGCCAGAATGCCGCCCTCGCCGCGGTTGTCGGCCCGCATCACCAGGAAGACGTATTTGATCGTCACGATGATAATGAGCGACCAGAAGATCAGCGACAGCACGCCGAAAATCTCGACGGCGGTGGTCTGGGTCGGGTCGAAAAGCTGGAGGCTCGCCTTGAACGCGTAAAGCGGGCTGGTGCCGATATCGCCGTAGACGATGCCGAGCACCGCCATCAGCACCCCGAGCCGCGGAACAGTCTTCATGGTTTCCGCGGTCTGCAGATCGTGGCTCAAATGGATGACCTCTTTGCCGGCTGTTCCGCGGAGCTGACGGTTCGGGCGCCGCGTCCCTTACCGTGGTGGCAAAGCGGGAGCAAGCAAGGTGTAATGCCGATGTCCGGTCTTAGCGCTGCGCCCGCGCACCAGACTCCTGCCGACCGCTTCCCGTCTCGCTGTCAGCGGCGTGCGGGCGACCCGACCACGGCGAACACCCCGCACTCAACCGCCCCTGCTGCGACGATTGCCAGGGCGGGTTTCCGCCCCGGCGACGCGACCGGGGTCGCTTCCGACGGGGCCGCCTGCGCGCGCGGCTGCCGGTCCATCGCCTTTCGCAAGGCGTCCACGAGGACGCGCACCCGCTCGTCAGCAAGGCGATAATATATGGATTTGGCCTGTCGCCGCGTGGCTACGATATCGGCGTCCCGAAGCTGGGCGAGCTGCTGCGACAGGCTCGGCTGCTTCAGCCCCAGCTCGTTTTCCAAACCGGCTACCGATACCTCGCCGGCGAGCAGACGGCACAGGATCCGCAGGCGCATGGGATGCGCGAGGGCCCGGAGCAGTTCCGCCGCCGCCCGCATGTCGCAGGGATCGGCCTCCGTCCGCGCCGGCAAGCTCACGGCGTGACCGCCTTGGCCCGGTAATACCAGGCAGGCGCGCCAGCCCCGGCACGGGCATCGGCTTCCGCGACCGTGACAGGGGGCGTCAGCAGGCCATCGTCGCCCGGCTGCCAATCCCCCGGCATCGACAGGCCGGACCGGTCGGCTTCCTGCAACGCCGCGAGCGCACGCAGCATCTCCCCGGCGTTCCGGCCGATCGGCGTGGGATAGTAGGTGAACAGACGCAGAATGCTCGCCGGATCGATCAGAAAGGATGCGCGCACGGCCGAGGTGTTGGCGTCCGCCGGATGGATCATCCCATAGGCGGAGGCAACGGCCATGGAGAGGTCTTCGGCGATCGGGAACGGGATGTCGACGCCGAACGCGTCGCGGATGCTGCGGACCCAGGCGAGGTGGGAAAACAGGCTGTCGACCGAAATGCCCAGAAGGTCGCAGCCCAGCGCCTGGAACCGGTCGTGCAGCTTCGCGAGCGCGATGAATTCCGACGTGCATACCGGGGTGAAGTCGGCCGGGTGGGAGAACAGCAGCAGCCAGCGCCCGCGATAGTCGTCCAGGCTGCGCTGGCCGAAGGTGGTTCGGACCTGGAACGGGATCGCCGGTTCGCCGAGGCGCGGCGACCCGGGGACGGGTTTCGGCAGTGCGGGTTCGTTCGCGTCTGTCATCGGCTGCTCCTGTCGTCACCAGCTTGACATTTTATAATATACGATTAATGAGATTATCAAGTGTGTGCGGCGATCGGCCGCGAACCGGAAAGGCCCCGCCATGTCAGCCATCGCCCAAATCCCGAGCGGAAACCTCAACGATATGCCCCGGCGGGATCTCCTTGGCCTGATCACCCTGGCGAGTGTTGCCGTCGGCACGGGCGCGGTCGCATGGCCGTTCATCGACAGCATGAACCCGGCGAGGGACACGATGGCCGCGGGCGAGCCTGTCGGCGTCGACACCAGCCGGATCGAACCGGGTCAGCAGATTGTGGTGATGTGGCGCGGCGCCCCGATTTTCATCATGCGGCGCAGCCCGCAGGCGCTGGAGACGCTGCAAGACCCGGCGCTGACCGCCAGGCTGAAGGACCCCAATTCGACGGTGATGCAGCAGCCTGCTTATGCAACGAACTGGCACCGCAGCATGACGCTGGAATACGCGGTGCTTGTCGGCATCTGCACCCATCTCGGCTGCCTGCCGACGCTGTACTCGAAGCCGGACGCGACCGAACCGGTGTCGAACTGGCCGGGCGGGTATTTCTGCCATTGCCACGGGTCGCGATACGATCTGGCGGGACGCGTCCACAACGGCGTACCGGCCCCCTACAACCTGCCTGTGCCCCCGCACACCTTCGTCAATGATAAGATGATCCGCATTGGCGAGAATCCCCCCGGCAGCAGCTTCGAACTGAACAGCGTCGTTCAGATCTAGTGCCAGCCGGCCGTCGGGTTCGGCTCTCGGACCGTGCGGTCCCGGCATGCCGGCGAAGCTCGGCATCTGCGCCGTTTGAACTTGGGTGATGCGCCTTCACGCACCGTTACGATGGGGCGGCAACCCGCCCGCAGGCAGGCAGCGGATCGCCGATGCCCGACGCGGTAAGCGGCACCGGCAGGTCGCGACCTGTTTCTTCCGGAAGGTTAGTGGTTTCCGTCGCGGCTTGGCGCAGTCCGTGTAGTGGGCTCTCCGCAGATCGGGTCGGGCGAGCAGTAGATCGCGAACAGCGTTTCCAGCACCCGCCGCGCCGGGAAGGAGGCGATCGAGTAGTAGATCGTCTGCGCCTCCCGCCGCGCCTGCACCAAACCGTCCTTGCGCAGCAGCGCCAGGTGTTGGGACACGGTCGAATCACGGGCATTCAGGAACGCAGCCAGCTCACCAACCGACCGTTCGCCATCAACAAGCTGGCACAGGATCAGAAGGCGATGGCGGTTGGCGAGCGACTTGAGCAACTCGCTCGCCTTATCCGCCGCCGCCTCCATCGCATCGGGATGTATTTTCATAGTTGCGAAGATACGGATAACCGAATATACGGTCAAGCCATAAGCGCACCGGGCGCCGAAATGGAGACCGTCATGGCCATCGACAACGCGCTGCTGAGCGTCGCCGGAGCGGGCGACTATGCCTTGTGCTGAAGCCAGGCTGCGTCTTCAACTGTTCCAACCAGGAGTTTTCACATGCCAAAGAACATCGGCCTGATCGACCGGGGCGCTCGTGCCGCCATCGGTATTGCGCTCATCGCCTGGGCACTGCTCGGCGGCCCGGCCTGGGCCTGGATCGGCGTTGTGCCGCTGCTGACCGCGGGGTTCTCATTCTGCCCGGCTTACTCGCTGCTCCGCATTCACACCTGACAGGAGACGATCCATGTTGAACGACTGGGGCGCGATGACGCGCGATTATTCGACCGGCTTACGCGATGTGCGCGCCGGGATACCCGAGGTCATGAAGGGCTTCTCGGCGACCGCGCAGGCGGCGTTGAAGGCCAACGCACTGGATACGAAGACGAAGGAACTGCTGGCGCTGGGCATTGCCGTGGCGACCCGCTGCGACCCTTGCATCGCCTTCCATGCGGAAGCCGCCGTCAAACATGGCGCATCCCGGGCAGAGGTTCTCGAAACCGTCGGCCTCGCGATCTACATGGGCGCCGGTCCGAGCGTGATGTATGCCGCGAAGGCTTTGGAAGCGTTCGATCAGTTCGCACCGCCGTCACAGGCCGCGTGATGAAAGCATCCCGCCCCCTCGCAATCTCGTTCGCTTGCGCGGTCGCAAGCGTCAGCATTCCCGCGGGCGCCGCAGAGCCGCTGGTGCAGGCGGCCCGCGTCGCCGCCAGCATCGGCGACCCGCACACGGCGGTGCTGGACGTGCGGCCGGCCGCCGCATATCAGGCTGGCCACATCCCCGGGGCGATTTCGGCGGATTATCGCACCGCCGGATGGACGGTCCCCGGACCGGGCGGTGCGGCTGCGGCCCTGCCCCCGGTGGACCAGCTCGCCGCGGCCATCGGCGCGCTCGGCATCGGCGACAGCGACGCGGTCGTGATCGTCGCCGACGACTTCCCGGCCGCGGCGCGCGTCTACTGGACCTTCAAGGTGCTTGGGCACAGGGAGGTGTCGATTCTCGACGGCGGCTGGAAGGCTTGGACCGGGGCGATCGAAAGCGGTTCGGCGACGCGCGCTCCGGCTGTGTTCACGCCGCATTACAATGCTGCGGTGCGGGCGGAACTGACGGAAGTCGCAACTGCGGTCGCCGATGGCAGCGCGACGCTGGTGGACGCGCGTCCGGCTTCGCAGTGGAGCGGCTCCGTCCTGTCGCCTCTGGTGCACGGCGGGGGTCATATCCCGGGGGCGGTTTCGTTGGACGAAAGCGCTATCCTCACGGCGGATGGCCGCCTCAAGCCGCGCGATACGCTGGCGCTGCTGTTCCCGCCCGCAGGCGGGAAACCGGCAATCGTGTACTGCAACGCCGGTTACCTGTCGGCGGCCGACTGGTTCGTGCTGTCGGAGGTTCTGCACCGGCCGGAGGCTAAACTCTACGACGGTTCAATGTCGGAATGGACATCGGACCCGTCGCGCCCGGTCGTGCAGTGAGCAGCGGGGTTCGGCGTCGTCGATCGGGCGAGATTCCGGCGCCGCGCCAGGGGTTACTCAGGCCGGAACTGTGCCGCGAATTCCGCCCATTCGCGCCGGTTCAGCCCGCTGGTCTCGGCCGTGACGGTCTCCCCGGCCAGCATCCGCTTCACCACCTCAACCATCTGCGCCGACAGCGTCACCGCACCCAGCCGGTAATCGCGGAAGGCGGCGCAGGCCATCGGCACCCAGGCTTCGGTCATCCGCAGCATGATCTCCGCGTAGACCCGGATCTCGTATTGGGCATGCGAGTCGGCCCGCAACGAGAGGAAGTGGAACAGGTTGTGGAGATTCGTCTTCCAGTACCACTGCGTATAGGTGTTGAGCGTCAGGTTCATCCGGGCCAGCTCCCGCGCCAGCCCGCGCCGCCCGGGCTCGGCTGCGTCGCCTTCGTTCAGCATGCTGGCATAGTGAGCATAGCAGCTTTCGGCGTCCGAGCGCAGCAGGTGCAGCACCTCGGCCGCTTCGTCTCCATCCAGTGCTTCCCCGCGGCCCTGCCGGTTGGTCGCCGACTGGGCGGCAAGGTTCTCGGGCGACGGGATGTAGAACTCCTTGTCCAGGATCGAATAGCGAGCGGAGTACTCGTTCACGCTGGCGGTGCGGTGGCGGATCCATTGCCGCGCCACGAAAATGGGCAGTTTGACGTGGAACTTGATCTCGCACATCTCGAACGGTGTCGTGTGCCGGTGGCGCATCAGGTAGCGGATCAGCCCGGCGTCCTCCTGCACGCGCCTGGTGCCGCGGCCGTAGGAGACACGGGCGGCCTGCACGATGGCGGAGTCGTCGCCCATGTAGTCGATCACGCGGATGAAGCCGTGGTCGAGGACCGGGAAGGGACGATGAAGGATATCCTCCAGCCCCGGCACGGTGGGACGGATCGTCGCAGCGCGCTGCGCTCGCGCGTCCGCGATCTCCTGTATGTGCGACTCGACAGCCACCGGTATCTCTCCCTATCCGATGGTTGTCCTTACCGGTACGCGGGCACGGGGAGAAAGCGCATTGTCGGACGCGCGAACCCGTTCAGCCCTCGGCGAGCATCCTTTCACGCAGGATACGGTTGACCTCGGCCTGATAGCGCTTCCCCTTGGCGCGCAGCCAGGCCCTGACGTCGGGATCAAGGCGGATCGGAATCATGTCCGCTGGAACGGCCGTGCCGAATGCGGCTGGACTGTCGTCGGGTCCGCCGAGGCGGGACTCGATTTCATCCAACCTGGCGATTTCCGCCGGGGTCAGGGCGCTGCCGTCAGAGGTGTGATATCTCGTATCGCCTTCGCTCATGCGCTACCGCCTCTCGCAGGCTGATCACGTGAACCCATTCGTCGTCGTCCGGGATCGGGTAGGGGTAAACAACTACCATAACCTTGAACCCTTCGCCTATCGCCAGTGCGCCGAGGGTGCGCCACCGCTCCTCCCCATTCACGAAGCCGTCCCACAGCGTCTCGGCCAACGGGTCGGCGAAGACACGCGCTGCCAGAGAGAAATCCACGCCGTGTTTGCGGACGTTCGAACGTTCCTTCTCCTTCCGCCACGTGAAGCGCATACGCCGCATCTCCCGGCGACGAGACATGCCAGCGAGACATGAATTTGCGTAAACGGAGCCGGCAGATTCCAACGGCCGCCAGGGCGCAATCCCCGGATTGCGCCGCAGTTTTCAGTAACCGGATGGACGCGCCATGTCAGTCTGCCAAATCGGGTTCGCCGCCAGGTTCCGATTGTTGTTGGCGTTGTAGGGCGCTTGAATGGGCGCCCAGATTCCGACTGTCACATTGCCGGCCCTGAATAACGGACGAGGACCAGCGGGCGGGGCAGGCGTCTCGATGGTTGACGTTGTGGATTGGCCCGTGACGGTCGGACCCGTTGTCGGCGCCGGCTTCGGTTGTGCCCTGGCGGGAACGACGGCCGTCAGCAATGCGGCGGAAGCGGCAAGGCCAACGGCGGCTGAAAGTTTCATAGCCATCCTCCTGAATTCGGAGTGAGCAGTTTATCCGGTCCCGCTCCGCCTGCACCCCGGGCCTCATTCGATCAGGGAATTGTGAACGTCCCGTGCGTCCGATATCGGTTTCATCTCCAAACCGACAGCGGCTCTGCAAAAAGCCTTTCCAGCCCATCCGATTGCTCTATCATGACGCATCGCAGAACGGAGAGACGGATGCCGGTGGGTGCAGCGAGCCAGTCGCAAAGTCAGAGCCAGTTGCAGCCGCACGGGACGATGCAGGGCTACGACCCGAACTCATTCTTTTGCGAGATGTTGAGACCGGGCCAGCCTGAGCACCAGACCCTGAAGCTGCTGCTGTCCCGGTTCGCGGCCCTGCCCATCAGTTCGTTGCGCCAGCGGGCGGCTGATGCGGAACGCGATCTGCTCGAACGTGGCATCACCTTCACCGTCTACTCCGACGCCACGGCGATCGACCGCATCCTGCCCTTCGACCTGATCCCCCGCGTCCTCACGCCGGGCGAGTGGAACCAGATCGAAACCGGCGTGATCCAGCGCGTCCGCGCGCTGAACATGTTCCTGCGCGACATCTACCACGAGCGGAAGATCCTCGCCGACAAGATCGTCCCGGAAGCCCTGGTGCTGAAAAACGCCGGTTATTGCCAGGCGATGGTCGGCTTCAACGTCCCGTTCAACACCTATGTCCATGTTTGCGGCACCGACATCGTGCGCGACGAAACGGGTGAGTTCCGGGTACTGGAGGACAACGCCCGCACCCCATCCGGCGTCGCCTATGTCGTCGAGAACCGCCACATGAGCCTGCGGGTGATGTCAGACCTGATGACCGGCCTGCGCGTCCGCGGCGTCGACGAGTACGGCCTGCGCCTGCACAACGCGATGGCGGAGATCGCGCCCGCCGCGGTCAGCGACCCTCAGGTGGTCGTCCTGTCGCCCGGCATCTTCAACTCCGCCTATTTCGAGCATGTCTTCCTGGCGCGCGAGATGGGCGTGCCGCTGGTCGAAGGCCGCGACCTGACGGTGGAGGACGGCAAGGTATGGATGCGCACCACCGCCGGCCTCGCCGCGGTGCATACGATCTACCGCCGCATCGGCGACGACTTCCTCGATCCGGACGCCTTCAATCCTGACAGCATGCTGGGCGTGCGCGGCCTGATCGAAGCCTGGCGCCACGGCGCGGTGGCGATCGCCAACGCCGTCGGCACCGGGGTGGCCGATGACAAGGCGATCTATGCCTATATGCCGCGCATCATCCGCTACTACCTGTCGGAAGAGCCGATCCTGAAGAACGTGGAGACGCGAATCTGCGCGGAACCCGACGCACTGGCCTATACGCTGGACCACCTGGCGGAGCTTGTAACCAAGCCGGTTGCGGAATCAGGCGGTTACGGCATCCTGATCGGCCCGCATGCCTCCAGGCAGCAGCTAGAGGAGTTCCGGGCGCTGCTGAAATCCAATCCTTCGAACTATATCAGCCAGCCGACGCTCAAACTGTCGGTGTCGCCGACACTGTGCGATGAGGGCGTGCGGCCCCGGCATGTCGATCTCCGGCCATTCGCGATAACCGGCAAGGACACCTGGGTCCTGCCCGGCGGCCTGACGCGGGTTGCGCTGAAGGCCGGGACGCTGGTGGTCAATTCCTCCCAGGGCGGCGGAACCAAAGATACCTGGGTGCTGGCATAATGGACACCATCCCTGAACGGCACATTGTGCATCTGATCGCCCGTCATGCCGAGGGCACCATCTGGCTCGCGCGCTACATGGAGCGGATCGAGAACCTCGCCCGCATCCTGGACGTGACCAACACCTTCGCCCGGGATGCCGACGACTCGCGCAACTGGTTGTCGGTGCCGCGGATCAACGGCGACCTGGTGGAGTTCCACAAGCGCCACCAGATCGCGACGCAGCGGACCGTGGGCGAGTTTTACCTGCTGGACACGACGAACGAGACCTCGGTCCAGTCGTTCATCATCGCCGCGCGGGAGAATGCGCGGACCTTGCGGGCGCTGATCTCGACCGAGATGTGGCTGCAGATCAATGTGTTCTACGGGCATATCCGGGCGCTGGACGCGGCGTCGATCGTGCCCGAGCATTTCACCGCCGTCTGCAACATGCTGAAGGACGGCGCGCAGTCGCATACCGGCATCACCGAGGGCACGTTCTACCGCGACCAGGCCTGGCACTTCTACATGATCGGCCGGTATCTGGAGCGGGCCGATCAGACCACGCGGTTGCTGGATACGCGGTTCCACTCGCTGGTGCCGCAGGCGGATGCGAGCGACAACATCGATGCGGGGCAGTGGAACGCGCTGCTGCGGGCGGTGGCGGGATACCACGCGTATCGGCGGGAGCATCCGAACGGGTATCTGCCGCAGGAGGTTGCCTGCTTCCTGCTGGCGAACCGGGCGTTCCCGCGGTCGGTCGGGCTGAATCTCGGGCGGATCGAGCGGCATCTGACGCAGTTGCGCACAAGCTATGGGCTGCGCGGGATGTCGGCGGCGCTGGAGCGGCTGGATCAGTTGATCGCCACGATGACCTATGAGAACGTGACCGATCTGGCGTCCGGCAATCTGTCTCCGTTCCTGGATTTCGTGCAGCGGGAGATCGGCGGGCTGCACCAGGATATCGTGGAGACGTTCGGGGGGTAGCCGTGCGGGCCGGAACCGCGCAGGCGCCGAAGTATCCGGGCCGGCACGGTCGTCGCCCCTGTGTCATGGCCGGCCCTGGTCCGGCCATCCGCGACTTTCACGCCCGCCAAGCGACAGGCATCGTCTGAAAGCAACCGCCGGCTCGGCTGTTAAGCGATCATTAACCAGTATCGGTTACGATCATCGCTTCGGCGGTCGTCGCCGAAAGTCGAATCGCGCCAACCCAGCCTTGCCCCACATGCCCGATGGTCACGACACCGACGACACTCTACCGCCGAGGTTCCGCATCAAGTCCAAGGATGGAGCGGGTGAGGTGGCTTCCGGAGGCGCCGAAATTTGTGCGGGATGTCGTGGCGTTTCTGCCGACTCCCCTCGGCGCCGGCGTGCTTTGGGTCAGAGGCCGATCGGGCGGAGTATCGACCAGCGAGGTCCCGTTATTCATCATGGGGTCTCAACGAAATTGGGTCGCCCGGGTGGACCAGCCACTCGATCCGAGGCTGAACCTGCGAGAAGACCCCGTTGGCAGCGGGCATTGGATATGGGAGCCGGTCACGGATATGCCGTACGTCGCGTATCACGGCGCGCTCCGCGCGGCTAACCTACTATTTACATGAGGCACGGCGCCGTGTCGTGTTACTGTCCCAAAGGTTTGGAGAGCGAAAATGCCCCTGGGGGCTTCGGGTCAGTGGATGGTAGACGCCGGGGTACGGATGCTGAGCCGCGCCGATCAATTGGTCTGGCAGCAATGGGTCGATGGCGACGGGTGGTCTCCGGGCAAGTCTGAACCAGGTCCCTTACCCCCGGCAGTTGCCGTTGTTGCGACGAACGCCTTGCAGGCGTTGGTGGCGTCCATGGAGCTGGATATCCGGCAAGGCGGGCTGTCCGAGGATGATTCCTTGGATTGCCTGAATGATATCGATCGGGCGAAAGCCGTGATTGCCGGCTTGCGGGACGATATCCAGCAGCAGGAACGCGTCTCCGCTTACGAGATCCACTGACCTCCCGGCCGCTTTAGGCGACCGCCCCCTCCTCTCCCGTCATGGCCTGGCTCGTCCGGGCCACCTATCGCCGCACGTGCCTGTGCAGGTTGGCCCGGACAAGCCGAGCCATGACGGTTTTGGCGACGATGCCCGGTAAAGCGGTAGTTCTTGAGCGTCGTCTCACCTTGACGCCCTGATGGACACCGCGGCAGCCGCAGCCTCAGCTTCCGGCGGACTCAGACAATCTCGATCGCGGCGATGTAGTCCGCCGCATCCGCCTCCAGGCGCTGCGCCACCGCCGCCCGGTGCGGCGCGTAGAGCTCCCGGTTCAGCGTCAGCTTCTGCGCCCCGGCCCAGAAGCTGATCGCCTCATCGCCCCAACCGGCAAACAGCGACCGCCGCCGCCGATCGGCGCTGTGGAAGTGGAACGCGCCCAGCGCCAGCGAGAGGGCGCCGTTCTCCGCCCGCTGCACCGAGCCGAGCTGGAAATTGCCGCTTTGCTCGGTCAGTGCCTGAAGCTCGAACACATGCACCGCGCCGCCCTTGTCGGCGAGGCCCTTCAGCGTCGTCAGCGTCTTGACCAGGATCGCAAGCTGGTTGCCGGTGGCGATGGTCATGATGACGTCGAGCGCCGACCGGTCCAGCGTGTAGGATCCGGCGGTCTTGGCGCGCCGGGTGAAGGCGAACGCCTCGCCGATCCAGCCGAGGCGCGTCAGCACCTCGGTATAGAGGCCATACCAGGCCTCGGTGGCGGCGAAGCGGTCGTGCCGCGCGCTCGCGGCCCGCTGCGCGAGTTGCGTCGAATACAGCACGTCGGTGGTTTCGTCCCCGCTCAGTCCGGCGACGAAGCTGAGCACGGCGCCCCCATTCACCGCCGCACGCAGCGGCGCGCCGCTCGCCGCCGCCACGCGCGATCCATCGCCGCGCCGCGCGTCGAGCCGGAGCGCGGGCGCATTGCCTCGCTTGATCTGCTCCTGAGCGGCCACCTGTTGCCTCATCTAACTTGCTCCCCACCGGTTTGCATCGGCGGGGGCCAAAATGGGGCGGATCAGCATGGCGACACGAGACGAACTG